>WNEZ01000010.1_pt1 | contig 394828 bp, 365 predicted proteins | sample 5400521 | NCBI WGS metagenome assembly WNEZ01 (sample SAMN13153339, study PRJNA577476) | soil metagenome | isolation source: 120 cm saprolite under Douglas fir tree site 2 hole 1 replicate 1 | place: USA:California | collected 2015-04-18
AGTGGCAACGATCGTTGCCTGGTGTACATCGAAAGCGAGATACTGAATCGCCTGATCTTTCATGGCAGCCGCTCCTTTCGTGCCTTTGGTCTTTGGCGATTCCAAGGTAGCAGGAAGGAGCGGACTTTTAATATGCGTTCGCCCCGCAAGCCTCGCTCCTCGAAGGCTTCCAAGTCCCGCCTCAACACGGCCAACTGACGGCCGACCTGCCGGGGCCGCCGCCGCGGCGGCCCCATTTGAGGAGATGCGATGAATTCACGCACCGCCACGACGCACCACCAGCTGTTTGGCCTCATAGGTTTGCACGAGCGACAGCGCGTTGCGGCGCAAAAGCTCGTCCGTGAATGCATCCGTCAATACGCGCCCGTCCATGTCACGTCCGATCGGAAGTCCGGCGGCATAGAGCAAGGTCGGAACGACGTCCTCCGGCGCGGCCGGCGATGGTTTCTGCGGATGGGCGATGCCCGAGCCGCTGATCAGAACGAATCCGTCGTCGGCGCCGGGATCTTCATTCGAAATCCAGTCGCGCAGCATGGCGTAGGGCGTGGTGGCCAGCGCGGGAGCGACCGGTCCCGACGGCGCGACAACGACCATGAGGTGATCCGGAAATTGTCGCGCAATCGAGGCGAGCGTGGCATCGATCTGTTCGGTGTAGGCGCGAAGAACTTCGCCTTTCATGGTCGACCGAGGCGGGAGATCGTTTGTGAAGATGTGAATGGCGCGCTGCGCTTCTTCGAATCCATTCAGCGCGCCGACCACCAGTGTCAGATCTCGATTCGAAGCCGCCGCTCGAATCGCCACGGCGGTCGACAGATCGGCGGTCAGTCCCCTCACGATCCGATCGCGCGCCCGGCCGGCGCCGTTGAATCGCTGCAGGGCTCGCGGCGCCACCATGGGCAGCGGACGCTGTTGCTTGCCGGCCGAGGGCCAGTCGATGACGGTGGCGTGAAGGCCGACCCTCTCGAAGAGGGTCCAGAAAGGAAGCACGTCGCCGGAAGGCAATTGCGGAGCGATGCGGTCCACCGGAGGGATCAGCCCCCAGATCCGAAATCCGACTCCGCTCGGAAGAATGAGAAATCGCTCCGCGGGATCGCGGCTGTTGAGCGATGTCCGATAGGCGAACCGCCCGGTCACTCCGTGCCGAAACGGGAGTTTCCCGGTCGCGATCGAGGCCCACAGCGCCTGCTGATCGGTGGCAGGAAACGGCTCGAGCCGCGTGAAGTAACCGCGGCTGCGCGCCTGGTCGAAAAATGGCAGGCTGCCCTCGCCGCTCAACGTGAGAATCCAGTCGTAGGGAAGATTGCGGATGGCAACCACGATGATGGGCCGCTGCCCGGCCACCGTTCCGACATCGGCGACCACCACACTCTGCTTCTCGGTGCGGTAGCTGTCGCGGCGCTGATAGAGAAAGAACGACGAGATCGCGATCAACACCACGCCGACCAGAAAGATGACGCGCGAGCGGCGGCGATCGGCGTTGCGCTCGACCACCCACAGCAGCAACAGCGCGAACGCGGTCGCCGTGATCAGATTCGTCGCTTTCGACAAAACGCGCACTGCGCCGATAGGGAGGTACCCAATTCGAAAAACGTAGAGGTGCATCCAGTAGAGCGCGGCCGCGATGAAGGCTGCCAGCACGACATATCCGAATCCGTGCGCGCGATACGCGCCGTTCTCCGGCTTGCCGAAGAGCTTCACGCGAAGAATGCGCAAGACCCACAACGCCGTACCGAACAGAAGGCCGCAGATCAAGCCATAGACGATGGTCACGATCGCCAGCCGGCCCGGCGTGATGTCCACCTGCGGATTGAGGAAGTACAGCAGGTGCGCGATGTACAGGCCGAAGATCGCGCCGGCCAGCACCCGCTTCCAATACGCCCAGCGAATCGTCATGCGCGGATCGGAGTGTACTGGTGATCAGCGCGGCGCGCATCCGCGAGTGCGAGGTCTTCGGCCTGCTCCAGGACCTCGGATATCCGGTCGAGCCGGTCCCGATCGTGGCCAGCGAATGGCGAGGCGCGGGGATCGAGATCGAGTGGGATGACAGCGCAACGCTGCATCTCGCCACCCGAACGGAAACTCTCGATTGCTATGTGCTCGACGCGATGCCGGCGCACGATGCCGCGCTTCACTTTCTCCGTTCTCTCCAGGCCTACAACGTTCTGCGCAAGCCGGTGCTGATCGCGTCGGGCGGCGATCGTCTCGCCGTCTACGATCTTTCACAACATCGCGAGCTGCGGCGGCTCGACATCGACCTGCACAATCCGTCGCCGCACGCGATCGATCGTCTCAATCTGCTGGCGGCTTCGGGCGATGCCGATCACGCGCGTCTTTTCGATCGGGCGCTCGATCGCGAAACGCTGACGCGGCAATTCTTCGAGCGATTCCGCTCCGCAGTCCACCAGCTCGACGCGCTGCTTCGAACTCAATCTACGAAAGAGTCGAGCGATGCCACGTCGGCGCAAGCGCTCCTGATCCTGTCGCGACTGCTCTTCCTCTACTTCATCCAGCACAAGGGATGGCTCAACGGCGAGCGGCGGTTTCTCGTCGATCGGCTCGAAGCGGCGCTGCAGAGCGGACACAATTTCTACGAGTCGGTCCTGGCACCGCTGTTCTTCGGCTGCCTGAACACGCCCATTCGCGACCGGCATTTGCCGTCGCGATTGTTAGGCAACATCCCATATCTCAACGGCGGATTGTTCGAGCCATCGCCTTTCGAGAGCCGTCATGCCAATCTCAATCTGCCCAACGATCTGATGCAAGGCGTGATCGAGAACGTCTTCGAGCGCTTCGCCTTCAGCATCGACGAGGTCGACTCCGGCGGCTCACACATCGATCCCGAGATGCTCGGAAAGGTCTTCGAGTCGCTCATGGCCGAGGATGAGCGCGCGGCCAGCGGAAGCTTCTACACGCCCAAAGTCATCGTCGATGCCCTCACCGAGCGTGCCATCGCCGAATGGTGCGGCGATGATGTGCAGCGGCTCGAGTCGATCACCATCCTCGATCCGGCATGCGGTTCGGGCGCGTTCCTGCTGTCGGCATTGCACACCATCGAGAGGATGCTCAAAAATCAAGTCGACCGGCAGACGATTGTCGAGCGTTCGCTTTTCGGAGTCGATCTGAAGCCGGAAGCCGTTCGACTGTGCGAATTACGCCTGTGGCTGGCGATCGTCTCGAAGCGCGATGTGCCCATCGAAGACATCCCGCCCCTTCCGAATCTCGATCGCAACATTCTGCAGGGCAACTCGCTCCTCAGCCCGACCGATTTTCTGGGCGACGGTCGAGGAGACGTCTATCGCGAATGGATGACAGCGTTGCGCGCGCAGTCGGATCTCATTGCGCGCTATCGCAGCGCGCCGCAGAAAGATCGTCCGGCGCTCGCACGCATGATGCGTGCGAACGATCAGCGCATGGCGGCAGAGCTTCTGAACAAATCGATCGAGATCGACGAACGCGAGCTGCAGCAGGTCGCGACGCCGCAACGCGATCTGTTCGGCCGCGTGCGTCCGACCAACCTGGCACGATGCCGCGAGCTGCACGCGCGCATCGGTGAATCGCGCCAGCTTCTCGATCGCGCCGAAGACGGCCAGCTCGATTTCTTTTCGTACGACATCCACTTCGCGCACGTGATGGCCCGGGGCGGCTTCGACGTCGTGATCGGCAATCCGCCCTGGGTCCGCAACAGCCGCATCGACGTGCGCGCGAAGCGGATGTACGCCGATCGCTATCGCCTCTTTCGCGCGGCCGGGCGCAACGCTGCATTTCACCAGCCCGATCTCTCCATCGTTTTCTTCGAGCGAGCGCTGGCGCTGGCATCACCGGCCGGGACCGTCTCGCTGCTCATGCCGGCCAAAATGATGAACGCCGCCTATGCCGCGCCGCTGCGTCGCGCGGCGGAGTCGATGGACATCGTCGCGCTCGACGATTGGACCGATCGCGCCCGCCGCCTCTTCGACGCCGACACCTTCCCCCTCGGCATCACCATCGCAAAGCGGCGTTCGCGCCGCACCGTGCGCGTCAACGCCAACGGGGAGGAGTACGCGATTCCGCAGCAGGCCCTGTCGGTCGCAGGATCGGAATGGTCGCTGCTGCCGCCCGACTTGCTCGAGATGGTCGCGCGGATCTATCGCGATAATCCACCACTTTTAGAAACTCTCGGCAGACGTCCGGTGATGGGCGTCAAGAGCGGCGACAACGGAAGTTTTTTTCTCGATGTCGCGAAGATCAATGGCGACTCGGTCGAAACGCGCGATGGTCTTCGCGTTCCGCTCCGCTACGTCGCGCGCTGCGTTCGCGGACGCGATGTGACGCCATGCCGCATCAACGGCGCGTCGTGGATGCTGTGGCCGCCGCGCGGCGGATGGGACCGGATTCCCCGATGGCTGGAGCGGCTCGCGAAAGCGCGCGGCATCGATCCCGATGATCTCCAGCTCGCGTATCTGCGTCCGGAGCACATGGGCCTCAAAGTCGTGTGGAAGGATGTCTCGCGCGGCATCTGCGCGGCGGTGTTAGGCGAGCATGAAATGGTGAGCGGGCACCGCGTTCCGCTCGTGCCGAATCAAACGCTCTACGCGCTGGAGGCGACCTCGCGCGACGAGGCCAGCGCCATCGTGTCCGCGCTCAACTCGACGATCGTGAATGCGCTGGCAGTGATGACTGCCGAGCGCGCGAAAGATTTTCACTATCGCTATTTCGGCCGGACGATCGCGCGCATTCCTCTTCCGGTGAACGCGCTCTCAACGCCGATTGCGAAGGCGTACGGCGTCACAGTCGCGGAAGAAGCCCGCCTCTCCGAATTCCTGGCCCGGCGTCTCGGCAAAACGATCGATGATTGATCTCGCGCCGCATCAGCGCGACGGCGTCGATCGCATCCTCACGCTTTTCGACCACTACCGCGGTGCGATTCTCGCGGACGAAGTAGGGCTCGGAAAATCGTTTGTGGCTGCCGCCGTTGCCTCCCGGACGCACGGCACAATCGAGGTGATCGTCCCCGCCTCACTGGTGGATCAATGGAACGAAACGCTGGTCGACTTCGGGGTCACTGCCCGCGTCCTCACGCATGATTCACTGTTGGGCGACCGCTTCGTGGCGCAACCTGGTCAACACCGGCTCTTGATCGTCGACGAAGCGCACGCGTTTCGAAACAGCGGCACGCAGCGCTACCAGGCGCTGGCATTGCGATCGATCGGCGCGAAGCTGCTCCTGGTCACTGCCACGCCGATCTGCAATTCTGCCGACGATCTCTTCTCGCTGGTGGCGCTGATCGCTGCCGATGACGCTCTTCGCAGGCAAGGTGTGGCATCGATCGAAGACGCATTTCGCGCGCGCGACGCAACCACCATTGGCACGATCATTTCGGAACTGGTGATTCGTCGCGATCGCGACATTCTTCCCGAGGAGCTGCGATTCGGCAGCGTCGAGCGAAGGGTGATCCGCCATCCTCTTCTCGATGCCGGCGGCATCGAGGCATTGCAATTCCCGCTGATCGGAAACCATCACGCGCTGCTGCGGCGAATCCTGTGGCGACGACTCGAATCCAGCGAAGCGGCACTGCTCGAATCGATTGGGCGGCAAACGCGATTCTACGAGCGTGCGCTCGATTGCCTCCGCAGCGGCCGCACCCTCCACAAACGCGACTATCGGCGTGCGTTCGGCCACGAAGAGGATCGCGACGCATTTCAGGAGGTCTTGTTCTGGGATGTCTTCGCGCCCCTGGAAGGGCGCATCGATGCCGGTGAGATTCGAGAGGAGATGCGACGGCTCGACGCTCTGGCAAAGGCAGCCGCATCCGCGCCCAAACGCAAGCGCGAGATGCTCGTCGCGATGCGAATCTCCGAGCCGATGTTGATCTTCACCAGCGCGGTGGCGACGGCTCGTGATCTTCACAGCGCGATTCCCAGCGCCGGCATCGTGACATCGCGAGCCGTGCAGCCGATCGACGCCCTGGACCGGTTTCGGCGGGGCCGAATCGACACTCTGGTGTGCACCGACCTGGCCGCGGAAGGATTGAACCTGCAGCGCGCGGGCGTGGTCGTCCACTACGACATCCCGTGGAATCCGGTGAAGCTCGATCAGCGCAACGGACGCGCGTGGCGCATCGGCCAGACCCGCGGCGTGGTGCAGGCGATCTACTTCATCCCGCAGTCGCGCCGGACGCGGATCATCGAGACTGTGGCCGCGAAAAATCGCTCGCGACGACGGCTGCTGCACGTAGGGCCGGCTCTCAGCCGGCCGGCCAGCCTCCTCGCCCTTCCGCCCCACCTCACGCGCGACTCTGCTTCGGCAGCGCTGGTGCGCCGTCTTCGACGCGCAGGCCTCCCAGCGCCGCCGAACCTCGCGCGTCGTTATCGCGCCGGCATCGAGCGGCTATTCCGTGAAGTGTCAACGGAATACGTCGATGCCCAGCGGCTGCGCGACCTCCTCGCGCTTCTCGAATGCGAGATAATCGACGACGCAAGTGGACCTGCTGATCGTCGATGACGAGGCCTCGCTCCGCGACCTCCTGAGCACCGTTTTCGAAGAGGATGGTTGCCGCGTCGAAACCGCTGCCACCCTCGCCGATGGACGCGCGGCGCTGCAGAAGAACGAGCCCGACCTCGTTCTGTGCGACCTGATGCTCCCCGACGGCTCGGGCCTCGAGCTGCTCCGCGAGACCAAGGCCCAGAACCCGTCCATCGCGGTCATCATGATCACCGCCCACACATCGACCAAGTCGGCGGTCGAGGCGCTCAAAGCGGGCGCGTTCGACTACATCGCCAAGCCCTTCGACATCGAAGAGCTGAAGATCATCGTCCGCAAAGCCGTGGAGCGGAAAGAGCTGGAAGACGAGAACCTCCATCTCCGCACCGCCCTGGAAGAAAAATTCACCTTCGCCAATATCATCGGCCGCAGCACGCGCATGCAGGAGATTTTCACGATCGTGCAGCGCATCGCCCGGACGACCTCGACGGTGTTGATCTCGGGCGAATCCGGAACGGGAAAAGAGCTGATCGCGCGGGCGATTCACTACAACTCCGGCCGGCGCGGAAAGTTCGTGTCGATCAACTGCGGCGCCCTGCCCGAGAATCTGCTCGAATCGGAGCTGTTCGGTCACGAGCGCGGCGCGTTCACCGGCGCCATTCGCGAAAAACGCGGACTGTTTCAGGAAGCCGATCGCGGCACGATTTTTCTCGACGAGATCGGCGAAACCTCGACCGCCATGCAGATCAAGCTCCTGCGCGTGCTGCAGGACCGCATCCTGCGCAAAGTCGGATCGAACACCGAGACGCAAGTCGATGTGCGCGTGATCGCGGCCACCAACCGCGATCTGTCCGAGTCCATCAAGAACGGAACATTTCGCGAAGATCTTTTCTATCGCATCAACGTCATTCCGATCGCACTGCCCGCGCTGCGGCAGCGCAAAGAAGACATTCCGCTGCTGGTGGAGCACTTCGTTTCCAAGTACTGCGCAAACCTCGGCGTCCCGCAGAAGAGGATCTCAACCGATGCCATGCGCGCCATCGAGAAGTATCACTGGCCCGGAAACGTGCGGGAGTTGGAGAACGTCATCGAGCGGATGATCGCGCTCGAGACCTCGGACGTCCTGACCACGAAATCGCTTCCCGAGGCCGTGCTGCTGGGGGGGAGCATTCCCGATGTGACCTTCGATCTGCCACCCGATGGCATCTCATTGCAGGACCACCTCGAGGCCATCGGAAAGATCTTCATGATGAAGGCGCTCGAGCGCACCGGCGGCGTACAGACGCAGGCGGCCGAGCTGCTGCGCATGTCGTTCCGGTCGTTCCGCTACTACGCCAAGAAATACGACCTCATCCCGCGCGAAGGGAAGCAGGAGGACATCGTCGAGGTGGAGAATGAGAAGTGATTTGTTCGCCGCCGCCGCAGCGCTACTCCTCACCTGCGGCGTGAACCCCGCCGCCCCAACCCAACCGCCCACCCCCGCCGGCCCACATGTCGTTTTCCCTGATGGCTACGTCGTGCACGTCGAGATGGCGTCGGACGACGCCACGCGGCAGCAGGGCCTCATGTATCGCGACACATTGCCCGCCGACCGCGGGATGCTTTTTTTCTTTCCGCAGAGCGGCAACTATCCGTTCTGGATGAAAAACACATTGATTCCGCTCGACATCATCTGGGTCGACGACCAGAAGCGGATCGCGCACGTCGCCTCCAACGTCCAGCCCTGCAAGGCCGATCCGTGCCCGAGCGTGCCCCCCGACGCCAACGCCCGCTACGTGCTGGAAGTGGGGGCCGGCGTGGCGTCACGTCACGGTTTGGCAAATGGGCAGACCCTGCGCTTCGAGGCGATGGATAATGTCGTCGTACGCTGAATCATGTTCCGAAGCCGCGGAGAGAACCTTCGATCGATTTACATCCTGCTCTTTCTGAATATCGCCTTCTTCCTGTTGCAGCATCAGGATCCTGACAAATTCACGCGCCTCTTCGCGTTCGATCGCCACGCCGTGGCAGTCGGCGAGATCTGGCGCGCCTTTACCTATCAGTTCGCCGGCCTTCTGCCCATGCCAGCGGTCGTGACGCTCTTCGTCAACCTCGTTCTTTTGAGCTTGATGGGCACGAGTGTCGAGGAGGAGTGGGGAACATTTCATTTCGTCAACTTCTACCTCGTCTCGACGCTGACCACCGTCGCCGTGGCCGCCTTCACGAACACGCCGATCCTCGGCTCCTTCTTCATCAACTTCACGCTGCTTTTCGTCTATGCGGCATTGAACCGGGAGCAGCGGTTCTACCTGATTCGCGTGACCGTGCTGGCCTGGCTCGTGTTCGCGGCACTGCTGGCAAGCCGGAGCACTCCGATCGCTACTGCGTGCGTTGTGAAGGCTTCGCCGAATGCACGGCGCGGCATCTGCGGCTGAATCGTCCCAAGCACGTAGAACCACGCACGGAGCCGGTACCGGAAGTGTAGGAAATTTCAAATTTCAAATGAAAAATTGAAAATTCTCCTCGGCAGCATTCTTCATTTTTCATTTGTAATTTGAAATTTGAAATTTCTCTACGACTTCGGCGCACCTCCTCCTCCCCCACCACCCGCACCACCCCCGCCCCCGCCCCGTCGTCTCCTACGAAATCGCCGCCGTCCTTTCGGGCGGTCGCCGTCAGGTCGCGGCGGATTCGGGGCGGGTGTGGGGCGGGAGGGTGGCGGGGGCGGAGCGCCGGTCCCCGACTGGGCGTGCGGCCGCGCGCCGCGGCGGCGCCGGCGGCGTCCGCGTCCTGGCCGCTCTTCCTGCTGCGGACGCTGCTGTCCTTGTTTCCGCTCCTGGCCGCGAGTCTCGGGACGCGGTGGTTTGCGCGCGCGACCGACCTTCTGCTCGAACTCCTGAACTTTTCGGTGCATGAACTTCTGCGAGATCGCCTGCTGCTTGAGACCGATGGCGTCGTGGCCGCAGTACGGGCAGCGCCGCCATCCTTCGGGGTAGGTCTTGTTGCAGGCAGAGCAGAGGATGCTCTTGGGCAGAGGCATGAGCGGGGGCGCATTGTACACTTCACCGCGTGGATGCCAACCGGCGCAAAACTCTGCAGGCGCTGATCATGCTGGCCGAGGCCAGCAATCCGGCCGATTGCTGGGATGATGAGCGCGCCGAGAGGCTGCTGCGCTCGCAATCGAACCCGCAGGAGCTGCGCGAGCTGGGGATGAGCGAGGTCATGATCGAGCGCGTGTTCGGAGCGGTGCCGGGACACTTCAGCGTTCGCGTCGAGGCGCGCTTCGAGGCGGCGCATTTTCTGCGCGAATACCGCGGCATCTCCGAGCCGCTGCACGGGCATTCATACAAGGTCGAAGCCGAGCTGGCCGGCGTCACCGGTGGCGTGGATTCGGATTCCATCGCGGTTGATTTCGTCAGTGCAAAACAAAAGCTGGAAACGCTTGCGAAAAAGCTGGACTACGGTTGCATCAACGAGGTGCCGCCATTCGATTCGATGAATCCTTCCGCGGAGAACATCGCGCAGTGGTTCTATCGCGAGCTCTCCGAAGCGGTGGCCGGCGAGAACGCGCTCGTTCGCGCCATCACGATCTGGGAAGGGCCCTTCAACTCCGTCACTTTCCGGCCCAGCCTATGAACAAGCTCCCGAATCACACCGCGCTCAAAGAGTGGGCGTCGGCGATCGCAGCTTTAGGCCGCGGCGACCAGGTGATTCTCATCCGCAAGGGGGGCATCGCCGATCCGAAGTTCGGCCTGGAGGCAACGCGCTTCTACCTCTTCCCCACCAACTTTCACGAGGGTGGAGCGCCGCCGCCCCCGGCGGCGACCGTCCCCATCACCCACTGGTGCGAGGCCGTCCGCACCTGGGAAGTCCGCGATCACGATGCGCTGCTCCGTCTTCAGCCGTTCGTGATTTTCGATCGCGCGACGCTCGAAACGCGATATCGATTCCGGCCCGACCAGGCGATCCACGTGATCGCCGTTCGTACTTTCGCGCTTCCGGGTCCTGCCACGATCACGATGACCGATCGGTACGAGGGCTGCCGCTCCTGGGTCAGCCTCGACCAGGAAATCGACATCGACGCGTCGCGGCCGGTGCTGAATGAGACGCAGTTGCGTTCAAAGATCGACGCGGTGGCGACAGCTCTCTCGAGATGATTCTGATCATCCTCATGCTCGCGACCGGCGTCGCGATTGCGCTTGCGGTCATGGTCGGCATTGCGGCGATCGAACGGAGCGCGGAACCGATTCCGATCGCAACATCCGCTCCCGACCGCAACCGCATCGGCGCGTCCGTCCTGTTCCAGCTTTTGCTGGCAGGCGGATCGCAGCCGGATGAAGCGTTGAGTGAATTACGCCGAGTGGGCGTCGTGGCTCCGGTCACTGCCGGAATCGACATCGCGAGTTGGAGTGAGCGCTACGCGCACGCTGCGCCGGAAGAGCAACGGACCTGGCTTCTCGAAACAGCGGTCAAGCTGATCGCGGCGCCCGCCCGCCCCGTTCCGTTACGGCAGTACGCCGCCCTTCTCGATCTCAGTTTCTCCCTCGGATTTCAGACAGACGCGCTCGCGAAACTCCGCGAGCAATACGGCTTCGACTACATCGATCATGCCAAGGACGCTCGACCGCGCGAAGCGGATCGTGGCGGTGGCGCGATGCCTCTGTTCGTTCGCGGCGCGACCGACACCACCTCCCTGCTGAAAATCCTCGGCCTCGAAGGCCATGCCGACCGGCACGCCATCATCGCTGCCTATCGGCGGCTGGCGGCGCAGCACCATCCCGACAAGGTCTACAGCCAGTCGGCGGAAGTCCAGTCCGACGCCGCCGCGCGCTTCATCGAGATCACCCGCGCCTACGAGGCTCTGATGGCCATTTACCGGGATTGATTAGCCGCTTGGGGCGTGATACTATCGCCGTGGGAATTTGAGCTGTTAACAAGCTGTTCACAATCGGTTTGCCAGCGATTTCCCTCCGTAAACCGTAGTTAAACCAGTAGAGACAATCATTTGAGGACGTTGTGTCCGGAGTGAGTGACGCCGGCACAGCACGCGATTCGGCGACGCAAGAGGGTTCAACGCTTTGCCATTGCGGGCCGTAACATCAAGAACAGCAGAGAGATCAACAGAGCCGCGTCGAAAAAATTGAGGGTGCAGTAACTAATTTATTTGGTTCTGCATCTAATGAGGAAGCGGCACAAGTTAAGCATTTTTCGATCGTCCGGGAGAGCCAATGAAGAGCGCGGAAGCGTACGAGCACGAGCAGGGATGGGACTTTGAGAAGGCAGCCATGCCTTACGTGGACTCCCTCTACAACACTGCTTATCGCATGACGCGGAACTCCGAAGATGCGGAGGACCTCGTTCAGGAGACCTATCTCAAGGCATACAAGTATTACGACAAGTTCGAGGAAGGCACGAACTTCAAGGCGTGGCTCTTCAAGATCATGAAGAACACGTTCATCAACAACTATCGGAAGAAGAAGCTCACGCCTCACAAGATCGACTTCTCGGAAATCGAAGAGTCGTACGAGCGCGTGATTCAGAAGAACGCGCCCGACCTGATCAAGGACCCCGAGAGCGAAATCTTCCAGGACATGATGGACGAGGACGTGAAGCGCGCCCTCGATTCGCTGCCCCACGACTACAAGATGGTGGTGCTGCTCGCCGATATCGAAGGCTTCTCCTACAAGGAGATCGCCGAAATCCTCGACTGCCCCGTCGGAACGGTGATGTCGCGCCTGTACCGCGGACGCAAGATGCTCGAGCGCACGCTGCTGGAGTACGCGCGCAAGTACGGTTACATCCGCGGCCAGGCCGAGCCTGCCAAGATGCGCTCGCGCAAGGACGAGGAGAAGGGCCGCAAGAAGAAGGAGCAGCCCGAAGAAGAGACCGAGGTACAGGAGCCGGAGGAGAATGAAGAGGAAGTTCTCTTCTCCGACGACGAAGACCTCGATCTGGAGCTCGAAGACGAGGACAACGAGGAATTCAATATCGAGTAAGCGAGTTGCAAACGCGTGATGATCTGCGACGAAGTCAAACGCGTTGCTTACTTTTTTCTCGACGGCACCCTCGGTCAGAACAAATGCGTAGAAGTCAGCAAGCACCTCGGGCTTTGTCCGGAGTGTGAGGCGCGCACGACCATCCATCGTCGCATCAGAATTTTCCTGCAGAAGCGTCTGGCACGCCTCACCGCTCCCAAGCGACTCAGGCAGCGCCTAACACGCTCCCTTCGCGCCTTCGCGGATTAGCACATACAATCCGTTTTTCGCGCGTGGACGACCGCGACAAGCTGATCCTGGTCTCCTCGAATCCCAACAAGGCGATCGAGGCCGAGCGCATCCTCGGAATGCCGCTCGTGCGTGCCTCCATCGCGCTGCCCGAGATTCAGGCGGCAGACGTCAAGGACATCACGCGCTACAAACTCGAAGTTGCCCGCTCCAAAGGCTACAACCGCCTGGTGGTCGAGGATGTCTCCCTCGGATTCGACGAGCTCGGCAACTTCCCCGGGCCTTACGTCAAATGGCTCCTCGAAGCGGCGGGCGGAAAGGGATTAGCGGCGATGGCATACGCACTCACAAATCCGGCTGCCAAAGCGGAGTGCTGCGTCGGCTATTGGGACGGAGCCGAGGCGCATGTGTTCTGCGGCGAATGCGCGGGCGAGGTTCTGGTGCAGCCACGCGGTGAACAACATTTCGGATGGGACGCCTGGTTTCAGCCCCGCGGATCCACAAAGACGTTTGCTGAAATGACGCCTGATGAGAAAGATCGCCTCTCCCACCGCGGCCATGCCTATCGCCAGCTGGCGGAACACCTGAAGAGCGAACAGAGTGCCCGTTCCGCCGGACGACGCTGAGTCCCAGCGAGGACGCTCCTAAAACGTCCTGCCGAATCCATCCGTACAAATTGCTGGAAGTGAGCGACTTGCGCGCTGGCACCATTGGCAGGGGCTTTGAAAACCATTACGGTAAGCCGGTGACTCCGGCCCGCAGTCAGAAAGGACGCCCTATGTGGATTTACGACGGTGAACAATGGATCGAAGAGGGCGTGATCGATAACGAATCCAAACGTGATCGAACGCCCAAGCCTGAGGAAATGCAAGTGCCGGAGCTGCAGGTCGTCGAGATCGTGCCGGTGCCCGCGAAGCCGAATTACGTTCCTTTCCCGCTGCCTTAAAACTGAATCGACCGCACACAACCAGCCGCGCGGAAACGCGCGGCTTTTTCATTTCACGCCGTTTTCGCGCAACCACTTTTCGATCGCGGCGATGGCGCGATCGTTCCGAAAATTGTACCAGGCGCGTTCGACCGCGCGATCGCGTGCGATCTCGGCACGGAAATCGCCGGATCGGAGTCTCGCTCGCGTGCCGCTATCCTCCTGCGCTTCGATGAAGGCCTGTCGATCGGCAGCTTCTGATTGCGACGGGATTCGCCGGTAACGCCCGCCGGTCAAAGCATCGCCCGTATCGATCACCTCTCCGGTTTCGATGTCGAGGTAGTGGACCATCTGACCCGAACCATCGAGATAGGCGACCGTGAGGCCATCGATGTCGATGTGGAGCGCCGGCGACCTCGCCGGCGAGGCGGCCGCCGGGGTTGGCGGCGCTCCACCCCATGCATTCTTCGCGAGAAACTCGCGCTCCTTCTCCTCGCGGCGGCGGCTCCATCCGCGAATGGCCAGGCGGATCTTCTGCATCAGGGTGGGCATGTGTAAATCCTGAGCGAAGCGAAGGATCCGCCCCGCAAGTGCGCGGAGGATCCTTCGCCGCTGCGCGGCTCAGGATGTGGATGATATATCGTGCAGACTATGAGTCAGGACCGGCTCGACGCCAGTCTCGACATCGACCGGCGTTCGACTCTCGAAATCATCCGCATCATCCAGCAGCAGGACGCGCTCGTTGCGCCGGCAGTGGCCGCAGAGGGGGAGCGCATCGCACAGGCGGTCGAGGAGATCGCGAACCGGATGTCGCACGGCGGTCGGATGTTCTACGTCGGCGCCGGTACGAGCGGGCGGATCGCCATGCTCGACGCCGCTGAGCTGCCGCCGACATTCGGAATCGATGCATCGCTCGTTCGCGTGCTGATGGCAGGAGGCGAGCGCGCGTATTTCGCGGCGGTCGAAGGCGCAGAAGACGATGAAGATGCCGCGATTGCGGCTGTCGAACGCGATGTCGTTGCCGATGATGCCGTGGTGGGCATTGCTGCGTCCGGTAGCACGCCGTACACCGTCGCGGCGATCCGCAAAGCGAACATGATCGGAGCGCTGACCGTCGGGATCGCTTCGGTCGCGAACTCGCCCCTGGCACAGGACGCCGACATCGCGATCGTCTCCGAGACCGGTCCGGAAGTGATCATGGGATCGTCGCGAATGAAGGCCGGCACCGCGCAGAAGTTGATCCTCAACGCCATCTCGACCGCAGTGATGATCAAACTCGGACACGTCTATTCGAATCTGATGATCGACATGCCGGCCACCAACGAAAAACTCCGCAGTCGCGCCGTGCGCATGGTCGAGCTGGCTGCGAACGTCACACGGCCGGTGGCGGTGCAGGCACTGCGCGACGCTGCTGGAAACGTGAAGCTCGCGACGGTAATCGCGAGGAAGCGTGTCGCGATTGATGAAGCGCGGAAAATGCTGGAAGGCCGGAAACTCCGCGAGGTGCTGGAGGCGTGAATCGCGTCGGGCGGCTGCTGCACATCGCAGTCAAAGAGTCGCGGCTGGTGGTGGGGTTGATGTCGGGAACATCGGTCGACGGCATCGATGCCGCCCTGGTCCAGATCGCGGGACACGGTGAGAATTCGCGCGTCGAGCTGCTGGCGTTCGGCAGCTACCCTTTCCCAAGCGAGTTGCGCACGAAGATTTTCCGGCTGTTCAATCCCGCCGAAGCGCGCGTGGATGCGATTTGTCAGCTCGATTTCCTCCTGGGCGAAGTCTTCGCTGCCGCTGTGCAGCGGCTGCTGGCCGACAACGGCTACTCGGCCGCCGACATCGATCTGGTCTCCAGCGCCGGCCAAACAATCTGGCACGATCCGCATCCGGTGATCGAGCAATGCGACGTCGCCTGGCTCGGACATCCGATCCGCACGCGGTCGACGTTCGCGATCGGCCAATCCGCGGTCATCGCCGAACGCACCGGAATCATGACCGTGGGCGATCTCCGCGTTCGCGACGTCGCCGCGGGCGGTCACGGCGCGCCGCTGATCGCTTATGCCGACTGGGTCTTGTTGCGCGATGAAAAACTAGGGCGCTGCGTGCAGAATATCGGCGGCATCGGCAATGTCACGTATCTGCCGCCGGGCGCGCGGCAGGAAGATGTCATCGCCTTCGACACTGGCCCGGGCAACATGGTCATCGACGCGTTGGCGGAGATCGCGACCAGCGGCGCGCTGAAATATGACAAGGACGGCGCCCTGGCAGCTAAAGGCCATGTCGATCCGCGGCTCCTCGAAGTTTGGATGGACGATCCGTATTTTCGAAAACTGCCGCCCAAGACCACCGGTCGCGAATTGTTCGGCATTCAATTCGCGCGTCGCGTCATGACGGAAGCGCACAATGTGGCCATCGAAGATCTGATTGCAACCGCGACGGCATTGACCGCCGAGAGCATCGCCCAGGCCTATCGCGACTTCATCCTGCCGCGCGGTCCGATCGATCAGGTGATCATCGGCGGCGGCGGATCGCAGAACCCGACTCTGATGAAAATGATCGCCGAGCGTTTGCACTCCTGTCCGGTTCTGTCTCACGAGGATCTGTCGATCAACGGAAAAGCGAAGGAGGCCATCGCGCTCGCCATCATCGCCAACGACGCCATCGCCGGCCTCAACACCAACATTCCCGGAGCCACCGGCGGCCGCCCAACGGTCCTCGGTAAGATCAGCGTATGACGACGCAGCGTCTGTGGGGGCGGGCCTTCGTCGGCGGATCGATCCGCGAGCGCACGCTCATCACGATCGAGGATGGTCAAATCGGCGAGATCCGCGAATTCGCTCAGGCGCCGGCTGACGCCACGCGCATCGCGGACCTGATCGTTCCGGGGCTCATCGACATTCACGTTCACGGCGGCGACGGCGCCGACTTCATGGATGGCGCAGACGAAGCCGTCGGTCGGGTTTCGTCATTCCACGCCCGCAACGGTACGACCACCATGGCCGCCACCACACTTTCCGGATCGCGCGGCGATCTCCGCAGTGCCGTCATGAGCATCACCCGCGCGTCGAGGTCAGCGCGGCAGTCGGCCGAGATCTGCGCCATCCATCTGGAGGGGCCATACATCAGCGCCAAGCGAGCCGGTGCGCAGAGCGTGGAGTCGATCCGTCCCGCCGACATCCAGGAAATCGGCGCGCTCATCAACGAAGCGTCGCATCTGCGATTCATCATCACCGTTGCGCCCGAGATCGAAGGCGTCCGCGCGTTGATCGAGCATTTCCGCAAACAGATCGTCTTCTCGATCGGCCACACCTCGGCGGATTACAGCGAAGCGGTGGCAGCGCTCGACTGGGGTGCGTCGCATTTCACGCATCTGTTCAACGCCATGACGGGCATGCACCATCGCGAGCCGGGCGTGGTCGGCGCAGCGCTGGTTTCGGCCGCCGCCACTGCAGAGTTGATCGCCGACGGGATCCATGTTCATCCGGCCGTGATGCGCATCGCGACACTCGCGATGCCGAATCGGATCGCGCTGGTCACCGACGCCGTGCGCGCCGCCGGGATGCCTCAGGGCAAGTACAAACTCTACGATCACGAATTCACGGTGACCGAGAGCGGCGGCGCACGCCTCGGCGATGGAACCCTCGCCGGCAGCACTCTGACGATGCAGCGCGCCGTGCAGAACATGGTGGAGCTGGCGGGGCTGCCCATCGAGCTCGTTCTCCCGCTGGCGACCGAGGTTCCGGCGCGAATTCTGGGAATTGGGGATCGGAAGGGTCGCATCGCCGCCGGCTACGACGCCGATCTGGTCGTCCTCACCTCGAAGTTCGAGGTGTCGCGCGTGTTTGTTCGCGGGAGAGAACTACGATGAGGGGAAGGCAGAAGGCAGCAGGCAGCAGACAGAAGTGCACTGGACCCTCCTTCTGCCTTCTGCTTTCTGCCTTCTGCCTTTCACCATGAACTGGGAAACCTTCCAACACTACGACGCTCTCTCCGAAGGTGCGGCGCGAATCTTTCTCGACGCGATCCGCGCCGATCCCAAAGTCGCTCTTGGACTACCGACCGGAAACACGCCGCTCGGAATGTATGCCCGCATCGTGGCTGACTGCTCGCGCGAGTATCGATGCTTTCGCGATGTCGTGGTGTTCAATCTCGATGAGTACGTCGGTATCCCTCGCGATCATCCGGGCAGCTATTTCACGTTCATGCAGCGCCATCTCTTTGGGCACGTCGACATCGAGGCCGCCAACACGCACATCCCGAACGGCATGGCGCCCGACCTGAAAGTCGAATGCGCGCGATACGAGCGTTCGATCGCGTCCGCCGGCGGACTCGCCATCACATTTCTGGGGCTCGGATCGAACGGCCACATCGCCTTCAACGAGCCCGGCACGCCGTTCGACTCACGCACGCACGTCGTTAACTTGAGCGAATCGACGCGCAGAGCGAATGCCGCATTTTTTGTCGATCAGCCCGTTCCGACGCACGCAATCACGATGGGAATCGCGACCATTCTCGATTCGCGCCAGATCGTCCTGATGGCCAGTGGAGCAAAGAAGCGCGATGCCATCACGCGACTGCGGTCTGGCACCCAGGGGCGCGATTTCCCAGCCTCGGCACTGTGGACGCATCCCAACGTGCACGTGCTGGTCGACGAAGCGGCATGGTCGATGGGGATGGCGCCGCGCCAGGACAAATGAAGTTCGAAGTTCGAACTTAGCTGCAAGACGTACCGCCAAAAGAGGCGCGCGCGAGTGTTGGTCCAGGCAATCCGAAGGGTGTCCTAGCTATTGCCGAGGCCACTTTTGGCACAGGGGGAATCGATCAGCTAGCATACTTGGGCGGTTCGCGGTTGTAGACCATGGTCACACTTCCGGCCGAAGGTCGCTGGTCGATTCGCTCGCTTTCCGATGATGATGCCGGGCCGGCTCTCGCCTTTCTGCGGCGCGACCCGCTGGTCAACGTCTATCTGATCTCGCGACTCCTCGAGGAGCGATTTGTCTCCGCGACCCAGACCGTCGAAGTCCGCTACAACCGCGATGTGGTGCTGGTCGCGTCGCTCGCCACGAACATCGTGATGGCCTGCGATCCGGCCGCGCCGCACGAAATCACGGACGCCGCCATCGCCGTCGTCGCAGAACGCGTGTTGACGCGCATGCTGCCGGTACGAGCGATCATCTCGCCGGCGCCGCTGGTCGACGCGCTGTGGAGACGCCTGCAATCACAGCTCGACCCGCCGACGGTGGTGCGCATGAGTCAACCGGTCTACGCCATTGCAGGGCGCCTCGATTTTCCTGATCTGAAAGACGTCCGATACAGCACCACACGCGACCTCGATCTTCTCGTTCCCGCCTGCGCCGCGATGCATACCGAGGAGGTCGGAATCGATCCGCTGGAGCGGGATGCGCCCGGGTATCGCGAACGCATCCGTGAGCTGATCGAGAAAAAGCGCTCGCTGATCCGCATCGCCGATAAGGCCATCGTCGCCAAATGCGAGTTCTCCGCGGTCACGCCGGAGGCCGTGCAGCTCATGGGCGTGTGGACGGATCCTCGCTATCGTCGTCGTGGGATCAGCAGGGCGCTCATGCGCGAGGTGTGCGGCCATCTTGCGCGAAAAGGCCGCAGCGTCACGCTGTTCGTCAATGACTTCAACCGCCCAGCCATTGCGCTGTACGAATCTCTTGGATTCAAGCGAATCGGGGTGAATCGGGCTTTGATCTGGTGACGGCCCGAACATTGCAGCGATTCAGGGGACCCACCCGAGCCGTGGGTCGGAGGAGACAATGCCTGAAGTCGGCACTGTGAAGTGGTTCAACAACGATAAGGGTTATGGATTCATCAAGCGCGAGAGCGGCGAGGACGTCTTCGTCCATCACAGCGCCATCCAAGCCGCCGGATACCGGACCTTGAACGAAGGCGAGAAGGTCGAGTTCGACGTCAAGCAGGGACCCAAAGGTTTACAGGCAGAGAACGTCCGCCGCGTGGAAGGCGGCGAGCAGCAGCGAGCCTCTTAGGGCGTCACTCGGCGCTGGGGCCGTAGCGCATCATCGCGCAGACACCCAGCGTCGCTCCCACGGCCAGAGCCGGCAGCGCGGAAGCCTGGCCTTTCAGGACGAACAGCGCGGCGGCAACTCCGCCGGCCAGCACGATGAGAGCCCGCAGCGCGAAGTTCTGGAAATCGAAACTCTTCATTTTGTCGGCTGACGCTTGGACGGCGTCTGCCCGCATTGTAACAGAGCGCCAGAGTATGATCGGCGCATGCGGCCGAGCGGTGAAGAACAGCCCATTCGGCTTCCGGCCGGCGCTTATTTCGGCCGCACCGCGTCGACTTTTTCAGCGCCCACCTTTCAGCTCAGCGAGTCGCAGTACGAGGATCGGCAGCACCTTCCGCTGCACTCGCACGAGAACGCCCATTTCTGTTTTGTGGTGCATGGCACGTACACTGAGCAGATCGACGGTCACCGCGTGGAACGGCGTTCCCGCGACCTGATGTTCTATCCGGCCGGCCAGCCGCACGCCGAGCGCCACCACGACCTCAATCGGCATTTTCTGATCGAGCTGACTCCAAAGATCGTCGCGATCGGGGCGAGCGCCTGCATCCCGCTCGATTCTGTGCGCGACCTCCGCAGCGCGGCGACACGGGTCATGGCCGGGCGTCTGTATCGCGAGTCTTCATATCCCGATGCGATATCGGGGCTGGCGGCCGAGGCACTCCTTCTGGAGCTGCTGGCGCTCTCGGGACGCGACGTCAAAATTCGCCGCGCCGGAGGTGCAGCGTGGTTGCGTCGCGTCGAGGAAGTCCTTCGAGAACGATTTGCGGAACCGATCGGCTTGGGCGAGGCCGCCGCCGTCGCGGGCGTGCATCCCGTGCATCTCGCCCGCGTCTTTCGGCGCGAGTACGGATGCTCGATCGGCGAGTTCGTGCGGAGAGTCCGAATCGACGCCGCTCGCGAGGAGCTGGTTGGGGGGGAGGCATCGATCGCCGAGATCGCGAGTCGTGTCGGCTTCGCCGACCAAAGCCACCTCCACCGCACATTCAAGCGCGCCACCGGGATGACGCCCGACCAGTTCCGGCGCAGCAGACGTTAACGCCATTCAGGTTGCAGAGGTGCAATACGACTTGCTTCGTAGAACGCATTCTGCGTGTATGCGCACCCCGATGATTCTTCTGGTTTGCGCGGCAGCGGTCGTCGCAAATGCATCTTCGCCGCCCGCCGAACGTATCGACACGCGCGTCGTCGAATACGTCGACGCCGGGCTGTTCAGCGGGGTGGTCCTGGTCTCGAAGGGCGACACGATCGTGTATCAGAAAGCGTTCGGCTATGCGGAGCGGGCATTCAAAGTTCCGAACACGATGGAGACGAAATTTCACATCGCATCGGTTTCCAAGCCCATCACCGCCGCGGCGATCCTGCTGCTCGCGGATCGCGGAAAGCTGTCGCTCGACGATCCGGTCTCGAAGTTCGTCCCCGATTTTCCGAACGGCGGTCGCATCGCTGTCGAGGAATTGCTGACGCACTATTCCGGCCTCGCTGACGCGAGTAGCCAGCCCGATTACAACGACTGGTCGCGATTTCCGCAGACGCCGTCATCGCTGGTCGAGAAACTCGCCAAGCTGCCGCCGCGGTCGGAGCCGGGAACGAAGTACGCCTACAGCAACTCGAACTATCACCTGCTGGCGCTGATCGTCGAGAAGGCCTCCGGGAAAAACTACGGCGATTTTCTCGACGCGAATCTTTTCGGTCCGCTCGCGATGACGCGTACCGCCCATCACGCCGATGACAGAACGATCATCGATCGCCTGGCTGCCGGCTACATGCCCAAAGACGCCGACGCATTCGAGAAAGCGCCGTACCTCGATTGGACGTCCAAGACCGGAAACGGATCGCTCTACACCACCGCCGGAGATCTCCTCAAATTTCACCGTGCCCTGCAGCACGGCAATCTTCTCAAGCCCGAGACGGTCGCCGCATCGTACGGATTCGGCAGGAAAGAGCGGCAGGTTGGGATGTTCTGGTTTCGGCGCGAACGCGACGGGCATCGTTCGGTCTACGTCGGCGGCAGCAGTCCGGGATTCAAAGCGCACATCGAGCGCTTCATCGACGACGATGTCGCCGTGATCGTCCTCAGTAACCTCTACCTCGCTTCCGCGACGCCGATCGCGTCGGACATCTCTGCAATTCTGTGGCAAGCAGCGCCAAAATTGCCGCCTGTGCCGAAGGCGGTGGCTCGATCGCGCGACGATCTCGCGCGCGTCGCCGGCAGCTATCAGTTCGGTCCGGACTTTTATCAGCGCAACGTCATGGCGCGGATCGAGCCACGCGAAAATTTTCTGATGATGGTGTATCCGACCTTCTCGGCTCCGCTCACGCCCATCGCCAACGATCAGTACTTCGACCGTTTCTACTGGTCATTCGTTCGATTTGAGGATGGAAAGCTGAGCTACCGCAACGGCGACGACGAATTCGTCGCGCCGCGCATCAACGCAGATTCAAATCGGTCGGGAACTGGCGCCATTCGGTGAAATCCCAATCGGTGTGATTGCGCGCTTTCTCGTCGGTGATGCTCCGCGAATTCCATGCCGTATTGAGATGGTGATAGGCGTACGTGATCGCGATTTCGAACTCTTCGCTGTCGAGTTCCTTACCCGATTCGATCTGCGCAATCACCTTCTGCAACTCGCCTGACGCTTCCTTCAAGTGGAATCCGACCCACGGCTTATTCATGACTCACATCCGCTCCGGAACCGGAATGGCCAGCAAATCCAGCGCCGATTTCATCGTCCGCCGGAAAACCTCGGCGCACACGGCGCGGCGCTGCCGCTCGGCATCGTCCTTCTCATTCATGATCGGGTACTTGTGATAGAAGGAATTGAACTTCTGCGACAGCTCGAACAGCTCGTGCGTGATCACCGATAGCTCGAGCGATTCCACCGCGCGCTGGACCGCCGCCGGAAGATCGGCACTCCGCCTGACCAGCTCCCACATCTCATCGGTGAGGCCTTCATTGAGCGTCAGGGCGTTGAGGGAGGCGTCATCGAGCCTGGCATCGACGCAGCGCTCCTTCATTTTGCGAAAAATGTTTTCGACGCGAACGGTCGAATACTGCAGATACGGGCCTGAATCGCCCTCGAAGGTCAGCGCCTCATTGAAGTCGAAGGCGATGACCTTGTTGCGTCCGAACTTCAGCATGAAATAGCGGATCGCGCCGATCGCGATCTCGCGTCCGAGCTGCTCGATCTCTGCGTCCGACAAGCCCTCGCGCTTGCTCCCCTCCCGCACCGCCTCGGTGGCCTTCGATTGCATGGCGTCGATGAGGTCGTCGATCTTCACGCCCACTCCACGCCGCCCCGACATCTCCAGGAAGGGCCGCTTGCGATCCGAATCCGACACTTCCAGCCCGAGCGCCTCGGCCGTCGCGGGCGTGAGCGCAACCATCTCGTACGAAAAGTGGATCGAGTTCTCCGCCTGGCGTCGATGGTCTAACAGACGCAGACCCTCGCGCACCACGCGCTGGAGATACGCCTGCCGAACATCGATGACGTTGAAGACGCGCTGCGCCGACCCAAACTTCGGCGCATCGGACGATCCATCGGCTGCCGTCGTCTCCCACAGAATGCGGCCATCGGAATAGGACATGAATTTATGGTAGTTGAAGGTGCGATCGAGCAATCCGAACTTCCAGAGCTGATACGCGATGTCCTTGCCGGTGTACGTGACAGTTCCGTTCGAGCGCACCAGGATCTTGTCCGGCTCGTCCATCCCTTCGAAATCCGCTGTGCCCTCGAGCTTCATCACCCAGCAGCCCTTGTGCTTGCCCTCGCGCTCGTGGATGACCGCGCCCGATTTTTTCAGCAGCTCGAACGCGCGGTCCCAGAAATGGAGCGCAATGATGTCGCTCTCTTTCGGCAGCAGGTCGTATTCGATGCCCAGGCGCAGCATCGTTGCGACATGGCGGTGCATGATGGCGCGCGCGACGATGCGGGCAATTCTGGAAGTTTTGCCCTCGCCATGCTCGATCTTCTGCAGCGCATCGCGACGCCATTCCTCCGCTTCGGGATGGTCGATGTAGTAGTTGGCCATGCTCGAATACAAATCCCAGCAGAAGTAATCGAACTTCAGGTCTGCGGCTCGATGCGCAACGGCAGCTTCGTCTTCGTTGAGGAGGTGTTCAAACGCCACGACCACGTCCGCGACCTGAACGCCGGTGTCGTCGATATAGTTCTGCGTCTCGACGTGCTCGCCGAGCCACTCGAGGCAGCGCACCAGCGTGTCGCCTAACACCGCGTTGCGAAGGTGTCCGATATGCGCAGCCTTGTTGGGATTGATGTTGGTGTGCTCGACGATCACCCGCTCGCCGGCGCGGGCGGGGGGGGACATCACGCTCTGCATGTGGGCGACCGTGAACGCGCCGCGATCGAAATGAAAATTCAGGTAGCCTGCTCCCTCCACGCTCACCGACTGCACGAACATCGGCAGCTTCAACTCTTTCGCGAGCGTTTCCGCGACCTCGCGAGGCTTGCGCTTGAGCACCTTGGCAAGCTCGAGGCAAAGCGGCGTGGCCAGATCGCCCATGGCCAGTCGCGGCGGCGATTGCAGCACCACCCGGTCGAGCGCATGGCCGAACAGCGTCAGCACGCGCGTCGTCAGAGTCTCGGTGAGCTGTTCGGTGATCTGCTCGAGGATCATGACTGGCAATGCGTCGTGTCGTTCCAGATCGTCAACACGAAACGGTCTCCGCGACGATCGAAGATGTTGATGGCCGCGTTGTCCTGCGCCAGGTGCCGTGAAACCATCAGCGGCGCGCGCAGCAGCAGAGTCGCGCCGACGCGAATCGCCGTGCCGTGCGTCACGACCACCGCGCGGGTTGGCTCGCCATTGGCCCCGGACGCGATTGTATCGAACGCTCTTTGCATTCTGCGCAATACGTCATGGTGCGATTCGCCGTCGGGACACGCAGAATCGGGATCGTCCCGCCAGCGCTTATAGTTTTCATAGTCATCGCGGCGGATGTCGAGATATGCGCGCCCCTCCCAGGCGCCCAGGCAGACTTCGCGGAGGTCGTCGAGGGTGCGGATCTCGAGTCCCGTCACGCCGGCGATCGCGCTGGCGGTCGCCACGGCGCGTCCGAGGGGCGAGCTGAAGAGCGCATTCGGCTTCAGCGCCGCGATCCGCTCCGCCAGTTTTGCGACCTGCTGCACTCCGAGATCGGAGAGCGTGCCGTCCTTCCAACCCTGCGCGATCCCAGTGACGTTCTCTACGGTCTGGCCGTGCCGTACGAGGATGAGCTGGTCGATCACCCCTCACCCGGCCCTTCGGGCCACCCTCTCCCCGCTGCCGCGGCGCGAGGGACGCTCGCGTTGGGAACGAGCAAAGACTCCGCGGTCATTTCCTTCGGCTGATCGATTCCTAGAATCGCCAGGATTGTCGGCGCGACATTTTCGAGCGCGCCGCCGCGGCGCAGCGATCCGAATCGCTTCTTCGGATCGAAAAGAATCAATGGAACGGGATTGGTGGTGTGCGCCGTGTGCGGCTGCTGCGTCTTCTCGTCGTACATCAATTCGCAATTGCCGTGATCGGCGGTGATGAGCGCGATGCCGTCGACTTTCTCGACCGCGCTCAGGATCTCATCGACAGCTTCGTCAGTCGCATGCACGGCCTTGACGGCCGCCTTCATGACCCCGGTGTGGCCGACCATGTCGGGATTCGCGATGTTGAGGATGATCACGCCGTAATTCCGCTTGCCGATCTCCTGCACCACCCGGTCGGCGAGCTCGGGCACCGACATTTCGGGTTTGAGGTCGTAAGTCGCGACCTTCGGCGACGGAATGAGCACGCGATCTTCCCCGGGCGATTGGGTGTCCGATCCGCCATTGAAGAAAAAGGTGACGTGGGCGTACTTTTCGGTCTCGGCGATGCGCAATTGTTTGAGGCCCGCATGCGACAGAACCTGGCCCAGGTGATTTTTGACTTCCAGCGGAGGGAAAAGGACGGGAAGATCAAAATCTTCATGATATTGATTCATTGTAATTAGTGATGTCTTTGGATACACAGCGCGTAGGAAGCCGTCGAACTTCTCGTCCTTGAAGGCGGTCACGATCTGACGCATCCGGTCCGCGCGAAAATTGAAGAAGATGACCGCATCGCCATCTTCGATGCGGCCGTGATGCGAACCGTCGGGGGCGACGATCGAGATCGGCTCCATGAACTCATCGGTGACGCCCTGCTCGTAGAAGCGTCGCAGCGTCTCGATGGGATGTTTTGTCTCGGTGCCCACGCCTAACGTCATCAGGTCGTAGCCGCGCTGCACACGATCCCAGCGTTTGTCGCGGTCCATGGTGTAGTAGCGGCCGATGATGGTGGCGAGATGATCTTGATTGTTGAGATAGCGCTCGGCGGATTTCGGCGGCGTATCGCGTCCGTCCAGGATGGCGTGTACATAGAACTCGGTCGCGCCGTTTGCGAGCGCGGCCTCGATCAGTCCGTGCAGATGCGACTGCAAAGAATGCACGCCGCCATCCGACAGCAGTCCCACCAAATGAATGGCGCGACTTTTCCTGACTGCATCGATGAGCACGCGATTCTTTTGCAGCTCGCCGCGCTCGATGGCCTTGCTGATGCGCACGATGTCCTGATCGACGATCCGCCCTGCACCGATGTTCAGATGTCCAACTTCGGAGTTACCCATCTGTCCCGCCGGCAATCCAACCGCCTGGCCCGACGCCTCCAGCGTCGTCCAGGGCGACTCACGAAACAGGAGATCAAATCGCGGCTTGGACGCCTGCGCGATCGCGTTCCACTCGCGATCCTTGCGGCATCCGAATCCGTCCAGAACGATGAGGATCAGTAAAGGGCGCTGGGCCACGCGCGGATCTTACTGCGTCGCTTTCTCCCGCTTGAAGACCATTCCGATGTGATCGGTCGCGCCGGTTTTGAAATTGATGGAGGTGATGCTGACCAACTCCCACCCCTCCTCCCCCAGGCGGTTGAGCTCTTCCGCGCGACGGGGATCCATCGAGTAGTTCTCCGATCGGACGTTGATGATCTTGTATTCCCAGGTCTTCATGTCCGCCCCTCCCCGCGGTGCTGTCTGGATAGGCGGGAAAGTGTAGCACGCACGGGCCTTAAGCCGATCCCGCTCTCCACCGCACCGCCTCGCCAGGATAGTCCGTGATCATGCCGTCGCACCCGATCTCCCGCAGCCTCTTCCAATCGTCGGCGCGATTCGGAGTCCATGGCACGACGTCGATCGCGGCCGCGTGCAGCGCCGCGACAAGCTCGGCGTCAACGTAATGATGATCGGGAAAACACCATCGCGCGCCGAGGCGTTGGGCGTAGTCGGGCAGATCGACGATCACCCCCGAAACGGTCAGACCCAAAGGGAAATGAACCTTGCGACGCGCGAGCTCCGCGATCAGCGAATGATCGAATGACGCCACCACGATCTTCTGCCACGATCCGATTTCTCGCATCAGCGCGTCGACCCATTTGCCGCGTTTGACCTCCAGGATCATGGTTGCCTGACCGGCAAATCGAGAGAGATCGCGGACGCGTTGTGCGGCGATGTCGCGGGAGGTAAACGTCTCGACGGGCCGGCCGTCGACTTCGTCATCGTGAAACAGGACCGCGACGCCGTCGGACAGCAGTCGCAAATCGGTCTCGAAACCATCCGCTCCCTCAGCCAACGCCCCCTCGAACGACTCCATCGTGTTCTCCCGGAACCGCCGCGGGCTCCCACGGTGCCCGAAGATCAGAAAGTGATGAAGATCACCCGGCATATGCGCTCAAATCCATTCCTTCTGCTACAGTTGCATGAAACTTAGCGGAGAGCAGAGTAATGGCCAAGCGAATCCTACTCGCGGATGACAGCATCACCATTCAGAAGGTCGTCGAGCTGACCTTCTCCGACGGCGATTACGAGGTCACGGCCGTCAATAACGGCAACAAAGCCGTCCAAAAGCTGTCGGAAATGCGTCCCGACATCATCCTTTCCGACATCATCATGCCGGAGAAAAACGGTTACGAAGTCTGCGAATATGTGAAGTCGCATCCGGAGTACCGCAGCATCCCCGTCATCCTTCTCACCGGAACGTTCGAGCCTTTCGATCCCGATCGCGCCGACAAAGCGGGATGCGACGCGGTGGTGACCAAGCCCTTCGAATCCCAAAGCCTCATTCACAAAGTCGAAGAGCTCATCGCGAATGCCAAGAGCCAGGCACCGACAGCAACAACGCCGGCCGTGGCACCCCCTCCTCCCCCACCTTCTTCATTTGAGACAGCGCCGCCATTCGCCGCGCCCGAGCCGCCGGCATCGAAGCCGAGCGAATTCGCAACCGGCACGTTCCCGTCATCGGGTGAAGTCTTCGCCGGCCGCAGCGCGGCCTCGACTCCGACGACCGAGATCCCGCTCGACCAACCGCCGACGAGCGGCGGCGAAACGCGCGCGTTCCCGAAGATGACCTTCGACGACCTACCGCCCACCCCTCCCTCCTCCGGCGTGGGTGAGACGCGTGCATTTCCGAAGCTGACCTTCGAGGACATGGCCAAGCCGCCATCGCCTCCTCCTCCATCATCGAGCCCGTGGGATGAGCCTGCGCCGACCGGTGGCGGCGAGACGCGAGCGTTCCCGAAGATGTCGTTCGAAGACTTGCAGAAACCTCCGGCGACAGTGCCGGAAGCACCGTCGTGGGATGCCAGGCCGAGCGCAAAGTTCGACGAGGACGTCGACACCATGCCACCGACGCCGTCGCCTTCGCCTGCGCCGTCGATGTGGGATGAGCAGCCCGCCGGCGAGACGCGCGCGTTCCCGAAGATGTCCTTCGAGGACCTCGACAAAAAAGCGACGATACCGGAGCCGCCGAAGTGGACGCCTCCTCCGGCCGCGGAAGAAAAGTCGTCTTCAGCTTCGACGGGTCCGGTGCCGGTACCATCGTCGTCGGCGCCGCCGGCGTCGACGAGCGGCGAGCTCACCGAAGAACAGATCGATAAGATCGCGCGTCGCGTGGTGCAGCTCCTCTCCGATCAGGTCGTGCGCAACATCGCGTGGGAAGTGATTCCTGATCTCGCCGAGACCGTCGTGAAGGAGCGCATTAGGCAGTTGGAATCCGAATAGGTTGCTGGGTTGCTCGGTTTCTTGGTTGCTGAGTAACCCAGCAACTCAGCAACCGAGCAACCTTGAAGATCTACACACGCACCGGCGACTCCGGTGAGACCTCGCTTTTCGGCGGGACGCGCGTTGCGAAAAACGATCTGCGCATCGAGGCCTACGGCACCGTCGATGAGCTGAACGCATTCATCGGTGTCGCGCGCGCGAGCTGGCCCTCATCTCCGATCGATTTGCAACTGCAGAAAGTGCAGGCCGATCTCTTCGACATCGGCGCCTACCTCGCCGCGCCAAATTCCGATCGCTTCAAGAGCGTGAGTCCATCGCGCATCGATGATCTCGAAAAAGAAATCGATGGCATGGAAGCGGAGCTGACGCCGCTTAAGACCTTCATTCTTCCGGGCGGATCGGTTGCGGCATCACACCTCCACGTTGCGCGGACGGTCTGCCGCCGCGCCGAGCGCACCGTGGTCGCCCTGGGGGATCCATCGCCGGCCCTCGCCTATCTCAATCGCCTCGCCGACTACCTATTTGTCGCCGCCCGGCTGGCGAACAAGCGCCACGGGCTCTCCGACACGCCGTGGACGCGGTCCTGAATTTCGCCACGCTGACCACCACAAATCCCGAAGCAGCGACGCGCCGGCGGCGATGCGGTCGGCAGCGAAGGCTTTCCCTTCCGCCGAAACAGGGCGGAAGAGATCGAAGGCGTGATCGCGGTCGAGGCGATAGAGCTTGTCGACCAGCGCGTTCGTCTCTTGGATCGATTCCACCGCGGTCTTGAAATAGTCCTTCCGCAACAGCGGCGGCGCCAGTCGCGGCGTCACATCCTGGAGCACGATCGCATGCGAGACGAATTCTGTCTCGAAACGCCCGTGCGTATCGCAATCGGTGGCGTAGTGATCCGGATTGGGCAGGATCCAGCCGTTGTAGTTGAAGGTGGTGTGGTGCGGATTGGAGGAATCGGCGACGAAGTGACCGAGGATTCCGGCGACATGGATGATGTCGCGCTCGATGAAGTCGCGCTCGCGCGAACGCGGCGGCGCGAATCGCCACTGCCGGAACTCGCCGGTCAGCAGCTCCGTCATTTCGGCGATCTTCCACGGCAGAAACCCGGTGGTGGAATTCGTGATGCCGTAGCGCCGCATCGTCCCGGAGGTCCGGAGAAGCTCGATGAATTTGTACCGGTCAGGCGGAAGGTCGAGACCGGCGATGTACTCGTAGTCGAGGAAGTGGTCGGGCGGATTGGCGGCATCGAGCGATGCGCCCGCTCCGCGCCACCGGTCGGGATCGTAGGCCAGAAAAATCAGCTCGGGATAGGCCTTGTAGAAAAAAGTCGGCATGTCGTTGGGCATGCCGAACGTCGCCGCCTCATTGGCGATGTAGTGGCCTTTCTCGCCCCAGCCGAAGAGCGGAACGCAGACGAAAGTGAAAATGAGCGGGCCGATTGAGCGCTTCACGGGCGCGGATTGTAGGTCATCCGCTGGTATCATTCCCCGGTCCCCACAACTCCAGGAGGATCGGATGCGCCAGGCGGCGGTCGCCATCATCTTCATTTCCTCACTGTTCGCTCCCCGGCTGCTTTGGGGGCAACAGGCCGAAAGCGGTGTTTTTCACCGCGGCGTGTCGGCGCGCGCCATCACGCCAAACAGCTCGTTCACCGTCGTTTTTCCGCTGACGGCGGTCGGCGCAACTTCGATTCAAGACTGCTACTACAACTGCTTTCTCACCGGCGGAGGAAACTGCAACTATTCCGGCACCATCACGCTCGTCAAACCGGTCGCGGCTCCGTTCAAAGTGATCAATCTGCGAAAGGCGGCCGTGGGCGACTGCGGCGGAACAGCGGCCTCGCTGCCGATCACTCTTCAGGCAGGCGAGTGGCTGCTGCAGGATTTCGTCTTTTCGCCAACCACGGCGGGATCGTTTCAGGATACCTACACCTACAACGTCACTCCTACCGGATCGCCTACCGACCAATCGATCTGGGTGCTAGCCGGTTCCACTCCCGCAGTTGCGCCTCGAATCTCGTTTGGAGCGGTTCCTCCGACGATTCGTCCCGGACAGTCGGCCACGCTCTCCTGGACAACCAGCGGCGCGACTTCGGTGATCATCGACAACGGTGTGGGAGCACAGCCGCCGTCCGGCTCGGTGAGCGTCACTCCGGCGACCACCACGACTTACACGCTCACGGCCATGAGCGGCAACGCTTCGTCGACCGCCCAGGCGACCGTCACCGTCGTCACCGCCCCCTCGCTGGTGATCTCCTCGCTCCCCCAGCCGATTCTGCAGACCCAAAACACCGGCGGCGGCACGACCACCTACACCGTATCCAACAACGGAGGGACAGCCACCACCGTCACCGTTTTTCAGAGCGGAAGCTTCTTCTCACAGAATCCGACGCTGTTTACGCTGACGGCGGGGTCGAGTCAGGTCGTCACCGTCACCGCGAACGCGCTGCCAAGCGGAGTGTTCGATGGCGCCGCTCTCCTCAGCGCGACGAACGTTCCATCCCAGTTGCAGGTTCCGCTGAAGGTGTTTTCGGCGGCACCACCGGCCGGCGCCGTGACTGCTAGGCCGAGCGCGAATCGCGTCGACCTCTCGGGACAACTCGGTACGTCGCCGACCGGTTCGATCAGCTTTACGAACAATGGCAACGCTACGCTTACCGGATTTCTGGTTGCTGACGTTCCGTGGCTGATTCCGCAGAGCGGCCTGCTCACCATCCCGGCCAGAACAACGTCAACCTTCACATTCACCGTCGATCGCACCAAGCGCACCGACGATTTTGGCTCCGCCGCGGGAAGTCTCTCCCTCTTTTTTTTGAACAGCGCATCCCCGAAGACCACGCCTCTCGACGCCACCCCTCCTCCGTCAGTTACGACGGTGACCATAGTCGATACCGTTCCGCCGTCGGTGACCACAGCTACGCCGCCCCCTCTGGCGGCAGGCGAGATCGCACTCTTCATTCCGGGAGCCGGTCACGTGACGGGCTCGGTGGGCACGTTCATCTCCGACGTCTCGGTGCTCAATCCGCCTGGCAATCCGGTGATCAACGATATTCGCTTCTTCTACTCAGCCATCGGCGGCGGCGCGGGAAGTCAGAAATCGACATCGCTGCCCGCCGTCGGGAACGCCAGCGTGGCCTTCGCGGACGTGGTGAAGAATGTTTTCGGCAATGACGGTCAGGTGGGCAGCCTCCAGATCCGCTCCGCCAGTGCGGACAAGCTGCAGGTCAGCACCAACATCTTCAACGTCAGCAATCCGGCCGGGACATACGGGACCGCCATTCCCACATTCCGCTCCGATCGGGCAGTGGCCGCAGGCGATCGGCTGGTGCTGACCGGAATTCGTCAGGATTCGGGAGCCCACACCAACTTCTTCATCCAGGAGACCGCCGGCGGGAGCGTGACGGTGCAGGCGGAATTCCTCAGCGCAGCCGGGGCAACGCTGGGGACGAGGGCGGACTCGGTCGGCCCCTTCGGGTTGTTGCAGGTCAACAACGCCGCGCCGCCGGGGACCATCTCTGCAATCTTCACCAACAGCAGCATGAGCAGCGGGAAGTTTCTGGCGTACGCCACGCCGGTCGACAACCTGAGCGGCGATAACTGGAGCGTGGTCGACTGGTCGCGCCAGTTTGGATACTCCGGCGGCGACGCCATGGTCATTCCAGTGGCCGGTGTGCTGCAGGGTGCGAACAACACTTTCTTTCGGACCGATCTCGCCATCGCCAATACCAGTTCCGGGCAGGGCAGCGGAACAATCCGATTTGTTTCGCGGACCGGCAGCATCAGCGATCGTCAGGTCACCCTCGGATCGCGCCAGTCCACGACCATCAGCGACGTGATCGGTACGCTGTTCGGGGCGCCTAACGGCAGCGTCGGATATCTGCTGTTCACACCAGTGACCGGCACATTCGTGGTCACCAGCCGCACTTACACCACCGTCGCCGGTCAGACGGCAACGTTCGGCACGGGTGTTCCGACGCTGGCGGCGAGCGCGGCGCTGAAGGCGGGCTCTCTGCGGCCGATCGGGCCCATCGACGACACCGCAACAGCGACCGTGAGCGCCGGCACGCCTGCCACATTCCGAACGAACTTCGGTCTGCTCGAAACGACCGGCAACGCCGTGCACGTACGAGCGACGCTGCGGTTCAACTATCCGGTCGGACAAAAACTCCAGGCCAGCGGCTCGGCATCGAAAGATTACTTCCTCACTCCGAATCAATTCATTCAACTGAACGGAATCGCCGCCGAAATCATCGGCGCGGGCCGGGCCACCCTAGGCGACCTGCACGGACTGGAGCTGGACGTCCAGGTGATCGACGGGAATGGAGCGGTCGTGGTCTACACCTCATCGACCGACAACGGAACGGGAGACTCGATCTTGCGGACGGAGTGAGGGATTGGTCGGGTAAAATCGCCGAATGCCGAGACGAAAGAGAAGAGTAGTCAGTCCCGCAAATGCAGTCCGCTTAGTCGAATTTCTGATCGCTGAAGGCAAGCTGGCAGCCCATCAAATCGCGCAGTTTCTCCGTATTGCCGAGTTAGAAAAGCGCCTGAAAGCACTTCGAGGCGGCGGAGAAGTTCCGGTACCCCATGGGAGAGTGAAAAGCCGCGCCAGGGGCAAAAACAGGCCAAGGCGGGCCGTCTCCGCGGAAGTCGTCGCTACTCGCAAGATCCAAGGTCGATACATTGCCTATCTGCGCAAGTTCCCGAAAACTGCACGCGCCAAGTATCAGAAGATCGCGCGCACCAGGAGTCGCGAGGAAGCTATCGCGGCTATGAATAAGGCGCTCGCAAAGCTATGAGTCCAGCGCAGAAAATATCGGGGCCCCGGCGCGGCGGTGCCTAGTACGTCGGCTGGCTCGTGTCGATGCGTGCGACCCACTGCACAATTCCACCCTTGAGATTGTGGACGCGGCGGAATCCTGCGCCTTTGAGGAATTCGACCGCGCGCGCACTGCGGCTGCCGCTCTTGCAATGCACGACGATCTCGCGCGCTGCATCGAGCTCACGCACCCGCCCCGGAAGCTCTCCCAGCGGAATGAGGATCGAGCCGGGAATTCGATTGATCTGATACTCGAGCGGCTCGCGCACATCGACGATCAGCAGCTCGTCCCCGCGGTCGAGTTTCTCCTTCAGTTCGTCCACTAACATGTCGGCGGCCGTCACGACCGGGGCTTCGTGGGCTGGCACACCACAAAACTCCTCGTAGTCGATCAACTCATGGATGGTCGGGTGCTCCCCGCAGATCGGGCAGGTCGGATCGCGACGCAGCTTCAGCTCGCGAAAGTGCATCCGCAGCGCGTCGAAGAGCAACAGTCTTCCCACCAACGTCTCTCCCGCGCCGAGGATCAGCTTGATCGCTTCGGTCGCCTGAATGGTGCCGATGATTCCCGGCAGAACCCCAAGCACTCCTCCCTCGGCGCAGCTCGGCACCAGCCCCGGCGGCGGCGGCTCAGCATACAGGCAGCGATAGCAAGGTGCGTCGGGCACCGCGAAAACGGACGCCTGTCCCTCGAAACGAAAGATGCTGCCATACACGTTGGGCTTCCGGAGGAGAACGCAGGCGTCATTGACGAGATAGCGCGTCGGGAAATTGTCCGTTCCGTCGACGATCACGTCGTAGTTCTGCAGAATCTCCAGAGCGTTCGAGGAGTTGAGCGCCGCCTCATATGTCTCGATGTGCACGCCGGGATTGATGCCGGCCAGTCTTTCCGCCGCCGATTCCAGCTTCGGCCGCCCAACGTCGGCAGTGCCGTGAAGGATCTGCCGCTGGAGATTGCTGAAGTCGACCACGTCGAAGTCGACCAGACCGATGGTCCCGACGCCAGCGGCCGCGAGATAGAGGGTCGCCGGCGAGCCGAGTCCGCCCGCCCCAATGCAGAGGACGCGAGCCGCCTTCAGCTTCCGCTGTCCTTCCAGTCCTACCTCCGGCATGATCAGGTGCCGGCTGTAGCGGCGGATTTCCTCGTTGGTCAGCGCGGGAAGTTCGGCCGCGACATCGACCGAGCCGCCCGCCACCGACGGGACGATCGCGATGGTGTCCTCCGGTTTCAGCACTGTTTCTTCCTTCTGCAGATAGCGGATGTCGGAGTCGTTCAAGTAGACGTTGACGAAGCTCCGCAGCTTGCCGTCCTCGCCGTAGAGATGGCTTCGCAGACGATCGTGCGCGCGCGTCAGATTCTCGAGCGCCTCGCCGACGGTTCGGCCCTCGACCTCGACGCTGGCGCTCTTATTCGTGTAAGGCCGCAGCGGTGTGGGAATCAAAATTGTGGTTGCCATCAGGTTCACCTCTTCGAATCTCCACCGGCTCGAACCGGGAGCGGTCGTCACTCAACAGCCAGGCGGTCAACTCGCCGGTTTGTTGTGAATCGATGGAGAGGATCACGTAGATCAGATTGGGCCAGGCATGCTCCAGGTCGTATGCCGAAGGGCGGGCCGGGTGGTCAGGATGAGAATGATAGAAGCCGAGGAGCTCGAGCTGTTCTTGCGTCGCGAGCCTCTCGGCGTGCTGGAAATCCTGGGGGCGAATTCGGAAGCGTCGCTCCTTAGGCTCATCGCTGCTGTTCGCGATCGCCAGCACCTGAGTGACCGACGCGTTCGTTCCAAGGAGTGCGCCACAACATTCGTATGGGTAAGACTCTCGCGCGAAGCGGGCAATCGACTCAGCGATCTCTTTCGGCAGAATCATGATTCGTCCCAGAAACGCTCGGAGAGATATCGGAGCCCACCGTCGCAGAGGATCGTGACCACCACTCCCACCGAGATCCGTGACGCGACGCGCCGAGCGGCGGCCACGTTTGCGCCGCTGGAGACTCCCACCAACACGCCGTCCTCCCGCGCCATCCGTCGCGCCGTTGCCTGCGCCTCCTCGGTCGAAATCGTGATCACTTCATCGACCAGCGACGGATCGTAGATTCCGGGAGTGGAGGCGGAAGCGAGATGCTTCAGTCCTTCCACGCCGTGCAACGGCGAGTCGGGTTGAACCGCAATCAGCCGCACGCGGCGATCGTGTTCGCGCAGACGCCGCCCCGTTCCGACGAGCGTGCCGCTGGTTCCGATTCCAGCCACAAAATGCGTGACGCGTCCTTCGGTCTGAGCGACGATCTCGGGTCCGGTGGTGTCATAGTGCGCGCGCCAATTCGCCGGATTGTTGTACTGGTCCGCGTAGAAGTAACGGGAAGGGTCGGCGGCCAGAATACGGCGCGCCTCGGCGACCGCCCCATCCGCCCCCTCCATAGGATCGGTGAACACCAACTCCGCGCCGTAGACTTGCAGCAATTTCTTCCGTTCGGCGCTGGCGTTGGCGGGAATGCAGAGTCGCACCCGGTAGCCGCGGGTTGCGCCGATCATGGCATACGCGATCCCGGTGTTCCCGGAAGTGGCATCGAGGATCGTCTTCCCATGACGGAGCTGGCCGCTCCGCTCTCCTTCATCGATGATGCGGGCAGCCGCCCGATCCTTGACAGAGCCGCTCGGGTTCGCCCACTCGGCCTTGCCGTAAAGCTCGACAGCTCCGGCGAGCCGGATCAGCGGAGTGTTTCCGATCAATCCAAGAATGGAGGGAGGTGAAGGAAGTGAAGTGGCTGTGATCAACGAGTCCCCTAAGAAAAAAACGACCCGCCTCGGAAGAACCGTTGCGGGTCGAGAAATCAGATTCGATAGCTGAGCGAAAAACTAAACGATCGGCAGTCTCCTACCCGCGCCGGTTCCGGCGCAAATACAGATACAAATGCGGGCAAGAGCGAAATCCATCGGCGAGAGCATACACCATCGCGTTTAGGCTGGTCGGGGCAAGTGGATTTGTATTTCTACGCCCTTTGGTGGCTCAGTAAGTTACTGAAAACAAAATACCGCTAAAACTCGAAAAGCTCCAGTTTCACAGTTCCTAACTACGTATTAGCTACGTGGCGAAGGCCGAAAATCGCGACGCCCGCCAGCACGAAAGCGAGTGCGATTAACGCACTAGGAGGCAGAGCTGGGATCGATGCGCTGACGACGAGCGGCTGCGTGGAAACGAACTGAGGCGGGCCGCCTTCGTACACTTCATAGATTTCGTAAGTGTGCGTTCCGGTGGGCAGTGGTCCGAAGAGCGAGGACACAGCTACATCGAAAGGTGGAGGCCCGATCACACAGCCTCCAACCATCACCGTGGTTCGAACGACTGTTCCAGTTATCGTTGTCGAGGAGCTAGTCCCGCAACCAGCTGAACGTAGGACGTACGTTGCGCGAATTGTATCTGTGTCGGTCGGGTTCGTTGGTAAGAAGATAGCCGGGCCAATGATCTGCTGAGAACGTGCAGTCAGCGCGACGAACAAAAAACTGAAAGTGAGCAAGAGGTTTTTCTTTCGCCGCCAAGATGTTGAGGTGATTCTCACCACAACGTGCCATCATAATTCCAAACAAAAACGACGCGCTTTCGAACGTCGTCCGGTCGAGTTGGGGTTCCGGTTGATAGCGAGTTGGCGAAGCTCCTTCGCGGGCCTTTTCGACGGCCCGCCCTCCAGCGCTGAAACTACGTATCAACTACGCGCAGGAAAAAAGGCAGAAACGATCGTTCTGCAAAGGCGAGAGTTGAAGCTGGTCGGGGCAAGTGGATTTGTATTTCTCGCCCTCTCGCGTTTCCAGTAAGTTACACAAAATACGATACTCGAAAAACTCCCGAAGCACGACAAATCCGAGTTGAAGGTACAAATTGAGTACGCGAAGAGGAAATCCCGGGGCCCATGCTCGCAGTAATTGCGGCACTCAACATTTCTCCGAATTCCGCGGCGGTCGTACGCATTTCGTACACGGAAAGACCGAGATCTTGCGTTTGAGCCCACGTAGCTCGTCACCGTCACGAACGATCGTCGATCCTTTCTCTCAGCTTCCGGAGCTGAAGATTCGCACGTTCGAATCCTGGACGTACCAACGTCCAATCCTCCCTTCGGCAACGTGAGCGGCCTGAGAGATCGCCTAAATCCTAAGTTTCTAATTTTCTGGTGGACCTCATTGGGACACGGATCGAACTTTTCCAGTCGAGGCCTTGATTTCCTCAGCTTCCGACTGGAAGCCAGAAGTGTGGACTCGTCTTCAGGATATCCTGGAGCCTGAAGTTGTCCAGGTCATGGAAGCCGCGGTGTAGAACCAAACATAGAGACACGGACCAGAAACCCGCCACCCGGCGGGTTTCTGCTTTTAGGCCCGCCAATGTCCCCAATGTCACCTGACATCCACCCCTGACCTCGTCTCCTCCGCCCGCCGACTTTCGACGCGAGCGCCTGATCGAGCTCTGACATTTTTCCGCCACTCCATTCAACCGAGAGCGTATATTTCGCGGACAAGAGAGGTGGCCCATGTTTTCCACGTGCCGCCGTATCGGTCCGTGTTTTCTTCTCCTCATCTCCATCACCGCGACGGCTGGCACTGGAATCGTCCGGCTCCGCGTCAGACCAAATAACATCGCACCTTTCACCGATGATCCGCTCGTACCTGGCACGACGCCAATCCGACTCGTTCACCTCCTCGAACTTCGGACCGCAATCGACAACATCCGGCAACAGGCTGCGGGCTTGCCGGCCTTCGCATGGACCGATCCGCAACCCACAACAATCCGTGCGATACACGTCGTAGAACTGCGCACTGCACTCACGGAGGCTTTGACGAAGCTCGGACGATCTGTCCCATCGTGGACGCCGGGTGCGGTGAGCGGCGGTGTGGTTCTCGCCGCGCACTTCCAGGGGATCCGTGACGCAGCCCGCGGCATCGTACCTACTGACGTCGGGGGAGCGATTAACGGCAACGTAACCTGGAGTGCGGCAGGATCGCCTTACGTCGTCCAGAACGACATCACAGTTATGCCATCTGCGTCGTTAACGATTGCGCCCGGTACCGTCGTCAAGTTTGCTGCCGGGAGAAGCCTTCTAGTTGCCGGCGGCGGCACTCTGATAGCGAATGGCACGACGAATCAGCCAATCTACTTCACTTCGATCAAGGATGATGCGGTCGGCGGCGACACTAATCAGGACGGAAATAGCACAACGCCCGCTTCCGGGGACTGGTTGACGCTCGGCATAGGCAGCGACGGCCAGACTGCGTACGGTAGCGTAACGAACGTGGTGGTTCGCTACGGTGCTCAACTGATGATTCGATGGTCGGCACCAACACTCCGCAATCTAACCTCCACCAACATGAGCGGCGACGGTCTCTATCTCGAAGCGCCCCCGAGCAGTCCGTATACGATCGAGAAACTGACTCTCACTGATAACGAACGGAATCTGAATCTCAAAGCCGTTCCGTCCGGCACGACGATCCGCGACTCTGTGATCCGTCGCGCCAAAACCATGGCTGTGCAAGCGACCAATGGCACCGCCGCGAATGTGTCAAACAACGCGATCGAAGACAATCACGGTGGACCGCCGATTACCCTTGACGGATCCTCGCCACTCGTCCTTCGTTATAACTCGGTAACAAACAACCGTACGACCGACGGCAATGCGCTCGGCGTGCAGGCTGCGTGTTGCGCGACAGTTGATGCCCTTTACAACTGGTGGGGCTCAACAACGGGACCGAACGTTGCCGGACAGTCAAGCACCACAACCGGCGGCGGAAGTCAGGTTAGCAGTTACGTACAGTTCGATCCGTGGCTTGGTCAACCGTGGGAATTCTCATTTAAGGTCGGCGAGCACCCTTGGACGCTCAAGGCAGGCGTCGGTACAGACGTGGCGACCGGGAACTTCCATCTAGTGGAAAGAGACATTTCAATCCCTACAATCGGGTTCCCGCTGGAAATTGTCCGTACTTACAACAACAAGAACTCCGGTCCGATTGTGAATGACTTTGGCAACGCATGGACGTGGAATTACGGCGCGTTTCTCGCTATCAATCCGCTCGATTATGGCGTGGTCTGGAACCGTGACGACGGCGCGCAAATCTATTTCAAGCAGAATCCAGACAATACCTTCTCGTCTGAGGAAGGCATCTACGAGAACCTGATTTGGGACCCATCCTCCTCCACCTACCGCATGACGCGCAAAGACCAATCAGTCTTCGTCTTTTCCTCCGGCGGCAAGCTAGTATCCGAGATCGATCCGAACGGAAATATCACATCCATAACAAGGGATTCGAGCGGGCGCGTTCTGAGAGTGACGGAACCGCTCGGGCGAGCGCTCAATTTTGAATATGACGGGCAGTACATCTCGCGCATTACCGATCCTCTCGGCCGCTCAATCAGCTACACCCGGCATTCGAACGGTGCGATCCAGACCGTCACGAAGCGAGATCAATTCGGCGCGACGTTTGCCACTGCGACCTATTCGTACGGCACCAACGGCGTTTCGGAGATGACAGGGTTTATCGATTTCGACGGAAACCAACTCTCCCAAACCTTCGACCCACTCTTTTTGCAAAACGTTGCGACACAGCAGTTCAACGGATTGGCGCAGATCACGTTCTCTTACAATGACCCCGTCCAGTATGCAACGTCCGTTCGCGACACACATGGGCGGCTCCACGTCTACTACTACAATCGGGCCAATAAAGTGTTGCTTCACCAGCACGAGCAACCTAACGGCTCGTTCAACGTCAAAGACCAATGGACCTATACGGGTTACCTGGTCTCTGCCTATACAAACCTTGACGGCACGACGACGTCGACCTATGACTGGTCGACCGGCAATCTCACTCAGCTAACCGAACCGGGCGGCCGAACCACGACCTATACCTACGATCAATTCAACAACGTCACTAGCCGGCGAGATAACCTCGGCCGCATTACACAGTACGCCTACGACACACATATGAACTTGCTTCGGGAAACTGATGTGCTGGGCGAGATTACGCAGCATGAATACTTCTCAACCGGGCTCAAGATGGCTGACACGGATGCGCTGGGCCATCGAACGTCATTTGAGTATGACAGTTACGGCTACCCGCTGACCATTACCAATGCCGCCACGGAGACCACGCGCTTCGAGTATGACGTCGCAGGCCGCAAAACGGCAGAGACGGATCCCCTGAATCATCGAACAGTTTACACTTACAACGGCCGCGACCAGGTCCTCGATGTGACGGATCCACTCGGAAATCGCACAAGCTACACGTACGACATGTACGGTCGCAAAACGAGCATGACCGACGCGGAGAGTCACACGACGACTTACACGTACAACTCCCATAATCTGTTGTGGCGTACGGTAGATGCACGGAACGGCGTCGTCGAGTTGCAATATGACGATACTATCGGCAATCTGATCAAGGTGATTGACCCAAATTATCATGCAACGACCTTTTCCTACGACGACCTCGATCGAAAAGTCACCGAGACGGATGGCCTTAATCGGACATGGCGATACGAATACGTCGGCACTAACCGGCTTTCACGTGTGATCGATGCTGCCGGCGTTTCGACCTATCGCTATTACGACGCCTTCAACCAATTAAGCCAAGTGAAGTTCTCCGACAATTCTACCGTTACTTATACCTACGACGGTGTTGGCAACACAACCAGCATGACTGACTGGACCAGCACTACCACCTGGGCGTACGACCAGTTAAATCGGATAATCAACGTCAACAAGGGAAATCCGGACACGGCCTATGGCTACGACGCGGCAGGAAATTTGAGCTGGATTCGCGCCGAGGCCCAGAAGCCGGTATCGTACACTTATGATGATGCCAATCGCCTAAAGACGGTAACCGATTGGAGCGGTCGAACCACCAGTTATTCCTACGACAAGGCTGGCCGTGTGATGGGGTGCGTCTATCCGAATGGCGTTACCGCGACGCGCACCTATGACGATGCCACACGCCTCGTCACGATCGCCTATGCGAAAGGGAGCACCGTTCTGGCGTCTGCGGATTACTCCGTTAATAGAGTAGGCAATCGGATCTGGAAACGAGATCAGCTAGGGCAATATGAATCGTACGGGTACGATGAACTGAACCGTCTCTATTGGGTGAGCTACCCAGGCAGTCAATCCGTTCTCTATGGCTACGATTCGGCGGGAAACCGAACTGCACTGACACCCTATACAAACGGTGTCCCCGGTACCACAGTTTATTACTATTATGACGCCGCGAACCAAGCGGTCAATGATGCTAGGGGCTCATGTGCGTATGACGCCGACGGCGCTTTGATAGCGTCCGGATCGCGAAGCTTGTCTTGGAACCCTCAGCATCGGCTTCAGGCACTTTCTGACTCAGGCTTGTCGGAGTCGTGGGTTTACGATGGCGAGGGTCGGCGAGTCCGGCAGACCGTTAACGGCTCGGTTACTTCCTTCGTGGTTGACTCCAGGCCGTCCCTGTCTCGCGTTCTACTCGAGACGACGAATGGTGCGACTACCGAGTATGTGTACGGTCTGGAGTTACTGTATACCGTCGAATCTGGAACACCACACTATGTTCATACCGACGGCCTCGGAAGTGTGACCCTCGGAACAGACGCGTCCGGCCAATGGGAGACCAGTGCGACTTACGACATTTTCGGATGGCTCACGGGAGTGGCGGGCAATTGGCCGCGGCGTGAATTCACCGGCGAAGAGGCAGACACGCGGACAAGTCACCAATCACTCCTATATCTACGGTCGCGATACTACGATTCAGTCACTGGTCGATTCCTGTCTCCGGACATTTTCCCCTCAGTTTCAACTGATACTCAGGCCTACAACCGGTACGCATACGCCGCCGACAATCCCGTCAATAAGATTGATCCGACGGGCGAATATGCTGTTCTCGATGACGCGTTACTTTTTGGAATCGGCGCAGCTGGCGGGGTGCTTGGCCAAGGCATCAGCGACTTAATCACGGGGCGACGGAGCAGCTTAAGTGACTATGTGGCTTCCGGGCTCGGTGCCGGCGTTGGCGTTTGGTCGACAGAATACTTAGGCCCGGGAGGTGGATTTGTTGGAGGAGCGGTATCAAGTGCTATTCGCCAGGCGGCTGACATTCACGCAGGCCGTCAACAGAGCATAAGCTGGGTTGATTTTGGGTTCGAAACGGTCATAGGCGGCGCTACAGAATTCGCAAGCCCAATGCGCATTGCGGGCGTGAGCGCAGGGCGTAACAGCTTTTTCGCGACGTACAATCAGATGGTCACGAAGCTGGAACGCGGCACTATAACGCGCGTCTCTGGCCGCACCGCGCTAAAGATGTTCAGTGGCTATACAGTTTACAATCTGCGTGGTACCGTCATAGAAAGCGCTCTCGACTCAATTTGGCGACACTACTTGACGCCACCGCGAGTTCACTGATTAAAGTCAATGCACCCAGTACAAATTTATCATGCATCTACCGGCTTATGGCTACTATTTGCCGTTGGTGCTCTGCTCTTCGTGGCGTCGGCCGCATATGTGGGTCAGACGTCGCGTCAGTGGGAATTCCTCGCGGTAGCTTGCGCGTCGTCTCTTTTCACGTTTGCTGTGGATTGGAACCTCGAGCTCGCAATCGACGACGACACGATTCGCTATCGGTCGCTGTTTAGAGGTTCGCTCGTCATTCCACGTTCGACAATACGGGAAATTCGAGTATTGCAGGGGTGGATTGGTAAGGAAGACCTAGCGCTGTGGCGCCGCGTTCGAATTATTACTGGCAGTGAAGCCTCAACCGTGACAATTCCTGTTAAGGCATTCCCGCCAGCGGCGGTCAGATATTTGTTACGGGAATACGCACCGAACGTTCGGTGACGCGCAATCAATTTCTCTCCCTGCCATCCGGATAAGAGTAGACGCAAACACGCTCTGGTTGTTCCCTCAAGGCTTGTCGCCCGCGTCTTGCCAGAGCTTTCTCACTGCTCGTTCCAACGCGGCCTACCGCGAGAGCACCCATGGAGCATAGTGTTTCAGAACCATCGCAGGCGAGTTGCCCAGAACTGCGGCGACGGTGTCAACCGGTACCCCCCGTGAGAGCAGGTCCGTCGCGAGCGTGTGCCGAAAAACGTGCGCTGATCCACGGTTCACGCCGGCCAATTTGAAGATTGTGCGAAGTGTGCGATCCCAGCCGCCACGCACGGTCTTGGACGTCGCGCAGCCCGTTTGAAAGTAGTAAGGACTCGTCCGCGGTACTTGCTCGAGCGCGGTCGTGACGAACTGCGGGATCGGCACCCAGACCGAAACTCCTGTCTTCTCAGTTCGCAGAAAGACGCGTCCGTCGCGAACGCGGGTGGTGTCGAGGCGTGCAGCGTCGGAAATTCGAAGGCCTGTGTAGCGGAGAATGTAGATGAATGCCTTCACTCGCGCGCGGTTCTCTTTCCCGTAGGTTCCGTGTGTGATGAACCGATCACACGCGCGAAGCATAGCGTCGACTTCTTCAGCGGTGAATGGCATTCTCGGTTTCGGCCGCGCAGGAGGTGCCTTCAGCGGCTTCGCCGGATTTCTGATGATCCAACCGGAATCGACGCAGAAACTGAAGAATGTTCGCAGACGATCGATGCGGCGCGCCGCCGTAACCGCCGCGCAGCTCCATGTCTCTCGATACTCGCGCAGGCGTTCCACGTCGAGGTGTGCGACGACCGCGATGTTCTGCTTTTCGCACCAAGCGACAAATTGATCGAGCAGCGTCTGTTCGTAGAGAAGGATCGTTCCCTCGCGAAGCTTGCGTGCTCGCGCGTCAGCGAGGAACTTCAGAACAGCTTCCCGCGGCGTCTTCTGGCGAACTTCATTGCCGATGCGGCCGGCGCGGTTCCATTCGTGAACGAGATTGTCGGCTGCTTCCCAGGAGGTCAGATCGAGCGCCTTGCGAATTGGCTCGCCGGCGAGCGTGCCCTCAACGTGGATCGGACAGCTGCAGCGGCGGTACCGCCGCGATTGGTGTGGGCAGCTCCTAACGTGTCGACGAAAGATCGTGAGCATCTCTGCCTCCGAAGATGCGTCGAAGCCACACGTATCGTCCACACGCCCGATTCACCAGATTCTAAACTCTTGCAGGAATTGCGTTTAGGCTGGTCGGGGCAAGTGGATTTGAACCACCGACCTCACGGTCCCGAACCGTGCGCTCTAACCAGGCTGAGCTATGCCCCGAGATGCGGCCTCAGTCAAACCCAGGCACTCTATCGTTCATTCCTCAGAAACGGTAGCCGAGGCCGAACGACACAATGGCCGGCCGCACGTGCAGATCGACGCTTGAGGCCGCGCCTGAAAACGTCGCACGCGAGGTGGTCTCGATCGGCACGTAGCGGACGTCGGCGAGCAGATTCCAGCGCCGTCCGAGGTTGAATTCGAGGCCGCCGTCGAGGACGAGGCCGGTCGGATCCTTGTAGCGCACTCCGGTCGCGGTCGGTCCGATCCGCTTGTTGATGTTTTTGAGTATGGTATGCACCACTCCGACGCCGATGTACGGGCGCACTGCCGGGCGTTCCAGAAGATGCCATTGCATGGTCGCGGAGATCGGATAAATCTGAGCCCATCCGAGATCAGCAGTCGCGATGAAATCACTGCCGACGACGCGAATGCGCGACTTCGTTCCCAGCGCCGCCACCTTGGCCTCGAATGAGAGGCGGTCGCTGACGAAAAGGTTGACGCCTCCGCCAACGCCGCCACCATTCCGGAACGACGGCTCGAATCGCGTCGTCCCCGGAGAGAACCGCGAGATCCTGCCTGTTCGCTTCACCGCCTCGGCATCTAAGAAGATATCGACACGCCGTTGTGCGAAGAGAGGAAGTGCCAGCAGGGCGACGGCGATAACAACGGCCGATTTCATCTTGGTGCCGTTTCAGCAAAAAGCGTGCTCTCCCGTTTCCACGAGGACTTCCGAGGGTTTAGAGTGCGTTTGGGGCTGAGAAAGGAACCTCCATGGTCACTCGCATCACCCTGGCAATCTTCTTCGCTGCGAGCGCAGTTTTGGCGCAGCAGCAACCTCCGCAATACGGCGAAAAAGTCGATGTCAATCTAGTCCTTCTCGATGCCGTCGTCACCGACGCGCGCGGCAATCAAATCCTCGGTCTCGACAAGAATGATTTCGTGATCAAGGAAAACGGTGTGCCGCAGGCCATCGACTCGGTCGATTACTTCACCAACCGCCGGCTGCTCAATTCACCGGAAAGCAAGGCGGCCTTCAAAGTCGAACGCGTGCACGAGCAGCGCTACTTCATCTTTTTCTTCGACAAGCCTGCCGACACCGGAATGTTCTTCAATCGCCTGGCGCTGGCCCGCAGCGCGGTGAAGGAGTTCATCCGCAAGGAGATGAAGCCGAGCGATGTCGCGGCCGTGGTGGCGCATGATGTCCGCCTCAAGGTCTACAGCGATTTCACATCGAACAGGGAGCAGCTCGAGCGCGCCGTCGATGAGACGGCGCTGTTCGGACGTGGCATCACCATCAGCGACACCGTCCCGGACGCACCTTCGATCCTGCGCGGCAGCGCCTCCACTCTGATCGACAGCACCGGCACGGTCTACGAGGCCCTGGAGCTCCTCGGCGAACGCGTTCGCGGCATTCGCGCGCGCAAGGAAATCGTCCTCTTCTCGCTGGGCATCCACGAGCCGGGCGAGGAAATCCGCGGCGGCATGATCGTGACCACCAGCCGCTATTACGAGCCCATGGTCCGTGCGCTCAATCGCTCCGACGTTGCGGTTTATCCTGTCAGCCTGCTCGAAGATCCGAATCAGCCCCCATACGTGCATCAGGCGCTGGAGCGGATCGCATCGGATACCAACGGCCAGTACTTTCGCTTCAACACCAGCTTCTCTCCGGCACTGAGACAGGTCGACAAGTTGTCGACCGGCTATTACCTCATCGGCTATTACACGAAACCGAAGAACGGCGCCGGATATCAAAAGGTCAACGTGGCGGTGAAGAATCCGGAGTTCCGCGTACGCGCCCGTCAGGGATACTCATACGGCGATTAACTTGATGCGATCGCCGGGCGCGAGCTGCGCCAGCTTCCAGCGCTCGGTCGAGATCACAGTCGCGGGCTGCAGATAGCCTCCTGTGACCGGATGATCCGGGCCTAACGCGACCACGCTGCCGTCGGCGTGCCACTGCAGCGTTCCAAATTGCGCGCCGCACGACGGCAGCTCGGTCGGCAATTTCACGGCCATCGGCGCCAGCGGACGCAGTCGGATGCCGACCCGATTCATGTGCGGCGTCACCTCCCAATCTTCCGGCAGCGGCGGCGCATCGTGGGGGCCGGGGAGGATGCGAATTTCTTTTGGATTAACCCGTGGAGCGCCGGCGACCTCGCCGGCGGCCGCCGTGGTCGGCGGCGCCCCACAGAGCACTCCTCCCTTCCGTACCTCGCCTTCAACGCCCCCTTCGATCGCCAAGTAGCCGCGCATGCCGCGAAGGCGTCCGACGTCGATGTCGTCCGATTCGAACTTGCGGACGTTCAGATCGGCGTCACAGAACGCGACGCGAAGTTTTTTTCGCATGCGCAATTTCGGTCCGACCAGCACGCATTCCAGAAGCGGCGCGCCGGCTGGATTTCCGACGGCAGCATTCGCAATCGAGGCCGCTTCGTCATCGAACGGTCCGCCTGGCGGCTCACCGTATTCGACGCGCTTCCAATCGGGCGCCGCGACGATTGTCGTCAACTGGCCGGGCGTGATGATGTCCGCAACCGGGTCACCGTGTGGGGCGCCGCCGACCGCGGCGGCGCGCGCCGCTGAGGTCAGCGGCGCTCCACTGACAACGATCGAGATCTCATCGCCGGGCGCGAAGGGATTTTCCCACAGCGGTGCGGCGGTGCGGCCGAGGATGTTCCAGCCGCCGGGCAAGTCGACGGGATAGAAGCCCGCCATCGAAGCCGCGATTGCGAAGCTGCCCCCCGGCACGACATTGCGCGAGGTCGATCGCCGCGGCATCGACCATTCGCCCGGCCAGCCCTCCAGATACGCGAATCCGGCGCGAAACCCGAGGTAGCGGACGACCAGGCGGATGCCGGGGACGCGCCGCAGAAACTCGTCGCGCGAGACGCCGACGTGGCTGAGAAACTCGTTGAGATCGAGTGCGTGCGCGTCGTGAAACGAGACTTCGATCTGATGATGCCTGGTGACTGCGGTTTGCGAAACCTGGGCGGAGTCGATCGCGCGGCGAACGGCATCGACATCGCTGGTTCCGATCACATAAACCGATTCGTGGCCAACGATGGCCGCAACGACGCCTGCGACTGTCCGAACGCCATCGGCCGCCGAGCGCACGCGCGCAGCGGACGCGCCCGGCAGCGTCACGAGAACGGCGCGGTCTCCGGCCGGCGCGATGTGCATCGAGCGAACGATGATACCTTTCGCGAATGCAGAAACATGCGGAGCTTCTCGCATCGATCGCGCATCAGGCCATGATCGATCGCGGTCTCGAACCCGACTTTTCAAAAGCTGCCGAGTCGCAGCTGGCGACCATCAAGGCGGCCGCCAACGACGGCCAGCCACCGCTTCGCGATCTTCGCAAGCTCCTGTGGTGCTCGATCGACAACGACGATTCGCGCGACCTCGATCAGCTCACCGTGGCCGACGACCTCGGCAACGGCACCACCCGAGTGTGCGTGGCGGTTGCCGACGTCGATGCGCTCGTCAATCGCGGCACGCCCATCGACGATCACGCCCGCAAGAACACCACTTCGGTTTACACCGCCGCAAAAATTTTCCCGATGCTGCCCGAAAAGCTTTCGACCGACCTCACTTCCTTGAACGAAGGGGAGGAGCGCGTCGCGATGATCGTCGATATCGTCGTCACCGCAGATGGAAACGTCAAATCGGGCGACGTCTATCGCGGCCGGGTCCACAACAAGGCCAAGCTGGCTTACAACGCGGTCGGCATGTGGCTGCAGGGGGAGTCGGGACCTCCCGACAAAGTCACAGCCCTCAAGGGTCTCGCCGAAAACTTGAAGCTGCAGGATCGCACTGCCGACAAAATGCGCGAGCTCCGCCATGAGCACGGCGCGCTCGATCTGGAGACCATCGAGGCGCGGGCGATCATCAAAGACGACCAGGTGGTCGACCTCCGCGCGGAAGCGCGCAACAACGCCAAGAATCTGATTGAAGACTTCATGATCGCCGCCAACGGCGTGACGGCGCGCTTTCTGGCCTCGAAGAAACTCCTGAGCATCCGCCGCGTGGTGCGCTCGCCCGAACGCTGGGACCGCATCGAAGCGATCGCCTCCAACCTCGGCGACCGCCTCCCGCCCGATCCCGACGCAAAGGCGCTGGAAGCATTTCTGCTGCGGCGCAAGAAAGCCGATCCGGTCAGATTTCCCGATCTCTCTCTCTCGATCGTGAAAGCGATGGGTCCGGGCGAGTACGTCGTGGAGCGCCCGGGCGAGACGCCGATCGGACATTTCGGTCTGGCGGTGAAGGACTACACGCACTCGACCGCGCCTAACAGGCGCTTCCCCGATCTCATCACCCATCGTCTGCTCAAGGCCGCCCTGTCGGGAGCAAAACAGCCGTACAGCGAGGATGAGCTGGAGCAGCTGGCGCGACACTGCACCGACGCCGAAGACGCCGCCAACAAAGTCGAGCGTCAGGTGCGGAAGTCGGCGGCCGCCATGCTGCTGTCATCCCGCATCGGCGAGCGGTTCGACGCCATCGTCACGGGCGCGTCGGACAAGGGAACATGGGTCCGCATTTTTCAGCCGCCCGTGGAGGGCAAGGTCGTGCACGGATCGGAAGGACTCGACATCGGCGATCGTCTTCGCGTCAAGCTGATCGGAGTGGATGTGGCAGCGGGACATATCGATTTTGCGCGAACACATCGATAGAGCGGGCGATCGCGAACAGCGCCGGTCCGATCATGTGCATCAGCAGCCGGTCGGCGGAAGCGTTGATGAGCTGGAGCGGCGCCCAATTCGTGACGGTGTAGGCCGCGAGGTAAACAGCGGTCATGGCCAGGAGGACCGCCGGCGCGCGCCATTCTTTCCGCAGCGCCAACACGACCAGCGCGATCAACGTTGCCATCCACAGAAGGCCCCACGAAGGAATCGCGAAGAAATGTTTCCCCGATTCGATGACCGCGGGGAAAAGCCGGCCCAATCGCGACGGCAGCGTCGGCAGAAGCCGCAGAAAATCTTCTTCGTCGGTTTTGGGGATGCCGGCTTGCCAAACGAAGAGCGCGATCGCGGCCAAAAGTGGAGCGGCGGCCGCCCTCGGCCGCCTCAACCCGATCAATGCAAGAGCAATCGCAATCGGTAAGCCTTCGTTTTTGGTGAGGATCAGAAACGACAGCCACAATCCGAAATTCAGCGGCGATCGCTTCTCGATCAGCTCGACAAACGCGCACGCCACAAACGCGGCGAACGCGATGTCGGCGTACGCGGTCAGCACGCCTCCTTCGTTGCTGACGAGAAATTGCGGCGTCCACGCCAGGATCGCCCCGCACCAGGGATCGATGCGCCGCGCGACGAAAAACACGAGCGCCGCGAAGGTGAGGACGTAAATGAAGCGGACCTGCTCATCGTCGTCGTCTCCGGCAAGCATCATCACCGCCGCCGCGTCGAGCGGTAGCAGCAGCGGATATTGATTGCGCGGATCCTCCATCACCTCGTTGTGAAAGAACGGTCCGTTGATCGTTCGCTCGTTCGCCAGCGCTTTCGCCTTGAGCAGCCAGAAACCGCGGCCGTCGAAATCGTTCAGCGGAACGATCGCCGCCGGAACGGCGATTGCGATCAGCGGTACGACCATCGCGATCTTCGCAAGGTTGCTGGGTTGCTGCGTTGCCGGGTTGCTCGGTGTCCAGTTCCTCCAGCAACCGAGCAACCCAGCAACCACCAGCAACCCGATCGTGATTACGAACGGCACGTGCAAAAGGCCGAGCACGAACATCGCCGCCCCGATAATTCCAAGTCCGAACAGGAACGCTTCGTCGAGCGAACGACGTCCGGCGATGCATCCGACGATCGGAAAGAGCACCGCCGCAATCACCGCTCCCGTCACTTCACATCCTCGGCCCACACGAATCGCGTGTCACCATTCGGCAGCTTCGTCGAGACAAAGGCGTAGACGCGGCCGGTGACGACGCCGGTCGGATTCACCCCCAGCAATGTCCGCGGCGGAACGAGAGCGTCGTGCGATCCGGAATGCGCAACCGTGAAATCATCGCCGAGGTTGAGCAGCCACAGAGTCGACTTGAGGTCGACCGGAAACGGGGCCGGCTTCGCGATCGGACCATCGATGAGGCGCAGCGGCGCAGCGGTCTTTGCCCGCCGGTTGACGAGCCAGAAGGCGGCGTGAATCGGACGGTCGCTGGTGACCTGGACCCAGGCGGCGAACTCGATGGTATCGAAACATTGGTAGACGAGGTCGTAAAACGTGACCCTTCTGTTAATAGTTAACTTCTTGACTATTTGGCCGGGCTGCAAGATCAGCGTGACATGCGCGACATCCTCCGACGCCAACCCGCCCTCGATGGTGTAGGAGTCGGCTGGCGGACCGTCGATCGACGTCACGATCGGAATCGCGAACGCAGTTCGCGTCTGCGCCGGCAATTCGGCGATCTGTACCACCCGCGTGCGCCGCAGCTCCGCGTCGCGCAGTTGCGGGTATGTGACCAGGCGCGGCACTCCCCCATCGATCTGCACGATGCGGCGCGGACGCTTTTTCGGATCGCTGTGCACGTATGCCCAGCGGTTCCAGTACGTGCGCGTGCGTTGCGGATAGAGGTAGTAGTTGACGAAGAGCGAGTCCGCGGTGGCCAGCCGAATGAGCGCCAGCCGTTCCCCGGGCGGAGTCTGGAGGCGCAATTGTTCGACTCCGCGATAGAGATCGCCGATCACGGCTTCGCGCCGCGCCTGCATCGGCATGGCGCGCACCTTCCACGCCAGTCGCAGCCAGTCGCTGAGGCGCGGAAGCGCCGGAATGACGACCGACGTCAGGAGCAGGGCGAGAATCAGTGCACGGACGGCAGATCGAGTCATTCGATGTGAGCGTGGGGAATCGCGCTCTTTCGAATGCAGATGTTATCGATCAATCGCGTTTTTCCAATGCGCACCGCGCCGACCACCAGCACGTCGTGGCGAAAATCGGCGGGCGGGCGGAAGGTGAGCGGATCGACGACCGCCAGGTAATCGACTTCGACGCCCGGCGTTTCGGCCGCCATCCTGCGCATCAACTTCTCGATGGCCGCGATGTCGTGGATGCCGTGGCTGATCGCGTCTGCGCCGGCCCGCAAGGCGCGATGCAGCGCCGGCGCGAGCGCGCGCTGCTCCGGCGACAGATAGCTGTTGCGCGATGAGAGAGCCAGGCCGTCGTGTTCGCGGATGGTTTCCCCGAAAACGAGCCGCACCGGAATGTCGAGATCGCGGACCATCTGATCGATCACCGCGCATTGCTGCGCGTCCTTGCGGCCGAAAACCGCGACATCGGGTTGCACGATGTTGAACAACTTCATCACCACCGTCGCGACGCCGGCGAAGTGGCCCGGGCGTCGATCTCCCTCCAGCGGATCGGCGACTTCGTTGACCATCACCCTGGTGGTTGCGCCCGGCGGAACCATCGCTTCGACCGGCGGAAGGAAGAGCAAATCGACGCCTTCCGCTTTCAGCGCTTTGCGATCGCGCTTTTCGTCGCGCGGATACTTTTCAAAGTCTTCGTTGGGGCCGAATTGCAGCGGATTCACGAAGATCGAGACGACGATGAAGTCGGCGCCATCCTCCCGCGCGACGCGAATCAGCGAGAGATGACCTTCATGCAGGAAGCCCATCGTAGGAACGAAGCCGATCGTCCCTCCGGCCACGCGGGCGCTGCGAATCGCGGTGCGCGTTTCTTCGATTGAGCGAGCAGTGATCACCGGCAACCGGCCACCGGCAACCTCAATTCACTTTCGGCATCGGCACGACCACCGAGTCTCCGTAGAGTTTCTTCAGCTCCTCGGTGCTGGCCATGTGGAACGATTCCTTGGCGCCGTCGGGGAAGCGGCCGCTGCGCACGTCGTCGAGATAGCGCGCGATCGCGCTGCGCATCTCCTCGCCGGCGTTGGCATAACGGCGTACGAACTTCGGGGTGTGCCCGTCGTAGAGGCCGAGGAGATCGTGGAAGACCAGGACTTGACCGTCGCACGACGGACCGGCGCCGATGCCGATGGTCGGAATCGAGATGCGCTCCGTGATCAACGCGGCCAGCTCTTCGGGAACGCACTCCAGCACGAGCGAGAAACATCCGGCCTGATCCAGCGCCACCGCCTCATCGATGAGACGCTTCGCATCGTGCGCGTTCTTGCCTTGCAATTTGAAGCCACCGACAACGTTGACCGATTGCGGGGTCAGCCCGATGTGACCCATCACCGGGATCTCGGCGTCGAGGATCGCTTCGACAGCCTTGATGCGCGCCGGCTTGCCCCCTTCGATCTTTACGGCGCGCGCTCCGGCGCGGATGAATTCACCGGCATTGCGAACCGACTCCTCGATCGAGACGTGGTACGACAGATAGGGCATGTCGCCGACCACCAGCGCGCGCTGCGTGCCTCGCGCGACGGCGCGAGTGTGATGCACCATCTCCGCGACCGTGACGCTGAGCGTGTCGGGATATCCGAGAACGACCATCCCCAACGAATCGCCCACCAGGATGATGTCGGTGCCGGCGGCGTCGGCGATTTTCGCGGTCGGGTAGTCGTAAGCCGTGAGCATGCCGATGCGCTGCACGCGCTTCATCGCCTTGATGGCGGGGACGGTTACGGGTTTCTGATCCATTGCCCCTCCTCGAGGACCGAGGAGGATCAGCAAGTCCTGAGTCCTGAGTCCCGAGTCCTGAGAAGTTTCTTTCACTCAGGACTCAGCACTCAGGACTCAGCACTGCGTTTTCCGTCTCGGTCCGCTGACTTCAGGATCCAAGCGGTACGTAGTACTGCGTTCCCTTTTGCGCATTTCGAATCTGCCCAACCAGCTGATCGAAATGCCCCGGCTTCTCCACGAAGTCGATCTCGTTGGTATTCACAACCAGCAATGGCGTTTCGTCGTACCTGTAAAAGTAATGCGAATACGCCTCGCTGAGCTCCTGCAAATACTGAGGCGAGATCGATTTTTCGTAGGCTCGCCCGCGCTTTTTAATGCGCCTGAGTAGTGTATCAATTCCGGCCTGCAGGTAGATGACCAGGTCGGGCTTGGGGACGGTCTCCCTGAGCAGCTCGTACAGACGGTTGTAAATCATCAGTTCCGAATCGTCGAGCGTCAGATACGCGAAGATCTTGTCCTTCGGGAAGGTGTAGTCCGCGAGAATCAGCTCGGTAAACAGATCGCCCTGGGCGATTCCGCGCTGCTGGTCGTACCGCGAGAGCAGGAAGAACAGTTGACAGCGAAAGGCGGCGCCGCGCTTGTCTTTGTAGAAGTCATCGAGGAAGGGGTTGTCGACGTCCTCGAGGATCTTTGTTCCTTTGAATCGCTTGGCGAGAAGCGTGACCAGCGACGTCTTCCCGACTCCGATCGGACCCTCGACGGCGATGTGTCGCCAGGGAAGCTGATCCATGCCGCGCAAGGATAAGGGATGAGGGCGGAGGGATGAGGGATGAATTTTCGCGATCCGCCCTCATCCCTCAGCCCTCATCCCTGTGATACAACGCGCAGCCCATGCTCTCTCTCGAAAGCTACACGCTCGCCAACGGTCTCCAGGTCGTCCTCAATGAGGACCACTCCGCGCCTCTGGTTGCCGTCAATCTCTGGTACCACGTCGGATCGAAAAATGAGCGGGCCGGCCGCACCGGTTTCGCGCATCTGTTCGAGCACATGTTGTTCTCCGGCTCGCTGCACGTCGGCAACAATGAACACTTCCGATACGTGCAGTCGGTCGGCGGCGTCCTCAACGGGACGACGTTTTTTGATCGTACAAATTACTTTGAAACATTACCATCACAATATTTAGCGCTCGGCCTGTGGCTGGAATCCGATCGCCTGGGATTTTTTCTTCCTGCCCTGACGCAGGAGAAGCTCGACATTCAGCGCGAAGTAGTGAAAGAGGAGCGGCGGCAGCGCTACGACAACGTTCCATACGGCACGGCCTTCGAGCGACTGCTCCATCTGGCCTTCGATCCCGACTACCCCTACCACTGGCCCACCATCGGCTCCATGGAAGACCTCGGCGCCGCCTCGCTCGACGACATTCGCGATTTCTTTGCGACCTGGTACCGCCCCAACAACTGCGTGCTGACGCTGGTCGGAGATTTCGCAGCCGCCGAGGCCAAGGGGCTGGTCGAAAAATACTTCGGCGACATCGCGCCTGGAAAATCGTTTCCACTGTTCGACCACATCCGCAAAGAGACTCGCAGCGAGCGGCGCGAGACCTACCCATCGCGCGTGCCGCTTCCCCGTCTCTACCGCCTGTATCACCTGCCTCACATGGGCGATCGCGATTGGGTCTTCGGCGACCTCCTTTCCACCGTGCTGACATCAGACAAAGCGAGCCGCCTCGAAAAGGCGCTCGTCTACGACAAGAAGATAGCCACCGATGTGGCGGCGTATGTGCTACCGACCGAGGCGACGGGGATGATGCTGCTGCAGGCGACGGCCAACGCGGGCGTGCCGGTGGAAGAGATCGAGGGGGCCATCGATCAGGAGATCGAGCGGATTGTCGTGAAGGGAATCACGAACGACGAGCTGACGCGCGCGCAAAATCGTGCCGAGGTTGATCATGCCCATCAGCTCGAGAATTACGACGCGCGCGCCGATCTGATCGGAATGTTCACGACCTTCTTCGAAGATCCGACCATGGTCAGCACGTGGCTCGATCCCTATCGCGCCGCGAAGGTGGATGACCTCGTGAATGTCACGCGAACCTATCTCGTTCCGGAGAATCGCGTCACCAGCATCTTCACGCCGGAGGCGGCGTGAGCGACGACTTTCGGGCCTCCGCCCCCCCACCGGGAGCGCCGCGTCCCTATCACTTCCCGCAGGTCACCCGCGAGACCCTCGGCAACGGACTGGAGATCCTGGTGGCCGAGAATCACAATGCGCCGCTGGTGGCGGTTCGGGCGCTGATCTGTTCGGGCGCCGATCGCGACACCGCCGCGCTGGCCGGCCTGGCATCGATGACGACCGAGCTGCTCGACGAAGGCGCGGGCGCCCGCGACGCCATCCGACTCGCCGAAGACCTCGGCCTCCTCGGGGCATCGCTGGTCACCGGCACCGACTGGGATGCCTCGTACGTCTCGATCGACGTCCTCAGCAGGAATTTCGCGCCGAGCATGGACATCTTCGCCGACGTGGCGCGACGCCCGATGCTGCCGGAGTCGGCGCTGGAGCGCGTCCGCAGCGAGCGGCTGATGGAACTGCTGCAGCAGCGCGAAGAGCCGTCGGCGATCGCCGGAAAAAGATTTTCCAATTTGCTCTACGGCAGTGGGACCTACGGCAATTCGGTCCTGGGGAATCCGGAGTCGGTCACGCGATTCAAGATTGCCGATGTCAGACGGTTCTACAACGAAAATTTCATTCCTAACAATACCGCCATCGTGATCGCGGGCGACATCCAAGCGCGCAACGCCATCGCGGGCGTCAGGCGGCTTTTCGAGGATTGGACACGCGGGCCGGAGCCGCCCCGGCCGTCCATCTCGCCGAAAGCGATCGAAGCATCGCGCGTTTATCTCATCGACCGGCCTAACGCGGTGCAATCGGAGATTCGAGTCGGGCACATCGGCGTCGCGCGGAGCACTGAGGACTACTTCCCGCTCACCGTGATGAACGCCCTCCTCGGCGGCGTTTTCAATTCGCGAATCAATCTCAATCTGCGCGAGCAGCACGGATACACCTACGGCGCGCGTTCGGCTTTCGCCTTTCGCCGTCAGGCCGGGCCGTTTGTGGTGAGCGCACCGGTGCGAAACGAGGTAACGCTCGAGTCAGTGACCGAGGTCCTCAACGAGCTGCGGCGCATTCGGACCGGCGACATCGAAGAGCGCGAGCTCGAGGATACCAAGAACTACCTGGCGGGGGTCTTTCCGGCCACGGTGCAAAGCGCGAGCGATATCGCGGGGCGACTTCTCGACATGGAGTTGTACGATCTGCCGCGCGACTACTTCGATCGTTACCGAGAGAACATCGGCGCGGTGTCAGCCGCCGACGTTGCGCGCGTGGCCAACAAATACATCGACCCCGATCGCGCGCTGATCGTGATCGTCGGCAACGCCTCGCAGATTCGCGAGCCTCTCGGCACGCTCGGGTATCCGATCCACGATCTGGACGTGGACGGCAATCTGCTGCCGGTGGCATAGCGATGGCACCGACGATCGTTCCGCGAATCTTCCTCAGCGACGCAAAAGGACTGGTCGCGTTCATCAAGAAAGTGTTCGGTGCGACCGGCGATTATCAGAGCGATCGTCCGACCTGGTTGACGATCGACTCCGCCATCATGGTCAGCGACGTCGCCTTTCGCAAACCCATGGCGGCGTTCCTCTACGTGTACGTCGACGATGCCGAGGCAACCTACCGCGTCGCGATGCAAGCATGTGCGCGCTCGCTCGAGGAGCCGCTCGATACACCGTACGGCGACCGGCGCTGCATGATCGAAGACAGGTGGGGTAACACCTGGCAGATCGCGACGCGCCATTAGCATGCCGTTCGTCATTGAGCCCGAAACGGGCGAAAACATCATTCTGGAAGCCGAATACGCGGCGTCCGAAAAGTCGGAGCCGTTCGCTTTCGGCATTACGAATCGAGCGATTTTCCTGCCCGCCAAAAAAGCGTTTGCGATGCAGGATCCGTTTTATTTTCGCCGCGTCCCGTTGAGCGAGGTGCGCGAGATCCGGATTCGGCGCCTAAAGCCGCACGCGCTCACGGTTCTCGGCATGTGCATGGTGATCGTCGGGCTCTATACGGGCATCGGCATGCTCAACCCGGACTACTTGCGATCGGGCGGCAAAATCTACGGCTGGCCAATCGCGATCTTTGTGGGCGGGTTGATCCTTCCCTTCATTGCGCGGGGCCGTTTCGGCCTGGTGGTTACGCTCGCGAAGGGAAAGTTTCGCTGGAAACCGCCTCTGGTCGTCGATCGCGCGTCCAGAAATAACGTCGCAGCGGTCATCGATTCGATCGTCCAGGGCTCGCGCGCGGCGGGCATCCACGTTTTGGACGAGCGCTCCGCGCCGAGCTGACGGCGTATAGAATCGACCAGTGGTCCCGCTAATCATCATCCTGATCATCGCGATCGTCGTTCTAACGCAAGCCATCAAGATCGTTCCGCCCGACCACATCTACATTCGAACGCGCCTCGGGCAGCTCCAGGGACCGATGAAGCCCGGCCTCAACTTCGTCGCTCCGTTCATCGACACCGTCGCCGCGCGTTACCCGCGCACGAAGACGGTCACGCTCTCGGGCACCTTCGTTTCCTCCGACAAGGAGAACGTGGCCGTCGAGCTGGAGGCGCGTTACTCCATTCTCGACGCGGTGAAAGCGTTCCGGAACATTCCCGACATCGATCAGGCCGTCCGCACGCTGCTCGAGACCGTCGTCAGGAACGAAGCAGCGCGCCGCAAGGGAGATGACTTTCGCTTCGAGCGCCAATCTATGGAGGCGGATGTCATGCGCGCCTTCAATGACGCCGGTGCACAATTCGGAGTCCAGTTGACGGAAGTCACCTCTGGATCGCGTACGAGATTTTGAAGAAGAGCGAACGATCGAGCTTCGCCAGATCGTTGTTCGCGGTCAGGATGCGGTCGTCGCCGTAGCCGACGAACAGCACGGTCTGCCAGTTGAGCTTGTAGCTGTAGAGAATCGATCCGAGGAACGCGCTGTCGTGCGCGTCGATGCGAAACGTGTACAGCCCGGGATTGCGATCGGTCGACACATATTGTCCGATGATGCGCAGGAGCGACTTCGCGGAGAAGCTGTAGGTCGCTTTCAAGCGCTCGACCGAAGCGGTGTACAAGCGTCCGCCGTGAATGTCGAGCCATTCGCGATTGAGATTGGCATCCAGTGTCAGCTTGTCGATGGGCCGGACCGTCGACGTCAGCGCCAGCGTCGCGCCGTTTCCGACACGGCCGTTCGCGAAATCGATGCGCTGTCCCGCGAAGCCGTTGAATCCGACGCGCGTGAAACGCCGCGACGGATCGATCTGAAAAAACCAATCGAGGTAGTTTTCGTCGAGTAAAGCCTTCCCGACGCGATACTGCTCGCTGAGATGCACGACCGCACCCGCTCCGAGGTTCTTGGCGCCCAGAACATTGATTCCCGGCGAAGTGCGGCGATAGATCGTGTTGCCGTCAGTGTCGAATTGCTGGGTCGCAAAAAACGATGTTCTGACGAAGCGAAAAAGACCCTCGGGGTAAAAACGAAGTCCGACGAATCCGCCGACGTCGCGATAGCCCACCTGCGGGAGGAATCCGAGGTCGGCGCGGAAGCCGTCGCCGAGATCGTTGACGGCCGCGCCGTAGTCGTATTTCCGCTGCGAATGGTTCCAATCGGCATGGAAAGCATGCGAGCTCGATCGCGCACCGTTCCAGGCCGGCGAGAGTCCCGGTAGTTTCGGATTCTCGGTGCTGCTGTACAAAAACTCGGCGGTCACAGCGTCGTTCTGATTCGGTCGCCACTGAAAATCGGGCCCGATGACGCGGTTGTATCCGCCGCCGCGGATCTCACGGTCGGTGAACACTGCGCCGACGAAGGACTGCCCCAGGTCGTGGCGAATCCGGCCGATCGTGTCGGTCGATTTGAAATCCTGCAGCGCGAAGGATGATCCGACCGCTCCGGGAATGATTGTCAGCCCGCCGCCGCGATCGCCGGTGACCAGCACCGTGTACGCGGAGCCGGCGACGCGGCCGGTGCTGCGCAGTCCCCAGCGCGGCGAGGTGATCGTGCGCGTGTAGACGACCTGCAGAGGCATGTCGAAGAGATCGAAGCCCTCCAGAAAAAACGGCCTCTTCTCCGGGAAGAAAACTGCGAAGCGCTGATTGACCGTGATCTGCGCGACGTCGGACTCGACCTGCGAGAAGTCGGGATTGACCGTCATGTCGAGGGCGTTGTTGGTGGTGGGCGTCCATTTCACGTCCAGGCCCGCGTCTTTGTGCAACGGCTCGCGATGCAGCGGCGAGCCGAGACCGTCGCGCGGCACTTCGTTCTGCTGGGCCGTCGCATACGGCGCGATCACCATGTGGCCCGCTTCGGGAAGACCGGTCAGACCCACGATCGGATGGGTGTGACAGACGAGGCAATTGGATCCGCGCGGCAGCGGCCCGCTGTGAAACGCGTATCGAAAGTCGCGCGGATAGTTGCGCCAGATGAGGATGTTCCAGGTCTGCGGATCGCGATGCTCGTAGCGGAGCGACGAAAACGGGATGCGATACTCCGCGCTCCAGCCGCCGGAATCGATCTTGGCGGCAGTGTCGTAAAAGTAGTCGGGCGAGAAATCTTCCGTGCCGCCGTTGGCATCGTTGAAGATCCCATCGGCCTGGATGCCGCGCGGATTCACGCGCAGTTCGATCGACGTTCGCTTGTCGTTGCGAGTATCGATGAAGACGGCGATGTTGTCGTCGGTGCCGATGACCTGGTCGCGGTCGACATACGGCGCGCGGATTTTTTTCGGATCGGGATCGTCGCACCGCACGCCGATGTAGAAGGCGTGGTCGTCGTAGGTCAGATACGCGACCGTCTTGACCTTGGCAGGAATGTTGTCGCCCGGAGAAGTCTCATAGAACTTGTCGATCGTCGCGGCGTTCTTCCATCCCGGATCGGAGAGGTCGCCGTCGATTTTGATGGCCCCTTCCGCGCGATGGATTGTGATCGGAGCGGGAGGCGGCGGCGCATCCGCCAGAACTGAAGAGACACTGAGAGCCAGAAAAATCGCGACGATCGGTTTCTGCATGCGCGCACATTCTCCGTACGGGGCGTTACGTGGATTTGACGCCACGGTTTCGGAGCGGTTAGCGAATGGTGCCAGGTCTGCTGTTGGCTGTTTTCTCCAAGCAGTAGAGAAACTCGCTCTTCACTCTGTAGAAAACAGCCAACAGCAGACCTGGCACCGGATTAAAGACTATTGTTCGAAAAAGAAGTTCTGTTCCAGAACCTGCCACTGGCCGTCGACCTTCTTGAGCGCCACCACGCCTTTGATCTTCTTCCCTTCGCGATCGAGGCCGCGGATGTCGATGTTGGCGCGATCGCCCTTCATGAGTCCGCCAGAGACCGTCGCCGATTTCGGATAATTAAGCGCCAGGCCCTCGAAATACCTCTTCAGGTCCGCGCCCTTCGGGCGTTCGGACGGGACCTCATCGGTCCGAAGATGCGGGCGGGCGGTCTCCCAGTTCGCGCTCTGAATCGCTTTCACGAGCACGAGGTACGCCGCTCCGGCCTCGCCTCCGCCCGCCGGCAGTGAAGCCGGCTTCGGAATCGCAGTGATCGGCACGTCATACGACAAATGAAAGTCGTAAACATCGTCAAACATCTTTTCGGGCTTGGCCGTCCAGCACTCGCCCGCGACGCGCGAGGCTGTCGACGCCGTCGTCTTGGCAGGGTAATTGTCGCTGAGGTCGGTCTGCTGTTGCGTCGCGGCGAAAAATCCGCCCACGCCGCATTTGTCGGGTGCGACCATGCGCACCATGACGAAGTTGCCCTTCTCGCCGGTCTGCAAGACGAACGCGCCGGGCGTGTTGATGGCCGCCAGCACCGCGGGGCGATCGATCTTGAAATCGGTGAGCACGACGATCGGCATGGTCGGCTTCTTGGGATCTTGAGTGTCCGCCAGATATGCAAAGGCATCCACCGGTTGGAATTTCACTTTGCCGAAATGAAAGGTTCCGCTGCCGGCCGCCAGGAGCGGCGACACACTGAGAGCGAGACATAGCACCGCTCTTCGCATCATGGGCGCACACGATAGCACTGCGCGATCGATTCCTCGAATGGCGGGCGCAGAACTCCGCGGTCGGTGATGATGGCGGTGATCAACTTCGCGGGCGTGACGTCGAAGGCCGGATGCCGCACCGCAATACCGTCCGGCGCAATCCTGGCCCCCGCGATCTCGGTCACCTCGGTGGCGCTCCTCTCTTCGATCGGGATGGTCTGGCCGCTTTTCGTGGCGAGGTCGATGGTCGAGACCGGCGCGGCGATGTAGAACGGGACGCTGTGCGCGTCGGCGAGGACCGCCAGCGTATATGTGCCGATTTTGTTGGCGGTGTCGCCGTTGGCAGCGATGCGGTCGGCGCCGACCACCACCGCGTCGAATTTTCGCTGCTGAAAGAAATGTCCCGCCATGCTGTCGGTGATCAGCGTGACGTCGATGCCATCCTGCTGCAGCTCCCACGCCGTGAGCCGGGCGCCTTGCAGGTACGGACGCGTTTCGTCGGCGAAAACCGCGATCTTCTTCCCCTGCTCGACCGCCGATCGAATCACACCGAGGGCCGTACCGTAGCCGGCGGTGGCGAGGGCGCCGGCGTTGCAGTGCGTCAACACCGTCGCGCGTGCGCCGAGGAGCTCGGCGCCGAAGCGGCCGATGCGGCGGTTGGCCTCGACGTCCTCGCGCAGAATCGCTTCCGCTTCGGATGTCGCACCCTTCGCGTTCACCATCCGATCGACGGCCCACGCCAGATTCACGGCCGTTGGACGGGCTTGCTTCAATTCGATGGCCGCGAATTGAAGATCGTCCCCCCGTAGCTTCGCCAGCGCCATGCCGAAGGCCGCCGCCACGCCGATGGCGGGCGCGCCGCGTACGATCATGTGCTTGATGGCGTCCGCGACCTCGTGTGAGGTGCGGCAGGTCACGTAAATCATTTCGCGCGGCAAGCGGCGTTGATCGAGCAGCTCGAGCGCGTCGCCGCGCCAGCGGATGGGTTCGACAGACACGCCGCTATACTAGCCGGTCGACACGGAGGGGCGATGGTCAAGGTTGGCATCAACGGATTCGGGCGCATCGGACGCAACGTCGTTCGGGCGGCGCTGGCCGGAAAATTCGACATTCAATTCGCGGCGGTCAACGATCTCACCGACTCCGCGACACTGGCTTACCTCCTCAAGTACGACTCCGTGCATGGAACGATTCCGAATCAGATCGGCCACACCGCCAACGGCATCACCATCGACGGCCGCGAGCTGCGCGTGTTTTCGAATCCCGACCCCGCCGAGATTCCGTGGGGCGATTTCGGCGTCGAGATCGTGGTCGAGTCGTCGGGCAGGTTCACGTCGAAGGAAAAAGCGTCGCGCCATCTTCGCAAAGGCGTCGAGACCGTGATCATCTCCGCCCCGTCGAAGGATGCCGACGTCACGATCTGCATCGGCGTGAACGAAAAGATGTTCGATCCCGGAAAACACAAAGTGATCTCCAACGCGTCGTGCACCACCAACTGCCTGGCTCCGGTCGCCAAAGTGCTGCACGAGAAGTTCCGCATCACCATGGCCATCATGAACACCGTGCACTCCTACACCAACGATCAGGAGATCCTCGATCTGCCCCACAAGGATCTCCGGCGTGGACGCGCGGCCGCACTCTCAATGATCCCCACCAGCACCGGTGCCGCGAAAGCTGTCGGACTGGTGCTGCCCGAGCTCAAAGGAAAATTCGACGGCATCTCGATCCGGGTGCCGACGCCGAACGTCTCGCTGGTCGACCTGACATTTCATACCGAGAAAGCCACCAACGCCGACGAGATCAATCAGGTGCTCCGCGATGCCTCCAAAGGCGAGCTGCGCAAGATCCTCAGCTACTCGGATGAACAGCTCGTGTCGCACGACTTCAACGGCGACGCGCACTCCTCGATCGTCGACACCACCTTCACCCGCTCGGTCGATCCGCACATGCACAAAATCCTGGCGTGGTACGACAACGAGTGGGGCTACTCGAACCGGATTCTTGACCTGATTGCCTATGTAGCACGTGTGAAGCAGGAGTCACTGACTGCGCGATGAACCAAAAGGGATGAGGGCTGAGGGATGAGGGATGAGAGATGCGACGAATTCAGCCCTCATCCCTCATCCCTCATCCCTTCTATGACGATGATCCAGATCCGCACTGTAGACCAGCTCCGCATCGACGGCAGCCGCGTGTTCTACCGCGTTGATTACAACGTCCCGCTGGAGGGCACGACCATCACCGATGCCACGCGCATCGAGGAGACGCTTCCGACATTGCGACTCCTGCGCGAGCGCGATGCCGCCATCGTCCTGGCCAGCCACCTCGGCCGCCCCAAGGGGCAGCGCAACGACACGTATTCGCTCAAGCCCGTGCGCGCCAAGCTCGCGGAGCTCATCGGCGCGAACGTGCAGTGGGCCGATGAGTGCATCGGTCCGGACGCGGAGCAGAAGGCGGCACGGCTGAAGAGTAGAGAGCTGCTGCTGCTCGAGAACCTTCGTTTTCACGTTGAAGAGGAGGAGAACGACGCCAGGTTTGCGAGAGCGCTGCGGAAGCTCGCCGATGATTATGTCAACGACGCTTTCGGCGCCTCGCATCGCGCGCACGCATCGATCGAAGCGCTTCCGCTGCTGTACGAAAGCGATCACCGCGCCGGCGGCCTGCTGCTGGCAAAGGAGATCGAGTTTCTTCAGAAGATCACCGATGTCTCCGACCGGCCCTTCGTGGCACTGTTAGGCGGTGCGAAGATCGCCGGCAAGATCGAGCCGTTGCAAGCGCTGGTCAATCGGGCCGACACGCTCCTCATCGGCGGCGGCATGGCCAACACCTTTCTGGCCGCAAAGGGCATCAACATGGGCGCGTCGCTCGTGGACAGGGAATCGATCGAGGTCGCGAAACGGATCTCGGCTGCCAGGATCATCCTGCCGGTCGATGTGGTGCTCGAAGATTCGAGCGTCGTCGATGTCTCGAAGGGGTTGACGGAAAAGCAGAAGGCGCTCGACATCGGACCGCGCACGGTCGCGAAATTCGCGGAAGCGCTGAAGAAAGCGCGCACGATTTTCTGGAACGGTCCGATGGGAATGTTCGAGAAGAAAGAATTCGCGAAGGGCACCATGGCCATGGCGCGGGCGGTCGCGGAAGCGGACGCCATCACCGTCGTCGGCGGCGGCGAATCGGTCGAGGCCGTGAACGCTTCCGGCTACGCCGATCGCATCAGCCACATCTCGACGGGCGGCGGGGCGTCGCTGGAATTCATTTCGGGCGTGAAGCTGCCGGGGATTCAGGTATTGAGGGCTGAGGGATGAGGGATGAGGGCGGATCAAGCCGCTATTCATCCCTCATCCTTCATCCCTCATCCCTCTGACATGGCGCAGGAAATCGAAGTCAAGTTTCCGCTCACCGATCGCGGTGCGCTCATCGGCAAGCTGCAGGACATCGGCGCGCATCGTCTCTACGCCGAAACCTTCGAGGACAACATCGTGCTCGACCGCCGAGGAGAGCTGCGGACGCGAGGGGCACTGCTGCGGGTGCGAAAGTTCGGCAAGTATGCCATCGCGACGTACAAGGGGCCGTTGTCGATGGAAGGAGGCATCAAGAAACGCGAGGAAGTGCAGACCGGCGTGGAGAGCTTCGAGCTGGCCATCGAGCTCCTCGACTCTCTCGGCTTCCGGCCGGTGTTCCGCTATCAGAAATTTCGCGAGGTCTGGCGGGTGAAGGAGGTCGAAGTGGTCCTCGATCGCACGCCCATCGGCGAGTACTTCGAAATCGAAGGACCGATCGAAGTCATTCGCTCCGTCGCGACCGAGCTTGGCATGAGCATGGATCAAGCGATCCGGCAGACTTACGCCGATCTCTACCGGCAGGCGCGGCGCACGCGCAGCGATCTGCCCGAGAACATGGTATTCGCGCCGGAGGATTTATGAAGGTTGTGCAGTCTCGCGGTTGCGCAGTCTCGCGGTCCCGCCCACCACGAGACCACGAGACCGCGAGACCTCGCAACCTCGTATGAAAGCCATGATTCTCGCCGCGGGCTACGGCACGCGGCTTCGTCCTCTCAGCTACACGCTTTCGAAACCGATGCTGCCTCTGGGCGGGCAGCCGCTGATCGGATGGCTGGTCGACTCACTGGTCAGCGCCGGCGCCGACGAAATCGTCGTCAATCTGCACCATCTGCCGCTTCAGATCGAGGGATACCTGCCGGCGCGGTTTCCTGACATCCGTTTTCATTTTTCTCGCGAGCCTGAAATCCTCGGCACCGGCGGCGGCCTGCGGAAAGTGCGCGCGGTGCTCGAGCGCGACGACGATTTTTTTCTGATCAATGGCGACACGTTTCAACGCCCGAAGTTCGATGATCTCCGGCGCCTGCGACGCGAGCGAGAGGCCCTGGCCGCGCTGACGCTCCGACATGCGCCCTCAGGCGATCGATATACGGCGGTGTGGGAAGAGAACGGATTGGTCACCGGCTACGGCCAGGGTCGGGGGCAGTCGCTGATGTTTTCCGGATCGCACTGCGTTGCATCTCGAATCTTCCGATACATCCCCGACCGCGACTTTTCGGAGATCACCGGCGACGTGTATCAGCCGCTGGTCAAGAACGGAACCGAGAAGGTCGCGGCGGTGATCAACGAAGATCCGATGTGGTTCGACCTCGGCACGGCGGAGCGCTACCTGAGGGCGGCGCGCGCGTTCGGCAAAACGATCGGCGTTTCTGTGATCGAAGGCCAGATTCGCGACAGCGTGGTCATGGATGAATGTTTCATCGGACGCGGCGTCGTTCTCGAAAACTGCATCGTGGCGCACGGCGTTGAGATGCGAACACCAGTCAAGCTTCACAACGCCATCGTCTGCAACGACGATCCTGCGATTCCCCGCGATCCGAATTACAGATTCGAGGATGGACTGGTGATCGCGCCTTTTGAAGCGCGCATATAATCCGCGCCGCCATGGCGAATCGCACCCTGACGATCATCAAGCCGGACTCTGTCCGCAAAGGAAATCTCGGAAAAATCATCAGCCGCCTCGAGACCGACGGCTTCACCATCCTCGGCATCAAGAAAATGGGACTCTCGCAAAAACAGGCAGAGGCGTTTTACGCTGTCCATCGCCAGCGGCCGTTCTATCGCGATCTCGTGAAGTACATGGTCTCGGGACCGGTTTTTGTCGCGGCGCTGCAGCGCGACGACGCGGTGGCGCGCTTGCGAAAACTGATGGGCGCGACCGATCCGAAGAAGGCGGACAAGGGAACCATTCGCGCGGAGTTCGGCGAATCGATCGAGCAGAACGCCATCCACGGATCGGATTCGGACGACAACGCGAAAATCGAGATCAGCTTTTTCTTTTCGGAATCGGAGCTTGCCTAGTCACTGCGCAATGACGATCGCCGAGAGACCCTTGTTCTCGAGGCGCGAGCGCGCTTGAATGGCCTGGTCGCGCGTATCGAACGGGCCGATGCGAACGAAGAAAAGCGAGGCGCCGCTGTCGATATGGGCGTTCTGCCCCATTTGCGTTAATTGCGAGGTTAGTCGCTTCGCATTTGCTTCTTGTGCGAATGCGCCGACTTGAACGACGTACTTCGTCGTCGACGATGAAACAACTCTCGGCGCGGGTTTCGGCGGCGGAGTGGGAGGGGCGGGTTTCACTGGCACTTCTTCGACCTTGCGGCCGTCGGGCGAGACTTGCAGTCGCGTCTCGACTCCCTGACGCTCGGTGACGACCTGCACATTGTCCACCACCACCGGAACCGCAGGTGCCTCGGGTTCGGGGACCGGCGCCGGCTTCACGTCGGCGATCGAAACGACATACGGCGCCGGCGGTTCGCGCTCGCCGCTGCCGAGCTTCACGACCGTGAGATCGACTTCGCCGCTTCCGGGCTCGATCAATCCGATCTGTTGCGCCGCGGCATACGACAAGTCGATCATGCGGCCACCGATGTACGGTCCGCGGTCGTTGATACGGACCCGGACCGTCTGATGCGACTTCGGATTCTGCACATCGACGACGGTGCCGAACGGAAGCGTGCGATGCGCGGCCGTGAAGAGCAGAGGATCGAAAATCTCGCCGTTGGCGGTTGTGCGCCCGGCGAATTCCTGTCCGTACCAGCTCGCCACACCATGAAGGTCGGACGGAGGCGTGACCTGCGGCTTGGGCGCGGTTGCGCAGCCATACGCAATCACCATTACGCCGCCGAGGGCGGCGGCGCTCCACTTCATACGCGCACCTCGGCCGTGCCGCGAACAATCGTTGCCGAGGCCAGAATCGGATCGATCTCCTCGATGAGAAAGCGCTCCGTCTGCTGCCGCGAGAGACCGGTGTAGTTGTTCGGATTCGCCATCGCGTCCATGGTCTTGCGATCGATTCCGAAGAGTGAGTCTTTGGCAATGCGGTCTAACAGATCCTCGCCATCGGCTGCCGCCTGCGAGTGAATCCGCACCCGCTCGTGCAGCACCTGGCGATCGCCACCGCGTCGCACGCCCTCCATCATGAGGTTCTCCGTCATCATGAAAGGTAACTCGCGAGCGACGTTGGCGGCGATGACATCTTCGTGAACGACCATGCCGCTCACGATGTTGTCGACCAGCAGCGCGATGGCGTCGGCGGCCAGGAAGGCCTCCGGGATCGCGATCCGCCGATTGGCGGAATCGTCGAGCGTGCGCTCGAACCATTGCGTGGCGGCGGTCATGGCGGGATTGAGCGCGTTGATGATCAGGTGTCGCGCCAGACCATCGATGCGCTCGGCGCGCATCGGATTGCGCTTGTAGGCCATGGCGGAAGAGCCGACCTGCTCTTCCTCGAAGGGCTCCTCGATTTCGTGCATGTGCTGCAGCAGCCGTATGTCGTAGGCGAACTTCGATGCCGACTGCGCGAAACCGGATAGCACCGACACGATCTGCGCATCGATTTTGCGCGAATAGGTCTGGCCCGAGACCGGAACGCTTTTCCGCAGGCCGACTTTTTCGGCGACCAGCTGCTCGAGCCGGTTCACTTTCGATGCGTCGCCTTCGAACAGACTGAGGAACGACGCCTGCGTTCCGGTCGCGCCCTTGACGCCTAACAGCGCCATCTGCGATTGGCGGAACTCGATCTCGCGATAGTCGAGCAGGAGATCGTGCAGCCACAGCGTGGCGCGTTTGCCGACTGTCGTCAGTTGCGCCGGCTGAAAGTGCGTGAATGCCAGTTGCGGCGTGGCGCGCCATTTCCAGGCGAAGTCGCGCAGCTTGGCCATCACGCCGGCGATCCGCTGTTTGATGATGGCCAGCGCCTCCGCCATCTGCAGGATCTCGGTGTTGTCCGTGACGTACGCCGAGGTGGCGCCGAGGTGAATGATGGCTTTGGCGGAGGGGGCCTGCAGTCCGTAGGCGTAAATGTGCGACATCACGTCGTGGCGGATCTCGCGCTCGCGGCGTTCGGCATCTTCGTAGTTGATGTCCTGCGCGTGCGCCTTCAGCTCTGCGATCTGTTTGTCGGTGATCGGAACGCCAAGCTCTTTCTCCGCTTCCGCCAGCGCGATCCAGAGACGTCGCCAGGTGCGAAACTTGAAATCGGAGGAGAAAAGGTACGCCATCTCCTTCGATGCATACCGCTCGGTGAGGGGGTTCGACGCGGAGTCGCGTTTCACGTTCGGATTATAACTGTGTGGCGGCGGGCGCCCTCGCCTCTCCTTCGATCCAATCCCTCCAAAGCCACTGCCATTCGTCCGGCGTCTCCACGAGGCCCTTTCGGACTGGGTTGTTGCAGGTGGGATAAGCAATTCTCGGTGCTTGATGTCATGCGAAGACGAACTCTTCATCGCTTGCAGGACTGTTCGGAGTCGAACGTCGTAGGGTCTCAGAATCAGATGTACGTGATCGAGCATGACTACCACAACATGCAGCCAATACTTCAACGTGTGATCGTGAAGGCATGACGCGAGACCAAGGTGCGGGCTTCGGGAGGAAGTTGGCGACGTCGCCACGTACAGAACGTTACGAAGTAAGTCTTGCCACTCTTCTCAAGGTGCGGAAGCTCGCGACGGTACGCATTGGTGTCATTGCCGACAGGCACACTCCATTCGTACCTCGGTATTGGTGCGGCTCCAAATTCTTCTACTATGCGAAGAGTTTGCGGCGGGCGAGGGCGCCCGCCGCCACACAGTTTCGGCGCCCGCCGCCACACGGTCACATCGCATCGCGTTACACTTAGCCATGCCTTCGGCGGCGGCGGTGCGCGATTCAAGGGTGACGCTGCGGGCGTTCACGCTGATCGCGGCGGTCCTGGCCATCGTCTTCGGCCTCTCCTTTTTCTTCAGCAACCGCGGGATTGCGGAGCTGCAGCAGGCGCGCAAGCGGGTCGCCGACTTGCAATCGGACATCAATCGCCTGCAAGCCGAGAATGCACGCTTGCGAGCTGAGATCGAAAGCGCGAAGAAGTCGACCTATGCGGTCGAGCGCATCGCGCGCGAGGAGCTGGGCATGTCGAAAAAAGGCGAAGTGGTCTACATGCTGCCGCGCCAGCGCTAACCGGTCGCGCTCAAGGCGGCAGCGTTACCTGGTCGTTCCCAGCATCGGGTCTTTCATTCCAATCGCGGCCGAGCAAGTCTCGCCTCAACGCGGTGGCCAGCAACTGGACGCGCGTCTTCACGCCGTACTTTCGGTACAACCGGCTCATGCGCGCTTTAATGGTCACTTCCGCCAATCCGAACCGGGCTGCCATTTCTTTGTTAGTCAAACCCTCATAGAGGAGTTGAAGGAGATTGCGTTCGTCGATCGCGGCGTGCGTTAGCGCGCTCGCGTCGCCCTCGGGCTTCGAGCCGCGTGCCGACAAGGCCACGGCCTCGCGGGGTGCCCAGATTCTCCCTTCACCAATCACCTTGAGCGCGTGGTAAAGGTCGCCACCCGCAGCAGACATCAGAAAGTAGCCCCGGGCGCCGACTGCCAGCATGGCAGCCGTGAGTTCCAAACGGTCGTCTTCTCCAAACACGATGACGTTCGTGCCTCGAAAGAGATCCCTGAGATGCGGAATGAGCGCGATGCCATGGTTGAGGATCAAACGGTGGGCGAGCATCGTGATGGCCGGGCTCACTCCGGCCGGTGCACGTTTCATCGTCAAAACCTTTTCGAAATGACGCTCTCCCAGCAGATGCACCTGCCCCGACCGCTCAGCGACGTGCTGAATCCCGGTGAATCGCCAGAAGTCCGGCTCGAGTAGAAGCAGCTCGATCATGATGCTGCTGTCACGTGCGCCCACGATGAGCCCGAATCGCTCGGTGCCCTCGGCTTTGGGCATATCAAATATCTACATACTTCCGCCTAAAAAAACTCCCGTGGGGTGGACGTGTTGGAGTGCCGAGCAACAAAGTTTGGAATCTTGTTTACGCAGCCCCGGAGTCCTCATGGCGCCGGTCTCAATGTACGAACGTACCTGGCTCGAGCTCAGAAGTGATCCGAACGTATTTTCGAATGCTTGCGCGGCATCCAAAAACATGTTCCATGCGTGCAATGCGGCATTCGCAATGCTGAACATCGAGAGCGATGTGCAAATGCTCTGAAAGGAGGTGACAACAATGGCGAAAGTTCAGGTGTCGACCAATTCAGCGAACCTGGCAGACATCGTCGGTGCGATTCTCGACAAGGGAATCGTCATCGAAGTCTGGGCGAAGCTCCTTCTTCTCGGTACGGAGATCCTGCGTCTCGAGGCGCGCGTCGTGGTGGCGTCAGTCCAGACGTATCTGACGTACGCCGAAGCGATCGGGCTGACGCGGCTGGTGGCCGCTCCCGCCGCGGCAGCGATCGCCGCGCCCGCTCTCGACATCCGCGTGCCCGCGTCGCGAGAGATCGCGGGGCACGCCGTCCGGTAAGCAGCAGCAGGCAGTGTGCGATGGAGAGGTCTCTATGAGCACGATAGCGCGATCATCTGCAGTCTACGTTTACGGCCTTGTGCGAGCGAACCTCGATCTCGAGCTGGGCCCGATCGGCATTCACGAGGATGGCGCGCCGGCCCCTGTCTACACACTGCCCGTCGGCCGCATTGCGGCCGTGGTCAGCAATCCGGAGCTGGCCTACCTGCGCGATCGGCTCTTCACTTCTACCGATCCTTCGGGCCTCGCCGAGCAGATCGAGCTCGGCCAGCGATTCGAGGCGTGTCTCCAGGCGAAACGAGCGCAGGTCGTCAATTCGCTGGTTGATGGGCTTGCAGTCAATCTGGTACCGCCGAAGGAGCTGCCCGTTCGCAGCGAGAAGGCCGTCGCCGATCTCATGTTCCTCATCGAGCGAAGCGATCGCGCTCGATTCGAGGAGGACGTCCGGCAACTGGCCGCCGCCTGGCCTCCCGAGTATGCATTTCGCGTCACGGGGCCCTGGGCACCCTTCAACTTCGTCGAGCTCCAGCTTTCCGGATCGACAAGGAGCTACCAATCATGATTCCAGTAACTTCAGCGCAGCTTCAGCTTCTCGCTCCAAATATCCGCAGCAACTATCGAAACGGATTCGCCGACGCGGACAAGGTGCTCGCAGACTACGACATCAACAGCACAGCGCTTCACCTGGCTCACTTCATGGCGCAGATTCTCCACGAAAGCGGCGGACTCACCGTTCTGATTGAAAACCTCGATTATCGTGCGGAACGCATCCGCGAGGTATGGCCGAGTAGATTCAAGACAGTCGAAGACGCGAAGCCCTTCGCACACAACCCGGAAGCACTGGCGAACAAGGTTTACGGCGGAAGAATGGGCAACATACAACCGGGCGACGGATGGCGCTTCATCGGCCGCGGTCTTCTTCAGATCACCGGTCGTGAGTCGTACGAGCGTTACGGAAAAGCATTGGGTATCGAACTTGCCGCAAGTCCTGATCTTGCATTCAGCGCGGAATGGTGTTTGCCTCTGGCCGCTGCTGAGTGGTATGCAGCGGGCTGCAATGCCTTTGCCGATGCCGATGACATCCGCAAGGTCACGCGCGCGATCAACGGCGGATATACCGGCCTAACTTCACGCAAGAAGTGGCTTGCCAGGACCAGGCAGGTGTGGATGACCTCTGGCGTGGTCGAAAACGCTACGATCCGAGCCGGTTCCGCGGGACGTTGAGGCGATACGGCAATCGTTGTGCGCTGGGACACATCCCCGGTCCCATGCACCGGCGTTATAGTTCTCTCCTCCTTGGGAGCGAACAAATGCCGGACGGCGTCGGACACCGCGATCTGTTTGAGAGCAGCGCACTGCCGATGTGGATCCATGATCCCGCCACCGGCCGCTTCCTGGCCGTCAACGATGCCGCCATCACGAGCTATCAATGGTCCCGCGATGAGCTTCTCGACAGGACGATCGACCTTCTCACTCCGTCCTCGACCGATCGACAGGCTCTCGACCGAGTCACGCCTTCTTCGCTAGTCGATGGCGGGGAGCACCGGCGCAAAGACGGCAGTGCGCTTCACGTCGAAGTAAACGTTCAGGAAACCGATTACGGCGGTCGGCCGGCCCGGCTGGTGGTGGCCATCGATGTCACGGACCGGAAGCTCGCCGAAGAGCTGCTCCTGAAGAGTGAGCGGCAACTCGCCGACGCGCAGGAGATCGCACACGTTGGAAGTTTCGAATGGGAAATCGAGTCGGACGTCGTGCGCTGGTCGGACGAGCTGTTCCGCATCTACGGCCTCAAGCCGCGCGAGTTCAAAGCGACCTATGCCGCGTTTCTCGAGCGAATCCATCCTGAGGACCGGAAAGCGGTGGAAGACACGATTCGAAGGACCGTGGAAACGGGCAATCCGTTCCAGATGGAGGAGCGGATCGTCCGGCCCGACGGCGTCATACGCACGCTCGAATCGCGCGGCCAGCTCATCCCCGGACAGCGGCGCCTGGTCGGCGTCTGTCGCGACGTCACCGAGTTGCGCGAGGCGGAAAAGGAGCGCGCGATTCTGTCGGAACGCGAGCGTGACGCCAGGCGCACCGCCGAAGCGGCGCATGCTCGCGTGAGCGAAATCCTCGAGCGGATCACCGACGCCTTCATCGCTCTCGATCGCCACTGGCACTACATCTATGTCAATGAGAAAGCAGCTCAGATCTTCGGCCGCGACCGCGACTCCCTGATTGGAAGGCACATCTGGACCGAATTCCCGGAGGGCGTCGGACAACCGTTTCACCTGGCCTACGAAAAGGCGATGGCGACGCAACAGAGCGTCCAGATCGAGGAGTATTACCCGCCGTGGGATCGGTGGTTCGAGAACCGGATCTACCCATCGCCGAACGGCCTGGCCGTCTACTTCCAGGACGTCACGGAGCGCCGCAGAAAAGAAGACCAACTGCGAGAGATGAGCGACCGTCTGGCTCGCACCGAGGCCTTTTCGCTGGTCATGGCGACGATGGTCACCATGGATGGCTTTTTCAGCAAAGTCCCGCCCACTCTCTGCAAACTCCTTGGCTACACCGAAGAGGAATTGCTGTCGATGCACGTCGAGGAGCTGATTCATCCCGACGACCTCGAGGATGACCGCGTCCATCGCCAGCGCATCATTCGCGGAGAAGTCCAATCGCTCGACATCGAGCTGCGCCTCATGCGAAAAGATGCTGGGATCGTCTGGGTCTACCTCAACTGCTCCGGCGTCTACGACGCGGACAGCCGCCAGACCCACTTCATCGTCTATCTCCGCGACATCACGGAGCGGCATCACGCCGAAGAGCGCATTCGCCATCAGGCTTTACATGACGGCCTGACCGATCTGCCCAACCGTGTCCTTTTCAACGATCGCCTCGAACAGGCCATCGCTCACGCCCATCGTCATGACGCGCGTCTGGCCGTGATCGCGGTTGATCTGGACGACTTCAAATTCGTCAACGACAACTTCGGGCATTCCGTCGGCGACGTCGTCATTCGCGAGGTGGCGGCGCGGATGAAGACGGCCCTGCGGACGACCGACACCATCGCACGCCTCGGCGGCGACGAGTTCGTCATCATCGTGGAGGATGTGGATGACGACCAGCAGGCCCACGCCATCGCCGGGAAAGTGCGCGAGCTTTTCCAGGACCGCATCGATGTCGGCTCGAGCTCGGTGCGGGTGACGAGCTGCAGCGGCATCAGCATCTTTCCGCGCGATGGGCACGACAGCGGAATGTTGCTCCGAAGTGCGGAGATCGCCCTCAATCGAGCCAAGGAGATTGGCCACGACCATATCCAGCTCTTCGACGAGTCGATGAGCGCCCCCTTTCGCGACCGCTTGAAGATCGAACAGGAGCTGCATCAGGCCATCGAAAACGCGCAGCTGCTGTCCTACTACCAGCCCATTCTGCGTACCAGGGATCGCAAGATCGTGGCCGTGGAAGCCCTGATCCGATGGAATCATCCCCAGCGCGGGATCATCGGTCCGGATGCCTTCATCCCGCTGGCGGAAGAGACGCGGCTGATCGTTCCGATCGGAGACTTCGTGTTGCGCTCCGCCTGCCGCGACGTGCAGCGGTGGATCGATCGCGGGTTCGATCTCCGGCTCTCCGTCAATCTCTCCGTGCGGCAATTTCAGGAGCTGACGCTGCTCCACAAGATCGATTCCATCCTGGCCGAGACATCGTTCGATCCGTCGCGTCTGGAATTCGAAGTCACGGAGTCCGTTGCCATGCAGAACGCCGACTTCACCATGGCACTGCTGCGCGATCTGCGCCAACGCAACATTTCCATCGCCATCGATGATTTCGGTGTCGGTCAGACCTCCCTGATCCACCTCCGCCAATTTCCGATCAACACCATCAAAATCGACAAGGTGTTCATCAACGACGTCCTGACCGATGTGACCGATGCAGCCATCGTCAGCGCCGTCATCAGTCTGGCGCACGCTCTCGGTCTATGTGCGACCGCGGAAGGGGTGGAATCGGAAGAGCAGATGCACATGCTGCAGACATTCGGTTGCGATCTGCTTCAGGGCTATTACTTCAGCCGGCCGGTTCCCCCCGAGCAGATGGAGGCGCTGCTAACTCTGAATTAAGAACGCGAACGCAGGCCGCGGGCCAGGGCCTGCTCTCCGTTGTTAACGCGTCGAGCCTGAATTGGTCGTGCCCGGTGGATACGGCATCGGCTGCGGACTCTTGCCCTTACCGTAGCCGCCCGAGCCGCAGGCGATCAGGGCAAGAGAAAACGCTGCTGCCGTAATTGCCGCAAACAAACGACTTTTCGGAGTGCCTTTCATCTCGTTCTCCTTTCACGCGAAGCGTTCAGGAGAGGCGATTCAAAAGTTAATCCTAATTTTATTTGGATAATGTAACTTTGGAAGCTCGCGCAGAAATCGTTACTCGGCCCTGCCCTTAGCGATCTCAGCCGCACGATCGACCTGGGCGGCGTATTTCTCGATGACCTTCGAAACAATTTCGATTTGCCGGTTCGCTTCGTTCCACTGTTTCTGCTCGATCGCCTCGCGCACTCCGGGCACGGTTTTCACACCGTACCCGGTGTAAAAGCCGGGCGCATAGATCTGATGCCGGAACCACGGACGTCGCGGCAGCCCCTCCGGGAGCGTCAGCGACTGCTCGACGTGCATGAGGACCTGATCGAGCGCGGCTTCGCGAACCGAGGCGTTCGGCGCATCGGATGGCACCGATGAAGCCGCGCGATCGTAATCGTGCGCGCTTCGCTGGAGCTTAGCGATGGCGTTCTGCAGCGGTGCGAAGTTGAGAAACGGCACCGGCGCTTCCGGTTTCGGCGAGACAAAAGGCCTGGTCGGATCGGACGCGATCTCGAAGGCGCGCTCGCGAATGAGCCGGTTGCGCTCCTCGACTTCTGTGCGCGTCGTCTGCGCGAGTTTCGTCAGTTCCTCCACGTAACGCGAGAGCGTATCGGCGAAGGTCGTGAATTCGATCGGCAACACGTCGGCGTTGGCGAGACGCAAGGTCAGGCGTCCGGTCGTTTCCGCTTGTGCGATTCCGTACTGAAAGTTGGGATCGCCGAAGCGCACGTAATGATCGAATGAATCGTAAATGGAGTGATACGAGCCGCCTCCGCCCTCCCCGCCATATCCGATGTTCATCGCCGCGACGCCGGTGTGCTGCAGGAAGGGCGTGTAATCAGAACCCGATCCCAGCGCATCGAGCCGGATGAGCGTGCGCTCGTGTGCCTCTTTTCTGTCCTCGGGCGAACGCGCCAGCACCTGTTGGCGATCGCGGAGCCGCTCCAGCACCGAGACGTTGCGCTGCGGATCGTTGACGTCGCGCGCGACCTGCGTCATCAGGCGCTCCAGCGAGTGCGAGCCGCCGGCTTCGAGAAAGCCGCGCGAATTCGAATCGGAATTGATGTACACCACGCCGTGCTGCAGCAGCTCGTCGCCATGCTGCTCCGCCCATTCGGTCGATCCGATGAGCCCTTCTTCTTCGCCGTCCCAGGCGCAATAGATGATCGTGCGATGCGGACGCCAGCCACTTTTTGCGAGCTCGCCGATCGCTTTCGCCTCCTCCAGCATGGCAACCTGACCGCTCAGCGGATCGTTCGCCCCGTTGACCCAGGCATCGTGATGATTGCCGCGCAGGATCCACTGATCGGCGCGATCGCTTCCGGGCAGACGGGCAATGATGTCGCGTGCCGGCACCATCTTCCAGTCAAACTCGAGCTGGATGTGCACGCGCGCGGGACCGGGACCGAGGTGATAGGTCAGCGGAAGCGCGCCGCGCCAATCGGGCGGTGCGACCGGACCGGCCAGATTGCGCAGAAGCGGCTCGGCGTCGCCATAGGAAATTGGGAGAACCGGAATCTTGGTGAAGACGTCGACATCTTTTCGGTCCAGACGTTTCGCGTTGGCCGTCGCGCCGACACCCGGCGTCAGCGGATCGCCGGGATGAATCGGCATGTCCATCACCGAACCGCGTTGCGCGCCGTTCTCGCTGCGATACGCGCCTTTCGGATAGACATCACCCTGGAAGTACCCGTCGTCGCGTGGATCGGAGTAGATGAGGCAGCCGATCGCGCCATGCTCGGCGGCCACTTTAGGTTTGATCCCGCGCCACGAACCGCCGTAGCGTGCGATCACGATTTTTCCTTTGACGTCGACGCCGCGGCGCTCGAGCTCTTCATAATCGGCGGGCACGCCGTAGTTCACGTAGACCAGATCGCCGGTGACATCGCCATCGATCGAGTAGGCGTTGTAGACGGGCAACTGCTCGCTGCTCTGGCCTGAGGTCGCGTCCTGCGGAATTGGAGGCTCGAAGAGTTTGGCCGTGAAGCGTTCCGGCGCGATGAGCTCGACCAGTCGCTTGCGCGGGGTTGGAAAGAGAACCTGGAATTCTTCGATGCTGGTGTCATATCCCCACGACCGAAAGAGCGACGCGATGAACTCGGCGTTCTGCCGGTCGTAATCCGATCCGAGGTGATGGGGCCGCGCGCTGAGGCGCTGCATCCAGCTACGCAGGTCGTCGCGATTCATCTTCGCGTCGAGCTGCGCTTCCAACGCGTGCTCCTTCGCGGCATTTGCCGCCGTGAAGCCCAGGATGGGCTTGTCGTTGGTGTTTTGAGCGTAGAGCGCCGCGGTGAACGCGATGATGAGGAATACCAGCGAATGTTTCATGGCGGCGCATTGTAGAGTAGTTGTCGGTTGTCAGTTGTCGGTTGTCCCGCCCGACAACCGATAACCGAGAACCGACAACCATGTGCGGCATCAACGCCATCTTTGCGTATCGCGACCACACGCTGCCGGTCGATGAGCAGGAGCTCATCGCGACGCGCGAGAGCATGCGCAGCCGCGGACCGGACGCATCGACGATGTGGATGTCCCCAGACGGCCGCGTCGGCCTCGGGCATCGCCGGCTGGCGATCATCGACTTGTCACCCGGCGGCGCGCAACCGATGTGCCGCGCCCAAAACATCATCGTGTTCAACGGCGAGATCTACAACTATCGCGAGCTGCGATCGCAGCTCGAATCTCACGGCGTGCGATTCACGTCGCAGTCGGACACGGAAGTGCTGCTGCAGCTTTACGCCGCGCGTGGACCGGACATGCTGAGCGATTTGCGCGGGATGTTCGCGTTCGCGCTGTGGGACTCGGCGAAGCGGCGCCTGTTACTCGCGCGCGATCCATACGGCATCAAGCCGCTGTACTACGCCGATGACGGCGCGACCGTTCGCGTCGCGAGCCAGGTACGAGCGCTGATTGCGAGCGAGCGCGTGCCGAAAAAATTCGATCCCGCCGGCGCGGTCGGATTCTTTCTGCGCGGGACAGTTCCCGAGCCTTTCACGATGTATCGCGCCATTCGAGCGCTTCCAGCAGGCTCGTACTGCTTCGTCGATGCGAAAGGCGCTCGCGAGCCCATTCAATATTTCTCGATCGCGGAAACGCTGCGAGCCGGCCTCGAGACCGCGCAACCGCCAGACCCCGAGACCCTCGTGCATGACGCCCTCCTGGAGTCCGTGAAGTACCACATGGTCTCCGACGTCCCGGTCGGCGCCTTTCTGTCCGCAGGAATCGACTCGACATCGATCGTGGCCCTGGCGCGGGAAAGCGGCGCGGCGGATCTGCAGACGATGACCTTGCGTTTCGCGGAGTATCGCGGACGCGTGAACGACGAGGCGCCGCTGGCGGCACAGGTGGCGACGCAGTACGGCGTGCCGCACACCATTCGCGATCTCACGCACGATGCGTTCAAGCGCGAGCTGCCGCGCGTCTTCGAGGCCATGGATCAACCGACCGTCGATGGGCTCAACAGCTATTTCATCAGCAAGGCCGCCGCGGAGATGGGATTGAAAGTGGCGCTTTCGGGAACCGGCGGCGATGAGCTGTTCGGCGGATATACGTCCTTTCGCGACATTCCGCGCTGGATACCGGTCACACGTCTCCTCGCCCGCGTTCCGCATTTGGGCAATCTGATCGCGGAATTCAATTCCATGCTCGTCCGCCGCTCGCGCCACATCAGTCCGAAGATGGGAGAGATCGTGCGATACGGATCGAGTTACGCCGGCGCGTACCTCGTCAAACGCGGCCGCTTCCTCGCTTCGGAGCTGCACAACATGCTCGATCCCGAAATCACCCGCGAAGGACTGCAGCGCCTCAATCTCCTTGGCTTGATCGAGAGTGCCATCACGCCCGATCCCGGGACGCCGTATGCGCGCGTGGTCGCGCTCGAGTCATCGTTCTACCTGCGCAATCAACTGCTGCGCGACATGGATTGGGCCAGCATGGCCCATTCGCTCGAAGTGCGCGTCCCGCTGGTCGACGCGCATTTGCTGGGCCGGCTCGCCCCGCTTCTCGTGCATCGCGAAGGTCGCGGAAAACAAATCCTCGCCGCCGCCCCCCGCCCTCCACTCCCTCCCGCCGTCCGGAGCCGGCGCAAGACCGGATTCACGCTGCCGATCAACGAATGGCTGCGGGAGGAAGGGCGCGTGGAGCACGGGAAACGGAGCTGGGCACGGCGCGTTTATCGCGAGATTTTCTCGGAAGCCCGAGGATCTTGGTAAGGACATGGTAAGCCGGTAAGAGCGCCACACCATGTGGAAGAGACGTTGGGCGCTGATTTTTCTGGCGGTGGCCGCTCTCCGTATCGCCTCGACGTACACCACGTTTTCGGAAGGCATCGACGAGCCGATTCACCTCGCCTCCGGCCTCCAGATTTTCCAGGAGCACCGCTACCTCATGCAGCCGGGAAATCCGCCGCTGCCGCGATTCTGCTTCGCGCTCGGCCCATGGCTGGACGGCGTCCGGCTCGAAGCCTTCGACATGCGCATTCATCTGCATCCGCAGTTCGTATTCCAATCGGGACGCGGATATCGGCGGACACTTGTTCTTGCGCGCATCGGAAATCTGATCTTTTTTCTGATCGCCGCCCTGGCAGCGTGGAGTTGGGCCAGACGCGAGGCGGGAGAAGGCGCCGGTCTGGCAACGATGTTTCTCTTCACGACGCAACCGGTCATCCTCGGCTGGTCGGGCCTGATTACGCAGGACATGGCGGCGACAGCAGGCGTCGCCGCCGGCATCGTGGCCCTCATGCGATGGCTCGAGCGACCGACGACGTTGCGCGCTTTTGTCGCAGGCGCCGCGTACGGACTCGCAATCGCGTGCAAGTTCTCGTGCATTCCGTACCTCCCGGTCGCGTGCATCGCGATTCTGCTCGTGCGGAGACCGCCGATCGCGTGGCGAACGGTGGTGGTCATGCCTCTCGGCACTGCGCTGGCAATCTGGGCGGCTTACGGATTCTCGATCGGCGAGCTGTCGCCGTGGTTTCACCTCGGCACACCTGTGCCAGCGCCGAGATTCATCGAAGGGTTGGTCACGATGATTTCGATCAACCGCACCGGAATCCCGTCGTTCCTGTTCGGAAAAACGAGCACGACCGGATGGTGGTGGTACTTCCCGGCGGCGATCGGACTCAAGACGACGCTGCCGTTTCTGATTTTGCTGATCGCCGGCGTGTTCGTCAGGCCAGGACGCGCATTCGTCGAAGCGATTGCGGCGGCGGCAGCCATGCTTGCAGTGGCGATGACGAGTCCGCTCGATGTCGGAATCCGTTACGTCCTGCCGGTCTTTGTTCCACTCAGCGTCGCGGGCGGCATGGCGCTGGTCTCGGCACTGGGCACCCGGCACGCGGCACCACGGGTTGTCGCTGCGGTCATGATGTGCTGGCAAGTCGCGGTATCGGCCGCGGCGCATCCCGACTATTTCCCGTACTTCAACGCGCTGGCTGGAAAAGATCCGTCGCGCTACCTGGTCGATAGCAATCTCGATTGGGGACAGGATGTTTTGCGACTCGCGACAACCGCGCAGCGATTGCGAATTCCGCGGCTTGGAGTCGCGCTTTTCTCAAATGCCGATTTCGACGCGTTGCATCTACCCCCGCACTACCGTCCCGGCGCATTCGTGCCGGTGACCGGCTGGATTGCCGTGAGCGATCACGTTTATCGCATGGACGGCGCGAACGGGGGATGGCGCTGGCTCGAGCAGCGCCCGTATCGCCGCATCGGAAAATCTATCCGGCTCTACGATTTGCAATGATCATAATCGCGTCATGCCCACAGAACACCGCGTTCGAGCCTTTCGTTCGGCAGCGATCCTCGTGATCGCGATCGGTGTGCTGCGCATCGCGTCGACCTACACGACTTTCTCGGAAGGCATCGATGAGCCGATCCATCTCGCGGCCGGGCTCGAGATGTTGACCCGGCATGAATACCGACTGCATCCTGTGAATCCACCCTTGCCGCGCCTGGCGTTCGCGCTTGGCCCCTGGCTCGACGGGATGACGCTCGACGGCCTCGATCCGGTTTACGAGCACGTGAACCGCGTTTTTCAATCGGGCCGCGGCTATCTGCGGACGCTCGCGATCTCGCGCGCCGGCAACGCGATTTTCTTCATCATGGCAGCCATCGCGACCTGGATGTGGGCGCGGCGGGAAGCGGGCGATGCCGCCGCTATCGGCGCTCTTTTTTTCTTCACGACACAACCCGTCATCCTGGGATGGTTCGGATTAGTCAATCACGACGGGCCGGCCGTCGCCGGAGTCGCCGTCGGCATGCTGGCGTTTCTGCGATGGCTCGAGCGGCCATCGGCAGGTCGCGCATTGCTGTTCGGGGTTGCCTATGGATTCGCGATCGCGTGCAAGTTCACTTGCCTGGTTTTCATCCCGGTCGGGTGCGCCGCAATTCTGCTGGTGCGCAGACGTTGGATCGATTGGCGGACGGTCGCGATCGTGCCGGTCGCGGCGGCGGTCATCCTTGCCATCGTCTACGCGCCCTTCGGCGTCGACAAGTTCATCGACGGAATCCGCGACGTGATCAAAATCAACAACGATCCGATTCAGGCATACCTTTTCGGTCATGTGAGGACGAACGGATGGTGGTGGTATTTTCCGGCGACCCTGGCGCTGAAATCGACGCTGCCATTTCTGCTGCTGCTCCCGGCCGGCTTCTTTGTCGCTCGCAATCGCGTTTTTTTCGAATCGCTGGCAGCCGGCGTGGCCATGCTGGTCGTCACGCTGCCGAGCCACCTCGATATCGGAGTACGTTACGTCTTGCCGATTTTTGTCCCGCTGAGTGTGGCCGCGGGAGTCGTCATCGCGGCACTCGGCACGCGGCACGCGGCACTACGCGTTGTCGCAGCTGTGCTGCTGATCTGGCAGATAGCGGAATCGGCAGCGGTCCATCCCGATTACTTCCCCTACTTCAACGAGCTGGCGGGACGCGACCCGTCGCGATATCTCGTCGACAGCAATCTCGACTGGGGCCAGGACATTCTCCGGCTTTCGCACGTTGTGCAGGAGCTGAAGATCGGCACAATGGGGGTGGCACTATTTGGCAATGTCGATCTTGATGCTCTGCATTTCCCGCCGCGACACCGACTCAGCGCATTCGTTCCGGAGGACGGCTGGATTGCGATCAGCGATCACGCCTACCGCATGGAAAGAGGATGGAAGTGGCTGAAGGACCGGCCGTATCGGCGGGTCGGAAAATCCATCCGGCTGTATTCGCCGTCGCAGTTGCGCTGACCGTCATTTGTGTCGTTCGCGTGGCGGTCGTGTCGGCGTACTACGGACCGACCAACGACGAGGCCGCGCACATCGCCGCAGGTTACAACGCGCTTCACGGGATCCCCGAGATCGAGATCGAGCATCCGCCGCTGGCGCGCGCGATGTTCGCCTGGCCGCTGCGCCGGGCGCCGGAGCCGGGCATTCACGACATGTTCGGATTCCGCCGAGGCGGCGCGCTGCTGAGCAGCGGCGATTACATTCAGAACCTGGTGCGGGTGCGGCGTGGCAATCTCGTTTTTCTGATCGCGCTGTTGATGGTCGTCTTCGTCTGGACGCGGCGCGAATTCGGCGACATCGCGGCGCTCATCGCGCTCGCCCTTGTCTCGACCTTGCCCCCGATCCTCGCGCACGCGAGCCTCGCCACCACCGACCTCGCTGTCACGGCCATGCTTCCGATCGCGCTCCTCGCGACGCTGGTCTGGCTCGATCGTCCGACACTGATCCACACGATCCTCCTCGGCGTGGCGATCGGAATCGGACTTCTCGTGAAGTTCTCGTTCCCGGTTTTCTACAGTCTCGCGCTCGCGTTTCTCCTTCCCACGCGCATCGCGATGCGGCATCTTCGTCCCACTGCCATTGCGATCGGGTTGTCAGCGCTGATCGTTTGGGGCGGATATCGATTCGATTTCGGCACGCTGGCCGCCGCCCACTCACGCGGAGTCGAGATGGCGCACCTCGGCGCCGCCGACTGGGTCGCCGATGTTCCAATGCCGGCGCCGCTGTTCTTGGGCGGATTGCTCGACGTGAAATTGCACAACGATCGCGGACATCGCGCCTATCTATTCGGCAGTTGGTCCAACGAAGGTCGCTGGTACTACTTCCCGGCTGTGCTGCTCTTTGCGACGCCGCTGCCGTTTCTCATCTTGTCGGCGGTGGGCACCACCATGGTCATGCGCACACGCCAATGGATTTTTGCGATTCTGCCGCTGGCGGTTCTTCTTCCCTCGATGGCGAGCCGCATGAACCTCGGCGTCCGCCATGTCATGCCGATCTATCCGCTGCTGGCGATGGTGGCAGGATACGCCGCCGTCGCCATTCGCCGACGATGGATTGTCGCGATTCTTCTGGCATGGCAGCTCGTCGTCACGACCCTGGCGCACCCCAATTACCTCGGATGGACAAACGAGCTGACGTTAGGCCATCCGGAGTGGATCTCGCTCGACAGCAACCTCGATTGGGGGCAGGACGCCCTCCCCCTCGCGCGCGAGTGTCAGCGTCTGGGAGTTCAGCGCATCGGACTCGCGATCACGACCATGGCCGATCTCGATCGCCTCGGCATGCCGCCACACTACCCGCTCGATCCGCGGACGCCGGCGCGCGGGTGGGTGGCGGTGGGCATCGAGCGCCGTGTCGAGCAGCATTTCGTGTGGCTCTCGCAGGCGAAGCGATCGATCCGCGTCGGCCGCGCGATCACGCTCTACGAAATGCCATAGCTGAGGACGAGGACTGAGGACTGAGTCCCGCCCTCTTGGTCCTCAGTCCTCAGCCCTCAGCCCTCTCAGTGCACGCTCATCGGCTCGGGCTCGAGTGACAGCTCCAGCTTGCCGTCATGCATGTTGACGAACACGGTGTCGCCGGGCTTGAACTTCCCTTCCAGCAAACGAATCGCCAGCGGGTCGATGATCTCGCGCTGGAGCGCGCGCTTGAGCGGTCGCGCGCCGAAGGCCGGATCGTAGCCCGCGCGCGCGAGGTGCTCCTTGGCGCTGTCGCTGATCTCGATGGTGATGCCGCGCTCGGCGATGATCTTGGCCAGCCGCTTGAGCTGGATGTCGATGATCCGTTTGATGTGCTTCATCTCCAGAGCGTGGAAGATGATCACGTCGTCGATGCGGTTGAGAAACTCGGGACGGAAGTGCCGATGCAGCTCCTCCTCGACTTTCTTGCGCATTTCTTCTTCCGAAGAGACGTCCCGGATGTACTGCGAGCCGACGTTCGAGGTCATGATGATGACGGTGTTCTTGAAATTGACCACACGCCCCTTCGAGTCGGTCAGCCGGCCGTCGTCGAGGATCTGCAGCATCACGTTGAACACTTCCGGGTGCGCCTTCTCAATCTCGTCGAACAGAACGACGGCGTAGGGCCGGCGGCGAACGGCTTCCGTCAACTGCCCGCCTTCCTCGTAGCCAACGTACCCCGGCGGCGCACCGATCAATCGTGCCACGGCGTGGCGCTCCATGTACTCCGACATATCGATGCGCACCATGGCGTTTTCGTCATCGAACAGAAACTCGGCCAGCGCGCGGGCCAGCTCCGTTTTGCCAACGCCGGTCGGCCCCATGAAGATGAATGAGCCGATGGGACGATTGGGATCCTTGAGACCGGCACGCGAGCGGCGAACGGCATTGGCCACCGCGCGCACGGCTTCCTCCTGACCGACCACCCGGAGCTTGAGGTTGTCCTCCATCCGGATCAGCTTCTGGACTTCCGACTCCATCATTCGCGTCACCGGAACGCCGGTCCACTTCGACACGATCTCGGCGATATCTTCATCAGTGACTTCTTCGCGCAACAGCGCGCCGCTCTTCTGCATCTCGGCAAGTTTGGCCGAGGCGGCGTCGAGGTCGCGCTGGAGCTGGGGAAGGGTCCCGTAACGAAGCTCGGCGGCCTTGTTCAGATCTCCTTCCCGCTCGGCGCGGTTGCCGGCTTCACGTGTTTCTTCGAGCTTCGCTTTCAGATCATTGATGGTCTTGATCACGGCGCGCTCGCTCTCCCACTGCGCTTTCAGGCCGGCGATCTTTTCCTGCAGCTCGCTGATCTCGCTCTCGATCGCTTTGAGACGATCGCGCGACGCGGGGTCTTTCTCCTTCGACAGCGCCTGCTTTTCGATCTGCAATTGCGTCATGCGGCGCTGCAGCTCGTCGATCTCCTGTGGCATCGACGTCAGCTCGATGCGAAGACGCGATGCGGCCTCATCGATCAGGTCGATGGCCTTGTCGGGGAGGAATCGATCGGTGATGTAGCGGTGCGACAGCGTCGCGGCGGCGACGATGGCCGAGTCGGTGATCTTCACGCCGTGATGCACTTCGTATCGCTCTTTGAGTCCGCGAAGAATCGCGATGGTGTCTTCCACCGATGGCTCGCCGACGTAGACCGGCTGGAATCGCCGCTCCAGCGCTGCGTCCTTCTCGATGTGCTTCTGATATTCGTTGAGCGTCGTTGCGCCGATCGCCCGCAGCTCACCGCGGGCGAGCGCCGGCTTGAGCATGTTGGAGGCGTCCATCGCCCCTTCCGCCGCTCCCGCGCCGATGAGGGTGTGCAGCTCGTCGATGAAGAGGACGACATTGCCTTCGCTCTCCTCGACTTCCTTGATCACCGCCTTGAGCCGATCTTCGAACTCGCCGCGATATTTCGCTCCCGCGATCATGGCGCCCAGGTCGAGGGCCACCATACGTTTGTTCTTGAGACCCTCAGGAACGTCGCCTTCGACAATGCGACGGGCGAGTCCTTCCACGATGGCGGTCTTTCCGACGCCTGGCTCACCGATCAGCACGGGATTGTTTTTCGTTCGCCGCGACAGGACCTGGATTACGCGGCGGATCTCTTCATCGCGTCCAATCACCGGATCGAGCTTGCCACGACGGGCCAGCTTCGTCAGATCGCGGGCATAGCGCTCGAGCGCCTGATATTTGTCCTCCGGATTCTGATCGGTGACACGCTGCGTTCCGCGGACGCTCTGCAGCGCTTTGAGAATTGCATCGGGAACGGCACCATGGCGGGAAAGAATCTTCGCCGCCGTCGATTCTTTTGTCTGCGCGATGGCCAGCAAAAAGTGCTCGGTCGAGACGTATTCGTCTTTGAAGTCGTCCGCCGACTTGAACGCGGTATCGAAGACTTTGCGCAGCGTCGACGCAATGAGCGGTTCGGCCGATGCGCCGCCGACTTTGGAAAACTTCGCGACTTCGGCGGCCGTTTCGGCTTCGATCGTCGACGGCGTGAGCCCGAGCTTGTTCAGGATCGGCGCGACAATTCCCCCCTCCTGCCGCAGCAGCGCGACCAGCAGGTGTTCGGGAGTGACTTCCGGGTTGCCAGCGCCGCGGGCGAGGTTCTGCGCCTCGACCACCGCCTCTTGAGCCTTCACCGTAAGCTTATTGAAATTCATAGGGTTGCCTCACATTGAGTATATGAGACTCAGGTTTCTTAACGGGCGAGTCTGCCTCGTAATTCCCCCGTGCAAGCCCCTCTCCCGGCGCTTCGCGCCACCCTCTCCCCGCTCGCGGGGAGAGGGACGGGGTGAGGGGTACAATCTCGCGCGCCATGACCGACTACCGCACCGAAAAAGATACGCTCGGCGAGGTCCGAGTGCCCGCCGACGCCTTATGGGGGGCGCAGACGCAGCGCGCGGTCGAGAACTACCCGATCAGCGGCCTGCGCGAGCATCCCACCTTCATCCGCTCGTTCATCTACCTGAAAAAAGCCGCCGCCCTGGCGAACAAGGAGCTGGGCGCAATGGAGGCCCGTCTCGCTGACGCGATCGTGCCCGCGTGCGACGAGCTCCTCAACAATGAGGCTAAATATCGGGATCAGTTTCCGGTCGACGTTTTCCAGGCAGGCGCCGGCACGTCTTTCAACATGAACTGCAATGAGGTGATCGCGAACATTGCCAACCGCGCCCTGGGCGGAAAGGTCGGAGAGTACAAGTCGATTCATCCCAACGATCACGTCAACATGGCGCAGTCGACCAACGACGTCTTCCCCACCGCCATCCGCGTCGCCGTCACCATTCACCTCGGACTCCTGATCCCGGAGGTGCAGAAGCTCGCCAATGCGTTCGATCAGAAAGGCACGCAGTTCGCGGATGTGATCAAGTCCGGCCGGACCCATCTGCAGGACGCCGTTCCGGTCACGCTGGGCCAGGAATTCAAAGCCTACGCCGCAGCCATCAAGCGCGCGAATCGGCTGCTGGTCGATGCATCGATGGAGCTGCTCGAGCTGGGGATTGGCGGAACGGCGGCCGGCACCGGAATCAACACGCCCAAAGGCTACCGATTCGCGGTGGTGCGGCACCTGAACGCGATCACCGGTCTCGAATTCCGCCCGATCGACGATCTTCGCGAAGGGATGCAGTCGCAATTGCCGATCGCCGGTGTCTCGGGTGCCCTCCGCAATCTGTCGCTCGAGCTGACGCGTATCACGAACGATCTTCGGCTGCTCGCTTCGGGTCCGCAGACGGGACTGGCGGAAATCATTCTGCCCTCGGTGCAGCCGGGCTCGTCCATCATGCCGGGCAAAGTGAACCCGTCGATGCTGGAGTGCATGAATCAGGTGCTCTTTCACATCATCGGCGCGGATACCGCCATCGCCTACGCCAACCAGGCCGGCCAGCTCGAGCTGAACGTCATGATGCCGCTGATGGCGTTCGAGATGATGTTCTCGATCGAGATCCTCAAGAATTTCCTCCCCGTTCTCGTCGAGAAGTGCATTCGAGGAATCGAAGCCGATCGCGAACGGAGCCGGGAGTACTACATCAGCTCGCCGTCACTTGCGACGGCGCTCAATCCGCTGATCGGCTACGCGCGGGCCGCCGAGATCGCGAAGGAATCGGCGAAGAGCGGCAAACCCATTCCCGACCTTCTGCGCGAAAAGAAATTGCTGAGCGAAGAGGAGATCGCGCGCATCTTCACGCCCGAGTTCTTGGTAGGACAGGCCGACCGCGTGTGACGGAAATTAAGAATTTCAAATTTCAAATGAAAAATTAAGAATTCCCGGCCTATTCATTTTTTCATTCGAAATTTGAAATTTGAAATTTTCTGAACCGGCTGCCGATCGCTGTATCCTGCTCAGCGTCCAAAATGCGGTTATTCATCGCGACGGCTTTCCCGGAGCCGATTCTCCGCGCGCTCAACGAACGTGTGGAGATGCTCAAGCCAAAACTACCAAGCGCATCGTGGGTCCGTCCCGAGACCCAGCACCTGACCTTCGCATTCCTCGGAGAGCAGGAGGAAGCGATCGTGAATCGAGTCGCGATCGGCTGCGGCAAAGCGTTCGAGGCCTTTCTCCAGGGATCCGGATTCTTTCCGAATCGCCGCCACGCGCGGGTCGGGTGGGTGGGTGTGGAGCCGCGCGAGCAGTTCGTCGCGCTGGCGCAGCGGATACGCGACGCGGTGAGTGCCGCGGGCGTGCAGCTCGATCAGAACGAGTTCCGGCCTCACCTCACGCTGATGCGCATTCGCGACTACTGGCCTCCGCTGGCGTCCGACACCTTTGAGAGCACGCTACGCGATTATCGGTCAGCGACGTTCCCGGTGGACCACGTCACGCTCTACCTCAGTCGCCTCAGTCCGAAGGGCGCGATCCACACGCCGCTTCGGCAATTTGCGCTCGGTCTTTCCGCGTAGCTGACCGCAGGCCGCCGCGATCTCGCGCCCCTTCGATCGCCGGACGGTGACGCGGGCGCCATGGCGCACCAGCACCTCGACGAAATCGTCGATGGCTTCATCGCCCGGTCGCTGCATCCACTTGGGAAGATTCGGGTCTTCGTTGAAGGGAATGGCATTCACTTTCGCGCGCAGGCCCCGGATGAGCCGCGCCAGCGCGGCGGCGTCGGCCGGTGAATCGTTGTAGCCGGCCAGCAGAACGTACTCGATGGTCATCTCGCGTCCGCGCTCCAGCGGATAACGGTGCAACGCAGCGATCAGCGCATCGACCGGATACTTCTTGGTGATGGGCATGATCTCCTCGCGACGCTCGCGATCGGGAGCATTGATCGAAACGGCGAGATTCGGACGGCGCTCGAGCTTGGCCAGGTCGTCGATGCCGGGAATGATTCCGGATGTCGAAACCGTGACGCGCTTCGGGGCGACGCTCTTGTAAAGGATGTCGAGCGTTGCCACCAGATTCTCGAGATTGAGCAGTGGCTCGCCCATGCCCATGAAGACAACGTTCATCAACTCCAGGGGAACATCGTGCTGGCGCTGCACGGTGAAAAATTGCCCGACCATTTCGGATGGCGTGAGATTGCGTCCGGCGCCGAAGAAGCCCGTGACGCAGAATGTGCATCCGACGGCGCATCCCGCTTGAGACGACAGGCAGATGCTGGTGCGATCGCGCATGGGCATGTAGACCGACTCGATGCGGTTTCCGTCGCCGAGGACGAAGAGGTACTTCTGACTGCCGTCGGTGGCAGGTGCGGTCCGCTCAACGACGTGGGGAAACTCGAGTTTGAACTGCTCCGCCAGTTTCGCGCGGAGGCCCCTGGGCAGATTGCTCATGGCGTCGAAAGAGTCGACGCCGCGGTGGTGCATCCATTCAGCGATTTGTTTGATGCGGAACGGCGGGGAGACGACCTCGCCTAATGTTTTCTGCAGCTGGGCAGGCGCGAGATCGTAGAGATTGAGGCCGTCATTGCTTGTCGTCACTGGAACTCGAGATGGGCTCGATGCGCCGCGTCGTGCGTACTTTTCGGGTCGGATCGATTCCGAGGGCGCGCAGAAGCGCGAGGTCGTTGATGTTGATCCGGAACTGGATCTCCTTGTCGCTCTTGACGATGATCTCCGTGGGCGCTTGCGGCTCGTCCTGCCGATTCAGCCCGATGGTCGCATCGAGCACGACGTAAAGGTTGTAGCCCTCGTCGCGGATCCTCTGGATCTGCTTGTTCACGTCGTCGGAGCCGGAGATCGATTCGTTGATCGCCGTTCCGAGTTCGCGCAAGAGCTGTTTGATCTTCTCGTCCACGTCGGATTCGACTATCGCAAACGGCACCGCCCGCGGTCAAGATTCCGATTCGCCGCGGAAGGGCGTACACTACTTGTCCGACTGCAAACCCGCCGCCACTGACCTCCACAGTTCGGACCAATACGCCAGGTACTTCCAACGCCCCCATTTGTTGTAGCGGCGTAGCATCGCTTTGTCGCTGACGCGGCGGCCTTTGTGATGGCGCTCCCGAACGAATCGACGAAATTCGCTGTCGACGGCGATGAAGTCGTGGCGGCCGTCCATGGCCAGAAGATGCGCCGCGCCATACGGGCCGATTCCAGGCAGTTTCCGGTAGCTCTCGAACAGCTCCTCCGTCGTCTGCGACGGATTAGCGATCGCTCTCAAATCGATCGCACCTTCGACAATACCCCGCGCAAGGGCATGAATCGACTTGGCGCGGTATCCGAGGCGGCAGTCGCGTTGGAGAGCGTCGACGGTGAAGCGCGCGACGTCTTTCGGTTCGGGAAAGGCCACGCGGCGGCCGCACTTTTCGACCAGCAGTTCCACCATCCTCGTGGTCTGACGCCAGGTGGTATTGGTGGTGGTGATGATCTTGACCACATCTTCGAACAGAGTGCTTCCGCACAGCAGGCGTCCGAATCCGGCGCTCTCGACCCAGGCGTGATCGGTCGATGCGCGCGCCACCGCCACGAACTCCGCCATATCGAGGTGCAGTTGGAACATGCGCGTCATCTTCGCGCGCAGCTCGGACGTGTCCTCGGCGCCCGTGATGTGGAGCGCCGCCGACCCCAGCGGCGCTGAGATCGCAATTCCCCGCGACTTCCCGCCAAGGACCTCGACGCGCCGAAGGGTCTTTTCAGCGCGCGACCACCGAAATGGGGCCAGCAGATACCAGCCGTGCGACTCGACTGTCGATACAAAATTGAAGGCCGGCGGAGTCGAAATGGAGGCGACGGCCGGAATCGAACCGGCGGATGAAGGTTTTGCAGACCTCTGCCTTACCACTTGGCTACGTCGCCCCGGGAAGTGCGGCGAGTCTAGTGAACGCCCTCGGAAGCGTCAATATTCAGCGCTGGGCGGATGTGGCCGCCTCCGATGTCGCCTTCACATCGTGCACTTCGAGTGAAAGGGTCGCCGTGCCGACAGGCTTTCCTTTGGCCTCCACGCGCGGATAGATGAAGAAATTGAGGGGCTCTGAAGTGGCCGGCGTCAGGACGAGATCGCGTCCCATGGTGAACTCGACGCGGTGCGGCGGAAGATTTCCGAACAGCATCGCGCGAACGGCGGGGTCGCTCGACTTTGACGCGTCGCTGGCGTCGACAGGGATCCATCCTTTTCCTTCGACGTAGAACTCGGCCCAGCAGTGATATCCGGGAATCCTGCCGTCGCCCGGAGGCAACGGGAAGCCGATCACGAACCGCGCCGGAATTCCCTGCGACCGCGCCAGCGACATGAACAGCGAATGGAAGTCGGTGCAATTGCCGGCTTTGATATCGCAGGCGCGCTCGGTATCGCCATTGCCCCAGCCGGGGATGGTCTTGTCGTACTTCATGGTGGTCATCACATACTGATAAATCGCCTGCGCCTTCTCCAACGTCGTGGTCTTGCCGGCGACGATCTGGTCGGACAGCTTCTTCACGCGGGGCGACAGCGTGACCATGCGATCCGGGCGAAGAGCGCGAGCGAGCTCGCTCTTGCTGGGCGTGACGTTGCCGATCTTCTCCATCGCGATTGCGTTCCGCGTTCCGCGGAAGGTGACTTTGACGACCAGCTCGCCTGTTTGAGGCGCGGGGATCTTCGCGACGGCGTAGTCGTCGCCGAATTCTTTTTCGGTGAGCCGCTGCCATTGGAAGGGCGAATCGATCTTGACGTCGCTGATTCCCTGAGCGCTGCGGGCCCGCGGCAGCGGAATCCAGACGTCCAGCACGCCGGCATCGGGCGGAATGTTGGCGACCGTGGCGATGTAGGTTGCTTCGAATGTTCGATTGGCGCGATCGGCCGCGACGGCGGACAGCGCGATCAGAGTAACGAGTGAGGCGAGGATGAGGGCTCGGCGCATGGGTTCTCCTGAAGGGGCAGAGGGTAACACGGCCGCGGTTGACATCCGAAAAACGATCGGCGACCATGCACCTCCTTCCCAACAGTGCTGTGGTGTAGCTCAGTTGGTAGAGCGGCGGATTGTTAATCCGTTGGTCGGAGGTTCGAGTCCTCCCGCCACAGCCAAATCCATCCGGCTCAGCACTTGCATATCGACCCGACGTCCGAAGTGTGCAGAGAGCGCGAGCGGAGGGAATGTTGCAAGCGCCTCTGACAAAGCATCGCATTCTGGTCATCGAGGACGAACCGTCCGTCCGCTGGACGCTCGCTCTTCTTTTTCAGCGTCATGGCATCGAGACTGACGTCGCGGAGAGCGGACGTGAGGCGATCTCTCTGCTAGGCCGAGGAGAGTATTGCTGCGTACTGCTCGACCTGAACATCCCGCCGCCGGACGGGTTCGAATTGGCGAAATACATCCACGACAACTCGCCCGATACGCCGGTGGTGGTGGTCTCCGGGTACCCCGATCTCGCCGCTCGGATCAAGAACGCGGACCTCGGCCCCGTGGTGAGGATGATCCTGGCAAAGCCGGTCGACACGACCTTCCTTTCACGCCACGTCCACGGCGATCACTTCTGCATCGGCGAGACGCCGCGCCAAACTAACGCTCAGATCTAGGTTGGCTGCACCACCACCGCCGTGCCGTAGCACAGCACCTCGGTCACGCCCTGCATCACTTCGGTGGCGTCGTATGCCACGCCGATGACAGCGTTCGCGCCGGCCTCGCGCGCGTGCTGCAACATCATCTCGAACGCCTCCTCTCTCGCCTTCTCGCACAGCTCCGTGAAGAGCGAGATGTTGCCTCCAGCGAGCGTCTGCAGCGAGGCGCCGATGGTCCCGAAAATCGACCGCGAGCGCACCGTGATTCCGCGGACGACGCCGAGGTTCCTGGAGACCCGAAATCCGTCGAGGGTGAAGGTGGTAGTCGTCATTTCACGCTTCATGACCGCGATTGTGCGCCAGATCACACTCGAATCCATCCATCGATAGAGCCTTGTCCAACCCTCGATACATGCGATGCCCGGGTTTCCAGCCGACCATGGAAGACAACCATGGAAGCCGAAAAACTGAACGATTACGACGCGCTCCCGGGCTCGCTCGTCATCCTCCAGATCGACGAAAACACGACCGCTGAAACAATGCTCATGTTTCGGGCAGCGCTGCATCGCGTCTTTCGAGAGATCTCCTCGCAAAACCTGATCAATTAAGCAGATAGCGGCAAAGGCGTCCCGTTTGCACGCTGGCGGTGCCATGACGCTACGGAACCCGAGCGAGACGCTGACGGAGAGTCTTCGGCGATCGCGCAAAACACTCGAGCTGCAGATCGAACAGGGAAATGCTTCCTGCGACTCCAGTGAGGCGCTCGAGCGCTTGAGCGAATTCGAGAAGCAGGAAGACCTGGCGGACGATAGCCTCATTCCACGCGGCGACGCATAATCGCCTGCGTGGAGGATGAGAAGAAATCCGAGCTCGTCGAGGGAGAGGATTTCTACCGCGAAGGCCCCTACATCGTCTTCACCGAAAAATTCCTGAAGAAGCGCGGCTACTGCTGCGAGTCAGGCTGCCGGCACTGTCCGTATAAAGGCAGAAGTCAGAAAGCAGAAGGCAGAAGTGAGTCGGATTAGTCAATCCTTCCCTCATCCTTCTGCCTTCTGCCTTCTGCCTTCTGCCTTCTGCCTTTTAGTGTCCCGCGTACCAGTCGTATCCGCGCTCGCCCCAGAAATCGGCGGGCCGGACATCGGTGTAGCGGATGGTCGCGATGCGCTTGATGTTCTTGTAGCCGTACTTCACTGGAACGGCCAGACGCAGTGGCGCACCATGCTGCCAGGTCAGCGGTGCGCCGTTGAGCTCGTACGCCAGAAGTGTTTGCGGATGCATTGCGCTCAGCATGTCGAGCCCGACGTAGTACCCGCGGCCGGGTGATTCCATGGCGACGTATCGCGTTCCGCGCGGTGGCGAGAATCGGGCCATCAGATCCGCGAGTCGGGTGCCGGTCCAATGCACGACGATGCTCCAGCCTTCGATGCAGCGGAGCTCTGTGGTCATGTCGCGCCGAGGAAATGACTTGAGGTCGGAGAGCGTGAGCGTCGCGGGCGGCTGTCCCGCGATTCCTTCCACGCGCAAGCGCCAGTTCTCGGGATCGTAATTCGGCTGAAGGCCGACTCCCCCATTGATCCGCGCGTTTGTGATCGCCGACGGTGGGAAGGTGCGACTCAGGCGCGCAGTCCTGAAGTATGCCTCCGACAACTTCTCGTTGGTCTCGAGTCCGCGGCGCAGCGGCCAGGGCACATCGCCCTCACGCGAGGCCAGCCGCAGAAACTTCCACGCGCCGTAGGCGGCGAGGGTGGCGGCGCCGGCGACGATGAAGCCGCGCCGCGAAAGGCGGCGCACTTCGCGATCGATGTTGGTGTCGTTCTCGGCGATCGCGTTTCGCAACGCTTCTTCGTCGGCGATGATGATGTCTTCGTCACTCATAGTTCTGGACCTCGTATCCCATGACCATGGCGCGGAAATTGTTCCACCCGGTCTTGATCACCTGGGCAATGTGCACGACGAAGAAAACGACGTAACCGACGGTGATCCAGAAGTGGAAGAAGCGGGCCATCGGATAGCCGCCCAATAGAAACGTCAGCCATCCGAACTGCACCGGTTTGTAAATCGCCAGACCGGTGAGAAGCGATCCGAGTCCCATCACGATGATGGCGGTGTAGGAAATTCTCTGCGCGGCGTTGTATTTGCGCTGCGGCGGAGCTTCCTTGCGCAGATGGAGATCGTGCAGCGCGACCAGGATCGCTTCCTTCCACGAACGCCGATCGGGGACGAGATCGCGCCATTCGCCCGAAAAAATCGTGTAGGCCACGTAGAGGATGCCATTGACCGCGAAGAACCACATGAAGAAGAAATGGAGCGTGAGACCTTCCGCGAGTCGGAAGGCGAGATTCGCCTTTTCATAAGTCTTCTCGGCGACGGTCATCTTCACGAGCGTGTGCCTGCCGATGCCGATGCGGTACACCGGATTGGCCCAGTAGATCAGCAAGCCGCTCCACACCATCAACGCCAGAATCGGGAAGTTGATCCAGTGAAACCACCGGATGGCAAGCGGATGCTTCTTCTCCAGCGTCTTCATGTCCGTTGGATGCAGTTTTGGACGAGCGGTTACATCCTACGCGATGCCAGGATCGCTCGCACCAGGTCTTCCGGGATCGTTACGTCTTCGATTCGGGTTGCAACCTCCATCTTGATCGTTTGCTCATAGGTCCGCAAATAGGCGACACACGAATCGCAGATTTCGAGGTGCTTTTCGAACTCGCTGCGTTGGCGAGGCGCGAGGACGCCATCGAGGTATTCCATGATGAAGCCGATGACTTCGAGACAATTCATTGCGTTCCTCCGAATTCGCGTTCGAGCAGCGTGCGCAGCGCCTGTCGCGCGCGATGCAGGCGGACTTTGACGAGATTGGTGGAGATGCCGAGGGCGTCAGCGATCTCGGGGTTGGACATTTCCTCGAGATCGCGCATGACGATCACGGTACGATAGTCATCAGGAAGCTCGTCGATCTTGCGACGGATCAGCGCCGCCGTTTCTTCGCGCTCGAGCGCCTCCTCGGCGGTCTCGCTCCAATCGACGGTGTCGCGCGTTTGATGTCCATCGGCGACGAAGGTCGGCAACAGATGATCAATCGACTCATCTTCGGCCCTCGGGCGCGAACGCAGTTTCATCAGCGCCTCGTTGACGAGTATGCGATGCAGCCACGTTGAGATCCGCGATTCTTCGCGGAACTTCGACAATGACTGGAACGCGCGGATGAACGCGTTCTGCACCGCATCGCGTGCGTCCTCTTCGTTGCGCAGCAGCCGGCGGGCGGCGGCCAGAAGGCGTCCGCTGGTGGAGCGCACCAGTTGCTCGAACGCCGACTCTTCGCCGGCGCGGAGGCGTGCGATAAGTTGGGGTTCGTCGAATATGAGCTGCGTCATGCGTGTGGTCTCGGGGTCTCGGGGTTGCGCGGTCTCGGAGCAAGACAACCGCGAGACTTCGCTACCGCGAGACTTCGCAACCTCAATGCAGCGTCTCCTCGAACAGCCTGTAAATCCGTTTGTACTCGTCGGCCCACGATGTGGGCTCGACGAAGCCGTGATTCTCGACCGGAAACACCGCCAGCTCCCAGTTCGGCTTGCGCAGCTCGATCAGCTTCTGCACCAGCCGCACGCTGTCCTGGAAATGCACGTTGGTGTCGACCATGCCGTGGCAGATCAGCAGCCGCCCTTTGAGGCCGTCAGCGAAGTAGATCGGCGATGACTGCCGGTAGGCCTCGACATCACCCTGCGGGAAATTGAGGATGTTCGAGGTGTAGCCGTTGTTGTAGTGTGCCCAATCGGTCACCGGGCGCAGCGCGGCGCCGGCGGCGAAGAGATCGGGCTGCGTGAACATCGCCATCAGCGTGATGAAGCCGCCGTAGCTCCCGCCGTAGATGCCTATGCGTTTCGGATCGATGCCATGCTCCCTGGCCAGCCATCGCGCGGCATCGACCTGGTCGTCGAGGTCCTTTCCCCCCATGTGACGATAGATCGCCGTCCGCCAGTCGCGTCCGTACCCGCGCGAGCCGCGATAGTCGACGTCGAGGACGGTGTAGCCCCGCGACATCAGCAGATGATGGAACATGTATTCGCGCGAGTAGCTCGACCACCAGCGATGCACGTTCTGCAGATACCCCGCGCCATGAACGAAGATAACGGCCTTCCCGGACGGATTCGCGGGCTTGTAGATCCGTGCCGGAACTTGCGCGCCATCGCGGGCGGGAAGGCGGACGATCGGAACGTCGAGCCAGGCGTAATTCGCGAACTCAGGCGCAGGAGATGTCGTGACGCGTTTCGTCCCGATGAAAAGCTCCGGCGGCTTGTTGGTGTAGGAGTAGACATCGGCGATGACGGTGCCGTCGGGCGAGGGAACGGCCTCGTGATTGCCGGCAGTCGTGGTCAGCTTCGTGCGCGCCGCCGAGGTCGGCGGCGCTCCACTCGGCATGCGGTAGAGATGACGCTCGAACGGACTCTCCTCGCTCGCCGTTAGATAGAAGTATTTCTTATCACTATTTAATGTAATAGAATCTACTTCCCAATTTCCGCTCGTCATCTGCCGTGGGGCGCCGCCGTCGAACGCGACTTCGTACAAATGCATGAAGCCGGTCGCTTCCGAGGCGTAGTAGATGGTCTGATTGTCGGCAAGCCAGCCGGGGGCGGGCGTGTCGAACCCTCGAAGCCAGGCGTCGTCGCGCATGGTGACGATCGCGCGGCCTTTGGGATTGGCAGGATCGAAGGCCATGATCCACGCGCCTTTGTTGTCGGTCGATCGCACCAACAGAAACGCGTGTTTGCCGTCGTCCGACCACACCGGCGCGCGGAGCGCGACTTCGCGCTCTTTGGCCTCCGTGGTCTTGAGTCCATGCTCGAACCACTTCACTTCGCCGTTGGCGGCATTGAGGATCGCGATGCGCGCTGCGGGCAGCACATCGCCGACTTTTTCGCGAGACGGAACCGTGTCGGTGTAGGCGCTCTCGGTGACGTAGCTCGGAACGATCACGCGCTTTGCCTTCTCTGACTCCGTGCGCATCACCGCGACGACGTACCTGGCGTCCGGCGTCAACTGCATGTCGTTGACGGTCTGCCGTTTCTCGAGCTTGAAAGGCTTGAGGGGATGCTCTTTCTTTTTCTTCGCTTCATCCTCTTCGCGCTTACGTGCGCGTTCGTCGACGATGGCCAGCAGCTTGCGCTCCTCGCCCTTGAGGTACTCCTGACTCTCGGTGCCCTTCTTGTCATCCCACAGCATGACATTCGGGCTCTTGTCGTCGGGACCGACCACATTGGTGAGCTGTGCGATCGAGCCGTCGCGCAGCGAAACCGCGAACAGATTGTTGTCGCGAACGAACGTGACGCGCTGTTCATCGAACGTGAAATGCGGCGCGGATTCGGTGTCGGTTGTCTGCGTGATGGCGTGACGCTTTCCGTCCCACAAGTAGATGTCGCCATCCTCGACGTAGACGACCTTGCGTTTGTCTCGGGTGTATTCACCGCTCGCCGGCGGCCCATCCTTTTTCTCTTCGTCGGAAAGCTTCCGTAGGCCGCTGCCGTCGCGATTGACGACCCAGGTATCGCGATCCTTCTCGAGCGGATCGCTCCATTGCTTCCAACTGAAATAGATTTTCGAGCCGTCGGGCGTCCAGCGCACATCCTGCGGAGGATAGCCGTAGAGATTCGGGCCGCGCATGATGTTGTCGATCGTGAGATCGAAATTTTGAGCCTGCGCGGCCACCGCCAGAAGCACGAATCCGAACCACCGCTTCATCGCATTCCTCCCAACCGCTGCCGGATGGCGCGAAGACGCTCGACGGCGTGCGCCATGTCGGCATGCACGCAGATGGTGTCAAAGGCGATCGGAACGCGCGTTCCATCGCGCGCGATCACCGCATGCTCGTCGGCGAGCAAGGCCGCCTGATCGGCAGCTTCTTCGACGGTGAGCAGCGATCCAGCGATCGTTCGTGACACCAGCGATCCGTCGGCGTTGTAGCGCCGGTCGGCAAAGGCCTCGCGAATGACGGGTGTGTGGGCGGCGCGGGCGGCGGTGGCCATCTGCGATCGATCGCTGCAGACGATGGAAAGGTCGGGATCGACTTCGCGAATCGCTTCGACGATGACGCCCGCCAGCACGACATCCTTGTGGGCATCGTTGTAGAGCGCACCGTGCGGTTTGACGTGACGCATGGGCACCCGCTCGCGGTCCACGATTTCGCGCAGCGCGGCGATTTGCTCGATCAACGTCGCGCGCAACGCCGGCGGGGCCATCGTCATCGTTGTGCGGCCGAAATTCGCGCGATCGGGATACGACGGATGCGCGCCGATCGCCACGTTGTAGCGTTTTGCGCGGCGAACCGCGTCGGTCATCGATTGTGCGTCGCCGATATGACCGCCGCATGCGACGTTTGCCGACGAGATCATCGGCCACATTTCCGCCTCCCCCTCAGCCCCCTCAGCAACGTCGGCACTCAGATCAATCACAGCTCGGCTCCTTTCGTTTCAGGCAGGTACCAGACCAGGACGGCGCCGACGGCGAAGAAAAGCGCATCGACCGCAATCGCCAATCCGAACCCGAACCGGTGTCCGGCGGCGCCGATCGCAAACGGGGCAGCAGCAGACGCAAGCCGCCCGCCGTTGTAACAGAAACCCTGAGCGCTGGCGCGGAAACGCGTCGGAAACAATTCCGCTAGCATCGCGCCGAACAGCGAAAAGTAACCGTGGGCGAAATAGCCGACCAGCGGCCCGATGGTCAGCAGCGTGATCGGCGAGCGCGCGCCGAAGGCGAAGATCGGCACGACCGCTGTCGCGGCAATCATGAACCCCGTGAACGCCAGGCGCCGGCCGAATCGATCGGCGAACCACCCGAAGCTGATATAGCCGGCGAACGCGCCAACCTGGAGGAGGATGAGCCAGGCCGCCGATTTTGTGACCGTGAGGCCGGCGCCCCCTTTCTCGACCGGCGATGCCAGGAAAGCCGGCAGCCAGGTCATCACGCCCCAGTACGCGATGAGCACGCTGCTGGAGAGAAGGGTTGCGATGACGGTGCGCCTGATATACGGCGGCGTGAACATTTCGCCCCATCGCGAGGGCTCGCGTTTGCGCTCGCGCCACAACGGCGGCTCCTCGACGGTGCGTCGGATGAAAAAAGCCGCAATGGCAGGAAGTGCGCCGACCAGAAACAGAATCCGCCAGCTGTAGTTGCCGAGGATCAGCGCCGAGAGGGCGGCGGCGATCAAGGCGCCGATCGCCCAGCCCGATTGCATGATTCCCATGGCCTTGGCGCGATGTTGCGCCGGCCACGTCTCCGCGACCAGCACCGATCCGCACGACCACTCGCCGCCCATGCCGAGTCCCACCAGCGCGCGCCAGAAAATCAACTGCCCAAGAGTTTGTGCCGTGGCAATCCCGGCGGTGGCAAACGAGAACAGCAGGATGCTGATCGTCATCGCGCGAACGCGGCCGATGGTATCGGCGAGCCTGCCGAACGCGATCCCGCCGACGGCCCCGGCGATCAGCGCGACCGACGTCAGCCCGCCCATGGTGGAGCTGGCGAGGCCGAATTCGTTTTGAATCGGGACGATCGCGAAGGTGAACAGCTGAAAATCCATGGCGTCGAGCATCCAGCCGATTTGCGCCGCGAACAGCGCGCGCCAGGCAGAACGTTCGACCGCCAGGACCGACATTTTTGGAGTTTATCCCGAGCGAAGCGAGGGATCTACGGTGCTGTGTGAGCGCTCCTTTTTTTTGAAATTAAGAATTTCAAATTTCAAATGAAGAATTGAAAATTGGCCGCATTCAGAATTTTTCATTTGAAATTCGAAATTTGAAATTTCAGTCATGCCCAAGCCTCTAAACGGCTGAAGCCCCGGCACGCACCTATCGCCGCGACAATAGAAACATCTCCATCCCGACATCGACCGGAATGCCGCCGGACTTGCGCTTGACCTCCAGATCGGCGATGGCCCCGAGCGCGCGGAAAAGATCCTCTTCGCTCTGCTCCCGCGCCGCTTCCCACTTCTTGTGCAGCGGAAAGGGATGCGGCTTCTGCCGCACGATGCCGTGATCTCTCAGATATTCGCCCAGCCGATCGGCGAGCGTGTCTTTGAATCGGTTGTACGGCATCGATTTCTGCAGGTCGATCTTGTTGGCGCGCGCGAAGGAAATGATCCCAATGGTCTGGCGGATCTCATCTGCGATCGGAAAAAGATAGCGGCCGTAGAGAATGTCGGCGGGGGCCTTGGAATCTTCGCGTCGCCCCTGAGCGACGAGATCGCGCAGCTTCCCGACGGCCTCGATCATCTTTCCTTCCGAAAAAAGAGACGCCAGCTCGTATCGCGCGCCGCCTTCGACAAGCGAGACTTCGCGCTCGACGATGTCAGAAGTCACGCCTCCGCCTTCGCCGGCGAGCGTGGCGAGCCGCTCCGCTTCCGAAACCGCGAAGCGCAAATCGGGGACGTCGCGCGAGAACTTATCGCTCAGAATGCGATCGATGCCCAGGCGCCGGCGAAGCGTCGCGATGGCTTTGGCGTCGAAGCGAACCGCCGCCTCTTCTGAAATCTCCTCGATGGCGGTCTGCAGCGCCGAGCTGAAGTTGTCGCGAGTAATGTCGAGCGCCACCACGGCGCCCGAGCGATCGATCAGATCGACGGTCGCGGAATCGTCAGGGATCTCGCCGGTTCGCATCAGCAGGATCGTCCCGGCCGCCCCGCCGCGCGCGATGGCCTCAGTCAGCAGCGCCGCGTCATCTTCGCCGCGCCCCGCTTTTTTTCCTGTCGCGCGGCAGAACGCCAGCATGTCGGCAAGAAGCGCATCGAGCGGCATCCCGAGAGCGTCGGCGATCTCGCGGTCGGTCATGTCGAGGTCCGCGCCGACGAGGCCAAGAACGTGAAGCAGCTTGGCAGCAGATGAAGCGCGCTTGCGGTCGGTCTTCGCGCTCTTCCAGTCGGCCGAAGCTTTCTGATAGAGCGACAACAACTCTTTTGCGGAAACGAAGGCGTTGACTTCGGGAACGATCAGAAGGCGCGCCGAAGTGAAGAGCGACAACGTCCGATACGAGTCGATGATCGTGGCGAGCTCACTCCCCGGCTCGAACGATTCGATCGCGATGTTCGGATCGGCAGCCACGATCGCCTCGCGAAGATCGTGAAAGGCACGCTGGGAAAGATAGTCGCTGGTGCCGCCGACGAGAATCGCGCGCGGTGGGTTCTTCTCCGCGATCTGCGCGAGAACGGTGGTTAAAGGCTTCGGCATGACTGAAATTCTTAATTTCAAAAAAAGGGAGCGCTCGCGCGCTCCCATTCAAATCACAAAACGCGCGGTTCGGATCAGCCCAGCAATCCCTTTTCCTGCAGCTCCTGACAATCGATACAGAACGGCGTCCACGGAACTGCCTGCAGCCGCTTCTCGCCGATCGTGTTTCCACAATTGGTGCATGTCCCGAAGCCGTCTTCCTTGATTCGATTGAAGGCTTCATCGATCAGCATCAGAAGATTGCGCTCGCCGTCCGACAGCGAGAAATTGAGCTCTTTCGAATAGGCGCTGGCCGCCTTGTCGGCCAGATCCTGGATGCCATCATCGGGCAGGGCATTGCCGGCTGCTTTATCTCGCTCGTACGAATCGAGCAGCTCATGCTGCTTTTTGCGAAGAGCGTTGATGTAAATCTGATAGGGATTCGATTTGGTCTTGGTTCGTGCCATTCGAGCCGGTCTCCTTACTTGTGATACGGAATGTTCCGCATCAACGTGCACGCGCGGTAAATCTGTTCCAGAAGCACTACTCGGGCTAACTGATGGGGAAGCGTCATTGCGGAGAGGCTGAGCAGCAGGTCGGCGCGCCCTCGAACGGCGTCGTTGAACCCCACATCGCCCCCCACGACGAACGTGACCCCATGAGGCTGTTCGGCCGTCAGTCGCTCGAGCAATTCTGCAAACTTCAAAGAATCCATCAGCCGTCCTCTCTCATCCAGGACGACCGTATACCCAGCCTTCGGGATGGCCTCCAGCAGGCGCGCGGATTGGGCGCGCATGATAGACCCATCCTTTGAGCCTTGTCTACTTCTCTGTGGTGCCAATTCCGTAACCTCAATTGGGAAGAAGTGCTTGATACGATTGAGATAACGGTCGATTATGGCCCCGAGCTCAGGGTCGGCATTAGAACGGGGCCAGACCAGTCTGAATTTCATTCTGCGTGCCTAGGGTAGGCACTTCAGTAGCATTCAGCGATGCATTTCGCAACCGCGCTTACGGTCCTCTTCGCCGCCGCCTGGCCCCAATTTGGGCGCGATCCGGGTCATACCGGAACTGCCGAGGTCGCCGGGCAGCCGCTGCAGGTGCGTGTGGCGAAGATTACGATCGATCCATTTGCCGACATTGAGCGAGCGAATTCCGGCGACGACCTCTTCGTCCACTACGCGACTCCGCTGATCGACGGCGATGACGTCTTCGTCGAGATCAAGGGCGGCAACTACACCGTCGGCAATTGGAGAACGCAAGCGTGGGGTGTACAGGCCTTCCGATGGCAAGGGTCGACGCTATCGCCGCGTTGGATCGTCTTCAGCGATTGGAGCCCGGTTCCGTTCACCGGCGGAGGAGTTGGTCCGACCTTCGAGCCTGTTTTTCAGCCGGTCCTGGCCAACGGATTTCTGTTCATGCCCGGCTTCAACGGAACGGTGCTGCGAGTCGATCGCAACACCGGACGCATCATCGACCGGCTGGGTGGCGGCCAACTTCCCGATCAAGAAGACACATTCGTCAGCGGGCCCCTGGTCGCTGATGCAGCCGGCAACGTTTACTACAATGTGATCGCGCTCGACCATGAAGAGCCGTGGACCGCCGACATCCGCGACGCGTGGATCGCGCGCATCAAGCCGAACTTGGCGGTGCGTGTCGCCGGTTACGCCGCTCTTGTTCCCAATGCGCCATCCGGATCAACGCTTTGCTTCGGTGTATTTTCAAACGGCGAGCTTCCCTGGCCCCCAAGGCCGGACGCACTTCCGCCGACCTTTCCGTGCGGATCGCAGCGGCCGGCCCTCAATGTCGCCCCGGCCATCGCAGCGGATGGAACGATCTACACAATCAGCCGCGCGCATTTCAACAGCCGCTACGCATACCTGGTGGCGCTCGATTCGAACCTGGCCCCGAAATGGAGCGTTTCGCTTCGATACCGACTGAATGACGGCTGCAACGTGCTGCTGCCGCCTAACGGAACTCCCGGCGGCTGCCGTGACGGAGCCATGACAGGCGTGGATCCCTCCGACAACCTGATGGGTAGCGGCAGAGCAATCGATGACTCCAGCTCTTCGCCGCTCATCGCGCCGGACGGGAGCGTTTTTTACGGCGCGTACACCCGCTACAACTACGCGCGCGGTCACCTCATGCACTTCAGCGCATCCGGCGATTACCTCGGCTCCTATCCGTTTGGATGGGACATCACGCCCGCCATCTTTCCGCGCGTCAAGGGATACTCGATCGTGACGAAGGAGAACCACTACAACGTCCGATCGTACTGCGACGATGCCAGTCAATGTTCGAATGCGCGTCGAGCGAACGATCCGGCCGGATTCTTCGTCACGCGACTCGATCAATCTTTAGCAGTCGAGTGGCAGGTGCGCAATCCGAACGATCAGGAGTGGTGTGTCAACGGTCCGGCCATCGATCGAAACGGTGTCACGTACATCAACGCCGAAGACGGCTTCCTCTACGCCATCACCGCCGAGGGAAAAATCCGCGAGGCCATCGTCCTCACAGAAGCCCTCGGCCAAGCGTACACGCCCGTTGCCATCGACGACAACGGTCGCATTTACGCTGAGAAAGCCGGACAGTTGTTTGTTGTCACCGGTATCGCCCGGCGCCGCGCCGTGCGCAAGTGACGCTACTCGATCCCGTACTTGCGCCGCTTCTCCAGCAGCGTCTTGCGATTGATGCCGAGGATTTCGGCGGCGCGCGAGTAATTCGAGCGCGTTTTGCGGAGCACCTGCCGGATGTAGCGGGATTCGAGCTCCTCCAGCGTCCATTGTGCGTGCATCGCGCTTTCGACCGGATCGGCCGCGAATTCGGGCAGCGATTTCGGCGTCAGGACATCGGTCTCCTCGATCAGCACGGCCCGATCGATGACGTTGCGAAGCTCCCGCACGTTGCCGGGCCACGGATACTCGATCAGCATCTGCAGGGCCTCGGCGCCGATCGCGCGTTTTCGGCGCCCGACGAAGTTCTTCGCGAGCTGCGGGATGTCCTCGGGCCGGTCGCGGAGCGGCGGGATGGTCAGCGTCACGACGTTGATGCGATAGAGCAAATCGTTCCGCAAGGATTCAGGTGCGGTGCTCGATGACGAAATGATCCGCGAATCGAACGCGATGGGCTGGTGTCCACCGAGACGCGTGAAACGCTTTTCCTGAATCGCGCGCAGCAGCTTCGCCTGGAGATTGGGTGCCAGCGCAGTGATGTCGTCGAAGTAGATCGTGCCGCCCTGCGCCATCTCGAGCTTTCCGATCTTGCGCGCCACGGCGTCGGTGAACGTTCCTCTCTCGAACCCGAAAAGCTCGGCCTCGAAGAGATCCGCGGGAATGGCAGCGCAATCGATGCGCACCAGCGGCCTTTCACGCCGCGACCCGGCGGCATGGATCGATTCCGCAAAATAGTCTTTGCCGACGCCCGACTCACCGAGGAGAAGGACGTTGACGTCGTGGTCGAGCACTTTCTCGACCGTCTGAAGGAGCGATCGCATCGAAGCGTTCTTGGTGCGAACGAAGGCTTTCATCGACGTCATGCTGAGCGAAGCGAAGCATCTCGCCGGAGAGATCCTTCGCTTTCGCTCAGGATGACGACCTCACGATGTTTTCTTGCGGCGGGCATTCCGCGGCGCTTCTGCCACTGCGGTGAACACCGGAGTCACATTGGGCGCGTCGCCCCACAGGCGCTCCAGGCCATAAAAGCGACGGCAATCTTCGGTGAAGACGTGAAAGATGAAATCGCCGAAGTCGATCAGAATCCACCGGCCGGGCGTCGTTCCTTCCACCAGAAGAGGTTTGAGGCCTTCATTCCGTCGCACCTTGTCGACGACGCCGTCGGCGATGGCCTGCGTCTGCCGCTCGGTGTTGGCCGAACAGAGTACGAAGTAGTCCGCGATCGAGGTCAGGTCGCTGACCAACAGGACATCGAGATCGAATGCTTTTTTGTCGAGGGCTGCCGAAACGGCTGTACGAACGCGCTGTTGAATGGGATCGCTCAAGCTTTCTTTTCCTCTTTGTACAACCCGTAATGTTGAATGTAGCGCGAGACGACCGGATCGACAAAAGCGTCGATCGACTGGCCCGCGCGGACCCGTTTGCGAATTTCGGTAGAAGAGATGAGAACCGATTCGTTGTGGGCGTAGACGATTCGGCCCGCCGCGACACGCTTCGCGAGCTCGGGAGCGGGCGCCGGACCGCCGCGGGCGAGGACGACGAACCTCGCCAGCCTGAAGAGGCCCTCGGGATCCTTCCAGGTCATGAGCTGCGTGACATTGTCATCGCCGATGATCCAATCGAAGGTGGCGCCGGGATACATGGTGTGGAGTGTTTGCAAAGTGTCGACCGTGTACGAAATGCCGCCACGCTCGAGCTCAACCTGGGAAACATAGAGCGAATCGTCGTTCTGCGTCGCAAGCACCGACATCGCAAAACGGTGATATGGCGAGGATGCTTCGCGGTCGACCTTGAACGGTTGGCGCCACGCCGGAACATAGATCACGCGATCCCACGACATCTCCCTTCGCATCGCCAGCACCGGCTCGAGGTGACCGCGATGAAACGGGTCAAAAGTTCCGCCGCAGACGCCGATGTTCATTGCGCCGATAGAGCCGCCTCCTGTTCGCGCTTGACCATGGCTGCCAGTTTGCGCACCAGGTCGCGCACGCCGTCGCCGGCGACCGACGAGATCTCGTGGTAGTCGTAGCCGTTGCGCTGCGCGTAAGCGCGGAGCTTCTCGCTATTTCCCGGAATGGCAGAATCGAGCTTCGAGCCGCAGATGAGCCGCGGCTTTCCCGCCAGGACTTTCGAATGCAACTCCAGCTCGCGCGCGACGACCGCGGCATCCTGATCAGGATGCTCGTCGGCAGACAGATCGACCAGATGTAGAAGCAGCGAGCAGCGCTCGACATGGCGGAGAAATTCGTGTCCCAGGCCGTGACCTTCGTGAGCGCCTTCGATGAGTCCCGGAATGTCGGCGACCACAAACGTCTGATCGTCGTCCGCTTTGACGACGCCGAGATTCGGTGCGAGTGTCGTGAACGGATAGTCGGCGATCTTCGGCTTGGCGGCGCTGATCACGGAGATCAGCGTCGACTTGCCGGCGTTCGGAAGCCCGACGATGCCGACGTCCGCAATGAGTTTCAGCTCGATGAAGAGTTGCCGCTCTTCGCCGCCATCGCCCGGCTGTGCGAAGCGTGGGGCCTGTCGCGTCGATGTCGCGAAGTGCTGGTTCCCCAGCCCGCCCCGCCCTCCCTTCGCCACCAGCGCGCGCTGGCCCTCGGTGGTGAGATCCGCCAGCACTTCATTCGTATCTTTGTCGCGCACGACCGAGCCGATCGGCAGCTCGATGACGACGTCATCGCCGGCAAGGCCCGAGCAGTTCGAGCCCATGCCATGCTGGCCGCGGCCGGCGCGCCAATCGCGTTGAAACTGCAGGTGGTAGAGCGTGTTGAGGCGCTGGGTGCCGACGACGTAGACCGAGCCGCCGCTGCCGCCGTCACCGCCGGAGGGTCCGCCTTTGGGCACGAACTTTTCGCGGCGGAAGGCCACACACCCGTTGCCGCCGTCGCCGGCTTTGACCCGGATGGTCGCCTGATCGATGAACATCTTGAAGCTTGAATTCTTTCGTCACCCTGACCCCGCGGAGCGGGGGAAGGGTCTCGCCGACGAGATCCTTCGCCGTCTGCGCGGCTCAGGATGACGTCATTCGGCCGGTGTAATGCTCACGTAACGGCCGCGCGCGCCCTTGTCGTCGTAGCTGACGATTCCGTCGACCTTGGCATAGAGAGTGTGGTCGCGACCGATGCCGACGTTCTTGCCGGGGTAGAACCGCGTTCCGCGCTGGCGGACCAGGATCGAGCCGCCGGTGACGAACTGTCCGGCGAAGCGCTTGACTCCGAGCATTTTGGGCTGCGAATCGCGGCCGTTGCGCGATGAACCCTGTCCTTTTTTGTGAGCCATGGTTTACCCCTTGATCGAGTCGATTCGGAGCTCGACCATCTCCTGACGATGGCCGCGTTTCCGCTTGGTGTGATTCTTACGGTTCTTCTTCCTGAAAACAACGATCTTGCTGCCGCGAGATTCCCCGACCACTGTCGCCACGACGCTCGCGCCCTCGATCGTCGGAGAGCCGACCTTCGGTTTGTCGCCGCCGATCATCAGCACCTCGCTGAAGGTGACTTTGTCCTTGTCGGCGGCGCCCAGGACATCGCGCTCGACGACGAGGCGGTCACCCTTGGTGACGCGGTATTGCTTTCCACCGGAACGAATGATGGCGAACACAGTTTAACCTCCGAGAAAAAACGGCGTGGAATCGGATAAACCGCGGATTTAATGATGGTTATTCCGCACCAGGCCGTCGATGGGACTAACGTCCTGTTCCTCGTAGCCAATCTTCGGTTTTTTGAACCTGGCAGTCGCGAGTGAAGAGTGCCAGTTGTGCTAAGTATCGAAAATTAGTAAGGTTCGCCGCTGCAGAGGCGGCCCACTGGGCGGCAGCCCGTGTGCAGCCCCATCCAGACAATTCGAGATGATGAGGAGGTGCCCCTCAAGGACTAATTGTTTTTCAGATACTTTCATTCAAGAAACTGTCGCAAACGAAACCAAAGTAGGAGAAACGAATGATTGTGAAAAAGTTTCAAGTCGCACTCCTGCTCGTGTTGAGTCTGATCGTCGTCGTGGGCGCGTTCGCTCAGACGTCAACCTCGGGCTCGATCGAGGGGAAAGTTACAGACAAGGCGGGAACGCCTCTTCCGGGCGTCACCCTGGAACTCAAATCACCAAACCTGCAGGGAACCAAGGTATCGGTCAGCGACGCGACCGGGACGTTCCGCTTCGGTTTCCTGCCGCCGGGCGTGTATTCGATGAAGGCGACGCTGACGGGATTCTCGCCGGTCCAGCAGCAGGGCATCGTGGTCCAACTCGCCCACACCGTCACTCTCGACGTAAAGATGGCGACAGCAGTCTCGGAGACAATCACGGTGACGGCGGCCGCCCCGGTGGTGGATGTCAAATCGACAGTTGGCGGTCAGAACCTCACTTCGCAAACGCTTCAGTCCCTCCCCATCGGTCGCAACTTCGTGGCCGCTGCCCAGGTCGCGCCGGGCACACAGACCGACGCTGTTGGAACTACCGTATACGGCTCGACTGGCGCGGAAAACGCCTACATCATCGACGGGCTGAATACGACGGAAATGCGCAGCGGCCTGCAGGGTAAGCAGGCGCCTGTCGAATTCATTCAGGAAGTCGATACCATGACCAGCGGTCTGCCCGCCGAGTACGGGCGCATGACCGGCGGCCTGATCAACGCGGTCACCAAGTCGGGTGGCAACGCGTATACCGGTGATGTGTTCGGCTACGACGCGGCACATGCGTTGCGATCCGATAACAAGACCTTTGGTCAGCGCCCTGGCACCGACGGCTCCGCCGGTGACAGCAAACAAACCCTGGACGTGGGCGGCGATCTCGGCGGTTACTTCGTCAAAGATCGCCTCTGGTTCTTCGGAGCGTACGATCATCAGGCTCGTACCAACACCAGCACGCGTATCAACGCTCCCCTGAGTCTCCCGAACTATCAGCTTCCGATCGGGGCAGTTCTGGACACCAAAGTCAGGAATGAGCAGTACGCCGGCAAGCTGACGTTCCGCGCGACCGAAAGTCAGAACCTGGCGCTGTCGGTCATCGGCGACCCCACCAAGACGAGCGGACCGATCTTCGCCATCGCCGGCCCGCCATCAACGTTCCAAGGCGAACTGAAGACCGGCGGAACAGACTACTTTGGGCGCTACAACGGCGTGTTCGGAAGCACATTCCTGGTCGACGCCGAAGGTGGCAGGCACAGTGAACAATCGAGCGTGTCTGGACCGGGCACGGAAATTCCGCAAATCCGAGACCAGTCAGTCAGTCCGAATGTCAGGACTGGCGGCTTCGCCTTCTTCAGCAAGGAAAAATACAATCGCACCGTCGGGAAGATCGATGTGAGCAAGTTCCTGGCGAACCATGACATCAAGCTCGGAGGCGACTTCGAAGATCTCAAGTCGAACATCCAGAGCTGGCAGGGTGGCGCCGGACAGCTGATCTACAAACTCAAAACATCCAGTGGGCAGATCTACTACCGGCACCGTTACTACATCGATGATCTGGCGCCGGGCTATGATCGCAGCAAGCCTTCCACCTGGGTCATCGCTGCGCCGCTGGTCGTGAAGCCCGAGGACAAGAACACCTCGGCCTACATTCAGGATAGCTGGCGCGTCATTTCGAACTTCACAGTCAACGCCGGCGTTCGGTGGGAATCACAAGAGCTCATCGGACGCAACAACACCAAGGCGTTCAAGTTAAACAGCAACTGGGCGCCGCGACTGGGACTGATCTGGGACGTGAAGAACAATGGCCGTAGCAAGTTGTACGCTAACTACGGACGCTTCTACGAGTCCATCCCCATGGATATCAACATCCGCTCATTTGGCGGCGAGATCGTTTGCTTCTGCTATAACTTCAGTCCCGATCCCGCCAACTACCTCCAGGACCCGGCTGCTCCGCGCCGTCAGGGCGTTCTCGGCGGCAGCACCGAAGCCGTTGATCCCAAACTGAAGGGGCAGCACATCGACGAGCTCCTTGCTGGGTACGACTACGAAATCGCCTCCAACCTCAAAGTCGGAATCCAGGGCACGTATCGCAAGCTGGGAAATGTCATCGAGGACATGCTCGTCCCTGCGACCGGCGAGTACTTTATTGCCAACCCCGGCAGCGGTATCGGTCGGGAGGCGGGCTTCTACGACGGAGGGACGGTGGTCACGCCCCCCGCAAAGCGAACCTTCAAGGGCGTTGAGCTCCATGCAGAAAAGCGCTTTAGCAACAACTACCAGTTCTTCGCCAGCTACCTGTGGTCGCGCCTTGAAGGCAACTACGACGGCACGTTCCAGGCGTCGACTGGTCAGCTCGACCCGAACATCAACTCCGCGTTCGACTACGCCGACTTCATCGTCAACAATCATGGCCTGCTGTCGAACGATCGGACGCATCAATTGAAGTTCTACGGTTCGTATCAGTTCCCGGGGAGCAGTCCGGTACGCGGTCTTACCGTCGGCGTCGGCGCGCACTACGCGTCAGGGACCCCGCTGACGGCAGTCGGCTATTCGTTTGCCTATGGGAACTGGGAGTACTACCTGACGCCGCGCGGCGCACTAGGTCGTGGCCCTGCGAATTACGAGGCTGACCTACACGTCGACTACCCGGTGCAAGTCGGCGCGGGCGTCCGGCTGACCATGATCGCCGATGTGTTCAATCTGCTCAATCTGCAGCGGAAGATCACCCTCGATCAACGCTACAACCGCATCCAGGACGGTTCATGCGGCGGATTCATCGTACCGGCTGGTAAGAAGATCGATGACGTCTGCACTTCCGACGGCGGGCTGGTCACAATGCCGGGAACAGTCAACCCGGTCGGCACGGTCGACATCTCGGCGCACCCGAACCCCGATTTCCTCAGGGCGGGAAGCGCGTTTACCGGACCTCGCCAGATCCGATTCGGAGTTCGAGCGACTTTCTAACCAGTAGCATCGTGTAACATCCAAGGCCCCGCTTCGGCGGGGCCTTTTTTTTATGCGGCGCCTCCTATTGTCGATTTTTCTCCTCACTCTTTCATGCCGGCCAGCCGACACGGCCCGTGTGGTGCGGCACGGCGACGCCATTCAGGTTTCCACCAGCCGGATCGGGTTGCCGGCATTCGGCGAGCCATGCACGGTTCCGATGGCTGCCGGCCGTCTGCTGTTCGATCGAACTCTGCACGCCGATCCATTCGACTTGAAAGTCACTTTCGTTTATGAGCCGCCGGCACAGCTTCCATCCGATTGGCCCGCCGGGAACTGGTGCGACTCGCTCGGGCAGCGGGTGCAGAGAATCCTTAACGCAAACGCGGTCAACGTCGAGTCGCCGCGCCAAACCAGCGACAAAATCGCGGAGGCGATTCAGCGCGAGCTCTCGGCCGCGCATCTCACGACCAGCAGCATCTCGGCTCGCTTCGACCTTCCGCCGGGATGGGAACGGACGCGCGCGATCGCAGAGATCGCGCGGCTGGCGCGCAAGTCACGCCCGATCATCTTCATCGGACTCGATGGCGCAGACTGGCAACTGCTCGACGACTACATCGCGCGCGGCGTCATGCCCAATCTGGCCCGCCTCGTTGGGGAAGGCATCAGCGGGTACCTGACCACCGAGCATCCTCCTCTTTCGCCGTTGGTGTGGACGACGATGATGACCGGCGTCAGTCCGCTCGAGCACCAGATCCTGGACTTCGTGCGTTTCAATCCGACGACCGGCGAGAAGGAGCCGATCACCAGCGACGAACGGCGCGTGCCGGCGATCTGGAACATGGCCTCCATGGGCGGGAAGCGCGTGGCCGTTTTCGGTCTCTGGGCTACTTATCCTGCTGAACCGGTGCACGGTCTAATGGTCAGCGATCGCCTGTTCACGTTTCTCTACTCGGAGAGCACCCCACCACCAGGAATCATTTTTCCGCCGTCGCGCGAGGTGTGGGGTCGCGAAGCGCTGGCGGCCTCGGAGCGCGCAACGGATTTCAATGCGCTGCGCGAATTTCTACCGTGGCTCGATCAGCAGCAGTACGAAGAGCTCACACATGAAGCGAATCCTTACGCCAAACCAGGCAGCGCTCTGCGCCGAATTCTGGTGCAGACGGAGGTTTATCGCCGGACCGGCACAGAAACAGTGGCGCGCGACATTCCAGATCTGACCATCGTGTACTTCGAGGGCACCGACACCATCGGCCATATCTTCGCGCCTTACGCTCCGCCAAAGCAGCCGGAGGTCACGCAGGAAGAGTACGAACGCTATCACCAGGTTCCCGAGCTCTACTTCCGACGCATCGACTCGATCCTCGGCGAATTCCTCGCGGCCGCCGAACGGCAGCACGCCATGATCGTGCTGGCTTCCGACCACGGCTTCCAATGGAAGGAAGGGCGGCCGACGCAGTTCTCGAGCGCCGCCACAGCGACAGCAGCCAAGTGGCATCGAAACGAAGGAATCTTCCTCGCCTGGGGCGAGGGCATTCGCGCACAAGCCGGTCACTCGATTCACGGATCGATCCGGCAGATCTGCGCGACTTTGCTGAGCCTGACGCAGATGCCACGCGCCGATGGAGTTGCTGGCCCCTCGCTTACAGACGGCGAAAGCAGTCGCGTGGTCGACTACCGCTCCCACTATGCGCCATTCAGATCGAGCGTCAGGCAGACCACAAAGGCGGCGGCGGAAGAAATCGCAAAACTGCGCGCGCTTGGCTACATCGGAACGGGTGAATCGGCCGCCGCTCGTCCAGCGGCCGCCGGCACGTCAACGAAGACGGCCGGTGCGTACAACAACGAAGGCCTCATTCTGAAGCATGACGGCCGGATTGCTGACGCCGTCACGTCGTTTGATCGTGCGCTCGCCATCGATCCGAATCTGGCATCAGCGGCATGGAATCTGAGCGATTTGCTATTCGATCGTCACCAGGATATGGCGCGATCCGATGCGCTGCTGATCAAAGCCCTGACCAATGGACTACCGGAAGCTTCGCGTTACGTGATCGAGCGCGCGATCAAATACCAGCGTGGCGGTCATGTCGATCGAAGCTTGAAACTCCTCGAGGAATCGGTGGCGGCAAAGCCGGAGGATGCGGAGCTGCGAATGTTTCGCGGACGTTATCGAATCGAGCGGAAAGACTGCCGAGGCGCCCTGGAAGATTTCATCGCTGCACAACATCTCAATCCGAACGATTTCGTTCCCTACACTTCCGCCGGCCTGGCCGAGATGTGCCTTGACGATCGCTCCGCTGCGGAGAGCTACTTCCGCCGTTCGCTGCAGCTCAATCCAAACCAGCCGATGTTGCAGCGCATGCCGCGTTAGACCTGAACATCCGCAGCAGTGATACCGATCTCGCTGCTGACGTCATCGCGAAGAGCGACCACGACGCGATACTTTCCCGGTTTGAGGGCTACGCTCAGGAAATATCGGAAGTTGCTGTTGAGCTCAGTCACTTTTTGCAATTGCTCCGGCGTCAACGCCAAGTCCTGGGTGCGGTGATCGAACCCGATATTGATTCCAGCCTGATCGAACACCGAGAGGTAGATATGGACGCGACCAACGCTCAGGCCGTCGCGCGGCAACAGCGCGACGCTTCTCATTGGTGCGATCAGCGTCACAGGCAGATGCATCTTGTGGTTCTCTTGGCGTGATTTCCCGATCTCGATTTGAACCGGAATCTGATGCGGGAGGGCGGTGGGAGCGACGGCTACACGCATCGCGTCCTCGACTCTTTGCTCGGCCGAGAGATCGGCGTAGCCCATCCGATGGCGAACCGTCATCGCGGAACCTGTCACGCGGACTTCGATCGAATGGTACTTGCCGTCTTCGAAATGCGGCGGGCTATAACCGAGCGAGTAATAAGTCGAGCTTTCCTCATCGACCTGGCGCAAGGACGCGCCGAGATCGTTGCTGGGCAGATATGCTCCGCCCGTTTGCATAGCGAGCGACAGCGGAAAAGAGTCGAAATCGCGTTCGGTGTGCGGTGAATTGAACCCTCCTTGAGCCACATACTCCGACGCATGGTTGGAGACGTCGCTAGGGACCGGATTGACAACTCCCGAGGCGTTCAAGACGTACACATTGAAATTCGCAGTGTTGGCCTCTCGCACCATCGCTTCGAGGATTCGGCCGGTTTCGCTGCGGTTCTCACGCGGCTGAAGCTTCCATGCCGGTTGATTGACCGCATCGTCGATCGTTGGACGACGGTTGTCGATTTCAATCGCACCCGTGACCAAGACGATGAGTTTCTTACCATCTGCGCTGCTGTATCCACGACAAGCGTCGATCACTTCTTTCGCGAGTTCAGACAAAGCTGCCAGGCCTTCGTTAGCGCTGATGCTTCTTGCAAGGTCCGTCCGCGTCTGCTCGCTTTCACGTGCTCCCCGAACGGCACGCAGCGCGGTTTCGTCGGCCAGCATGCCAAGGTCTACAGCATCACGCTTTGGAAGCGTTCCACCACGGCGCACGAGATCGATTGCCGCGGCAATCTTCGTCTTGTCACTCGTGAACGGAAGAATCGTGTGAATGCCGCTACCGATCGTGCCTACCGACCATTCGTAATCGCCGGCGAAACGGCCCTCCATGAACTTCTGCACCGTCGCCAGCGCTGCATCCCGACGCGGCTTCTCGATGAAAATGTTGTCGACGAGCAGAATCGCTTTGCGGCGAAAACGGCTTTCCGAACCGTGCGTTTGTTCCTGTTGCGTCGTTTCAGCTCGTGGAACAGAATGCTCGACGATATAGAAGTTGGTGATCTTCTGCGGCTTTCCGTCCTCGAAGATCTGAAAATCGTCTCGGCGCAACTTGGTGACCGGCCGTCCCGAACGGTCGAATACGCTTACGTCGACGTTGACTACAGAGACATTGACGCGTTCGACGAGCGGGAGCTGTGCTGAGACAAGAGCTGCTGTCGCCAGAACGCCCACGACAAAGCCCGACATGACGTTAGAACGTGGCATCGCTTGACGCAATCCCGATTTCGTTCGTCTCTTCGTCCCGGAGAGTCATCACGAGTCGGTAGCTGCCGTGCGGAAACGTAAGGCGCGTGGTCAGCACCAACTGCGGCGTTTCGATCGTCTCGATGTCGCGCCTGAAGTGATGGAAGCCGAGTTTCCGTCCGGTTTGATCGAAAACCGTGACATAAAGATCCAGCCGGCCCGCCTGCACCCGCTCCGCCGGTAACATCGCGGTCAAGGCCACAACCACTTTCGCTCCGACTTGTGATGGCGCGCCAACCTCCATGGTGAGGGGAAGCGTTGAGCGCTGCGTCGCGATTCCGAGCGGCGTCCGAAGCGCGCGCTCGAGTTGTTGCTCCGTCGAGCGGCTCGAGAAACCGAGGCGATAGCTGAGCGCGTACGATCCCGGCCCTTTCAGCCTGACCGAGATCCGATGGTATTTCGCATCTTCGGCGTGTCGCATGATGTAGCCCAGCGAGTAGAAGTTTGCCGTCGCGTTCTCGAAAGTCTGCAGCGATTCCGAAAACGAACTGCTGTGCAAGTACCTTCCGCCGGTTTCAGTGGCAAGCCAGAAACCTCCCGATTCATCGGCCGCCAACGTGAAGGGCCTTCCCGGCGTCCCCCCGTCGGTCAGCCCTTCCGTATTCATCACGAACACGTTGACATTGGCAGCGTTTGCGCTGCGGACGACTGCTTCATGCATTTTTTGAATCAGAATCGCATCGTCAGGAAGGTCGGCGCGAAAACTGCCGCTGGGAATGGCATCCGTGACCAGCAGAATGACTTTTTTCCCCGGGGCGGCCGCCAATCCGTCGCACATTTCCTCGACCGCTGCCGAGATAGCAGCTCCCTTCATCCGCACCTGTTTATTGAGAAGCTGCGAAAGAAACGATTGTTCCTGCAAAATCCTGCACGCGGATTGCGTGGTCCGGGAGATCTCCCCGAAGTCCATGTCGCGCGGCAAAGCTTCATCCCGACGTAGGGCCTCGATGGCGTTGTGGATTGTTTCCTTGTCCTGAGTGAAAGGAAGAGCGCCCGGCGACTGGGGTCCTCCCAGAGGAACGATCGCCCACTCGTAGTCTCCCGAGAAGTGCTGATCGATGAACGATTCCAGTTTGTTCAGCAGAAGATTGCGGCGCGGCTTGGCGCACAGAGCCGTGTTGTCGACAATGACGAGCACTTTGCGCCGGAAACGCTCGGCGTCCGGTTCGACGGCAGTGGTGCGCGCGATGCCGCCGTTCTCGACAGCGTAGAAGTTCGTGATTCTCTGAGCGACACCATCCTCGAAGACTTCGAAATCGGCAGCGGTAAGGCCACGAACCGGATTGCGTTGGCGGTCTAACACGGTCACATCGACGTTCACGGCCGAAACGTCGATCTTTTCCGTGAGCGGCATGGGTTGCTGGGCCAGGAGCGGCATTGCACCGAGCAGCAACGCGAAGGAAATGGCGCGCATGAAAGGTCTCCTCCGGCTATAGCCGCACGTTTTCAAGAGCGGTGCCGATATCATTCGTGACATCGTCACGAAGCGTGACCACCAGCGTAAATTCACCCTTCGCTAACGCGACATTCATCTTGTATTGAAACTGCGCATTGCCGAGTTTCGAGAGCTCAGCCTTCGGCACAGTCACATCCTTGATCAGATGGTGGTACCCCACGTTCTTTCCGCTGCTGTCATAAACGGACAGATAGACGTGGACGCGGCCAACGTACGCGTCGCCCAATGGCAGAACTGTGATCCGAGTCATCGGCAGATGCGCCACAACCGGAACACGGACATGATCCGCATCGGCCGGAACTCCGACCTCAACCGTGACCGGAAGCGAGCCGCGTTCTGACTGGAAAGTCAGCGGCGCGATCAGCGTCTGCTCCAGTCGTTGTTCAAAGGAAAGACTGGCGTAGCCCTCGCGGTGCCGGATCTTGAGGCCGGCCTTTTTCGCTTTCACCGTGATCCGGTGGTAATCGCCATCCTCGGGATGTTGCGGCGAATAACCGAGGGAGTAGTAATTCGAGGTGTCGGTATCGATCCGCTCGAAGTTCCGGCCGGTCTCGGTGCCGGTGAGATACAGGCCGCCCGTGCCGAGGGCCAGGGTCAGTGAAGTCGAATCGACGTCGCTGGTGTCGATCGGTCCGGCGCCGCCGCCCTGCTGGAAAATGTTCGTGGAGTAGAGGTTGAGCCCGGACGATTTGTTCGAGACGTCGTGCTGGGGGGCGATCATTCCGCGGCCGCTGGCTTTCACGACGTAGAGGTTGAAGTTCGCGGCATTCGCTTCATGGACCATTTCATCGAGCGTGAGGCTGGCATCGAACTTCATCTGCTGAAGGATGCGATCCTCGCCGGTTTCATAGGCCTGGAATGAGGTGTTTCGCTCCATGCCGCCGGTCACCAGGATGACGATTTTCTTGCCGCCCGCTGAGCCGAAGGCCCTGCACATCTGAATGACTGCGCGGGCGGTGTTGGTGGTGGCCTGGAGCATCCGCATGGTCTGCTCGCGGCTGTGAAAGTTCACCGAATTCGAATAAGCGAAGCCACTGGCGGCATCGCCCATGGTGGCCTTGCGGGTGCTATCGGACAACAGCGCGCGATTCATCTCCGGCTGCAGCGTGAACGTTTCCATCTGGCGAACGTGGTCGATCGCCGCATGAATCTTGGTCCGGTCGGTCGTGAAGGGCTGAATGGATTCGACGTTGTGCCCCACCGTAATCACGGACCATTCGTAGTTGCCATCGAAATGCTTATCGAAAAAGTCATCGATTTTTTTCAAGGCCAGGTCGCGCTGCGGCTTCAGGATGAAGTTGTTGTCGATCATCAGGACGACTTTTCGCCGGAACTGCGGCGAATCTGAAGCGCTTTCGGCCGCCGCGCCACTTCGCACGGCAGCGTTCTGGATGATGTAAAAGTTCGTGATCTTCTGCGGGCGCCCGTCCTCGAAGATCTCGAAATCGTCGCGCGTCAGACCGGCCACTGGATTGCCGGCACGGTCGGTCACGGTGACGTCGACGTTGATGACGGTAACGTCGATCCGTTCGGTCAGGGGAGAGATCTGTTGTCCGGCAGCGGCGAGAGAAAAAACCAGCAAGGCGCAACCCGTGGCTAACTTGCGCATGGGCATCATTATCTCGCGAACACCAAGAAAAGGGCGCTCGTTTCGGGCGCCCTTCACCATAGACGGTTGTGACTTGACTGGAACGTGACTGCCTGACCTAACCGGGGTCGACCTTGTATCCTGAGACCAGGATCACGCATCGTTCAGTTGATGCGAACAATCACGGTTCTAATCCTTGTCGCCGCGATCCTCGCGCTGCTGGTTTTTGTGCACTATCAGCCGGCCGGCAGCGTCACCGTATTTCGCGACCGACAACATCTCGTCATGCGGAGGTCGATGTTCTTTGTCCGTGCGCGCGGAATTGCGTGCCGGACCACGATGTCCTTTGACGACGTCGCGAGCGGCACAACCACGACGCACAATGCCATTCCGATTCGGATCCGGTTCACATACGTAGTCCCCGAAAGCGTTCCGCCTGACTGGCCGCCGGGCACGTGGTGCGCCTCGCTGCGGCAGCGCGTGCAGTATGCCGTTACCCGATCCTCATCCGAGCTCACGACGGCCGATCTCATCGACCGGCGACGCGATGCTGCCGATCGAATCGCAGACGCCGTCAAGAACGATCTCAACGCCTCAGGCGTGCGGGCCAGCAACGTTTCCGTTCAACTCAATGTGCCGCCCCGTTTTGACTCACTGCATCCAGCTCAGCAAGTGCGAAAAAGGGCGCCCGTTTCGGGCGCCCTTCACCATGGACGGTTGTGACTTGACTAGAACGTGACGCGTAAGCCGAGCTGAGCCAGGCGCTGCTCGCCGTGGCCGGGATCGCCAGCGAAGAAGCTGGGCTGCTTGTACGCTTTCGACAAACGATTGCCAACGAAACCGGCCTCGTTCTTCGAGTTGAACAGGTTGAACACTTCGCCGATCAGTTCAACGCCGTAGTTGCCGAAGAACTTGAACGCCTTGCCCACGCGCACATCCAGCTGCGAGAACGACGAACCCCGCAGCGAGTTCACATGGCTGACGCCGGGGGGCAGATCGAAGTTGAACTTGTCGCCATTGAGGTCGGTGCCGGCCCAATCGGTGTACGGCGTTGCCGAGTGGTAGCGCAGAATGCCGGAGAGATTGATGCCGTACGGAGCGCGATACATGCCGCTCAGCGTCACGCGATGGCGCGCATCGGTGTCGAGAGGACCAGTGCAGGCGCTGCAGTTGGGATCGTACGGATTGACGCTCTGATCGCGCACAGTCCGTAGATCGGGCTGATAACCTGCGGCCGTGATGCGGAACTCGTCGGCTCCGGCGAGGATGTTGCCGGTCGCGTGCGAAATTGTGTAGAAGCCCTGCAGCTCGAAGCGATCGCCCAGACGCGCATGTCCGCCGATGTTCAGGCCGTTGTATTTCGCGAAACCATTGCCCATCCAGAGACGGAAGTTGCCGAACGCCGGGAAGCGCCGCTTGCCGGTCGACGGATCGGTTGGATTCGCGCGGAAGCGGAACGGAATGTCCTTGTAGCTGATGTGCGATCCGTCGACATTCAGTCCGAGCCATGGATTGACCTGCCACGAATATCCAAGCGAGAACTGATCGGAGTACGGTGTGGCCAAGGTGGGAGAAGCGACTTCATTCGGTGGAGGGACCTGACTCCCGGTGATTTGATTGGGGGGCAGCGGCTGGCCGGGCTGAAAGAACGTGCCGTTCGCGTTCTTGATCCCTTTGGGATCGCTGTTGTTGTAAACGACCCCGTAATTCGACTGCACTGCCGCAGCGGGGAACAGAATCGTGGCGTTCGTGTACGGGAAATCGTAATAGCGTCCGTAACCGCCGCGGATGATGTTCTTCGAATCGGCGCGCAGGTCGTACGAGAAGCCGATGCGCGGACCCCAGTTGTTGGTGTCGTTCTTCAGCTTCCCCCCGCCGCCGTTCTTGAAGGGCTGCAAGTAGGCCTCGTTGTACTTCGTTTGCGTGGAGAGCGCCTGCCAGATCGGATTCGTGTGCTGATCGAGATCGAAGCCTTTCCAGAGGTCGTAACGCAAGCCGACATTGACGGTCAGGTTTTTATTGACCGCCAGGTCGTCCTGCACGTAATAGTTGTACTGCTTGATGGGGGTCTTGTTGCCGAAGAAGCCGCCGAAGATCGTGATGTCGGCCACCGGCGATCCCTGCTTGTCGGCGGTCAGTGTGTACTGGCCGGTGGTGCCGACAGTGAAGTCGCCGCCCAGGATCGGCTCGTCGATGTAGTTCGCGCCGACTTTGAAGTCGTGGCGCATCGCGCCGAAATTCATGGACCACGCGAAGTCGTCCTTAAACTGGCGTTTTACCTGTGTCGTCGATTGTGGCGCGTTGATGCTCTGTCCGATCGAGACACCCGACGGATAAACGATGGTGGGGTCAGTGGAATCGGGGCTGATCGAATTCTTGAAGTGGGTGTCCTGGAAAAGAAATTCGTTCAACTTGTCGGAGCTGATCTGCCAGGTGTGCCCGCCGAGGATGGAGTGGTATGTATTCGTGATCGTGCCGAGCGCGCTCGGAAGAATGACCGGGCTCGCGCCGTACTTATCCGAGTTCCTCTGCATGCCGTATCGCACCTGCAGGAACTGTTTGGCGTTGATATCGGCGCTCGCCTTCGCGGTCAGAAGGTTGTCCTTGAACGGAGTGGGGATCGCCTTGCCATCGAAGTCCGGATAAATTCCCTTGGTTTGGACGATGTAGTTCGTCGGCCGTTCCGTGCGCTCGCCGGTGACGAAGAAGTGCGCGCGGTCCCTCATGATCGGGCCTCCGAACGACGCTCCGTATTGATTGCGGCGATACGGCGCCTTGCCGCCCCCGCCGAGCTTTTCGCTCTCGGATTCCGAGTTGAGGCTCTTGTCGCGATAAAACTCGTAAGCGCTGCCTTCGAAGGTGTTCGTCCCGGTCTTGGTGACCACCGTCAGCACGCCGCCGGTGGTGCGGCCGAATTCCGCTTTGTACTGCTGCGTCTGAATGTTGAATTCCTGCACCGCTTCGATGTTGAAGTTCTGCAGCGCGCCCCCGATGGTGTCATCGGTGTTGTCGCCGCCGTCGATGAGGAAATTCACGTTGCGGCCGCTGCCGCCGTTCAGCGCGATAGTCATCTGTCCCGGCTTGGTCGGGTCAGCGTTGACAGAGAGCGTCGTTCCCGGCGCAAGTGTGCCGAGGTTCGCGAACTGACGGCCGTTGAGAGGTAGATTCTGAATCTCCTTCTGGCTGACGACCGTGCTGACCGCCGGTGTGGTCTCGATAAGCGGAGCCGACGCCGTGACCGTGATCTGTTCTTTGACCGCCGCCTGCTTGAGCGCGATGTTCAGCTCACGCTCTTGCGCAACGTTCAACTCGACGTTGCGTGTCGTCACGGAGGCAAATCCCGAAAGATCGGCGGTGACGATGTAGGTGCCGACCGGTAAAGACGGAAAACGATAGGCACCATCGGCTCCCGTCACGACCGAACGATTGAAGCCGGTGGCGTTTTGGGTTGCCGTGACGGTAACGCCGGGCAATGCCCCGCCTGACGCGTCGGTCACGGTTCCACCGAGAGCCGCGCCACCAGTCTGCGCAAAGGCAGCCGTCACGGTCAGAAGTAGAAGTAGGGAAAGAACAATATAAGAGAGTGGCCTCTTCACATGGACCTCCTTCGAATCCGAAAATTGACGCCGACTATAGACCAAGTTAACGCTTCCGTGGTAGCCGAGCGAGCAGAGTTTCGGCCGCTTTCCGCTGCGCACTCCCCTTGGGCAGGTGTGTTAGCAGGTGTTGGAGCTCGGTTCGCGCGCCCGAGATGTTCCCGGACAATTGCAGAGCGATCGCCCGATTGAGCCGCGCTTCATAGAAGTTAGGCGCCGCCGCCAGCGCCTTGTCGAAATCGGCGATGGCCTCGGCGCTCCTCCCCTCCTGCACGGCGATCACCCCCAGTCCGTTCAGAGGATCGGCGTAGGTGGGAGTGATCTCGAGGGCTGTGCGATACGCAGTTTCGGCGTCTGCTGTGCGGCCGGCACTTCGCAAAACGTTGCCGAGGTTGTTCCAGGCGCGGGCGTTGCGAGGATCGAGCTCGATCGCTTTTCGGAATTCGGTTTCGGCGCCGCTGGGGTCGCCGGTTTCGATGTCGGCGATTCCGAGGATGTTGTGCGCGTCGGGACGATGAGGATCGAGTCGGATCGCCTCGATCGCGACTTGTCTCGCCTCGGCCGTGCGTCCGCGCTCTTGAAGCGCCGAGGCGAGGTTGTACCAGGCGTCGGGATCGGCAGGAGAAAGCGCGACCGCCTCGCGATTAAGCGCAATGGCGCGATCGATCGCTCCGTGGAGCTTGACCGCGCGGGCGAGCGTGGAACGGAAAACGGGATTGGCGGGATCTTTCGAGACCAGCTGCTCGAGATCGGCGATCGAATTTTTGGCCTGTGCTTCTTCGTAGCGTCGAAAAAGCGGCGCCATCTCGCGCGGATCGCGGCCGCTGCCCCTGGCGGCCGCACCCGGCGCAACGTAGCCGAGGCTCGCGAGTTTCGCGCGGGTCTCGGCGTCGACCGTTCCGGTGGCGGCTATCGCGGTCGCGCCAATCGCGTCCAGCCGTTTGCCGAGCTGACCGTAAAGCCGCCGCCGATCATCGATGATGTTCCTGGTCTCGTTTGGATCGCGGGCAAGATCGAACATCTCGGACGTCGCGCCGCGAATCAGCTTGATATTTCCGCTGCGAATCGATGTGAGGCCGCTCCATCCGAATGACTTGGCATACTCCGATTCGGCGTAGATATCCGATGCCGCGTCATGCGGAATCGACAAGCCGACCATGGCCGCAATCCGCGGCGCGACTTCCACGGTGCTGATCGGCTGCAGCACTGAGTTGGGCTTCACATCGGGTCCCGCCATGATGAGCGGAACATGCAGCGTGGATTCGTAGACCAGCAGGCCGTGGGTCAGCTCGCCGTGTTCGCCGAGGGCCTCACCGTGATCACCGACCACGACGACGATCGTCTTCGCGGGATCGATCGCGCTCAGAATCCGGCCGACTTGCGCGTCGACGTACGCCACTTCGCCGTCGTACGTCTGCGGAAACGGGGCGGGCGGCGCGTAGGGGGCGTGCGCATCATAGAGATGGATCCACGCGAACCATGGCCGTCCGTCGCTGCGGCTCAGCCACGCCAGCGCGCGATCGACGGTCTCGCCGCCGCGGCGTTCGGCCTCGAACATCGCCGCGGTGTCGTTGGGATCGCGGGCGATCGCGTCGTCGTACGTTTCGAATCCACGCCAAAGGCCGAAGCGCCGATCGAGGACGAATGCGCTGACGAACGCGCCCGTGCGATAGCCGCCTTTCGCGAAAACAGTGGCGAGAGTAGGGCGATCGGGAAACGAGCCGACTTCGTTATTCCGCAGGCCGTGATGCGGAGGAAGGATGCCGGAGAGAATGGTCGCGTGCGAGGGCAAGGTCAGCGGCGCGACCGAATCCGCATGCTGGAACCACTCGCCTCTCTGCGCGAGTTTCAGCAGATTCGGCGTTGCCGGAGTGACGCGATCGGCGCGAAAGGTATCGAGGGTGATGAGGAGGACGTTGGGCTTTGCCTGCTCGTGCTTCCCGCAGGTGGTCAAAAGAATCAAAAGGACCAGGAAAGGCTTACGCAACCGTCACAGAATAAGAAAGGGTGGCGCCGGAGCGCCACCCTTTTGATGCCGGGGTCGTGTCGGGCGACTAGAAGATCAGGCGAGCGCTGAGACGCACCTCGCGCGGATCCTGGAAGGCATTCGGCTTCCCGTAGAAGGGATCGACAAAACACTTCTGCAGCGCGCAGAGTGCTTTCGGATCGAAGCCCTTGAAGAATGCCTGCGCCTCAGCGTGCGAACCGACCGCAAGCGCGTTACCGTTGGCGTCGCGCATTCGCAGATTATCGCCACTGTACACATCGTAGATGTTCAGCACTGTCTTCGTGTCGAAGAGGTTCAGAACGTTCACGCCGAGCGCCAGCGCGTAACCGCCGCCGAGGCGGATTTCGTGCGTGAGGTTGAGATCCGTTTGCTTCAGCCACGGCGAGCGGCCCATGTCGCCGCGACCGAAGGCGAAGAAGGGGATGTTGGAGACCGAGAACTCGGTCTGGAATGGCGTGCCGCTGCCGACGTACTGATTCACGCCGATAGTCGTTCCGAATGCAAATGCGTACGCAGCCTGGGCCTTGAACTGATGCGGACGATCGGTGGCCAGCCTGCCGACGACCGCCTTTCCTTGCGCGTTGAACAAATTGAAAAGACCGTCGAAGGCGCGATTCACGTTCGGTGAAGTGCGAGCGTTGCCGGAGCCAACCGCCTCGTCGGAATTGGCCAGCCCGGAGTAGTTGCCTGTAAGCCGGCTGTAGAGGTAGCTCGCATGCAGCGACAAGCGGTTGGAGAAGCGCCGGGTGAACTCCACTTCCAGGCCGTTGTAGTCGCGCTTCGGCTTCGGCATGGACGGCAAGTCCGCTCCGAGGATGTGCCGGGCAACGCCTTCGCCAGGATTGGCGATGAAGAATTGCTCTTCCTGGGAGCCATCTGGGTTGGTCACCAGAACTCCGGTGTCTTCGATGGTCCGAACGAGGTGCTTGCGAGTGAGGCGGGCGCCGATCGCCATCGTCGGCGAAAGCTCATGCTGCATGCCGACGGTGTACTCCTCCTGCTGCATCGGTTTGAGCTTCGGGTCGATGAGGTTCAGATCGGCTGCGTTGGCAGGATGACGGAAATCGACGTTGTACACAAACGTCGCACCGTTGCAGGTCGGCCGCTGAGTGATGGAGTTGGTGATGCCCTGACAATTGAGCGACAGGTAATCGACGGTGTTCAGATCGAAAGAGGCGTCGATCCATTTCTCGCCGCCGAACGATCCGCGCGGCAACTCCATTTTCATGATGTCGTAGAACCTGCCGTAACTGCCATACGCCTTCGTGCGGCCGTCGCCACGAACGTCGTAAGAGAAGCCGAGACGTGGAGCGAGTTTGTCGCCGTACCCCCAATTGACCGCATAGCGACCGGTGATTCCCTCAGTGGCATATGACGGCACCTTCTCCTGCTCGCCACGTAAGCCAATGTTGAGCGTCAGGCGATCGTTCAGGGTGGTCCAGCTATCCTGCAGGAATAGCCCGAGATTTTTGCTCGTCACGTCGCCCGTTCTGCGGAACTGACGGACGCGGACCGCTCCGTACTTGCCGCGTGTGCCACTCAGCGGATTGGCGCGGTTCCAGTAAATCGTGACGCGATAGTTCTGCTCCCCATCTAAAACCTGGTTCTTCAGGTTCTCGATCTGCACGCCGCCCTTGAGCCGATGCTCACCCATGAATTGCGTGAACCAGGAAGTATCCAGGTTGACGTTGTCGCGGGTGTAGGCGTCCTTCTGTGTCGCCGTATTGGTCGGTATGCTCGAATAGCCCGAGGGATGGACCTGGCTCGGCGGCGCGTCGGAAAACACGCTGTTCGAACCGGAGAAGACGTAGCGTGGATCAGTCGAGATTCCCGACTGACGGTAGTTCCGGAAGAAACGCCCGCCGCGGAGGCTCGAATACGACGATGAATTGGCCACGAAGTCGGCGTATCCAGACGCGGTCCAGTTGATGAACTTGTCGTTCTTTCCCGTGTACAACGATGGGTTGGGGTTGCCGCGGCCGTTGACGCCAGGCAGAAGGTTCGTCGTCTTGTAGCCGCTGTTGTTGAATGCGAATTTGTAGAGAAACTTCGAAGTGGCACTTCCGGTGAGGTTCAGCACCCCGTTGTCTCGCCGGAAATCCTGCGAATATGACTGAGTGAAACCCTCCGGCGTTCGGTCGATGTTCTGAACGGCCGGCTCATAAGCGGCGAAGAACCACAGTCGATCGCGCATGACCGGACCGCCGAGCGTGAATCCCGGTTCGACGACCTTGTTGTCATCGCGAGGAAACGTGTGGTACTCGGATGCATTCGGATCGGTCGCCTTGATCTGCAGCGTTGGGCGAACGCCCCCGCCCCACGCACGATTCGTGTAGTAGCCACCGACCGAACCCTTCAATTCGTTCGTGCCGGTCTTGGTGATGACGTTGATCACTCCGCCCACCGCGCCACCAAACTCGGCCTGATAGCCGGCGGATTTCACCTGAACTTCGTCGACGAAGTCGGTGACCAGGACTTTGCCGGACACGCCCGTCTGCGGGTTTGTGGTGTCGACACCATCCATGATGTATTTGTTCTCGGAACCTGACGCTCCGTCAACTGTGATGCCTCCGGCCTTCGGATCATTTCTAGCGCCCGGTGCCAGGGTGGCGATCGATGTAAAGTCGCGACCCTTCGGAAGCCGCTCGAAAGTTTCGGCACGGATCGAATTCGTAGTTGCGCTCGAGGTCACGTCGACGATCGGCGCTTCCGCGCTCACTGTGACGCTCTCCGAGACGTGTGCCAATTTCATCTGCACGTCGACCTTCTTTGGCGCACCGAGCGTGACCTGAACGTCCTTGATCGTTGTCTTCTGCATTCCCTCCAGGGTCGCGTTAATCGCGTAGATCCCTGGAGGCACCGCCGGGAATCGGTATCGGCCCGCGCCGTCGGTCGTAGCCGACAAGCGTTGGCCATTGGCGCTCACCAGTCCGATCGACACGCCTGGAAGCGCTGCCCCCGACGGGTCGGTCACTACGCCCTCGATGGTGGCCGTCTGCTCCTGTGCGACAACGGGAATTGCGGAAAGCACTAAAAGTGCGATTGCTAGCAATGGAAAAGAACGCGACGCAAGACCTTTCATCTTCGCCCCCTGTGAACCTCGTTTTTGAGTTGGCCTGCTGTGCCGCGCGCAATATATGACCGTGTTACAAGACAGTCAACAGACAGTTACAGCGGGATGTTGCCGTGCTTCTTGGGCGGATTCTTGTCCCGCTTGTTGCGCAGCATTGCGAAGGCGGTGATCACTTTGCGCCGCGTGAATCGCGGCTCGATGATCTCGTCGATATATCCCCGCTCGGCAGCGATGTACGGATTCGCGAACTTCTCCCTGTACTCGGCGATCTTCTGATCGCGATCGTACGACCCGCGATAGAGAATATTGACCGCCCCCTCCGCGCCCATGACCGCGATCTCGGCGGTCGGGTACGCGAAGTTCATGTCGGCGCGAATGTGCTTGGAGTTCATCACGCAGTACGCGCCGCCGTACGCCTTCCGCGTGATCACCGTGATCTTCGGCACGGTCGCTTCCGCCAGCGCGTAGAGCAGCTTCGCGCCCTGCACGATGATGCCGCCGTATTCCTGGTCCGTCCCGGGGAGAAATCCCGGCACATCCTCGACCACCAGCAGTGGGATGTTGAAGGCATCGCAGAAGCGGACGAACCGCGCGCCCTTGCGCGACGCGTTGATATCGAGCACACCCGCCAGAAAGGCAGGCTGATTCGCGACCACCCCCACCGGCGATCCGTTGAGCCGGATGAATCCGACCACCAGATTGCGGGCGAAATGCTGATGCACCTCCAGAAAGTGCCCTTCGTCGGCGATGGTCTTGATCAGATCGCGGATCTCGTAAGGCTGATTGGGATTCTCCGGGATGAAGTTGTCGAGCCGGGCGTCGACGCGATTGATGTCGTCGGCGTTCGCGATGCGGGGCGGATCGTCGAGATTGTTCGACGGGATGAACGACAGCAGCTCGCGGATGGTGGCCAGGCAGTCTTCATCGGAATCGGCTGCGAAGTGTGCGACGCCGGAGATCTGATTGTGCGTCTCCGCGCCGCCTAACTTTTCCTTGGTGACTTCCTCGTGCGTTACGGTCTTGATCACGTCCGGACCGGTGACGAACATGTAGCTGGTGCGCTTCACCATCAAAATGAAGTCGGTGATGGCGGGCGAGTAAACGGCGCCGCCGGCGCACGGTCCCATGATGGCGGAGATCTGCGGGATGACGCCGCTGGCCAGCGTGTTGCGCAGAAAAATGTCGGCGTAGCCGCCCAGCGATACCACGCCTTCCTGGATGCGCGCACCGCCGGAGTCGTTGAGGCCGATGATGGGCGCGCCGTTCTTCATGGCCAGGTCCATGATCTTCACGATCTTGGCGGCGTGCGTTTCGGAGAGCGATCCGCCGAAGACTGTGAAGTCCTGCGCGAAGGCGTACACCAGTCTTCCCTGAACAGTCCCGTAGCCGGCCACCACGCCGTCGCCGGGAACGCGCTGCTTCTCCATCCCGAAATCGGTGTTGCGATGGACCACCAGCTGATCGAGCTCCTGAAACGATCCGGGATCGAACAGCAGCGAGACGCGCTCGCGCGCGGTCAGCTTGCCTTCGCTGTGCTGACGCTGGATGCGCGCCTCGCCTCCGCCCAGCTCGCTCTCTTTTTTGCGGCGTTCGAGTTCGTCGAGATTCACAGGACGAAATTCCGTTCCGTGGCCACGCGCTGCATCTCGTCGGCCAGCTCGATCTCGGACGGCTCGCGATCGCCGATGGTCCTGGCCAGACGCCCGCGCGCCTCCGTCTCGATCGAGTCGTAGGCCTGGAAGTTGTCCTCCAGCGAGCGGGTCACGATCTGGATACCGATCTCGGCGTCGCCGAATTCGACCAGCCCGCGGTCCTCGAGGCGATTGACGATGGCCCGCGCCAGGAACTCGATCTGTTTGATGTTGGTCGGCATCGCAATCCGATTCTAAAGCATGAGTTCCGCGCCGAACGCACCGGCCCCGAACGGGTACCACGTCGCGGTCGGCCAGGCAGCGATGATCGGACGCAGCGGCAGCGTGACGGGGTAAGCGGCCCCACCATCGACGCACAGAGCGCGAATCTCGCGTCGCGAGACCGGCGCCAGGAGGGCCACCGCTTCCGGGACGTCTTCGTCGATGGCGCCAAACGGTGCAACGCGCAGATGAAACCACGCTTTGCGCGGACGCACGCGGTAGCTCGGCCGAAACCAATTGGGCGGCTCATGCTCGGCCAGCTGCTCGCGAATGGGTTCGCCCTTGCCGTCGTGCGGGGCAGTCGATTGCAGCTTGGCAATGGCCGTCAGCGGCAGGAGCGCCGCGCCGACATGCTCGGCAACGCGAATTCTCCTGGCGGGCTTGCGTTCTTTTCCGGCGCGCATCAGAGCGGGGAGCACGCGTCGCAAGGCGTCGAATCGAAATTCGGCGAAATCGAAGATCGCGCGCAAGGGCGGTCGGGCAATGGAGAGATGCACCCGGCGAATGTTCTCGCGCCAGCGCACTTCGCCGAATTGATGCGCCACCACGCCTTCATTGACGAACAGCCGCTCGATCATGAGCGGACGCTCGACCATCGATTCGATCTCGGCGGCGGCAGCCTCGACGCGCTTGGAGTCAGGATCGGCGAGATCGAGGGCATCGCCGAGGGCCCGGGTGCGAAAGATGCCGTGGGATTCGGTGGCTTCGCCTGCCTCGTCGACGAACAACAGATGCTGGCCCTCCCGCCGCACCGACCTTCCCCACTTTCGATAGAGCTCGCTCACCGCAGCGCCGCCGTCACCATGACCGGTGCGTGGGAGGCGACATACAGTTCCTGCCCCTCCCGCGAACAGATCACGCCGGGATAGCGGATCGGATCGCCGGTCGCGCCGGTGAGTGCCCGCGAAATATGTATACGTAATCCATGTATAGTAAATGGCGATATTCTGTCCGACTTTTTTCCGCTGACACGATCCGCGACCGCCACATCGATCGAGACCGATTCCGACAGCGGCTCGTAAGTGCCCCCGCTGACGAGGAAGACTTCGATGCGTTCGGATGGTAGCTGGAAGGGGGCGCCCATCTGCTCGAAATGCAGATTGGTCATCCGGCGGAGGGGCAGGTCGCGGAACGATTCGCGGCGCAGCGCAGCGGGCGACTGGCCGTCGAGGAGGTTTGCCACGCGCCCATCGCGCGCAACGTCGCGCGCGCGAAGCCACCCCGGCCACTCCAGCGCGGAATGGGCATGCTCCGCGGCGTGGCCGATGGCCTCGTGCAGCAGCACCGCCGCCGAGCCGTTGCGCCACACGATGGGCAGGGGGCGGGAGGGGGGTGGAGCGGTAGGGGGGCGGAGGAGGCGCCGCAGCGCGTCGTAATCGGCCGCGGCATCGTCGGGAGTCGTGACGACGGAGACTCCGTCGAGTGTGATGGTAATGGTCGACTCGACGTCAGCGGCGGTGGCAGTGACGATGCCCCGAACACGAGCATCCCTCAACGATTCGGTGGCGCGGCGCAGGCGATCCATCTCCGCATCGCAATCGTGATTCAGTTTGTCCAGCAGTGCGCCGTCGTCGATTTTGTCGCTGGCCACGATCCTGCGCCCGCGCGCGATGGCCTGCCCCTGGCTCGAGCGCGATTCCGCCAGGGAGCCGCGCACCCACAGCTCATCGCGACGAACCATGACGAAATGGTCCTGGCCGTTCAATTCATCTGATAGTTGAATGTCCTGCTCTGCGCGTTGAACGTGACCGTTAGGCGGTGCGCAACACCGGGCGCGAAGTTCTGGCGCTGGATCGTGTGATGCTCCTGAATCGAGAGGGATGGAATGACGACCCAGATTTCGACATCGGCGGTCTTGGGCGTGATTTCCCTGGTGGCGCTGACCTCGCGCGGAACTTTGCGTTTCAGCAGAAACCGTCCGGTCTCCATCCACAGATTCTCGTGCGCCACCACTTCGCCGCCGACCTTGACCATGATGTAGCCGTCGGCCACGGAGCTGTTCATGGAGACCGTCATCTGTGCCGGTCCGGCCACCGGACGCAGCACCGGTTTCGTTTGCGTCCGCCCGCGCGTAGTCGTCGCGACGGGTTGCGTTGTCGTTGCCTGCTGTTGCGTCAGCCGCTGCGCTGCTTTTGATCGCTCTTCATTATCAGCTTCCTGCTGCGCCAGCTTCAGATAGTTTGCGGCGTCCTCAGAATTCGGATTCAGATGGAATGCGTCTTCGAAGGCCTTGACCGCTTCCGGGAACTGGCGGTTGTTGAAGAAGACCATGCCTTCGTCGAATCGCGCTTTCGCCAGTACGGACTGCTGCTTGGAGCTTTCCTCCCGCTTCATGATCTCGGTGAGCTTGGAGAGCAGCGAGGCGACGTACGGAGACTGCGGCGCGATTTTGGCGAGCTGATCGAACTTGTCGAAGGCATCGTTCACGCGACCCTGATGCAGGAGCTGATTGCCCTGCAGCCGCAGTTGTTTCTGGCGCGCGATTCTCGCTCCCCACGCCGTGTCGGCGACCGGAATCGCCGGCCGTCTGGCGCGGATCACCGCGACCGCGATGAGGAGCCCGAGGACCAGGACGCCTGCGATGGAAAAGAAGATCGCCGGCGCGATTGGAGTCCGCCACAGCGGCATCGCTCGAACGCCGTCGAGCGTTTTTCGCATCATCTCCGCCGGACGACGTCGCGGCATTGAGACCGGCTTGGGCAGCGCGGGAGCGGCAGGAACGACAGAGGGCGCGCCGGCGGCCGCGGCAGCTGCCACCGTGCCGTGGGGATTGCCCCTCAAAGCCGGACGCGGATTCTCGCTTGCCAGACTCGCCTGCGGAAACGGAATCTCGATGGTCGGAATCCGGTCATGCTCGCGCGTGATCATGGTCGGCTCTTCCAGCATCGGCTCGTACTGTTTGAGCGGGCGTTCGCCGCGCACGACCGCGCGCAGGGCGCTGGCAAACTCACGGCCTCGCTGATACCTCTTGGCCGGATCTTTGGCGAGAGAAAAGGCGACCACCTCGTCGAAACCGTCGGGAATCTGGGGATTGATTTCGTGCAGGGGCGGGAAAGGCTCGTGAACGATTTTGTACGAGATCGACGTGAGCGAATCGCCGCCGAACGGTTTACGCCGCGTCAGACATTCGTAGAGACAGATGCCGAGGGAAAAGATGTCGGTGCGGCCGTCAACGGGCGCGCCGCGAATCTGCTCGGGGGCCATGTAGTTTGGCGTTCCGAGAAATTGTCCGGTGGTGGTGAGATTTCCGCCCGAGGCGATCTTGGCGATGCCGAAGTCGGTGATCTTGGCGCGATTGCCTTCCACCAGGATGATGTTTGCAGGCTTCACGTCGCGATGCACGATGCCTTTTGCGTGCGCGAAGTCGAGGGCGTCGGCGACCTGGGCGATGATGTCGCCGATTTCGTCGAAGCTCAGCGGGCGGCCCTGCGCCAGGATCTCCTTCAGATTCTGCCCCTCGACAAACTCCATCGCGATGAAGGACGTGCCGCTGGCGTCATCCTGACCGATGTCGTGCACCGTCACGATGGCCGGATGATTCAGAATCCCGGCCGCCTGCGCTTCACGCACGAATCGCTGCTGAAACTCTTTGGTCTCGTCGTCATCTCCCGGCCGGATGCGGATGGTCTTGAGCGCCACCAGCCGGCCGATGAGCGGGTCTTTCGCTAGGTAAACCACCCCCATGGCGCCCTTGCCGAGCTCGCGCACAATCTCGTAACGAGCGAGCTTCACCGTTCGCTCTCCGCTATTTTGCGGCCCCGTTTCAAGGGGAGACCCATAGGCCGTCAATGATAACTCCTGCAAAAAATACGGAATGTGCGCAGACACCCATGTCTGCGCGGCAGAGGCAGGAGTGCCTGTGCCACACCTCGTACCCAACTTTAATTTATCATCTACGTCCCATTTCGACACCCCCCATGCGAGGACATCCAATATGAAGGTCTATTCCAGTTCCGAGATCCGAAACGTTGCCGTCGTGGGCCATAACGACACCGGCAAAACCACCCTGGTCTCCCAGCTCCTGTTCAACGCCGGCGCAACCACCCGCCAGGGCCGCATCGAGGACGGCACGACCACCACCGACTTCGACCAGGACGAAATCGAGCGGAAGCACTCGATCTCGGCCGCCATTGGCTACGTGGAGTGGAAAAACGTCAAGATCAACCTGCTCGATACCCCCGGTTTCGGCATCTTCCTGATGGAGGCGAAGGCCGCCATGCGCGTCGCCGACGCGGCGGCGGTGGTGGTCAGCGGCGTTACAGGCGTGGAAGTGACGACCGAGAAAATGTGGAAATTCGCCGATGAGTTCGAGCTGCCGCGGCTGTTGATCATCAACAAGATGGACCGCGAGCGGGCCTCGTTTTCCCGGTCGCTGGAGGCGCTGCAGAAGAAGTTCGGCAAGAACGTCGTTCCGATCCAGCTTCCGATGGGAGAAGAAAAGGATTTCAAGGGCGTCATCGATCTGGTGGCCATGAAGGGCTACCGGTACGCGACCGACGGATCAGGCAAGTTTGAAACGATCGACATCCCCGCCGATCAGAAGAGCGAAGCGGACGAGGCCCGCGAGGCCCTCATCGAGAAGGTTGCCGAAGGCGACGACACGCTCATGGAGCGCTTCTTCGACCAGGGCGGACTCTCGCAGGAAGAGTTGATCGACGGACTCAAACGCGAGATCTTGCATCATCAGATCTTCCCGGTCCTGCTCGACTCGGCGTCGCACAACATGGCGGGGCATCCGATTCTCGATGCCTTCGTCGCTTTGTTGCCGTCGCCCGACGAAGTGAAGACCATCGACGGCAAGAATGCCAAAGGCGAGAAGATCACCTTCGAGCGACGCGCCGAGGCATTTCCGGCAGCGTTGGTGTTCAAGACCTTCTCGGATCCGTTCTCGGGACGCGTGTCGGTCTTCCGCATTTACTCGGGCACACTCAAGTCCGACACGTCCTACTGGAACACCACCAAGGATCACGAAGAGCGCATTGGAAAACTGCAGCTTCTTCAGGGTAAGCAGCAGGTTCCGGTGCCGGAGCTGCGCGCGGGCGACATCGGCGCGGTCGCGAAGCTCAAAGATGTGCACACCGGTGAGACGCTGGCCGCCAAGGACCATCAGATCGTCATCGAGCATGTTGTCTATCCGGAGGCGGCGATTTCCTTCGCGATCGAAGGCAAAGCGCGGGGCGACGAAGACAAAATCGGGGCAGCCCTGCAGCGCATCATGGAAGAGGACCCGACCATCCGCTTCCACCGCGACGAGCAGACCAAGGAGTTCCTGCTCAGCGGGCAGGGACAACTGCACGTCGAGATCGTCGTTTCGAAGCTGAAGAAGAAATACGGCGTCGACGTCATTCTCCATCCGCCGAAAGTTCCGTATCGCGAGACCATCACCAGGCTCGCCGATGCGCACGGCCGCCACAAGAAGCAGTCGGGAGGTCACGGTCAGTTCGCCGACTGCAAGATCAAGATGGAGCCGCTGCCGCGCGGAGCGGATTTCGAATTCGTCGACGAGATTTTCGGCGGCTCGATCCCGCGTCAGTACATCCCGGCCGTCGAGAAGGGGATTCAGGATGCGCGGCGCAAGGGGTTCCTGGCAGGATATCCGGTCGTCGATTTCCGGGTGCGACTGATCGACGGTCAGTATCACGACGTCGACTCGTCGGAGCTGGCGTTCAAGATCGCAGGCTCGCTCGCGTTTCAGCAGGGAATGGAGCAGGCCAAGCCGACGCTGCTCGAGCCGATCATGAGAGTCGACATCAGCGCGCCGACCGAGTACGTCGGCGATCTGATGGGCGATCTGAATTCGCGTCGCGGCAGAATGGAAGGCGTCGACGCCGAAGAGGACGTGCAAACGCTGCACGCGCGCGTCCCGCTGGCCGAGATGCTGACTTACGGCTCGACGCTGCGATCGATCACGCAGGGCCGCGGCAGCTTCCACATGGAGTTCTCACATTACGAGGAAGTGCCGCGCAACCTTCAGGAGAAGATCATCGCCGAGTCGAAGAAGTTGCAGCAGGAGCAGCACGCGGCGCACTGAGACGTACGTCGATGTGCGCGATCTCGAGCTGAGCGTTCTCGCTGGCCGTGACCAAGAACTGCGCGTCCTGGTATCCCGGCGCCACGATGCGCACCGTGTAGCTCCCCTCCGCCGGAAAGTCGTAGACCTTGTCGAGATTGTTGAACTGCCGCGCCTCGCCGATGGCGACGCCGTTGACGTAAACCATCGCGTCTTCGGGCACGACGCTGGTGATCATCCCGCGGCGGGCAGACAATTGGGCCGCGCCAGGAGCAGCCGGTCCGCCGGCCGTCGGTGCATTCTCCGGGAAAACGAGCGACGCGCCCGGCTCGGGCTCACCGGGCGGCCCGCCACCGGTCATCCGCGGCGGACGGCGATTCTTGATGATGCCGTTCGCCAGAGTTGGATTTCGAAATCGCAGGCCGGTGTAGACCGCAAGACCGGCCATGACCACCAGCACGATGCCGATGACCGCCGGCACCCATGCCGGCAGCCCCGGTTCGGAAACATGCCGCTCGCGCGGCGGCTCCGGCTCAGTCGTCATTCACTTTCCGCGGTCTCGTCGACTTCCGCCACACCTTCGTCCGTCACCAGTGTGTCCTCGTCGTCTTCGAGCTTGTCGAACTCCTCCTGACGCTGGCGCAGCAGCCGGAGAGCGCGATCTTCATCGTCGGCGCGAACGTACACCCGCACATCCCCAAGCCTCCCCATGTTTGAGGGGAGAACGCTGGCCTCGGCGTGTTCGACCTGGGCATCGATGTCTTCAGCCTCCAGGAAGCCCTGGATCAATTGCGCCTCGTCCGAATTGGGAGCGGTGGCAATCTCGATCCACGTCGTGCCGTCATCGGATTGGAAGGTGTTGTACGGAAGGTCTTCGGGCATGGCAGTCTCCTAGCGAAGCAAAGTCACGGTTCCGGGATGGTCCGTCACTTTCCCGATCTTTGCATAGAACAGGCCGCCTTCGCGAAAGCGCTTCTCGATCGCGGCAAGCTTCTGGGCGGGAACCGATATCAACAAGCCTCCGCTTGTCTGCGCATCACACATCAATGTGTACTCGAAATCGTCGACCTGCACGCCGACGTGCGACTTGAATGATTCCGCGTTGCGGATCGTCCCTTCCGGGCGGAAACCGCGCGCGAGGTAGTCGCGCGTTCCTTCGAGCAACGGCACAGACCCAACGTGAATCTCCGCTCCAACTCTCGAACCGGTACACATCTCGAGCAGATGTCCGACCAGACCATAGCCGGTGATGTCAGTCGCTGCGTTGACTCCGACATCGCTCATCACCCGAGCCGCGTCGCGATTCAGCATCGTCATCCAGCGGATCGCTTCCGACATATCGGGCGGCTCGCTTCGGCGAAACGTCCGCTTGCTCAACCCGCGATAGGCGCATACCAGGATGCCGTTGCCGATCGGCTTGGTGAGAATGAGAGTGTCGCCCGCTCTGGCGGTCGAGTTGCGGACGATCTTGTCGGCAGACACCACGCCGGTGACTGCCAGTCCATACTTCGGGATGTCGTCGATGATGGTGTGCCCGCCCGCGACGGGAAATCCCGCTTCGCGCGCTTTGTCGGCGCCGCCGCGGAGAATTTGCTCGAGAACTTCGAGCGGCAGTACGTCGGTCGGAAACGCTGCGATTGCCAGACCCAAAATCGGTGTCGCACCCATGGCGTAGATGTCGGAGACGGAATTGGCAGCCGCTATGGCACCGAAAAGGTAGGGGTCGTCGACGATGGGCGTGAAGAAATCGACAGTCTGCGCGATGGCCTGATCGCCGTTGATGCGCAGCACTGCGGCGTCGTCGTTGGTGCCGTAACCGACCAGAAGATCCCCCAGCCCTTCCGTGGAAGGGAGTTTCGCCAGCACGGAGTGAAGGTCATCCTGACCCAGCTTGCAGGCTCAACCGCCGGTGGTGGCGAACGAGGAGAGCGGCGGATACGACTTGATCTTCCGCTTCACGGGGAGATCTTAAGGCAGAAGGCAGAAAGCAGAAGGCAGAAGTCGCGCGCACTCACTTCTGCCTTCTGCTTTCTGCCTTCTGCCTTTACTGCGGCCGTTCCTCGCCCAACACCATCGCTCGCGCAGCCTCCACGGCGTCGAGGATCTCCTGATACAGCTCGAAGGCGAGATCAGGCTTCAGCGGCGCGTCGGCGCCACGACTGACGATCTCTGCAATCTGCGATGCGTAGTGCGATGCTGCCGGCAAGCGCTCGCCGGAAGCCTGAATCTGACGAAAGCCGGCCACCAGCTCCTCCCGCAGCGATTCCCGAAAAAGTCCGGTGACGAGATCGCGCTCGAGATTTTCGTAATCGACATTCATGGTTTGTAGGCGATCGTGACCGACGCGCCGTTGCTCGAGACCTGAGGATCGATTTTGTGATCGCGGAGGAATTTTGCGTAGGCATCACGGAAGGCGGCCGCCCTGGCGGGATTCTCCCATTGCGTTTCGGCCAGGACGCTTCCGTCGCGCTTGACAGTGACGCGATCGTCAACCCAGCCCTCGGCACGATCGCCGACGAGATATCGCCAGTGAAACTCGCCCAGGCGTTCGATGGTCAGGGTGTCGCGGGAACGAGGAGGATCGAACGGCGCCGCTCCTTTTTCTCCACGCGCGACGCGCGCCCAATATTCGGCCGGGTGCAGGAGCTCACGCGTCGTCCGCGGCGGATTCGCGTGCATCTTGCCGATCTCTTTCCAGCCGCCATGGCGATAAGCTTCCGCCACGAGTTTCAGGCCTTCCAGGTACGGAAACTTGAGAACCTCCACAAAGTAGCGCGGCGTGTCGGGATCGACAGTCTTCTCGGCCTCCGCTCCGCCTAACGCGTTGATCAGAAAATCGCTCTTGATGGCCTCGTCAAGCGACTGCCCCGACTTCTGCAGCAGGTAGTCGAGCATGACCAGCGTCGCCTCCCCTTCCAGCAGGGCGTGATAGGCAAGCTCGCCATCGGTGTCCTTTTGCAATGCCTTGTCGCGGGCCGCGGCGTCGAAACGCTGATCCTGCAGGGCGTGCGTCAATTCGTGCATGACGACCGACTTGCGCAGCGCGTCGGCGTCGCCGAGGCCGGCCAGACTCTCCGGAAGCTGCCGGATCGCGAAATAGGTGTGCGTCATCGGATCGTAGAATGCCAGCACCTGCGAGTCGTACAACTTGAACATGCGCTCGATGACATCGGGGGTGGATGCATCCACGAACTGCAGCGCCTGAAGAATCTTCACGTAGTCTTCGATGGAGTACGGAATGGACTTGGCGAGCTGCTGGCGGATCAGCGGTCGCAGTTCGCTGCGATCGATGGTCCGCTGCGTGACATCGTGAGCGAAGGTGAGGCCGCGAAGCCTCTCGACTTCGCGCATCTCCTTGTCCAAAGACGACGCAACTGAAACGCTGCCAACGAGAAGGAGCGCTGCCGCGATATGCTTCGAAAGCCTCGACATGCGCATGCGAACCAGCCCTCCGCGGCGCTCATTCCGTCTTGCGGGCTCAGTGCCCCTCCCTGGCAGGGCGCTACAAGAATCCGACGCATTCCGTTGCGGACGCCGACCGGCCGGATGCAAGGAGTCGCGACGGCGATGCGCGGACAAGGTCGAGCAGCGACGACGAAATGGACGGCCGGTCGCCGTCCGCAACCCGGAGGGTTGGGTACGTTGCGGCCAATCTGCTTTCTCGCTCGTCGTCAACGATGTCACCACATCACCCCCTCCTCGCTCGTCGCATCTGGGCCGCAACGCGCCCGCCGGAACGCGTCGCATTTTTCTAGCACCCTGCTAGAATGCCGACCGGTTTTCATGGATAGGGACGGCGAGCGAATCGAGATCACCATCAGCAGCCGATTCGAGAACATCGAGCTCGTCCAGGTGATCGCCGAACATCTCTGTGAGAACGCCGGATTGGACGAAGACGGGTCGCACTGGATCGGGATGGCGGTTCGCGAGGCGGTCGCCAACGCCATCAAGCATGGCAACAAGCTCGACGTGCGGAAAAAAGTGAACGCGACGTTTCATCTTCACGACCACGAGCTGGAGATCAGGATCTCCGACGAAGGGGCCGGGTTCGATCCGGCCACCATCGGCGATCCTCTGAATCCACAGAATCTGATGAAGACCAGCGGCCGCGGCATTTTTTATATGAAGACTTTCATGGACCAGGTGCGATATTCATTTGCCCCCGGCGGCGGAACGTCTTTGGTCATGACGAAAAACCTCGCGAAAGGAACGGGCGTCGCGAGCAGCAAGGTCTAGCGAGCAAGAAGGAGAGAGGACAATGAAAGCCACCCCGCGTACGGTTGACAACGTTGAGGTCATCAAGCTCGATGGCAAGATCACCATTGGCTCGGGTGACCAGCAGCTCCGCGAGATCATCACGAACGCGCTCAATCAGGGAAAAACGAGGATCCTGCTCGACATGAGTGGCGTCACGACCATCGATTCGTCAGGCATCGGTGAGCTGGTCGGCTCGTACACCACCGTCACCAATCGTGGCGGCAAGCTCAAGCTCCTTCACCTGCCTGCCAAACTGAACGAGCTGCTGCACGTCACGCAGCTCATTACAGTGTTCGAGGTCTACGAGAACGAGCAGGAGGCGGTGAAAAGCTTCTGAGGTTCCGCGGTCGCGGGGTTTCGCGGTTGCGGAGTCCCCCCCGCCGAGACCTCGCGACTCCGAGACCGCCTAACCTTCTACGTTCCGCCGCGCCGGCGCCGGGAGGGCGTGGTGGCCGGGGTCGGTTCTTCGGAGACCGTGATCCAGCGCATCGGAAGCGAGTTCGTAAAGACCGTCTCGTTGCCCTCGACCCACTTCGGAAAGAGCTGCGCCGCCAGAACCGGATCGTGAACAGCCTTCTCGGGAATCGCGATCAGCATTTCGAAGGGCGAGGTGTTGCCCAGGAAGTTCACTTTCAACCGCAGCGCATTCGGGCGCGGCGTCCACGGAGATCCCGGATTCGCGACGATCACGACGTGAGCGGCTGTCGAGAAGCTTTTCCGCTCGCCGGGACGAATCGGAATGAGACGCGGCAGGAAATGCTCGCCAGGGATCTCGGACCCGATGCTGATCGTCACCATGTGCGTCTCTTGATCGTAGGTGGCGTCCGGAAGCAGATCGGCGATCAGAATGGTGGTGTTGCGGTGATTGGTCACATCGTATTTGAGCGGAAGCGTAATGTTCGGGCCCAGCCGATCACCGTAAACCTCGGCATCGATCCGCACGTCGCTCTCCGTCCCCACCACACGCCGCGGTTCCTTCATGTCGACAGGCTTGGTCGACGTACACGCGATCACGATGAGTAGGAACGCGAGTGGCGAGTACCGTTTCACGAGAGCTTCCCCCTCGAGAAACGCCTGGGAGTCTCAGTAAGTTCCCGACAAGGGCTGGTCGCTTTCGGCGGTTCCGCGGCGGTTCTCGTTCTTCCAATATACCGGAATGGTGTTGAGAAGAACGGACTCGCTGGCTTCCACCCAGCGGTCGAACATTTCGTTGGAAAGCGGCACCGGGAGGGTGGTCTTTGACTGCAGCTCGATCAGCTTCTGAAACGGCGTAACGTCACGCAGCATCATCACTTGAATCTGAATGTACCTCGGAACCGCTGTCCAGGGAGTGCGGAAGTTTGGCGTCACGATGTGGAGGAGCGCTCCACCGGAAAACACCCGCTTCTCACCGGGACGGATGATGGCGAGGTGCGGCATATTCGGCCCGGGAGGAACTTCCGCGCCGATCGAGACCCTGATCGTTCGCGAATCGCAATCAAAATTGGTGTCAAAAGTCCTGTCGGCGATTGCCACAGGGGCAGCCGACAGATTCTGGATCTGGTAGGTGACGTTGATCGGAGAAGTTTGCGAGATTGTGTCCTGCGCCAGCTCGGCATCCACGCGGACATCCCCCTCACGGCCGAGCGCCCGCCGCGGATCCTTGAAATCGACTTGTGCCGCCATGGCGGTTCCGCCGATCAACATTGCTGCAACTGCTGCAAGCGAAGACTTCATGGCACCCTCCGGCGGGAGAGTGATCAGTCGATCTTCAAGACAGCCAGAAAAGCCTCTTGCGGAATCTCGACCTTCCCGACCCGTTTCATCCGCTTTTTCCCTTCTTTTTGTTTCTCCAGAAGTTTTCTCTTGCGCGTGATGTCGCCGCCGTAGCACTTGGCCAGGACGTTCTTGCGCAGGGGTTTGACGGTTTCACGGGCGATCACGCGATTTCCGATCGCGGCCTGCAGGGCAACTTCGAACATTTGGCGGGGAATGAACTCCTTCATCTTTTCCACGAGCAACTTGCCGCGGGCATAGGCCTTCTCGCGATGCACGATCAGAGAAAGCGCGTCGAGCGGCTCGCCATTGACCAGAATGTCCATCTTGACCAGATCGCTTTCGCGATAGCCGACGAACTGATAATCGAGTGAGGCGTATCCGCGTGAGATCGATTTCAGCTTGTCAAAGAAATCGAGGATCACCTCATTCAACGGCATTTCGTACACAATCATTACTCTGTTGCCGCTGACGTACTCCAGCTTCTTCTGCTGGCCACGCCGGTCGATTGCCAGAGCGAGAATTGGGCCAACGAATTCGTCGGTGGAGAGGATGGTCACTTCCAGGAACGGCTCCTCGATGGAACTGATGAATGCGGGGTCGGGCATCTTCTGCGGGTTCTCGATCTCGAGCACTTCCCCGTCAGTTTTTGTCACGCGATAGCGCACTCCGGGGGCACTGGTGAGCAGCTCGAGATTGAACTCGCGCTCCAGGCGCTCCTGAATGATCTCCATGTGGAGAAGGCCGAGAAAGCCGCACCGGAATCCGAATCCGAGGGCCACGGAGCTTTCGGGTTCGTAGCTGAAGGATGCGTCGTTGAGTTTCATCTTGGCGACGGCATCGCGGAGCTGCTCGTAATCCTCGGTATTGATCGGGAAGATTCCGGCAAACACCATCGGCTTGACTTCCTGAAAGCCGGGAAGCGGCGTCGGGTCGTCGCGCTCGCCTGTCACCGTGTCGCCGATCTTCGCCTGCACGATGTCCTTGATGTTTGCGGAAAGGAACCCGACTTCACCGACGCCGAGCGAATCGACTGCTTTGGGTTTGGGCGTGAAGATGCCCAGCTCCGTGACTTCATAGGAGCGGCCGGTCGACATGAATCGGATCTTCATCCCAGTGCGGATCTCGCCGTCGACGACTCGCAGGAGACTCATGACGCCGCGATAGGAGTCGTACCAGGAGTCGAACAACAGCGCGCGCAGTGGCCCATCCGAAGAGCCCTTTGGCGGCGGAATGTTGGTGATGATCTTCTCGAGGATCTCGTCGATCCCGATGCCGGCCTTCGCGCTGGCGAGCACGGCATCGTGCGCGTCGAGCCCGATCACGTTCTCGATCTGTTCGCGAACCTTCTCCGGTTCGGCGGACGGCAAGTCGACCTTGTTGATGACCGGCAGAATCGCGAGATTGTTGTTGATCGCGAGATAGCTGTTCGCGAGCGTCTGCGCTTCCACGCCCTGCGTCGCGTCGACGACCAGCACCGCGCCTTCGCAGGCCGCGAGGCTTCGCGAAACTTCGTAGGTGAAATCGACGTGGCCCGGAGTGTCGATCAAGTTAAAGGTGTAGTCCCCATAGCGAATCGTGACCGCCCGGGCTTTGATGGTGATGCCGCGCTCCCGCTCGAGGTCCATGTCGTCGAGCATCTGATCGTGCATCTCGCGCACTTCTACTGCGCCCGTCTTCTGCAGCAGACGATCGGAGAGCGTCGTCTTGCCGTGGTCGATGTGGGCGATGATCGAGAAGTTGCGGATGTGTTGCGGGTCGGTCACCTGATCAGCTTGTCATTCCAGTCGTTTTTCCACAATCACCACATCGCGCCAGATCCCGTCGAGCTGCGCGTGACGCTCATAGATGCCGACTTCTCGGAATCCGACCGACCGCAGCAGCGCGCGGCTGGCGGCATTCTCAACGAAAACGCGCGAGACTAATTTCCAGAAGCCGGCCTCGCGTGCGGCCTCGAACAGCGCCAGCATGGCCGCCCGGCCGGCGCCCCTTCCTCGCGCGCTGCGCGCGGCGTAAACCGAAAATTCGGCGATGCCGGCGTAGGCGTCGCGCGGCCGGTACATCGATGTCGATGCGAAGGCGATGACTTCGCCGCTCTCCTCGATGATGACGATGGGATGGCGGCCGTCAAACCATTTCTCGATGTCGGCGGCAGCGCGCGGCCGCGTCTCGAAAGTCGCGATCCGCTCCTCGATCCCTTCGTTGTAGATGCGAGCGATGGCCGCCGCGTCGTCCGTTGTGGCAGGGCGAGCTCTCACATCGTCATCCTGACCCCGCGGAGCGGGGGAAGGATCTCCGTCAACGAGATCCTGCGCCGTCTGCTCGGCTCCGGATGACGCTTCGCGTCATTTCTTGGTCAGCTCGGCGACCACATTGTCGGCGGCGTAAACGTGACGCAGAGCCTCGAGAATCGCGGCGGAATCGACGGCCACCGCGCGTCCAACGCGATCATCGAATTGATAGTCCCACGGCAGCGACTGCAGATTGCCGTCGAAGATGATGCCGACGAACTCGCCGGCGCGATCGACCACCGGGCTCCCCGAATTGCCGCCGATGATGTCGGCAGTGCTGACGAAGTTGAAGGGCGTGCTGCCCTTGATGGCCGCCTTTTTCGCAATCCATGACTTGGGAAGCTCGAACGGCGGTTGATTCTTGTGCTGTGCGGCGCGCTCGAACGTTCCCGCCATGGTGGTCGACCACGGAATCTGATTTCCGTTCTCCAGGAAGCCCTTCACGGTCCCGAACGACAATCGCAGCGTGAAGGTGGCGTCGGGATATGTTTCGCCGCCCATGGTCTTGAAGGTCGCGTTGGCGATCTTGGCGTAAGCCTGCGTCAGCGTCTCGTCGACGCTGTCCTCGTACTTTTTCCGCAGCTCGCGCGCTCGCGGATCGACAAGACGTGCCACGCGGATCATCGGATCGTTCGATGCCTCGACCACCGCCTTTCCGCCTTCGGCGAGCCGCTTGCGCTCGGCGACATCTTTGAGCTTCGTACCGCGGACCAGCTCCGACGCCAGATCGTTCGGCGATTTGTCGCTGAGGAGCTGCTTGACGGTCGGGTCGTTCGGGCTGAGCGCTTCCAGCCACTGCGAGAGCGAGTCGGCGAACCGAATCGTCTCGAGGTCTTCGTAGATCGGAGCCGTCGAATACAGTTGCTGCTTGAGAGACTCGAGGTTCGACGCGCGATACTCGCGCAGCCGATCGGCGTTCGGTTTCTGCGATTCATCGGCCAGCCGGACGATTGTTCTGGCCATGCCGAACAGGCGGCTGTTGAATGCCGTTCCTCCTTCCAGGTATCGGAACTCGATCATGAATGGCTTGTAGGTCTCGAAGGCGTTGTGCACCATCTGCCACGCATCGCCGTAGGCGCTGTTGAGCTGCGGATCGCCGCTCACCTTCTGGCGCAACACTGCTTCGGAGTCGGCTTTCTTTTTCAGGATCACCGGATCCTGCAATCCGGCCAGAAGGCCGATGTACGCCTTGCGAGAATTCTTGATGCTGAACAGCTGATCGTGAGCGCGACGCTCGTTCTCTGCGCTTCGCTCGCTGTAAGTATCGAGCAGCACCTCTCGCCGGCGGAGGGTGTTCAACTGGAACGGATAGGTGTAATCGCGGAAAAATTCGAGGTTCTCGAGAGTGTCGAGTCGATCGGTGTTGCCGGGATGGCCGGAGACGAAAATCAAATCGCCATCGTTCGGACCGTTGGGATTGAAGCGCAGGTAGTTTTCGACTTTGACGGGCTTGTCGTTTTCATACGCGCGAAAGACACAGATGTCGAGGTCGTAGCGCGGATATTCGAAGTTGTCGGGATCGCCGCCGTAAAACGCGATTGCCACTTCCGGCGCGAACACCAGCCGCACATCGGTGTACTTCTTGTAGCGATAGAGGTGATATTCGCCGCCGCGGAAAAGCGTGACGACATCGCTCCGCAGTCCGGTCTTATCGAGCGACTCCTTCTCGATCGTGTTCATCACCGCCCGCCGCGCGCGGTTCGCTTCCTCGGTGCTCATGGCTGGCGTCACGGCGCCGCTCACGCGCTGCGTCACCTCTTCGATGCTCATGAGAACGTTGAGCTCGAGATCGACGCACTTCACTTCCTCGGCATGCGTTTTCGCATGAAAACCGGTTGCGACGTAGTCGTGAGTGGCAGTGCTGAGCTTCTGCAGACAGTCCAGGCCGACATGGTGGTTGGTGAGAATGAGCCCGTCGGCCGAGACAAACGATCCCGATCCGCCGTTGTTGAATCGAATCGACGATTTCTGCAGGTGATCCAGCCACGTCTGCGACGGCTCGAAGTTATAGCGCTGTTTGAAAATCGCGCGGGGCGGACGGTTGAAAAGCCACATCCCCTCGTCGGCCACCGCCGCGGTGGCCAGGAGCACGAACGCAGCAACGATCAATCTCTTCACGAGGCCTCCCATGTCGTGCCGTTCATCTCGGCAATGACTTTCGCGACTTCAATGTAGTCAGCTTTGTCGCCAAGCTGGTGTAGCGCTGCGGTAAACAAGTTTTGCGTCAACGCCAGAAGCGGCGTCGACGCATGTTGCTGATGCGCGATCGAGGCAGCAATGCGGATGTCTTTGTCATGATGCACCAGCTTGAAAATCAGCGGCCACTTGCCTTCGACCAGACGCATCGGCAGCAGATTTTCGGAAGCATTCGACCGGCCGCTGCCGGCGTTGGTGACCGCCAACGCCGTCTTGAGATCGATGCCGAATTGCTTCGCGAGCAGCAAACACTCCGAGGTAATCCAGACGGTCGCGCCCATGATCGAATTCGTGAGCACTTTGATGGCGTGGCCGGCGCCGACCGGCCCCACATGAATGATCGTCTTGCCGACGATCTCGAGTATCGGCTCGGCGCGCGCGAAGTCTTCTTTGCTACCACCGACCATGATTGTCAGTGTTGCGTTCTCCGCGCCGATGGTGGCGCCGGTCACCGGGGCATCGACCAACGCCACCCCTTTGCCGGCAAGCCTCTTCGCGGTTTCGCGGCTGACATTCGGATCGCCGCTGGTGGCATCGATCCAAAGCGTGCCCTTCCCGAGATGCGGCGTCAGCTTGTCGACGATCTCGTCGACCTCTTTGCTGGTGGGTAGCATCGTGATGATGACGTCGGCGTCGCCGCACTCGGAGAGATCGCGCGCCAGACGACTTCCATGTTCGCGCGCGTGTCGCTCGGCCTTCTCGGGGGTGCGGTTCCAGACCATGACTTCGTGCTGTTTGGCGAGGTGGCGCGCCATGGGGAAACCCATGGCGCCGAGACCGATGAATGCCAGCTTCATGGGAGCGGCATTCTAAAGGAGAAAAGAAGTTCGAAGTTCGAGGGAAGAATGAAGAATTAAGAAACCCCACCGCCCCATCCACCCTCGAGGTCTTCTTAATTCTTAATTCGAACTTCGAACTTCTTAATTCGATGGACCCTACGAGACCCTCCGGCTCGCGTTGCAGAGAGAGAGGTAGCTTCAGCAATTGGTCCACAGGGGCACGCCCATTCGCCCGCTCCCCGTGGCTGGGTCCGAGGTGGGCGCGTAGCTGAAGGGTCTCGAACGACCCATCGAAAAATTTTCTAAAGAACAAAAAAGGGGCGTTACGCCCCTTTGTTGCCGTCAAGCCGGCCGGTTTCTGTATGTGAGACTCTATCGCACTGTGCTGACTAATGTAGTGACTTCAGTCACAAATATCAACTTCGACTTTTGTACCAGTCCGCGTTGATCTGAATGTACTGTTTCCATTTTTCGGGCGTCAGATCGGCCGGAAAGATCGCTTGCACAGGACAGGCCGGTTCGCAAGCGCCGCAGTCAATACACACTTCCGGGTCGATGTAGAGCATGGTGGCTTCGGCAAAACCGGCTTCATCTTTTCGCGGATGGATGCAATCCACCGGACAAACATCGACACAGGCCGTGTCTTTCGTGCCGATGCAAGGCTCAGCGATGATGTAGGTCATGGCCGGGTCATTGTAATCGAACTACCTGATCGAACTACTCATTCCAGCGCCGGATCGACTCGATTTCATAGTCGTTTCCCATGAAGGTGACGATCTCGCCGGCGGCGCGTCCGATCAAGGCTTTGGCGACGTCCGATTGATTCGAATAGATCCCATGTTCGGGCGCCGATTCCCACGGACCGAGGATGGTGACTTCGCGGCGGACATCGCCGTTGGAGAGCGCCACTTTTGTTCCGACGCGCACTGCGCCGACATCGACGGCGGCGGGGTCGATCACACGGACGTTGGCGAGCTCGGTCTGCAGCTTGCCCACTCGCGCCGAGAGATATTCATCGCGCTGCCGCGCCGACTTGTACTCGAAATTCTCGCTGAGATCGCCCATCTCGCGCGCCACCTGGATCGCTTTCTTGTTGGCGGGGATCTCGACTTTGAGCAAGTGCTCGAGCTCTGCCCGTTTCTTGGCCAGCGAATCGGCGGTGGCGTAGATCGGCTCGACCTGCGGCTCGCGCAGCGACGGATATTTCATGAGCAGTGCGTGCTTGACGTCCTCGCGCCGATACTCCTCGATGGCGCCGTACCGGTCGAGGCTCTCCGCCAGCTTCCGGGCCTGCTCTTCGTTTTCGACTTTCATGATGATGCGCGTGACGAAGCCGCCCTTGTCGAAAAAATCCTTCAGGCGCGCGCGCACCGGCGCGAATTCGTCGGAGGCGACGGCGTCGAGGATTTGAAAAAGGAGGCCGTAATTCGCACGATCGGGAAGGGGATCCTGTTCGTCGAGCTGCTTGGCGTACCAGTAGAACGCACGCGGATGACGGCGAGGGTAGCGCAAAGTCTCGTCGATCAGCCGGTCGCGAATGTCGCTCTGTCCATCTTTCTCCAGAGTCGACATGACCAATGAGAGGATGCGCGGCTCCTCATCGAGAAAGAAAATCTCGCCGAAGACCTTGGGCCAATCGGGGTGCGCATTTCGGACGGTCGTCAGCGCGCGCTCGCGAAGCGCCTTGTCGTTGATGGCTGCCACAGTCCGCGAGGCCAATGCTCCGCTCAGCAGCGAGGCTGGATCGAATGGCGGCGTGTAGGTGCCCGGCAGCGATTCCAGCGTGGTCAGGATCTGCCACGCCATGGCGGGGTCACTCTTGGAGAGCCGCACAGCTTCGTTGGCGAGCGCACTCGAGAATGCATCCGCCAGATCCTTGCTGCGCGCGCTGTGTTTGCGAGCGAGATCGAGCTTGGCTTTCGGGTCGGCGCGATCGAATTCGCGTCGGATCGTTTTGTCAGCCTCGCCGGTCGACGTGCTCCAGGAATAGGTTGCTTTCGCGCCGGCGCCGCTGACGACGATCTGCGGATTCTTTCGCGCCGATGTCCACCACGAGCTCCATTTCTCTTCCGCCACGATTCCAATGACGGCATCGCGCACCTCGGCCATCGTCATCGGGCGTCCGAAGCTCTGCAGCACCCGCGCGAAAAAAGTCGGAGGCGACTTCGCAGCTTCGGCTTTGATCCTGGCGGCATCCTTGAATTTTTCGCGCAGGACGTGGCCGCTGGTGAGCGGCACGAGAAACTTCCCCGCTGCCCCCAGCGGCACCGACACCCGCTTTTCTTTTTCGAAATCGAGGCGTGCGATGCCCAGCTCGGGATTGAGCTCCACCACCACGCCCGCCCCGCGCCCGGCCATGAAATAGAGCTCCCCCTCGTCGTACTGCAGCCAGCTCTCGATCTTTTCTGCGCGCTCGACCGGATTGCTTGTCGGCTCGCTGAAACCGACGAACTCGAAGGCACGCTGAAAGCTCTTTCGAGAACCGTAGGCGTTACGCAACGCCTCCTCGATCTGCGGGCGCAACTGCGCCGGATGCTTCGAGAGCCGTCCGATCTCTTTGAGGGCTTGCAGACGCTCGGACCACATCTTGCGCTCCAGCAGCATTTCGGCGAGCAGTCCCAGGAGCGTGTCGGATTGGGTGCGTTGTTCGGATTTGCGAAGCGCTTTGGCCGTTCGCACGAAAGCCTCGACGTCGCTGGGATCGCTATCCAGTTGACTCATCCACAGCGATTCGAGTTCGTCGAATTTTTTGTCTTGGATCAGCGCATTCGCATCATCGGCGAAGCCCATGGAGCGGCGTATTCTAGTGTAGCGGACCGGCCAGTCGCTGCAGAATCTTTTCGTGCACGCCGCCGAACGCTCCCGACGACATCACCACCACCACGTCATTTTCGGAGGCCTCGCGTGCAACGTTCTCCGCGATGGCATCGAAGTCGTCCAACTGGCTGGTCGGAATGCCGTCGGCGTTCAGGCGCGTGACGATCTCCGGTACTGACATCATCTTGTCGAGGCCGTAGCGCGAGACGTAACGATCGCGATGAAAAATCGGGCCGATGATCACGCGGTCCGCTTCGTGGAAGGCCTCGATGTAGCCGCTCTCGAATTCCTTCCGGCTCGAGGAGATCGATCGCGGCTCGAAGAGGGCCCATAAACGGCGGCCGGGATAACGACGTCGCGCGCCGTTGAGGGTGGTCGCGATGGCGGTGGGATGATGGGCGAAGTCGTCGATGACGGTGACACCGCGTTCCACGCCGCGGACTTCCATCCGCCGCTTGATTCCCTGGAACGTCTGGAGCCCTTTCTGAATCTCTTCCGCCGAAAGACCGCCAAGCCGCGCGGTGGCAATCACGGCCAGCGCATTGAGGACGTTATGACGGCCGGAAAGCGTGGTTCGAAATCGAAACCACTCTTTTCCTTCCCACCACGCCGTGAAGGAGGTGCTCTCGGGAGCAAATTCCACATCCTTCGCGACCACGTCGCCCGACCCGAATGTGACCCATCGCGCGCGGGCATCCTTGCGCAAGCCCATGACGTTCGCGTCGTCGCCGTTTGCGACGATCGTGTCGTTCGCCGCAACGCGCTGCACGGCGTTGCGAAAGGCATCGATGATGGCGGCCAGGTCGGGGTAGATGTCGGCGTGATCGAATTCGATATTATTAACGATTAATATATTCGATTTATAGTGCAAAAATTTAGGACCTTTGTCGAAGAAGGCGGTGTTGTATTCGTCGCCCTCGATGACGAAATCGGAGCCCTTCCCCAGCTTGAAGTTGTGATTGAAATTGAGAGGGAGGCCTCCCACCACCATGCTCGGATCGCGGCCGGCGGCCTCCAGGACCCACGCCATCAGCGAGGTGGTGGTGGTCTTGCCGTGTGTCCCGCTGACGACGATCGAATGTTTCCCCTTGATGAACAGCTCGTAGATGGCCTCGGGCATCGAGGTGTAGGGCAGGTCCATCGCCAGAGTGGCCTCGGCTTCCGGATTGTTTCGAGATGCAACATTGCCGATCACGACCAGCTCGGGCCGAAACGTCTCCACATGCTCGCGCGTATACCCCTCGAGCACGGGGATGCGCAGGCTTTCCAGGTACGTGGACATGGGGGGATACACGTGCTCGTCGGACCCGCCGACCTCGTAACCGCGCTGCTGCAGCATGCCGGCCAGTGAGGCCATGGCGGTCCCGCCGATTCCGATCAGGTAGACACGGTTGATCTTAGGAATTTGTTTGACGTGAGGCATCGTTCGAACCTACGTTTCACCATCACTTAATCGCGCTCAAACACATAATCGCGCTCAAACACAGGAGGATGTTCCGCATGTCATCGAAGCGAATCATCAGCGTCACGATGGCGTTCCTGGTCGCGCTCATGGCGTCGATCGCCGCCGCGCAGACCAAGACGACGAAAGCCGACGCCACCAAGTCTGCCACACCCGCTGAGGAGAAGGCCCCGCGTCTCACGCTCGTCGAGCCGGTGAAGGAATACGGCGAAGTGCCGAAGGGCGACAAGCTGGAGTGGTCATTTGTGGTCAAGAACACCGGCAACGCCGATCTGCAGATCCTGGCCGCCAAGCCGGGCTGCGGATGCACGGTTGCCGACTTCGACAAAGTGATCAAGCCGGGCGAAACGGGAAAGGTCACCGCCCACGTCGACACAACCAACTTCAACGGACCGATCGCCAAGACGGTCACGCTGGAAACGAACGATCCGGGATCGCCGACATCGACTCTCACCATCCACGCGATCGTGAAGCCATATGTCGACGCTTTCCCAGCCGGATTCGTGCGCTTCAATCAGTTGCAAGGCGATGTGGCCACCCAGAGCGTCACTCTCTACTCTGAGGAGGAGGGACCGTTCGAGATCACCGATGTGCAGGTCCCCGGCGATTGGGTTAAGGTCACCTACAAGAAGCTCGAGGAGACCGAGCGCAACGCGAATATCGGCAGGAAGGGCCAGGATCAGTACAAGGTCGACATCACCGTCGGCGGCGCGGAAGCCAAGATCGGTCCGATGGCTGACAAAGTTCGCATCATGACCAACTCGAAGCACCAGCCCGAATATCCGATCAGCGTCACAGGCGTGATTCGTCCCACTTATCGCGTGGAGCCGACGATGCTGAACTTCGGCGAAGTCGCCCCGAGCGAGGCAGCCGCGACACGCTCGGTGCTGCTGCACTCGAATGATCTGAAGACTCCGGAGCAGTTCGTGGTCACGAAGGTCGAATCGACCGTTCCGGCGATCACGACAGCCTTCAAGCCGCTGGCGCAGAAGGGCGACTACGAAGTCACGTTACAGGTGGCAAAAGACGCCAAGCCGGGCGACATCGACGGCACCGTGAAGATCTACACCAGCGATAAGATCAATCCGGTCGTCACGCTTCCGGTGAAGGGTACCGTGAAGAAGATGGTGGCCTCAGGAACATCCTCGAAGTAAACGGTCGAGCTTTCTGAATGTGAACGCCGCCGGCAACGGCGGCGTTTTTGTTTTTACACCGAAATTAAGAATTTCAAATTGCAAATTGAAAATGAAAAATCAGGTTTGATTTTCAATTTTTCATTTGAAATTTGAAATTCTTAATTCACGATCGAAATCCCGGTCCCATCCCCCAGCGGCAAAACAATTGTGGTCAGGGCGGGATCGGTGGCAAGGCGCCGGTTGAACTTGCGCAGCGCGATCGTGTTCGCGTCGCCTCTGCCACCAGCGACTTCGCCGCCCCATAGCAGATTGTCGCAGACGATCACAGCGCCGCGCTCGAGCTTGGGCAGGAGTTCATCGAGATATTGTGCGTACTCGGTCTTCACGCAATCGATGAAGATGAAATCGAAGGGGCCGACCAGGCCCGGAATGACTTCCAGCGCTGCGCCTTGATGGAACCGCACCTGGCAGGGCAGCCTGGCCTCCGACACAAATGCCCTGGCGGCCGCCAGAATGCCGGGGTCGATCTCGATTGTCTCCACCACCGCATCCCGCCCGCACTCCCGCCCTATCACGATGACCGAATAGCCGATGTTGGTTCCGACTTCGAGGATCCGGCGCGGCTTCCTGGTCCGGACGAGGATACGGAGAAGCTGACCGACTTCCGGGTCAGCGATGGGATGTCTGTGCTGGGCTGCGAAAGCCTCCATGCGCGCGAGCAGCGGATCGCGTGGAGGAGTGAGTCGTTCGAGATATTCGGCTTGCGCGCGTTTGAGGATGGCGTCGGCTCTTCGCTTCATTCTTGAGATCCTTCGCCCTCTCCGCGGCTCAGGATGACGCGTCTCCGCGCGTCATTTCGCCTCGACGGCCTCGCGAAGCTTCTCAGCCTGGAAGTGCGCGATGGCCGGCTCGATGATGCCATCGAGGCTGCCGTCCATGACTGCGGGCAGATTGTGAACCGTGAGCCCGATGCGATGATCAGTCACGCGGTCCTGCGGGAAGTTGTAGGTGCGGATTTTTTCGGAGCGGTCGCCGCTGCCGATCATTCCTTTTCGCGTTGCCGACAGCTCGGCTTCGCGCTTCTGCCGCTCGATCTCGTACAGACGCGCTTTGAGGACTTTGAGCGCCTTGTGCCGATTCTTGATCTGCGACTTTTCATCCTGGCACGAGACGATGAGTCCGGTCGGCAAGTGCGTGATCCGGACCGCGGAGTACGTCGTATTCACCGACTGACCGCCGGGGCCCGATGAGCAGAACGTATCGATCCGAATGTCTTTTTCCGCGACCTGGATGTCGATGTCTTCGGCTTCCGGTAGGACCACCACGCTGATGGCGGAGGTGTGGATGCGGCCCTGCGTCTCGGTTTGCGGAACCCGCTGTACGCGATGGACGCCCGATTCGAATTTCAATCGGGAGTAGACGCGGTCTCCCTGAATCTGCAGCGTGGCGTCCTTCACGCCGTTTACCGACGAGTAGTTGGCGTCGATCATGTCGACTTTCCAACGCTTCCGTTCGGCGTAGCGGATGTACATGCGCATGATCTCGGCCGCAAAGAGTGAGGCTTCGTCGCCGCCGGTGCCGGCACGAATCTCGACGAAGACGTTCTTCTCGTCGTTGGGATCCTTCGGCTGCAGCAGAATGCGCAGCTCGTTTTCCAGCGCCGGGGCTTTTGCCTCGAGGGCGGCGAGCTCGACCTCTGCCAGTTCGCGCAACTCGCCCTTCAGCATTTCGCGGGCGTCGGCAATGCCTTTGCGGACCTGCTTCAGCTCGCGGTATTTCCGGACCACCAGCTCGATCTCCGCGACGGCCTTCATGGTGTCGCGATAGACGGTGAGGTCGCTGACGATGTTCGGATCGGAGACCTTGGCCTGAAGCTCGTCGTACCGCTTTTCGAGTTGTTCGAGTTTTTCGTTCACGTCGCCTCCGGCAGCGTTAGGCGACGGCGGCGCGCTCCGGCTCGACGGCGTCGAAGAGCAGCGCCTCCCGCAATGCGGTGATCGCGATCTCGAGCTGCGAGTCGTCCGGTTCCTTGGTGGTGATCTTCTGCAGCCATAGCCCGGGCTGAATCAGCGCGCGACAGAACGGGTTGGCAAGGTGACGCGCGGAGAAGCGGATGATCTCGTAGGCCAGACCGGCGATGAGCGGGATCAGGACGACGCGCGCCAGAACCTTCACCACGAACGGCATCGACGATGGAACGAATGAGAAAACGACGATGGAGATCACCAGCACGAACATCAGGAAGCTCGTTCCGCAGCGCGGATGCAACGTCGATTTCTTCCGCGCGTTCTCCACGGTCAGCTCCTCGTTGGCCTCGAAGGTGTAGACCGTCTTGTGCTCGGCGCCGTGATACTGAAAGAGGCGCCGAATCTCATTCATAAATGATATGCATAAAATATATACGAAAAAGAAGAGGGCACGGATGACGCCGTCGATGACGTTGTACATGAAGTTCGTCATCTGAGGCATGAGATAGTGCCGGATCAGATTCGTCAGTCCCAGCGGCGCCAGGATGAAGATGCCGATGCCGAGGAGCAGCGCCATGATCATCGATCCGGCCACCGCTGCGCTCGACATCTCCTGCTTCCCTTCCTCCGTCTCGCTGACCACCCCCGCCGAGTAATTCAGCGCGCGGATGCCGAGGATCAGGGATTGGATCAGGACGACCGAGCCGCGGATCACCGGAAACTTGAGAAACGGATATTTCTTCGTGATCGAGGTGAGCTTGTCCTTCTTGATCGCGATATTGCCGTTCGGTTGGCGAACGGCGACGGAATAGCCGGAGAGGGAGCGCATCAACACGCCCTCGATCACGGCCTGCCCGCCGATCAACATGTCGACGTTCCGATCGGCGGTGGTGGCGTCGGACGCAGTGAGTCCGTTCATCACCGCGCCGAAGGCGCCGGTGAACAGCCTCGCCGAGCCGAGCCACGCCGAACGGACGCGCCGCGTGACGCTTGGCGTCACTTCTTGGCCTTTTTGGCGTAGCGCTGCTGGAAGCGATCGATTCGGCCAGCCGAGTCGACCAGCTTCTGGCGGCCGGTGAAGAACGGGTGGCACTTCGAGCAGATCTCGACGCGCAGCTCTTTCTTGGTCGAGCCGGTCGTCCACGATTCGCCGCAAGCGCAGTGAACCTGGACCTGATGATATTGCGGATGGATCTCTGTTTTCATGAACTTACCCTCGTTAGACGCACTAACAACCGGCAGTATATTCGAAAAATTCTGGACGGCCGCTCAAGGTGCTCCGAACAGCCGCGCGATGTAAAACGTGATCGCGCCCATGAGCCCAGCCATCGGAATGGTCAGGATCCACGCCCACACGATCCGCCCCGCCACGCCCCACCGAACAGCCGACAGCCGCCGCGTCGCGCCGACTCCGACGATCGCGCCCGTGATGGTGTGCGTGGTCGAGACCGGAACGCCGAGATGACTGGCGATGAAAAGCGTGATGGCGCCGGCCGTTTCGGCCGCGAATCCGCCCACCGGCTGCAATTTCGTGATCTTCGACCCCATGGTGTGAATGATCCGCCAGCCGCCGCTGAGCGTTCCAAGCGCGATCGCTGAGTGCGCGGCCAGAATCACCCACATCGGAATCGTAAACGCTTTGAGATAGCCGGCAGTGAACAAAACGCCGGCGATGATGCCCATCGTCTTCTGGGCGTCATTCGTTCCATGGCCCAGCGAGTAGGCGGCTGCCGAAAAAAGTTGCAGCCGCCGGAAGGTGCGGTCGACGCGGAGCGGCGTTTGGCGTCGGAAAACCCAGAAGATGAGGAGCTCGAGCAACAGGCCCAGGACGAGTCCCATCAGCGGCGCCAGGACGATGTAGATCAGCGTCTTTGTCCATCCGGCCGGGATGATGACGCCGAGTCCCGCTCTCGCAACTGCCGCCCCGGCGTAGCCACCGATCAAGGCATGGGAGGAGCTGGTCGGCAATCCGAAGTACCAGGTGATCAGATCCCACACGATCGCCCCGACCAGGCCGCCGAAAATCACGGCGAAGGTGACCGCGGAGATATCGATCATCCCCTTGCCGATGGTTTTGGCGACCGCGGTCCCGAAGGTGAATGCCGCCACGAAATTGAAGAAGGCCGCCCACACCACCGCCTGAAGCGGAGAGAGGACGCGCGTTGAGACCACGGTCGCGATGGAGTTTGCGGCGTCGTGAAAGCCGTTGATGAAATCGAAGCAGAGAGCGGTTGCGATCAGTCCGACGACGGTAAGAAGCTGCAGCGTCATCAGCCGTGCTTCACGACGACGTTCTCGAGAAGATTCGCGACGTCTTCGCAGCGATCGGTGGAATCTTCGAGCCGGTCGAGGATCTCTTTCCACTTCATCACAGCGATGGGGTCATGTTCCTCTTCAAAGAGTTGCCCGACTGCGCGTTGATGCGCGCGATCGGCTTCGTTTTCCAATCGATTGATTTCCACCGCCCGCTCCAGAACCCCTTGCCGTCGCTCCAGCGCCTGCACCGCCAGCAGGATCTGATCGGTCGATGCGGAGATGATGCGCGTCAGCTCGCGCACTCCCGGGATGACCTTCTTGATGTGATAGAGCGGAATGAGCGCGGCGGCGGCATCGATGGCATCCATGACGTCGTCGAGCGTGCGCGCCATGGAGTGAATGTCCTCGCGATCAATTGGGGTCACGAAGGTCTTGTTGAGCCGTTGAATGATTTCGTGAGTCAGAAAATCGCATTTGTGTTCCACTTCGCGAATTTCATTGGCCTTGTCGGCAAGGGGTGGATCGGAAGCGAACATCTCTTCGAGCAGGCGCGCGCCGTTGCGCAACTGATCCGCCATGGCGAGGAAATCGGCGTAGAACTTTTCTTCGCGCGGGATGAGACTGAACCGTGCCAATGCTGACCTCCGCTGAAAAAGCGGCGCGATTCTATCCTGCTTAGGGCATGGGCAGGCGGAAGGTGAAGGTCGCTCCCTCCCCTTCTTCGCTGGCGACCGAGATCGAACCCTGATGGGCCTCCACGATCGCCTTCGCGATGTACAGGCCCAGGCCGAGGCCGCCGTAGTAGCGGCTGGAGACATTGCGGGCGCGATGGAACCTTTCGAACAGCCGCGGGATCTCGTCGCGCGGAATGCCGATGCCATGATCGATGATCGAGGTGAGCATCTGACTGCCCCCGACGTGAGCTCGAATGAGAATCTCGCCGGTATCCGGTGAATACTTGATGGCGTTAGAGAGGAGATTGTCGATGACCTGCCGGATGCGATCGGGATCGACCATCAGGATGGTCTCGCCCACTTCGGCCTCCAATGCGATCTTGCGACCCGGATTCTGAACGCGAAATGCGGTCGCGCGTCGCTGCAGGAACTCCAGCCATCGAATCGGCTGCGTCTCGATCTGCAGACGGTTGGTCTCGATGCGCGAGACGTCGAGCAGCTCGGTGATTAGGCCCATCATGCGGTCGATCTCACTGAGCACGGCCGTCAAGTAGGTCAGACGATCCTTCCCGGCCAGATCGTCGCTGCTCTGCGCCAGAAGCTGGGTGTACCCCTTGATGGTCGTCAGCGGCGTGCGCAATTCGTGCGACGCGACAGAGAGGAATTCGTCCTTCTTGCGATCGAGCTCCTGCAAGGCGGTGATATCGCGGATGACCAGCACTGCCCCCACCACACCGTTGCTCTCGATGGGCGCCACCGCGATGGAAAGGTCAAGATCTTTACCCGTAATGAGATGGCGACCAATGGCCAGGTAGTCCGGCACAGTCATTCCCCGCAGAGCACGCGCGTAGGGCAGGTCCTCGCGCGGAATGGGCCGTCCGTCCGGATAGCGGAGATAAAAGCGCTCGAATGAACCGAGACTCACCGCTTCGCTGCGCGAGCCGAGGCCGAACATGGTGAGCGCGGCCTGGTTGACGTCGACCACGTCGCCGGCGGCGTCGTAGACCCACAGACCGTCGGTCATCGAACCGAGGATCGAGTCGAGACGCGCAGAGCGCTCGGCCATCATCTGGGCCAGCGCTTCGATCTCCCGCTTGGCCTTGACCTGATCGGTGACGTCCTGAATCAGCACCGTCAGGCTCTGCGTGCTTCCGGAGAATCGCCCGCGTACGGGCGAAATGATGCGATTGACGTACATCGGACCGCCGCGAACGAAGGTCTCGTATGCTTCGTCGTAGCGCAGCTCGCCCGACTCGGCGGTCTGCTTGAGCGTTTGTTCCCAGCCCGGGATGACTTCCGCGACGCGCAGGTCGATCACGCGCGTGTCGCCGCTGATCTTGCCGAATTGCGATGCGAACTCGAGCCAGCGCGCATTCGCCAGTTCGAATCGAAGTTCGTCAGCCGAAATGACGGCGACGCCGATGGGAGCGGTCTCGAGGACGGTCTCGAATCGAACACGGGCATCGACCTCGCGCCGGGCCAGGTCCTCGGCTGCGCGATGTCCTTCCTGCGAAACGCGCGTCAATTGATGGATGTGAATCGCGGCGCCGAGCCTCTCCGCCACCGACTGGACGAACTCCAGGTCCTCGGCGTCGAAGTTGCGGTCGTCGTCGCTGCGCGCCACCACGATCGCGCCCACCGCCTCGCCGTACGATTCGATCGGACAGGCGATCAAACTCTGCTCGGCCATGGCCGCGATCATTCCCTTTTCGGCGTCGTCGCGGCCGAAGTCGACGACGGCGTTTCCCTTCACGTCCGAGAAGAAGAGCGGACGGCCGATCTGAAAGACCGTTCCTGGAATTCCTTCGCCCGGACGAAAGGGGGCGCGATTGACGAAGTCGCTGTAACGTGCGACTGCGGCATTCCGCGAAGCCATTCCGCTCATGCGCAGCTCGCCGGTCGCCGGCGTGTAGAGGTAGATCATGGTCGAACCGCCGAGCGCCTCGGCGATGCGCCGAGCCGGTTCATTCAGATTCTCGAGCGACGACTCGATGGTGACCGCCGCCAGACCGATGTTCGCCAAACATTCGGCGTGGCGACGCCGCCGCGTTTCACGCTCGCGATTGAGGCGATCCTCTGATACCTGCTCGGTGACGTCCTGGACCAGAACAGTGATGCTCTGCGTCGTACCCGAAAAACGTCCGCGGACGGCCGACACGATGCGGTTGACGTACCGCCGGCGGGGGCCCACACGAACCTCGAGCTCTTCGTCGAGGTGCGGCTCACCGCTCTCAGCGACGCGACGCACCACGACATTGAAACCGGGAATGACCTCGTCAACGCGCAATCCCAGGAGGCGCGTGTCGGGCGAGATCTTGCCGAAGTGCGTTGCAAACTCGATGAACCGGGCGTTGGCGAGCTCGAAGCGGAGCTCGTCGGCGGAGAGGACAGCGATGCCGATGGGCGCCGTCTCGAGGACGGCTTCGAACCGCACGCGGGCATCGACCTCGTGTCGGGCAAGCTCGTCGGCGGCCCGATGTCCTTCCTGCGACATGCGCGTCAATCGATGGATGTGCGCTGCCCCACCGATGCGCTCGGCCACCGCTTGCACGAATTCGAGATCCTCGGCGTCGAACCTCCGGCGTGGATCGGACTGCGAGATCATCAGTGCGCCGATGCGATCGCCGTAGGATTCGATCGGCACAGCGATCAGGCTGCGCTCCGCCATCGCCGCTTTGACCTTTTTCTCATCGTCGTCGCGCGCGAAGTCGATGACGTCGTTGCCGCGGATGTCGTAGAAAAACAAAGGGCGGCCGATCTGGAAGACAGTCCCCGGAATACCTTCGCCGGGCCGGCTCGGATGCGATTGAAAATATTCTCGGAACCGCGCCACATCGCCGGTGCCTGCGAAGCCGGCCAGGTTGAGGAGTCCGGAGGCGGCGTGGTAGACGTAGATCCCCACCGTCGCCTTGAGCGCTCGTGCAAGCCGGCGCGCCGGTTCGTCCAGGTTGTCGAGCGTCTGCTGCAGGGACAGTGGATCGAGGCCGAGATCCGCAAGCGTCTCGGCACGATGACGCCGCCACTGTTCGCGATCGGTCGCGTGTCGCTCTTCGGTGACCTCGCGCGACAGAACGATGGACCCGACGATCCGCGAATCGCGATCCCGAATCGGTGCCGCCTTCACAGTCACCACGCGATCTTCATTCGTCCGCTGATCGCGGATGACGTACTCCGCGCTCCCCGACTCGCCTTGCAGCGCACGCTCGATCACCGACGTGTCGTGCATCTGCTTGAAGAACGACCCGGCTTCGCGCGTGGCGGCTGCATTCATGCTCTCCAGCCGGCCGTTGGCGTCGTAAATCGCCGCCGGCTCGGGGATCTGATCGAGGATGGCGGTGGCCTTGGCGATCTCGCGTACTGCCGTCTCGTGTAGCAGCGCGTTGTTCAGCGCCAGCGTCGCGTAGCGGCCGATTTCTGCGAATAGTGAAATCTCATCTTCGGTCCAATCGCGCTGCTCGACGCACCGTTGCACGCTGAAGGACCACGGTTCATCCCCTTGAGGGCGAAGGATCTGCACCAGCGCCGAACGGATTTGCAGACGCTTCAGGAGCTCCTGGTTGGCGTCCGGGTCATCCTCACGGATGACGATCGGCCGCGACGATTCGAGGGCGCGCCGGACGATTGCTTTGCTGAGAGGAACCTCGGTGTTGCGCTCGATGGGAACCAAAATGTGGGGGGCGGCGATGGCGTAACGCACGACCGCAGTGGCAGCGTCCTCCCTGATGGGGTGGACCAGCATCACTCGATCAGCCCCAAACTGCTCGAACGTGATTTTTGCGATCCGGCCCAGCGCCTCCTCCAGGTCCAGAGTCCCCGCGAAGGACTCCAGGATCGTCGAGAGAAAGCGGTACCTCTCTTCGGGACTCCAATGTTGCGGCCGCCTGGGCGGATAAGCGGAGATGCTCATTGGCGGGAAGAACTACCAACGATGCTAACAGAATGGGGCACTACAATGCCGCTCATGCCCAAACGCTCCTTCGATGAGCTCGTTGCGCTGATGACGACGCTTCGCGGCCCGAACGGATGCCCCTGGGATCGCAAGCAGACCTTCGAGAGTCTGAAGCCCTTCATCGTCGAAGAAGCTTACGAGGTGGTCGATGCCATCGACCGTGGCGAGCGTCACGCGCTGGCCGAGGAGCTGGGAGATTTTCTGCTGCAGGCGGTGTTCGCCGCCGAGCTTGCCCGCGAGGAAGGGTCGTTCGACATCTCTGATGTCATCACCACAATTCACGAAAAGCTGGTCCGGCGGCACCCCCACGTTTTCGGAAATGTCGAGGCCAGGGATGCCGAGCAGGTTCTGGTCAACTGGGAAAAGCTCAAGAACGAGGAGCGCAAGGCCGAGAACAAGAGCGTGCTGGCGGGGGTGCCCCAGTCGCTGCCGGCGCTGCTGAAAGCTTCGCGCCTCACCGAAAAAGCGGCTCGGGTCGGTTTCGATTGGCGCCGCGCCGAAGATGTGTTCGCCAAGATCGAGGAAGAGATCGGCGAGCTGCACGAAGCGGTGGAAGCGAAGGATCAGCACAAGATTCACGACGAAGTCGGCGATCTTCTGTTCAGCATCGCGAACATCGCGCGGAAACTCGGCGTCAATGCCGAGGAAGCACTGCAATCGTCGAATCGGAAGTTCATCAGCCGCTTCGGGTCGATGGAACGCGCAGTGCGATCGGAAGGTCACAATCTCGATCAGCTCACCCTCGAGCAGATGGATGCGTTATGGGACCAGGCAAAGGCCGCCGAGCGGTCGTGATCGCGGGCATGGCAGCGTTTCTGGTGGCTGCGCAGCTTTTCGGGACGCGGCCGGCGATCTTCGCGATCGATCAGTATCGTGCGCACGTCTCGCCACATCTCCGCGGCGTGGTGACATGTCGATTCGTACCGACGTGCTCCTACTACGGACGCGAATCGATTCGGAAACACGGTCTCGTCATCGGCGGCGCGAAGGCGGCCTGGCGCATTGCGCGGTGCGGCCCGTGGACGCCCCTCCACACCCCCGACCCGCCCTAGTCCTCAGGACTACTCCAGCGGTTCTTCGGCGCTCGGACACAGCTCGTTGAGCAGGCATTCGCGACACTTGGGCTTGCGCGCGATGCAGATTTGTCGTCCGTGTTGAATGAGGCGGTGCGAAAAGACCGTCCACTCTTTCTGCGGGATGAGTTTCATCAGATCCTGCTCGATTTTCACGGCGTCGACGTTGGCCGTTAGGCCGAGGCGGCCGGCGACCCGAGTCACGTGTGTGTCCACCACGATGCCGACAGCGGTGTTGAAGGCGTTGCCGAGGACGACGTTGGCGGTCTTGCGGCCGACGCCGGGAAGCGACGTCAGCTCCTCCATCGTGCGCGGCACTTCGCCGCCATGTTTCTCCATGATGGTGTGGGAGGCCGCGATCACGGCCTTCGCTTTGTTGCGAAAAAAGCCGGTTTGCCGGACATCGCGCTCCATCTCGGCCTGCCGTGCGTCTGCGAACGACTGCGGATTTGGATACTTTCGAAAGAGCGATTTCGTGACGATGTTGACGCGGACGTCCGTCGATTGCGCGGAAAGCATGGTTGCGATCAGCAGCTCGAAAGGATTGGTGAAATCGAGCGTGCACCTGGCCTTCGGGTACATTCGCTTGAGGCGCGACACGATCTCCAGCGCGCGCTCCTGCTTCTTCGTCGCCACGGGCATAGAATCAAACCATGTCCAGCACGATCTCGGAAGCCCGAACCATTCGGGCGCCGCGGGGCACGGAGCTCTCCTGCAAAGGCTGGCAGCAGGAAGCGGCGCTGCGCATGCTGATGAACAATCTCGATCCGGAAGTCGCGGAGCGGCCGGAGCAACTCATCGTTTACGGCGGAATCGGAAAAGCGGCGCGCAACTGGGAGTGCTACCACGCGATCGTCGCGACGCTCAAGCGACTGAAGAACGACGAAACACTGCTGGTGCAATCGGGAAAGCCGGTGGGCGTTTTCAAGACTCACGAAAATGCGCCACGCGTTCTCATTGCCAACGCGAATCTGGTCCCGCACTGGGGCACGTGGGACGAATTCCGCCGCCTGGACGCCCTCGGCCTGACCATGTATGGGCAGATGACGGCCGGGTCGTGGATCTACATCGGCACGCAGGGCATTCTTCAGGGCACGTACGAATGCCTGGCCTCGGTCGCCCGCACGCATTTCAACAACTCGCTGCGAGGAAAGCTGGTCGTGACGGCGGGGCTGGGCGGGATGGGTGGGGCGCAGCCCCTGGCGGCGACGATGAACGAGGCGACCGCGCTGATCGCAGAAGTCGATCGCAGCCGCATTCAACGGCGCCTCGACAAGCGTTATCTCGATGTCGAAGAGAAGTCGCTCGATGCCGCAATCGAGCGCGCCTTGAAAGCACGCCATGCCGGCGAGGCCATCTCGATCGGAGTCGTCGCGAATGCCGTCGATCTGCTCGAGAAGCTCATCGCGCGCGGTATCGTCCCCGACGTCCTCACCGATCAGACTTCCGCACACGACGAATTGAATGGCTACGTGCCCGCGGGAATGTCGTACGACGCCGCGATCGCGATGCGGGAGAGCAGTCCCGAAATGTACATCGAGCTCTCGTACGAGACCATGGCGCGGCATATGCGCGCGATGCTCGAGCTGCAGCGGCGCGGCGCGATCACGTTCGACTACGGCAACAATCTGCGGGGCCAGGCCAAGAAGGCCGGTGTCGCGAATGCCTTCGAGGTCGGCGGCTTCGTCCCGCTGTTCATTCGGCCCCTTTTCTGCGAAGGGAAAGGGCCGTTCCGATGGGCAGCGTTGTCCGGCGATCCGAACGATCTTTACATCACCGACGAAGAAATACTCACGTTATTTCCTGATGATCAATCGCTGCATCGCTGGATTCGCATGGCGCAGAAGCGCGTCGCATTCCAGGGGTTGCCGGCGCGAATCTGCTGGCTCGGCTATGGCGATCGTGCCAAGGCGGGTGCGCTTTTCAACAAACTAGTGGCGGAGAAAAAGGTGCACGCGCCGATCGTGATCGGCCGCGATCATCTCGACGCCGGCTCGGTCGCGTCGCCGAATCGGGAGACGGAAGCGATGCGCGACGGCTCCGATGCCATCGCCGATTGGCCGATTCTCAACGCGCTGCTCAACTCCGTCTCCGGCGCGACATGGGTCTCGGTCCACCACGGCGGCGGGGTCGGGATCGGCTACTCGATTCACGCGGGGATGGTGGTGGTCGCGGATGGCACTCCGGCGGCCGCGGAGAAACTGCAACGCGTGTTGACCACCGATCCGGGAACGGGTGTGATGCGGCACGCCGATGCAGGCTACCAGCGCGCCATCGAAGTCGCGAAGGAACGCGGCGTCGATCTGCCCATGATCACTTCTCCTTGAACAGAATCTTGTCAGCGCCCATCGTTCGCAACCTGATCAGCTTGTCGGCGGGCACGTTGCGGTAGCCCTTGTCAGCGAGCTTCCGAATGTAATCCGGAGTGACGCCGAAGATCTTCATGTCGACGAGCTGCCTGCGCGTCAGCTTGTCGTAGCCTAACGCCCGCAGCTCCTTGATGAATCTGGGACTGACACCGAGAATCGCCATGTCGGCCAGTTCGTGCGCCGACAGATTGCCGCAACCGAGCGCGCGAAGTTCGTTGATATAGGCCGCGTCGACGCGGCCCACCCGAAAATTTACGGCCTCCCGCAGCGAGAGGTTGGCATAGCCCGCCCTTCCCATCTCGCGCAGAAATTCGGGTGTCACTCGAAAAATCGCGATCTCCTCGACTTCGTGCTGCGTCGGCTGATAGCCCATCGCGCTCAGGTCGCGCAGCGTCTGAGGCGAGAAATCGTGCGCCGCGAAGACCAGCAGCATTTCCTCCTTGAAGCCGCGGTAGCCCAGGTCGTCCATTTCGCGGACGAAGGAGTCGTTGGGCGTGAAGCGATAGTGGCCGGCGCCGGTGCCGTTCGCGACTCGCCCCTCGAATGCGATCACGCCCGCCGGCCGTCGAAGCTCGAACTGAACGTTGGCGGCGGCAGAGAGAAGATCCGCCTTCGTCAGTCCCGAGTAGGCGCTCAGCGGCTCGTCGAAGCCCATCAGGTTGTGGTTGTGACGCTCGCCGCGAAAGAGCGTCATCTGGACCTTGTCGTCGTACAGCTCGGCGGTCCAGACGCCTGTCCGTGAGTCGGTGGTGGCATAAACCGAGAAGCAGACTGCGATGGCGATGGTGATGAAGAGAAGGATCTTCATGGCTCCCCTTTCGGCGACACCTTCGTTTTCCCGCTTCTTCTACTCACTGCGTCTACTGAGCGGAGAAAAAGCGGGAAAACGAAGGTGTCGCCCATTGCGGGCGCCATCATCTACGAAACAGTTCGTATTGTCAACGAAAAGTTTCGTAGGTCACATCGACGCATCCGCTACCGCGATCCCGAGCTTCTTCAGCTCCCGCTCGGCCTCGCGGGCTTTTCGAGGAAAGACGCAGCGAAGATCCCAGATCGATTTGTAGACCGCGACGGCTGCATCGCGGTCGCCGGCGACCGCCTTCTTTCTGGCGTCGTCGAGCCGCGCGTCGAGGGTGGCTTCACGCGCTCGCAACTGATCCCGGACGAGTTTCTCGACCGCCGCGACATTCAATGTGGCGCGGTTGTTGTCGACCTTGCCGAGCTGCTTGCCGTCGCCGTCCGTGAGCACCGCGACCGGCAGCGAACCCGCGACGCCGAGCTTCTCGATCATGGCGGCGTCATCGGCCCGGATCACATGCATCGCGACGCACTGCGAGGCATAGGACGTGAGCGGCCGCGAGAAGAGCAACTCGGAATGTTTGAAGTCGGCTCGAGATGCCGGCACCCAGTACAGCGTCAGCGGCGCCTTAGCCGGCGTTTCGCCCGGAGCGATCACTTTCCACGGAACAAACGAAACCGGACCGTTGAGATCTCCACCTGCTGCGGTGGCAGCCGGAAGAACAGCGGCGAGGAACGCGAGCCGGACCCAAGCGACGCGCATACCACTTCTCCTCTCCAGTGCGGTGCGCGGATTATATGCTTTAGCGAATGCGGCGCTTCTTGGCAGTCTTCTTTGTGGCGGTGGCGGCCAATGCGCAGCCGCAGCTCGCTCTGAAACAAATCGCGAGCGGCCTGAACCGGCCAGTCGGGATCGCCAATGCCGGCGACTCGCGCCTCTTCATCATTCTTCAAGCTGGACAGATCGTCATCTACGACGGCAGCGGCATCCTTCCCACGCCCTTCCTCGATATTCGGCAGCTCGTAACGCCAGGCATCTCGGGCCAAAGCGAGCGCGGACTCTTGGGCCTGGCCTTCGATCCGCGGCGCAACGGATTCTTTTTCGTCCATTACACCAACACCTCCGGCGACATTACGATCGCGCGATACCAGATTTCTTCCGATCCCGATCGCGCCGATCCGAACAGCGGCACGATCGTGCTGACAATCCCGCACCCGAATTTTTCGAATCACAACGGCGGCCAGTTGCAGTTTGGACCGGACGGTTTTTTGTACGACGGCGTTGGCGACGGCGGATCGGCCGGCGATCCCAACGACAACGCGCAGAACACTTCCCGGCTCCTCGGAAAAATTCTGCGCATCGACGTCAGCACGCTTCCCTATCGCATTCCGTCATCGAATCCGTTCGGCAACGAGATCTGGGCGTACGGCCTCCGAAATCCGTGGCGATTCAGCTTCGACCGAATCACCGGCGATTTGTGGATCGGCGATGTCGGACAAAATTCGTTCGAAGAAGTCGACTTGCAGCCTGCCACCAGCATCGGCGGCGTGAATTACGGATGGCGGCGCATGGAAGGATTCCATTGCTTCAATCCTTCGACGAACTGCGGGGATCCCAGCTTCACACCGCCGATCCTCGAGTACTCACACAGCGGCGGTGCATGCTCGATCACCGGCGGCTATCGCTATCGCGGCGCGCGTTATCCGCGGATGAGCGGCATCTACTTTTACGGTGACTACTGCACCGGCGCAATTTTCGGCGCGACGCAGCAAAGCAACGGGACATGGACGTCGCAGACGCTACTGTCCACGCGACTCGCGATCAGCAGCTTCGGTGAAGATCAGAACGGCGAGTTGTACGTCGCGGATCTGAGCGGCAGCGTCAGCCAGATCACCGACTCGCTGGCGGCGCAGCCCCGGCGCCGCGCAGTGAAGAAATGACGAACGTCATCCTGACCCCCGCGGAGCGGGAGAAGGATCTCGTGTTGCCAGGTGCTTCGCTGCGCTCAGCATGACGACTCGCTTCGACCACTTCGTCGATGCGCTCGCGCGTGTGAAAGTTTCCGATCGCGCCCACAACCAATACCGGAGCGCTATTCGCCGTGAGAATTTACGTTTGTATCTCGAACAGATCGTCGAGCCGCGGATGCTTCTGGTCGGAGAAGCGCCAAGCTATCGGGGAGGTCGCCTGACAGGAATCGCGTTCACAAGCGAACAGATCATGCTGTGCGGCGTCGACGGCCGCTTCCTGGGCCAGGATCGCGGCTTCCGAAAAGCGACCCCGGGGCCGAAGCGATCGACCGAGGCCAGCGCAACGATGGTGTGGGCGACAATCAAGACCATCGAGCCGTTGCCACTCCTGTGGAATGCCTTTCCGTTTCATCCGTTCGATCGCGGAAATCCATTTTCGAATCGGCTTCCGACGGCCGCCGAGCTTCTCATCGGCGCCCCAATTTTGGAAACTCTGCTCGAGTACTTTCCGATCGACTGCATCGTCGCGGTCGGCAATCTCGCCGAGCGCTCCCTCGCCCGCCTCGGCATCCCGCACACGAAGGTGCGGCACCCGTCGCAGGGTGGGAAACGCAAGTTTGTCGAGGGAGTGCTGCGGCTAGCCGCCGATGCGTGACATTTCGACCTTGTGCAGACCAGTAGTCTCCGACGAGCGAATTTCGGAGTAGCGATCGTCGCGCACGCGCCAGATGGCGCGGATCTCGTCGACCATTTCCTCATCGGTCGCGCGGCGTCGCAGCAATTGGAGAAGATCGTGTCCTTCGGTTGCGAAGAGGCAGAGGTAGAGTTTGCCGTCTGCGGTCAGGCGCGCGCGTGTGCAGCTTCCGCAGAAAGGCTGGGTGACGGAGCTGATGATGCCGAATTCGCCGGCGCCGTCGCGATACCGATAGCGCTCCGCAACTTCACCGAAGTAATTCGGATTCACGGCCTCGATGGGCCACTGGGCAGCGATACGCTCTACGACCTCGCGGCTGGGGACGACCTCCTCCATGCGCCAACCATTGGTTGTGCCGACGTCCATGTACTCGATGAAGCGGACGATGTGACCCGTCCCGCGAAAATGCGAGGCCATGTCGAGGATGCTGTTCTCGTTGATGCCGCGTTTGACGACCATGTCGACTTTGATGGGCCAAAGCTGCGCTTCGTTGGCGGCATCGATCGCGTCGAGCACCTTGCCGACGGGAAAATTCACATCGTTCATTGCGCGGAAGACGTCGTCGTCGAGCGAATCGAGGCTGATGCTGATGCGACTGAGGCCGGCGTCCTTGAGCGCGCGCGCTTTCTCGCGCGTGAGCAGCGAGCCGTTGCTCGTCATGGTCAGATCGCGAATCCCCTTCACATGGGACAACATCTCGATGAGCGATTCGATATCGCGTCGCAGCAGCGGCTCACCGCCGGTGAGCCGGACTTTCTCGACGCCGAGCTGTGCGAAGAGCTGCCCCAGGCGCGCGATTTCCTCGAATGTCATCAGCTCTTCGCGGGGGAGAAATTCGAAATCGCGGCCGTAGATCTCGCGGGGCATGCAGTAGGTGCAGCGGAAATTGCAGCGGTCGGTGACCGAGATTCGCAGGTCGCGCAGCGGACGGCCGAGGGAATCGAGGGACATGTGCGCCATTCCTAACACTAAATCCGCCCTACGTCATCCTGACGTCGAGCGTCAGCGAGACGGAAGGATCTCAATCGACGAGATCCTTCGCCCTCTGCGCGGCTCAGGATGACGGGTCGGGCGGGTACAAGAACTCCAGCATCTTGCGGGCCCGACGCGCCCACGCCCGCTCGCTGTGGTCGCCGCGGGGGTCCTCGAAGTACGCCAGATCGGCGTCCGTCCAGCCTTTGTTTCGCAGCCGATCGCGAAGCGCGCGGGCATCCCGAAGCGTGTCCCGCCCTTCCCGCCCGCCCACATCGAGCCAGATGCGCGGACGCGGTCCGTCGAAGCGATCGACGGCTTTGAGAATCGAGCGGTTGTTCCACCAGACCGACGGCGACATCACCCCCAGTCTGGAAAAAATTTCCGGACGCGTGAGACCCAGATGCAGCGAAACCAGCCCGCCCAGGGACGAGCCGCCAGCGGCAATGTCGGGAAGGGTGCGATAGCGCGAATCGATCGCCGGCTTCAGCTCCTCGACCAGCATGAGCGCGTAATCACCCGCCCGACCTCCCGCCTGGCGTGAAGGATCGTAGGTGGGCGTGTATTCGTCGATGCGTTCCGGTCCGGCGTGATCGACGCCGACGATGACCATCGGCTGCGCCTTGCGCTCGCTGATGGCGGAGTCGGCGGCTTCATCGAGCCGCCAATGCTGTCCAGGGATGAACGCGCGTGCGGGCTCGAAGAGATTTTGACCGTCCTGCATGTACAGCACCGGATATTTCGCGTCGCCGCGTTCATAACCCGGCGGCAGGTAGATCGTGATCTGACGGATGTTGTCGAGGACCTTGGAGTGAAACGCGCCGATGTGCTCGAGCCGGCCCGGACGCAGTGCGCGCCGGCGATTTTCAATTCCGAGGACGCGGCCGAAGGTCGCGCGAAGGGTCTCCCGCATCTCCCGCATCAGGGGTGCATCTCGCGATAGCCGCTGCGGAAATAGAGGAGCGGAACACCATCACGCGTTGCGGCCCGGACGACTTCGCCGACGAAAATCGAGTGATCGCCACCCGGAAGCTGATCGTGGACCGAGCATTCGAGCGTGGTGATCGCGCCGGCGATCAGCGGCACGCCGAGCTCGCCTCGCTCGATGTCGATCCCCGAGAATTTGTCGTCGGACCGCGAAGCGAATCGAGAGGAAATGTCGGCCTGATCGGCGCTGAGAATGCTCACGCCGAATTTCCTGGCATTGGCGATGGCATCGTGCGTCTTCACACTCTTTTCGATGCAGACGAGCACCAGCGGCGGTCGAAGCGAAAGCGACGCAAAGGAGGCCACTGTCATCCCGTAGGGCCGGCCGCCGTGTTCCGTGGTCACCACCGTCACTCCGCTCGCGAAATGCGACATTGCCGTCTTGAAGGCCGCCTCATCAATGGCCATGGCGGTGGAGGAGTCTAACCTTTTCCGTCGCGGTGCGTACTACGCTCACGAAGGAGACATCTATGGTTGGCAGCCGAATCGCGCTGGTCGCTCTCTTTTTGATCGCATCCGCGGCTTATGCGATCGAGACGCCGACTCACCGAACGTTTAGCGTGGCACCAGGAGGGACACTCACCATCGAGACAGACGTCGGCAACATTCGAGTTGACACCGGCGGCAACAGCGTGACTGTCGACGTGACGCAGCGGACGCGCGTGTCCAACCGGCGCCTCGAGCTGACCTTTGATCAACAGCAGAACGACGTGACGGTGCGCGGCAAGCTCGAACCAACGTCGCGATGGTTCAACTGGAGCGACGACGAGGCGAATTTCGTCGTGACGGTACCGGCGCGCTACAACGTGAACCTGAAAACTTCCGGCGGAGACATCCGCGTCGCCAATCTCCAGGGAGAAGCACAAGTGAAGACGTCGGGCGGGGGCATCGACCTCGGCCGCATCGATGGAAAGGTTCTCGCCAGGACGTCCGGTGGCAATGTGTCGCTGGAAGGCAGCAGCGCCAATGTCGATCTGCACACATCGGGAGGCGGGATTCGAATCGGCGACGTCAATGGCTCAGTGACGGCGAAAACTTCCGGCGGATCGATCGAAATCCGTCGCGCAGCGGGCGATCTCCTTGCGCGCACGTCGGGCGGCGGCATCACCATCGGTGAGGCTGACGGAACGGTCGACGCGCAGAGTTCCGGCGGATCGATCAAGGCGCATCTGGCGCAGCAGCCTCGCGCGGACTCGCGACTGTCGACATCCGGCGGTGGCATCACGCTTTCAATCGCGCCTCACGTCGCGGTCGATCTCGACGCCCACACCAGCGGCGGCGATGTCGATACCGACGTCCCTGTCACTCTCCTCGGCCGTCAGGACGAATCGTCGCTTCAGGGAAAGATCAACGGCGGCGGTCCCAAACTGTTTCTGCGATCCTCCGGGGGAAACATCCACGTGAGAAAGATGTAGGCAGAAGGAGGAAGGCAGAAGGCAGAAGGTACGGCTTCATCACTTCTGCCTTCTGCCTTCTGCCTTCTAACTTCCCCCTTCGGAAAGGATCGCATTCGCCGCGCTGCGTGCCGAAGCCAGCGCGGCATCGGAGAGCAGTCCCGTGTCGCCGACCCAGTCGCCGGCGAGATAAAGGCCGCGAATGGGCGTGACGGGGGACGGGCGGGTGGCGGGGGCGGGCGGCATCACGGCGTCATCCAGGCTGCATCTCGTCGAGCAACTCTTCCAACTCGGCCTGATCTCCGCCGCCATACCGCGACACGTGGATGAGCGCGCCCCCTTTCGGCGTGAGCTGCGCCCATCGCGAGTGCACCGAGTAGTACAACGGCCGATCGATACCGAGCGCGAAAGTCTTCTTCGGATTGGGAAGCTTCTTCAGCGCGACGTCGAAGGTCGAGAGCAATACCGGCGTCATGGGCGGCCATGACACTTCGCCGATCAGCTCGCGCGCGGTTGATGGTTCTACTGCCAGAAGCACGGTTTCGGCAGCGAGTCGAGTTCCTTTGGAATCGGCGGGCTGCGGCACCAGATAGGACTGCGTCTCCGGCGTCACCTCGAATTCCAATCCGCCGATCTCGATGCCGCGAACCGCGGCGTCGTGATTGACACGAATGACGCGGCTGCTCGTGACGAAGTTCACCCCCGCGGTCACGGCTGAGCTGTGCAAGGCATCGACGATCTTCTGCCATCCTTCGTCGATGTAAATGACGCCGCGCATCGCGATGCGGACATGATTGAGAGCCGCCCCCGCCTGCAGTTTTTCGAGATCATGGCAGTACGTCGCAAGGCGGAAAATTGCGGCCAGGGTCTCACGCACGCGCGCGCGAGTGACATTCGAGTCGAGCCATTCTCGAGCCGAGATTTCGGTCAATTGCGTGCTCTTTTTCAGGCGTCGAATGCGAATAAAAAGCTTCCAGGCCTCGAGTTTGTCGGCAGCCGTGAACAAGCCGGTGGTCAACAGGGACCAGAGATTGCTCGGAAGCCTGTATCGCTCCTGGCCGTACAGGGCGATTCCGACCTGTTTGGGGACGCCGCCGCGCACGGGAATGCCCAGCTCCGCCAGAACCTTCGATCCTTCCCCTCCGCGGTAAAAGGCATGGGGGCCGAGGTTGAAGCGATAGCCGTGGCGGAGATGCGTGACGGCGCGGCCGCCGAGGTAGCGGCGCTTTTCGAAGAGGGTAACGGTGCGGCCGCCGCGCGCAAGATAAATCGACGCGGCCAGGCCGGCCATCCCTCCGCCAACGATGACAACGTTCTTGGCCAAAGTGGAGCGCGATCCTATCGCATTGCGCTCTGTGCTTTTTTGGTAGAATCGCGGCAAAATTTCGCGGATCAGCATTTTCCGAAAGGGTGGCCATGAGAAAAATCGTCGTCGGAATTGCCCTGCTCCTTTGTGCGATGGCGGGATTCGCCGCCGATGCGACCACACCCGAGATCAATCCCCCCGCCAACGGCGGCGACTGGACGAAGCTGAGCAGCACCGAAAAGCTCTTTTGGTCAATCGGTTACTCGCAGGGCTACGCTGACGCGCTGAGCAAGATTGACGTCGCGTCGGGTCCGAATTCGCCATGTGCCAGCCTGGCCGCCCGTACCGAGCGCCAGACGTCGACCGCAGGCAAAGTAACGGGCTTCGAGCTGGTGTCGGGACTCGAGAAGTTCTACGCCGATCCGGCCAATGTGCAGATTCCGATCGGAAATGCGATCCGAATCTATCTGCTGCAGGCCAGCGGAAAAGATCAGACGACCATTCAGGAGCTCATCGAGACCGCGCGGCTCCTGGGCGCCGAATCCTCCCGACGTCCGGCCGCCAAGCAGTAGCGTTGCTCATCGCCCCGGTCGCGTTTGTATTCTTCGCGGCTGCCCGTGCGCCTAACGTCGCCACCATCCGCAAACAGCTCGTCGATGCCGCGAGAGTCAACGACCTTCATCGATTCGACGCCGCCATCGAGCGCGCGGAGACTTTCATCGACACCATGCCGGTCGGCACGCGCCGCAATGCGTTTCGCCGTGCCATCCTGACTGCCCGCGACATCGCGCGCGTCTGGCACTTCGCGGAGGCGGACCCCAACGGGATCTATTACGACGATGAGCGCCTGCCGTTTTATTACGAGCATCTGGCAGCCGACTATCCCGACTATGCGAAGTTCATCGCCGAGTACCGCCTCATTGACCGGACCGGCCTGCCGCAATACCCGACTCGCGAGACGCGTTCCTTTCTCGAGAAGCGGCTGGAAAACACCGGCCGCAAATCTCCGTAATCATCACCGTGGCTCAACTCCGTGACTGGCTCGACCTGGGTCGAAATACGATCGAATCGCTGAAAATCAGCGACGCTGCCCGCTTTTACGAAACGGAGTGGCCCGAGACGAAAAAGATGTTGATCGCCGACCACCGCGCGGCGATCGACGGCGACACGACCGCGGTCCGCCGGGCCGCTCGGACGAGCAGCGCCGTGCTGTACGGTCTGACCAAGCGTCTCGCGCCGCATCGCCGTGTTCTGTTTCTGTTGTCATGGATCTCGTTCTTCGTCTGCATCGGATCGATCTTCGCGCAGATGAATCATCCGCCCTTCGTGACGTTCGTGGAGATCGTCGCGACGTTTCTCGTGCTCACACTCCTGCTGGCGATGGAGCTGATCGACAAAATCAAATATCGCGATGAGCTCGAGCTCGCGCGCGACTTGCAGTCGGGACTCATTCCGAAGTCGCCGGCGCAAACGCCGGAATTCGAAGTAGCAGCGTTCAACGAGATCGCCAATACCGTCGGCGGTGACATTTACGATTTCGTTCCCCTTCCCGATGGACGCCTGGCGGTGCTGTTCGGCGATGCCTCCGGGCATGGGATGTCGGCCGGACTGGTGATGGCAGTCGCATCGGCTTCCTTTCGCACCCAGCTCGACATCGATCCCTCGCCGGCCGCGATCATCAATACTCTCAATCGCATTCTCTGCCGCACCGGCGGGCCGCGATCGTTCTTCGCGTGCTGCTACGTTCTCTTCTCGCCGGACGGGGAGCTCACCGCAACGATCGCAGGCCATCCGCAATTGATCAAAATCGACAATCAGGGAAAAGTCGTCGATCGCCTCGGCAGCGGCTCGTATCCGCTCGGCATCAAGAATTCGCTTTCGTGGGAGACCCTCCGCTGCTGCCTCGCCCCCGGCGAGCGCCTGCTGTTTCACTCCGATGGCCTGACTGAGGCCCGCAACCGCAACGGTCGCGAATTCGGCGACGCGTTCGTCGAGGCAATCATCGGATGGAACCCGAAAGCGTCGCCGGCTTTCCTGGTCAAGACCTTCGTCGAGGAGTGGAAGGCTTTCGCCGCCGGAATGCCGCCGGAGGACGATATTTCGATCGCGGTGATACAGCGCCGCTGACGCCGGCGCGTTGTCGGTTGTCAGTTGTCGGTTTTCGACAACCGATCACCGACCACCGACAACGCGCGTCACGCAGTGACGCGCTTCTCGACGATTCCCTCAAACACCTGCAGCGCCAGATCGACGCGGCCCAGCGGCGCGGAGACTTGCACGCCCGCGACCTGATCGCGAATGCGCTCGAGCGTTTCGCGCGCAATGGTCACGCCTTCGCGCAGCGCATGTTCCTTGCTCTTCTCGCTGGCGATGCGCATGCGCTCCATCACCTCGTCCGCAACGGACACGCCCGGCACTTCGTTGTTCATGAACTGCGCGTTGCGATAGGACAACAACGGCCAGATGCCGGCCACGATCGGCAGTCGCATAATCCTGATTTGCTTCAGGAATTTCTCGAGCACGTTGACGTCGAATACCGGCTGCGTGATGGCGTACTCGGCGCCCGCTTTGACTTTCCAATCGAGACGCCGCAATTCGTAATCGAGATCGAGATGGCCCGGATTGACGCCGACGCCGATCGTGAATTTGGTCGCCTCGCCGAAGGGATTGCCGCCCAGGTCGAGGCCGCGATTCATGAGGCTGACCATGTTGGTGAGTCCAATGGCATCGATGTCGAACACGGCTGTGGCGTCGGGATACGGTCCCATCTTGGGCGGATCGCCGGTGATCAGCAGCATATTGCGTAGTCCGAGGGCCGCGCATCCGAGGAGATCGGAATGCATGCCCAGGAGATTGCGATCGCGGCAGCAGTAGTGCAGAACGGTTTCGATCCCGACTCGCTGCTGCAGCAGCACCGCCACCGCGATCGCGCCCATGCGGTTCTGCGCGCGCGGTCCGTCGGGAACGTTCACGGCATCGACGCCGGCGTCCCTGATCGACTGCACCGATTTGACCATCGACTCGGGATTCGGCCCTTTCGGCGGCACGATCTCGATGGTGGTCACGAACTCGCCGTGCGCGATCTTGCGTCCCCAGTTCGAACGCGTCTCGAGTGGAATGGGCTCGACTCCCTGAGGTTTCTTGGCCTCGAGCTCGCGCTCGATGATCACGAACGAACGCCGCGGCGAGAGCGGCCGCACGGCGTCGGCCATCACCTTGATGTGCTCGGGAGTCGTGCCGCAGCAGCCGCCCAGGAACTTGACGCCTTTGTGGATCAGACGCTTGGCGTATTTGCCCATGTACTCGGGCGAGGCCATGTACATCTGCCTGCCCGCGACTTCGCGCGGCAGACCGGCGTTGGGCTGACAGGAGAGCTTTTTGGCGGTGATAGCGCTCATCTCTTCGATGGCATCGAGCATCACGTCCGGTCCGACCGAACAATTCAGACCGATGACGTCCGCGCCGGCGCGATCGAGCCGCTCGGCGATCAGCTTGGGCGCGTCGCCATAGATGGTGCGGCTGTCGTTGCCGATCGTCATCTGCGCGATGATCGGCAGCGAGCAGATGTCGCGAACCGCGAGGATCCCCTGCTCGACTTCCGCGATGTTCGACATCGTCTCGAGAATGAAGAGATCGACGCCGGCGTCGCGCAGCGCCTCCGCCTGCTCGCGGAAATACTCGCGTGCTTCGTCGAGTGCGGTGGGGCCGTACGGCTCGATGCGAATTCCGAGCGGACCGATCGCCCCGGCGACGTAGACCGAGTCCCCCGCCGCTTTCCGCGCGATCTCGACCGCCTTGACGTTGATCTCGCGAAGATCCTCCTCGATGCCGAAAGTGCGCAGCTTGACGCGATTCGCGCCGTAGGTGTTGGTCTCCAGGATCTCCGCACCCGAGCGGACGTACTGCTTGTGCACCTCCAGCACGATCTCCGGCGAGCGTAGATTCAGCTCGTCGTAGCATTTGTTGATGAAGACGCCCTTCGAATACAGCATCGTCCCCATCGCGCCGTCGAAGAGGTAGACGTGCTCGTCTGCAATTGCCTGTATGAAGTCCTGCATAAACAAAAATCCCGCCGGATGGCGGGGGCTATCGTCCCGCCGCGCGGGACGACTGCTTGCGGCTCTTTAGCTTTTTTTTAGCTGGTTGCAAGCTGCCCCAAATCAATCCAGCACTCGTCAATGTAGGACCGAACGGGCTGGCTGTCAAACGAGGTCTCGCGGTCTCGGGGTTGCGCAGTCTCGCAGTACGTCACCGCGAGACCGCGCAACTGCGAGACCGCGAGACCTTTAGTTTCCGAAGACCCGCTTGAGCTTGCTCAGCGCGCTCTCGACGTTCTGCCGCTCGCGATCGACCTCATCCGCCCACCGGCGGAACTGTTCGAACGTGATTGCGGCGGGCTCATCGAAATGCTCCTTGTCGAAGAACACGCGGCGAAGAATGCTGCCCAGGATTCCGACCGGGCAGTAATGCGTCGGCGCGGTGCCGTCGAGGAAGACCTCGCGCCACGGACCGGGGCATCCGTCGCGCCACAGCATGCCGCTGTCGGGGTCGATGTCGCGAAATGTGACGCCGGGGGGTGCGGCGGGTTCGGAATGCAGATGCGGGATGGCGCTCATGTAGCCGGCCCAGATCGGAATCGCAGCTTCAGCGGATGACAGCCGCAGCGGCGCGCCGTGATCGAAGCCAACCCAAACCGTCGTCACCATGTCGGGCGTGTAGCCGACGAACCAGGCATCGCGATAGTCGTTGGTCGTTCCGGTTTTTCCGGCGGTGTAGCCGAGTCCCCAGCGCCTGAGGCGCGAGGCGGTGCCGCGCAAGACGACGCCGCGCAAAAGCGTGTGCATCACGTAGGCGGCATCGGCGTTGACGACCCTCTTCGCCTCGAGCTCATGCTCGTAAAGCGTTTTGCCGTTGCGATTGCGAACCTTCGACAACAGAAACGGCTCGACGCGCGTGCCGAGGTTCGGAAAGGGAGTGTAGGCGGCGGTGAGCTCTCGCATGCTGACTTCCGTCACGCCCAGCGGTAGTGCCGGAATGCGCGCGAACTTTTCATCGAATCCGAAGTTCTCCGCGGTGTCGACGACGCGCGCCAATCCGATCTGCTGCGTGAGTCGCACCGTCGGTACATTGAGAGATTTCTCGAACGCTTCGCGCACGGTGACGCGTCCGCGATAGCGCTCGTCGTAGTTGTGGGGCGACCACGTTTCTTCGCCGCTGAGTGGAATGCTGACCGGCGAATCGAGAAGAAGCGTCGCGGGCGTTGCGCGTTTCGAGACGATGGCCGCGAGATATGCAAACGTTTTGAAAGATGACCCGGGCTGGCGACGCATGTTCGATGTGCGATCGAAAGGCGACAGGTCGTAATCCGTACCACCGACCAGCGCGCGGATCCCGCCGCTTCGCGGATCGACGGAAAGGATGGCCGCCTCCAACGGCTCGCTGCGAGCCTGGGCGCGGATCCAGTCGTAGCGCGCCTCCAGCTGCGCGGGCGCACGACGCGCCACGCGCTCCGCCGCACGTTGTGCTGCCGCATCCATTTCGCACGTGATCGTCAGTCCCCCCTCGATGACGTGCCGCACTCCGATCTGTTTGACCAGCTCCGATCGCACCGCGCGGAGATAAAAGGGATACGGCGCAACCGGGATGGAGCCCTGGACGAAGCGAACGTCATGGCTGATGGCGTCGCGATATTGATCGTCGGTGATCCAGCCGCGGATCTGCATCACAGCCAGGATGCCGTCGCGTCTCGAGCGCACGAGGTCGGGCCGCTTCCAGGGATTGTCGCGATTTGGTGCGCGGACGATGCTGGCCAGCAATGCCGCCTCATCAATCCTGAGGTCGCGCGGCGGCTTGTTCAGGTAGAGCCGCGAAGCCTCATCGATGCCCAGGACCGGCTTGCCACCGTTGTGACCGAGGTAGACGTCGTTGAGGTAGATCTCAAGGATTTCGTCTTTCGGCAAGCGCGCATCGAGAAGGACCGCCAGCACGACTTCGATGAATTTCCGTCGCCATGTCCGTTCCTGGGAGAGAAATCGCGCCTTGATGATTTGCTGGTCGATCGTGCTTCCACCCTGCGTGATTCCTCCCGCCCGAAGGTTTGAAAAGGCCGCGCGAAGAATGCCGATCGGATCAATCCCCGGATGTCTCCGAAACCTCACATCCTCGGCCGCCAGAAAGGCGTTGGAAACGTAGTCGGGCAGACCGTGAATCGAGATCGGTGGCGTGATCCGCCAATCGACGCCGTAGAGGGTTGCGATCGTTCTGGTCGACCCCGCTGCCGAGAGTAGGGTGGTCGGTTGCCGCCAGGAATGACTGACCAGTTCATTGGTCAGGCGGCGATTCATCACGAAGACATAGATGGCCAGGGCCTCGAAGCCGACGAAGAAAATCGCGGCGAAAATGAGCGCCCAGCGCCTGCGTGACAATCGCAACATGTTCGACTAAATTACTTGGTCTCTGACCCGATTAATAAAGGAGAAAACCAATGGCTGCCAAAAAACGGTCGAAGAAATCATCCGCCAGGCGATCTTCCAAGAAGGCGTCCGGCCGTCGTCGCGCACCGAAGCGCGCCGCTGCACGCCGCGGCGGAAAAAAGACAGCCGCGAAACGCAGGACCACAAAGCGGGGAGCAGCGAAGAAAAGCTCCGCGCGGCGTAGCTCGGGCGGCAGCGCGCGCAAGGCGGCATCCACCCGTCGGACCAGCATGCCGCGTTCCAGCGCCCAACCGCGTCGCGATCAGAGCGTGATCAGCCGCGTGGTTGAACAGGTGCGCGATACCACCAGCTCCTACATGCCCAGCCGCCACGAGGAAGAAATGGACGTCAGCGGCGGCGGCGGTGAGATAGAGACAGGCGGCAACGACGAGTTCTGATACCCCTCATCCGGCCCTACGGGCCACCTTCTCCCCGCTTCGCGGGGCGAAGGACTTAACGTGGCCCCGAAGCGGCGGGTGAGGGCGCGTCAGCTCGCGCTCTCGAACACCTTCCGGATCCGTCTCGAGAAGTACTTCTGCGGCAGTCCGTTTTTCCAGCTGCGGTACTGCTTCGCCTTCCGAAACGACTGAATGGCCTTCGATTTATAAGCTTCATCGGCCTCGAAGGCGTACTGCGAGTATTGCGAGGCCCCAAGGAAAGCCCAGATCCAGCCGTTCCTTGGCATCTCCTTCGAAAGACTTGTGAACTGAGACGAGGCATCCTCGAACTCGCCGCTGAAGTAACTCTCCAGCGCGTTGCGGACGCGCTTGGCGGTGTCGCCGAGGACCAATGTCGTTGCGACGTTGGGCTTGGTCTGGCCGGCAGTTGACGTCGGCTGAACGCCCGGCGCCATCGCCGCATCGGCGAAAAGCTTGGCGTTGTTGGCGGACCCCAGCGCGGCCTGCAGGTCCTCATTGGTCTTGGCTGTCGCGTTTTTCTGGTTCGCATCCGCGAGTGCTGTCAGCGCCTGCTGATACTGCGGAGATGACCCTGCCTTGCGGTCGCGCGCGCCGGCGATGCTCTGATTCGCGGCGCCGATGGCGGCGGTTACCTGTTGTCGCAGCGCGGGATCGATGGTCGGCGGGGCAGGCTGTATCGGCTGCGGCGTCGGTTTGATCGGTTGAGGAGTCGGCGGGACAGGCTGCGGCGTGGGCTCCACATTCGCGGCCGCCTGCTTCATTTTTGCTTCCTGCATCAGGTTGTCGATCGAGCCGCGATCGACTTCACCCGGGCCGCTGGTCTTCTCCAAATCGCTGATGGCCAGGTCGTACTTGCCGGTTCGCAGATACGCCAGGCCGCGGTAATAATATGGATGATAATTGATGAAAATATTACCGTATGTTCTTGCGTTGTCGTTTTCCTTGGCATTGCCGGAAAGGGCGGCCGTCATCTTCTGAATGACGACCTGCCACCGCCCGCCCGTGACAGCCTTTACGCCGTCGTTGTAATCGTCGTACCACGACCCCGGCGCGCCGGTGGCGATGGCGAGGCATGTCATTGCAAGTAAAACGCGATACTTCATTGCTTTGTATCCGTGACTTCCTTCTGCAGCTCGTCGAGGTTCAGGCCGCCGAAATCAACTTTCTCTTTGACCTTCTTTCCGGGCGGGATCTGCACGTCGAGCGTTTTCGATTCGCTGGGACCTCGTACCGTCACGAGATATCGTCCCGGATTGAGCTCAATGCCGGTGGGCGTCGAACGCTTCTCGTCATCGAGATTGACCTCGGCGTGACTTTTGGCGTTGATGATTTTTTCGATGTTCCCCCACGGGGAAGCTGAAAGCAGCAGCGTTCCGGGGGGACCGACATCGACCACCGAGCCCGAGGTCGGCGGAGGAGGATTCACGCCGCCATCCTTCTTCTGCGGTTGTCGCAACAGCAGAGCGGCGACGATGATCCCGATGACGGCTACCGCCGCGATCCCCGACATCATCATCACGTTCGGTTTTTTCTTCGCGATTTGCCGCTCGAGAACCGTGGGCTGCGCCTCGCCGGTCCACTTCGATTCGACAACCGTCGGCGCCGAATGTGTCGACAGCCGCTCCTGGATCGTCGGCTCGTTGCTGCCGATCGTCGGACGCTGCGGCGGCGCCGCCCCCCGCTCGATGACCGTCGCCTGATCCGCTTGCGTCCTGGCGGAAGCGGTGCCGCCCGCGCCGGTGGTCATCTGCGTCGGAGCGCTGCCCATGGTCGCGGCCTGTCCGGTTTTGTATTTCGGCAGATCGCTGATCGTTTTGGCGCCCGACAGTGTGACCATGCGCTCGCCGAGTCCGTATTTCTGATCCGGCGGAATCGTGTTGCGAACCGCTTCGAGGGCGCCGGCGAATTCGGCAGCGGTCGCGAAACGCTGATCGCGGCCCTTCTCGAGTGACCGCATCACGATGTTTTCGAGCTGCGCCGGAATCTTGACGTCCGGATTGAGCTGCGCGATCGGGGCCGGCTTCTCGGTCACGTGCTTGAGGATGTAGCCGTGCGGATTGGTGGCCTGGAACGGCGCGCGCCCCGCCAGCATCTCGTACATCACGATACCGAACGAGTAGAGGTCGCTGCGCGGATCGAGATGTTCGCCTTCCTTGAGAAAGCCCGCCTGCTCCGGCGATGCGTATTTCAGCTTGCCCAGGAACATGCCGGTCTGGGTGAGCCCCTGGCCCGATTCGCCTTCGGCCAGTGACTTCGCGATGCCGAAGTCGATCACCTTGACCAGCAGCTTTCCGTGGTGGTCCTGCGACAACATGATGTTCTCGGGTGAGATGTCGCGATGGATCAGACCCATGGAGTGGAGATGATCGAGGCCGTGCAATGCCTGAACTGAAATCTCGACCGTCAGCCGCGGCGGCATCGGGCCGTTCTGGAAAATCCACTTCTGGATGTTGGTGCCGTCGATGAACTCCCACACCATGTAGTAGGAGCCGTCGTCGAGCTGCGCGAAGTCGTAGAGCATCGCCAGGTTCTTGTCCTTGATCATGGTGGAGGTGCGGGCTTCCTGCAGGAAGCGCTGCATGCCCTGATCGTCGGCCGCCACGTTGGGCCGCATGATCTTGATGACGCGGAGCTCGTTCAGATGGATGTGACGGACCTTGAAGATCTCGCCCATGCCGCCGATGCCCAGGCGATCAAGGATCTGGTACTTGCCGTCGATCAACCGCGCGGAATACGTGCGTTGAAAACTGGTCACGCGTTCGGCGCAGTGCGGGCACTGCTCGACCTGACTGTCGATGGGCTGCTTGCATCTGAGACATGTGATTTCGGGCATGGTTCTCTCCGCGGTCTATCGATCTCGAACAACATAGCTGCAGGCCGGATCGGCGCCGAAGCGCACCACGTCTCCCGGCTTGAGCTTGGCGCGTTCCACGCGCGTGTTATTGACGTAGGTTCCGTTCGCCGATTTCAGATCTTCCAGCACGTAAGACGTTCCGCTCAGGGTGATGCGGGCGTGGCGCCGCGAGACGGCCGGATGCGCCAGGACGATCGAGCAACTGCGATCGCGTCCCACCATCACATCTCCCTTGAGCGTGTGCTTCTCGTTGATCTCGGGTTTCACGTTGACGAGCATCAGTTGCGGTGCCGGCGCCTGTCCGGCTGCCGGCGCGGGCTGCGGGCGCATGGTGGGCGTGTTCATGGGCCGGAGGTTGTATTCCTCGAGCGCCTCGAAAAATTCGCGCGCGCCTTCGTAACGTCCTTCCATGCGCGGATGCATGGCCTTGAGGATGATGGCCTCGAGCTCTTTATCGATTTCGGGACGCAGCGTGCTGGGCGCCTGCTTCTCGCCGCGATAAATCGCATCGATGAGCTTGGGCAGCGAGCGGCTGTTGAACGGCAGCGCACCGGTCAACATCTCGTACAGCACCACGCCGGCGGAGTAGACATCGCTCTTCGCGCCGGCGTCCTTGGGCTCGCGGATCTGTTCCGGTGACATGTAATGCGGCGTGCCGAGGAGGAAGCCGGATTTGGTGAGGACGGTCTGTCCCGGCCCCGCTCCACCTTCCTTGATCTTGGCGATGCCGAAGTCGGTGACCTTCACGTTGCCGGAGTTTTCGCGGATGAGATTCGCCGGCTTGATATCGCGATGCACGATCCCTTTGCCGTGCGCATACACCAGTGCCTCCAGCATGCACTGGGCGGTGCTGATGGCGTCCGGAATCGTCATCGCTCCTTTTTCGGAAAGGAGGATGTCAACCGGAGTCCCTTCGACAAACTCCATCACCAGAACGGCGTTATCGGGAGTGTTGATGAACTCGTAGAACCGCGTGATGTAGCGATGGCGCAGCTTTTCGAGGATCTGGGCCTCCTTCACGAAACGCTTCCGCGCTGTGACCTCGCCCGCGAGCTCGTCCGACATCACCTTCAACACGACGGTGTAGTTGTCGGGCAGCACTTCGTTGCGCGCGACCGTGCGGCCGACATAGACGTGGCTCATTCCGCCTTCGCCGATTTCGCGCTCGATGCAGTAATTTCCGATGACGTTGCCGATCATTTCAGGGCGCCCTCGCCATCCCAATAGAAGTTCTCGTCGCACAGCGGCATGAACAGGTACCGCTGCGATCCGATGCGAACGATGTCCTTGCTCACCAGATCGCGACGCGGTTCGATCTCGACTTCGTTGACGTACGTTCCATTGGTCGAGTTGTGGTCCATCAAAATGAAGCGCTTTTCTTCGGGTCTGAAAACGAGGTCGGCGTGATGCGCCGACGCCTGGTCGTCGGAAACGACGATGTCCGATCGACGATCGCGCCCGAGCACGTTGCGTCCGACCCGGACCTCGTACGACTGGCCGCGCGAAGCACCCGACAGGCCGACCAGCCAGCCGACGACATAGCGCTTGTTGGCCGGTGCCTCGGCGGTGATCTTCTGAGCAGCGACGGTGCGCTCCATCGGCGGCGCCTGCACCGGCGACGTTTCGCGCCGCACTGTGGGCGGAGGGGGCGCGACGGCGGGGCGGGGGGCGGTGGGAACGGCGGGGGCGGCGGTGCGCGATTCCGGCGAGGGGGCGCGGTTGGGGCGGATGATCGGGATCTTGTCTGCTTCACCCTCTTCGGCCGGGCAGTACGGACAGAGGTCCCACGACTCGTCGATGAAGTGTCCGTTTTCGCAGCGTTTATCAGCCACCGCTCAGCCCTTTATGCGTGGTACGCGACCGCGATCGCGTTGCGTCCGCCGAAATAAATAATGTCCCCATCCTTTAGAAACCGCTTGTCGATCTTTTGATCGTTCACGTACGTTCCATTGGAGGAATTTCGGTCGATGAGCAGAACCTTGCCGTCGATCGAAACTACCTCCGCATGTAGACGGGAGACCTTTGGGTTTTCCAATACGATCTCACAGATTGTTGATTCCCGCCCGATCCGGATTCCGGAGCCGCCGAGGCCGAGGCGTTCGCCGGCCCGCGAACCGTTGAGGATCGTGAAGCGTCCGAGTGGAAGTGAGGCGCGCCTCTCGCCCGAGTCGGTGCGTTCGCGCTCGACCGGCGCGATCATGGTCTCGACGGTTTTGGCGGTCAGTAAATCCTTCGGCATTCGTGGCCGTCGTACCGCAAACGGAATGATGAGCGCCACGATCGCCCCCAGGGTGGCGATGCCGATCGCACCTGCCGCCACAGGATGACGGCGCCAGATGGGCATCGACTGGAGGGCGCGATCGGTGTCATGACGGAAGCGAATCAAGTCCGGCGAGCTGGGAAAAAGCACACCGGCCGGTGTCAGCTCGCCCTTCGCGAGAGTCCAGTTCCCGGCCCCCGCTGCGTTGAGCGCGGTTTGCCAATGCCGATTGAATTCGCCGTCCACGTTGTAAGCGACGCCTGCTTCGTTTAGAAACTTCTTGGCGACGTTGATCGGCACCAGGAACTTGATCTGCTCGGCGTCGGTGTGTCCCCAGGTCGAGATCCCGATCACGTCGGCGTCGCGGTTGACGGCCGGGCCGCCGGAGTTGCCGCGATAGATCCCGACGTTGGATTGAAAGACCTGCGTGTTGGTGATGTCGTGCTTGATGGCAGTAATCGTTCCGTTCGACAGCGTGGCTTCGAGATCGCTTTCGCGCGAAAGCCAGCCGCCGATGACGTCGTCGGTGCTGCTGGCGACTTCGGGATAGCCAATCGACCACACCGAGTCGCCGACGCGGACATTGTCGGAATCGCCGAGCTGGAGCGCGGGAAGATTTTTTCGGGTCACGCGAAGCAGGGCCAGATCTGCGCCTCGCTCGCTGAGCGCCGGTGAATAGCGCTCGACGCGAAACGGCAACTTCTCGCCGTTCGACAGTTCGATCTCATTGACGATCGCGATGTGATCGACCGACCCGCTCGCTGCCAGAGCGGTGATATGCCGCTCGAGCGCGTCCCCGCGATACAGACGCCGCAATTCGTCGACCGGAAAATGCTTCAGCAGCGCTGAAATCGAACCGTTGCGCAGCAACTCTTTCTCCAGCGCATCGGTATCGCGCGTTCTCGCGATCACGTGACCGCTGGTGAGAATCCATCCGTCGGGATGGATGATGAATCCGCTGCCCGATCCCCCCGCCCCGGTTTCCACCATCCCCGCGCCCGCGCCGTCGCGCCGCGCAACGGCAACATCGCGCGCGATCGTGTCCAGCGCGGTGGCCGGATAGTGAAATTGCGCCGTGGCGTAGGCGTTGATCCGCGCGACGGCCGGCTTGACCGTGTAGGCCATCTTCTGCACGTCATCGAGACGCGACACGTCCCGCCGGCAGGCGATGGCGGCAAACACGATGACGAGAAAGAGGCGACGCGCGTGGGGGGCCATCTGGACTAATGATTTTGACGCAGTGACGCGACCTCGTGATCCTTTATCGTGTCGTCGAAAAGCGATCTCTCGCCCTCGTCCGACAGAGTCTCCTCGCCGATCTGCTCCGCCCGGACGATCCGGGCGACGATCACAGTCACATTGTCGGGCGCTCCGCGTTCGAGCGCCAGTGTTACGAACTCGTTGGCGGCCTGCTGGATGGGGAGCTTGGCGACTTCCTTGATCTCGTTCTCTTTGACCAGGCCATGGAGTCCATCGCTGCACAGAACAAAAGTATCGTTCTCCTGCAGCTCGATGGGGCCGCGAATATCGATTTCCACCTCTTCGCCGACGCCGATCGACCGCTGCAGCACATTTCGGCGGGGATGAGTCTCTGCCTCCTGCGCCGTCAGCAATCCTTCCCGCACCATGGTCGCCACCAGCGAATGGTCCTCCGTCAACTGCCTGACGGCATCGCCTCGAACCATGTAGATGCGCGAGTCGCCGACGTGTGCAAACCACCCCTGTGCGCCCAGAATCACGAGGGCGGAGGTGGTCGTGCCCATTCCTCGAAGTTCCGGATTCGTCTGGGCCTCGGCAAAAATGCGCGAGTTGGCCAGCACCAGCGCGTCCCGAAGCGCCGTCGGGACATCCTTGGTATTGCTGCCGAGGTATTGCGATTTGACGGTTTCGGCAGCCATTCGGCTGGCCGTTGCGCCGCCGCGATGGCCGCCCATTCCGTCGGCGACGATCAATAATCGACCGCCGGGATGGCTGACCGCCTCTTCCTTCGGCGTGGTCAGAGTGCCGAAGTCCTGATTCTCAGAGCGTACCTTCCCCACATCGGTCTTGAGGACCGCCTGCACCACGAAGCGGCGCGTAGACACTCGAGTTGCTGCAGGACTTTCGGTCATTTTCGGACCAGCCGGCGTCTCGCCAGCTAAAGACTATAGCGCGCTGAAACGGTGCTCGATTATAACGGGTATATGGACGGGGCACGCGCGCAGGGTTGGTGGGCGGTAGTGCCGGTCCTGGTGTTCAGCTCCGTCGCGGCAGCGCAAGTGCCGAGCGAAATCCTGCATCGAGCCCAGCAGCTCGCGTGGAAAAAAGAATTTGCCGGAGCAGAAAGGCTTTACCGCGAGGCTCTCGGTCAAACGCCACGATCCCGCGATGCGAAATTCGGTCTCGCGCAGGTGATTCTCTGGCAAGGTCGCTATCGAGAGGCGCGGCGTCTCTTCGAAGAGCTGCTGCAAAGAAACGCGAACGATGTCGCCGCCGCAGAAGGAGCGGCGAGCGCGGTGTACTGGCAGGGAGACTTCCGGACTGCCGAGCGTGAGTTCACCGCCATTACCGTCAAGCATCCGGATCGTAAATACGCAAGACAAGCTCTCGCGGAAATCAGGAGCGCATCGCGCGGCGATATCCGTATGCTGTTCGATGGCGTTCACGACGATCAGCCCTACCGCGCCGCGCGAATCAGCACGACCGTCTCATCATTCACGGATCCGCTGACACGGTGGGACATCTCCGGCGGCGCCTATCGCATGAACAACCCCGATCGAAACCTCGCGCGCACGGAACCATTCGTCACCCTGACCAATGAAGTCGTTCTGCCGTGGCAGAAGCTGACCATTACCTCCACCGGTGGAGTTTTGCGCTTCCCCGACGGTGCCACGCGTCCGATCGGCGGCCTCTCGGTCGCGCATCGGCTGACGTCCGATACTTCGATTACAGCGGCGGTCGATCATCGCGAGCTTCTCACCAACGCTTCTTCGATTGTCACGCACCCAAACGCGACGCGATTTGCTTTGGCATGGACCCGATACGCAGCGAAGAGCTGGCTCGCCGGCGTTGAAGTCGCCCACCAGAGTTACTACGACCACAATGACGGTCACTATGCGCAAGGGTATGCGCTATGGCCGATCGTGAAACGCGATCAGACAACGCTCTGGATCGGCGCTTCAGCCGCCGCGCGCGATACGCGCGAAACGCGTTTCGGGCTCGACGCGATCTCCTCTTCACGCACCCCCGCTGGCGACTTCGCCTACAGCTACCGGGGAAGCTACCGCGCTTACTGGACGCCCCGCGATCTCCGCGAGGTTCGTGCAATCCTCAGCATTGCACGGATGATCGGTGCGAATGCGGAGCTGAAGGCGCAGGCGGAGCAGGGCGTGGCCCGCGATGAAGCACGCGGGTTTGGCCCTGCAAGAGGCAGCGCTGCTCTTCCTCCGCACATCTTCGACTTCGAGTTCCATCGCGTATTCCATCCCTATCGGCTCTCGGTCGCGTTTTCGTCGCCGATCTCTGCCGGTTTTCGTTTGGAGTGCGGCGTGGAGCGTGCCCTCACTTCCTTTTACGCAGCGAATGCATTCCGAGCGAGCCTGGTCCGACACCGCTGAAGTGTTCCGGCATCGGCGCGCCGCTCCCATCAATCTGTGGGAGCGGTGGGTGCTGGGGATTCTTCTGTTTCTCGGTTTGTGGAGCGTCGTCTATTTCGGCGTGTGGTGGTTCCGGCTCGAGCATGTGAATGAGCGCTTGCTGTTTGTTCTTCTTTCGCTCGCGACCTGGTACGGGATTTTTCGGATGATCGTCGGCTGGTACAACGCATTTCATCTCGAGCAGCCCGACGTGCAGGCGGCACGCGACGGATTAGCTGTCGCGATCTTCACCACCTCATCCCCGGGCGAGCCATACGAAATGTTCGTGCGTACGCTGGCGGCTGCGCGCGAAATCACGTATCCCCACACCACGTATCTGCTCGACGACACACGCGATCCCCGTTTCGGCGAGCTGGCGCGACAGATGGGTGCCGTGCACATGGAGCTCATCGGACTGCCGGGCGCGAAGGCCGGCAAGATCAACGAAGCGTTGCGACGCACGTCGGAAGAATTCATCCTTGTGCTCGATCCCGACCACATCCCATTCCGGCAGTTTCTTCATCGCGTTCTGGGCTACTTCCGCGATCCGGCGGTCGGGTTCGTCCAGGTGGCGCAGGCTTACCACAACGCCAACGAATCGTTTGTCGCGCGCGCCGCAGCCGAACAAACCTTCTCATTTTATGGTCCGATCATGCAGGGAATGCATGGCACCGGCACTTCGGTGGGCATCGGAGCCAATTGCACCTTCCGCCGAACAGCTCTCGATTCGATCGGAGGTCATGGGATCGGCCTCGCCGAAGATCTCGTGACTTCGATCCGCCTCCATGCCGCCGGATGGAGATCGGTCTACGTTCCGGAAGTTGTCTCGCGCGGACTGGTCCCCGCCGACCTCGGGTCATTTCTCAAGCAGCAACTGAAATGGTCGCGCGGCGTGCACGAGGTGCTCTTCCAGGAATATCCGCGCGCCTTCCTGCGCCTGACCACGCACCAACGCATCTCGTACTTCATGATCGGCAGCTACTACGTCGTCGGGCTGACGACCTTCATCTACATCGCGATTCCACTCACCTATCTCTGGACAGGCCACCAGCCGGCCGCGTTTCTTCTCTCCGAATACATCCGTCATGCACTGCCGGTAGGTGTCCTGGGAATCTTCATCTACCGATTCGCGCAGCGATGGCTATGCGATCCGGTGCGAGAGCGAGGCTTTCACTGGCGCGGAACTCTTCTAAAAGTCGGGGCATGGAGCGTCTATTTGAAAGGGCTCCTCCTCTCCATCCTGGGCATCGCTGTTCCGTACATTCCGACAGCCAAAGAGAGGAAGCGCGACCGTTTTTGGCGTCTTGCGCGAGTTCCGATCATCACGGTCATGGCGTCGGCTGTGACGGTGATCTGGACGGCGTGGAGGGAACTCTATCTTCTGCCGGAATCTGAAGTCAGAATCACGACAGAAGTGACCCTGGGCATGTTGTTCTTCATGATCATGAACACGATTCTCATGAGCGGCCGGCTATATGCAGCGTGGGTCGATCGGGAGCGAGAAGAGACATGAGGGCGCACAAGCGGTATCAGATCGCTTTCTTCGCGCTGGGATGGCTGATCGCGATCGGCCTCCTTTTTCAAATGGGACTCGGCGAGGGTTTTCAATCCGTCTACGACGCCGTAGGCGCGCGCACGCTGCGGTTAGCGCAGTCGTTTTCGGACGCCGAAGGCAACGCGCTCCGCAGCGTTCGCCACACTTCGCGCAGCGAGTACCTCACCCCGCTGCGGCCGACGCTTTCCTCTCTGGACGCGCTTCGGAATCCGTCGCACATGCTGTTCGGCGCCTATGACGGCGGCTTCCCCAATACATTTGCGGGCCTCGAAAAGTTCGAGGCTCAGATGCAGTTCAAGTTCCCGATCATTTCTTTCTATGTCGCCTGGGGCGATAAGCCGAATGAAAAGTTCCCGACGCGCATGGTCGAGACCATCGACCGCATGGGATCGGTGCCCATGATCACCTGGGAGCCGTGGATGGTCGACTTCGATGAGCGCATTCGCAAAAACCTGCCGCGCGAAGCGGAGCGTGAATATGGAAGCCTGGCGTCAATCGCGCGCGGCGATTACGACTTCTACATCGTCCCGTGGGCAAAAGCTGCGGCCGAGTACCACAAGCCGATCTTTGTCCGATTCGCGCACGAAATGAACGACCCTTACCGTTATCCCTGGGGCCCGCAGAACGGCAATCGCCCGGATGACTTCATCGCAGCCTGGCGTCACGTGCATCTGGTCTTTCAGAAGATGGGCGCGGACAACGTCCTGTGGGTGTGGTCGCCGCATATTTCCATGCCGTGGTTCGAGTACTACTATCCAGGCCCGGAGTTCGTCGACTGGATCGGCGTCGGCGTTTTGAACTACGGCAACGTCGCGTCGTGGTCGCGATGGTGGAGCTTCCATCAGATTCTCGAGAAGGCCTATCCCGCGCTGCTGAAGCTGAACAAGCCGATCATGGTCAGCGAGTTCGGGACGCTGACCAAAGGCGGCAATGCCTACGAATGGTATCGGCAGGCGTTCTACCACATCGATCACACCTATCGCCGCGGTGTTCGCGCCATCATCTTCTTCAATCAGGAGAGCGATGCGACCATGTCGACGGTGGCGCTGAACTGGAGCGTGACGCAGGATCCTGCCGCCCGCAAATTTGTCACCGTGCAGCTGGCCACGCACTCGGCTCTCTAGGAGGACTCTGCTAGACGGCCGCTCTGGTGGTCGCCGACCGCAGGAAAGTCCGCTGCAAACGATCGGCCGGCAGCGGACGGCTGATCATGTAGCCCTGAATTTCCCGGCATCCGTGCTGGTGGAGGAATGCACATTGCTCGTCCGTTTCGACGCCTTCGGCGATGGTGCGAAGTCTGAGCTGGTTGGCAACCATCAACACCGCCGAGACGATCGACTGATCGCTCTTTTTCCGCACCACATCGATCACGAAGCTTCTGTCGATCTTCACCGTATCGACCGCAAACTGCTTGACGTAGGAGAGCGACGATTGTCCGGTTCCGAAATCGTCGACTGCGATGGCAATCCCCATCGCTCTGAGGCTCTTGAGAATGGCGCGACTGCGGTCACTCTTCTGGATCACCATACTTTCGGTGAGCTCCAGCTCCAGAAGTTGCGGGTTGAAGCCGGTCACCTTCAGGACGCGAGTCACCATGCCGACGAAATCGCGCTGATAGAGTTGTCGGGGTGAGACGTTGACAGCGATTCGCGGAACGATGCAGCCCTCGCGCTGCCATGCCATTCCCTGCTCGCACGCCTTGCGCAGGACAACCTCGCCAAGGACGGTGATCAGACCGGTGTGCTCGGTGAGCGGGATAAAAGCGGAGGGCTCGATCATCCCGCGCTCGGCGTGATTCCAGCGCACCAGCGCTTCCACGCCCACCAGCTCGCGGGAATCGATGGTCACCTGCGGCTGAAAGTGCATCACGAATTCGTCGCGGTCGATGGCAAGACGCAGCTCCGCTTCCTGCGCTGTGCGGCCGATGATCCCGGGTCCGACATCGCGGTAGAGCTCGCAGCGGTTCCCGCCGGACTGCTTGGCGAGATACATCGCGCCATCCGCATTGCGAATCAGACTCTCGGGTGTCGCGCCATCACGTGGTCCGATCGCCAGGCCGATGCTGGCCGTGATGTGCAGTTCATCCGACTCCAGGACGAACGGCTTTCCGATCGTCTTCAAAATTTTTTGGGACGCTCGCTGTGCGTCGGATTCGTGCGAAATCTCGGGAAGGAGAATGACAAACTCGTCGCCGCCGACCCGAGCCACGGTGTCTCCCTGACGGAGAGCATCCGTCAGGCGGGACGCGACCATTTTGAGAAGAGCGTCGCCGACGTCGTGGCCGAGGGTGTCGTTGACGACTTTTAATTCGTCGAGATCGAGAAACAACACAGCAAGACGCCGCTTCTTTCGCTGCACATTCGCCATCGCGACACCGACGCGATCGAGGAACAGCGCGCGATTCGGCAGTGAGGTCAGCTCGTCGTGATAGGCGCGGAAGGTGATGTCGCCTTCTGCGCGCTTACGGTCATTGATGTCGAGAAGAATGCCCTCCAGAGTCGCTTCTTTTCCGCCGTCTCCCGGAACGAGCCGGACATTTTCAAGAGCCCACACAGCCTCGCCGTTTCGATCGCGAAGCTCGACCTCTTCGTTGAACACGGCGCCATTGGCGACGAGCCGCCGCATGACGACATCCCGATGGCGCGCATTCATGTAGCGGATCGCGCCGTCGGCGGCCAGGAAATCTTCAGCGAACTCAAAACGAAACAGTCGCGCGCACGCATCGTTGCAACTGATGATCTTGCCGTCCACCGAGGCGATGTAGACGCCGGCGAGATTGCGTTCGAACAGGAGCCGGTAGCGTTCCTGGGCCCGGCGCCGCCCGGTGATCTCTTCCGTCAACTCACGGGCGCGTTCTTCGACCCGCTGCTCCAGCGTCAGATTGAGCATCTCCAACTCTTCGCGAGCGGCACTCAGACGATCGAGCATCAAATTGAAACTGCGAGCGAGTTTCCCAACCTCATCCTTGCTTTGAACGTCTGCGCGGCTGTGCACTTCTCCGGCGGCGATCTTCTCGGCCGTTTTCACGATGCGATGCAGCGGCCCGGTGATCAGCGTGCTCAAAGCGAAAACCGCCATGACACCCACCGCGAAGGCGAGAAGCGTCACCAGAGCGACCGTCGCCCTGCTGCGCGAGGTCTGAATCAGAACGCGTTCGAGAGAGAATCCGATGACGAGACTTCCGATGCCTTTGCCGCGATAACGAATCGGAGTTGTCGTCTGGTACAGCGAGCCGTCGCTGGAAATTGCGCCAACCGTTTCGCTTTGCTCGCCGGCGGGCATCCCGGTGATCACCGGCTGGCGCGAGCTTCTGCTTTGAGGCGCAGTGGCAAAGGGACCGGCGCTTGCCGCCACCATCTCGTTGAACGAGGCGAATGTTTTGCCGGGCTGATCTTTGACGACGAAGAAAACGAGGTCGGGATTGCGCCGCAGGGCGATGACCGCCGCCGCCACGGCGACGGGATTACGGTTCTCGAGGCCGGGCGCCACGCCGAATGCCGTGACGTCCGCGATTGCCGACGCCCTCTGCGTCAGGGCTTCGATCGCCTGGCGCTGCATACGCGCCGGAAAATAGAGGTAGATACCGAGAGACACGAGCGCCAGGATGCATGTCATCACCAGGGCCAGCTTCGTCCCGACCTGAAGGTGCGATAGGAATCTCATCTCGACGATTCAGCCCTCGGAAACAAAGTGACCGAGGTTTTGCTTTTCACCTAGTGCAAAAATCCTACTGTATTTTTGCATCTGATCGTCTTGTTGGTCCAAACTGAATTCTCGCGCCGCTTCATGGCCGTCACTTTCGCAAGCGTGTGCTTGCTCGCCACGGATCGAATCACCGCGGCGACGATCAGTGGCGCTGTCATTGATGCCGATCTGAGGACCCCACTCGCATCGAAGACAGTGGCCGTCTACTCCGCAGCCGGAACTCTTCAGGCCTCAGCGACTTCTGACTTCCTCGGCCACTATGTCCTCGGGCTTCCAGCGGGCGACTATCGAGTCCTGGCTTATGACCCCACCGGTACCTACGCCACCACTTTTGGCAATGATGCGGACTCGTTCGAAGCATCGCCGGTGGTGACAGTCATCGATACCGTATCCATCCTCAACTTCGGGTTGCGCAAGTCGGGCAGCGTCACGGGAACCGTCTTCAGCATCGGGACAGGACTCCCGCTGACAGGATTGACTGTCGCCGCCTACAACGCCGGCAGCGGAACGCGTCGTGGTTTCTTGCAAACAGATTCTCGGGGTAGGTACTCGCTGGCACTACCGCCGGGAGCATACAAACTCGCCGCGTACGACGATCAGGGAGCCTTCGCGCCGCGTTTTTTTCTGGATCAACCGACGTTCACGGCCGCAACGCCGGTGACGGTCGCGGCTGGCCGAGCGATAGCCGGCATCGATCTTCGCCTCGACTTCGCCGCCCATTTCACGGGAGTCGTCGTGGATGCAGATACCGCTGTCGTCTTGCCGGGCATGACGGTCTTTGCGTACACGGCAGATGGCGCCTCAGCGGCGGCAACAGTGAAATCGAGTCCCGCAGGAAACTTCATGATCAATGTTCCGGCCGGATCGTACAAATTGGTCGCCGCCGATCCATCCGGCAACTACGGGGTCGGCTTCGTCGACGACGTGGATTCGTTCGCGGCCCAGAGGCCGGTTTCGGTGGGTCCATCTCAAGTTCGCGAAAACCTCCGCATTCCGCTGCATCGCGCAGGCACCGTCATGGGTCGCGTGCAGGATTCCCCCGGAAGCGCGCTGACCGGCATCACCGTCGGCGCGTACAACGCCGACGGCTCTCAGCGCACGTCGGTTGAAACGGACAAGAACGGCGCGTACTCACTCGCGCTTCCTCCGGGAGCGTTCCGAATCGGGGCGTATGACAACGCCACGACTTACGCGACGCAGTTCTATCCCAGACGCAATTTGTTCCGAGCGGCCAATATCGTCGTCATCGCAGCCGGCCAAATCATGCCGGCGGTTGACTTTACACTCCTGCGCGGCGCGCGCTTCAGTGGAGTTGTGAAGGAGGCGGCGACCGGACTGCCGATTTCCGGAATCTCGATTGCGTCCTACGACAGCGATGGAAACCTGATGGCTTCAGTGAATTCCGATGCATCGGGAAATTACGCCCTTGTGTTACCGCCGGGAAGCTTCAAGTTCGCGGCATTCGATGCATTGCTGCGGTACGCGACTGCGTACGCCCTCGGAGCTCCGAACTACGAAAGCTCCCGCACGTATCAGGTCGACGAAGACTCTTCGCACCGGATGGATTTCGCCTTGTCGCTCGGAGTCCGGATTACCGGGACGGTCGTGGATGACAAGTTTCGCGCTGTTTCCGGAGCTCAAGTCGGAGCATTGGACGTTTTCGGCAACCGCGTGGCGACGACGACTACGTTCGACGGCGTCTTCGACATTGTGCTGATGCCGAACACATATAAGTTGCTGGCTACCGATCCTTTACAGCGATACAAGCCCTCGTTCTTCAACGGCGCCTCCTCATTGGCGTCGGCCACTCCTATCATCGTTCAGAGCAGCGGCGCGAACGCGTCGCCGACGTTCGTTCTCACCCACTCAGACCGGCGGCGCAGCATCCCGCACTGAGTGAGCACAGCCGCTATAATCGACTTCTCACATCATGGAGTCACTGCAGATCCATTACGTCGACCTCGGCGTCCAGCGCGTTTCCGACCTCAAAGGGGACATGTCGATTGGACGGACCGAGGGGAACGACCTCGTCCTGAATCACCCGTCTGTCTCCCGAAAACACGCCCGTTTTGAGGGCCGGAATGACGCCTGGTGGATCGTCGATCTGAAGTCGACCAATGGGGTCAAAGTCAATGGGAACCTCGTCACCGAGTCGAAGATCAATTCGGGCGACAAAATCTCGATCGGATCGGTACAGCTCGAGCTGACGCCGCAGCCATCCGTCAATTTCAGCAACGAGTCGATGTTCGACAACCCGTCGGGCACGGTCATCCGGCGCATTTCCGACTTCAATTCCGAATTCGGGCTCGATCTGGCTGAAGCGCAGAAACCTGTTCCACGCATCCCGTCCGAGCCAGGCTTGAAGCCGGTTGAAGTGTCGCGTGAAAAGATCTTTCAGGTGCTGGTGCAGGTCGCCAAGGCTCTGCTCCAGACGGACGAGCTCAATACGCTGCTGACGACCGTCATGGACATGATCTTCAAATACCTGCCGGTGGAGCGCGGGCTGCTCATCCTCTTCGACGAAGAGGGCAATCCGGTTCCGAAGCTCACCAAATTCATGGACGGCTCGGATGCGCACGACATTCCGATTTCCCGAACCATCCTGAAGATGGTCGCGGAAAAACAGATCGCGATGATGACCTCCAACGCTCTGGAGGACGCCCGGCTGTTAGGCGGAAAATCGATCGCCATCCACGGAATCCGGTCGGCAATGTGCGTTCCGCTCTGGAATCGCAACCGTGTCATCGGTGCGGTGCAGGTGGACTCCGGAATCCACATCGGGCGTTTTACGGAAGAAGACCTCGATCTGCTGACGGCTCTCGCGAGATCGTGAAAGGCTCCATTCGAGGCGCCGCGACTGACGAACGCGAGATCCGCAGTGCCGAAGTTTCGATTTTGTTCGCCGACATCTCGGGATTCACCACGGTGGCCGAAACGAAAAATCCCGAGGAGGTGGCAGAGTTTCTGTCGCACTTCTTCAGTTGCGCGGTGGAATCGATCTTCGCCTACGGCGGAACTCTCGACAAATTCATCGGTGACGCTGTGATGGCGTTCTTCGGCGCGCCGATTCAGCAGGACGACCACGCCGACCGCGCCGTGCTGGCCGGCATCATGCTGCAGCGGCTGATCGGTGAATGGAACGACCAGCGCGAGAAAATCGCTCTGCCAGCGGTAAAAGTTCGGGTCGGCATCAACAGCGGGCCCGCGGTGGTCGGCAATGTCGGCACCGAGAAACGCGTCGACTACACCGTCCTCGGCACCTCTGTGAACATCGCGTCGCGGCTCGAGAGCGGCGTCGCGAAACCGGGGCAGGTCGTGATCTCGCAGAACACGCTGGATCGCGTCGTCGGAAGCTTCAACACCGAGTCTTTGGGCGAGTTCGCGCTGAAGGGGCTGCAGCAGAAGTTGCCTGTCTTTGTTGTGCTCGGCGGCGTCGATCGCGACGCCACAACTTCTCCCAAAACATTGAGCGCGACCCGCGCCTAGCGAAATGCCTCGCCGCCCACCAAAGTTCTACAAGCCAATGACCACGTTTCGCACTGTGGCCCAGCCGATCCTGGTCGCCCTCGCCCTGGCGCTGGGCGTGCGCAGCGCCATCCGCATCTACTCGATCCCGACTGCCTCGATGTCACCGACGCTAAGGGTCGGCGATCACATCGTGGTGACGCCGTACCACGGTGCGGCTCCCAAACGCGGAGATGTCGTCGTCTTTCACTCGCCGACCAGCCTCAACGATTTGCTCGTGAAGCGCATCGTCGCCGTTCCCGGTGATCTCGTGGAAACGCACGAAGGCAGATTGTTCATCGGCGGACATGCAGCCGCAGAACCGTATGTCATCGCACCGGCGACGACCGGAACAATCGCGTCACAGGTCATTCCGCCGGGATTCTTTTTCGTTCTCGGCGATAACCGCGCCAACTCGTTCGACAGCCGGCAATGGGGCGTCCTGCAGCGCGATCTCGTGATCGGCCGCGCGCGACTCGTTCTGTGGTCTTCCGGCTCCGGAACGATGCCGCCGCAGGCCAGCGCTGAAGTCGTCAGTCACAGGAGCGGCGGGTCGCGCAATCTCCATCTCGACCGTCTTTTCAAGCCGATTCAGTAGATTAGCTCTATACTTTTTCCCAATTGGGAGGATGACTATGCGACGCAGCCGGCGCGAGAAGGGCGAAGGTCAGCTTGGGTGCATCGTCGGCCTGATCGTTTTGGCCCTCGGCGTTTTTATTGCCTGGAAAATGATCCCGGTCAAGGTCAAAGCAGCCGAAGTGCGGCAGGTCGTCGTCGACGAGGCGAAATCCGCCGGGACGCACAACGACAAAGTGATCATGGGCAACATCCTGGCAAAGGCGCGCGAAGACAATCTGCCCATCACCGAAGACAATGTGAAGATTCGGCGCGGCAACAACGAGATCACCGTCGAGTTGAACTACGTGGTGCCCATCGAGTTCCCCGGCTACACCTATCAGTGGCACATCAATAACACCGCCACCAATCCAATCTTCTGATGAGCGTAACAATCAAGGTTCGAGAAAACGGTCCCTATAAAATCGAAGGTGAATTCCGCCTGGTCGACGCGAATGACAACGAGATTCCAATCATAAAGCCGGTGCTGTGCCGGTGCGGCGGCTCGACCACCAAACCGTTCTGCGACGGAACGCACTCGAAGATCGGCTTCCAGGGCGCGATCGCCGCGGTGCAGGCGGAAGAGAAAAAGCCGCCCACGTCATCCTGAGCCGCGAAGACGGCGAAGGATCTCGAGTTACGTAGCTGGAGACCCTTCGCTTCGCTCAGGGTGACGACAGATCTCGCCATGTCGGATTCACCGACTTGATCAAAGCAATCTTCTTTCCGCGCGTTTTGCCCTTGATCGCTTTCTCGGCCGCAATCGCATCGAGAATCGAGTCGAAGGTTTCGTAAAAGACAAGGCGGTCAAAGTGATATCGGCTTGTAAACGCGCATTCACCGCGCATGTGCTCCGCTGCGCGTCTCATCGCTTTTCCAGTGGTACGTCATTCTGAGCCCCGAAGAGGGCGAAGAATCTCCAGTTACCTAACTTGAGATCCTTGGCTGCGCTCAGGGTGACGAGGCTCCGGGTCGTCCTCGACCACGAACACGACCGTCTCCCATCCTGATAAGCACTCGAGCAGCCGCGCGACGTCACTGGTTTCGATCACTTCCTGAACGAACTCGAGCTTCATGAGCGGCCGGTGTACTCAACCGCCGTTCCGATCGCGGGCCGAGAGCGCGGACCAAAGAGCGTGTCAAAAAAATAGGCGACGTTCACATTGACTTTACGGCGCGTTGAGCAGTAGCGTACGCGGCGCGAATGTAAACGGTTACATTCATGCCGGATTCGCACGCACGCGTCACCATCAAAGATGTCGCCGCGCAAGCCGGCGTCTCGGTGGCCACCATCTCCCGAGTTCTCAACGGCAAGGGTCCCGTGCGCGAGGCGACGTCGCGCCGCGTGATGGAAACCTGTCAGGCGCTCCGCTTCACGCCGCACGGAGTCGCGCGAAGCCTCAGCATCCGCCGCACCCACACCATCGGCCTTCTGCTTCCCGATTTGCACGGCGAATTCTTTTCCGAAGTCATCCGCGGGATCGATGCTGTGGCGCGGAGGAGCGGGTATCACCTCTTGGTGTCGGGCTTCCATAGCGATCGCCAGGAGATGATCGCGGTCTTCCGCGCCGTGCGCGGACGCGTCGACAGCCTGATCGTCATGTCACCGGACCGCGAAGCATCCGAATTGTGCGCCTATCTTCCCGCCGGATTTCCCGTCGTGCTGCTGAATAACACCGGCGTTTCGCGCTCCATCAGCATCGACAACTACGGCGGCGCCGCCGCGATGGTCTGTCACTTGCGTGCCCAAGGCCACACCCGCATTGCCTTCGTCAAAGGACCAGACCAGAACGCCGACGCGGCGGAACGGCTGCGGGGATATCGAAATACATCGGCGCAGACGATCGAGTTCGACGGCAATTTCAACGAGGAAGCGGGATACGAGGCCGGCCTCCGCGTGTTGTCCATGACGCAGAAGCCGTCCGCGGTTTTCGCCGCCAACGACGCCATGGCGCTGGGGGTGCTGAATGCTTTCCGCGACGGCGGCGTTGGCGTGCCGCACGACATCGCGCTGGCGGGTTTCGACGACATCCCCATCGCGCGCTACGTCACCCCGCCGCTGACGACCGTCAAGGTGCCCATCGCCGAGCTGGGCCGCCGGGCCTTCGATCTTGCCATCAGCGATGAAGAAGAACGCCACGAAGTTCTGCCCACGACGCTCGTGATTCGAGAGTCGTGCGGTTCGACAATTTTGGGAGGAGGAACGAAGTCATGACACTGAGACGCACCTGGCTGATTCTGTTACTCGTGCTGGTCGCGGCGGGAAGCGCATTCGCACAGTCGGCAACCACCGCCACCATGCGCGGAAAAATCACCAACGCTCAGGGGAATCCAGTCGCGAATGCGGAGATCAACGCCGTCGAGACCTCGAGCGGATTTGTGCATACGGTCAACTCGCGCTCGGACGGTTCGTACACGCTGGCGGGATTGACTCCCGGCGCGTACAACATCGTCGTCGCGGCCACCGGATATGAACCGAAGAGCCAGGACATCACGGTCCAGGTGGGCCAGGTGCTCGACGTGAACATCCGAATGACTCCGACCGCGGTACTCTCCGAATCGATCACCGTGGTGGGCACGCAGGCGGTGGAGACGAAGACGCACGAGGCGGCCACCAACGTCACGCCGCAGCAGATCGAAAGCCTGCCCCAGCCGGAGCGCAACTTCTTGAATTTCGCCGCGCTGGCACCCGGCATTCGCGTTTCCAAGAATCCCGAAAGGAAGACCATCGCCGGGGATGCGCAGGATTCAGAACAGACCAACGTCTTCATCGACGGCGTGAGCACGAAAAACGACGTCCTGTTAGGCGGCACGGTTGGCCAGGACTCCAGCCGAGGGAATCCGTTCCCGCAGAGTGCGGTGCAGGAGTTTCGCGTCATCACCCAGAACTACAGCGCGCAATACGACCACGCCTCGAGCGCCATCATCACCGCGGTCACCAAGACCGGCGGAAATCAATTCAATGGTCAGGCCTTCGTCTACTACCAGCCCAAGAACTGGGTGGCGCCACCGAAGATCAATTACCAGTTCAACACGCTGACGAATAATCCCAGCTACCGGCGCTATCAGCCGGGAATCAACGCCGGCGGAGCGATCATCAAAGATCGCCTTCACTTCTTTGTGTCCTACGAGGGCGACCAGCAGCACGCCACGCGCAGCGTGAATCTCGGCAATGCCAACTTCGCAAACCAGTTCGGACAATTCACGGGCAATTTCCCCAGCCCTTTCCGGCAGAATCTCGGCTTTGGAAAACTGAGCTGGCAGCCCGACCGCAGCATGTTGTTCGATGTCAGCGGCTTGTATCGTAAGGAACATGAGGTTCGTGATTTCGGCGGTACGACTTCGTATCAGGCTGCCAACGACATTCGCAACTACGTTCACAGTCTCTCGCTGCGGAATCAGTGGACCAACAACGACTCCCTGAACGAGGCAATCGTGACGTATCAGAAGTTCGGCTGGAACCCGACCGCGCTCAATCCTGACCTGATCGGCCTCAACTACGAAGGGATCATCCGCCTCGGCGGCAGTAGCACAAACCAGAAGTTCGATCAACGCCGCATCGAGCTGCGCGACAACTACAACTTCGCTCCGATCACGGCGGCGGGCAGCCACAGTATTCAAGTCGGCGGAAATTTCGACGCTATGCATTACCAAGTCACCAAGAGCCTCTTCGGAAACCCGCAGTTCAACTTCAAGACAGATAAGAACATCGGCGCGACGCTGGACGCGCCTTATCAGGCTCTGTTCGGCGCAGGCAATCCAACCCTCACATCCAACAACAACGAGTACGGCGTCTACGGCGAGGACCGCTGGACCGTCAACCAGAACCTGTCCGTCACCCTCGGTCTGCGATGGGACTACGAGTCGCACATGCTGGATGAGAATTACGTCACGCCTGCCAACGTCGTGGCCGGCCTGAAGGGAAAGACGTTCATGGCGAATGGATTGACGATCCAGCTCCCCGACTCGTATTTCTCGACGGGCAGCCAGCGCAAGCCATACAAGAGCGAGTTCCAACCGCGAGTCGGCTTTGCGTACGACATCAAAGGCGACAGCAAATCGGTCGTCTTTGGCGGCTTCGGCCGGTATTACGACCGCCTCTTCCTCAATGCCACGCTCGATGAGCGCTATCGCATCCAGTACCCCGTCTATCGCATTGAATTCTCGCAGCCTGGTTTCCCGCGTACCGGCGCGGTGCTTTGGGATCCAAAGTACCTGAGCGTGGCAGGTCTACAGGCGCTCGTTGCGTCCGGCGCTACCAGCCCGGAAATCTTTCTGCTCAACAACAACACCAGGCCGCCTTACTCGAATCAGGCCGACCTCGGCTATCGCCAGACCTTCGGAACGTGGATCGGATCAGCCAGCTACAACTTCGTGCGCGGTTACCGCGGCATGACCTGGTTGTCGGCGACCGGCATCTGCTGCTCGGCGTTGGTCTCGGGCTTCGGCAACGTGCTGATCTCCGATCCGCAGGGTAAACAGTTCCGCTACAACGGACTCCAGGTTTCGGTCGACCGGCCGTACTTCGGCCGCTTCGGCGCCCACTTCGCGTACACACACGGAGACGCGAAGCAGACCGGCAACGATCTGTTCAGCCTCGACATGCCAAGCGCCGCAGCGTACGGCTTTCATGCCGTGCCGGGCTCGGAGAAGGACCGCGTCGTCGCTACCGGCATCTTCGGGATTCCGTGGGATGTCCGGTTCAGCACGATCGTCTCGCTTGGATCAGGGGCGGCGTTCAACGTACTCGACTTCTCGCAGGGATTCAGTCTGCCGGCACGTCAGATCACGAGGCCGTTCCTGCGTTCGATCTATCCCAAGAAGACCTGGGGTTTCGCGGATCGTGACGTCGACTTCCGTCTGGAAAAGAGTTTCCCGACCTTTGGTCGCACATCGATTGGAGTCGTGGCCGAGCTTTTCAACGCCTTCAACTGGTCGAGCCCCGGATGCCTCGCGAATTTCATCCCGCCGGAAGGAAACCCGAGCTTAGGTAAGGCGAACTGTCAGATCAACCTGGGCCGTCGCGAACAGGTTGGGCTCAAAGTGAACTTCTGATCCACAGAGCATGCGGCGAACGTCAGCGGCGTTCGCCGCACTCCTCTTTCTCCTGGGCGCCCAATGTCAGACCACAGCCGATGCGCCGAGGCGACGGGCGGCGGCGCCGGCGTCATCGATCGATGACCTGGAGCGGCGCACCTTCCGGTGGTTCTGGGACACCGCCAATCCGCGCTCGTACCTCGTCCCCGACCGCTGGCCGACCAAATCCTTCTCGAGCATCGCAGCGATCGGATTCGGTCTAACAGCCTATGGCATCGGCGCCGAGCGCGGCTACGTGACGCGCGAACAGGCGCGCGACCGCGTTCTGGCGACGCTCCGATCGCTCCTGGCCATGCCGGAAGGGAGTCAAGCCACCGGCGTGGCGCAGTATCGCGGCTTTTTCTATCACTTCCTGGATATGGAGAGCGGCGCGCGTTACAAAGAGGTCGAGCTGTCGACCATCGACACGACTTGGCTGTTCGCGGGCGCGCTTTTCTGTCAGTCGTATTTCGATCGCGACGATCCCGCCGAGAAGGCGATTCGCGATGCCGTCGAGCAGATGGTCACGCGGGCGGAGTGGGATTGGGCGCAACCGCGTCCGCCCGCGATCACGATGGGTTGGTATCCGGAAAAAGGATTCCACGCCTACGACTGGCGCGGCTACAACGAAGCGATGATGGTCATCATTCTCGCGTTAGGTTCGCCGACGCATCCCGTCGATCCCTCCGCCTGGCCTGAATACACCAGGACGTATCAATGGGGCTCGTTTTACGGGCAGGAGCACGTGCTTTTCGCTCCGCTGTTCGGTCATCAGTACACGCAGATGTTCATCGACTTCCGCGGGATTCAGGACGCGTACATGCGCGGGAAAGGTATCGACTATTTCGAGAATTCGCGGCGCGCGACGCTGTCGCAGCGCGCGTACGCCAATGACAATCCCGGGCGTTGGAAGGATTACGGCGGCGACATGTGGGGGCTCACGGCGTGCGACGGCCCTGGCGACATGACCATCGACGGCCGCACATACCACTCATACTGGGGCCGAGGAGCAACGGCTGGCGATGTTCGCGATGACGGCACGATTGCGCCGACCGCGGCGGCATCATCGATTGCCTTCACGCCGGACATCGCCATGGCCGCTATCGAAGAGATGCAGCGCCGTTACGGATCGAGCCTTTATCGTGAATACGGTTTCGCCGACGCGTTCAATCCCACCTTCAACAACGGCTGGTTCGACCCCGATTACCTCGGCATCGATCAGGGACCGATCATCGCGATGATCGAGAACTATCGCAGCGAATTGGTGTGGAAAACCATGAAGAAGAATCCGCATGTTGTTCGCGGACTTCGCAGAGCGGGGTTTACGGGAGGGTGGCTCGAGAACAAATGAATTTCAAATTTCAAATTTCAAATGAAAAATTAAGAATTTTTCATTTTTCATTTTTCATTCGAAATTTGAAATTTGTCTTTTTATTCGGGTTATCGCTCGCTTGTTCCATCCGCCAGGCCGGTGAACGCCTCAAGTTCTGGGGGCTCGGCCGCGAGGGCGAAGTGGTCGCGCAGATGCTTCCCGAGTTCACCAGGCGGACGGGCATTCGCGTCGATGTGCAGCAGATTCCCTGGAGCGCAGCGCACGAAAAGTTGCTGACGGCCTTCGTCGGTGAGGCCACCCCCGATGTGGCGCAGCTCGGCAATACATGGATCCCGGAGTTCGACACCGTCGGCGCGCTGGAGGACCTGACGCCGTGGCTCGCCCATTCGACGATCCAGCAGCAGAACTATTTCCCCGGAATCTGGGCGACCAATCAGGTCGAGGGCGTGGTCTACGGCGTCCCGTGGTACGTCGACACGCGCGTCATCTTCTACCGCACCGATCTCGTTCCAACGATTCCGCGCACGTGGGAGGCGTGGATGGCGGCCATGCAGCAGGCCAAACAGAGACGGCCTAACAACTTCGCGATTCTGTTGCCCACCAATCAGTTTGATGAAGTCACCATCATGGCGCTGTCGAACCATGCCACCCTGCTCAACGCCTCCGGCACCGAAGGGGCGTTCCGCGATCCCAAATTCGCAGAAGCGTTCACATTTTTCATTAATATATTTCGTAAAGGATTAGCAGCGCCGCTGGCCAACACCCAGATTGCCAACGTCTATCAGGCATTCGGGCAGGGCGATTTCGCGATGTACATCACCGGCCCGTGGAATGTCGGCGAGTTTCGCAAGCGCGTGCCGCCCGGCATCCCATGGGCCACTGCCCCCATGCCTGCGCCGACGGCTTCCGACTGGCCGGGGATGTCCATGGCGGGCGGATCGAGCCTGATCATGTTTCGCCCGTCGAAGAAAAAAGAGGCTGCCTGGAAGCTGATCGAATTCCTCTCCGAGCCGCGGCAGCAGATCCGCTTCTACCAGTTGACGCAGGATCTTCCCGCGCATCGTGGGGCCTGGAAAGCGCCGGCGGTTGCCAATGATCCGCCGCTGGCGGCCTTTCGCGAACAGCTCGAGCACGTCGCTCCCCTGCCGCGCGTGCCGGAGTGGGAGCAGATCGCGACCGAGATTTATCACGACGGCGAAGCCACCGTTCGCGGCCGCATGACCATCGACCGGGCGCTGGCCGACCTCGATCGCAAAGCGGATCACATCCTGGCCAAGCGGCGCTGGGTACTGGCACGACGATGAACGAGAGGCGGGCAGCGGTTCTTTTTCTGTTGCCGGCGCTGGCGGTCATTTTCTTGTTTTTCCTGCTGCCGGTCTGTGCCTCGCTGTTGCTGAGTCTCACCGACTTCGATCTCTACGCGCTCAGCGACATCCACAACATCCGCCTGATCGCCTTCCGCAACTACTCCCAGCTCCTCGGCAACCCGCTGTTCTGGAAGGCGCTCGTCAACACGCTCTACTTCACGGTGGTGGGCGGACCGCTGACTGTGATGGTGGCTCTGGGGACGGCACTTCTGGTCAATACCAAAGTGGCGCGATGGAAGCCGCTCTTTCGCACGATTTACTTTGCGCCGGTGGTCACCACCATCGTGGCCGTGGCGGTGGTGTGGAAATATCTTTATCACCCGCGCTTCGGCCTGTTGAATCGCGGCCTGGCCATGGTTGGCATCGGCGCCATCGACTGGCTCGGCGATCCGAGATGGGCGATGCCCGCCATCATCCTGCTGGCGGTCTGGAAAAACTTCGGCTACACCATGATCATCTTCGTGGCGGCGCTGCAGGCCATTCCGGAAGAGTTGTACGAAGCGGCGCGCATCGACGGGGCTAACGCGCTACAGCAGTTCCGCCACGTGACGCTTCCGATGCTGGGCCCGACCTTCGTGTTCGTCGGCATCATCACCGCCATCGGCTATCTGCAGTTTTTCCCCGAACCTTACGTGATGACCCGCGGCGGTCCCGTCAACAGCACCCTGTCGGTGGTGATGCTGATGTACGAACAAGGCTTCAAGTGGTGGAACATGGGTTACGCCGCCGCGGTGGCCTTCATCCTTTTCCTTTTCATCGCGGCGGCAACCCTGCTGCAGCTCAGGGCACAGCGCGCGGCCAAATGACATCGGGTATCGTTACCGGCCATGAATCGCGCCACTGCCACCATCATCATTAATGCATTACTGATCGCCACCGCGATTCTGACCGTCGTCCCGCTGCTGTGGATGATCTCGGCCTCCTTCATGCCCACCGGCGAGGCCACCATCTTTCCGCCCCGATTGTTTCCCACCCAACCAACCATTACACATTATCGTGAACTATTCACGCGCATGAATTTTGGCCGCACGTTCGCGAACAGCATGATCATCGCGATCGCCATCACGCTCTTCTCGCTTCTTCTGAACTCCATGGCCGGCTACGCCTTCGCCAAGCTGCGATTCGGCGGACGCGATCGCCTCTTCGGCGCCCTGGTGGCCGCCCTCGTCATTCCGACGCAGGTGGGCATGTTGCCGCTGTTTCTGATTCTCAAGAGCGTGCATCTCGTCAACAGCTATTGGGGGGTCATTCTCCCCAGCATGGCCACCATCTTCGGGATTTTCCTCATCCGTCAATTCATGCTGTCGATCCCCGACGATCTGCTCGATGCTGCGCGGATCGACGGCGCCGGCGAATTTCGGATCTACTGGTCGATCGTCATGCCGCTGGCGCGTCCGGTGCTGGTGACCCTGGCCATTTTCGCGTTCATGTCGGCCTGGAACGATTTCATGTGGCCGCTGATCGTGCTCACCGATGCCGGGAAATACACGCTGCCGGTCGCGGTCGCGAATCTGGTCGGCGAGCATGTGCAGGACACGGAGTTGATGATGGCCAGCTCAGTGCTGACCGTCCTGCCGGTCTTGATCCTTTTCCTTGCGCTGCAACGACACTACATCGCCGGAATCATGGTCGGTGGCGTGAAAGGATGAGGGCAGAGGGCAGAAGGCAGAAGGTTGCGGTCTGGGCAGTTACTTCTGCCTTCTGCCTTCTGCCTTTTGCCTTCTCCCAGGTCATCGATGATTTCAACGGCTCGCTCAACTGGCGGTCGCATCCTTCCGACGGCGTTTCGCTCATCGTCAGCCAGGAGCCGGCGGGCATGCGCGCCTCGGCGCTGCGCATGGACTTCGATTTTCATGGACACGGCGGCTACGCCATCGCGCACAAGCCGGTGTCGATCGATCTTGCGCCTGACTTCGAATTCGCGTTCTGGATTCGTGGAGTCGCGCCGCCTAACAATCTCGAGTTCAAGCTGGTCGACGACTCGGGCGACAACGTCTGGTGGGTCAACCAGCGTAACTACATCTTCCCGAAAGAGTGGACGCACGTCGTTCTCAAGAAGCGTCACTTTCAATTCGCGTGGGGGCCGCTGGGCGGCGGCGAGCCGCATCACATCGCCGCCATCGAGATCGTGGTCACCGCCGGCACCGGCGGAAAAGGAATGGTCCTGGTCGATGATCTCACCCTGGCCGAGCGACATGTCGCGGCAGTCGATCAACCCCTGACCTTCACAACCCCCACCATCGACTTTACCGAGACTCGCGAATTCGGCGGCTTGATCGTGGAGAACGACGCACCGAAGTACGACCTGCAAGTCTCAAACGACGCCGAAACGTGGCAGACGATCTACTCCGTCAAAGGCGCCCGGTCGCCGAGGCAGTTTTTGTACACGCCCGAGACGGAGGCCAGCCATATTCGAGTTGTCCCGCCAGCGCGAAGAGTGACTCTCGAGCCGATCGCATGGTCGGCCTCACGCAACGATTTCTTCACCAACGTGGCACGCGAATCGGCGCGCGGCGACTATCCGCGATATTTCCAGGGCGAACAGTCGTACTGGACCGTGGTCGGCGTCGACGGCGATACGAACGAAGCACTTTTCAATGTCGACGGCGCGCTCGAGCCGGAAAAAGGTGGCTACTCGCTGGAGCCGTTCCTCTACACCGGCGGACGATTGCTGTCGTGGAACGACGTGCAACCCGCACCGGCACTCGCGCGCGGATTCCTCCCCATGCCGAGCGTGAAGTGGCCGCAAATGACCATCACCGCCTACGCCTTCGGACCTCGTCAAGAATCGACGCTGTACATCGATTACGTGCTGCGAAGTCCGCAGGACACCAATGTCACGCTCTTCGTAGCGGTTCGCCCGTTCCAGGTCAACCCCCCCTGGCAATTCCTCGGCGTCACGGGCGGAGTCTCACCGATCCACGACATGCGATACCACAATCACATCGTCGAGATCGACAATTACCAACCGATCATCCCGCTCACGCTGCCGGCCGGATTTGGAGCCGTTCGCTTTGACGAAGGAAATATCGTCGACTGGTTGCAGCAGGGAAAGGTGCCCGAATCGGCGGTGGCCATCGACGATCAACGCGCCGCGTCGGGAGCGTTTTCCTTTCCCATGCATCTGGAGGCCGGGAAGGCCAGGACGGTCACCATCGCGGTGCCGATGCACGATCGATCGAAGGCCAGCGATGGCATGCGGCCGGCCGCATTTCACGACTGGGAGCAGAAGTTAGGCCGCGCCGGCGTCGATTTGCCGGCGTCGGGGCAAGCGATCAGCGACAGCATCCGCGCCAACCTCGCCTATATCCTGATCCATCGCGACGGTCCATCGCTGCAGCCGGGATCGCGATCGTACGAGCGCTCGTGGATCCGCGACGGATCGATGATCTCCGAGGCCTTGTTGCGCCTGGGGATGTCGGGAGTGGTCAAGGAGTACATCGAGTGGTACGTCAAATTTCAGTATCCGGACGGAAAAGTGCCGTGCTGCGTCGACAGTCGCGGCGCCGATCCCGTCCCGGAAAATGACAGCCACGGCGAATTGATTTACCTCATCGCCGAGTATTACCGCCACACCCACGATCGCGCGCTGGTCGAACGCGTCTGGTTGCACATCGTGTCGGCGGTCAACTACATCGATGCGCTGCGGCATCAACGCATGACCGCGCAATACAAGAACACTCCGTTTTTCGGACTGCTGCCCGAATCGATCAGCCACGAGGGCTACTCGGCCAAACCGATGCATTCGTATTGGGACGACTTCTTCGCAGCCAAAGGTCTCTCCGACGCCACCTACCTCGCCCACGCCCTGGGCTTCATCCGCGATGAAAAAAAACTCACGATCATCCGTGATGAATTTGAGCGCGATCTGCTCGCCTCGATCAAGGGCGCCATGGCCGTGAAGCAGATCGACTACATCCCCGGCTCGGTCGAGCTCGGGGACTTCGATCCGACATCGACCACCATCGCGATCTCGCCGGGAGGTCAACTCGGCAAGCTGCCCGCGCCCGCGCTTGCTCGCACCTTCGACCGTTACTTCGATGAATCCCGCTCGCGCGCGATGGGCATCAAGCCGTGGGACGCCTACACGCCCTACGAGTGGCGTACCGTCGGCACCTTCGTTCGCCTTGGTCAGCCGCAGCGGGCCTACGAGCTCGCGAACTTTTTCATGCGAGGTCAGCGGCCGCCCGAGTGGCGCCAATGGGCGGAGGTGGTGTGGCGCGATCCGAAGGCGCCCAAGTTCATCGGCGACATGCCGCACGGCTGGGTGGCATCCGATTTCCTTCGCTCCGTTCTCGACATGTTCGCGTACGATCGCGACGACGGCGCGCTCGTGATCGGCGCCGGCGTCCAGCCTGAATGGGCGACCCAGTCACCGGGCGTTACCGTTCGCAACCTCGATACGCATCAGGGCGTTGTCAGCTTTTCGATGCGCGGCACAAACAAATCGATTCAAGTGACCGTGTCCGGCCCGCTTTCGAATGTGATCGTGCATGCACCGCTGCCCAAGCCGAAGGAAGTGCGTGTGAACGGAAAAGTCGTGGCGGCGACCCAAGACGTGGGCGTGCGCACGTTTCCGTCGGAGGTCGTCTTTACTTACTAGGGGCGCAGCGCGAGGGCGAGTTGCGCGCCTCTTTGACGTAGTACTCGAAGTCGGGCGCCACCAATCGCGTGACGGGTGCGTAGAGTCCTTCGCCTTTGCCGCTGGCGTCTCCCCTCACCGAATTTTCTGCAATCCGATAAGTCGTCGGCGCGCAATAAGGCGCGATTGAGCCGCCGAATCGCGCGCTGGTGGCAACGCTCTTTCGCACGACCGACACCTTGCCCCACGACTTTTGCCATTCGCCGACCACCGCGACGCGCGGGCTGTTCGTCGCGACGTAAACCGTGTTGTCCGGCCGTTCGAGGACCCAGCAATGGAGCTCGACGTATTCGTGATCGGGCCGAAAAACGAGGACGGTAACCGGCGCGATTTGAATCTCCGGGCGTCGTACCGGCCGCGCCCACTCCCCGTCGATGCGCCACAGCCATATGCCGATCGGCAGCTCCTTGCGACACGCGGCGGCGAGCAGGATGAGAACAGCGAGAGCGTAGCGCTTCATCGACGGCTGAATGGTGGTGGTGTCAGTGCGGTGGTGTTGCTTTGTTCGGTGACGATCACGCCGTTTCGTTGCCCAGCCTTGCTCTCGGCATCGAACACGAGGTCTGTGCATGTGGCGGCGGGAAGCAGCGTCATGAGGAATGCGAGCGGAAGGTAGCGCATCGTCGACCTCCGATCATGAATTTTACGCGATCAATTCGTGGGCTGTCGCCGGTTTCCGTTGTCCATGTCAGACACGATCAGCCATCGTCCATCCGAATTCTTGCGCAGCGTCAAAGTGAACTTCCCGACGTCGGGCTGGCCCTGTTGCCGCGCAAAGCCGCCGATGATGTAGCCGACCGGGCCGTCAGTCGCAAATGCCAGAGCGCGCAACACCAGCGGGCCGCCGGGGCCCTTGTAATACTCCCGGATTGCGCCCCGGCCGCGGACTGGCGGATTGCCGTTCGGCAGTACGAATCCGTCTTCGGTGAAAAGGCTCGCGAGCGCAGCGCCATCCCCATTTCGCCAGCCTGCTTCATAGTCGGTCAACACGCGCGCGAGATCCGGCGGGAGGGTGACGGTCGGTTCCTGCGGCACGGTCGGCGGATCGACTCGTATGCCTTTCGCCGCAAACCACGGATGCAGCTCGATCCGCAGCCGTCCCGCCACCACCGCCGGATCGTTCGCTGCCAGCCTCTCGGCCTCCTCGCGGGTGAGGCCTTGAAAAAGAAAAAGACCTCTCAGATCACCGTCATCCGCGAATGGACCGGCGACCACGAGTTTCCCGGCGTCGTGCATCCGCTGGATATTCGCCATGTGGTCTTCCTGGATCTTCCTGGTCTCCGCTGTTTCCTGCGCTGTCCATTTCGCACCTCGGTACAGAAAGGCGACGTAATACGTCGTCATTTCGTAAGTTTCGGCAGAGGCGGCGGCCGCACAAATGACAAGCGAGGCGACGAGAAGGGTCTTCATGAGCTTGATCTTACAGAACTGCGAGGTCGAGCTGACGCAGCCGTTCCGGATCGCCGATGGCCTCGATCTCGACGATCTTCCCGCGCCTGACCGTGAAGTTGAGTACCATCATGAGCCGCCCACGCGGAGCCACGACCACTCCGACCGCCCCATTGACGAGCGCAGGTTGTGCAGCCCTTGCGCCGCCCTTGATGGCTCGGTTCGCGATGGCGGCGGCACCGCGGATCTCCGGCGGCGCGCCACGCAGGGCGGCAGCGTCGCCTCGCAGCACAGCGTCCGGATCGAGGACTGCCAGAAGCGCGTCGAAGTCGCCGTTGCGCGACGCGGCCAGGAACGCGTCGACAACTTCCCGCTGATGCGTGAGATCGGCATCGGGGACCGCCCGCGCTCCCTGCACCCGACGTCGCGCGCGGCTGGCCAGCTGCCTGGCCGCCGCCGGCGAGCGTTCAACGATGGGAGCGATTTCGTCGAATGACATGCCGAACAAATCGTGCAACACGAATGCGAGCCGTTCGGCCGGGCCGAGCGTGTCGAGTACGACCAGCAGCGCCAGCCCGATCGAATTGGCGAGTAGCGTTTCATCCTCCGGGTTCTTTCCACCCGCCTGACCAGCGATCGGATCCAGCGGTTCTTCGCGCCGCGATTCGCGCGAACGCAGCATGTCCATGGACACTCGCGCCACGACCGTCGTCAGCCATCCGCCGAGGTTCTCAATATCGTTTGCGTCCGACCGGCTGAGCCGCAGCCAGGCCTGCTGTACGGCATCGTCTGCTTCGCTCAGCGAGCCGAGCATCCGATAGGCCACGCCGCGCAGATGGTTTCTGTGGTTTTCGAACTGCTCTGCCATCCATTCGCGTGCGGTCATCGGTCACATTCTTTCATCGCGATCCGTCATGTTAGTGACGAACGAAATTCAACCGATGTGACAAGGAGACCAACAATCATGCAAGCGCGAATGCCCAATCCCGTGATGATCATCCCCGATGCCATGAAAGCGCTCTACGCCCTCAACGCGGCGACAGAAAAGCGTGGCGTCCCTCCACGAACGATCCTTCTCGTTCAACTGCGCGCCAGCCAGATCAACGGCTGCAGCGTCTGCGTTGACATGCACTCCCGCGAGCTCAAGAGATCAGGCGAAACGGACGAGCGACTTTTCGCACTGTCCGCCTGGCGCGACGCGCCCTACTTCACTGATGCCGAACGCGCCGCGCTCGCGCTGACTGAGGCGCTGACGCGGATCAGCGATCGGCCGGACGCGGTACCGGACGAGCTTTGGAATGAAGTCGGGCAGCATTACAACGAGCAAGCGCTCGCGGCGCTGATCATTGCGATCGCGAACATCAATGTCTGGAACCGGCTCAACGTCGCGACACGGCAGGTCGCCGGCGAATGGTTGAAGTCGGCAGAAGGCAGCAAGTGGTCAAGCGCCGCGGCGACGCGGTAAATGTTGCTCACAGCCCCCCGCCGCGCGCCCGGATCACATCCTTATAAAAATGCGCGCTGCGTTTCAGCGTTCGCTTCTGGGTCTGGAAGTCGACGTGGATGATGCCGAACCGCTTGGAGTAGCCGAGGGCCCATTCGAAATTGTCGAGGAGGGACCAGACGAAATAGCCGCGCAGATCGACGCCGTGCTGCATCGCTTCGCGCGCAGCGCGAATGTGCTTGCGCAAGTAATCGACGCGCAGTGGATCTTCGACCGTGCCGTCGGCAGTTGGCGGATCGTAAAAGGCCGCGCCATTCTCGGTGATGTAAACCGGCAGCTTGCCGTAGCGCTCGCGCACCCATAACAGAATGTCGGTCAGGCCCTGCGGAAAAACTTCCCATGACGTCTCGGTGTACACCGCGCGTGGATTCCGGACGCGATCCGCGCGCTCGATCATCTTTTTCTCGTCGTGGCGCGTCAGGCCGCGTGTGTAGTAGTTGACGCCGACGAAATCGACGCGCTGGCGGATGTCGTCGAAATCGCTGTCGGGAAATGACGGCCACGCTTCGCCGTACAGCGAAGCGAGCTCCTTGGGATAGGAACCCTTGAAAATCGGATCGAGATACTGCCGGTTCATGTACGCGTCCGCGCGGACGACTGCGCTGCGATCTTCCTCGCTCTCGGTTGCCGGATACTTCGGCTCGAGATTGACCACGATGCCGATCTGTCCCTTGCCGACTCCGCGATAAGCTGCCACAGCCGCGCCGTGCGCGCGCAGGAGGTTATGCGCGGCGATGGGAGCTTCGAACCAGTTGCGATGTCCCGGCGCGAGCGGTCCGTGCAGATACCCTCCATCGGTCACGACCCACGGCTCGTTCAGCGTGGCCCACATCGGCTGCCGGTCGTCGAGCGCGCGAAACATCACGATGGCGTAATCGGCGAACCAGCGCGCGATGTTGCGATTGAGCCAACCGCCGCGATCGTCGAGCGCCGCCGGCAGGTCCCAATGAAAGAGCGTGATCAGGGGTTGGATTCCGGCAGCGCGCAATCCATCCACCAGCCGGCGATAGAAGTCGAGACCGTTCTCGTTCACGCGGCCTTTGCCGTCCGGAAAAATGCGGCTCCACGAAATGCTGAAGCGATAGGCATTCACTCCCAGCTCGCGCATGAGCGCGATGTCAGCTTCGTAACGGTGATAGTGATCGCACGCGACATCGCCCGTGTCGCCGTTGAGCACCAGGCCGGGCGTGTGACTGAAGCGATGCCAGATGCTCGGGCCCGCTCCGTCGGCCAGCGGCGATCCTTCGACCTGATACGCGGCCGTGGCCGTGCCCCACAGGAAGTCGGGCGGGAAAAGATTGTCGTGTGTCATACTCGCGCGGCCCAGAGGGTTCGTGATGGCGCGTGTGGCGCTCGCTGGCGTTCGCAAAGTCTATGACAACGGTTACGTGGCCGTCGAGAACGCGAGCTTCGACATCCATGATGGCGAGTTCATGGTTTTCGTCGGACCCTCCGGATCGGGCAAGAGCACGCTGCTGCGCATGATCGCCGGGCTGGAAACGGTCTCCAGCGGCACGATCACCATCGGCGAGCGCGTGGTCAACGACGTCCCTCCCAAGCAGCGCGACGTGGCGATGGTGTTTCAACGGAGCGACCACACCCCCCACAACCCGGTGCACGTTCCCCCGAAGGCGCGCGACATCGCGATGGTCTTTCAGAACTATGCGCTCTATCCGCACATGTCGGTGTACGACAACATGGCCTTCGGCCTGAAGCTGCGTCATCTCTCCAAGAAAGAAATCGATGACCGCGTCGGCAAAGCGGCATCCATGCTGGGACTCGATCAGGTCCTCGATCGGAAGCCGCGGCAACTTTCCGGCGGTCAGCGGCAGCGGGTGGCCCTCGGACGCGCGCTCGTCCGGGAGCCGGCGGCATTCCTGCTGGACGAGCCGCTCTCGAATCTCGACGCAAAACTGCGGCTGCAGACGCGCGCCGAAATCGCGCAACTCCATCAGCGTCTGGCCGCCACCATGATCTACGTCACGCACGATCAGATCGAAGCCATGACCCTCGGCGATCGCATCGTCGTGCTGGACCAGGGAAAAATTCAGCAGATCGACAAGCCGTTGAATCTCTATCGCGAGCCTGCCAATCGCTTCGTGGCCGGATTCATCGGCAGCCCGCCCATGAATTTTCTGGAGGGACACATCTCCGACAGCCGATTCACCTCCAACGCACTGACCATCCCGCTGGCTCGACCGCCGAGGCAGGGGGCGATCGTGCTGGGTGTCAGGCCGGAACACGTGGAGATCGGAACCGGAACGAATTTCAGGCTGGATCTTGTCGAACCAATTGGCAACGAAATGTTCATCTACGCCAGCGGCGGAAATCATCACATCGTCGCGCGCGTCGCCCCGCAGGAGTTGCCAAGAGTCGGAAGCCCGCTCGCGTTGAGCTTCGATCCCGCGCATCTGCATTTCTTCGACGCGCAGTCCGGCGCGCGGATCACTGCGTAGTCGTCGTGGGCGGCGGTGTCGCGGTTTCCGTGGTTTCCGTAGTCTCGGTCGTCTCCGTTGTCGTCACGGTCGTCTCCGTGGGTACGGGCGTGGCGGTGCCGGTCGTCTTCTCGGTCAGGACTTCCTCTTCGTACAGATATCCCCATCGCCGCATCCGAGCCAGGATCATCTGCTCGCGCGAGCGGAGTCGCTTGTTCGGCGACCCGGGGTTCATGACGCGTGGATTGGGAAGACACCCGGCGAGCAGGGCGGCCTGCGACGGGCTAAGAGCGGAAGCAGTGGTGTGGAAGTACTCGCGCGCCGCGGCTTCAGCTCCGTAAACGCGCTCCCCCATTTCGACGACGTTCAGGTACAGCTCGAGGATCCGCTTTTTCGAAAGATTTTCCTCGAGTGAACGGGCGATGAAGTACTCTTTGATTTTTCGTAGTGGATTTCGTGATTGATTAAGATATAGATTTTTCGCGAGCTGCTGCGTGATGGTCGAACCCCCCTGCGTGAGCTTCTTGCGCGCCCAGTCGCGTTGGATGGCCTCCTTCAGCGCCTGCACATCCACGCCTTTGTGCTCGTAGAAATCATTGTCCTCGGCGACCAGCGCCGCCCGCCGCAGATACGGCGAAATCCGGGCGTAGGGCACCGGGTCGTACTGCAGCGTGTCGTCCTTCCCTTCTGCCCGCAACTCGGCTTTGCGCTGCTCCATGAAGGCGGTGGTTGTGGGCCAGCCGTTTTTCAGCCCGGAAACATCGGGAAAGGTCAGCCAAGCGTAGGCTATATACGTGACAATGACGACGACGACGATGGCAAAGATCCGTTTCACGATTGCTCTGTTGGCAGCTTCTGCAATCGCGATTCCGGCTTTTGCGCTCACCCAGACTCCGCGGCCGGGCGATCGGATCGGAGTCCTGCGGATGTCCGACAACTTCACGCACGGCGCTGAGCAAACCGTCGCCAAGACGGTTCAAACCGACCTTCGCCGCGAGCTCCGTGGCCTGGGCTTCGATGCCTTCGATACGCGCTTGACATTCGAGGAGTTGTCGCGCCGGTCATCGCCCACGCCAGACTATTTCGTCGAGATCGTGTCGAGTCACTCCATGAATCATCCGGTCGGCGGGGCGGCCATCGGAACCGGCGACTTTGCCGTCGACGTCGGGATCGTCGTGGCGGAAGTGGCTGCCGAAGTGCGCTTGTACGATGGGCGAACGCTCAATCAGATTGCGCGCTACGACCTGCATAAGAAGAACACTGCCGTGCTGCCAATGGGCATCGGCATCGGCGGACGGCCGCTATTTGCATGGTTCGTCCTGCCGTTCGTGCAATACGGCCAGTACCGAGCCGCGGCACATGAAGTCGCGCGACAGGCCGCGCAGAGGATCGCTGGCCAATGACACCGGTCGTCGTGTTGACGACCGTCGGCGCGAGCTTCGATCCGTCAGAAATCGCGACACAACTGGTAGAGAAACGGCTGGCCGCCTGCGTCAACATCATTCCTCAAGTCCACTCCGTCTATCGCTGGAAGGACAAGATCGAAAGTGATTCCGAGCAACTGCTGCTGATCAAGACGGTTGAGAGCCAGATCGACGACCTCCGCGACGCGCTCTTTGCGATTCATCCCTACGAAGTTCCCGAGTTCGTCGTGATCCGGATGGACGATCTGTCGTCCGCCTATCGCGAGTGGCTGATCTCCAGCCTGTAGAAAAAGGGTGGCCGGTGCCCGGTGGACGGTGGCCGATGGAACACTTCCGAGTTCGGCATCGTTAAAATCTCGCTCACGACCGGCAACCGGCCACCGGCACCGGTCACTCGAAAAATGGATTCCATCGTCATCCGCGGCGCCCGCGAACACAATCTCAAGAATATTGATGTGGTCGTTCCACGAAACAAGTTCGTGGTGATCACAGGCGTCTCCGGCTCGGGAAAGTCCTCCCTGGCCTTCGACACGATCTTCGCCGAGGGACAGAGAAGGTACGTGGAGTCGCTGTCGGCGTACGCCAGGCAGTTCCTGGAGCAGATGGAAAAGCCGGACGTCGACTCGATCGAGGGACTCTCGCCCGCCATCTCGATCGAGCAGAGGACGACCTCGCGCAATCCGCGATCGACCGTCGGCACGGTCACGGAGATCTACGACTATCTGCGATTGCTGTACGCATCGATCGGCGTGCCGCACTGCACCAGTTGCGGTCAGGAGATTCGGCCGCAGACGATTCAGCAGATGGTCGACAAGCTGATGGCGCTTGCGGCGGGAACGAAGTTCACGGTCCTTGCGCCGTACGTCCGCGGAAAGAAGGGCGAGTATCGCAAGCAGATGCTGCAGATGGTGAAGGAAGGCTTCACCCGCGCCTCCGTCGACGGCGAGATGGTCGAGCTGGCGAACCCGCCCGTCCTCGACAAGCAGAAGAAGCACTCCATCGACATCGTGATCGATCGCCTGGTCGTGAAGGACGGGATCGAACAGCGCCTCGCCGATTCGCTGGAGACCGCGACGCGGGTCGCCAAGGGCCTGGTGAAGATTTCATACGCCGCCGGGGTCGGCGGCGCCCCACGCGAAGAGCTTCTCTCGCAGTCTTACGCCTGCCCCGACTGCGGCGTCTCCATCGGCGAGATCACGCCGCGACTCTTCTCATTCAACTCCCCTTACGGCGCCTGCCCGCGCTGCTCGGGCCTCGGCGTTCTGCTCGAGATCGACGAGAACAAGATCGTTCCCGATCCGACCAAGTCGATCGAGGAGGGGGCGATCGCGATCTGGAAAGAGGGCTCGGAGAACTGGCGGATCCGCCAGATTCATACGCTGGCGAAACACTTCAAGTTCTCGCTGACGACGCCGTGGCAGAAGCTGCCTGAAAAAGCGCGCAACTGCATCCTCTGCGGATCGGAAGACAAAATTCGATTCGAATTCCAGGGCAGCGACAGCTCCTATCGCTACACCGGCACCTATGAGGGCCTGGTGCCGATGCTGCAGCGCCGCTATCACGAATCCGACAACGATGACATCCGCGAAGAGATCGAGCGCTTCATGACGCCGAAGAAATGTCCGGAGTGCGGCGGCCGGCGGTTGAAGCCGGAATCGCTGGCGGTGACGGTCGCAAATCAGCCCATCGACATGGTCGTCAAGCTGCAGCTCCGCGACGCGGAAGGTTTCTTCAAGACCATCGCGCTCACGCCACGGGAAGAGCAGATCGCCGGCAAGATTCTCAAAGAAGTCCGCGATCGTCTCGGGTTTTTGAACGCGGTCGGCGTGGGCTACCTGGCGCTCGATCGCAGTGCCGCCACTCTTTCAGGCGGTGAAGGCCAGCGCATCCGACTGGCGACCCAGATCGGATCGAAGCTGATGGGCGTTTTGTATGTGCTCGACGAGCCGTCGATCGGCCTGCATCAGCGAGACAACCGGAAGCTCATCGAATCCCTCCTGGAGCTCCGCGACCTCGGCAACACCGTGATCGTCGTCGAGCACGATGAGGAGACCATCCACACCGCCGATCACATCATCGACCTCGGTCCGCGCGCGGGCGTGCACGGCGGCGAAGTCGTCGCGGAAGGGACCATGGAGCAGGTGATGACGTTCCCGAGCTCGCTGACTGCGAAGTATCTACGCGGCGACCTGCGGATCGAGATTCCGCCGATGCGCCGTCCGGTCAGCAAAAACACGCTCGTGATCCGGGGCGCGCGTCAGAACAATCTGAAGAATCTCGACGTCACGATTCCGCTGGGCCTGTTCGTTTCGGTCACAGGAGTGTCAGGCTCGGGCAAATCGACGCTGGTCAACGACATCCTTTTCAACGCTCTCTCGCGACATTTTTACGATTCGCCGGAGACACCGGGCGCCCACGATCGCATCGAGGGTCTCGACCTGATCGACAAGGTGATCGACATCGATCAATCGCCGATCGGCCGCACGCCGCGATCGAATCCCGCCACGTATACGCAGCTCTTCACCGAGATCCGCAACCTGATGGCGCAGACGCCGGAAGCGCGCATGCGCGGCTATGGGCCGGGACGATTTTCGTTCAACGTCAAGGGGGGGCGCTGCGAGGCCTGCAAAGGCGACGGGCAGATCAAGATCGAGATGCACTTCCTGCCCGACATCTACGTCACGTGCGATGTTTGCGGCGGCAAGCGCTACAACCGCGAGACGCTGCAGGTGACGTACAAGGGCGCGTCGATCGCCGACATCCTCGACATGACGGTCGAGCAGGCACTCGAGATTTTCCGCAATGTTCCGAAGATCGCGAACATTCTTCGCACGCTCGATGAGGTCGGCCTCGGCTACATCAAGCTCGGACAATCCTCGACAACGCTGTCGGGCGGCGAGGCGCAGCGCGTGAAGCTGGCGAAGGAGCTCGCCAAGCGCGCCACCGGGCGAACGCTCTACATCCTCGACGAGCCGACCACCGGCCTGCACTTCGACGACGTCGCGAAGCTCCTGCATCTGATGCACGGCCTCGTCGATCGCGGCAACACCGTCGTCGTGATCGAGCACAACCTCGACGTCGTCAAGACCGCCGACTACGTCATCGATCTCGGCCCCGAGGGGGGCGACGAGGGCGGTTACATTCTCGGAATTGGTACGCCGGAACAGATCGCGCGACTCGAGACGCCCACCGGACAATTCCTGCGCAAAGTGCTGGCGGCACCCCTCACCCTACGCCCTCTCCCTGCAAGCGGGGAGAGGGACGGGGTGAGGGGTCGAAGTGCATAATCAGCCGCATGAAGAAATTGTTTGCGCTTCTTTTCGTGCTCCCCGTGTGTTCATTTGCGATCGAGACAACCGATTGCACCGCCGCAACGCAACTGGCGACGCTGTATCAGATTCGCTCGATGATGTTGCGAACCTACGGGTCCTATGACGTCGACAACTTCATCGACAAGAAACTCGACGCGTTGCGCGAGCCGCTCCCCGGCGGCGGTTTCCGCTGGGTGCGATGGGTTCGTCCGTCGGGGAGTCCGGAGTACGACAAACATGGCCACAACGTGGGCGCCATTCAGGGAAGTGGAACGGACAATTTCGAATCCTCCGGCAATCACGCCTTCGCGGTGCGCATCGCGGTCCCGAGCAAGCGGTCGCTGTTCAAAGGAAACAATCCGGTTTACGTCGGCACAGTGCATGTTCGGTACACGGCCGCCGGACGCGAACGCGCGAAAGATGAGGCGATCAGCAACTGGATGAATCCCGACACCACTCGCACCATCGACCTCGGCACCATCGCCGAGCACGTCGAAGTCTCGCTCGACTCGGCGACCGCTAAGAACGACCTCAAGGAATCGCTGGTCGAGATTCATATCCTCAAAGCGGTGGCCCAGGACGATCCCGCCAATCCGAATTACGAGACGATCACGAGCCTGAAGCGGCTGCGGAACACGCTGACGCCCGAGATCATCGACGACGAGATCGCGAAGCTCGAACCGGCAGATTCGCTTCCGCTCTTCCGCATCGTCCACGATATGCGGCATGCCGACGAGTTGATTCGCAGCAAAAAAGAGGATGAGCAGGAAAAGGGGCGGCAGCTGCTGAAAGATGCTCTACGCCGCCTGCGTTAAGAGCGCCGTTGTCATTCCGAGCGTAGCGAGGAACCTGGGCGGTCGGGTGAGTACGCTCGGGATGACATGATGAACGATCTACGTTAACTTCCACGTCATGTCCCAGCGCGTCTTCCTGCTTTCACCGGCGAATACCAGCGGCGAGCGAGCGCGGCAGTTGCTGTCGCCGCGCGCAAAGTCCGACGCGGCGCAGCTCTATCGAACCGAAGAGGGCGTCCCGATTGCGATCGCCTTCGCGTTCCTGAGCGCGCTGTACTTTCGCGGGAAGATCACCTACGCCATGCATTTCGGCGGCCTCGAGAACACCTTCGTGATCGCGCCGGGATTCGGGCTCGTGCCGCCGAACTGGTGCATCACTGCCGAGCGGATGAAGATCCTCAGCCGCACGCCGGTCGACGCTCGCAAGCGGAACTATCGCAAGCCGCTCGAGCGCGATTCCCTCACGCTCGCCGAAAAGCTCGATCATGACGCCGAGGTCGTGCTCCTCGGCAGTGTGGCATCCGGAAAATATGTAGATATATTGTGGCCAATTTTCGGTAATCATTTACGCTTTCCGGCGGCCTTCGCCGGTCTCGGCGACATGTCGCGGGGCGGACTGCTTTTGCGTGCGACGCGCGCAAATCGCGAATTGGTGTATACGACCCTCGAAGCGCCGCGCCATCGCGTCGGTGGCGGAAGCGGAAAGATGCCGTCGCTCGACATCGCCGCCGCCAAGTGATGCGCGCGCTCTGGCTCGAGAATCAGAAACTCTCCTTCCGAACCGACGTCCCAAAACCCGAGGCCCCCACGATCCGCATGCTGCTGGCGGGCATCTGCAACACCGACATCGAGCTGACACGCGGTTACTATCCGTTTCGCGGAATTCCAGGACACGAGTTCGTCGGCGAATTGAACGGCAAGCGCGTGGTGGGCGAGATCAATGCCGTCTGTCACGCCTGCGAAGCCTGCCGCAGCGGACGCGCAACGCACTGCCAGAATCGGACGGTCCTGGGGATCAAAGATCGCAACGGCGCGTTCGCAGACTACCTGACCTTGCCAGTCGAAAATCTGCACGTCATTCCCGATTCGATCGAGACCGAGGAAGCGGTCTTCGTCGAGCCGCTGGCGGCAGCGTTGGAAGTCCAGGAGCAGATTCGGATTTCGTCCGACGATCGTGTGCTGGTCGTCGGCCACGGAAAGCTGGGCAGGTTGATCGCGCGGACGCTGGCGCTGACAGGATGCAACCTGACGGTGGCCTCGCGCGGCGCGGCGATTCCGGAGAAGCACTTCGACGTGGTGATCGAGTGCAGCGGCAATCCGGCAGGCTTCGAAATCGCTCGTCGCGCCGTTCGACCTCGCGGCACCATCGTGATGAAGAGTACCTACGCCGGCGAGCTGACCATGAACGCGTCGTCGCTGGTGGTCGATGAGATCACCATCGTCGGCTCGCGCTGCGGACCATTCGACAAGGCGATCGAGTTGCTGGCCGCGAAAAAAGTCAACGTGCGCGATCTGATCGAGGCAACCTACCCGCTCGACGATGCATTGACGGCCTTCGGCCACGCCCAGCGCAAGGGCGCCTTGAAAGTGCTCATCCAATGCCGGCCGTGAAATCGCTCGCGCTGCCGAAGGATACCGACAACGTCATCCTGCGCCTCGGCGACCGCGAAGTGCAGCTCACCAATCTCCGCAAGCTCTTCTGGAAAAAGCTCAAGCTGACCAAACGCGATCTGCTGCAGTACTACGCCGACATTTCGCCGTGGCTGTTGCCACACATCGTCGATCGGGCCATGGTGATGAAGCGCTATCCGAATGGTGCCGAGGGCGATTTTTTTTACATGAAGCGGGCGCCGGAACCGCGGCCGGACTGGATCGAGATCTGCGCCATTCCGCACAACGAAGGTCCCGTCAACTTCCCCATGATCCAGGACCTCCCCGCGCTCATGTGGGTCATCAACCTCGGCTGCATCGATCTGAATCAGTGGTATGCGAAGTGTGACGATTGGGACCGCCCCGATGTTCTGCACTTCGATCTCGATCCGGGGCCCGGTGCGGATTTCAAAAAGGTGCGCCAGGTCGCGCTGCGCGTACGCGACATCCTCGATCGGCTTTCAATGCCGACCTACGCAAAGACGACCGGTTCGAAAGGCATTCACGTGTACGTTCCGATCGTGCGTGGTCCGACGCAAAAAGAAGTGTGGGCAGTGGCCAAGACCATTGCGATGGAGCTCGAGTCGCGGCATTCCGAAGTCATCACCGCCGAATATCGCAAAGTGAAGCGCCCCCACGGACGCGTGCTGGTCGACTACAACCAGAACGCGTGGGGACGCACTCTGGCATCGATCTACTCCATTCGACCGACGCCGGTGGCCTCCGTTTCGACGCCGGTGACATGGGAAGAAATCGAAGAGGGCGTGCAGATCGAAGACTTCCGCATCGACAACGTGCTGGAGCGCGTCCGCGAAGTCGGCGATCTGTGGAAACCGGTGCCGGTCGGGAAGAAACGCTTCGACCTTCGTAAGATGTTCAACAAAGGGCAGAGGGATGAGGGCTGAAAAGGCCGCTCGCAAAATAATGCGCTTCATCCCTCATCCCTCATCCCTCATCCCTTTCTTCATCGCGGCGGCAGCTTTCGCGCAGCCGGTAAAAATCACCCAAAAACTCGAGGGCCTGGTTCACGGCATGTTGTACGTCCCCGCCAGCGTCGGCGAGAACGTCGTGCGCGTCGAGCTGTACGTCAACGGCGTGAAGTACACCGAGGCACGGGGAAGGTCGGTGGTGATCCCGGTCAACGTCGGCGACTACATCCGCCGATTGCGAATTCGCGTCGTCGGTTACGACGCGCAGAACAACATGGCCGGCGAAGACGAAATGGTGATCAACGATCCCCAGCCGCCCTTTCGCGTTCACCTGCAGAGCGGCGGCGGAATGTTGTCGGCCGCGATTGTGAAGCCACCGGAGCTCGCGATCACCGGCGCCGATTTTTTCATCGGCGAAGAGAAGATCGGGACCGCAACCACCGCGCCGTATCAGATGGCCATCGATCCGTCAAAGTTTCCACACGCGGTATACGCGCGGGTCGTGGTGCACACCGTTGGCGGCGAGGAGGCAAACGACGTTCTCTTCTTCGGCACCAATCCGAGCGAACGCGTCGACGTCACGCTGCAGCAAGTTCCGCTTTCTGTTGTCGGAAGCGATCGGCCCCCGCGACTCGAAGAATTGACGCTCCTCGACGACGGCAAACCGCGAAAAATCGAAGCGCTGGTCCCGGCCTCCGATCAGCCCCTGCATGTGATCCTTCTCATCGATTACTCCGAGAGCATGATCGAGGAGATGCCGGTCGTGAAAGCGGCCGCCAAACAGTTCGCACAAGCGCTGCTGCGGCCGACCGACCGGATCGCGGTCGTCGGCTTCAATCAAACGCTTTTCTGGCTGTCGCCTTTCACCAATGATTTCAATGCCGCGGCCAGGGCGGTCGACAGCGTCAAACCCGGCGGCGAAACACACCTCTACGACTCGGCTATTGAAATGCTCTACGAGCTGCAGAAGCAGTCGGGACGCCGCGCGCTGGTGATTTTCACGGACGGAGTCGATCAGGGAAGCACCTTCAAGCTCGATCATCTGATCCACTACTCCCGCTACGCCGGCGTTCCGTTGTATCCGATCATCAAGAACCGGATGCTGATGAAGTTGATGCGATTCGGGATCGGGCAGCTTCAGGCGCGAAAGCTCGCCTCTGTCGCGCGCGATACCGGCGCGACGTATTCCATCATCCAAAAAGAGAGCGAGCTGCCGCCCGTATACGGACGGCTGGCGCAGGAGCTGCGCCAGCAGTATCAGCTCGATTTTTACTCCGACGCCTCCGCTGCCGACACCTGGCACTCGCTCCTGATCGCGTCAAGGACCGGTCAGCAGTTGCGGATCCCCAAGGGTTACTTTCCCTAGCGGGCACCTTTGTTGAACCGGCAAGGGTGGTGTCAGAGGCAGCTCTTCTTCCGGCCCCGAGGCGTGGCAGTCGCATTTTCGGCGGCCTGACCGAACGCGAGGAGCACATCTTCACGTGGATCGGCGTGATCGTTGTGCTCCTCTATTTGACCGCCTGGGTGAGCGCGATTCGACAAGCAGTTGACGTGCGTCGCGAGATCGCTCGCGAAGCGCAGGAAGCAAAAGTCAGGGCCGAGCCGGCACCCCCGCCACCCGCCCCGACACAGCAGATCACTGCCTCGCTGACCCAGCCCACTGCGCCGACAGCGGCGTTCATCAGCGATGCAGCGATGACCTTTCTGAGTCCGCTTCGGGGCGCGAGCGGACAGGTCGAATTCGCGACGCGTACGCCCGGATCCCCGATCGTGCCGAAGGTGCCGCCGGGAACGAAGAGTGTTCTGGTGGGCGGAAGCGGCGGGCAGGTGTCGTCGGAGTTCATCGCGCCCGCGGATCCCGGCATTTACAAATTGGCAGTGCAACTCAATGAGGCGACGCGGCAGATGCAGGATTTCAGTCTGATCACGCTCGTGCCGTTTTCCGAAAAGCAAAAGGGTCACATCGGTCTCTATTACCTCGGCAACTGGCCCTTCGAGCGCGGCGGAACTCCGAAAACGCCGGCGTACGCGAATCCGAGCGGATTCATCGAGGTCACACCGCAAAACGCCGACACGCACGTATCGGCGCATTTCAAACTTCGCGATTTCCTGACCAAGGATCAACCGAATGTCTGGCCGAAATACCTCCTGCTGAATCCCAAGCTGCTCGACAAACTGGAGCTGACGATCCAGGAGCTGCAGGCGATGGGGCATCCGGTCCGGCGTCTCACCATCATGAGCGGTTTCCGCACGCCGAACTACAACGTCCACGGCGGCAATACCGCCGGCCGCGCGAACCTGAGCCGGCACATGTTCGGCGATGCCTCCGATGTCTTCGTCGACAACGACGGCAACGGCGTGATGGACGACCTCAACGGTGACCATCGGGTCGACGAGCGCGATGCGCAAGTCATTCAGCAGGCTGTGGAAAGGGTGGAACAGAAGCATCCCGAGCTGATGGGTGGAGTTGGCGTTTATTCCGCATCTGGCGGACATGGACCCTTTACGCACATCGACGTGCGCGGTTACCGCGCGCGATGGCGAGGGGTAGGCAATGGGTAGGAGGTTTTGTGGCGACTGAAAACTCTGACAAGCGTTTTCATTTCGAAGAAGTCCGGGACGAAGATCTCGAACCGTATGTGACGCTGCGGTACATCGCGCGGCTGTTCAAAATCCTCGCGATTCTGATGGTGGTGATGCTGATCGGCGAAGTGATCACCGGATTCGTGACCGAGGGGACGGCGGCGCTGATGACGTTGATCGGCGAGGCCACCAAGCTCCTTGTGCTCGCCGGCCTGATGTGGGGCGGCGGCGACATCACGATTCTGCTGGTCGATGCCGGCCATGATCTGCGCGTCACGCGCATTTTGCTCGGCAGGATCAACGCCGCTCTGCACAACGAACCGCTGGAAGAGCGGCCGCGTCCCGCGGCGCGCGGATGATGCCTACTGCAGCGAGACGATCGCTCGCGTCAGAATCTCGCGGATCTCGCGAAAAACATTCTCGGGCGCGATGCCGAGCTCGCGATGCGCCGCCGCGCGCTTGAAGAGCGTCTCGGCGGTTTTTTCGTCCATCACGCGCGAATCGATGGTGCGATTGTTGAGCTCGCAAAATGCGAACAACGACGCCAGCGCAACGCGCCGATTGCCTCCCCGAAACGGGCTGTGCGTCAGTAGAGCGAACAGAAACGCTGCCACTTTGTCGGGAAAAGATGGGTACGCTTCGCGGCCCAATGTCGTGACTTGCGGACGCTGAACGGCGTTGATCAGGCCAAATTGCGATTCGACCACACCGGGATGCGCTTGCGTTCCACCGAACTCGACGCTCACCGCGCGATGCAGATCGACCAGATCCTGAACGGTGAGGTATCGAACACCGCCGTTAGTCTGTGAGGCGCCGGAAAGCGTTGGGATATTTTTTGACAGCCCGCCTGAAAGCTGTTGCGACAACCGGGTTATTGAACGCCGGAGCGTCGGGACTTCCCTTCCCCCGGCCCTTCCCATTGGAGCCACCCCTGGCCGCGGCAGGGGAGGGGCCGCTGCTTTTTTTGCTTTTTGCGGCTTGAGCTGCTTTGCTTTTTGAGGCTTTTTTGCCTGAGGGCTTGGCTTGGACTTTTTTGCCTTTTTCTTTGTGGCCATGCTTCATCTCAGTCCTCAGCGGGACATCGTACTCTCGTTAAGTGATTGAGTCAACGCTGGTTACGCGCCAGATCGACACTCGGGCCCGACGCTCTGCGCCGTAAAGTGCTGATATTGCAGTCTCTTCACGTATAGCACCAATTTGTGTGCATCTATTCCGTAACTTCTTCAGAGGCGGCGGAGGAGGGTTCTTCGAACTCCGGCTTCGGGTCGTAGACAAGGAAATCCTTGGCTTTTTGCGTCAAGCTGAAGCTCTGACGGGCGTCATCCGCGCTGAGATACCCCTTCTGGACCAGCGAGAAGGCGGGCGCCTCCCCTCCTCCTACGGGATGCTTGATTGTTTTGATCGTGGCCAGGGGCATCGTTTCCGTGGTCAGCCGCCGAAACTCCTGCAGCACGCGGATTTCCTGTTCCGTCATTCCCTTGATCAACATGGCGTAATGGTGTCAGGCACTCGGTTCGGCCGCAAGGGCTGGCACTTCGGGCACCAGTAAGTGCCGCGAACGTCGGGGCCCTGCTTGCGATATTCGATCCGCGATCCGCATCTGCGACAAGGTTGACCGCCGCGCCCGTAAACCTGAGAACGCGTACTGCGCTGCAACATCGCGCGCGCTTTCCTCACCATGCGTCGCAGAGCGTCCTCGGTGAGCGCGTCGGCGCGAGTGAACGGATTGATACCGCATGCGTAAAGGACTTCCGATTTGTAGATGTTGCCGATTCCGGCCACCACGTGTTGATCCAGGAGGACATCAGCGATCTCCCTCGAGCCATGCACCCGCATCCGCGTGACCGCCTCATCGCTGTCGAATGATTCGCCGAGGAGATCGGGGCCGAGCGTAGGAACGCTGTTGAGCTCCGCTACAGGAATGTTGAAGCCGACAGCTTCGAAATCGTCGGTGGCGATGACCACGCGCATGTCCTCATGTCGGCGCCTCCACCGCTCACCGGAGCGGTAGAGATGCCAGCTTCCGTTCATGCCCAGATGCGTTCGAAGAAGAAGACCATCGGAAAAATCAATGATCAGGTGCTTACCGACCGAGCGGACGCGTTGAATCGTTCTGCCACGAATCGACGCGCGTTGAAGTTTCGGCAGAGCCGTCTCGAATCGTGTGACTATTTTCCCGGACAGCGCGCGATCGAGTGTGCGCGCGATGCGGAAGATGATGTCGCCTTCAGGCATTCCTGGCGGCCACTGCTCGCATCTGATATCCCATCGATGTCGGTTTGAAGCCCGCTTCGACCAGGAACGGCGCGATGGCGCTCCGTCCGACAGGCTCGTCGTTGACCTCAGCGAACAACAGCGCGCGACGCGATCCCGTTTCGACGAGCGACGCCAACGCCCTGGCGACTTGCCTGGCAACCAGACTTCGCGATGGCTCATCCTCCGGCAGGAACACTCGCAGCTCCTTCTCGCCACGCGTCACGTAACACGCCAGCGCGCCGTTGACGATGATCACGCTCGCGCCAACGCTCCGCGTCAACCCCTGCGCCGGCCATTTCACGAGCGCGCCATACGGATTCGCAGGATCGGTCGTCGCGAGCATCAGAGTCTCCGGTTCTTCCGGCTCATCGCGGAATGAGCGAAGAAGGTCGAGCGCGCCGGCGCTCGCGAATTGTGTGGCTCCCTGCCCCGCCACGAAATAGCCTCGGCGCACGCGTCCGGCCTCCTCCATCGCCTTGAGCACAGGGTAGATTGCGCTGAACCCACCCTGGATCGACTCGACAGCGGCCACCTCGCGAATGACAACGCCGTATCGCGCGATGAGTTGTTGCGCAAGCGCTTTTGCGCGCTCGGTTGTCGATGCGTTGGATGTCGGAACGAGTGACCAGCGTCCCTGCGTCGTGGCAGGAACGGTACGCCGCGACCGGAACTGCAGACGCGATCCCGCTCGCACACGCCGCGCGAACGCGCGGAGCGCATGAAAGGTATCGTTCGTCACGGCACCTTTCCAAACCAGATCCCAGAGCGCGGCGATGACATCGTTCGGAAACCCGCCCATCGCGGCCTGAATCTGGGTAAAAAAGGAAGCGCCGTGCTGGGCGAGGTAATCGATGATCTTCTGTGTGGCGGCGGGCGCCTCCCCCGCCGCTGAGCGGCCGAGGGCGGCCGCTCCCACACCGAGCAGCGGTAGATGATCCGTTAGGTACAGCGCCACACGGCCGTCGCGATCGCCGAGGGGCTCGACGCCGACCCAGACGATTTCGCCGGCGGCGCTGAGCATGTCGAGATCCGACGGCCGGTAATCCTGCAAGCGGGCCGACAAAATCTCGCTCTCGAAAATCGATGCCGGCATGGCATAGCCCTGAAGCGTCTCGATGGTCTGGAGGAGTGCTTCCAGTCCGCTGCGTTTTCGGCTCACTCCCTGCCATGACGCGAGCATCCGCGCAAAGACAGGGGTCTCGACGGGCTCGACTTCGTGGCGCAGCTTGGCGAGCGAGCGTCGTCGAATGATCCGCAGCACTTCGTTGTCGCACCACTCGCGCTGCGTGCCGCCGGGACGAAATTCGCCTTCGACGAGCCGGCCGCGCTCGACCAAGCGCTCCAGCGATTGTGTGATCACCGCGATGCCGAGTCCGTAACGGCGCGCGACGTCGGCGGGCGTGAACGGACCGTGCGTCCGCGCAAATCGCAAAACGAGATCGCCGGGCGCGTCGGCGACCGGTCGCAGAAACCGCTCCGCGATTCCGGCAGGCAGCGGCACTCCCAGCGCGTCTCTGTACCGGCTGGCGTCCTCGGCCGCAATCCAGCGCCTTTGGCCGGCCATCGCGATTTCGATGATGCGGCGGGATTTCGCGAGATCGAGGAGCCCCTCACCCGCGCTTCGCGCACCCTCTCCCCGCTCGCGGGGAGAGGGCCGGGGTGAGGGGCTGAATCGCGCCGCAACTTCCTCGGTCGTCAAATCGCCGATGCGCAGCAGCAGATCGTGAATCGCGTCGACGGATTTCGCTTTGTGACGATCGTCGAGATGTTGCAACTCGAGCTCGACTTGCGCCAACGCGTCCGGGTCGAGCAGCTCGCGCAGCTCGGGTTCGCCAAGAAGCGATCGCAGTTGCGCCTGATCGATGGCCAGCGCTTGAGCGCGTCGCTCCGCCAGCGGCGCATCGCCGTCGTACAAGAAATTCGCGACGTAACGAAAAAGGAGCGACCCTGCGAACGGCGAAGGCTTCTCGGTATCCGCGACTACCGTTCGAATCGATCGATCGCGTACGCGCCGCAGCGTCTCGACCAGCGCCGGAACATCGAAGACATCGCGCAAAACTTCGCGATACGTCTCCAGGATGATCGGAAACGATCCGAACTGTGCTGCGACCTGCAGCAGATCGTAAGCCCGCTTGCGCTGGTGCCAGAGGGGCGCGCGGCCCTGCGGGCGATGTCGCGGAAGCAGCAGTGCCCGAGCAGCGGCCTCGCGAAATTTCGCCGCGAAAAGCGAGCTGGCGCCGAGCTGCCGCATGACCAGCTCCTCGACTTCGTCGGCGTCCGGCATGACCAGATCGGCCGCCGGCGGCAGATCGGTCTCCGGAAATCGAATGATGAAACCGTCGTCGCTCCACATCGTTTCGACGTCGATGGCAAGCTCGCGACGGACTTTCGCCGTGACCGCCATGGCCCACGGCGCGTGAATTTTTCCGCCGAAGGGCGTGAGGACGCAGACGCGCCAGTCGCCGAGGTCGTCGAGGACGCGCTCGACGACGATGGTGCGATCGTCGGGAACGGCGCCAGTGGCAGCATGTTGATCCTCGAGATACTGCAGGAAATTCTTCGCGGCGATTGCATCGAGATCGTGCTGCTCGACCAAACGACGAACCGCGTCGCGCGGCTTCGACTCACGAATTTCGCGGATCAGCCGGCCGATCTCGGCGCCGAAGGGCACGCTCCGCTCGGCAGCATCGGCGCGCCAGAACGGCATTTTGCCCGGCTGCCCCGGCGCCGGCGTGACGAGCACGCGATCGTGCGTGATCTCCTCGATCCGCCACGTCGAGGCGCCGAGGAGAAATGTCTCGCCCACGCGCGACTCGAAGACCATCTCCTCATCGAGCTCGCCCACCCGCGCGTTGCCCTTCTCCGCCCCTGCCAGAAAAACGCCGTAGAGGCCGCGATCGGGAATCGTGCCGCCGCTGGTAATCGCGATGCGCTTCGCGCCGGGCCGGGCAGTGATCACGTTGGTCATCCGGTCCCAGGTAATCCTCGGCCTCAGTTCTGCAAATTCATCGGAGGGATAAAGACCGGAGAGCATGTCGAGCAGACCGTCGAATGATGTGCGGCTCAATTCCGCGAACGGCGCTGCGCCGCGAATCGCGTCGAAGAGCTGGTCGGCGTGCCAGTCGTCGACGGAAACCATCGCGACGACGTGCTGCGCCAGAACATCGAGCGGATTCCGCGGATAACGCGTCGGCTCGATCGCGCCACGATGCATCGCGTCGGTGACTGCCGCGGCCGCCAGCAGATCACCGCGGTATTTCGGAAAGATGATTCCGGAGCTGACGCTGCCGACTTGATGCGACGCCCGTCCGATCCGCTGCATCCCGCTCGCGATCGAGGGCGGCGCTTCGATCTGGATCACCAGATCAATCGCGCCCATGTCGATCCCCAGCTCCAGCGATGATGTCGCGACCAGTGCCGGCAGTCGTCCCGATTTGAGGTTGTCTTCGATTTCGACTCTCTGCGCTCGCGCGATCGAACCGTGATGCGCCTGCACCAGCGTCTCGCCCGCCAGCTCATTGAGCGCGGCTGCGAGTCGTTCCGCCAGACGGCGTGAGTTGACAAACAACAGCGTCGAGCGATGCGCCCGGATCAGTTCCAACAGTCGAGGATGGATCGCCGGCCAGATCGATGTCCGCGACTCGGCCTGCGCCGGTCCGCTGGGCAATCCTTTCACCTCGCCGAGCTTGGCCATCTCCTCGACCGGAACTTCGACGCGAAGCGAGAGTTGTTTTTTCTCTCCGGTATCAATGATTGTTATCGGCCGGTTGCGCGGTTGCGCGGTCGCGGGGTCTCGCGGTTCCTCCGCCCCGAGACCGCGAGACTGCGCAACCTCGAAACCCCCCAGGAAGCGCGCAACTTCGTCCAGCGGACGCTGCGTGGCCGAGAGTCCGATCCGTTGCGGGGGCTTCTCGGTCAGACGCGACAGGCGTTCCAGCGAGAGTGCGAGATGCGCGCCGCGCTTGTTGGGAACGATCGCGTGGATCTCATCGACGATGATCGTGTCGACGCCGCGCAGCATCTCGCGCACGTTCGAGGTCAGCATCAGGTAGATCGATTCCGGTGTGGTGATCAGGATGTCGGTCGGATCGCGCTGAAAACGACTGCGCTCGGCACTCGGCGTGTCGCCGGTGCGAATGGCGAGGCTCGGAACGTTAAAGTGCTCGCCGCGCTCGGTGGCCAGGTTTGCGATGCCGGTCAGCGGCGCGCGCAAGTTCCGCTCGACGTCGACGGCCAGCGCTTTCAGGGGCGAGATGTAGAGCACGCGGCAGCGCCGCTCCTTCGGCGGACGCGGGCTGAACATCAGCCGCTCCAGGGCCCACAGGAATGCCGTGAGGGTTTTTCCGCTGCCGGTCGGCGCAAAGATCAATGTCCAGTCGCCGCTGGCGATGGCGGGCCAGCCGAGTTGCTGCGCGCGCGTGGGCTGATGAAACGCGCGCTGAAACCAATCGCGAACCGCGGGATGAAATACCGTGAGCGATGTCACGTGATCAGCATTCAAGCCGCTGGACATACGGTTCTTCCACTGCAAGAATACATACCAGTCCCCCGACGGCGACAGGCGAAGAATGCGGCTCAAAGTGCTGGGCGCGTATGGCGCATCCGACGCGGAACACAATCTGACCGGCTATCTGATCGATGATTGGCTGGCGGTCGACGCCGGGACGCTCACTTCCAAGCTCTCGCTGGCGCAACAGTCGCGGATTCAAGCGGTTTACATCACGCACACCCATGCCGATCACACCCGCGATTTGCCGCATCTCATCCTGAATCGCTACAGTCAGAACTCTCCGCCATTGACGCTTCTGGCATCGAGAGAGGTCATGCAACTCTTGAGCGAGACGATGTTCAACGGGGTGGTGTGGCCCGATTTTTCGGCACTGACTTCGCCCATGACCGGAAAGGCGGCGGTGCAGTATCGCTCGCTCATGCCCGGCAAAAAATTCATGCTGGGCGATGTGGGACTGACCGCCGTGCCGGTCGATCATCAGATTCCCGCGTGCGGCGTCATCGTGGAGATGAACGGCCAGACCATCACCTTCACCGGCGACACCGGGCCGACGGAGGAAATCTGGAAGCGCACCAATAAAGCGCAGAACGTGGTGGCGGTGGTGACCGAGGCCTCGTTTCCCAACGATCAGCAATCGCTGGCCGACGACTCGGCGCATCTGTCGCCGCAGACATTCGGCGACGAGCTGAAAAAAATTCTGATTGACGCGCCTGTTTACGCCAGCCATCGGAAGATTCCGTTCGAGCGCGACATCGAATCGCAGATCCGGAACCTTCGCGACCGCCGGGCGCGGGTGCTGCTCGAGAAGAATTACACGCTATAGCGCGGTCTCGTGGTTGCGCGGTCTCGTGGTCTCGCGGTCTTCCACTCCGAGACCGTGCAACCGCGAGACCCTTCACCCGCAGCCGCGATATAAACTCAAACCATGCCCCGCGTCCCCGTCTCGGCCATCATCACCACCTTCAACGAGCGCGATTACATCGAGGAGTGCATCCGCTCGGTGGAATGGGCGGACGAGATCTATCTGATCGACTCCTTTTCGACCGACGGAACGGTGGAGCTGATCCGCCAGAAATTTCCCCGTGTCCGCCTGGAGCAGCGTGAATACCTCGGCGCGGCCTCGCAGAAAAATTACGCCATCGACCGCGCCCGGCACGATTGGATCTTCTACATCGACGCCGACGAACGCGTGACCGAGCCGTTACGCGTTGAGATCCTGCAGGCGCTGGAGGGCGACTTGAAGTATTGGGGTTACTCGATCGGCCGCCGCAATTTCATGCTCGGCAAAGAAGTGCGCCACAGCGGATTGCAGCGCGATCGCGTCACCCGGCTCTTTCATCGACAGCATGCGCGGTATCCGAATCGGCGCGTGCACGCCGATCTTCTCGTCGATGGACCGGCCGAAAACCTGCAGCACAAGATGGATCATTTCTACATCCGCACCTTCGATCACATGATCGCGAAGATGACCCGTTATGCGAATTGGGCGGCCGCGCAGATGTACATCGACGGCAAGACCACCACGGCATTCGGGATCCTTTCGCACGCCTTCGGAAAATTCTTTCGCGACTACATCATCAACCTCGGATTTCTCGACGGTGCGCGCGGGCTGATCTCGGTGGGCATGCACGTCTACTACACGTTCTGGAAATACGCCAAGCTGTGGGAGCTCAACCAGCTCAAACGGCTCGGCAAGCCCGTTCCGCTGCCCAAACTCGATGAGTCGGAGGAACGATGGGAGCTGCCGTGGGTGAGGAAAAGTGCTGAGTCCTGAGTGCTGAGTCCTGAGAAACCACCGGCGACTCAGGACTCAGGACTTCTTTTTCTTCTCCGATGATTGCAAAGCCTCCACGACTGCGGCCGGGACATTGCGTTTGAGGTTGTCGATCTCGCGGAACGCGATCCCCCCCTCGAATTTCCATTGATGTTTCGGGCGATAGACGCCGATGTCGTGCACGCGCGATCCGACCACGAAGCGCAACACGCCGCGGCGATAATCGAACGCGCGGCCGTTGCGCGTGTGCACGGCGGCGTCGACGCGATAAGTCCCTGCGACCAGATCGAGCGACGGCATGACGAATCGCACCCGGCCGTTCGCGTCGAGATGTTGCGGCATCAGCCCTTCCAGGTCGGTGTTCGTGCCGTAAATACAGGCACCATCGGCGTGATAGATCCCGACGCCGAAGACGAAATCGTCCTGCGGAACGCGGACCTCGACATCCATTTCGATGGCCACGGCACTGCCGGCGCCCAGCGCAACGAGCTCGCGGCCTTTGTCATCAGTGAGCGCAACGCGCTTGAGCACAACCTCGCCGGAGCCCCACCGCTCCTCCTCCTCCTTTGGTGTGGCGGCGGGCGCCTCGCCCGCCGCGGAGCCGGCGGGGGCGCCGGCTCCCACACTTCCACTGACCGCCTGCAAATAGTCGTCGACGACGCGGACCGGATCGCCGATGGCTTTCGCCTCCCCGCGATCGAGCCACAGCGCGCGATCGCAGAGATTTCGCACCTGATCGAGCTGATGGGTCACGAAGAGGAGCGTCACTCCGCGATATTTCATCTCCTGAATCTTGGCGATGCATTTCTGCGAGAACTCTTCATCGCCGACCGCCAGCACCTCATCGATCAGCAAAATCTCGGGATCGACGTGTACCGCCACCGCGAATCCGAGCCGGACGTACATGCCCGACGAATAGGTCTTCACAGGCTGATCGATGAATTCGCCGATGCCGGAGAACTCCACGATGGCGTCGAAGCGCTTCTCGATCTCACGCTTCGAAAGGCCGAGCATGATGCCGTTGATGACGATGTTTTCGCGGCCGGTGATCTCGGGATGAAAACCGGCGCCCAGCTCGATGAGCGCCGCGATCCGCCCGTTGACGCGCACGATGCCGCTGGTCGGCTTCAGGATTCCTGAAATCACCTTCAGCAGCGTCGATTTTCCCGAGCCGTTGCGTCCGATGATTCCGAATGCCTCGCCGCGATCGACCACGAAGGCGAGACGGGTCAGCGCCGCCACGCTGGCCTCCGGCGTCAGCTTGAGATCGCGCTTGAGGAGCGCGCTCTTGAGGGTCGCGAACTGCGAACCGCGCCCCCAAAGCCGGTAGCTTTTCGAGACATTCTCGATCGCGATGGCGTAACTCAGATGGCCTCCGCCAGGGTGTCGCGCAAGCGGTCGAACACGAAGACGCCCAGCATCATCGAGGCGAAAGCGTACGCCACCATCAACAGCGTGTCGGAAAGCCCGGGAAGATGACCGAAGAACAAGACGTCCTGATACGACACCACGAACGGCGTCATGGGATTGAGTCGCAAAAGCGCCCGCAGTGGGCGCGATGGAATGTTGTCGATGAGGTAAATGATGGGCGTGATGAAGAATCCGAGCTGTATCAGATTGGCAATGATGTCGCGCAGGTCGCGCAGCAGGACTGCCGCCGACGAAACAGCCATGACGATGCCTGCGACGAAAATCGTCTGGAGCAGCATCAGAAAAGGAACGAGCGCGGCAGTTGCAGGAATCGTCGCCTGGCCTAACCACGCATAGATCGACATTGCCACGAACAGGATCGGCAGGGCCAGCGCGAAGTGGACCAGATGCGACAGCACCACCACCAGCGGCAGGGTCTCGGCCGGAAACATCACCTTCTTGATCAGAGCGGCATTGGCGGAGATCGAATTCGTCGACTCGAGCACGGCCGCCGAAAAGAATGTCCACGGCAGAATTCCCGCGAAAAGGAAGAGCGGATAGGGTCGCACGATCTGCTGGGGAAAAAAGATCGTGAAGACCACGGTGTAGACGCTGAGAAGGAGCAGCGGATTGGCGAGCGACCAGAAAAAGCCGAGGATCGAGCCGCGGTAGCGGGCCTTGAGGTCGCGGGCCGTCAGCGCAGCCAGAAGCTGACGGTAGCGATAGAGGGTCGCGAATTCATTCACACGTCCTCAGTGACGATCAACATCAACGTCGTCCCACCGATGGTGAACTCGGAATGGTTCTGAATCTCGGTCTGGCCGGCGATTCTTTCGCCCTCGATCAGCGTGCCGTTGGTCGACTTCAGATCTTCGACGATATAGGTCATGTCGCGGATCTCGACGGCGGCGTGGTTGCGAGAGACTTCGCTGTCGCTGAGCGCCAGATCGGCGCCTGTTCTTCCAATTGTCACGCGCGGCTTCTCGATGCGATATACGCTGCCGGCATCGGGACCGTTGATGACCGCCAGCGACAAGCGCTTCCCTTCCGGCATCTGCGGCCCGGCGACTTTGCCGATCTGCTTCTCCTGACCGGTCGGAATCGCTTCGTCCGTGGTCTCGGCTTTCTTCAGTTGTTGGCGTTTGTGGAAGGTCGAGTCGCCGCTCTTCGGCTCGGATTCTTTTGCTGCCGCAAAGGCAGGATTACGGATCTCGAAAATGGTTCCGCACTTCGCGCACTTGATCTTTTTGGAGGGCTTGCGCTCGAAGCGATCCTCATCGTACTGGTAGCGTGCGTGACAGTTCGTGCACTCAATGATCACGATCGTTGACGATAATACAATGCAGCGATGGAAGGCCGCACGCGGCTGGTGTGCGGTGATTGCGGCCGCACATGCGAGATCGTCGGCGAGATGCCCGAAGAATATCGGGCCGCGTTCACGCACTGCGTCACCGCGCAGGGATGGGCTCCGCGCCCCGGCGCATCGCTGGTGATGATCTGCGGCGCTTGTCTCGCGAAGTACGAAGGTCACGAGACCCGCGACGACGCCGCCAAGTTCTAAGCCAGCTTGCGGATCGCTTCTTCGACCTGCTCGGCCGTGGCCGTGACGGGCTCGACCATCCGGCCTTTGAACCAGTCGTATTCGCCTTTCAGCAGCTTCGTCACCAGCCGGTATGCGGCGTCGTCGTGATCGGTGAACAGGTTGCTGAAGTTCGCCTCGACGCGCATGCGCGCCTCGCGGCAGAAGACGTCCGCGAGATCGATGGCGTTCTTCTGACCCTTCTTGGCGAGCATGGTGGCGTAGCTGATCGCTGCCGACATCGCGAACAGATCCGTCCCGATGTCGACGATGCGGAACAGCACCATCTGCTTGCGCTCGAGCTTGGCCTGAAAGCGCATCATGGCGTGAAAGATCGATCGCGAGAGGTGCCGCGAAGTCCGCTCGACATAGCCCATGTGGCCCGACAGCGGTCCAAATTCGCCGAACTTCGGGTACCGCGACCAGCCGAGGTAACGGGTGGGGTACCAGGCGGCGTAGTGCGCGCCCGCCTTCGCAGCCGCGGCGAGCTTTTCTTTCGCAGGCGTTTCGGGCTGCAGGATTTTGTAGCCGCGCTTCATGTGCGGATCGACGGCTTCGCGCGCGATGAAGAGATGCTGAATCTCGCTCGTTCCCTCGAAGATGCGATTGATGCGCATGTCGCGCATGATCCGCTCGACCGGAAAGCCTTTTTCGCCGCGTTCGCGCAGCGACTGGGCGGTTTCGAATCCGCGTCCGCCGCGAATCTGGAGAAGATGATCGACGCATTGCCAGGCCGTCTCGGTGTTGAACAACTTCGCCATGGCTGCTTCGAGGCGGAGATCGACGTCGCCGCGATCGGAGAGTCCCGAGGTCAGCCAGACGATCGCTTCCATCGCGAAGGTGTGCGACGCCATCCACGCGATCTTGGCGGCGATCGCTTCATGTTTCCCGATTGGCGCGCCCCATTGCACGCGCTCGTTCGCCCACTCCTGCGCGATCTCGAGCATTCGCCGGCTGCCCGCCGCGCACCCCGCCGGAATGGTCAGGCGGCCGGTGTTCAACGTGATGAGTGCGAGCTTGAGTCCCTGTCCTTCTTCCCACAGCAAATTTTCTTTCGGAATGAAAACGTCCTTGAAGCGGATCAGGACGTTGCCGATGCCGCGCAATCCCATGAACTGACAGCGGTGCGCGATCTCGACGCCGGGCGTATTCATTTCGAGAATGAAGGCCGTAATCTGCTTTTTCTCTTTCCCCTTCACGATCTTCGGCGCCGTCCGCGCCATCACCACGATCACCTCGGCCTTCAGACCGTTGGTGCACCACAGCTTTTCGCCGTTGAGAATCCATCCCTTTCCGTCCGGCGACGGTACGGCGTGAGTCTCCATCTTGGCGGGATCACTTCCCACGCCCGGCTCGGTCAGCGCGAATGCAGAGATCGCACCTTTCGCGAGCCGGGGCAGCCATTTTTCTTTTTGCTCTTTCGTGCCGAAGAGTTTCAGCGGTTGCGGAACGCCGATCGATTGATGCGCGGAGAGCCACGCCACCGTCGACCCGCACCACGTCGCGACCAGTCCGATGGCGCGGTTGTAATTCGTGGCGCTGAATCCGAGTCCGCCGTACTCCTTGGGGATCTTCATGCCCCAGGCGCCTAACTCGGTGAATCCGTCGAATAGCGAGTAGTCGTATTCACCCTGCTCGTCGATCTTGTCGGCGTCGACGCGTTCGGCCAGGAAGCGTTCGAGCTTGGGCAGGTACGCATCGCCGACAGCCTTGTCCTCTGCCGGCTGTTCGGGGAAGGGATGAATCAGGTTCACATCGAGATTGCCGAGGAAGAGCTGTCCGACGAACGAGGGTTTTTCCCATTCGGTCTCGCGAGAGGCTTCGGCAACCTCCATCGCGTCGACCGCGCCCTGGGTTTTGACTTCCGCCATTGAAAGACTCCTTCAGCAAGCAGGCAGTACAAGCCGCACAGCAAGTATGAATGAACGCTCATTCAGTTGTCAACCGTCGTACAATCTCGCGGCCATGAAAAACGCAGATCTTGCCTTGCAAAATGGAACGGAAGCCCTTCTGGCCGATCAGGGGCAGATGCTCACTCCACGCCCTTCGGTCAATCGCGAGAAACTCGAACAACATCTCCGCGAAGCCCTGCTCCTTCTACACGTCGATCTCCAGGACGAGAATCTCCGCGAGACCCCGCGCCGATGGGCTGAGTCGTTGGTCACCATGACCAGCGGCTACGATTTTACGGACGTCAAACGTTTATCGACGCTGTTCCGCAAAGCGTGTTCGGCTGCCGATGAGAATTGCCAGAACCTGGTCGTCATCGGCGGAACATACAAAACGCTTTGCGCGCACCACATCCTGCCCTTCTTTGGACACTTCATCGTCGGCTACATCCCGGAGCGGACCATCATCGGCGCTTCGAAGATCCCTCGCATCGTCGAGGTGCACATGCGGCGGCTGCAGTCGCAGGAGCATCTGGCACACGATGTCGCCGACATGATCGAGCGGATCCTCGAGCCGCGCGGGCTCGCGGTCTGGATGGGCGGAATGCACATGTGCATGGTGATGCGCGGCGTCGAGCAGGAGTCTTCTTTCGTGGAGACCAACGTGCTGCGCGGCAACTTCCTCAGCGACGAGCGGACGCGCCAGGAATTCATGTCGATCGTCAATCGCCGCGGGCAACACGGCACGCATCCGGCCTAAGCGACGGGGGTGAATCGCCCTTTGGCCATGTCGCGGATCCCCTCGATGTCTTCACGGCGTGCGATCGAGAGCGGCACGGTGTTGTTGGCTGCGTCGATGAGCGCTTCGGTCGTGAGTGATTCCTTCTTCTGCAGCGAACGGTACAGCGCCGAGATCACGACCTGCTCGATCTCCGCGCCGCTGAATCCTTCGGTGGCCTTGGCAAGGGCATCAAAATCGAAGGGCGCCGGATCCTGCTTTCGCAGCAGCAGGTGAATGCTGAGGATCTTCTTGCGTTCATCGGGCGTCGGAAGATCGACGAAGAAAATCTCATCGAAGCGTCCCTTGCGCAGCAGCTCGGGGGGAACATTCATCAGATCATTCGCCGCGCCCACCACGAAGACATCGGCATTCTTCTCCTGAAGCCAGGTCAGAAACGATCCAAAGAGGCGATGCGTCAATCCGCCGTCCGACTCTCCGCTACCCCCCTGGGCAAAGACTTTTTCGATTTCGTCGATCCACAGGACGACGGGCGCCATCGCTTCGGCGAGGCCGGTGGCCTTGCGAAAATTTCGCTCCGTCTCGCCGATGTATTTGTCGTAAAGCCGTCCGGCGTCGAGTTTGAGAAGTGGCATTCCCCATTGCCGTGCCACGAATTTGGCCGCCAGCGACTTTCCGCAGCCCTGTACACCGACCAGCAGAATTCCTCGCGGCGCCTCGAGATTGAGCTCACGGGCGGCGGGGGTGAATCCGATACGGGCCCTTTCCAGCCACGCCTTCAGCCGGCCGAATCCGCCCAGCTCGAATTTGTTGCTATCGACCGGAAAAAATTCGAGTACGCCCCCGTGCTCGATCAGCTCGCCCTTCCGCTTGATGATCACGTGGAGGTCTTCTGCCGAGAGACATCCGTCATCGACGATTGCCGAAGCGATGACCTGCCGGGCCTGGTTGAGGGTGAGCCCCGAAAGCGCGCGAACGATGCGCTGCGCATCTTCGCGGCTCAAATCGACGCGGACCCGCTGCCTGGCACTCACGCTTTCGATGACGGAGCGAATCAGATCGCGAATCTCGTCGTCATCAGGAAACTGCATCTGAAACCGCACCGCCAGGGCATCGATGTCCGGGGGAAGCTCGATGGGGTTGCCCGACAGCACCAGCGCCGAGCGCGTCGATGTCAGCTTCTGCGCCAGATCGCGCAGAGCGCGCGCGACGCTGGCCGTCGAAAGGTGGGGCGCCAGGTCCTTCAAAAGATAGATCGCGTCGCCGTCAAGCCGGTCGATATGGCGCAGGGCCGTCAGTGCGTCCTGGGTCATGTCGATGGTGGCGCCGCGAAGGCGCCGCAACCCTTCCGTGACGGACCATTCGTAGAACGGTAACCGCAGGTCGGTGGCAACTTCCATCAGTAATGCGCGTATCCGCTCCTCCTCCACAGTTTCAACCGCAAGGAGGGAATGAAACGACAGAACGAGCGTCTTCAGTTCATGAACCGCGCTACGATGGGACATTGCCCTTGAGTCTATTGCAATGACAAACCTCCCGGCGCTGTTCCGTGGAAATCGAGAGTGAGAAAGAAGGTCCTCAACGAGATCCGGATTTTCCTGGCGATGCTGCTCGTCGTCAGCTCGCTCCGTTCGGCTTTGGCGGATTGGAACGACGTCCCCACCGGCTCGATGAAGCCGACCATCGAAGAAGGCGACCGCGTGGTCGTCAACAAGCTGGCTTACGACCTCAAAGTCCCCTTCACCACCTTCGAGCTCTTGAAATGGGCCGACCCGCAACGCGGCGACATCGTGGTGCTCTTCTCTCCCGTCGACGGCACGCGGCTCGTGAAACGGGTGGTCGGCGTCCCCGGCGACAAAATCGAGATGCGCGACAACCAGCTTTTCGTCAACTGCCGCGCAGCCCAATGGAAAGAAATCGCCACGGCGGAAGACAGCGAACAGGGAAGCTCGCTGGTGGTGGAGGAGAATCTCGCCGGCCGCAGGCATCGCGTGATGTTCACGCCGCAAATCCCGGCGGTCCGTTCGTTCAGCCCGATCGTGGTACCGCCCGGCCGGTACTTCGTCATGGGCGACAATCGCGACAACAGCAACGACAGCCGATTCATCGGTCTCATCGACCGCCGCCGCATCGTGGGCAAAGCAACTGCAGTCGCTTTCTCCTTTGATCGGGCGCATTATTTCGCCCCGCGATTCAACCGTTTCTTCAAACCGATTCAGTAGTGGAGGGATTCGTTGAAACATCTTTTGATCGCAGCAGCCGCCGCAACGTCAATCGCTGTCGTCGCTGATGCGCAATACAAGACACCGCAGCCGGCAACCCCCGGAACCGTCCAGATAACGCCGGCGGCGCCCGGGACCAGCGTCGTCCAGGACGAGCTCGCGACCGCGCGCAGGATCTCCCGCGACCAGGCGATGAAGATGGTCAAGGAGAAGAAAGCCGTCTATGTCGACGTCCGATCGAAGGACACGTTCGACCTCGGACATCTCCCCGGCGCGATCAACATCCCGCTCAGCCAGTTCCAACAGCGGTTCAAAGATCTCCCGCTGAACAAGTTCCTGATTACCTACTGTGCCTGAGAGGCCGAGCACACCAGCGCCCGTGCGGTGCTGGATCTCAACGCTCACGGCATCAAGAACACCGCCGCTCTGCTGGGAGGCTGGAACGGCTGGAAGGACGCCGGCCTCCCCGTCGCGACCAGCAAAGGAAAGTCGGCGAAAAGGTAGTCGCTGATCCATGCGAAGCCGCGCCAGAGAAGAATCGATCCTAATCGCGGCTTCGCCTGAGACAGTCTTCGATCTGATCCACGACTACCGGCGGCGTCTCGAGTGGGACCCTTTTCTCAAGGAAGCGCGTCTCCTCGATCGCGACGCCGCCGCCCTCGGTGCAACCTGCCGCTGCACCTCCAAGAATTCATTCGGGGGCATGGCGATGGACGCCGTCTACGTCAGCTTTGAACGCCCCCATGTAGCCGCAGTCAAGATGATTCGCGGTCCGCGCATTCTCGAGTCCTTCGCGGCCACTCTGCGCCAGGATGAGGTGACGGAAAATCAGACCCGTGTCACCTACCGATACAACTTCGAGACTCGGCCCCGATTTCTCCGTCCTATCCTGAACCTCGCCTGCAGCATGTTCTTCGCAAGCGAAGTGCGCAACCGGCTCGAGCATCTGAAACGCTTTCTGGAGGAGGCTGTCGATAAAAGTTGACTCAACCCCTGTGAACCCTCACCATAGATGGTGACGTGTCGCCGCCGCAAGTTATTTGCGGCGTGAGAGGCGCGAGGAGCGGAGCGCGACGACAGGAGTCGTACTCGATCTAGCTTCCTGTCTTACGTTTGCTCAATCAACGAACTGAACTGGTCCGCCTTTTGCCCATGATGGCTGTCCGTATGAGAGGCGAGCGGAAGCATTGGGACTACCGCGTCATCTGTGACTGTCAGAAGCACAGGCGTCGACGCCAAATAACTCGCTTCGTGCGACTTGCGGGCACTCATTTGCGGCGCCGCGCGGTCGCGCTGGTTATCGGAATCCCGCTCGCATTCGGTGTTTTCGGATTTCCGATCGACGCGATGAACATCAACCTGCCGACCATGGAGAACCACGTCCTCCAGCCTCCCCGGTCGTTTCGAATTTTCATGACGCCGAAGATCCGCGAGGCGTTCCTGCACCCCTCAGACGAGAAACAGACGTTCACTCTCGACATTGCGAAGGAACAGTTCTTCGTGGCCGAGGTCCCCTATGGATCGATCATCTATCGCGAGGCGGTCCGCAACAATCTTTCGCCCGAGCTGGTCGCCGCCGTGGTTGAGGCCGAGTCCGATTTTCGCCCGCGACTGGTCTCGAACAAGAACGCGCAGGGGCTGATGCAGATCGTCCCCGAGACGAGCCGGCTGCTGGGTTGCGACAATCCCTTCAACCCCTCAGAAAACATCGCAGCCGGAACCAAATACCTGCGCTATCTGATGGATCGATTCGGTGATCAGCAGACAGCACTCGCGGCATACAACGCCGGCGAAGGAAATGTGGAGCGCTTCCGAGGCGTACCGCCATTCCCCGAAACGCTAACTTACCTGCAAAGAGTATCTTACGGGACGAGAACCTATCGTCAGCGCGTCCGCAACCGCTACGTCGCGTCCGTCCGCATGCAGACCGCGCTGTTCGAATAATCAGTCGAATACAATGTCCGAGTGCAGGATGAACGGCGAGAATTTCAGCGCCTGAACCTGAACCCTGCCATTTCCGGCACTCTGGGTGCGGTCCCTGTGTCCATCGTCGAAATCGGCGTCCTGGGAGCCAAGGTGCAACATTCGGGTGCCATCACCGAGCGAGTGCCGGAACTCCGCTTCTCGTATCTGGGTCACGAGGTCGGCATCAAATGCGAAGTCGTGCGGAGCTCCGGGACTCTTTCCGGTGTCCGATTCCTGGCAGCGATCGGCGAAAGCGGGGAACGCCTTCGCGAGATGCTCGGCACACTGGTGATGAAGGAGATCGATCGACGGCGAACCTCGCCCGGCGGCACGCCGCTCCCGTCGCCTACCGTCGATGGTGACAAGACCGTGCGAGGAGCCGACGCCGGCTTCCTCTGTTATCGATTCGATAACGGAAAATGGAACAAGCGGGCGGTCTTTCTTCCCGAACAGCCGACGGGAGGTTTTACAGTCGCTCGCGCGTTCGATTCCGATGAGATGAAGCGTCTTTGCCGCGTGTACGAGGCATCCGATGACGAAGGACGCCGCCTGATCCGCCTGTTCGCGGAGCTCAGCGTCAGCGATGCGCTGGAGATTCCGCCCGCTGTTCAGCGTTGAGTGACGCTTTGCGGGCCACCGGCAGGGTGAAGAAGAACTTGGTTCCCCGGCCTTCATCGCTTTCAACCCAGATCCGCTCTCCGTGTGATTCGACGATTCCCTTCGCGATCGGCAATCCGAGTCCGGCACCGAGGCGTTCGGCGCGCTTGGCTTGCCAGTAGGGATTGAAGATGTCCTTCAGATTCTTCTTCGGAATCCCCGGGCCGGTGTCGACGACCGCGAAGAGGACCTGATCGCCCTGCGCATCGGCGCGGAATGAGACCATGCCGCCCTTCGGGGTGAACTTCATTGCGTTCCCGATCAGATTCGACAGCACCTGCAACACGCGATGACGGTCGGCCCACACCGGCGGAAGCTTGCCGCCGACCTGGTATTGCAGCGTGATCTCGGCAGTCGCCGCCTGAGCTTTGAAGAGCTCGTTGGTCTCCGCGAGCAGCGGCTCGACTTCGACAGGTGCCGGCTCGATTGGAAGGCGCTTCCCGCCTTCGAGGCGCGTGACGTCGAGAAGATCTTCGATGAGGCGGCGCATCCGCTGGGCCGAGAGATTGATGATGTCGAGCTGTTCGCGGTCTTCCGACGAGACCGCCTCCGAGGTCTGCTGCAGGGACGCCGCCAGGGTGATGGCATTCAGGGGATTGCGGAGATCGTGCGAAACGATCGCGAGAACCTCCTCACGGGCGCGCAGTGCTTGCTGCGACTCGAGATATAGCCGCGCGTTGTCGAATGCCAGCGAGCCATGGCGCGCCAATTCTGTCGCAAGCATCAGATCTTCGCGCGTGAAGACCTGGCCGGCCGGAGCGGCAGCCGTGACCACGCCAAGCGTTTCGCCTCGGCTGACGAGAGGAACGACGATGACGCTTCGTGGCTCATCGATTCCGGTGAGAAATTTGGCGAGTCCCGCCGCCGGTCCCACGATCTTGGCCTCGCGCTCGCGCATCACGCGTGCAAGGGCCTCGGGCACCGGCTCGATGGGCTGATCGATCCGCTCCCGCATGGAGTCTTCAACGCCTTGATCGCGATTCGCGACTGCGCGACGGCACAGCGATCGATCTCCCTCAGCGACGTCGATGGCACAAACCTCCGCCAGATTGGGGACGAACAGCCGCGCCAGAGTCGCCACGGTGCGGCTGACATCGAGCGACGACGTCAGTTCCTGGAGCGCGGTGGCGAGGAATGCAGCGCGACGCTCTTCCTTTTCAGCGGCCGCACGCGCCATCTTGGCCTCGCCTGCTTCGCGCTCCGACTCGTCGCGGCGGCGCTCTGCTTCACGCGCAAGGCGGCGTGTCTGTCTTCCGAGCCCGGCCACCAGCAGCCCTGAGATGAGGGCCAGGAAGGTGAGAATGATCGTCAACGCCATGTTGACGCGCTCGGCGTCGCGGATCTTCGCCAGGCGGTCATTGGCTGCCAACTGAATCGCGCTTTCCAGCGAAGACGCTGCCCGCAGCGCCCGGTCGTAGGAGGGATGGCGCTCGAAGAGTCGCGTCATGAAGACTTCCGATGGCAACTGCCGCTGCAGAAATTCGCCACTGGTGGCACCGGCGTGCCATCGCTGTGTCTCCGAGATCAGCGCGACGAGATTCTTGTTCACCTCATCGCCGAGTCGCGAACCGATACCGCGAAGGACCTCGTAATCGCGGCGCTGTTGATCGAGAAGAGTGCGATAGTCATCGCGAAATTGCGGCTGACCTGTGACTTGAAACGCGATGACCTTGTCGAGCTCCGCCGATAGGTCGACTTGAATCTCGTTCGCCGCCCGGCGAGCCGGCTCGGCCAGAAGTGTGATGTCCTGGCGCATCCTGGCCGTGTGCGTACCCACGATGACCGGCAGCGAGGCCAGCGACACCAACGACGCGATGATGAACACGACCGGCAACACCGTCGTCCATGTGCTGTCCGGATCGACGCGCCAGATGCTGCGGCGTTCGGTAATTGGTTCCGTGACCACTGGCTTGGATCGGACGCAGCAATATGCTTGCCTCCGCCAGGGCCGCCAGTGAATACTTCCTGAGAGATGGTGTCAAACGACAGGCGCGAGTTTCAGCGCCTAAGGCTCGCCAAGCCGATCCTCGCTCTCCTCGACGGCCAGAATGCGCTCATCCTCGACATTGGGATCAGCGGAGCCTACGTCGAGCATTATGGGCGGGCGAAAGTCGGCGATCGCTTCATGCTCCTTTTCAAATGGAAAGGAAACGATGTGGAGTTCGTCGGCGAGACGGCTCACACGATCGTCATTCGAAAAACCGGAAGTGCCGATGTTTCCCATAGCGGACTTCGCTTTGTGCAACCGGTCGCCGACGCCGAGAAGCTTCTCAACGACATGGTCGCGACTTTCGTCGGTAAAGTGCTGGCGGCGCAGAAAGCGAACGCCGGCGCGATCGAACCTTCCAGCGCCGTCGCTCTGGTCGACCTCGGCGGCGCCCGACGCGCGCGCACACGCTCTTTCCTGACCTATCGCTTCCGCGGCGGTTCGTGGTCGCGCGAGATGTCAGAATCGTCGGCACAGCCCGGAGATGGGTTCACGGTCGCGGGGTATGAAGACCACCACGAGCTCGAATCACTGTGCCGCGCATATGAAACCACCGACGAGGAAGGCCGCCATCTGATCCAGCTTGTCGCAGAGCTGAGCGCACGAACGGTGAAGAAGAGTTAGCCGTCATCCCGAGCGCAGCGAGGGATCCCGCGGAGCGGGATGCTTCGCTTCGCTCAGCATGACGTTCACAACCGTCCTCTTTCGAGTGGTACTGGTCGGCAGCGCGATCGGGGTCGTCGGCGTCGCAATTCTCCTTTTCGCGTTTCGCGCGTTCGGAAAGCCGTTTCGCGCGAACGTTCTGATCGCCGTGCTGCTGGCCTTCGTTCTGGTCTGTTGCCTGGCGCTGCTTCGATTGTCACTGATGAAGTAGCTCGCGCAAGATTTTTTCGGTGTGCTCACCGAGAGCGGGCGGAGGGGCGCCGAGGGGCGGGCGGAGGGAGTTGACGCGGAGGGGATGGCGCACGGCCTGGTACGTTCCGATCGAAGGATGATCGATCGATCCGATCAGGGCGCGGCCGGCAGGAGTGCGGAGGGCCTCGCGCACGCCGCGCACGAGCGCCGCCGGCACCGACGCCTTCCTGCAGCGCGCGATCCATTGCGATGCACGGGCGCGGCGAAATTCGCGCTCGAGAATGCGAATCAGCGCACCTCGATGCTCGACGCGCCCGGCATTGGTCGCGAACCGAACATCGGCCGCGAGATCGTCGCGGCGAACGACGCGCGTGCACAGAAGCTGAAAGTGACGATCGGTTCCCGCGCCGATGACGAATGCACGGTCGCGGGCGTGAAAAACCTGATACGGCACGATCGACGGATGCGCGTTGCCGAATCGCATCGCCTCCTTGCCGGTGAGCAGAACGTTTTGAGCAACATTGATCAGCGACGCGATCGACGCCGCAAAGAGTGAGATTTCGAGCCTGGCTCCTTCGCCTGTTTTCGCGCGTCGATAGAGGGCGGAGGTGATCGCGCCGAAAGCGTAATGCGCCGTGAGGATGTCCGAGATCGCGACGCCGGCTTTCATCGGATCACGGTTCGCCTCGCCTGTGATCGACATCAGCCCCGATTCCGCCTGCGCCAGCAGATCGAACCCGGGGAGGTCGCGTTCGGGCGTGTCGCTGTCATACCCGGTGATGGCGCAATGAATCGCGGTCTTCCGGATTTTCGGAAGCAGCGCCGCGCGCTGTGCCGGGAGGAAATTGTCGACCACGACATCTGCGCGATCGACGAGGCGCTGCGCGACCTCCGCCCCTTCGCTGCTCTCGAGGTCGACGGCCATCGACTCCTTGTTTCGATTGATGGCCAGGTAATACGCGCTGACTCCTTCGACGAACGGAGGGCCCCAACGCCGCGTCTCGTCGCCGCGGGATGGATCCTCGATCTTGATGACGCGCGCGCCGGCGTCGGCGAGCATTTGCGTGCAGAGCGGTCCGGCCAGCACGCGTGAAAAATCGGCAACAAGGACTCCATTTAGTGCATCCAGCATGAACCTCGTATACCATGTCGCCTTCCCGGATCTGGCGCGACTGTCGCAACCGTTCACGTCAAGGAGAAACGCACACGAAACTGCTCCTCATCAATCCGCGCTTCCCCGAAAGCTTCTGGAGCTTTCGATGGGCGATCGACTCCGTGCTCCCCAACAAGCGGACCGTCAATCCACCCCTCGGCCTGGCAACGCTGGCGGCCCTTTCGCCCGAGCATTGGGACATCGAGATCGTCGATGAGAACATCGAAACCATTCCGCTCAAGCCTCGAGCCGACCTCATCGGCGTCTGCGGCATGGGCGTGCAGTTCAGCCGTCAGAAAGAACTGCTGACCTACTATCGCGGCCTCGGCTACTACGTGGTGGCCGGCGGAAGCTACGCCTCGCTTTGTCCCGAACGATACGAAACGCTCGCCGACACCGTCGTGGCCGGCGAAGCGGAGTACATCTGGAAAGAGTTCTGCCGCGACTTTGAAGCCGGCACGGCGCGCGCGCGTTACGAAGAAAAGGGCGTGGTCTCGCTCGCCGATTCGCCGACTCCGCGATTCGATCTGCTGAAGGTCGACCGCTACACCAACGTCAGCCTGCAGTTCTCACGGGGCTGCCCGTTCCTGTGCGAGTTCTGCGACATCATCATCATGTTCGGCCGCAAGCCGCGCACCAAGAGTCCGGAACAGGTCGGTCGCGAGCTCGACGCGTTGCGCGCGCTCAACGTGCACAACGTCTTCTTTGTCGACGACAACTTCATCGGCGACAAGCCCGTCGCTAAAACTCTTCTGCGGTATCTGCGCGAATACCAACAACAGCACGACTATCGGTTCCAATTCGGCACCGAAGCTTCGCTGAATCTGGCGCAGGACAGGGAACTGCTGCAGCTCCTCCCCGAGGCCGGCTTCGCGTGGGTCTTCATCGGAATCGAGTCTCCCGATGAAGAGAGTCTCAGGGAAACGAAGAAGCTGCAGAACACGCGCGAGGACATCCTCACCTCGATACGACGCATCTACGAACATGGCCTCGATATCTTCGCGGGCTTCATCATCGGCTTCGACAATGACACGCTGAAGACCTTCGATCATCAATATCGATTCATCGTCGACTCCGGCATTCAGGTGGCGATGGTGGGACTGCTGACCGCACTTCCGAAGACGCCGCTCTACAAACGCCTGGAGGGCGAAGGACGCCTCCTTCCCGGTGCCGATGGCACGGACAACACTTCGATCGGAACGAACTTCGTTCCGAAGCAGATCGAGTACGACACTCTCGTTCGCGAGTATCGGCATCTGTACGAGCGCCTCTTGAAGCCGGCCGCCATTGCGCGACGCATCGCCAACAAGATGCGCTACATGAGAAAACCCAGCTACCAGCCGTTGTATCCGGTCGGCAAGCTGTTCGGCATCCTTGCCAAGTTCGGATGGCGCGGCGTCTTCCGGGGCGGCCCGGTACGCATGATTCAATTCGCGCGCACGATGTCACGCGCATCGCTGCAGCAGGTCCCGCTCATCGTGAGCGACTGGATCGCCGCGTTGTCGATGAAGGAATTCGCGGAGCGGCACCTCTTGATCGGAGCCGGGCAGAGCGCCACCGTCGTCCATCTCGAGAAACTCCGCCGGAGTTTTCGATCGTATGTTCAGCAGGGGCGCGTCAGAATTCAGATGGAGCAGGGAAACATCTCGCTGCAAATCCAGGGATTGCTCGACTCGGCCTTCTATGCCAAAGCATCGCGGGCGATCAAGAAGCTGCTGAAGCACACGACGTCGACCGTCACGTTGCACGTGGAACACTTCCAGGAAGAGCATCGCGATCAGTGGCAACGGCTGTTGCGGAGGCTCCGCCGGAACGGCGATCGCATTTACGTCTCGACTTCCGAGTCGCTGAAAGATGTTCTGGAAGTCGATTCTTCCGTCTTTCACCTAGTGCTCGCGCCTGCGGCCTAGTAACATCTCCTCAATTCAGATGGCCAAGCGAATCCTCATTGTCGAGGATGATGCTGCCATGCGGCAGGTCCTGTTTCTCCGCCTGAAAACGGAAAAGTACGACGCCGTTCCGGCCTCCGATGCCGTCACTGCGTTCATGGAAGCGCGCAAACACCCCGACCTCATCCTCCTCGACCTCGGCTTGCCCGGGGGCGGCGGTCTGAATCTGATGCAGCGCCTGCAAACGATTCCGCAGTTGGCGGTCATCCCCGTGATCGTCATTTCGGCGCGGGAGCGAGTCGCGATCGAGCGCGAAGTGCTGGATGCGGGTGCCGCAGCTTTTTTTCAGAAGCCGGTCGATCAGCCTCAATTGCTGGCGAAGATTCGTGAGCTGATTGGCGATCCCTAGCTGAATGTTTGCTTGAGCGCTTCGAGATCGGCCAGCGCGCGTCGGAGAATATTGACGACCTTGTGGACTTCGGTGCCGTACAGCTTCAGCTCGGCGTCGCAGTCGGTCATGGTGTAGACCGCCTCATCTTTTTCCAACCGTTCGCGTTCGAAGCGGATGCGTTCGGCCAGCTCTTCGATCTCGGTGATGAGGACGAAATTGATGTCCTTTTCGCCGAGGTAGCGCTTGCATTGCGGGCAGTAGATGGAGCGGTCCTGGGTCGTCTCGACCAGCTCGAACACGAACTGTCGTTCGCACTGCGGACATTCGAAGACCTCCGGTAGCATCGACTCGATTGTAACGGAATTCACATCTTGACCTCGGCGTTTGGTGCGCGTAGCATCGATGCCCTTCCTCGTGCGCAGATCCCGCGTACAAACTCATTGCTGGGAGGTCGTTCAACGGTAGGACAGCGGGCTCTGGACCCGCATATCGGGGTTCGAATCCCTGCCTCCCAGCCACGGTTTTCGCGCCTTCGCATCGTGTGACTTGCCGCGACCAGACCAGCAGGGACTCGAACTTTTCTGCGTAACGTCGGCAGACGGAGATACGCGTATCGACGTCACTTCGCGACGTTCAAAGATTCGCGGGATTGACGTCGGTCACGAGTTCCCAGATCGCGTCGGCCGGCAGACCGGCGGCCTTGGCATGCTCGCGCACACGCTCCTCTTTTGGAGCTCCGTACACGCAGTAGGTCACCAGCCCGTCCTTGGCTTTAACCACGTGCGAGTGTTCCCACGTGACATCTGGGAACCGTTCCTCGCGGACCTTCTTCGAGTTCCGCGCCGCAGCTTCGAGCTGTTCGTCGGTGACTTGACCGAGATTTCGTTGGACGATGTATCGTGGCATATTCCTTCCCTCCTGTTAGCGGTTGAGCACTTCGTTACGGCCGCCTTCGGCGATCGCGACGATCTGCGTGATCTTCGACTGCGGGACTCCGAGCTCCTGAAGAGTTGATCGGAAGTGGCCCATGAAGACTTCGAAAAGCGCCTCGTTCAATCCCTGACTGATGGCCTTCCGATGCGCGGCGCGAAGGTCACGGCCCTGGTAATGGTTTGGCCCTCCAAACGCCATGGTCAGAAACGCACGCGCATGCTTCTTCAACCGCGCCATGTCAACGCTCTCGAACAGGAAATTCACGCGCGGGTCTCCCAAGATCTTCGGGTAGAACTTGTCCAGCGCAGCATCGATTGAGGCCTCGCCACCGATCTCCTCGTATAGCGACATACGATCCTCCTGGTCCAGTCTTGAGTAACTGATGGACAATATGGAGAAGGACCGTGTGATCCCGCGTGTGACGGATTGGCAGGACATCACGTCGGCTCTTTCGACCAGACAGTCGGGTTGTCGATCTCGTCGCCGAGGAGGCGGGCGGCGTCTGGCGCGCTGGGGTCACCCCGGCGGGCCCGGTGCAAGTAGGCCCGCAGCAGCAACTCGCGCAAACCTGTGCGGGAGGCCAGCGATTCCAGCTCATCGATCCAGTCCGCGGCGCGCTTATCGTGATGGCCGACAGCGCACAGTCCATCGAGCACCCAACCCTGAATCCATTGGTAGGGGTGCGCCACGCGGGTGCAGCGTGTGCGAGCATCCAGCATCCAGGCCAGCGCCCGCGGCTCTCTTCCGCTTGCCGCCTCCACCAACCCGAGTCCCCGACAGGCGATCGCCTCCCAGCATGGATCGGCGACCTGACAGGCGATTGTGAAGGAGTGCTCGAGCCCCTCGCGTGCCTCCTCCGCTCGGTTCTCTCGGAGATCCACGTGTGCGAGCAGCGACTCCGGCAGAGGCTCGAAGGCGATCCATTTTTCCTCTTCCACGAGCTCCAGTGAGCGATCGAGAACCTCGCGTGCCTGAGCGTGACTCCCAGTCAAGAGGTGCACGCGGCCGATGAGCGAAAGCGACCAGGCGACCTGGCGCCGGTGCCCGCAGCGGCGCGCCCGCTCAACCGATTCCTCGAAAGCCTCGAGCGCCTCCTCGTACCGGGCACTGTCCGAGAGGCCCATCCCCCGCACCCCGGCAATGGATGTCAGCTCCTCGTCTGACCCTGCCGCTTCCTCGGTCGCTTGCGTCAGCCATGGCTCCACCCGATCGTTGCGTCCCGCCTGAACGTCGACAAATCCCAGTTCCCGGTGCGCCGTCGCGGCGATCGCGTTCGCGCCAATCCTGCGAGCCAGCCCGACCGCTCGGTGCAAGGCTATCGCAGCCTCACCGTAGGCGCGCATCGCGTGGATCAGAGCGCTGCCGAGCGCGAGCTCGGCGCGCGCGTGCAGGTAGTCGTCTCGGCATCCCTCTGCCGCCGCGCAGGCGCGTCGAAGCGAGTCCAGCCCGGCATCGACGGCTCCCGCTCCGATGGCCGCCCTGCCCATCTCGAGCTGGGCGCGAGCGGCTGCCGCACCGGCAACCGCGGTGGCGGGTGCCGGTCGTTCCGCAGCGCGGACGATCTCGCGCAGCCGGGACAACGGTGGCGCGCCAAGCTCGCGCTTCAGCAGCTCTTCGCAGGCCTGCGCCCTGGCAAGGGCCGAATTCGAGTCGCCTGCCGCGACGAGGCTGCGCACGAGAATCTCATGATGGCTCTCCTCGAGTGGATTGAGCTCGAGAAGGCGCGTGGCCAGGCTAGCCGCCACAGTCGGACGACCTGCTCCGAGCTCCGCCTGCGCCCTCTCCAGCAGCAACCCCTCAGCGGCGGCGGCGTGGTGTCTCCGCTCGATGGCCAGCCACGCCTCGAACGCGGGGCTCGCCGAGAAGCTCATCCCCTCGAGCAATTCGCCCGTGAAGCGATCGATCTCATCGGCCTCGGGGAGATTGGCCGATCGAAGCAGGAACAGATCGACCTCCGTGCCAGGCTCGAGCGACAGCTCTACCGGATCGCCACGGAGTGAGTTCGGCTGCCCTAGCGCCTGCCGAAGCTGAGCAAGACTCCATCGAAGCGCCCCAAGAGGATCGTCGGCCTCGCAGAAAAGCAGCTCGGCGAGCCTGCGGCGACTGGGAGGCTGTCGGCAGAGGAGTAAGTACGCGAGGAGGGCCCAGGCTTTGTGCCCGCGCGGGCCGCTGCTCGCCTCTCTATCATGCTCGATGCGCGGCGCGCCCAGCAGCCGAATTTCCAGCGACACACGTCATCCTATATCGGGCTTTGTCCAGCCGCCAACGACGCGGGCCTCTTCTGGGCCCGGAGTCGTACTGGTGATCGCGGTGCGATGCAAATCCCACATGCAATCAAATATGGAGAGGGGCGGGTCGCGCATCCTCGACGTGCTCGCCAACATCCTCACGACGCTCGACGCCTTCGGGAATCGGACGACGCCCGAGCTGCCTTGTTTGCCTCAACATCAACCTCGCGCCGAGCGTCGTCTACACTCTGCGAATGCGGGTACTTCCACTAGTCCCACTGCCATTAGTCGCAGTGGTCACTTGCATCGCGCTCGCTCTGCGCCGCACGCGGTGGTCGGAGGCCGCGCTTCGCGCGAGCCGCTGGACCTACTCGATCGTGTTCCCGCTATCGCTGCTTTACTTTCCGCTGAAGGCGGGTGGAGTGCGGCCGGTGGAATGCGAATGGACGTTCAGCGCCTCTCTTGCGGTCTACTCGCTGCTCAATATCCAGCACACCGTGGGGTTCGCGATCTTCTTCATGCTCTCCATCGCGCAGCTTCCGAACGTCAAGCATGCAATGGCGTGGTCATTCCTGGCATGCTTCGCGATGGGATTGCTCGTCGAGATCGCCGAGGGCGCGACCGGGATCCACCACTGCAGGATGCGCGACCTCATCCCCGACATGGCCGGCGCATGCGTCGGCGCAATCGCGGTGTTGATCGTGCGGCGGCTCGCCGCGCTGCGAGCGCCGGAGGGAAACGCCGCGTGACGGCAGCCCGCTGCGCGATCGTGGTGCTCCGCGTCGCAGTCACGTGCGTATCCGCCACACAGCTGCGCGCGTTCGGCGTGGTAGCCGACGGAAACCATCGAGGCGTGCACCTTAGGCTGCTGCAGTACCAAGCAGTGGTTCGAACTTTGTCCCTTCCTCCCAGCCACGCTTTGTGCGGGTGGTCGCGCGGCTTGCTACTTGCTGGGAAGCCGATGCGCACGAAAGAACGCCCACATCGTGATCGTCGCATCGATGCTGCGGCTGTCCGATCCGACAAACCATTCCGGAAGGGGTCCGCCGCCGGGCCAGGTATGTCCACCTCCCTGCACGATGTAGAGCACGACGGCCGCGTCGTCAGCACAATGGGTGTATTCGCGGCGCGTGACATCAGGCGCCACTACCGACTCGACTGGCTTTGGTCCGCAGCGGTTTCTTCGCGCCCAGTTCGCGGTCCAGATCGGGACCGCCGGAAAGGGATGAGGGGCGACCCACGACTGACCGCCGTTGTAAAAGGCGAAGCGATCGTCAGTCCCGTGAAACGCAATCATTGGGACGGCTCGATGTTCCGTACACCAGCTCCACGGCAGTGTCTGCGCAGCTCCTACCATCCCCACTGCCGCGATCCGATCGGACATTGTGCAGGACAGCACAAAAGCCATGCCCCCGCCATTCGAGAAGCCGTTGGCGTAAATCCTGGCCCGGTCGATGTTGTACGCCGCCTCCAGCTTGTCGATCATCTCCGAGATGAATCGGACGTCCTTCGCGAAATCGGATCCCACGCGCCAGACCCTCGGGCCCACGCCCTCGAGTCCTGAGGGATAGACGACAATGAAGCCCTGGCTGTCGGCCAGCCGATTCCACTCGCTCAGGTTCATTTGCTGCGTCGGCCATCCGCCCGCGCCGTGCATGCTGATCACGAGCGGGGTCGGCTTCGTGCGGTCGTAGCTGCGCGGGACGTAGAGCAGGTACTCCCGCTTCTCGCCCGACGAAATCATGAAGCCGTTGTTCCGATTCCGAATGCGGAAAGAGATGGCCTCGAAAGCGGCCAGCACGACCGGCAGACTGATCACGACCACAACCGCGCCGATGACTCTCTTCCTGCTCATCGATGCCGGTTCCACGCGAGCGCCAGCGGCGCCGCGGCGAGTCGTGCCAGCGGCACTTCAAGGATCGCAACCAGTGCGAGAACGTAGTTGCCGATGAGCACGAGAGGAACGATCCAGACCAGCAGGCCGTAAACAGCGAATACGGCGACATCCCAACAGACCGCGCCGATGACGAGCGTGCGATCGCTCAGAAGCCGTTTGTCATGGAGCCGCATGGCGATCCAGACACCGGCGGCTAGTTTGAAACACACCAGAACCGCCGCGATTAACGGGAAAACGTTCCACAACACGGCCATCGCGTATTTGCTCCTGCTGATCAAAGCGGCGAGTGGCAGGATGACGGCGAGGAGCGTCAGGGCCACGAACACGCTGGTCTTGACGACCCATTCGCGCCCGCTCATGCCGATGTACAGACTCTGCACGAGCTGCTTCCACGTCGACGCCATCAGCGCCGCGAGTCCCAGCAGCACGATCGCGATCGCGCGCGGCGTCCCAAACACTTCCACGAACCGATGCGCGCGTTCCATCACCGCCGGCGCGGCGCCCGAGAATCTCAATGCCAGCGGGATGGCAACGAGGACAAGCAGCCACGCGACAAGCGTGCTCCACATCGTCGCCTTCAGCTTGGCGGCGATGAGTGATACGTTCGTAAGCGGCCGCGTCGCGCTGAACGGCGTCAAACCGTAGCTCACGGTAGTGGCGACGAAAATGGCCATGCACGGTGATGTGAGGAGGACAAAGACAAGCGTTTCGAAGATGAGCTCCGGCGTCTGGCGGAAGGCGAACAGCAGAGCCAGCTCGAACGGCAGCAGGATCGCGATCAACAATGGGAGCGAGCGCCCATACTGCCGCCACTCGAACCACAGTTGAGCGCGCGCGGGCGAACGAAATGGATCGCGTCGGACCGACCGGGAAATCTGTCCGCGTAGCCAGTCGGGCACATCGCCGCGGCGCCCTCGCGAAACAGCGAAGCGAGCCGCGAGATACGCGAGCGGAACGTGCGGAGCCAGAATGGCCAGCATTACGGGCTCGGAGGCTTTGGAATTGAGCGCGACCATGACCACGGTGTCGATCAAGACCAGCCACAGAACGGTGATGATCACGCGCAGGCCGCGCAAAGGGTACGGCATCCACGTCAGCGCCTGCGTCCAGGCGAGAAGCGAAGCGCCCAGCAGAGCCGGCCAAAACACGGGCACGTGGACGTCGGACGGCCAGAGTGCGAATAGCCGCGTTCCGAACCACAGGATGGCCATGGCCGAAATGCCATATAACATGGGCAATCCTGCCAACGCGCTGTTCGTCACCGGCAGGCTGAACATGCGCGCGGGATACATCGATTGGCGCGCCGCCAGGTCGCCGGAAAGGCCGAAGCTGAACATCGCCAGGAAATACATGAAGGTGGCCGTCAGAGGCACGATCACCACGAACGCAAAACGCAAGTCATCAAGGTCGACGCGCTGTCCCCGCTCGAGGATCACGAGCTTGATGATCGCGAGGACGAACATGAAGCCGATCACGGCCAGGAGTCCCCAACGATGTCGTTGTCGGAATTGCCAGGCCACTGCGGCAGCGGGCGAGCGCATCAAGCCTTCCCGACACGCGCAACGAATATCTCATCGAGGGAGAGCACGCGTCCGTCGACGCGATGTGATTCCTTGATCTCGTTCAGCGGCGCGCTCAGAACGATCCTGCCCTCGCTGATCATGGTGACGTGATCGGCGACCTGCTCCACTTCCTCCAGCAGGTGCGATGAAAAAAGGACGGTGCGGCCTTCATCGGCGATGGTGCGGATGACGGCGCCGAGGATGTCGCGGCGCACGATGGGATCGAGGCCGGACGACGGTTCATCCAGCACGAGCAATTCCGGCCGGTACGCCAGCGCGATGAGCAGCCCGACTCGCGCCTTCTGCCCCTTCGAGAGGGTCTTGATTTTCGCCGTCGGGTCGAGCGCGAACGCCTGGCGCAATTCCTCGGCGTAAGCACCGTCCCATCGGGGATAGAACGCACGCTGATAGCGAATCAGCTCCTCAATGCGCATCCACCCGGGGAGGTCGTTCTCCTCGGAGAGATAGCCGATGCGCGACAGAACGCCGACCGGATCGGCGACCGGATCGGCGCCGAAGACGCGCACCGAGCCACTTTCCGCTCGTAACAAACCCAGAATATGTTTGATGAGCGTCGTCTTGCCCGCTCCGTTTGCGCCGACGAGGCCGTAGACCGCGCCGCGCGGCAAGGACAGACTCACCGAGGAGAGAGCGGTCGTGGCACCGAAGCGGCGGCTCAGCTCCGAGACGGCGATCACCGATTCATGCATCCTGTTCCATGAGTGTAGCGCCGCGTTGGGTATCCTTGATTCCGACATGATGCGTCGCTGTCTGGCGATGACCCTACTCTTGTTCTGTGGCTGCGCGTCATCCCAACGATCGTTCAGCGGGAAAGTCCAACGCAACGACATCGTCGACGTCATGACGGCGGCCGCGGAGTGGCAGCTCCGTCACCCCTCCAAGCATCCTGCATACGACTGGACGCAGGCGCCGTTCTACATCGGGCTGAGCGCCTTTGCTCCTCTCTCGCGCGATCCGGATCGCTATCTCCACGCGGTTCGGCGAAACGGAGAAGAGAACCGATGGCGGCCGGGATTGCGGCCGCTGTACGCAGACGACCATGCCATCGCGCAGAGCTACTTCGCCTTGCATCGTGTGCAGCCGGATCCCGCCATCATCGAACCCTCGCTGCGCCTTTTCGACCAGGTCATGCTCTATCCGTTCGATGAGTCGCTCGAATTCGATCACCGCGAGAAGACGTGGCGACAGTGGACGTGGTGCGATGCTCTATTCATGTCTCCCCCCGCGTTCGCCATGGCGTTTCGCGCCACCGGCGATCGCCGCTACCTCGACTTCATGAACAAGATGTGGTGGAAGACGACCGACTATCTGTACGACAAGGAAGAGCATCTCTACTACCGTGACAGTCGCTTCTTCAATCAGCGTGCAGCGAATGGGCGGAAGATTTTCTGGAGTCGCGGCAACGCCTGGGTCCTGGCGGGACTGGCGCGAGTGCTCAGCGAGATGCCGCGCGACTATCCTCAGCGCGATCGATATGAAGTCCTCTTCCGGGAGATGGCCGCGAAGATCGCGACGCTTCAGCAGAGCGATGGCTATTGGCGTTCCAGCCTCCTCGATCCGGTGGGTACGCCGCAGCCGGAAACGAGCGGCACCGCGTTCTATGTGTATGCGCTCGCTTGCGGAATCAATCAGAATCTGCTCGATCGAGCGACTTACGAGCCGGTGTTGCAGCGAGGATGGGCCGCCCTCGTGCGGGCCATGCAGCCTGATGGGATGCTCGGCTACGTGCAGCGGATCGGCGATCAGCCCGGCGACACGTCGGCATCGGGCACGGAAATTTATGGTGTGGGTGCCTTGCTGCTCGCCGGAAGTGAGCTGTATCGGATTGCCGGTCAGTAACCCGTCACCCTGAGGCGCACAGCCTCTTTCCAGGTATGAAGGATGTGGTGGACGACGTCGTCAACTCCCACGTCGTGGGTCGCCTGCGCGAAGACCACCTGCCCGCCGCTCCGCATTTTGTAGGCGTCGCGTTGCATCACCGACAGATCGGCGCCCACCAGGGGCGCGAGATCGGTCTTGTTGATGACGAGGAGATCGGATTGTGTGATCCCCGGCCCGCCCTTGCGCGGGATCTTGTCGCCGCCGGCCACATCGATCACATAGATGGTGTAGTCGACCAGCTCGCGGCTGAACTGTGCCGCCAAATTATCGCCGCCGCTCTCCACGAACATCAGGTCGGGCCGGAATTCAGCCATCAGCCGTTCCAGCATGACGAGGTTGTGGGAAATGTCGTCGCGCACGGCCGCGTGTGGGCATCCGCCGGTCTCCACGGCGCGGATCCGTTCCTGCGGCAGGGCCTCGTTGCGCACCAGGAACTCCGCGTCCTCACGAGTGAAGATGTCGTTCGTCACGACCGCGAGCTGGACTCGATCGCGGAGCTTGCGGCATAGCGCGAGGAGCAGCGCCGTCTTTCCGCTGCCGACCGGACCGCCGATGCCGATGGTGAACGCACGCTGGCTGTAATCGCGGTCGAGCGGCGCATCGCGCTCGTGAAACAGACCAGGGTGATGCTCATGCGTATGTGTATGCATGTCGTCCTCTTACGATTGAAAAAGTCGCGAGTAGATGCGGTCGTGCATCGACTGCCAGAGATCGATCAGCGGAGCCGTCTGCGCCAGCCGGTCAGGCGTGAGATATTCGCATCGATCGAGCGTCTCCTGAAGATGCGGCGCCAGGTCGGCCTGCAGTCGCTGCGCCGCGTTGGAGCCGATGACGCCGAGTCGTACCGCTGCCGCGAGAACGCTGCGGCACGCGATCTGGAGAAAAAGCGCCTGCGTCGTGCGGCGGTCGATTTCCATCACTCCGCAGATCGCGCCGAACAGCGGCGCGTAGTGCATCGCTGAAAATTCGGGCAATGAGGGAAATGCTCGCCGCGCCGCGAGCAGAAAGGCGCGTCCCTGAATTCGGCTGGCACGGTTCGCGACAGAGTTGCTCAGGAAGGCGTCGCACTGCGCGTCGAGATCGGCCAGATCTGCGGCCCGTTCGTGCGCGGCCCCGACCAGCGGCAGTGCTCCATATCCGGACTGCGTGATCACCTGACGGACGAAATGCTCCACTCCATCGACTTCACCCTGCTGCCAGGCCGCTTCCAGTCCGGCGGAGTGTGCGAAGCCGCCGGACGGAAATGCGGAATCTGCGAGTTGCCAGATGAGCCAGTCCATGATCAGAAGATGAAGTAGCGCTGCGCGAGCGGCAGCCGCGACGCGGGCGCGCAACGCAATTCCTCGCCGTCCGCGCTGACGGTATATGTCTCGGCATCCACCCGCATCACCGGAGTTGCATCGTTCAGTTTCATGTCGCGCTTGCCGAGCGAGCGGCAGCCGCGCACCGCCTCGAGTCGCTTGCGCAGTCCGTAGCTCTGCGCCACCTCTTCATCGAGCGAGCGCCGGGAAACGAATGCCAGCGAGATGCTGCCGGGCGCGCTTCCGAACGCTCCGAACATCGGACGCATTCGCAAAGGCTGCGGAGTGGGGATGGATGCATTGGCATCGCCCATCTGTGCCCAGGCGATGAAGCCTCCTTTGATGACCAGCTCCGGCTTCACGCCGAAGAATGCCGGCTTCCACAGGACGAGATCGGCAAGCTTCCCCTTCTCGACCGAACCGACTTCGTGCGCGATGCCGTGAGAGATGGCAGGGTTGATGGTGTACTTCGCGACATATCGACGGATGCGCACATTGTCGTTGTCTCCCTGCTCGACCGCGAGCTGTCCGCGCTGATCGCGCATCTTGTGCGCGCTCTGCCAGGTGCGCGCAATCACTTCTCCCACTCGACCCATGGCCTGGCTGTCGCTGGAGATCATGCTGATGGCGCCGATGTCGTGGAGGATGTCTTCGGCGGCAATGGTTTCCGCGCGGATGCGGCTCTCGGCGAACGCGACATCTTCAGGAATGTTGCGGTCGAGATGGTGGCAAACCATCAACATGTCGAGATGCTCGTCGAGCGTGTTCACGGTCCACGGCCGCGTGGGATTCGTCGAGCTGGGAAGAACATTCGGCTCACCGCAGACGCGAATAATGTCGGGCGCGTGGCCGCCGCCGGCACCTTCGGTGTGATAGGTGTGGATCGTCCGGCCTTTGAACGCCGCGATCGAATCGTCGACATAGCCCGACTCGTTCAACGTGTCGGTATGAATGGTGACCTGCACGTCGTACTCGTCGGCCACGCTCAGGCAGCAATCGATCGCCGCCGGTGTCGTTCCCCAGTCCTCGTGCAGCTTTAACCCGATTGCACCGGCGCGGATCTGCTCGACGAGGCCGGCGGGCTTGGAAGAGTTCCCTTTGCCGGTGAATCCGAAATTCATCGGCACCGAATCGGTGGCCTGAAGCATCAGCTCGATGTGGCGCCCGCCAGGCGTGCAGGTCGTGGCTTTCGTACCTGTCGCTGGGCCGGTCCCGCCGCCGATGAATGTGGTCACACCGCTCGCCAGGGCCACCGCGATCTGCTGCGGCGCGATGAAATGAATATGCGAGTCGATCGCGCCGGCGGTGAGAATCATCCCTTCACCGGCGATGACTTCCGTGGTGACGCCGACGATCATGCCGGTCGTGACGCCGGCCATTACGTCGGGATTGCCGGCTTTGCCAATACCGCTGATGCGGCCGTTCTTGATGCCGACGTCGGCTTTGATGATTCCGGTGTAGTCGACGATCAGCGCATTGGTGACCACGCAGTCGAGCGCATCGGCCTCGCTGACGCCTGCAGCCTGGCCCATTCCGTCGCGCAGCACCTTGCCACCGCCAAACTTGCACTCATCGCCGTAGACGGCGTGGTCGCGCTCGACTTCCACGATCAAGCTGGTGTCGCCGAGGCGGAGGCGATCGCCGGTGGTCGGTCCGAAGATATCGGCGTAGTGGCGTCGATCGATCTCATAACTCATGACTTCTTCTCGTCTCCAAACCCTCGGCCGCGCACCGCAGCGAGGGTCTTGTGCTGGTTCTCGGCCGACACCTTGCCGTCGGCGAGCGCGTTTCCGCCCCGGATGATCTGATTTCCGGCGATGGTCACCAGCGCGACCGTTCTCGTCTCGCCGGGCTCGAAGCGCACCGCGGTGCTAGCGGGGATGTCGAGACGCCGGCCATACGCCGCGGCACGGTCGAAGAGCAGCGCCCGATTCGTCTCGATGAAGTGATAGTGGCTCCCGACCTGGATCGGCCGGTCTCCTGTGTTCGTCACGGCGATCGAGATGGTCTGGCGTCCTTCGTTGAGCACGATCTTTCCAGGAGCAGGCAGTACCTCGCCGGGAACGTTGTGCTCCGTCACATTCGACGCGTCACCGAAGCTCTCGCGCGACGGAACAGGAAGGAAACTTCCATACAGAGCAAGCTGGAGATCGCCGTGTTCGGCAACGATCGGATGGTGCACGGTGACGAGTTTGCTGCCGTCGGGAAAGGTTCCCTCGACCTGAACCTCCTGCAGCATTTCGGCAACGCCGGGGAGAACTTCGGCACGGCCCAACATCTGCCGTCCGAGGTCCATGAGCTCCGCGACGGATCGGCCGTCGCGGATGTGCTCGAGAATCTGCGATGCGATCAGCGCTACCGCTTCGGGGTAATTGAGGCGAAGCCCGCGCGCGAGTCGTTTCTGCGCCACGTACGCGGCCTGATGCAATGTCAGCTTGTCGGCTTCCTGCGGTGTCAGATGCATGGCTTCACCATTTGCGACTCCACGGATCGTCGCCGATCTTCGGCGGGAGAAAAGCGAGCATGCGACGCAGCGTCTGTCCCGCGCTCTCAGTCGACACTGCGGCGATGCGGAGAAGAAGTGCACCGTCGGCGAGGGGATTTGCGGAAATGAGAAGGTCAGCCCTCTTGTGGAGCGGCATGCTTCCAACCTCCTGCAGAATTCGCGCGGCGTCGTCGGCCAGTCCTGCCACCACGACGGTCAGCAGCGTATTGAAGCGTCCCATGCGTTGAGCAACATCGCTGTCTTCGGGATTGAGACGCAGCGAGTCGTACAACAGACGGCGCTTTCCGATCCAGATCTGCGTCACGCTGCTGAAGCGGTCGAGCTGCCATCGTTCACCCGATGCCACCCGCCCCGCGCCGAGCCAATCGACCAGGACCAGAGAACCGCGTTGCGCCAGTCGGATCTCGACGTCCTGTGCGTAGCTCGATCGCGCGAAGCAGACGACCGGATCGGGCGCCAGCACGAGCAGGGCGTCGTCGGCGACGGCGGCGCGCAGTTGCTGACTCGCCCCTTGCGGCGAGCGATAGACCTTGGTCGAAGCCTGGGTGGAGATCACCGCAGCCGCGCCGCGTTCGACGTCGATGTCGATCCGAAGCGCGTCACCGCCGACAAGGCCTCCGCCATAGTTGGCGAGGTAGACCCACGCGGCCGCGCTATGGTTTTGAGGATTGAGCAGCTTGAGAGGACTGGTGGAGTATGCGTGCCGCACGACGGTGCGCTCACCGACGCGCGAGAATGTCATCGCTCCTCGCCCCGGCGCGACTTCAGAATGCAATACCGATCGAGCGCAAGCACGGTGCACGGAGTGTCACTCCTGCCTGGAGAACGCGAGTCTATACCGGTCCCCGAAATGTCATGACGGCCCGTGACGACGTAAACAGGCAAGTGGATTCGCTGTGACGTGCGGATGTCGATCGTGGAGGGAAGGCGCTCCCAGTTCGGATGCGTATGAACGATGGCCACCACACCGTTAGGCAGTGGCTCGGCCCAGCGCGAATCCGCCACCAGCATTTTGAGAAACAAGAGCTACTTCAGCAGCAGACCCGCATCGGCAGCCGCCGACAGGAACGCGTCGACATGTTCCTGCGGCACGGGGCCATAGATCGCCGAGAGCGCATCGCGAATCTCGGTCGTCGAACGCGATCCGTTCGCGAGGTTCAGCGCTTCGTAGGCGTAATCCCCTCCGCCACCGCGCAAGCCCCTGAAGCGCAACAGCTCGAGCTTCTCCACGCGGGCGGAGCCGAGTCGATCGGTGAGGTAGTCATAGCCGAAGGCGTCGAGACCGCCGCGCACTGCCGGATTTCGACGGAACAGACCGCGAGTCGCCGCCGGTGGAGACGACGAAAAGAGACGTGAGACCGAACGCACCATTTCTTCCTCGTACCATTTCTGGAAGCGCTGGAGGTTCGCGGCCTCGCTCGGTCGTAATCCGTACATTTGCGCTTTCACATCGGCCGCACGGCGGAGTGACTCCTCCTCGACGATGCTGAGGATCTCCGGCGCATCGGCAGCGCTCACATTCGCGAGGACCAGGCCGCACGCGGCTGCGATGAACCCGGCGCGCTTCAGCTTTGTCGGATCGATCTTCGAGGGAGTATCGGCGTTGGTGTGGATGAAGGGATCGGGCCAATCGTTGAGATAGATCGACGGGATTCCCCACGAGCTGTCGCCGTACACCTCGTGATCGCTGCCCAGCGTCAGCGGGACGAACGCGGCTCGAAGCGCTTCGCGTCCGCCTTCTGGTGCGACCAGCGGCCACCGCGCGCTGCCCGTCATCGCATACTGCGACGATTGCTCGTCGGCGAACGCTCCGATCTTGGCCGCGACGTCATAGACAAAGGATGGGAGGCTCGCCGGGCCCCGTGTGATGTGAAAGATGGTCCTGGTCTCGCTGGCGCCGCCGACCATGTCCAGATGAATCGCTGCTTTGATGCGCGCCGCCAGCTCTGGTCGCCCGTTGAGGAGTGCCATCGTTCCCTCGATCTCCGGCGGCCAGACGAAGCGGAGCGTGCGCCGGGGCGGAGCGATCCGTTTCTCCTCGATGAGCTTTCGCAGCGTGCGCGCCACTTCCAGGATGGTGGCGCATCCGCTGGCGTTGTCGTTCGCCCCCGGCCGCGGATGGTCGAGATGGCAGCTATAGACGATTTCCTCGTTGCGGACGGCGGGATCCACTCCGGGAATCGTCGCAGTGGCGATCTCGTAGAAGCCGGGATGCTGCCCGGCCCTCACGACGGCGTGCAGGCGAATGCGCTCCGCTCTCTGAAGACGATCGCGCAGTACACGCGCCTCGCCGAGTGAGATCATGAATGCGAATGTGGTCGTCGCGCTGAACGTGTCGAGATGTCCCCATCGCACCAGCGTTTCGTCCTGCTTCCACCAGGCCGTGCGCTGATTCGGTGCGTAGCTGACGATGCCCACCGCGCCGTGCCTGGCAACAGCGATGTTCTGCACGGCGCCGGGCTGCAATCCGCTCAGCACGATCTTGCCCTTGACGTCCTTTCCAAGGTAGTCCTTCTCCTCCGAGCCTTCGCCAACGTCGACGAGATCCGCGGTCAGTTCGGCGCTTTCGCTATCTTGCGCCAGCGTGATCGGCGCGGCGTCCCAACTCGCGAGCCTTCGCGCTGCGTTTCCATCGGCATCGAGCAGCCACAGCTCGGCAAAATCGGCATCCCAGGCGGGACGCGATCGCTGCGTTCCGTAGAAGATCTTTCCGTCGGCCGGCAGTCTCTCGAGATGCGCGTCTGTGTACCCGTATCTCTGGAGCTCGCCGAGGATCTGATCGGCGGCGCGATGAAAGTCGCGTGAACCGCGCATGCGATGGAGTCGCGAAAACCCTTCCAGATTTCGCTTCGCCGACTCGCCCGACATCTCAGCGGATAGCGCCGTAATCTGCGTGTCAGATAAGAGCGGAACGGTCTGGCTGTTGAGCGACGCTGCAATCGTGAGCAAGAGCGCAACGGTGGCCAATCGCATCGCGAGAGTGTATCGCTCAACTTTCAGTGCAGCAGCCGGTACTTGTTGATGCGCTAGACTGCGCGGAAATGTTCAGGATTGGCTTTCGATCGGCTCTCGCCGCGGTGGCACTTGCCTTCGCCGTACAGGCAAATGCCGATCCTGTAATCGCAACACACCCCCGGCTGCTGCTCACGGCGGCAGAGAAGACTCGCCTTCTCGCGAAGAAAAACGCCAACGACCCGTCGTGGCAGGCGCTGAAAGCACGCGCCGACACGCTCGCGACCTACTCGATCAATCGATACAAGTTCGCCAGCAGAAACGACGCACCGGCGGGCACGATCTATTACACCTACCAGGGTGAGGGTTGGTACGACACCGCCCTGCCGCTGGCGTTTGCATATCAATTGACCGGAGACACGAAGTACTCGAACAAGCTGATTGAGCTTGTTCAGGAAATGATCCGCGCTCAGACCGATCCGGACAACGCTCCGCCCAACGGGCAGCCGCCCATTCGCCCCGACAACTATTACCCGTCGCGCAACCTCGCGTCGGTGCTGGCGTTCATCTACGACTTTTGCTACGACCAGCTCAGCGCCTCGCTCAAGTCGCAAATGGTCGCGCTCATGAATGACTACTACGATGATCTGAGCGCCAACGGATATCAGGCCCAGGATTACAGCTGGGCCGCCGACGGCAACTTTTTCGGCGGTCATCTGTACGGTGTGGCCCTGATGGGTTACGCCTCGTTTGGCGACAATCCGCGGGCGCAGGAAATGATCGAGTGGGCGCGGATCCGTTTCGACGGCACGCGCGGTCCGACAGTGATCCCATCGAAGATCCCGCAGGCCTGGCGCACGCAATCGTTCGAAGGGGGGCAGCTTCCCGCAGTCGCGCTCGACTTCAACGGCCCGACGAACATCACGGGCAATCCGTTCAAAGGCGGCTTCGACTTCCAAGCCTGGTCCTACGGTTCGGAGGAATACAGCCGGATGATCGACTACCTGTTGACCGTGAAGAGCGCCACCGGCGAAGACATCATCGCGCCCCACATCAACTGGTTCTCCCAGATCCTCCGCGCGGAGAAGCACGCAATCTTTCCGAATCGATTCATGATCGACCCGACCGGCGACTGGGGAGGATTTCAGGGCGCGATCATCCTGAGGGCACTTCCCATCCGGTTGGCCTTCATCCTGGCCGGGGCGGCCGACGGGCCGGCCGCGCAGTCTTTCGCGTACTCGGAAATCGCGCCATCGACCATTCCCAACGCCGAGGTCTTTTCTCCGCCGGAATGGGTGGATTTTTTCTTCGGCAATCCTTCGCGACCTTCCGTGGAGCTTCTACTTCCGCCGTACTACACCGGATTCGGCCCGAACTATCCGCAGGGGGCGACCAGTCCGGCCGGTACCAACGGCGCGATTCCGTACTTCATCATGCGCAGCGACTGGGGTCCCAATGCCACCTGGGCCTCCATCAAGATGGGATCGCAATGGTGGGACGATCACCAGCATTACGACGCGGGCCATCTAATCATCGCTCGCGGCAGCGACTATCTGCTGGTGAGTGCCACCGATTGGAAGTTTGAGACTGATGCGAGCGGCAATCCCATCTACGGCCGCTCAGGCATCCTCGGCGAGTCTCTGGAAGAACTGCAGTCTTCGCTCAACAACACGCTCTACTTCGATGACTTTGGCGATTTCCAGCGCGCAGACGATCGTGGCAGCGGCGGACAGTCGGCGGTGGGGATCGATCAAGTCGTGGCGGACGAGTTGACTCAGGATTACAGCTACGTCCGAAGCGATCTCTCGACGGCCTACAATCGCGCCGGCGATCAAACTGATACGCCGAATCGCAAGCTCGACTTTTTCTATCGCAATTTCCTCTATCTCCGGGCATCGAACACATTCGTCGTCTTCGACCAGGTCCAGGCAAAGCCATCCAGCAATCCCAGGGGCGCGTACAAGAAGCACATCCGGTGGCACCTGCCCAACAAGCCCGACATCACGGGGAGGATCGCGCGTCTTGACTATGGACAGTCGCGGCTCTTCATCGACACGGTGCTGCCCGCAAATGCGAGTCTGGCGGTTGTCGACGAGTGGAAGAATCCCGATCCGTGCGATGGGTCAACCACGGGTTGCGTTCCGTTTGGCGCTAATGCCGCCACATTTCGCCTCCAGGTCAGCGACCCTCAGAACCCACTGTTCATCCCCTTCCTGGCGGTGCTGCGGCCGGGATCGAATAGCAGTGCGCCGCCGAGCGACGTGCAGATTTCTTCCCTCGACGCAAAGATGATGGGCGTTGCGATCGGAGCTGAGAGCATCGTTCTGTTCAACAATCAGCCCGGTCAGGTGCCCGCGCCCATTACCTCGACCTCTTATAACTTCAATGGATCCGCCGCTGCGTCGCATACCCTCTTGGGCGTCGTTCCCGGCGCGCGCTATACGGTCGTGCTGACCGATGGCGTGGTGCACGTCGATCAGAGTTCCGCCGGAAATCAGACCGCCTCGCCGGCGGGCGTGCTGCGTTTTACCTTATCTCCGGCTCCGACATCCTCCCGTCGCCGAAGCGTCCGTCACTGATGTGGCCGATCGCTCGGATGGGTTTTCTCATCCAGCTGGCACAGGGCGTCAGCAGGAATCATCACTGTCCCATGCGAGACCTGATTCCGGACACAGTCGGCGCTCTAAGCGGGGCACTGATCGTCATGGTCTGGCGCAAGGTGCGGCGCTCGCGTATCCTTCGCCCCATGTCGATCTTTGAGCCCGCCAAATCGCCCTGGCCCGAACGCATGTTGGCCGTCTTTCGCATCGTGGCAGGATTGGTATTCATCACTGCCGGGACGACGATCGTCTTCGGCTACCCACCCGCCCCAATGCCGATGCCGCCGCTCAAGCTGATGTCGCAAACGGGCATCGGCGGCATACTCGAGATTGTGGGAGGTCTGGCGATCGTCCTGGGCGTGTTCACGCGGCCGGTGGCTTTTGTTCTGGCAGGCGAAATGGCGGTCGCGTATTTTCAGTTTCACGCACCGCAATCGTTTTTCCCCACTGCCAACCAGGGCATCCCCGCGATCCTGTACTGCTTTTTGTTCTTGTACCTGATGGTCGCCGGTCCGGGCGCGTGGAGCATCGATGGCGCGCTTGCGCGCTCCTCGCGTTCTGTGCTTGACTAGCTACGGCAATCACTGACAGCAATTGGCGCCCGATCGCCTAAATGTGGGTGTGAAGTGAGAAGGCGGTCACTGTTCCTCATTCTGCTTTTTGAGACGGCTGCTGTTTCCGGCAGCACATTGAATGTCTATCCGCTCAAGATCCTGCTGAGCCGTCGCGACCGAAGTTCTTCCCTTTCGATCACGAACGCCGGTAAGGAGGCCACCGCTGTCCAGATCACAGTGAAGAAATGGCAGCAGGACATCCAGGGAATCGATTCTTTCGCCGACACCGACGACGTTGTCTTTTTCCCCAAAATCGTCACGGTACCCCCCGGACAAAAACAGATCATTCGCGTTGGGCTTCGCACGCTCCGCGACGATCCGGCGGTCGAAACCTCGTACCGTCTCTTCGTCGATGAATTGCCCGTTAACCCAAGCGCAAACGGCGTCAGGATGACGCTGCGTCTTGCCGTCCCGCTTTTCGCGAGCCCCGCTCGTCCTTCGAAGAACGGAGCGATCGACAGCGTTTCCATTCGCAACGATCAGATGACCATCGTCGTTCGCAACGGCGGGAATTCGCACGCCCATATCTCGTCGATGACAGTGATTGCCGCCGACGCTCGGCGAGCACAGGTCTTTCGCACTGAGCGGCGCGATCTCTATGTCCTCGCGGCGAGCGTTCGTGCCTTCACGCTGAAAGTGCCATCGGGATTATGTGGCGCTGTTGCCAGCGTGAGAGTCTGGGTCGACCTCGGCGGCGTCCAACTCTATAAGGAAGAGCCACGCGACGCGGTCTGCGTTGCTCGCCCCGCCACATGATGAAAACTCTCCGCCTGGCGGCGATGGCACTGCTCTGGCCGCTGATCATCTTTGCGGCGGCTGAGGAAGAGTTGCCCGTGCGCGTTCGAGTCAATGGCGCCGAGCAGGGGGACTTTGTCGTAAGGCGCGAACGCAATGGCGCGATGATGATGCGGGCGGCCGACCTTCGTGCTTTTGGCCTCGGTGGGCCGGCGCTGTTGCACCTGCCCGATGATCAATTCGTTTCGATCCGGGCCGTGTCGCCCGAAATCCGGCAGGGCTTCAACGCCGCCACAGTCACTCTCGATCTGCTGATCCCTCCCAAGCTACTGCCTCGGCAGAATCTCGAGCTCGGTGTTCCGCGGTCGCAAGTCCCGCTGGCGAGGAGAAAGTCCGCCCTACTGAACTACCAGCTTACCAACCGGCGCAACAGTCGCGACGGGACGTCGACGTGGGAATTGCCGTGGGAGCTCAGCGCGCGCACCGGCAACTGGCTCGCGTTTTCGACGTTCGTGGCGAAACAGAATTCCCAGCAGCGACGGATGACGCGCGCGATCTCGAATCTCAACTGGGACGATCCCAACCGGATGATGCGATTCGTCGCCGGCGATTTCTTCGCGCAGACCGGCGACCTGGGGGCCGCCGGCCGTTTCGCGGGGATGAGCCTCTCGAAGAATTTCGACCTCTCGCCCCTTTTCATCCGCTTTCCCGGGCTCGATCTCGGAGGCTTCCTCGAAAGTCCGTCGGAAGTCGAAGTGTGGGTCAACGGCGCACTGCTGCGGCGCGAGCAGTTGTCGGCTGGAGCGTTTCAGCTCGGCAACCTGGTCCCGATGACCGGTAGCGGCACGGTCACGCTCCGAATTCGCGATGCCTTTGGACGGACGCGCATCCTCGATTATCCGTACTATTCCGGCATCTCGCTCCTCGCTCCCGGCCTCCACGACTACTCGTACAACATCGGATACACGCGACAAGATCGAATTGACGGAACGCCCCAATACGGCAGGAAGCCCGCCTTTCTCGCTTTTCATCGAATGGGGATCACGCGCCGCTTCACCGGCGGATATCGACTCGAGGCCACCGAGAACCGACAGAGCGGCGGCCTGACCGGCGCATTCGTCCTCGGCCGCATCGGTCAGATCAGCACCGTGATGGCGGCAAGTCGAGATAAGGGCACGAACGGTTACGGTGGAGCGCTTCGCTATCTATTTCAAGGGCGGCACTTCGGCGCGCTTCTCTCCACGGCGCGATTCACGCAACCATACGTGAATCTCTCGACGACCGACGAGCGGATCAAGGCGCAACACGATTTGCAGGTCACCTCGCATCTTCGATCGGCCAACGTGAGCGTGCGGTTTTCGGAGATCGATCGCTACAACCTGCCGTCGCGCCGCAACGCCGGCCTGATTCTGACGATGCCCCTGTTCCGGCGGATGAGTCTTCTGGCTTCGACTTCTCGAGATCTGATTGCGAAGAAGCCCGGCGACTCGCTCCTGCTTCTCACCATCCCCCTTGGCCACGGACATTTCTCGACTTCGCGCATGTCGGTCGATCCCGACAGCAGAAAAACTTTCTCCACCCGCCTCGAGAATCAGATTCCGCTCGGCACGGGCATTTCATACATCGTCGAATCGGAGCGGACGCCCGATTCGCTGACCTCGCGCCAGGCGTCGGTCGACTATCGCGGGAATCGCGGAATCATCGGCGTCGCTGTCCAGGATCGGCAGGGCACCGCCCAATACGATCTGCACGCGGCCGGAAGCATCGTATGGATTGATGGCGGACTCGTTCTCGGCCGTCCGGTTCAGGAAGGCTTTGCTGTCGTCAGCGTCAGTGATCTCCAGGGCGTGAAGGTTCTGCAGCGGAGTCAGGTCATCGGTGTGACCGCGGCCGGCAGCAAGCTGCTGGTGCCTTCCATGATTCCCTACTACGAAGAGCAGCTCGACATCCAAACTCCAGATCTACCGCTTGAATACTCGGTCACAAACACGAGCAGATCCTTGCGCGTGCCTTATCGCGGGGGCGACGTCATCACGTTCGATGTGATGAAGCTTCGCGCCCTCGAAGGGACGATCGTGCGGGCCGTCGCAGGACGTCAAGTTCCGGTGGCTTTGTCTGAATTGAAAATCGAGACGCCGGCCGGCGTCGTCACCTCGGTCACCGGGCGCGGCGGAGAGTTTTATCTCGAAGGCCTGCGCCCGGGCCGATATCGCGTCACCGCCAGCCAGGAGGGCTACTCGCCATGCCGATTCGTCCTCGTCGTTCCGGAGACGGAGGGGATATCCAGCGTTGGCAGCTTGCCTTGCATTTAATGAATGCAGTATTCTCTTCGGCCTCTTCAAGCAGAGGGAGAGCAGATCATGAGGAAAACATTCGTCCTTACAGCGGTTTTTTGTCTTTTTGGTGCGGCAGTCGCGTCGGCTGATACCGCGACGGGAACATTGGCCATCAGCGCCACCATCCTGAACACGTGCAGTGTCGCGGGCGGCACGCTGAACTTCGGATCGTCGCTGACGTACAGCTCGACGCTGCCGCAGACCGACGGATCGGGCACCTTCAGCGTCACCTGTACGCTGGCGGCGGCCTATTCGATCGATCTCGACAACGGCCTGAACGCGTCGGGAAGTCAGCGAAGGATAAAGCACAGCACCGCCGACTTCATCAATTACGATCTCTATCAGGACTCGGGCCGCACGACACCGTGGGGCTCCGGCCTGAACGGTAAGCTGTTGCAGGTCGGTACGGGCTCGGCACAGAGCAACACGGCGTTCGGACGGATCCCATCGGGACAGACACCTCCCGCGGGCCCGTACTCTGACACCGTGACCATCACCGTCAACTTCACTCCGTAGAGGGCCGCGAAGAGAAAGTTTTCTTGACTTTTTCTTTGTGCGGCCTATATTTAACCTATGAGTTAATTAACTGTATGGTTAAGCACGAGGACATCCTCAACACCACCTTCGCGGCCCTGGCCGATCCGACCCGCCGCGCCATCCTGGCGCGTCTGACGTCGGGCCAGACGTCCGTGACGCAGTTGGCCGAGCCGTTCGACATGAGCCTGCCCGCCATCTCGAAGCATCTGAAAGTGCTCGAGCACGCCGGCCTGATCGCGCGCAGCCGCGATGCCCAGTGGCGCCCCTGCCGCCTCGACGCCGGCCCGCTCAAGGAAGTCGCCGACTGGGTCTCGCACTACCGCCGCTTCTGGGAAGACACCTTCGATCGTCTCGACGAATACCTCACCAACCTGAAAAAGAAGGAGAAGAAAAATGTCCGCAGCCGTCGCAAAAAGCAATGACACCGCCGCACGCGAGATCACGGCAAGCCGCGTGTTCGACGCTCCCCGCGATCTGGTCTGGAAGATGTGGAGCGATCCGAAGCACATCGTGAACTGGTGGGGCCCGAACGGCTTCACGACCACGATGCACGAGATGGACTTCCGCCCGGGCGGCGTGTGGCGATTCGTGATGCACGGTCCCGACGGTCGCGATTACCAGAACAAGAGCATCTATCGCGAGATCGTCAAGCCGGAGCGCCTGGTCTACTCGCACGTCTCCGGCCCGCTGTTCGAAGCGACCGTGACGTTCACAGCTGAGGGCAGCAAGACGCGCGTCGAGGTGCGGATGCTGTTCGAATCCGCGGAGCTGCGCGACCGGACGGTCAAAGAATACGGAGCGCTCGAAGGTCTCCACCAGACCCTGGCGCGCCTCGGCGATGCGCTGTCGAAGGGATTTGAGTTCGTGATGTCACGGACGTTCGACGCGCCCCGCGATCTGATGTGGAAGGCGTGGACCGAGGAGGATCGGCTGGCGCAGTGGTTCGGGCCCAAGGGCGTCAAGACGTTCTACTCGAAAAATGATCTGCGCATCGGCGGGATCTATCACTACGGTTTGCGCAATCCCGACGGCGCGGAGTACTACGGCAAGTGGGTCTATCGCGAAATCAAGAAGCCCGAGCGGCTGGTGTTCATCGTTTCGTTTTCCGATGTCAATGCCGGCGTGACGCGCCACCCGATGGCGCCGGAGTGGCCGCGCGAAATGCTCTCGACGATCACCTTCGAGGATCGCCAAGGCAAGACGACGGTCACCGTCCGCTGGAATGCGTACAACGCGACCGAAGCGGAGCGGAAGACATTCGAAGCGGGCCGCGACAGCATGAGAGAGGGCTGGACCGGAACGATGGATCAGCTCGAAGCGTACTTGGCGAGGGCGTGATGTCGAAGCTCAGGTTCCAGATCGCGATGTCGCTCGACGGCCATGTCGCCGGACCCAATCAGAGCGTCACCAACCCGCTCGGCGAGGGCGGGTTCGAGCTCCACAAGTGGCTTTCGCGACGAAAAGCTTTCGCGAGCTTCAGGGAATGGAAGGGGGCGCGTCTGGTCCGGACGATGACATCTTCGCGGAGTCGTTCCGGGACATTGGCGCAACGATCATGGGCCGCCACATGTTTGGCGGCGGCGAGGGGCCGTGGGCAGAACCGTTGTGGAGGGGTTGGTGGGGAGAGAATCCGCCCTATCACACGCCCGTCTTCGTCCTCACGCATCACCCTCGCAACGCCCTGGAGATGGAAGGAGGGACGACGTTCCACTTTGTCACAGAAGGAATTCACGCCGCACTGGAGCGCGCCAGAAAAGCGGCCCGCGGCAAGGACATCTCCCTGGCCGGGGGCGCCCATGTCGCGCAGCAGTATCTGAAGGAAGGGCTGATCGACGAGATGGAGATCCACGCCGTGCCGCTGCTCCTCGGCGATGGAGCGCGTCTCTTCGACGACACCGGAGGGCGGCAGACCGGCTTCGAGTGCGTTCGCTTCGTCAGTTCACCGATGGCCGGCCATTACAAATTCCGGGCAAAGGCCTGAGGCTTCGGCGCTCGCTTGAGGAGCTCGGGAACGCGCGGCGAGCAGCACGCTTTGGCGAGCGCCGCGCGTTCTCGCTGCATCTCCGGATCGCGCGCCAGAACGGCGAGCGCATTTGCGAAAACCCTTTTCGCCGTCTCATCTTTCGGCTGCCCGATGGAGTAGTGCATCCACTTCCCATCGCGGCGCACGCGCACCAGTCCGGCCTTGCGGAGAAAGGCCAGATGACGCGAAATCTTCGGTTGCGGCTCGCCGAGGACCTCGATGAAAAAACAGACGCACACTTCGCCCGCCTCCATCAGGTTCAGAAGACGCAATCGCGTGGCATCGCCGAGCGCCTGGAACAGGGTCTGGAGCTCGTGCGCGGTATCTTTCATATGCGTCTTGACAAATATGATTCACAGATTCATATTTGTCAACGCAAATATGAGGAGGCCTCATGGTACTCAAGCCCCACGTCTCGATCAATATCCGCAACATCGACCGCAGCATCGCGTTTTACCGCCGCATGCTCGGCATCGAACCATCCAAGATCCGCACAGGCTACGCGAAGTTTGATGTCGACAACTTGAACCTCGCGCTGAACGAGGTCCCCACCCTCCCCGGTCCGGGCGCCCTCTCGCATCTCGGATTCCAGGTTTCTTCGACCGACGACGTGCTCGCATTCCGAAAGAGGTGGGCAGATGCCGGCCTGATCACGCGCGACGAGATGGACACCAACTGCTGCTACGCCAATCAGAACAAGACGTGGGTGGCCGATCCGGATGGCAACGAATGGGAAGCGTTCGTGGTGTTGCAGGACAACCTGCCGCAGCAGGAAGCCTGCTCGGCAACCTGCTGCGCGCCGGCGATATGATGCCGCCCTATGGCGGAACATCCCGTCGTTCCAACGACAAATGGCTCAAAGCCAGCGTGGCGCTGCTGAAGAAGGAAAAAGAATTCACAAAACTCAAGGATGATCTCGCTCGACAGCGACGCGAGCTGCCGTGGGAAAAAGTCGAGAAGAAGTACGTTTTCGTCGGACCGAAAGGAAAGGAGACGCTGGCCGACCTCTTCGAGAATCGCAGTCAGCTGATGGTCTACCACTTCATGTTCGATCCGAGCTGGGAGGCCGGTTGACCGCATTGCTCGCACGTGGCCGACAGTTTCGCCGGCATCATCATTCATCTGAACCACCGCGACGTCACCATGGTCGCTGTTTCGCAAGCGCCCTACCCGAAGCTCAAAGCGTACCAGCAGCGGATGGGCTGGAACTTCAAATGGCTGTCGTCGTCGGAAGCTGATTTCAACTACGACTACCACGTCTCGTTCACACCGGAGGAGCTGAAAAAGAAGAAAGCCTTCTACAACTACACGACTCAGGATCCCGGTGTGGAGCAGCGCGAAGGCGTCAGCGTCTTCTTCAAGAAAGGCAACGACGTCTTTCACACCTACTCGGCGTACGCGCGCGGCATCGAGACCTTCATGGATGACTACCAGCTTCTCGATCTGACGCCGAAGGGCCGCGACGAAGACGGCCGCGGCCCGTACTGGGTGCGGCGTCACGACGAGTACGATCGCTAGTTTTTCGCCGCCAACTCTTCCGACTGGCGCAACAGCGCATCGAGATCGGCGCGGCGAAAGAGGCGTCCGCCGACGATCACCGCAGCGATCCGCTCGCTGTTGCGAATGTCTTCGAGCGGATTGGCATCGAGAAGAACCAGATCGGCGATCTTCCCGGACTCGATGGTGCCGAGGTCTTTTTCGCGGTGCGTGACGATCGCGGGTGTCACGGTCGCGGCCCGTAGCGCCTCCAGCGGCGTCAGGCCGCACTCGACGAGACTCGCGAGTTCGTCGTGCAACGTGAATCCCGGGATCCTCGTCGCGGCGATGTCGGTGCCCGCGACCAGCGTCACGCCGTTGCGATGCATCTGCCTGACCACCTCGCGATACTCCGGCACCAATTCCCGCATCTCCGCCAGCTCCTCGGCCGATAACGAAGGCAGTGGAGCTTTTTTGATCGAGGCGGCGACGTAGCGCAGGCGCGGATCGTTCTTCGCACCCGGATCAACGACCACATTCCACGCGCCGATCGTTGGATCGACGACGGTGTGATTCTTCACGAACCGCGCGAAGAGCTTGTCGGCATCGCTCTCGCGAAACTGGCGGATGGCATCGGAAAGCTTGCCCTTCAACGCAGCCGAGAATGTGCCTTCGAACAACGTCTCGGTGTGTTCAATCGTCACTTGTCCGGCGTCCGACGCCTCTTCCGGAGTGACGGTCATCGGAATGTGGCCGACGACGTCAATTCCGAGTTGCTTCGCTTCGTCGAGAAGTGCGAAGTAAGAATCGCGAGGAAAGCGTCGATGGATTTTGATGAAGTCGGCGCCGATGAACTTGAGCGTGCGAGCGGCACCGCGAGTCGCGTCGGGATTGCCGGGAACCATCTGATATTTGTTGAAGCTCTTGCCGTTCAGAATGGGACCGACGCGCAGGATTCGAGGTCCGACCAGAGCTCCGGCCGCGATTCGTGCACGCCAGTCGTCGATTTCCGAAAGCGCCGAGCCCATGTCGCGAACAGTCGTAACCCCATTCGCGACCAGCAGTGGCAACGCGCTCCAGGTCGTCCAGCTCAGATGGACGTGCATGTCCCACAAGCCCGGAATCAAAAACTTGCCGCGCCCGTCGACAACTTCAGCGTCGGCGGGCACAGCGTTTCCGACCTCCGCGATGCGGCCGTCGCGAACGACCACCGTCACATCGCGGCGCGGCGTCGCCTCCCCTGGGTTAATGACGGCGACGTGTGTAATCGCCAGCGACGCCAGGAGCAGCGCATGCATGCGTCATTCTTACGCCGTCGCGGGCGCGGGGTTGCGGCGCAACGCCAGATTCGTGACAGCCCCAACAATGCCGATCGCGATCGCGGTCCACGCCAAAGCCGGAGTCGACGTCAGTCCCACAACTGCGTCGATCGAATAGCGGCCCGGGCCGGTCAAGGCGAGCGCGACTGCGGCTGCTGCGTACAGCAGCGGAACCTCGATGCCATTGGTGGTCGAGAACAAGCCTTTGCCCCAATGCACAGTGACGGCAGCGACGATCATCACCGAGAGCACCAGCGCCGGCCCGATGGGACCGAGAAAGCCGAGGGCCAGGAGCAAGCCTCCGCCGAACTCGCCGAGGCCTGCCAGCGCGGCGAAGAGCCGTCCGGGACGGAAGCCTAGGGATTCGAAGAAGCCGCCCGTGCCGGCGATGCCGTATCCGCCGAACCATCCAAAGAGCTTCTGCGCGCCGTGGGCAGCCATGACGAGCCCGAAAACCAATCGCGCCAATAACAGTCCTTCATTCATATATGACTATCCTTTCGTATGTGACTATACAAAAAGATGTTGATAGGAATTCCCGTGCCGATAACTGTATTCTTATCTGCAGATGGATACGAGTCCGGTCCTCTGCGAAACCTTCCACCGGGCCATCGAGCTCATCGGGCGGCGGTGGACCGGCGCGATCGTGTTTCTGCTCCTGCGCTCGCGATGCCGATACTCGACGTTGCGCGATGCCATCCCCGGCATCACCGATCGCATGCTGAGCGAGCGGCTGCAGGAGCTCGAAAAAGAGGGGATCATCGAGCGCACCGTTGTTCCCGAGACGCCCGTCCGCGTCGAGTACGCCATCACGAAAAAGGGACGCGCGCTCGCGACAGCGCTCAACGCGGTTGGCGATTGGGCGCATAAGTGGATGGAGAACGAGGTCACGCGGGCAGGGGCTTCCCCTTCGTCTCCTCGCCGAACGGCAACAGCAGCATCCCGACCAAGAATGCGATCGCGGTAAGCGCCACCGGCTTGCCGATGGTGTGATAGTGCGCGACGCCGGCACCGACCAGAAACGTGATCCCGGCGCCCGCGAATCGCCCGATCGACGTCGCAAACGCGAACGCGCTGGCGCGACACTCGGTCGAGTACTGCTCCGGCAGCCACAGCGTGTACATCGCAAAGTTGGCGCCGCCGAATCCCAGGAAGAAGAGGACGATGAAGAAATCGTGCAGCGCGTTGGGCAGATAGAAGACGTATCCAAATCCGATCGCGATCGCGAGAAACATCAACGCGAAATAGAGTCCGAGCGTGACGCGGCGTCCGAGCTTTTCAGCGATCAAGGGCAGAAGAATGCAGCCGAGAATCGTGCCGGCCGACAGAAGCATCGTGCCGTACGATGCGAGGCGTACCGCATCGGCGCGGGCGTAACCTTCGCGAGTCGCGATCTGCGTGATCGACGCCGGCACGTACACCGATCCCGCCCACAGGCCGATGATCGAGACGAGCAGGTAGATCGAATTGAGGACCGTGCGTCGGGCGTAGCTCGATGAGAAAAGCGCCGCGAATGATTCGCGCATCGCCGGCCGGCGGCGCTGCTCCCACCGTGACGACTCGCGCACGCCGTATCGAATGAATCCGACCAGCAGCGCCGGAAGCCCGCCCACCAGAAACATCGCGCGCCATCCGTACACTGCGCCGACGAAGTAATTTGCGATGGCGGCCAGAAAAAATCCGAAATAGTAGCCGGTGTGCATCAGGCCAGCCCCCATCCTCCTCCGCTCCTCCGGCCACTCCTCGGCCACGAACGTTCCGCCCGTCGACCACTCGCCGCCGATGCCGATTCCGGCCAGCAAGCGAAAGACCGCGAGCTGCCAGACGTTGGTGACGATGGCGCCGAGGAAGGTGAAGAGCGAATAGCAGAGGATGGTGAGCATCAGCGTGCGGACTCGGCCAAAGCGATCCGCCACCGGTCCCCACACCATCGAGAGTCCCCAACCGACGAGGAAAAACGCGAACAGCATGCTGCCGTAGTAGCCCACGTGCGCCAGGTCGGCTGCGATCCCCGATCGCGGCAGCAGCTCCGTGATCGCGGGCACGAGTACCAGGGCGTAGATGAACGAATCCATCCCGTCCAGCGTCCACCCACCCCACGCCGCCCAGAACCCCCGGATTTGGTTGCGACTGAGTGGGGTCAGGTCTTTGATTCTCGCTTTCGTCTACGATATGTAGAAGCCAAGGGTAACCGCCCGTAAAGCAAGGAGTAGCGTCGACGGCATCAAGAAACTCGTACTTGCGCAGAAGGCGCGTAAACTGTTCATACAATATGGCTAACGAGATTTTCTATACAGTGTAGACGCTATCGAGAAGCAAAGACCTGACCCCGAATATGTTGCGTCGAGACTTTATCCGCTCCATGGCGGCCATCGGCCTCTGGCCGTTCACGAAGGACATCGCGCCTTCTCCAACTCACGCCATGGCGTGGCCCGCCGCGACGGATCCGCATTTCTGGCGCTGGGTGCGCGGTCAATTCGACATTCCCAGAGATGAGGCCTACTTCAACACCGGCACGCTGGGGGCGGTTCCGCGGCCGGTGATGGAGATCCTCTCGGCGCACATGCGCGAGATCGAAAAGACGATCGCGCACTACGACTACCGTCCCGAGCACCCTGAATACTTCTCGGGATATCGCAAGCAGGAAGAGTTGCGCGCGAAGATCGCGACGCTGTTCAACGCCACCGGCCCCGAGATCGCGCTGACGCAGAATGCGACCATGGGAACGAACTTCGTCGCAAATGGACTCAATCTGCAGCCCGGCGACGAAGTGCTGATGACCGATCAGGAACACGTCGGCAATCGCGGACCGTGGGAGCTTCGCGAAAAACGACAAGGGATCGTCCTTCGCAAGCTGCCGATCGGAACCCCACCGCCGGACCCCGACTCGGTCGTGCGCGTGTTCGCCGATGCCATCACGCCGCGCACGCGCGCGATCGACGTGCCGCAGATCACCTCGAAGCTCGGCATCGTGATGCCGGTGGCCCGCATCGCACAACTGGCGCGTGACAAGAACATCTTCTTTCTGGTCGATGGCGCACAGGTCATCGGTCAGAAGCGCATCGACGTGAAGGCGATCGGATGCGACGCGTACACCACCAGCCCGCACAAGTGGCTTCTGGCCCCGCCTGGAAACGGATTGCTCTTTGTCCGCTCCGATCGCCAGAAGGAATTGTGGCCGACGCTGGCGAGTGCAAGCTGGAACGATTACGAACCCAACGACGGCGTCTTCCGGCTGATGCAGTACGGCACCGGCAATCTCTCGCTCCTGGTCGGGCTCGATGCCGCCATCGATTTTCATCAGCACATCGGCGCCGATCGCATCGAACAGCGCGTGATGGAGCTGTCCAATCGGCTCCGCGACGGTTTGAAGAAAATCGATCGCGCGAAGATTTACTCGCCCACCCATCCTGAAATGACATGCGGCATCGTCACCTGGGGACTCGATGGCGTGAAGGGCCCCGATTTGATGGACGGGCTGTGGAATCGCCGCAAGATTCGCGTGCGGTCCGTCGACGAGGGAATGGTCCGGCAGTCGACGCACCTCTACAACAGCCCCGAAGAAGTCGACGCGACACTGGAGATTGCTCGCTCGTTCTAAGGCTTCATCAGCCGGCCGAGGAACAAGACGCTGCCGCTGCCGTTGCGGCGGATGATGAAAAGGAACGGGTGGTCCGCGACAAATACTTCCGGCGGCGGCAGTGGTCGAATCGCGGCCGAGCGAACGCCGATCACCGCCGTCGCTGCCGCAGCCTCGGTCCCCTGCTCATCGACATCGACACGCGCCTTGTGGATGACGCGCGAGATCGCGATCTTTTCTTTCTCCGACATCCCCGAGAAATCGGCTCCTCCCGTCATCTGGAACGCCCGCTTGATGCCCATCGCCTGCAGCGTATCGTTGAGGTCAAGAGTCATCTCGCTGGTAAAGCGGGGAAACGACACCGATACGCGCGCCGGCGTGAGCTTGGCCTGCCACGCTTCGATTTTCTCGGGAGTCAGGTCCTTCTCGATCACAGCCAGCCCGGCGGTCGATTGCGGGAGCACGATCACCATGGACAGCTCGTTCCCCTGGTACGGTAGCTCGAGCACACGCACGCCCTCTCCTTTGAAAAATGAAAACGTCTCGGTCGTGTGCATCATGGGAACCGTCACGTCGCCACCAGGCGCGTGAAACTTTCCCTTCACATCCGTCGCCGACTTCGGGAAGGGATCTTCCCACTTCGCTTTCATGTAGATCGCATTCGTCAGCACCAGGAGCGTGTCCTTGGTCAGCATGCCCCTCGCGATCAGCTCTCGAATCTTGTCTCTGGTGGTGTCGCTCACCCATTTGTTGATCCGTTCGCGCGCGGCCTCGGAAGCATGTGCGAAGTCCAGAGCCTCGATTCGTGCGCCGAATTCTCCCCGTGCCGTCGCGAGGAACGACGAACGAAACTCGATGCCGCGCGCGGCCCAGAGCGCGTTTGCGGTCAGCAGATCGAATCCGCCCTTGTGCTGATTGACGTCGTCGAGAACCGAGGCCCATGCCTCCGCCAGGCGCTTCTCGGTAAACGGGAACCGCATCGCCTTCTCGATTTCCGTCGCCGTCATGCCGCGCGCGCCGGCATCGACCATGGCCATGGCAGTGGAGATGCTGTATGGAGAAAAAAAGATGTTGCCGCTCTGCTGCGCCGCTTCCAGCCGGTAGAGATCGACGGCGAATGTAGTGTTGCCGCGGATCAATGCCGAACGGTCTTGGGAGGGTTTGATTGTGGCAGCCGCCATAACGATCGCCGCAATGATCATCCAGCGATCTTCCCACACTGGACATCGCTCGTAGAAGGAGCTAGATTCCCCCTCGGCGCTGATCCGCGCCTAACCTCGGTTGTCTTCCCCCAGCGAAGACCGCGCAGAGGCAAAGGGGGGCATACTCCCGGATCGGTATGACGAACCTTCGTCGTCGCGGACGGCGCTGCTGGGGGGCTTCGCTCGCGGCATGAACGAAGGAGATCGTGATGCCGAAACAAAAAGACCTCAAGCGGATCGTTCGATCCCGCATGCACAAGACAGGCGAGTCGTACACCGCCGCCCGTCTTCACATCGTCAGGAAAAAAGAAGGGGATTTCGCGGAGCGCGCCGGAATGAGCGAAGCCGCGATTCAGAGAGCAACCGGCCGTTCGTGGGCGGAGTGGGTCAAGCTGCTGGACGACGCCGGTGCGATATCGAAACCGCACCGCGAAATCGCGCAGTACGTGTCTTCGATCGGAACGCCCGATTGGTGGAGTCAGACGGTGACTGTCGGTTACGAGCGTATTCGCGGACTGCGCGACCGCGGACAGCGTCGCGGCGGCGGATATGAGGCCAGCAAAAGCAAGACCTTCGCGGTGCCCGTCAAGAAATTGTTCTCCGCTTTCAGAAAATTGGCGAACTTTGACGTCCGCAGCACGACGCCTAACAAGCGAATGCGCATCGCATGGGACGACGGCACGACTGTCGAGGTTATGTTCTTGTCGAAAGGCGACAGGAAAAGTGCCGTGGCAGTGACGCACCAGAAGCTTCCCGACAAAGCTGAAGCGGCGAAAATGAAAGCGTGGTGGGGCGAGCGGCTCGACGCCCTCGCGGAAGTCCTTCAGTAGAGGACCGGATTCAACTCGCTCTTCGCTTCCTCCCCGGGTCGTGCACCGGGGAGGAAGACTTCCAGATCGACCTGCTGATTCGGATTCGCGGGCGGCGCGACGCGCGTTCCGGTTGCGAAGTAGATGATGGTCAGCACTTCGCGGACGCGATCCGATCGATTCGCCCCCGCCGAGTGCAGCGTTCCGCCGGCGTGGAAGGTCGCATCGCCTGCCTTCACCGGCTCGCTCCAGACCGGCCAGCGGCGTTCTTTGATGATCGATGTCAGGCTGCGATCGGTCTCGCCCGAGATGATGAGGTCACCGAGGCCGGTGGCGCGATGCGAACCGGAGGCGAAAATCATCGATCCCATCTGCATGTCGACATCCACCAGCGGCATCCACATCGTGATCGTCCGATCGCTATCGAGCGGCCAGTAGTAACGGTCCTGATGCCACGGCGTGCGATCGGCGCCGGGCGGCTTGAACAGCGCCTGATCGTGGTAGAGACGGACCGAGGAGACGCCGAGCAACTGCGCCGCAGCTTCCGCGAAGCGGCGCGAGAAGACAATCTGCCGGGCGGCGTCGCTGATGCGCCAGAGGTTCGTCACCTGCGTGAACAACTTCGAGTAATCATCGATCCGTCCCTGCGGCTGATCTTTGGCCGTTTCCACTACCGCCCCGATGACCGCTCGGTATTGCGCGATCGCGTGGCGTGAGGCCAGCCCGTGGACGTGGATATGGCCGTCGCGCTCGAATGCTTTGGAGTCGATCTGCAGCATGTGGTAGGTTGGTTCGGATTACTACCACAACTTGGAGCGTTGCCCCCGCTCCATCCAACAAGAGGGAGGTTCAATGACGAAGCGATTTGTCGTTTTCCTCATCGTGACTCTCATCGCCGGCTTCGCGATGGCGCAGTCAATCCCCACCTCCACGCTGATCGGAAGAGTTACCGCCGATGGTGCCGCCGTTCCGGGCGCGACGATTACCGTCACCTCACCGAATCTGCAAGGAAGTCGTTCGAGTGAGACGAGCCAGACCGGTGAATATCTCATGGCTCTTCTACCACCCGGCAATTACACCGTGAAGTTCGAGCTCGCTGGGATGGCGAGCGTGACACGCAAGATCGTTCTGGCCGCAACTCGAACCGATCGCATCGACGTCGACATGCGTCCGGCTGCCATGTCGGAGGCGATCACGGTCACGGCCGAAACACCCATGACTGCTACAGTCGAGTCACCTCAGGTCAGCACGAACTTCAAGCAAGAGATGATCGAGGCGCTTCCGACGGACCGCACGCCGCGGAGCATCGCCCTTCTCTCGCCCGGCGTGAATAACAAGGGTCCCGATTACGTGCAGGGCGGAAACATCATGATCTCGGGCGCGATGTCGTTTGACAGCTTGTATCTGATCAACGGCGCAATCGTGAACGAGAATCTGCGCGGCCAGTTGGACACGAATCCAGTGTTCATCGAGGATGCCATACAAGAAACGACCATTCTCACCGGCGCCATCTCAGCGGAATATGGACACTTCACAGGCGGCGTGGTCACGATGATCACCAAGTCGGGCGGCAACGACCTGAAGGGAACGGTCCGCAGCAGCCTGACCAATCAAAGCTGGTACGCGAAGACCCCGCTGACGACCGACCAGGAAGACAAAATCAATCCGGTTTACGAAGGAACGCTCGGCGGGCCGTTCTTTCGCGATCGTCTGTGGTTCTTCGGAGCAGGACGCTATGCAAAATTGGATGACGCCAAACAGACGGTGCCCGGCGCGGCGCGAGCCGGTGATCAGGACGCCAATGGCAATCAGATCGCGATCGGCACGCCGTTGACGCCACTTTCCTATCCGCATGGCACAAAAGAGCATCGTCTGGAAGGGAAACTGACGGGCGCCATCAGCAGTAAACACCGGCTGGTGGGGTCGATCCTCGACGTCAAGTCAAGTGAAACAAACCAGACCGGCCAAACGATCATGGATCTGGACAGCCTGGTGTCCAGTCGCGAGACGCCGAGCTCACTTCGGGCTCTGAATTACAATGGTGTCCTAACCGACAAATTCTTCATCGAAGGACAGTATTCGAAGAAGAGATTTTCGTTCGTCGGCTCGGGGTCACCTTATTACGACCTGATCAAAGGAACACTGATCACCGATCGCGCTCGCGGAGGACGGTATTGGTCTCCGACCTTCCGAAAAACACCACAAGGCGAGCAGCGCAATATTCAGGATTACGCCTTCAAGGGAACATATTTCTGGTCCAATCCGACTTTCGGAAGCCAGGAGATTCTCGGCGGTTTCGAACACTTCAGCGAGCTGCGGCGGGTCAACAACTATCAGAACGGCAGCGACTACCGGATCAGTGTGCCGAACACGATCATCCGCGGAGACCAGATCTTCCCACGCATGCCCGGCGGCGCCACTGGAACTCAGACGCGCATCAGCTGGTTGCCGATCTTCGTGCTGAGCAAAGGGTCCAACTACAACACAAAATCACTATTCTTGAATGACCGCTGGATTCTGAATCCCCACTGGACATTCAACATCGGAGCGCGCTACGACAAAGACAACGCGATCAGCGGCGACCACACCTTCAAGATTGCCGATGATTCCACGTTCAGTCCTCGATTGGCGGCGCATTACGACATCTTCGGAAGCGGACGTTTCATCCTCAATGCCAGCTACGGCAAGTACCTCGGCCGTCTGTCAGAAGGAGCAGGTAACAAGGGCGATCCGGCCGGCCGAAATGCCACCCTGCAATGGGACTATCGCGGACCGAACATCAACAATGACGTGAACGCCCCTACCAGCCAGCTTATCCCGTCCGCTCAAGCCATCAAGATGATCTTCGACTGGTTCTTCGCGAATGGCGGTCTCGACCGGCGCCCGTTCCGCACTAGTCCATCAATTCCCGGCATCGACAGCATTCTCGATGTCAAGGGACTCCATCCAATCAACACGAAAGAGTGGACTTTAGGAGCCGGAACGATGTTCGGAATGCGTGGCTTTGCTCGGGCAGACTTCGTTTACCGGAAGTGGGATAACTTCTACAGCTCCTACCGCAACACGACGACTGCTAAGAGCAACGATCAATTCGGAACTCAATACGATCTTGCCGTCGTCCGCAGCGACAATGGAATTTACAATCGCGATTACAAAGCAATCCAGACCCAGTTCAGCTATCGGCTGCTACAGCAGATCAACTTCGGCGGCACGTATACACTGTCTCGCCTGAAGGGCAATCTGATAGGCGAAAACACCGGCAGTGGTCCGCTGGTCGGCGACAACAATGAGGGCTGGTATCCCGAATATCGTCAGGCGAGCTGGGATTATCCGACCGGCGATCTGGAAGCGGACACGCGTCACCGCGCCAGACTCTGGGCTTCTTACGATCTGTCGACGCGCGTGGGCGCGTTCGACTTCAGCTTGCTGCAAAACTTCGACTCCGGCTCACCGTACTCCGTCGTCGGCCTCATTGACTCGAGACCGTATGTGACCAATCCTGGTTATCTCACCCCACCGGCGAGCGTCGCCTACTTCTTTGGCGGCCGTGGCACCGTGAAAAGCGACAACATCACGCGCACCGACCTGGCCATCAATTACAAGATCCGACTCGCGCGCGGCGTCGACTTCTTCATCCAACCGCAGATCTACAATCTCTTCAACGAGCACGGCGTGCAATCGTTCAATCAGGAAGTGCTGACGGCCATAGATTGCCCCGGCGGGTCGACGCAAGGGGCCTCTTGTCCGGCCGGAGGTTTGAAGGCCTTCAATCCGTTCATTGAGAAGCCGGTTGAAGGTCTCAACTACATCAAAGGTGCCAGCTTCGGAAAACCGGAGAGGGTGAGCGATTATCAGACGCCGCGCATCTTCCGCTTCTCGCTCGGCGTCAAGTTCTGACAGCAGCGGCCACCTTGCCCAGATCCTCGAGCAGGATCGCGTAATTGCGATCCTGCATCGAGGGATCATCCGCGCGCAAAACCGCCGAGGGGTGAATGGTCGCCATGGTCTGTTCCGACCATTGCGTCTTCAGCCACTGGCCGTGTTGTTTCATCAGTCGGAACTGATCGCCGATCATCGATCGCGCGGCGGTGGCGCCGAGGCAGAGGACGATTTGCGGGCGGATGAGGAGGAGCTCGGTCTCGATCCAGGGACGGCAGGCGGCCACTTCGATGGGCGTCGGCGTTTTGTGAATGCGACGCTTGCCGACGCGCTCGAATTTGAAATGCTTGACGGCGTTGGTGACGTACAGCTCTTCGCGATTCAATCGCACCTGAGCGAGCGCGCGATCGAGCACTTCGCCTGCGGGCCCGACGAATGGCGCGCCACGCAGGTCTTCCTGATCGCCGGGAACCTCGCCGACCAATGCGATCTTCGCGTCCTGCGGACCGCGGCTGAACACCGCTTGCGTGGCGTATTTGTAAAGCTCGCAACCGCGACAGCTCTTGACCGCCTCGCGCAACGCTTCGACTGATTTTGTGTCCGGCACGAACGGTCGCGCGCTCGGTTGCGACAGCTCCATGAGACGCATCACGTCGGCGTCGCGTTCGGCGCCGAGCAATTCGTGATTCTCGCGAACGATCCGCCACAAGACTCGATACAGAAGCTCCCAACGGCCAGGGTCGCGATTCACGGCCGCGCGCTGCGCGAGCTCGATGAATCGCGCCGGCACGCGATACTCGGTCACCGGCTCCATCGCACGCGGCGCAGTCAGGGCAAGAAGGGAAGACTGAACGATGCTGCCATCATTCCACTGCACCTCGGCCGGCGGAATGCCTTCCCGCAATAACCCACGGGCGGCCGATTGCCAGCTCTCAAAGGTCGGATCGATGCGCGCTTCCCGCACGGCTGCATAGAATACGTCTCTGCATGAAGAAATTCGCCGTGGCGCTCCTTCTGATCGCGGGGACCGCCACAGCAGCGGATCAACGCGAGGCGCTGCTTCTCGATTTTGGCTGGAAGTTTCATTTTGGAGATGCTGCCTCGCCGGCCGACGATTTCGGCTTCGGCAGCGACCATGCGGCCTACGCAAAAGCAGGAGTCGCTCCCGCTCCTGCGCAGCTCAAGTTTGACGACAGCGGTTGGCGAACACTCAATCTCCCCCACGACTGGGCGGTGGAGCTCGATTTCGTCAACGGCGACAAATTTCCTCTGAGAAGTCACGGATACAAGCCCATCGGACGGCAGTTTCCCAAGACCAGCATCGGCTGGTACCGCCGGACGTTTGTCGTTTCGAGTGAAGATCGAGGCAGAAGGCTCGCGATCAAGTTCGACGGCGTTTTTCGCGACAGCATCGCCTGGCTGAATGGCCATTTTCTCGGTCGCAACGCCAGCGGCTACAGCGAATTCACCTTCGACGTCACCGACTATGTGTTGTTCGGTGAGAAAAACGTGCTCACCGTGCGCGTTGACGCCACGCAATACGAAGGTTGGTTCTACGAAGGCGCCGGAATCTACCGGCATGTCTGGCTGCTCAAATGTCCGCCGCTGCATATTCCTCCTTACGGCGTCTTCGTGCGATCCGAAGGCGGGAAGGTGACGATCACCACCCAGATCGTCAACGACAGCGAATCGCCGGTCACCGCAACGCTCGTTTCTTCAGTCATCGGCGACAACAGCGTCAGCGACTCCGTTGCACTTTCGCCGCATCAGGAAAAAACCGTCACACAATCGATGGAGATCTCCAATCCACAGTTGTGGTCACTCGAATCACCGCATCTCTATACGCTCGTCTCGAGCATCGGGACAGACCGCGTCGAATCGCGTTTCGGAATTCGCACGATCTCCTTCGACAAAGAGAAGGGCTTTTTCCTGAACGGAAAGCGCGTCGAGATCAAGGGCACTTGCAATCATCAGGATCATGCCGGCACAGGTATCGCGCTCCCCGATGCATTGCAGGAATTTCGAATCCGCCGATTGAAAGAGATGGGCGCAAATGCCTATCGCACGAGCCACAATCCGCCAACTCCAGAGTTGCTCGATATCTGCGACCGCTCAGGCATGCTCGTCCTGGATGAAAACCGGTTGATGGGAAGTACCCCGGAGTTGCTCGAGAATCTCCGGCGACTCATCCTCCGCGACCGGAACCATCCTTCGGTGATTCTGTGGTCCCTCGGCAATGAAGAGTGGTCGATGCAGAACACGGATGTCGGCGCGGCAATCGCTCGAACCATGAAGCGCCTGCAGAAAGAGCTCGATCCGACTCGGCTCAGCACTTATGCCGCCGATAACGGCGACCGCTATGAAGGAATCAACAGCGTGGTCGATGTGCGTGGCGTCAATTACATCGGGCGAGGCGACATCGACAAGTATCACCGCGAGCATCCCGATCAACCGATGGTCGGCACCGAGGAAGCGAGTGCCTACTGCACGCGAGGGGTGTATGCGAACGACGCCGGACGAGGGTTCATGAGCGATTACGACGTCAACGCTCCCGACTACGGTGCAACTGCCGAACGCTGGTGGAAGTTTTATGCCGAGCGACCTTATCTGGCCGGCGCGTTTGTGTGGACCGGCTTCGACTATCGAGGCGAACCGAGTCCCTACCAATGGCCGAACATCAGCTCACAATTCGGAATCGTCGACACGTGCGGCTTTCCGAAGAACACCTTCTTCTACTATCAAGCCTGGTGGTCAGATGCCGACGTGCTACACATCTCGCCACATTGGAATTGGTCCGACAAGGAAGGACAGCCGATCGACGTGTGGGTCAACAGCAACGCCGACTCCGTGGAGTTGTTTCTCAATGGGCGCAGCCTCGGATCAAAGAAGATGGAGCGGAATTCCCATCTTCAATGGAGTGTGCCTTACGCGGCTGGGAAACTCGAGGCCAAAGCGCGACGCAGCGGGAGACTACTGTTGGCGAAAATCGAAACTACCGGCGCGCCGGCGTCCATTCGCGCGGTTGCCGATCGAGTGGCCATCAATGCCGACGGCGAAGATGTTTCGGTCGTTTCGATCACGGCTGTCGACGCGAAGAATCGAGAGGTTCCGAATGCAGACAACCTGGTTCACTTCACCATCGAAGGCAGCGGCGCAATGATTGGAGTGGGAAACGGGAGTCCTGCCAGTCATGAGCCCGACAAGTTTCTCCAGGGCGGGTGGCAGCGGCGGCTGTTCGGCGGGAAATGTCAGGTGCTTGTGCAAGCGTCTCGCAACGCCGGTCCGATCGTGTTGCGAGCATCGTCGGATGGTCTGAAAGACGCAGTCCTCACAATCAACGCAGTTCCAGCGCAACCGCGAGCATTCGTCCCATGAAAAAATTCGTGGTCGCTCTCTTTCTCATCGCCCAGGCCGCTGCCGCCGACGATCTGGCCGATCGGGTCCGGTCCGAGCTCCTGTTCTCGTGGCAGGCCTACGAAAAGTACGCCTGGGGCCATGACGAGCTGCAGCCGATCAGCAAAACGCCGCGCGACTGGTACGGCCAGTCGCTTCTGATGACCCCGGTCGATTCGCTCGACTCGCTGATTCTGATGGGACTCAAAGACGAAGCCGACAAAGCGCGGGCGCTGATCGTCGATCGTCTTTCGTTCGACAAAGACATTTCGGTGCAGAACTTCGAGGTGACCATTCGGCTGTTAGGCGGACTCCTGTCGGCCTACGAGATGACCGGCGACCAGCGCCTCCTGCGCCTGGCCGACGACCTCGGCACGCGCCTGCTGCCGGTCTTCAATTCGCCGACCGGCATGCCCTACCGCTTCGTGAATCTGAAAACCGGCAAGACCAGCGGTCCGAAATCGAATCCTGCCGAGATCGGAACTCTGATCCTCGAATTCGGAACGCTTTCAAAACACACCGGCAAGCCGGTCTACTTCGAGAAGGCCAAGAACGCGCTTGTGCAGCTCTACAACCGCCGCTCGAAAATCGGACTGGTCGGCGAAGAGATCGACGTCGAGAGCGGGCAGTGGACGAACCCGAACAGCCACGTCGGCGGTGGCATCGATTCGTACTACGAGTACCTCCTCAAATGCGCGAAGCTCTTCGGCGACAAAGACTGTCAGTCGATGTGGAGCACGAGCATCAGAGCGGTCAATCAGTATCTCGCCGACGGAGCGTGGTATGGCGAGGCCGACATGAACAGCGGAAAGCGCACCGCCACGCAATTCGGCGCGCTGCACGCGTTCCTTCCGGCAGTGCTCGCGTTAGGCGGCGACGTGCCCCGCGCGCGGCGGCTCGAGGCATCGGCCTACAAGATGTGGCGACTCCACGGCATCGAGCCCGAGGTCATCGACTACAAAACCATGAAGGTGATCTATCCCGGCTATCCCCTGCGCCCGGAGATCATCGAGTCGGCGTATTACCTCCGTCACTACACGAATGATCCGCAGTACCGCACCATGGGCCGCACGTTTCTCGACGATCTCCTCAAATACTGCCGCACCGAAAACGGCTACACCAATCTGAAGAGCGTCGTGACGAAGGAGAGGGGCGATCTGATGCCGAGCTACTTCCTGGCCGAGACGCTGAAATATTTATATCTGCTATTTAGTGATGATAATACACTACGCTTTGTGATCTTCAATACCGAGGCGCATCCGTTCAGAACTTCATCACGATCGCCGCGATGAGGCTGATGTCGTTCTTCTTGACCGCCGGCGCGGGCGGGCGCGTCTTGTAGTCATCCATGGCCGACACCTTCAACTGACTCTTGGGCGTGAGGTCGCTGGCCAGCGAGGCCTCGACGTGATAGAGCCCGTCGCCGAGGCTCTTTGTTTTCCAGAGTCCCGAAGCAACTTCGCCGAGGGTGGCGGTGGGCGAGAATTTCCAGGTGAGGAGCTGCCGGGCAGTCAGCGCGCCGCTGGTCTCGCGCGAAAGGCCGGCATCCTTCTCCACCACCAATCCCAACCCTCCCTCGGCTGCCAGATCGAGTTCCTTCTCCTTGATGAAGTGATATCCGGCGCCAACGGTGGGCGTGACGAGGTAGTCGATCTCCTTGAACTTGTCGCGGAGGAAGTGCAGGTCGCCGAAGGCGTACATCAGCGGCGAGATGGTGTATTCGTCGCGCCCTCCCAAGGTCGTGCGATCAACGATCAGATCGCCGTCCTTGTCGCCGCGAAGATAGAAGGCGTCGTACTTCGCCAGATTCTTCGCGTCGATCCGCTGCGCGAGCTGCAGTGAAAGATTCACATTCTTCGAGTCGCTGTTTCCTTTGGTGAGCGACAACCCCGCTCCGAAGTTTCCGGCCCACGTTTGTCCGGGAGGCGGCGGCTCCTGTCCGTAAGCCGCGCAGGCGACCAGAAGCAAAATCGTGACAAAAAAGCGACGCACAAAAAACCTCCAATTCAACAGAGCGTTTCGCGGATTCGGTACGCCGAAGTGTCGCGGCAATGCCGACACGCACGGGTACAGCTAATGGCTACGCTGCGCAGTTCTTACCCACGTTGTCAACAACATGTTTCGGCAGAACCTCCGTTGCATTCATCGATGCAGGAGGAACAATGAACCGGAATCGACTCTCCACCATTCTTTCAATTTTGTTACTGCTGACCGTGCCGGCGTTCGCGCAGACGACGGCGAACCTGACCGGAACGGTCACGAGCGACGGCGCTCCAATTCCAGGGGTGCCGGTCACGATAGCGTCGCCGAACCTGCAAGGTTCGCGCACAGCCAACACCGACATCAACGGCAACTACAACTTCACGGGGTTGCCGCCCGGCGATTACACCGTGAAAATCGAGATGGAAGGGATGCAGTCTGTCTCGCGCGCCGTTCGGGTGAGCCTGGCGCAAACGGCTCGCGCCGACGCGGCGCTGAAGGTCGCCGCCGTCTCGGAATCGCTCACCGTCACCGCGGCCGCGCCGACGGTGCTGGAGACGACCGAGATCCAGACGAACTTCGCGCAGAGGAATGTCGAGAAGCTGCCGCTGAGCCGGACGCTGCTCGGAACGATCGACATCGCACCCGGGACGACAACCACCGGACCGTCCGGCGCGACCACGATCTCGGGCGCTCCGTCGTTCGAGAACACGTTCTATGTCGACGGCTCCGTCATCAATGAAGTGCTGCGCGGGCAACCGCAGAATCTCTTCATCGAAGACGCGCTGCAGGAGACCACCGTGCAGACCGGCGCAATTTCCGCGGAATACGGCCGCTTCACCGGCGGTGTCGTCACGGCCATCTCCAAGTCGGGCGGCAACGATTTCAGCGGCTCACTCCGCGACTCCCTCACCAATCCGAAGTGGACGGCGCAGACTCCGCTGAAAGAGCCGCGGCCGGACAGCAAAATCAATCCTGTCTACGAAGGAACCTTCGGCGGCCGCATTCTCCGAGATCGGCTGTGGTTCTTCAGCGCCGGACGCTATCGCAAGCGCGACAGCCAGCAATCGCTCTTCCGGCAACCGACAAAAACCTACACATTCGCAGACACGGAAAAGCGGCTGGAAGGCAAGGCGACGGCACAGATCACGCCGAAACACTCGCTGGTGAGCTCGTATCTCGACATCAGGCGCGACCAGATCAACAACTGCTTCGGCAACTGCTACGAGATCAGCTCTCTCGACAGCCCGCGCAAGCTGCCTAACAGTTTCGCGACGCTCAATTACAACGGACTGCTGACCAACAGCATCGCGCTGGAAGCCAGCTACGCGCGGCAGCTCTTCAAGTTTGTCGGCGGCGGCGGCTTCCCGACCGGCGATCGCGCCACCAGCTCGGTGATCGTCACCAGCCAGGGCAGCATCGCGGGATTCGCGCCCTTCTGCAACGGCTGCGCGCCGCCGGAGCAGCGCAACAATCGCAACGCCAAGATCAAAGGGAGCTACTTCTGGTCGCCCAAGGGGCTGGGCACGCATAACCTCAGCGCGGGCTACGAAGACTTCGCCGACATGCTCAAAGGCGACAATCATCAATCGGCCAGCGACTGGGAAATCTTCACCGTGCGCGAGCCGCAGGTTCAGTCGAGCGGTCTGGTGACGCCCATCTTTCCGCGGGGCGGCGCATTCGTAGTGTGGTGGCCGATCCTCGAGCACACTCAGGGCAACCGCTTCACGACCCGCTCCGTCTTCGTGAACGACAAGTGGGACTACAACAATCACCTCAGCTTCAACATCGGCGCGCGTTACGACAAGAACAGCGGCGTGAATCAGGCGCGCGCGAAGGTCGCCGATGATTCCCTGGTCAGCCCGCGACTGGGCGCCATCTACGACGCCTTCGGCAACGGCCGTCTGCGTTTCAACGCCAGCTACAGCGTGTATTCGTCGAAGATCGCCAACGGCAACATCGGCGATGCCACCTCGGCCGCCGGTTCGCCGTCCATTCTTTACTGGATCTACGCCGGCCCGACCATCCAGGGTGTCTCGAGTCCGGAGGCCCTGCGCCAGATCTTCAAATGGTTCGACGGCGTCGGAGGTCAGAACAACACACAATTTCTGGCTGGCGGCGGAACTGCCGGCATCACGACGCGCATTCCGAATCCACTCAAGACGCCGGCCGTCACCGAGTACACATTCGGCGTGGGTGGAACTTTGACACCCAACGCGTTTTTGCGAGCGGACTATCAATATCGAAAGTACAGAGATTTCTATACCAGCGTGACGAACCAAAAAACCGGTCACGTCTTCGATCCGCTGGTCGGGGCTGACATCGATCTGAGCGATCTCGTCAACAGCAACGACCTGAACCGCGCGTACAACGCCGTCATTGTGCAGGGCAGTTACAAACCTTTCAGCCGTCTGAATATCGGTGGCAACTACACCTACTCGCGATTGCGCGGAAACATCATCGGCGAGACCGCGAACTCGGGACCGGTCCCGACCGGCGGTCCGCAGCAATATCCGGAATTCCAGGGCTTCCCGCAGAACAATCCGGTCGGCTACCTGCCCCAGGATCAGCGTCACAAGCTCCGGGCGTGGGCGTCTTACGATCTGCCGTTCCGCCGATTCGGAACGTTCAACGTCAGCTTGCTGCAGCGATATGACTCCGGCACTCCCTATTCATTGGTTGGCAGCATCGATCCGGTGCAGAGCGACGATTGCCCGCAGTGCGTCGATCCGAGCAAGTACAGCTATCTCAATCCGCCCCACAATGTGAACTACTTCTTTTCGCAACGGGGGCAGTTCCACTACGACAACATCACGCAGACCGACATGGCGCTCAACTACTTCTTCCCGATTCGCAATGCGCAGCTCTTCGTGGAGTCCCAGGCGCTCAACGTGTTCAATCGGCACGGCCGCGTTTCGTTCAACACCGACGTCAACGTGTTGAAGCCGTTCAATCCGTTCACCCAGACTCCGGTGGAAGGAGTGAACTGGGAAAAGGGCGACGATTTCGGAAAGGCACAAAATCCGACCTCGCTCTTCACGGGCGGCGATTATCAGTTGCCGCGCACGTATCGAGTGTCGGTGGGCGTGCGATTCTAGCCACCTCCCCTCACCCTCTCCCCGCCTGCGGGGAGAGGGCCGGGGTGAGGGGTTTTGCATTAGAGTTGCGCTCGCCATGAAGACCATCGTCATCACCGGAGCAAGCTCCGGAATCGGCGCCGCACTCGCCCGCCACCTCGGCCGTCAGGGACACAATCTCGTTCTGGCGGCCAGACGCGCGGAAGCGCTGAACGCGGTCGCACACGAAATCACGTCGCACGTCATCACGGTCGTCACCGACGTCACGCGACGCGAACACGTGAATCGTCTACGAGACGAAGCACTGCGCGCATTCGGCGCGATCGACGTGTGGATCAACAACGTGGGCCGCGGCATCAGTCGTCCGGCGCTGGACCTCACCGACGCCGAGTTCGACGAGATGATGTTGGTCAACGTGAAATCCGCGCTCTATGGGATGCAGGCGATCGTGCCGCATTTCGTGGAGCGGCGGCAGGGACACATCATCAACATTTCTTCATTCCTGGGACGCGTTCCGATCGCGACGCACCGGTCGGCCTACAACGCCGCCAAGGCGGCACTCAACGCGCTGACCGCAAACGTGCGCGTCGACCTGGCCGCCAAATACCCAGAAGTCCATGTATCTCTGGTGATGCCGGGACTGGTCGCCACGGAATTTGCGAAAAATGCAATCGGCAGCTCGGGCGGCGTCGCGCCGGTATGGTCCACCAACAGTCCGACCCAAAGCGCGGACGAAGTTGCCGCTGCGATTGCCGGAGTCATCGAACGGCCGGTCGCCGAGATCTACACAAACCCGGCGAGCGCGGCGATGGCGCGCCGCTATCTCGAGGACGTCAACGCGTTCGAAGAGTCTTTACGACCCACTCCCGCGAGGGCGTGACGCAGATACACCGAGTTGGAGAGCCAGCTTCGATCGGGATAGTACGCGAAGATCGCGCTGCCGCCGCGAATCGTATCGATGAGTTTTTGGGCGATCTCGGAACGCACGGCGGGACATCCCCAGCTCCGGCCCAGGCGGCCCAGGACGCGAACGGCTTCCAGGCTGACGTAATACGCGCCATGCAGGACGATAGCGCGCTCCGACGCCATGTCGTTGACACCTTCGTCGAGTCCGCGCAGTCGCAAGGAGTAGCCGTTGTGACCGACGTATGTGTCCTGGGTGACGAAAAGGCCGAGGCTGGTGGCTTCACTCCCGGGGTCGTTGGAGAAAAAATTCGCGATGTTGCCACCCGAGTTCTTGCCGTGGGCGACGAGCTCGTGAAAGAGAAGTTTCTTCGCGGCCAGGTCGAACACGAAGAGCCGTTTCTGCGAGGATGGCAGCGAGTAATCGATCACTGTCAGCAGATTGCGGCGCCCGACTAGACCACGCTTCGCAGCCGAGCCTGCCGCGTCGAGCGCGAGGCGCAGTACATCGGCACGCAGGCCGGGCGCCTGACTCACCAGCGTCGTAACGAGCGCATCCGGTGCGGCAAGCAGGTTTGTCGCGCCGACAAACGCAATCGCGATTGCGAGGAAAAGTCGCTTCATTTGGACGATTGAGACTCTTTTGACAGTATAGCGAACAAAAAAATTTCGCCTGCTGAGCCCGCTTCAACCGTAACTTTTCAGCCTGCGACAGGTTGATACAGTCGAGACATGGAAGAGCGGCTGCTGATCGAAGCGGCTCAGAAAGATAGCAGCCGTTTCGCCGAGTTGTACGAAGCGAACTTCGACCGCGTATACGCGTTCGTGGCGCGCCGCGTCCGCAACCGTCAGGAAGCGCAGGACCTGACCTCAGATGTCTTTCATCGTGCGCTGGCGAATCTGCAGCGTTTCGAGTGGCGCGGCGCACCGTTCGCGGCGTGGCTGTACCGCATGGCGGCGAATGCGGTCGCCGATCACTATCAGGAGAAAGCGCGTGCAGGAGAATTTCCCGCCCAGGAAGTTTCAGACGACGCGATGGCGGATGCGGAGCGCCGCGCGTCGCTGGCGCAATGCGTCGATCGGCTGCCGAAAGAGCAGCGGCGTGTGATCGCGATGCGTTTCGTGGAACAGCGAAGTATTCGTGAGATCGCCCAAGATTTCGGCAAATCCGAGGGGGCCATCAAGCAGCTTCAATGGAGAGCGCTGCAGAACCTGCGCGCGCAAATGCATGGCTGAGCGAAACCTCATCGAACAGCTCGATCAGGCCATTGACGCCCTTCTCGCGGGCCGTCCGCAGAGTGCGCAATTCGATCCCGAGCTCGCGTCTGTGCTCGTCCTGGCCGCCGATCTCCGCGACCTGCCTGATCCGAATTTCAAATCGAGTCTGAAAGGAGAACTCATGCCTACAGCAACAATGGAAGCAATCAAAGAGAGCGTCATCCCCTACTTCGTGGTCGACAGCGCCGCCGATCTGATCGAATTCCTCACACAGACATTCGACGCGAGGGAGGTCGCACGTTTTCCCGCGCCCGACGGAAGAATCATGCACGCGGCCGTAAAGGTCGGCGATTCGACAGTCGAGATGGGCGAAGCAACCGAATATTCGGACCGCGCCTTCGGGATGCATGTCTACGTCGATGACACCGACGCTGTCTACCAGCGCGCTCTGGCGGCCGGCGGCACCTCGCTGCATCCGCCCATGGATCAGGTCTACGGCGAGCGCTCGGCGGCTGTGAAGGATCGATTCGGCAATCACTGGTACATCGCCACGTGGCTCGAGGGCGGACCTGTGCGGCCGGGATTCCGCACCATCACGCCGTTCTTCCATCCACGCGGAGCCGATCGGTTCCTCGACTTCCTGAAGCGCGCGTTTGGCGCGACCGAGTTCGACGCCCCCTTCAAGACTCCTGATGGGCTCATCGCACACGCGTCGGTGAAGATCGGCGGCTCACTGGTGGAGCTCGGCGAGACCCACGGCGAGTGGAAGCCGATGCAGATGCAAATGCACCTCTTCGTCGACGACTGCGATGCCAGCTATGAGCGAGCCGTTCGTGAAGGAGCGCGATCGGTGGAGCCGCCCGCCGACAGGCCGTATGGCGAGAGAAACGCCTTCGTCATCGACCCGTTCGGCAATCACTGGTACATCGCTACGCCGTTGTAGGAATGCCGACGATCCGATTCAGCGACGCCACGAGGTACTTCCAGGCCAGGTAGTAGATCGCCAACGCCACTGGAAAAATGAACGGCAGGAGCCGTGGCACAAATGCCGGAACCGGAAAATCGATTAGATGCGAGATCAGCCACGCGCCAGGGACAAGGAGAAAAGGAAGGATCGCACCAAACAGCCCGATCGGAATCCGCCGCCCTGACATCAGCCAGAAGATGTTCCAGAGGCCCCACAGATTCGGCACCACCGCCATTGGAAAGACGATGATGCGCTCGATCGGAATCGGAACGTTGTAGACGTAGCGCACTAACGTGAAAACGGTGCTGCCGACGAGCAGGAACATGGTCGGAACGGCGATGCCCGCCATGTATGCGCGCAGATACGGATGCTGATTCATAGGCTTCCTTTCACAAGTGATACAGCAGCGCGAGCGCGGCCTGGGGATACATCGCGATCGACGCAAGGACAGCGGCGATGAGCGCCCAATCCCAGATCGGGACGCGGATCGTCTGCTCGTCGATCTTCCGTCGCATCGCCGGCCAGAGATCACGCCGCGGTTCGAGATCCTTTACCGGAGGTAACGCTGCTTTCAGCAATTGCTCTTCGTTCATGGTCTGATTCCAAGCCTTTCGAGTTTTTTTCGCAGGATCCGGACGGCGCGGAAGACGCGCGACTTCACGCCTCCGACCGAGATCCCCAGCGCTGCGGCGATCGTTTCGTACTTTTGTTCTTCGATCAGGGCGAGCGTTGCCGCCGCCTGCAGTTTCGGCGGGAGCTCGCGGAAGGCACGCTGAACCTTCGTGAGCGTATCGCTGGTCACTGCGGGATCGGCGGACGGCGCGGCGGGAGGATCGACCAGCAGCGAGATTTCGCGGGGCCGGTGCCTCAGATGACTGAGCGCGACGTTCGACGCGATTCTCCGCGCCCACGGCGCAAATTCTCGCCTGGGATCGAATCGCGAGCGCGCTTTCCAGATCCGCCAGAAAGTCTCCACGGTCAAGTCCTCCGCTACAGTCCGATCGCGAACGATGCGCATGATCCAGCCGTAAACCTCGCCCTGGTATTTGCGGAATAGCGCCTCGAAATCGTCGACATCCATTCCGCTCAGTATTTACCAGCGGCCGCCAGGGGGGGTTTCATCGACTGTGCACCTTTGGAGGATCCCAGCGTATTACCGGTCATGATTCGAAAAATCGTTGGAGCCTTTCTTCTGGTGATCGCGACCAGCGCCATCGCCGCCCGCCCCACGCCCGCCCCCCCCACCGCCACGGCGAGCGTCGCCGCGGCGCCGGTCGACGACACCGACAGCCGTCAGACCCGTGAAGAGATGAAGGCGCTCTTGCGCCGCTATCCGCCTGAGCTCGGAAAGGTGCTGAAACTCGATCCGACTCTGTTCAACAACGAAACCTACCTCGCGAACTACCCGGCGCTGGGAACCTTTGTCGGCCAGCACCCTCAGGTCGCGCACAACCCTTCCTATTATCTGGAGCAGGTTTCAATCGGGGGAGAGGGCGACGATCCGGTGTCGATGCGCGCATGGCGATTGATCATGGGCGATGTGGCAGGCTTCCTCGTTTTTCTGGTCGTCACTTCGGTGCTGATCTGGGCCGTCAAGACGTTGATCGAGCAGCGTCGTTGGAGTCGACTCTCGAGAGTGCAGATGGAAGTGAACAGCAAGCTCCTCGATCGATTCACGTCGAACGAAGAGCTGCTGGCTTACATCCAGACGCCGGCCGGAAAACGCTTCTTCGAGTCTGCGCCGATTCCACTCGAAGCCGGACCACGACCCATCAGCGCGCCGATCGGCCGAATTTTCTGGTCGCTGCAGGCCGGCCTGGTGATGATCGCGCTCGGAATCGGGTTCAATCTGGTCAGCCTCCGAGTCAAGCCGCCGGCAGCAGAGGGACTGTACGGAATCGGCATCATCGGATTAATGGTTGGAATCGCCCTGGTGATCTCGGCAATCATCTTCTATGTGCTCTCGCGGCGATTTGGCCTGTGGAACGGAACCGGGGCCAGGCCAAGCGAATCGTGACATGATCTGAATGATGGCGATCAGCACACTGATGCTCGAAACAACGCTGCTGGCCGAGCAATCGAAGGCGAAAGCCGCGCCGGCGCGGATGGACGAGGAGAGCTTCCGCGCATTCTACGAACGGACTGCGCGCCAGGTGTGGGCCTACCTCGTCCGTCTGACCGGAGACGCGCACGTCGCCGACGATCTGCTGCAGGAGGCCTTCTTCCGGTTCTATCGCGCGGGAACGCAATACGAGAGCGAGTCGCATCGTCGCAACTCGCTTTTCCGCATCGCGACGAATCTGGTGCGCGATCACGGCCGGCGGCAGCGCCGCGGCATCGACGTACCGTTGCCGGATGAGATCGAATCGCTCGACGCACGGCACGACCAGCGCACCGACCTGGCTCGTGCGCTTTCGCGACTGAAGCCGCTGCAGCGCCAGATCCTGTGGCTGGCCTATGCCCAAGGATCGTCGCATGTTGAAATCGCGGAGATCGTCGGAGTGAGCAGCAAGAGCATCAAGTCGCTGCTTTTCAGAGCGCGGCGAAAGCTGGCGGAGTTGCTCCGTGCTTAACAGAAACTGCAATCGCGAGAATGATGTCCTCCGCGCCGTCGCGAGCGCGTATATCGATGACGACCTTCGAAACCATGTTGCATCGTGCGCAAGCTGCGCCGATCTGCTCGCCGTCGCCTCCGCGGTCGCTGATGACCGCCGCACGCTGATGCGTGAGGCGACGATTCCGAGCTCGGGTCTGGTGTGGTGGCGCGCCAACATGCGAGCGCGGCAGCAGGCCAGACGCGTGTTTGTTCGGACCGCGACACTCGTTCAGGTCGCGTTGATCGCGGTCGCGATCATCGTGGCAGTTGTGGTCCTCGGCGCAACGCCTCCTCGAATCGACTACCGGCCGCTGCTCACAATTCCCATTTTTGCCTTCGTGGCGTGGCTGATTCTCGCACCGGTCGCTGTGTACTTCACCGTCACAGAGGACTGATGCGGGTCATCGATTTCCACAATCACTTCTATCCGCAGGCTTATCTCGATGCGCTTCGATCGGGATCGAGCCACGTACGCGTCACGGTCGATGCAGAGGGGAATCCGGTCCTCCACTATCCCGGCGACTACAACATCGCAGTGCGGGGACATCGCGATATCGCGTATCGCGAGACGGTATTGCGCGAGCATGGCGTCGATACGCAAATCCTCAGCCTGACCACGCCCGGCACACACGTTGAGGAGCCGGCCACAGCGGTGAAATTGGCGCGGTTGGTCAACGATGGATTCGCGTCCATCGTGCGCGGATCGAGCGGCCGTTTCGCCGCTGTGGCAACGCTTCCTCTGAGCGATCCCGATGCATCAGCGAAGGAGCTCGAACGCGCCTGTCGTCAGCTCGGATTCTGCGGTGCGATGGTCTTCAGCAACATCAACGGCGTTGCGCTGAGCGATGACCGATTCTGTCCCGTCTGGGAAACAGCGAATGATCTCGGTGCAGTGATTCACATTCACCCGACCTCGCCGGTGGGCGTCGAAGCGATGAAGGACTACTGGCTGATGCCGCTGGTCGGGTTTCCGCTCGACACCACCCTCGCCGCTGCCAGTCTGGTCTTCAGCGGCACCGTCGATCGCTTCCCTCGCATCAAATGGGCCCTGGGACACCTCGGCGGCGCGATTCCGTACCTCGTCGAGCGACTCGATCGCGGCTTCTATGCTTTCAAGGAATGCCGCGCGAACATCGATCGCCCGCCCAGCGAATACCTGAAGGAGTTCTATTACGACTCCGTCAACTTCGACGTCCTCGCGCTGCAGCTGGCCATCGACTTCGCGGGCGCGGACCACATCCTGGCCGGCAGCGACTATCCCCATCAGATCGGAAGCTTGCCGAAGATGCTCCACAGCATCGCGGCGCTCAATCTCTCCGAATCCGATCGCGCGGCGATTCTGGGCGGGAACGCCGCGCGCCTGCTCTTGCGCGATTAATTCAACAGCTCCGCGGCGTCCGGCGTACACCATCGTATGAAACGACTGCTTGTTCTCACGCTTCTCGTCTGCGCCTGTGCGACTGACAACTACGATCAACCGGTTTATCAGCCGCGCAACGGCCCACCGCCCATGGACGCGCGTCCGGCGGCAGGCGGATTGGACATGTTGCCGCCTGCGGGCTGGTGGCATCAGCCGATGCTTGCCGATGCTGTGCGGCTGACCCCCGATCAAATCGCTGCGCTCGACAAAATCCCGGAGGATGACAGCTCGCGTCTGGAGCGCGACATGATGGTTGCGGTGCGCGATGTGCGGTCGGTTCTCGATTCGAAACAACCTTCGAATGACGACATCGTGACCGCCGGCCAGCGCGTCCGCGCGCTGCGCGATACTCTGTTCGACAAGCAGATGGCATTGCTCGCTGCGCAGCGAATGATCCTGACGCAGGATCAGTGGCAGACCTTGCAGCAGCAGTTGCAGGAGCGCCGCGCGCAGCGGCGGCAGGACAGCGGCTATCCGCGCCGGGGCGGCCGCGGGACGGGCGGGCGGGGGCGGTTCCCGGGCTAGTGGCCGAATCGTCCGTAGCGGTGGGCCACGGTAGGCAGCACGAGCAGATTGAGGATGGTCGACGTGACCAGGCCGCCCAGGATGACGATGGCCATGGCGCCCTCGATTTCGCGGCCGGGCGCGTTGCGTCCGATGGCCAGCGGCAAAAGTCCGAGCGCCGTCACCACAGACGTCATCACGATCGGCACCAGCCGTTCCGACGCGCCGCGGATCACGGTGTCGAGATTCCAGCTGGCGCCTTCCACTGCCACCAGATGGTCATAGTGGGAAATCATCATGATGGAGTTGCGCAGCGTGATGCCGAACAGCGTCACGAAGCCGACCATCGATCCGACTGAGAGCGGCTCGCGCGTGATCAGCGCCGCGATCACGCCTCCCACCAAAGCGAAGGGCAGATTCAGCGCCACCAGCGCGAGATTCCGGGCCGTCCGCATCACGATCGTGAGGAGCAAGGCGATGCCGACCAGCACGATCGCGGAGTGAATCAGCAGGTCGCGCCGCGAACGCGCCTCGGCCTCGGCGGCGCCGGTGAATTCGATGTACGCGCTGGACGGAAGCGACACCTTTGCCGCGACGGCACGCCGCGCATCCGCGACGAAAGAGGCGACGTCGCGTCCGGCAACGTTGCAGGTAATCGTTTGAACGCGGCGCGCCGCTTTGTGAAGGATGACGTAGCGTCCGGACGATTGCACCACGTCTGCGATGTCGCGGAGTCGAACGTAGGTCCCGCTCGGACTTCGCAGCGGCAGGCTGCCGATCGAATCGATGGCGTTGCGCTGCTCGCGCGGAAGGATGACCGCGACGTCGAATACGCGATTGCCTTCGAAGATCTCGCCGGCCACATCGCCGCTGTACGCCACGCGAAGGGAGTCGAGCACATCGACCGGATCGAATCCCCAGCGAGCGACATCGGCGGGACGCAACCGCACCACCAGCTCCGGTGTACCGGGGGGCGATTGCACCTGAACGTCGGTCGCTCCCGGCACTTGCGACAGAACGCGCGAGACTTCCTGCGCTTTCGCGTCGAGTACGTCGAGATCGTTGCCGACCACTTCCGCCACCACCGGCGCGGTGTATCCCGAAATGGTCTCCTCGATGCGTTCTGCCAAAAAGGTGTTGATGGCCGACGCGATGCCGGGAATCGCGTTCAGCGTGTCGCGAATTTTGTCGAGCGAGTCTTCCGGCGGATCCGGTTTCAGATCGACTTCGATCTCGCTCGACTGCGGTCCGTATACGTCATCCGATTCAGCCCGGCCGACGCGCTGTCCGACGTAACGAACGAACGGCAACTTCATGAGGTCGTGCTGCACGATGGCCCCGATTCGCGCCGACTCCTGGATCGACGTCCCGGGGGCCGCCTCGATGTGCACGAGATAGTGGTTTTCGTGGAGCTCGGGCAGAAATGTCCGGCCCAGAAACGGAAAGAGTGCCAGGCCCGCGATGGTGATGAACGCCACTGCCCCAATCACTTCGCCCGGATATTGCTCGACGCGCAGCACAACACTGCGATAGCGAGACTTCAAAGCCGTCAGCCAGTGGCGTTCTTCCCTTTCGATCTCCTTGCCGCGCAAAAGCAGCGCGCAAAGCGCGGGCGTGATGGTCAGCGCAACCATCAGCGACGCCAGGATTGAAAAGATGTACGCCAGCGCCATGGGCGCGAAGAGCCGGCCTGCCAGCCCGCTCATCGTGAGAACTGGTACGAACACCAGCGCCACTGCGAAGGATGCATAAACGACGGCGCCGCGAACTTCCAGCGAAGCCTCGAAGATCACGTCGAGAACCGGGCGATGACCGTGATTCTCGCGAAGGCGCCGCTGGATGTTCTCGACATCGATGACGGCATCATCGACGACCACCCCGATCGCGATCGCGAGTCCGCCCAGGGTCAGCGTGTTGAGGCTGTATCCGAGGTACTGAAGGAGCGCGATGGCGAGGAGGAGCGACAACGGAATGGCGGTGCACGAGATGGCCGCCGCGCGAAAACTCGAGAGAAAAAGGAACAGCACCGCCATGACCAGAAAAGCGCCCAGCAGAAGGGCGACCGTAATGTTGTGCGTGGCGAGCTCGATGAAATTCGCGGCGCGAAATACTGCAGGATATATAGTCACATTATTCGCTTTTAAAATCGGCGACATCTGATCGAGTGCCCGTTCGACTCCCGCAGTTGTCTCGAGGGTGTTGGCGCGGTACTGCGCCCACGTGTTGATGATGACGGCGCGTTGACCCATCACCGATGCGTCGCTGATCGGAGGAGCGGGCGCATCGATGACGCGGCCCACGTCTGCCAGCGTCACGTTGCCTGACGGCTGATGTGCCACCACCACCCGCCCGATGTCGACGGCGCTCAGCGCTTCGCCCTGGCTGCGGATGACGATCCGCTGATTTCGAGTATCGACGAAACCCGCCCCGCGAACGCCGGTGGCGCGGCGCGCAGCGCTCAGGACATCGTCGATGGCAAGCTCGCGCGCGATCATCCTGGCGGAGTCGATCTGGATCTGGATTTGCCGCACGTCGCCGCCGTACACGCTGGCCTTCGCGACGCCCTGCACCGCCAGGAGACGCGGAACGAGGACCCAATCGACGAGCGTGCGCAGTTGCATCAGCGTCAACTTGTCGGAGACCAGGCCGATGGTCATCAGATCGCCGGTCGACGACGTCAGCGGCGTCATCACCGGCGCTTTGGTTCCGCTGGGAAGCACGCCCGAAAGTGTTGCCAGGCGTTCCGCGACGTCCTGGCGATCGCGATAGATGTCGGTCGTGGTGTCGAAGTTGATGATGATCAGCGACAGACCCTGGACCGATTCGGAGCGAATGCTTTGAATTCCCGGCGCGCCGTTGAGCGCGTTCTCGGTGCGCTGCGTGACCAGCACTTCCACCTGCTCCGGCGACAGTCCGGGAGCCTCAGTTTGAATGCTGATCTGCGGCGTTGCGAATTCGGGAAAGACGTCGTACTTCGCGGTCCCGAGCGAGTAGATGCCGTATGCGACGGCGACGACACCGAGGGCGATGATGACGCCACGAAAGCGAAGCGAGACTCTGACGATTGCCGAAAGCATCACGCTTCGTGCAACTGCGCGCGCATCTCTTCAGAGAGGAGCTGCTGCGCGCCATTCATCACGACCGGGGTTCCCGCTTCAATGTTCGTAACAAAAAATCCGCTTTGTGACGGCGATGCGATGCTGATCTCGCGCCGCACGAAGTGCGTTGCATCGCGCCGGACATAGACCCACGATTTTCCTTCGAAGGCGACCACGGCATCGCTCGGTACGACGGCGCCATCAGCAGCCCGTGAGCCTGCAAAGTGCGCCGTCACGTTCATCCCCGCCGCCAACTTTCCACCCGGCGCAACATAGAAATAGCTGGTGCCCTGCAGGCGCGGATCGACGCGAGGCGCAACCGACAGCAGGCGCGCGCGCACGGAGCTGCCGTCGCCGGCGACGACGCTCAGCGTCTGCGGAGGTGGTGTACCCGGCAGCAGCGCGATCTGAACGAGCATCTCGCGCAACGAGATCAGATTCTGATAGAGCGCCGATCGGGAGTTGAGTGCCTTCGCGATCACAGGACCGAACCGCTGGGTGGCCGAGCTCATCGCGGCCTGCATGGCGGCACTGGCTGCCGCCAGCGCAGCGTCGTCAGCGGCCACCACCGATGTCGCCTCTTGCACGGCGCGGTCGGACACGTTCTTGTTGTCGGCGTTCAGGGCACGAAGCCTGCTGAGCTCCGCGCGGTCGAAGGTCGCCTTTGCGCGCGCCTGCTCCGCTTGACCGCGAGCGGTCGCGAGCTGGTTCTCGAGCGTCGCCAATTCCTGAACATCCACCACATTGCCGAACAACTGCAGCTCCTCGGTGTGCTGGCTCCCGACCACAGGCGCTGTGGCAAGCCCGATCTTCTGCTGCGTCTCCGCGTCCACCGCGATGGTCGGCTCGCCGTTCTCAACGGTGACGCGCTGCGGCGGCGCGGTATCGGGCGCTGCTTCGTTGCGCGGACGAACGATCACATACATGACCAGCGCGCCAATGACGGCTGCAGCAATCACCATCGCCACGACACGAAGGCTCGATCGATTCACCGCTGACTCTCCCGTGGATTGACGCGCGGTGCCGCCGGCAGAGCGGTGCCGCTCAGCGGCTGCTCGATCGCGTCCTCCAGGGCGCCGAGCGCCTGCTGCGCCTGCGCGACGGCATCCGTTCGCGCGAGCTCCGCGGCAGCGAACTCGAGCTCCGCCGTGCGCAATGCCACGCGATCGATTTGTCCGGCGTTGAACGAGCGCTGTGCGGCGTCGAGCTGCGCCCTCTGCAACGACAGGATGCTCGCGGTTTCTTCGACCTTCGCCAGTGCCTGGCGGTAAACCTCAGATGCTTCGTCGGCGGCGGCGATGACGCGCGACTGCAAGGCGACGAATCGCGCCTCGCTCGCCGACCGGCGTCTCTCGGCCTCCAGAATCGAACCGCGATTTCGGGAAAAAATCGGAGCGACCGACGCAAATCCGAAGTCCCAGCGCTGGTGGCCCTGGTCCCAGCCGAAACCGGGCGCGATGTGAAAATCGGGATATTGACGCGCCAGCTCGAGCCGCAAGTCCGATTCGGCGGCCGCATATTGCGCGAGCGAAACGAGAATGTCGGGTCGAGTGGTGAGCGCGCGCTCGCGCAAATCCGTGGGCAACGTCGCTGCCGGCAGAGCCCGCGGATCGAAATCGAATTCGGAATCCTTCGCGCCGTTGAGAGGCACTCCGATGGCGGCCGCCAGTCGTGCGCGCGCCTGCGCGATTTGAGTCTGCCGGTCGCGAAGAAGCAGCGCCGTCTGGCGCGACGCGATCCGCGCCTGCGTCAGCTCGACGCGTGAGCCCTGACCGAGGTCGAAACGCTTCTGCAGGGCCTCGACGAGATCGTTTTGGGCGTCGCGTTGTCGCTGAAGGATCGCGACGCTCTCTCCCGCTGCCGTCAACGCGACCAGTTGCGCACGGATCGCGCTCCGGAGTTGCCACGCATCCTGGGCAATGGCAAGCTCGGCAGCCTGCGACAAATCCTCGGCGTGACGCATGCGAAGACCGCGCTTGTTGGCCGTCTCGATCTGAAAATCGAATCCGAGAACCAGCACCCACGGAGTGACACCCGGATCGCCCTTGTGTTCGACGGGAAGAGTCACGCTCGGGTCCGGACGCTGGCCGGCCGTGGCGATTGCGGCACGAGCGACCGCGGCGTCGGCGCGCGCGATGTCGAGATCCGGATGAAAGTAGAACGCCGCCAACGTCAGCCTTTCCAGGTCCCATCGCGTGATGGGCGTCGTCCCCCCCGACACATGTGCCGCCACAAACTTCTGCAGTCCGGCATCCGCGAGAGATCGCGATTCGAGTTGCTGCGCTGTTTGAGCGGGGACAATCGGTTTGGGCGCGATGTGGATGCATGCGCTCAGCACCAAAGCGAGTAAGAGCGAGAGCCTGCGCATCATCGCGTCGTCACGCGCATCATAAAACCGCCGCCCCGCTTTCCGACGATCGGAAGCAACCACCACTCCGCGCGCTGTGGCGAGGGGCGATGCCGCTGCACGATCATGTGTCCGGTTGCAGTGCCGATCGCGGCTCCGGCCAGGACATCGGATGCCCAATGTACGTTGTCGTTCATTCGCGCAAAAGCCACCGACGAGGCAACGGTATACGCAATTGTCGGAACGACCCATCCACGACTGTGCCCTGCCACAGCCGACGCCAGCGCGAAGGCGTTGGTTGTATGGCCGGAGGGAAACGATTCCTGCGCGCTGAAAGGATCGAAATCGTGCGAGTTCGTCTCATCCTGATTCGGTCGCGCCCGGCCAAATGCCTTCTTGAGCAGCGGCGTGATGACGCCGGCCGCGATGATCTCCGATTCAAAGGCGTCGCGGCCTGTGTCTCGCACGGCGTGATTCTTGGTCAGCAAGCCCACCCCGATGATCGCGACCGAAAGCTGGAGTCCACGGCCGCCGCCGATCGGTGTCACCGCCCTGGCGATCGAGTCTGTGCTGGAGTTGCGACGGGCCTGGATGGAGCGCGCGATGTGCTCGTCTTCATGCATCAGAACGGCGATGGTGCCGATGGTGAGGGCAGCGCCGCCCCATTGCGTTCGATTCCAATGTGCGGGCGCCAGCACGATCGCTTTGAAATCGCGTCCGTAGCGCCTGGCCTCGTCGACGATCGCGCTGCCGAAGGCGCTGGGCGCAAGAGCAATGACCGCGACGGCCGCCATCAGTCGCATCGCGCGAGTATAGATTGCGAAGCGGGTCGCAATCGCGATAGCTTTCGCGCTCATGAAGAAGATGACGCTCGTTCTCGCCCTGGGTCTCGCCGCCGAACTGCAGGCCGCCTACCACGTCGTCCGCCACATTCCCATCGGGGGGACGGGCGGGTGGGACTACCTGACCGTCGACAGCGCGGCACGACGCCTTTACGTCTCGCATAGCGACCGTGTTGAAGTCGTCGACATCGATCGGCAGAAAATCGTCGGCACCATCCCCAAAACCGAAGGCGTGCACGGAATCGCGATCGCACCCGACCTCCACCGCGGTTTCGTCAGCAATGGGCGCGCGAACTCCATGACCATCTTCGACCTCGACAAATTGAGCACGATCAATGAAGTGAAGACCAGTGGCGATAATCCAGACGCGATTTTGTACGACCCGGCCACCAAGCATGTGTTCACGTTCAATGGCCGCGGGCAGAACACGACGGTCTTCGACGGGGACGGGAAAACCGTCGCTACCATCCCGCTGGGCGGCAAGCCGGAGTTCGCGCAGAGCGACCGCGCCGGGCACGTGTTCGTCAACATCGAGGACAAGAACGAAATCGTCGACATCGACGCCAAGAACCTCACCGTGGCGCACCGCTGGGCTATCGCTCCATGCGAAGAGCCGAGCGGACTGGCCATCGATCGCGCCCACCACCGGCTTTTTGCCGTGTGCGGAAATCAAAAGATGGTGGTGGTCGACAACCAGTCGGGTGCGGTGGTCGCTTCGGTGCAGATCGGCAAAGGCGTTGACGGCGCAGCGTTTGATGACAAAAAGCAGATGGCCTTCTCGTCCAACGGCGCGGACGCGACCATCACAGTCGTGCGCGAAGTGTCGCCGAAGGACTTCGAGATCGCTGAGAACGTCCCCACGCTGCGCGGCGCGCGGACGATCGCGCTCGACGAGAAAACGGGTCACGTGTTCGTGCCGACCGCCCAATTCGGCCCGCCCCCCGCCCCCACGCCCGACCGCCCCCGCCCGCGGCCCTCGATTCTTCCCGATACGTTCGAGGTCATCGAAGTGGCGCCCTGACCTGACGCCATCACGCTGTAAATAAAGCGCTTGCCGGTCCGTTCTCCTGAAACGGCGTACAATCAGTTGATCGCCCAGGTCGCCCTATGTCGTCCGCCGACAGTGTCAAAGACTTTGTCCTGCAGATCGAGAAAACGCTCGCGGCGCGACGCCTCTACCATCCCGGAAATGCTGCCTACCAGGACGCCAGTCAGCGCCTGCTGGAAAGGTGCCGGGCCGCCGCCGAGGGCGACAGTTTCACGGTAAGGTTCACCTCAACCGATCTTTTTCTCGACAAGGTTTCGATCCTCAACCGTCCCAGGCACGAGGACTCCTTCTTCTTTCCGCTTTTTCGCGATGGACTGCGCGAGCTGACATTCACCGCCGACATCAGCGGGCGCGACCTCGACGCTTTCCTGGAAGTCCTGGAGACGAAAGAGCGCGCGCTGGCGAGCGACGACATCGTCAATCTTTTGTGGCGGCGCGAGCTGACCAGCATCGTTCACAAGGCCATCGACGGAATCGGCGATTCGGAGGACGACGGCGAAGCCGGAAACGAGCTGCACGGTCTGATCGCCGATCTGGCCGACAAGATCAGGAATCCGGCGGCGCCGGTCACCGGCCAGACCTACGCCTTCGTCGTCGATGCCGAGGTCAAAGTCGGACAGACGGACATGCATTACGACGCCACGACGCTGCGGCGAACGTTCGAAGAGAATCCGACCGTTTTGCGTCTGGCGGAAGCCGAGACACAACAGATTCGCGGCGAGTTGGGCGACGATCGCGATCAGACTCTGGTGGAACGATTCATCGAGATTCTTCTGGTGATCGTGCGCTCGCCTGCGAAAACGATCGAGCCGTCCGCCATCGCACCCGTTTTCCAGCAGATCGCGGAGGGATACTGGACGGTCCGCGATTACACCCGTGTCACCGCCATCCTCTCGCACCTGCATTCGGCCGCGACGCAGGCGCCCAACCCGGAATATCGCGCCGCGCTCGCCGACGTCATTCGCCGGTTTCTGTCGGTCGAAAGATTGAACATTCTCTTTCTCGATTTCGTCGGCGGGGCGCTTCCGCCGCAGACAGCCTTCCGCATCTGGGATCTCGTGTCTGACGACGTCATCTGGCCCATTCTTCTCGACGCCTTCGCGCGTTTGCCGGAAGGTGAAACGCGAGCGCTCGTTCTCACGGCGCTGCGACGGCGCATGGCGGCCAACAGCGAGCTGCTGCGGCAAGGACTCGCCTCGCCGGAGCCGGCGCGCGTGCGGGCCTCCATGGCGTTGCTGGATGAAAAGATCGAACGACTTTTCGCGACCGATCTGATTCAACTGGCATCGCATCGAGAAGAGTCGATTCGATTGAAAGGACTCGCCGCCGCCGCGCGCCTCGGTGGTCCTGCAGCGCTGGAGGCGCTGTGGAAGGCGATGGAGAGTGATCCATCGAAGTCCGTGCGGCTTTATGCGTTCCGCGCGATGTCGACGGTGAGCTGGCCCGCGCTGGCCACACGCCTGAAGGCGCTGGTCACAGAGGAGCACTTCGCCACGCGCCCGCTGTGGGAACGCCAGAAATATGTCCGGCTCCTCGGCGAAATCGGCGGAGCGGATGTCGCGCCGCTCTTCGAGTCCTGGATTCCGTCGAAGCGATGGCTGTGGCAGGCGAAAGATCTCGAGATGCTCGAGCTCGCGCTGTGCGGCCTCGGATCGACCGGCGAGGCCGGCTTCGAAAGGGTTCGCGTCATCGCGGAGGAACGAGGCAAGCCCGCTGAAGTGGCGAAAAAAGTCCTCGAAAGCATCTCGCACGTCGAGGTGGCAGCGGAGCACCGATGAGCGAAACCCAGAAGATGAACATCGACGATCTCTCGCTGCACGCGGGCGGCGAGGAGATCGGGGCCGCAAAGGGACCAAACGCGGTCATGCACACGTGGTTTCAACTGTTCCGCACCGCGCTGATTCACGCCATCGACAATCAGGCCTTGCAGAAACCGATCAGCGCGATGGTCGAGATGACGGAGACCCTGGTCCCGCGCGAAGGGCGGGTCTCCTTCCAGGCCAAAGACAAATCGTTGTTCGTCAACGGCACCAAGCTTCGGCTGTCGTCGGATGAATACGATCTGGCACGCGAGATTTTCGAATTCTTCGAAGAGCGCGGCATGGGCGGATTTTCGATCGACGGAGGAATGGACGCCGCCGCGGTGCGCGCGCTGCTACATGCTCTCGTCTATACCAATGAACGCGAGTTTGTAAAACTCGAATCGGCGGTCAGGGCGGCCGGCGTTCCGTTTCGGATCAACAAACCGATGGGATCGGGAAACAAAAGCAAAGCTGAAATCACTCTCGAACGCCGGTCGTACACATTCTTCACCTATTCGAAGTTGATCGTGCTCTATCGGACTCTGGTTGCCTCCAAAACGATGCCCACCGCCCAGCGCGCCTTTCTGATGAAGAAGATCGCGCGCACGCTGCAGGCGCTGGTTGACATCTGCCTCGAGGACGATCACACCTTCTTGACCGTCTCAGCGGTCAAGAGCGGCGAAGCGTACGCTGCGCATCACGCCGCCAACGTGGTCATCCTCGCGATCGCACTCGGGGAAAAACTCGGTCTCTCGAAAGTCGAGCTGGCAGACCTCGCCATGGGCGCTGTGTTCCACGATGTCGGCCTTCAGAACTGCCCTGCTGACGTGATGATGAAATCGAATCCGCTGTCTCCCGACGATCGCGCGCTGGTCGAGCAGCATCCCATGCGATCGGTCGAATACCTGCTGCAGCAAAAAACGTTCAACAAAACCGTGCTGTCGCAAATCGTGGTGGCGTTCGAGCATCATCGCTATTGCGACGGCACCGGATATCCGGCCGCCAGTCGTAAGCCCGATATTTTCTCTCGCATCGTCACCATCGCGGATGTCTACGACGCGCTGACGACGCAGCGCCCGTGGCGTAACGCCTTCATGCCCGACGAAGCCCTCGGCATGATGACGCGCGACAAACGATTCGATCCTGCGCTGATGAAAGTCTTCGTCAACACGCTCGGCCTCTATCCCATCGGAACCGTCGTGCGGCTCCACAGCGGAGAAATCGGAGTGGTGATCTACGGAGGCGGCGAGGGGGAGCGCGTCAACCATCCGATCATTACGCTCATCGGCGCCGACGGAAAGGCGTCCGGCACGGTCGATCTTGCCGAGCGGACGCCCGTAGGAGAGTATCGCTGGTCGATCGCCATGACCGAGGATCCGGCAAAGTATGGGCTCCAGCCGTCAGGAATCATCGCGGAGAGCGCCGGGGTGGGCGACTAGGTGGCCGATCGACGCGATCGCCTCGGCGGCATGACCGGCATGCCGACGTCGCAGGCGCCGACGCAGCGCGTCGACCCGACCGTCGTCGCGCCGCGCGTGCATCGTCGCCAGGCGCTCCTGTACGCTCCCCTCCCCACCGCCCCCGCCCCGTACATCACGCTGCTGGAGGCGGACGGATTCGACGTGCTGGTGGCCAACAGCCCTGAAAGCGCGGCGATTCTGCTGGGCAATGCGTCGCCCGTCTTCATCATCGCAATCGTACCCATTCTTGGTGATGATTTACGTGATCTTTTTCGTAAACATTCCCCCAACGCTGAAATCCGCGTTCTGCCGGGCCTGATGGCGGTGCTCGAAGATTCGATCGTTCGACCTCGCGACGCGGTCGAATTCGCGATTCGCTCGATCGCTTCGACTGCCGGCGTACTCGCGGCGATGCGGGAGACGCCGCGCGAGCGCACCGCACGCATCCTCCAATTGACGGAGAAATCGGCGGCGGCGCTGCGATTCACATCTTCCGACGTCGCGGCGGCGCGCGTCATCGCATCGCTCTACGACATTCCGCAAGCACTCCAGGGTGGGGCGCTGCCGACCGCAGCGGCAACAGCGAAGGACGAGCGCGACGCTCACCGCGCACTTCTCGCGGAATTCATCGCAGGGCTCGCGCCGCCATTTCCGATCGTCATCAATCCTCCGCCCGGCGATCCGTCACAGCGAGCGCCGACACCACTCGAGATCGTGGAAGCCGCAGGTGCTTTTGCGGTGATGGCGGAAGCGCGCGTTCCGCAGGCGGAGCTGGCACTGCGAAAGCTCGCGGTTGTGGGCGACATCCATCCCATCGCCGCCGAGGCAGTGATCAGCGCCGCCGGCCGGGCGACGGCAAATCGCGGTCGTATTCTGGTGGTCGATGGTGATGCCGGCGCGCGCAACCTTCTGGCCTTGCGCCTCGCCAACGAGGGCTACGGCACCGACGTCGCGACCGATGGACGGGCGGCGCTGGAGAGCATCCGACGCGAGCCGCCTTCGCTGATCATTTCGGAGACGGTGCTGGCCGGGATGGACGGCTTCTCGCTGCTCGACACGCTGAAACGCGAAGGAAAAAAGATCCCGTTCGTCTTTCTCTCGGCGCGCAACGACGCCGTCTCGATGAACAAAGGTCTGCTCCTCGGTGCCGCCGATTTTCTCCCCAAGCCGATCAACACCGAGGTGCTGCTGACGAAGCTGCAGAAGCTGACCGGGCAGGCCTTCGCGGCTGCCGACGCATCGGCGCGACTCACCCTCTCGGATGTCACGCGCGGCGGCGGCGATCAGCCCACCGTCACGTACAGTGAGCTCGCTCCCGGCATCTCGATCAGCAATCGCTTCCGGCTGGTGGCCGATCTCGGCGAGGGCGGAATGGGGAAGGTCTTCAAGGCGCGTGACGAGCGGCTGGAAGAAGACGTGGTCATCAAAGTGATGAAGGAGTCACTGACCGGCGATCCGAAGACACTCGAACATTTCAAGCGCGAGATCCGGCTGGCGCGCAAGATCTCGCATCCGGCGGTCGTCCGCATCTTCGACTTTTTTGAAGTGGGCACGCTGAAATTCGTAACCATGGAGTTTCTGAAAGGCACCGATCTCGCCGGAGAGCTCGTCAAACGCGGCCCGTTTCCGATCGGAGTCACGCTGCGCATGGCCGCCGAATTCTTCGAAGGCCTGGCGGCCGCGCACGACCTGAACGTCGTGCACCGCGACATCAAGCCGCACAACGTTTTTCTGCTCGCCGACGGCCGTGTGAAGATTCTCGATTTCGGAATCGCGCAAGGTCTCGATCCGGAGCGGCCCGATCACACCATGACGCAGTCGATCATCGGAACGCCCGACTACATGAGCCCCGAGCAGCTCCTCGGGCAAAAACTCGACGCCCGAACCGACCTCTACTCGGCCGGCACGATGTTGTACGAATTGCTCACCGGATCGATGCCTTTCGAAGGCGACGACATGACCACGCGGATTACCGCGCGGCTCAATCGCGATCCCGACCCTCCCTCCCGGCGCCTTCCGAAGATCCCGAGCGAGGTCGATCAGTTCATTCTGCGTCTCATCGCACGGCATCGCGATCAGCGATGGGCCGACGCTCGCAGCGCAGCCGCCGAAGCGAGAAATCTGATGCGCGTCGTGCGCTAGAACCGAGCGTTCACCATCCTTCGATAGAATCCCGCGAATGCTGACACTATTGGCGGCCGTGATTCTCACCAGTGGAAAAATTTGGACCGGCGACGCCAGGCAGCCGTGGGCCGAGGCGGTCAAGATCGAGGGCAACCGGATCGTGGCCGTAGGCAAGAGCCGCGAAATCGGGAGGAACGGATCGATCATCGATGTGAAGGGCCGGCTCGTCGTTCCCGGCTTCATCGACGATCACACCCATTTCATCGAGGGCGGCTTCGAGCTGTCGCGCGTGCAACTTCGCGACGCCGCGACGCCGCAGGAATTCGCGCGGCGCATCGGCGAATACGCCAGGCGCGCCGGCTCCGGCAAATGGATCGTCGGCGGCGAGTGGGATCACACGATCTGGAATCCGCCCGCCCTCCCGACCCGTCAGTTGATCGACGCGCTAACGCCGCAGAATCCAGTCTTTGTCTCGCGGCTCGACGGACACATGGGGCTCGCCAATTCGCTGGCGCTCAAGATGGCGAACGTCACACGCGACACGCCCGATCCGGCCGGCGGGACGATCGTACGCGACGCGAACGGCGAACCGACCGGCATTCTCAAGGACGCCGCGCAATCGTTTGTCGACGCCGTGATCCCATCCGCGCCGACTGACGAACGCGTCGCGGCAGCGAAGGCGGCCCTGGCAGAAGCGGCGCGTTTGGGCGTCACCGCGTTCGTCGACATGTCGAGCGGTGAGGCCTACGAAGATTTCCGCGCGTATCAGCGATTGGAAAAAAGCGGGGATCTGACCGCACGGGTCTATCTCTTTACCCCAATTTTGGAATACAAGCGTTTGGTCGCGGCGTCGGTTGAGAAAGCATTCGGCGGCGACCGGCTCCGCATCGGCGGACTCAAGGGCTTCGCCGACGGGTCCCTCGGATCCTCAACCGCAGCGATGTTCGAGCCTTTCAGCGACGACCCGAAAAATCGCGGGCTGACCATGGCCGCCATGACCGACGGCCGCATGAAAGGCGCTGTCAGCGATGCCGACGCGCACAACCTGCAGGTCGCGATTCATGCCATCGGCGATCGCGCAAACGACGAAGTCCTCGAGATCTACGAATCGATCGGGAATGAACGCGAGCGGCGCTTTCGCATCGAGCACGCGCAGCATCTGAGTCCCGACCTCATCAAACGCTTCGCTGCCGATCGCGTGATCGCATCGATGCAGCCGTATCACGCCATCGATGACGGGCGGTGGGCAGAGGCGAAGATCGGGCACGAGCGCGCCCGATGGACGTACGCGTTTCGCACGCTGATCGACGCCGGCGCAACGCTGACGTTTGGCTCCGACTGGACCGTCGCGCCGCTGAATCCGATCTTAGGCGTTTACGCCGCAGTGACGCGGCGGACGCTGGACGGAAAAAATCCGAACGGTTGGATTCCCGAGCAGAAAATCACTGTCGAGGAAGCGCTGCGCTGCTACACGGTGAACAACGCCTACGCCATGTTCCGCGAGAACGAGATCGGAAAGATCGCACCGGGGATGTTCGCCGACATGGCGATCCTGTCCGATGATCTATTTACGATCGCGCCCGAGAAAATCGAGAAGGTCAGGGTCGACATCACGATTTTTGACGGTCGGGTAATTTACGAACGAGGAGCGTCGCAGGGTGCAGCGATCCGAAAGTAAGAATTGTCCAGAACGTCGATACGGCCGGTGAACTGATCCGTCGCACGTCGCAGCCGTTATCTGTGAACACCGCCCCATACTGGCGGAAATGGCGTATGTCATCGATGACCGCCAGTCGGCCCGGCTTTAACACTCGCGTGATCTCGCGAATCGCAGAGGCGCGATCGTCCGCCGCGTAGAGATTGTGGATCGCGGCCCGGGAGATGATCACGTCGAATGTTGCGTCGGGGAAGGGCATCTTTCGCATGTCGGCGGTCTTCACGGTGACGCGGTCCTCCACCCCCTCGCGTTTCGCGTTCTCGATGGTTGCCTCCAGCTTGTTGCCCGACAGGTCTTCGGTCTGCCAGATATCGATGCCGGTTGCCTTGCCGGTCGTCAGCCGCCTGGCCGCGCCGATGAGAAGCAGGCCACGCCCGCATCCCACATCGAGGACCTGTTCGTCGCCGCGCCACGAAAGATTCGACAGCAATTTCTCGCGCTCGCGCACCTTGCCGTACCTGCTGCTCCACCACATCCAGAATCCGGTCGCGATCAATCCGACCGCCATCCACAAGAAGCCGATGATGCCGAATCGAAGCGGCCCGACGCGGCCGGACCAGATGCCGGTGATGCCGAGCAGAAAAAGGACGAGCGCCAGCGCGCCGCCAACCAGCAGGTTTCGGATGACGTAGGGCGCGTCGATGCCGTAGTCAGCCGACGATGACGTCGAGCTCATTCAGAATCTCAGTGATCGAGTGAAAACGAAGCGAGGCCGGGTCGGCGATCAATGCGTCGAGCGCCGGCGTCGAGAAACCAGCGGTCGCGAGCTGCTGCCGCAGCGGCATTGCCTCGCGCTGCAGCTCCTGCGGCGCATGCGGCAGCTCCACGGCAGGTGATCCCTCCCGGTAGGTCTGTTTCTCGATCGCGGCCCGCCGCGTTTTGAGTTTCGTCTGAAACGAACGGATGGCGTTGGTGACCGTCGCAGGCAGCGCCGTGGCTTCCTTCAAGCGCTCGACGTCGTCCTGCAGCATCGTGACAATCGGCGCGATGCGGTCGGCATCGGCGGCACTCAACTCTCGGATCACGCCTGCCAGATCGTTGAGAGCGAATTCGATGTCGTTGACCGTGGCCGCGCTCGTGCCCTGTTTTGCAGCCTCGACGGCATTCGAAAGCAGACTGATCATGAGCTGCATCTGCGACGCATACATGGCGTCGACATCGGCCGCGGCAGCCTTGAGCTGAAAGAGCGCGGCGTCGATCAGCGCCAGCGCATCGCTCATCGGTTCATCTGTTTTATGAATCCGCTGAGAATATCGATCGGGATCGGGAACACGATGGTGGTGTTTTTTTCGACCCCGATTTCCGTCAGAGTCTGCAGATAGCGGAGCTGCAGCGCAGCTGCTTCGGAGCCGAGAATCTTCGCCGCGTCGGCCAGACGCTGCGACGCCGCGAATTCACCTTCAGCGTGAATCAATTTGGCGCGCTTCTCGCGCTCGGCCTCGGCCTGCTTGGCCATGGCGCGCAGCATTGATTCCGGCAGATCGACCTGCTTGACCTCGACGTTGACGACCTTCACGCCCCACGGCTCGGTGTGCTGATCGAGGATGCTCTGCACCCGCGTGTTGAGGGTGTCGCGATGGGCCAGCAGCCCGTCCAGCTCCACCTCGCCGAGCACCGATCGCAGCGTCGTCTGCGCGAACTGGGAAGTCTGATATCGGTAGTCAAAGACCTCGACCACCGCATTCCGCGGCTCCATCACCTTGAGAAAGACGACCGCGTTGACCTTCAACGTGACGTTGTCGCGCGTGATGATGTCCTGCGGCGGCACTTCGAACGCTTCCTGTCGCAGAGAGACTCGAACCATCCGGTCGATCGGGGCGAAGACGAGAAAGATTCCCGGACCCTTGGCCGTAGGCAACAGACGCCCGAGGCGGAAGATGACGCCCCGCTCGTATTCGGGCAGGATCTTGATCGAGCTGAGAAGGTAAATGGCGAGAAAGATGATGATGACCAGTAAGCCGACGTTCATTCGAAGCCCCCTCGAATTCGGGCGGCCGGATTGTATCCCCTCACCCGGTCCCGCTCTGCGGGACCACCCTAGTCAGGGCCGGGGTGAGGGGTCACTCCATCGGATCCACAATCAGCTGCAAACCATCCACGCCGCTGACCCGCACCCGCGCGCCCTGCGCGACCGAGGTCTTCGCGACCGCGTTCCACAGCGTGCCGTGCACGAAGACCTTCCCGGACGGCTCGAGCTGCGTTCGCGCGATGCCGATCTCGCCGATCATGCCTTCGCTTCCGGTGGTAACGCGATTTCTTCTCGCCCGCAGCGCGAGCGTCATCAGGAAGATCGTGATCAGCCCGATCGGAACGCTCACCACCATGGCCGTGAACAGATGCACGCGCATTTCGGGGATCGGCCCGTCAACAAGGAACAACGCGCCGAAGATCATGCAGATGATTCCGCCGATGCCGAGAACGCCATGCGTGGCGTATTTCGCTTCCAGGATGAACAGCACGAAGGCGGCGATGAGCAAGGCCAGCGCCGCGTAGCGGGTGGGAAGAAGATTGAGCGCGAAGAGCGACAGCAGGATCGCGATCACGCCGACGACGCCCGGCAGCACCGCCCCGGGATGATTCAGCTCCGCGAAAATCGCGAGAGCGCCGAGGGCGAACAGCAGAAACGCGATGTTGGGATCCATCAGCATCGACAGCAGCCGTTCCTTGACCGACATGTCGTAGTCGCGAATCGCCTGACCGGCAACGTGCAGGGTGAGAGTCGATCCGTCATAGCGGCGGACGTGACGCCCTTCCACTGCTTTCAGGAGCGAGGGAAGGTTCGGAGCGATGACGTCGATCAGCTTTTGCTGCAGCGCCTCATCTTCCGTGAATGATTTCGATTCGCGAACCGCGCTTTCCGCCACGGCCACATTGCGGCCACGGCGTGTGGCGATGCTACGCATGAACGCTGCGGCATCATTCTCCATCTTCGCCTTCATCACGTCGTCGACCTTTTCGCCGAAAATGACGGGATGCGCGGCGCCGGTGTTGGTGCCGGGCGCCATGGCGGAGATGTCCGCCGCTTCAAGAAGAAAAAACCCTGCCGATGCGGCGCGGCTTCCGGCCGGCGAGACGTAGACGATCACCGGAACGCGCGACGTCATCATTTTCTCGACGATCGAGCGCGTCGAGTCGATCAAACCGCCGGGCGTGCTCAATTCGATGACGACCGCCGCGTCTTTCGCCTGCGCGGCGCTGGCCAGGCCGCGGCCGATGTATTCATCGCTGATCGGATGAATCATGTCGTTGAGATGGATGCGCAGAACGGAAGCCTGCGCAGCGAGCGGAAGGCAGAGAAGTACGACCACGGGCAGAGTGCGTTTCATCGGAACCCCACTTCTAGAAACGAGTCTACCGCGGCCGCTAATCCGCGGCGGTGACACAGCTCGCTACGATCTCGACCAGCAAACCGAGTTCGATCGGCTTTCGGACGACGGCCCGGGCGAGATGGTCCGGCGCCATCTCTTCGGACGCCAGGATGAGCAACCGGCGGCCGCCATCGGCGCAGCGGCTGACCCGGCCAACGTCAACGCCAGGAAGCCTCCCATCGAGAAGGATAGCCTCGTAAGTATTGGCATTCAGATGAGCTTCGGCCTCTTCCACCGTCCCAGCGGTATCCACGATGTAGCCCTCCCGATTGAGGATGTGGGAAATGAGAGCGAGGACGATGGCGTCGCTCTCCGCGACTAAAACTCTGGGGCGCGGTATGGCCGGGTACCTCCACTTCATGCGTTTCGGGGACGAAAGTGGAACGAGCCGGCCGGGAGCGTTATTTCAAATAACTTCTGCCTGCTCGATCAGGCTACCAGAGTGATCGTCGTCGAGCGAGTGTCCGCACAGCTCACAGAGGAGCTCGTCATCCTCGAGCTTGGCACAGACGAAGTGGCAGGAGCAGAGCGCGCAGATGATGTGGAAGAGTTGTTCGGGCATGTCAATCCGGGATCGGAATCCCCTCGAATTCGGCGGCGATCCGCCGCATCCACAAGGTCAATTGGTGGATTTTGTCGTACGGGATGCGGATGGCGTCGTCGACCTGTTCGAGAACGATCTCGCCGTGGTCATTGGAGTACACCAGGATCTCGGGCTGACTGACGATCACGCGCTCCCTCATAGGGCCTCCTGTGGTCACTCTGGGACGAAGTCGGGACTCGGTTCGTAGTTGAAAAACTTCGTGATGTCGTTGCGAAAGACCAGTTTGAAATCGCCGATGGGGCCGTTGCGCTGCTTGGAAATGATGATTTCGGCGATCCCCTTCTCCTCGGTGTCCTTGTTGTAGACCTCATCGCGATAGATGAAGGCCACCAGATCGGCGTCCTGCTCGATTGAACCCGACTCACGAAGGTCGGCCAGCTGCGGACGATGATCGCCGGTGCGCTGCTCCGGCCGGCGTGACAGCTGTGACAGCGAAATGAGCGGAAGGTTGAGCTCTTTGGCAATCCCTTTCAGTCCTCGTGAGATTTGTGAAATCTCCTGATTTCGCGATTCGACTTTGCCCTTGACGGCCATCAACTGCAGGTAATCCACCATCACCAGGTCGAGGCCGGCCTCCATCTTGAGCCGGCGCGCTTTGGCGCGGAGCTCCATGACGTCGATGCCGGGCGTGTCGTCGACATAGATCTTCGCCTTGGCCAGACGCGTCGATGCTTCGGCGAGTTCGCGCCAGTTTCTTTCACTCAGCATGCCCGCCCGGATCAGGTGATTCGACACGCCGGACGCCGATGAGAGCATGCGAAGTCCGATCTGCTCTTTCGACATTTCCAGCGAGAAAACGCCGACAGAGTACATCCGATGCGAGGGCGCTCGCGCCTGTCCCTCGCGATCGGGGATGGCGATGGCCTCGGCGATGTTCATCATGAAGCTGGTCTTTCCCATCGATGGACGCGCGGCGATGATGATCAGATCCTGGGCCTGGAAACCGGAGGTGAATTCGTCGAAGCGGTCGTAGCCGGTCGGAATGCCGGTGATCAGCTTGCCGGCGTGCTGCAGCGCTTCGATCGCTTCCATGTTTTTGCGGGTGATCCGATCGAGGGCCACGAATCCCTTGTCGATACTTCCTTCGGCGATCCGATAAAGCGATTGTTCGGCGATGTTGAGGACTTCCGCCGGCTCGTTGGGCGCATCGAACGCGGCGCGCATGACGGAGTTACCCATCACGATCAGGCGGCGCAGCATCGATTTTTCCTTGACGATGCGCGCGTAACGCTCGACGTTTGCGATGTCGGGGATGCCGTCGGAGAGCGAGGAGATATACGCGGCACCACCGACCTGTTCGAGCTGCGCCCGTTTGCCGAGCTCATCCTTCAGGGTCAGCGTGTCGATCTCGCGGCTCTGCTCCGCCAGCGCGCGCATGGTGGCGAAAATGGACCGATGCGCGTCCTTGAAAAAATCCTCGGTGTCGATCAGCCCGACCACGCGGTAAAACGCGTTGTTATTGATCAGGATCGATCCGAGTACTGCCCTTTCCGCATCTGGGTTTTGCGGCAGCGGCCGATCCAAAACAGTACCGAGTTGGACCGCAGTCATTGAACGATGGCGCGCATTCTACGTACGGATTTTTCGTCAGCCGCGATACGCACAACCCCTCCACACTTTTTCCGCAGCGACCGCTCGGGGAGTCGTCTCAGAGTAGCAGAACTTTTCCGCAGCGGCGGAAAAACGAAAATTCTTCTTGACACGGCAACGTCATCCTGAGCCTCGCAGACGGCGAAGGATCTCGGCGGCGGTGATCGCATCTCGAGATCCTTCTCCCGCTCCGCGGGATCAGGATGAGGTGAGTCTACGAGGAGTAGGAATGCGGTCTTTCCGTGACATGTTGGTCAGCAGCGTCATGATGCGAAGAATTCTTTCGGTCCTCGCCTTTGTCATTGCGCTTCCCGCGCTCGCGCAGCAGACGGCCGCGCAGAAAAAGATCGTTGCAGTCATCAACGGCGACACGATCACCGCGCAGCAACTCGACGAAATGTACGAACGCATCCCTGTGCAAATGCATCAGCAATACGAAAGCGACGGCGGCAAGGCGGCGTTCCTGAACAACTACATTGGAACGCGCCTTCTCGTACAGCACGCACTCAAGGCGGGATTCGACAAACGGCCCTCGGTGCAGGCGGAAATCGAAACGGCAAAGGAGACCACGATTTTCAACCGGTACGTCAACGACGTCCTGGCCGCAGGCATCGTGACCGACGCCATGTTGCGCCAGTTCTACGACGAACATCCGGACCAATTTGCGGATCCGGAGAAAGTTCACGTTCGTCACATCGTCATCACCGCCGGAGAAGCCGGCCCCCACGCGAAGTCGAAAGAGCGCGCGCGCGAAATCATCACCGGCGTCGCCACGCAGCTTCATGGACTGAATGCTTCCAGCCGCGCAGTAAGCGATCCGACGGCAGCCGCGCAGCTACGCATCAGCCAGTTCGCCCAATTAGCGCGGCAATATTCGGAAGATGCCGCCGCCCAATCCGGCGGCGACCTGGGATGGCTCGCGAAGGGACAGCTCGATCCCGATTTCGAAGCTGCCGCCTGGGGGATACCGCCCGGCATTGTGAGCGGAATCATCGAGACGAAATTCGGATATCACCTGATCCTTGTCGAAGGAAAGCAGCCGGCCGGAAGGGAGACCTTCGAGCACGCGCGTCCGACTATTCGCGGGTATCTCATGAACCAGCATGCCTCCGACGTGATGACAAAGGTAACCCGGCTGACCGACGAGCTGCGCGCGAACAGCAAAGTCGCGGTCTACCCGGAAAATATTAAGTAGGGACGCGCAGCGTGGGCCCTACGACGCCGCGGTCGCGGCGCGTTTCGCGCCGTGCGCCGCCTCCCACTCGTCGGCTTCCAGCGAGAAGAGCGTGATGCGCGCTTTTTTGTACTCCTTGGTCGGATAGAGCGCCTGCCGTTCGCGAATGCCGCTATCGGCCGCCAGGTCGTTGATGATCGACTCGCATTCGTCGACCGAGCGCCCATGAACGATGGTGTAGAGGTTGTAGGGCCAGTCCTCATAAACCGGGCGCAGGTAGCAATGCGAGACTGCGCGATTCTGCGACATGCGTGCCCCGATTTCGTCGACGTGCACCGGCGGAACCACCCACACACCCATCGCGCTGGCAGAGAATCCCGGCTTGCGCGATGGCACAATCGCACCGAAGCGACGGATCTGAGCGCGCTTCTGCAGCGTGCGGGCAGTCGACAACAATTCGTCGGCGGCGACGCTGGAGTTCTTGGCCAGCACATCGAAGGGCCGCGGCTGCAGCGGCAGATCGCGCTGCAGCAGCCGGACGCATTCGACTTCCAGCGGCGTGAGCGGCACGTACTTCGTGTCCCCGGTGCTCTCCTCGTTGTGGATTTCTTCTGTTTTGAAGAGTTTGAGCGTAGGCAGCGGCCGCACCGTGTCGCATTCGGCCTCATCGCCGAGGATCTGGACCGTCTTCTCGAGGCCGAGCTGCGAATTCGGGGATACGGCAATGGTGAACCAAAGGTTGAAATCGTTGTTGCGGCGGTAATTCTGCGTCACGCCGGGGTGAGCGTTGACGGCGGTCGCTGATTGATCGATGCGATCGGTGTCCACTTTTGCCGCCACGAGACAGGATCGATATCCGAGGGCATGGGCATCGAATTGTGCGGAGAGCTGACGCACCACGCCCTCGCGCTTGAGACGCTCGGTGCGCTTGATGACCTCTTTCTCCGACATGTCGATGATCTGGCCGAGGACAGCGAAGGGAGTGGAGATGAGAGGGATTTCACCCTGCAGAGCGCCCAACAGCTCCCGGTCCCGTTGATCAATGTCCTGCATCTGGGTCCCCCCAACACGCCAATTTGTCGGAATCGGATGAGTAGTGAAATTGTATCTGGATCGCCTGGCTGTCACCACTGCAACGGAGTCGGTGCAACTTCTGCTTCATCGGGGACGCGCAATTTCGGGTATTCGCCGGCGGCCAGCGGCTCTTTCGGAGCCGTTTCGAGCCAGTCGCGATGTCCCCGAGCGGCGGCAACGACTGTGGTGCGATCCAGCCCGCAATAGACCAGCGGAAAGGCCTCCAAACGTCCGAGCCCTGCTGCCAATAATCGTGGCGCGCCGCGGTAAGTGCCGCGCTGGATATGGTGGTACGCCGCCGCGATCTGGATGAGGCCCTGCAAGAACTGTTCGAGATCCGATTCGGCCTCCAGCCACAGCGTCTCCCACGACTCGTGAGCCTCCCAGAACTTGCGCGAATTGAAGTTGTGGATGCCCTCCAGGAAATAAGTCTTAAAGTCGGGTTTCGTCATGGTTGCTAGGTTGCTAGGTTGCTCAGCAACTCAGCAACCGAGTAACCGAGCAACCTAATCACCGGCGCGCGTTCCACGCCGCAAGGTCTCGCACATGGCGGCAGTGAAGTCCGAGGTGCTCCCGCGGCCGCCGATGTCGCGCGTACGATGCTCGGGTCCCGAGGCCAGGACTTTGACGATCGCGTTTTGAATGCGTCGCGCAGCATCCATCTCGCCGATGTGCTGCAGCATCAGGACAGCCGATTGCAGCAGCGCGAGCGGATTGGCCTTGTTCTGGCCGGCAATGTCGGGCGCGCTGCCGTGGACGGCCTCGAAGACCGCGCCGTTCTCGCCGATGTTCGCCCCCGCCACCACGCCCAACCCTCCCACCAGCCCCGCCGCCAGGTCGGAGACGATGTCGCCGTAGAGATTTTCCAGCAAAAGGATGTCGAACTGGTTCGGATCGATGACCAGTTGCATGCACAGGTTGTCGACGATCCTGTCGTCGGCTTTGATGTTCGGATATTGCTTCGCCACCTTCCGGAAGCAATCGAGAAAAAGGCCATCGGACATCTTCATGATGTTGGCCTTGTGGACCGCCGTCACCTTCTTGCGGTTGTGCGTGCGGGCGTATTCGAAGGCGAACTTCGCGATGCGGGTGGAGGCGCGCTCGGTGATGATCTTGAGCGACTCGACCACGCCCGGCACGACCTCGTGTTCCAGCCCGCTGTACAAATCCTCGGTGTTCTCGCGCACGACGATGAGGTCGACGTTCTCGAACTTGGTGATGATGTTCGGCATCGACTTCACCGGACGGAGATTGGCGTAGAGGTCGAGCGTTTTTCTGAGCCGGACGTTGATCGATGTGAAGCCGGTGCCGACCGGCGTGGTGACCGGCCCCTTCAGCGCGACTTTGTTCCGAAGAATCGAGTCGAGCACTTCCTGCGGCAGGGGATCGCCGAACCGCGACACCGCCTCGGCACCCACGAAGTAGTTGTCCCAATGCACGTTGACGCCCGCGCACTCGATGATGGCGACCACCGAAGCGGTGACCTCCGGACCGATGCCGTCACCGGGAAGCAGCGTGATTCTGTGCTGAGGCATCGATCATTCCTTCCACCCGCCGCCGTGCCTGGTCAAGGGAAAACTGCAGCGGGAAAATGTGAGTCAGCTCCTCGAACTCCGGCAGCTCGCTCAGGCAGCACTCGACGCTCTCCAGCGTCGGCGGAATGAACTCGAGGTAGTGGATGCGTCCGCGCTCGATGGGCTGGCGCGAAAACGTGCCGATGATCTTGATCGACCGCTGCAGCAGGGTTTCGAAGTACCGCCTGCGCAGGTCGGATGCCGGACAGGCTTCAGCCCGTCCGTAATACTCGAGCAATTCCAGCTCCGTTTCTTCACCGAGGATGCGCGCCACGCCGCGGTCACGAAGGAGCGACGCCATGTCGTAGGTGTCGGGACCCAGGCGCAGATCCTGATAGTCGATGATGAAAAGACTATCATTTACTATGTGTATATTTTGTCCATGATAATCGCGGTGACATAACATGTACGGATGTTGCTGCAGCTTGTCGGTGAGCCTGCGGAAAATCGGAAGGAGTCGCCGGCTCTCGCTCTGGCCCATCAGCTTCTCGACATAGAACTCACCCGTCATCTCGAGCTCTTTGAAGAAGAAGTCCGACGAGAACGGCGGGTTGACGGTGACTTCACCCGCCCTTTGGAACGTCACCAGCGCGTCGATGGCCTCCCGGTAGAGCCGCACGCCGCGCTGGCGGTCGCGATGGAGTAGATCGAACAGAGTCTCATCGCCGACGTCCAATTGCAGGACGGCGGCGTCCGAGTAATGCAGCACTTTCGGGACCCGGGCCTGTTCCAGGATGGCCTGATAGGCGTCCAGGAACTGTTTGAGTTGCGCGCGGACCTCGTGCGGATAGTAGGCCAGCATCTGCGAGGAGCTGTTTGGAAAGCGGATCCGGTAGTAGCGGCGCACCGAGGCGTCGCCGGGCAGCGGCTCGACGGTCCACTGGTCGCCACAGCACTCCCTCAGAAATGCCGCCGCTTCGTCGGGGAGTGCCGCTGCGGTCATTCGTCATCCTGAGCCGCGCAGACGGCGAAGGATCTCGTGAACAGAGATCCTTCCCCCTCGCTTCGCTCGGCGTCAGGATGACGTCTGCGCGTCATTTCGGCGTCGGTCCTTTTTCGTCGTCCTTGGCATCGCGAATCACGACTTTGGTGATCGAGGTCGGCTCGTTGGGCCGGTCATTGGCGCCGCGAGGTGCATTGACGATCTTGTCTGCGACATCCATTCCTTTCGTCACCTGCCCGAACACTGTGTACTGCCGATCGAGGAATGGTGAGTCCTTCACGACGATGAAAAACTGCGACGACGCGCTGTTCGGATCATTGGCGCGAGCCATCGACACGATGCCGCGCTTGTGGCTGACGGTGTTGAACTCCGCCGCGACGTTTTTCCCTGATCCACCCACGCCCCACGAGTTGATGTCGGAGCCTTTCGTATTCGGATCGCCACCCTGAATCATGAATCCGGGGATCACGCGATGGAATTTTGTTCCGTTGTAGAAGCCCTTCTGCGCCAGATCGATGAAATTCTTGACATGGTTGGGGGCGATGTCGGGAAAAAAGCGGATATCGATCTCGCCGGCGGTCGTGTGCAGCTCCGCCACCTTGTCGGTGTTCGCCATCTTTCGACTCTCCTTCTTCGTGGGGGCAGGCTTCTTTGCGGCGAATGTTTCTTGGGCGGGAAGGCCGGCGATGCAGACGATCGTCAGCGCTGTCGAGATGATTCTGATCAAATTGCAGTCCTCCTTCGTAGCTGAGCGCGAATGCTACTACGAGGAGGACTGCAGACTACTTTCAGCGATTGGAAAGGGAAGCGTTCTCGCTCCGAATCGGTTCGGTGGCGCTCCGCTCCGAGCGCTGTGAGGCGTTGATGTTGGCGCCTCCCCGATCGTTGGCACGCTCGTGCATCAAGCTCGGACGCTCGGTGTCGATTGCCGATCCGACGCTGACGTTCTGTGGTGACGTCTGTCGCGAACGTCCGCGACTGTGGCCACCTTCGCGACCGATTGCCGACATGTGAGCGCGATCGCGGCTGACAGCTTCTCCACCCTTCCGGCCGGCGACCCGCGCTTCGTCCGTCGTAAATTCGTGGGCGGTCCCTTTCGCGTGCGCCGCCCTCCCCCCCTTGCTCGCTATCTCACGCTGCTTGGCCGGATCCATTGACGCAAAACCGCGCTTGCTCGTATTTGCCATTCCTCGTCTCCTTGAACTCAAGTTGATACTGCGGTACTGCGACCTCTGCGTGAGGCAGAGAGACTCAGCGGTTCACGAAATGTGCCCGATTGCCATGCAATCTCGTGAGAAGGAGGAAGGAATCTGGCGGAGAGAGAGGGATTCGAACCCTCGGTAGAGCTTTATGACCCTACGGCGGTTTAGCAAACCGCTGGTTTAAGCCACTCACCCATCTCTCCGCTCCAAGGCAGAAGTATGAACGCAGAAGGCAGAAGTAGAACAAATCATTCCGGCGCACGACGATTTTACTTCTGCTTTTTGCCTTCTGCCTTCTGCCTTCTGCCTTATCATTCGATATGCGGCCACCGGAATTGGTCCCCTGGTGGTACATGGTTGCGCCGTCGAAAACGCTCGCGCCCGGCAAAATTCTCCGCTTCGACCTGGGCGACCTTCCAATCGTTCTTTTTCGCGGGCGACAGGACTGCATGATTCGCGCATTGCCCGCGCACTGCCTGCACCAGGGCGTCGATCTGAAGAATGGTGAGGTCATCGGCGACTGCATCCGCTGTCCGCTGCATCATTGGGAATACCGCCATTCGCGCGATTACGTCGTCGCAGAACAGTACGGGATGATCTTTCTCCATCCCGGCGAGTTTCCGCTGCTCCCCATCCCGAATTTTCAGTCCGTCGATTCCGAGACGCTCTGCTTTGAGCCCGGAACAGCAGTCGATCTCGACTGCCCATGGTATGTCCCGGTCGCAAACGCCTTCGACATGACGCACCTCCGTACGGTGCATCGGCGCGAGCTGAAGACGACTCCCGAAACCACGAAACCAAATGCCATGACCTTCGTCACGCGATACGCCACGGGGGTCACCGGCCAAAGCTGGAGCGATCGGGCGATGCGGCTGCTCTCGCGAAACCACATCGAGGTGACCGTCACGTGTGCCGGCGGGACGATGATCATCATCGAGGCCACCGCCGGACGTCAGCGGAGCTACATGATCGTCAGTCTGCGGCCGACGCGCGAGGGCGTCTCGATCCTTCCTCTCTACGCCGTCGCTCGCAGCCGCATCGGATTGCACAAAATCCATGCGCCGCTGGCGAGAATCCTCTTCACGGCATTTCTGCGTCGCGATCTGAAAGCGCTGCGCGGAATCCGTTTTCCCGCAAGCTACGTCGACCCGCACGATCCAACCATCAGCGCCTGCTACCGCCATCTTTGTGAGCTTCCTGCGTACCGGAGGGACGATGAAGAAGTTGTTTCTGACGCTGTTTCTCTTTCTCACCGCGGCCGGCGGCTTCGCGATTGAGGAGCCGAATCACGCCGTCCATCAGGCGCTGCGCCAACTCAAGACCACGATGTCGAAGGCTCTCAACGAGGGCGATGTCGACACCATCGTCGCCAACGTCACTCCCGACATCGTCTTCACCACCATGAACGGAGACGTCTGCCGAGGGCGGGAACAGATCCGGGCGTATTTCGAGAAGATGATGCGCGCGCCCGGTCACATCGTGAAAAGCGTGAACACGTCGTTCGAAGCCGACGCGCTCACCATCCTTTACGGCGACGATACCGGCATCGCGTACGGCAGCTCCAAGGATCACTACGACCTTACCAATGGCCAGAAGTTCGACATCGACGGCCGCTGGAGCTGCACCCTGGTCCGGCAAGGCGATCGCTGGCTGATCGCCAGCTTTCATTACTCCACCAACGTCTTCAACAATCCGATCGATCGCGGGATCAAGCATTTTCTGATGGCAGCCGGGATCGTGGCCGCCGTGGTGAGCCTCATCGTCGGGCTTCTCCTGGGCATGTTCATCCGGCGTAAGAGGACCGCCTGAGCCTGCGGATCCCGGGCACGCTCAACGTCGGCCTCCTGGTCACAGCGGAGTCGATCTGCTGCGCGATGTTGTGGCTGTCATCGCACGGCCGCGCCTGGCAAGTCATCCTGGCGGCATGCGTGTTTTCGATGGTGAACAACACCGTTTTCTCGCTGCTCCACGAGTCGGTGCATCGCATCGCGCATCAGGACAGCCGCCTGAACGAGTTGATCGGAGTCGCGGCGGCGGCCTTCTTTCCGACCAGTCTTTCGATCCAACGCGTGTTTCATCTGGCGCATCACGCGCACAACAGAATTGCCGAGCACTTCGATTACATCGATCCGGCGGATCGTCCGCTGCTCAAGCGGGCGCAGTGGTACGCGATCCTGACCGGTGTCTATTGGATTTTTCTTCCGGTGGGCGCAGTGGCGTACGCCATCTGGCCGTCGCTCTTCACCAAGCCTTGGCTGAGCTCCAGCGCATCGCGGCTGGCGCGGCAGACCGGCGGCGCTTCGATTTTTTCAAACGTCGAAAACGCGCCCAAAAGCAGGATCCGGATGGAAGTGCTGTTCACCGCCGCCTTTCAGGTGCTTCTTTTTTCGATGCTGCATCTTCGGTGGTCCGGCTGGCTCGCTTGTTACGCGGCCTTCGCGATCAATTGGAGCTCGCTGCAGTACGCCGATCACGCTTTTTCGCCGCTCGATGCGCAAACCGGCGCGTGGAATCTGCGCGTGAATCCGATCACGCGACTCTTCTTTCTCAACTACCACCACCACCTCGCCCACCATCAGAATCCTCACGTCCCCTGGCTTCACCTCGGCCGCTTCGTCGGTGGGGACGTTGAGAGGCCGGCCTTCTGGAGAATGTACTTGATGATGTGGCGGGGACCGAGGCCGCTGCCGTGAAGCGAGAGACGATTCCGCTCTTCATATTCTTTTCGGCACTTTTCGGAATCTGTTACAGCGGAGCCTCGTGGCTCGCGACGATCCACGGCACGCTTCCGGCCACATGGCACTTCGCGTTTGAATCGCGCGTGCCGTTCATCCCCGCCGCCGCGATTTTGTATCTGACCATCATCCCCGCGTTGATGCTGGCGCCCCTTCGTTTCCCGAGCCGCGATGCGATCACGCCGATCTTCTTTACGTTGTGCGTGGAGACCATCGTCGCGAGCGTCTTCTTCCTCCTGATGCCGCAGACGACGGCCTTCGTGCGGCCGCCGACGCCCGGATGGATCGGCACCATCTTTCGCTTCGCCGACACGCTCAACCTGCAATCGAATCAATTCCCGTCGCTCCATGTGGCCTTCGCATGCACGGCGGCATGGGCCTACGGATCTCGATCGCGACTCCCGGTGCGACTGCTTCTCGCGGCGTGGTGCCTGGCCGTCAGCGCATCGGCATGGTTGATCTGGGAACACCACCTGCTCGATCTCGCCAGCGGAGCGGCACTGGCCGCCATCTGCCTCCGCTCGATTTACGTTCCGCTGCAAAATCGTGAGAAGCGGCGACTGCTGTGGACCGAGCTGTGGTGCCTCGAGCAGTGCGCTCGCTTCTCAATGCGGCACAGGCGGTACGTGGTCATCTTCGCGGCAATCTGGGGGCCGTCTCTGCTGCATTGGCGCGAGCTCCGCGTCGTTCGCGTCGCTTTCTGCACGGCCCAATGGATTGATGACTTGCTCGACGGCGATCGCAAATCGAAACGCGAACCGCTGGAAGTCGTCGACGAGTTCCTGTCGAGAAACTTCTCCTCGACTGTGTTGTTCGAGGAACTGCGCAGGCTCGACGCCGAAAATGCATTCATCGCGCTGGTCCACGAGATGCGGCGCGATCGCGAGCGCGTTCTCGACTCCGCAAGGTGGACATCCGAAGAGATCGACGAACACCTCCGTCGAACGTTTCATCTGTCGGTGGAGCTGATGTTGATCGTGACCGGATCACGGGCGCGGGCAGAAGATGTCCCGGCCTTGATCGACGCGCTGGCGTGGTGTTCGACCTTTCGCGATCTGGATGAAGATCTGCGAAAGGGCTTGATCAACATTCCGATGGAAGTCAGCGACGTCGATGAATGGTCGCGGCGGCGGCACGCGGAGGCGGACTTGACGTTGCAAGCCTCGTCCGTACAGATCGCACGGCTCGCGGACCGTCGCTCGCGCGAAATCCTCGGCATGTTCCAGAGGTCGATCGAGCGATTCAGCAGGAGCGCGGGCAATCCATATCGACAGACGATTGGGACCTTGATGGATCCCACCCCATGGCCGCGCTGACGATTGCCAGAAAATTCGTACGCGCGCAGAATTGCGCCGGATGTTGCCGATGCGAAACGCACTCATTTTGTTCGTTGCCTTCGTCGCTGCTTCGGCGTTCGCTCAAATCCAGGGCGCGTACAAACTCGAAGCGCGCGGAGAGAGATATTCCATTGCGCTCGACGTCCGTGAGCTCGCGAACGACAAGGCAGAGTGCGACGCCTCGATTACCGATCTCTCGACGCATACCGTCATCTGGCAGCCGCATCTCGCGGGCGACGATTCAAAACTCGTGTCGACGATGGAAAAAAATGGCTTGCGATATGAGCTCACCATCCTGCTGTATGTGGATCTTGCCGACGCCGATTTCCGCGCCGCCGATTTCGTCATCATCGACGGTCAGGGCGCGATGGTCGATTCACTGCGCGTCGGCTGGCGGGGACCTTCGCACGCCTTGGAGATGAATGCCTCCGGCGCGTATGAGGTCGGCCACGACGTAAAGGCGCCGCAAGTCATCAAGCGGGTCGAGCCTGCTTATCCATTAGAGGCGCGGATGAACAGAGTCAAAGGGATCGTGGTTCTCCAGCTCCTCATCGACAAAACCGGCGCAGTGCGACAAGTCGTGGTCAGGAGACAATTCGCTTCTGGCTTGGCCGAAGGGGCCGTCGATGCCGCGAGGCAGTGGCAGTTCGCGCCGGCGACTCTGAACGGAAAGCCGGTCGATGTGGTTCTTAACCTGACGATGAATTTCAAGCTGAACTGATGCTGCATTGGCGGAGGAGGTGGGATTCGAACCCACGGTACCGGTCACCCGGTACGGCGGTTTTCAAGACCGCTGCCTTAAACCACTCGACCACTCCTCCTTGGAAGGCAGAAGGTAGAAAGCAGAAGGCAGAAGTCAATCATTCCTTCTGCCTTCTGCTTTCTGCCTTCTGCTTTCTGCCTTCTGCCTTCAATCGATCGTCACGTCGAGCGTGATCTTGAGCCGCAGCTTGCGGCTGCGCCGGATCTCCGCGATGGTGAGCGTGAGTGGAACCGTCACTTCCTTCACGAGCCCTTCGCTTGCCTTCCCCTCATCCGCGACCGCGATACTCCCGACGTCGGGAAGCGAGCTCATGACCTCATCCGGCAGCGGGATCTCGATCGAAGCCATCTGCGCCATCTGCTTGCTCGACAGAGGCAAGGTCGGATCTTCGTCATCCCACAGCGTTTCGGGGGCAACCGCCTGGGGAGTGGGCGGATTGAGCAGCTGTACCTCGCGATCGAGGGGCTCGGCCCCTTCCAGGCCGTACTTTTTCACCAGATTGGTCAGGACGAGCTGCGTGACGCCGTTGAGCGTCTCTTCCACTCCGACTCCCGTGGTGGCCACCGACTCGAAAAACGGAGCGCCGTGCTTGTTGAGCTCGCGATTGAGCTTGTCGATTGAAAGGGCATTCGGAAGATCGCGCTTGTTGTACTGGATGACGAACGGCACGTCGCGAATCTTCGTTCCCTGCCGCTTGAGGTTGTCTTCCAGGTTCTGAATCGACTCCAGGTTGCCGTCGATCGCCGATTCCTGACTGTCGGCGACGAAGACCACTCCATCGGCCCCCTTGAGCACCAGTTGTCGTGTCGAGTTGTAGTAGACCTGACCTGGAACGGTGTAGAGCTGGAGCTTGGTGCGCATCCCGCGAATTTTTCCGAGGTCGAGGGGGAGGAAGTCGAAGAAGAGGGTGCGGTCGGTCTTGGTCGACAGCGAGAGCATCTTGCTCTTGTGATTGGACGGAAGCGACTCGTAGATGAACTGCAGGTTGGTCGTCTTTCCGCAAAGACCAGGCCCGTAGTAAACGATCTTGGCCGTGATCTCCTTCGTCGCGTAGTTGAAGAGGACCATGGAGCGAATCGAGGTTACCACAGTATGATTTCGCGCCGCGGAGGTCCGAATGTCACGAGGATATGTCCTCTGTTTTGTTGCGATTCTTGTCGCATTTCCAGCATGGGCGGATGCCCCCGGCGTCTACGCCATCACAGGCGGCACAGTCCATCCGGTCAGCGGTCCGGAGATCGCCAACGGCGTCGTGGTCATCCGAGACGGGCTGATCGAGTCGGTGAGCGCGAATGTCGCCATCCCGGCCGATGCCAGCACGATCGATGTCAAGGGAAGCCACGTTTATCCCGGCCTCATCGACGCGCAGACATCGTTGGGATTCCCATCCGCAGCGCCGCCGCGGCGCGGTCGTGGCGCGGCGGCAGCGCGCCCGGCGCAAACCCCGCCGCCGCAGCTCCCCGAAACTTCGCCGGCGTACGTCGCGGCGCGCGAGATCAAACTCAGCGACGATGATGCCGAGTCGAAGCGCGGCACGGGCGTGACGACGATTCTCTCCGCGCCGGCCTTCGGCATCTTCAACGGCCAATCAGTCATCCTGAACCTCGGCGGCGGCGAGACGGCCTCGCTGATCGTGCGCGATCCGGCAGCGCAGCAGATCTCGTTCAATCCGCGGCTGGCATGGACCTTCCCCGACTCGCTCATGGGCGTGGTCGCCTACATCAAGCAGACTTTTTTCGATGCCCAGCAGTCCGCGGCGGCACACGCCATCTACGATCGCAATCCCGCGGGCTATCGACGCCCGGAAGACAACTCATCGCTTCAGGCACTCGGGCCTGCACTTCGCCGTGAAGTGCCGGTCGTTTTCATCGCCGATTCCGAAACGATGATGCGGCGCGCGGAAGCGATCGCGCGCGAGCTCAATGTCCGCTACATCCTGTCCGGCGCGCGTCAGGGCTACCGAATAGCCGACGAGTTGAAATCGGCGAATGTGCCGGTCCTGGTCTCCGTGAAATGGCCGGCACCGCCGACGAACAAGGACGATCGCGAAGAGCAACCGCTGCGCGTGATCCGCGACCGGCAGCTCGCGCCCACGACGCCGTCGGTGCTCGCGAAAAATGGCGTGGCATTCGCGCTGGTCAGCGGCGCCGGAAAAACGAGCGACTTCATTCCCGGCATTCGCAAGGCCATCGATAACGGGCTCTCGGCAGACGACGCATTGCGCGCTGTCACGCTCTCGCCCGCGCGCATCCTGGGTGTCGACCGGCAGTTGGGAACTCTCGAAAAAGGGAAGATCGCGAACGTCGTGGTCACCGACAAGCCGATTTTCGACAAAGACGCGAAAGTGAAGCGCGTTTTCATCGACGGACACGAAGCGAAGCTGCCAAGCGAAGAGGAAAAAGCAAAACGAGCCACCGGCGAGGCCACCTCGCCGCTCGAAGGCACATGGAACCTGGCCGTGCGAACGCCCCAGGGCGATGCCAACATCACGGCCACGTTGCACGTCGAAAACGGCCGCATGACCGGAACATTCTCGGGGGATCGCGGCTCGGGCGACATCCGCAACGGTTCGATTGACGGAGCGACGGTCGAGTTCACGATCTCGGTCCGCGGACGGCCCGACGAAACCGGCGATTGGGTCTTCCACGGCACGCTGCGCGATTCAACAATGGGCGGGACGGTCAGCACGCAGCTCGGGACGATGCCGTTCAGCGGGAGCAAATCGCGATGAAGAAAAAATCGATTCTTGCGTTGATCTGTGTAGGAGCGGCCGCCCTCGGCCGCTCAGCGGCGGGCGAGGCGCCCGCCGCCACACCCTCTGTCGTTCTCATCCGCGACGCCACCATCCTCACCGTCTCGCACGGAAAAATCGAGCACGGCTCGGTCCTGATCCGCGGAACGAAGATCGCCGCGGTGGGACCGAGCGATCAGATCACCGCGCCCGCCGACGCGCAGGTCATCAATGCAACCGGCAAGTTTGTCCTGCCCGGAATCGTCGACACGCACAGCCACACCGCGGTCGAAGGCAGCGTCAACGAAATCTCGCTGCCCAACAGCGGCATGGTCCGCATCCGCGACGTCATCAATCCCGAAGACATCGACGTCTATCGCGAGCTGGCCGGCGGAACGACGACCGCGCTGATCCTGCACGGCTCGGCGAATCCGATCGGCGGTCAGAGCCAGATCGTGAAGTGGCGGTGGGGACGGCCGGCATCGGAGTGGCCCATCGATGATGCTCCGCGGACGATCAAATTCGCGTTAGGCGAGAATCCGAAGAGCTCGAATTTCCGCCCGCCTCCAGGAATCCCGCTGCATTATCCGTCGACGCGCATGGGTGTCGAGGAAGTGATCCGCAAGTCATTCCTCGATGCCAAGGATTACATGGCGAAGTGGGATGAGTATGACGCCCGCAAGAAACGCGGCGAGAATCCCATCCCCCCGCGCCGCGATCTGTTGATGGAGGAGATGTCCGACATTCTGAAAGGAAACGTCGACGTCCACTCGCACTGCTATCGCTCCGACGAAATCCTGATGCTGCTCAACCTGAGCGACGAGCTGGGATTCAAGGTGCGCGAGCTGCAGCACGTGCTGGAGGGCTACAAAGTCGCAAAGGAGATTGCGGCACACGGCGTTGGCGGAGGGACGTTCATCGACTGGTGGGGTTACAAGGCCGAGGCCTATGACGCCATTCCGTACAACGTGACGCTCATGGAGCGCGCGGGCGTGCTGACGTCGGTCAACTCCGATTCGGACGAGCTGGCGCGAAGACTCAATCTCGATGCCGCCAAGGCCATCAAATACGGCGGCCTGACAGAAGAGGAAGCCCTCAAGCTGTGCACGCTGAATCCGGCCACGCAACTCCGTCTCGACAAGCGCCTCGGATCCATCGATGTCGGCAAGGACGCGGATCTGGCAATCTGGACCGGACATCCTTTCTCGACCTACTCGCGCGTCGATACGACCTTCGTCGACGGCCAGGTGATGTTCGATCGCGAGCGCGATCTGCAACTGCGAAAGGATCGCGCGAAAGAAAAAGCGGATCGGCTGAAGAAGGAAGCGGACGAGGAAGCGAAGCAGAAAAAAGAGAAGAAGCCGGAGGCCAGCAATGACTAGTGGGCGCCTCTTCTTTCTCTTTTTCGCGTGCGCGCCCCTGTTCGCACAATCGGTCATCCTCAACAATCCGGGAAAAAAGCCGACCATCGCGATCCGCAACGCGACCATCTATCCGGTGACATCGCCTCCCATCGCGAACGGCACGGTCGTCTTCGCAAACGGCCTGATCACCGCGCTCGGAACCAACGTTGCGATTCCGGCGGGCGCGACGGTGATCGACGGCAGCGGACTCTCGGTTTATCCGGGTCTCATCGATTCAGGCTCGCAGGTCGGCCTGACGGAAGTCAGCTCGGTCGCCGGTACGAACGACGTGGCGGAGCTGGGCGACCTCAATCCCAACGCGCGCGCTGAGATCGCAGTCAACCCGCATAGCAATCTGATCCCGGTCACGCGCGTCAACGGAATCACTACCGTGGTGGTCGAGCCCGATGGCGGCGTGATCTCGGGGCAGTCGGCGCTGATCCAGCTCTCCGGCTGGACGCCGAAAGAGATGGTGCTGAAGGCGCCGCTCGCGATGCACATTCACTTCCCTCGCCTGCGCACCGCGGCCTTCGACGAGCAGCCGCAGGACGAGGAGGCCGAGAAAGAGGCCAAGAAGAATTACACCAGCCAGATCGACAAGATTCGCGACCTTCTGCGCGATGCGCAGGCCTACGCCAAGGCTTCCACGGCGCGAACGAAAGATTCGAGCGTCCGCCGATTTGATCGCGACGTGCTGCTGGAAGCGCTCGTGCCGGCGATCGAAGGGCGCGAGCCCGTGGTCATGCACGCGAACCGCGTCCGCGACATCAAGGCCGCCATCAAATTCGCCGACGAGTTCAAGCTGAAGGTGATCCTCTCCGATGCCGACGACGTCGCGCAGGTCATCCCCGATCTGAAGTCGCGCAACATCCCGGTGATCCTCGGTCCGATCCTGGCGTTGCCGCCTCGCGAAGACGATCCGTACGATCTCATCTTCGCCAATGCCAAATTGTTATACGATAATGGTATACGGTTTTCGATCCAGTCCTCGGATGCCCACAACGCGCGCAATCTGCCCTATCACGCCGCGATGTGCGCCGCTTTCGGCTTGCCCAAAGACGTCGCGCTGAAGTCGATCACGATCTTCCCGGCCGAGATCTTCGGCGTGGCCGATCGCGTCGGCTCGCTGGAAGTGGGCAAAATCGCAAACGTGATCGCCACCGACGGCGATCCGCTCGAGATCGTCACGAACGTCAAGCGCCTCTTCATCGGAGGGGAAGACATTCCGCTCGATACGTATCAGACGCTGCTTTACGAGAAGTTCAAGAAGCGGCCCTGACGGGCCGACAACCGGTATAGAATCGCCCTAGCTCTTTAACAACCAGTCTGAATCGGTGAACGGGAAGCCGGTGCAATACCGGCGCGGCCCCCGCCACTGTGACCGGCGACGACTCACGCTGCGCTCGTAGCGCCCACTGTCCCGCAAAGCGGGACGGGAAGGGAGGCGTGAGGAGGACGACCCGGAAGCCAGGAGACCGGCCGTTTCGGACGCAACCTTTCACAACTTCGGAGGGAAGTCGTCGTGAATCTCCTGGCCATTCTTCTTTTCCTCGCCACCCAACAACAGCTAAGCCAAACCATCATCGTGACAGCGTCCGATTTGCCGGAGACCGTCGAGTCGACGCCGGCGACCGTCACTGTCATCACCAGGAAGGACATCGACGAGCGCGCCGCCCGCGACGTCGCCGACGTTCTGCGCGAAGTCCCGGGACTGAGCGTCAGCCGCACCGGCTCACTCGGAAAGACCACCTCGGTCTTCATTCGCGGTGCGAGCTCCAAGCAGACCCTTGTCCTCTGGAACGGCGTCGAGATCAACGATCCCTATTTTTCGGGCTACAACTGGGGACAGTTCTCGACCGTGGGCGTGCAGCGCATCGAAGTGGCTCGGGGTCCGTTTTCGTCGCTGTATGGAGCGGACGCGGTCGGCGGCGTGGTGAACATCATCACGTCCGGCGGAGGCGATCACGCCGAAGCCGATTTCGCCGCCGGCAGCCGTGGATTGTTCAATGGCGTAGTGTCGGTGGGTCAAACCGCCGGCGCTGCGACGTTCAATTTGGCCGCCGAGCATCGGCAGGACGACGGTTTCGCTCGGAACGACAACGACCGGCAAAACTCGTTTCTGGGCGGAGTGACATTCGCGCCTAACCGAGCTTTTTCCATCGGTCTGACCGGGCGCATGGCCGACTACGATCTGGGCGTCCCGCGCAATACGAATGATTTCGCGACTGCTTACGTCGCAACGCCCCACCATCGCGAGAACGGCAAAGAGTGGCAGCTTGCTCTTCCACTGAGCGCGGAGCTGGGGGCGATTCACACCGACTTGCGCCTTTCGCAGGGCCATCGCGATGACCACAACGAGGATCCCGACGCCAAGTCGTTCGGATCGACGATCTCCACGCGACGCACCGCACATCTGAGCGCCCGCCGCGCCACCGCCATCGGAACGATCGTGGCAGGAGCGGAAGCTGAAAAAAGCGAGGCCGAGAACAGCGACAGCTTCGGCCTCGACATCACCAAGCGCCATCGCTCGAGCAACGCGCTGTTCGTCGAAGACCGACTCTCGCGCGGCGCCTTCGAACTGTCGGCCGGGGCGCGTTACGACCACTACGACTCGTTCGGCAGCCAGACCTCACCGCGCATTGGAGTCGCGTGGACACGCGCCGGGCACAAGCTGCACGCGGCATACGGACAGGCGTTTCGCGCTCCGCAGATCGGCGAGCTCTATCTGCCGTTTTTCGGGAATCCGGACCTTCACCCCGAGCACAGTCGGAGCGGAGAGGTTGGATATGACCGCTTTTTCGGCGCGGACGCGAGCCTGTCGGTTACGGCGTTTCGCAGCACTTTCCGCGACCTGATCATCTACGACCTGGCTGCGAACCGCTTCGCGAATGTCGGTCACGCGCGATCGAGCGGCCTGGAAATCGCGGCCAATCACCGTCGCGGACCCTGGAGCGCCGCACTGAATTACACCTATTTGCGCGCGACCGAACAGCCGTCGGGAAGACAATTGGTCCGCCGTCCGAGGCACTCGGGATCTCTGGCCATCGGATATGAGCATGCTGCCGCGACCGCGCAGGTCGTCGTTTCGCGAGTGGGCAGCAGACCTGACGTCAACGATCTATTTCCCTTCGGAACGGTCACCAACTCGGCATACACGCTAGCCGATCTGACGCTCCGATGGAACCTGGCGGCATTCGCGCCCTACGCAAAAATCGAGAACCTCACCAATACGCGCTATCAGGAAGTGTTCGGCTTTCCGTCGCCGACACGGCGCGCTCTCATCGGCGTCCGCTACTCGCTTTCGCGCTGAAGGAGCCCAAGACCATGAAAACGATCCTCACTCCTCGATTTTTTCTAGCTTTCGTTCTGGTCGTCGCGGGTGTGGTGTTGCGCGTACTGCCACACCCGTGGAACTTTGCGCCGATCGGCGCGATCGCGCTGTTCGGCGGCGCGCGATTCGAGCGGCGGTCTCTTGGCGTCGCGATTCCAATGATCACGATGCTCATCGGCGATGCCTTCATCGGATTTCATTCGCTGATGCCGGTGATCTACGCGACATACGCGCTGATCACCGTGATCGGAATGCTGCTGCGCGATCGACGCCCATCGATAGCCGCCATCGGCAGCTGCTCGCTGCTGGCCTCGACGATCTTCTACATCACCACGAACTTCGCGGTGTGGGCCATGGGAACGACCTACGCCAAGACCGCCGCGGGACTGGCCGCCTGCTACATCGCCGCGATTCCATACTTCGGCAACACGCTGGCCTCCGATGCGATCTACAGCGCGATTTTCTTCGGGACGTTCGCATTGGTGGAAAGCTATGACCCGCATCGTTTCGCTACTTCCGAGCGCCACTGAAATCGTTTGCGCCCTCGGCTTCGAGGACGCGCTGGTCGGCAGATCGCACGAGTGCGACTTCCCGGTCGGCGTGCAGCTTCTGCCGGTGTGCACGGAGCCGAAGGTCGGCGGTCGCGACAGTCGCGCGATCCACGCCAGCGTCTCAGCGATCCTGCAGCAGGACATCAGCGTCTACCGCGTCGATGCCGAGCTGCTCCGCCGCCTGAAGCCGACGCATGTCGTCACGCAGATCCAATGTGACGTTTGCGCGGTGAGCTTGCGCGATGTCGAAGCGGCGATCGCAGAGTGGACTGGCATCGCGCCAAAGCTCATCCCGCTCAATCCACAGTCGCTGGAAGATGTCTTTGATGACATCCGCCGCACCGGTGCCGCCCTGGGAGCGAACGGCGATTCTCTCGTCGACGCCATGCGATCGAAGATGCATGCGATCGCATCCTGCGCACCTTCGCCAAGAATCCGAGTCGTCATCATCGAGTGGATCGAGCCTTTGATGGCTGGCGGCAACTGGATGCCGAGGCTGGTGTCGATGGCCGGTGGTGTCGATGTGCTGGGAGAGGACGGACAGCCCTCGGCATGGATCACGTGGGACGATCTGGTGCGCGCCGATCCGGACATGATCGTGGTGGCGCCGTGTGGATTTCGCATCGAAGATTCGGAGCGCGACTTCCATCTGCTCACCGCGCATCGGGAGTGGCATTCACTGCGCGCCGTCCGCGAAGAGCGCGTCTTCATCGTCGACGGCAATCAGTTCTTCAATCGGCCGGGGCCTCGACTCGTCGAATCGCTGGAAATTCTGGCAGGACTGATCAGGCGATGCGCCGGCTGAAGACTCTTCTTTCCTGGAGCAGTGGAAAGGACTCCGCCTGGTCGCTGCATCAGCTTCGCTCCGATGAGCGATACGAAGTTGTCGGGCTCGTGACCACCATCAACGTCGCGGCGGACCGGGTCGCGATGCATGCAGTCCGCACCGAGCTGCTCCGAGCGCAAGCCAATGCGGCCGGACTCCCGCTGTGGGAGCTGCCAATTCCGAGTCCGTGCTCGAACGCGCAATACGAATGCGTCATGCAGGCAGCCATCGGGCGAGCCGAAGCCGAAGGCGTCGAGTGCTTCGCGTTCGGCGATCTCTTCCTCGAAGACATTCGTGCCTATCGCGAAAAGCAATTGGCGACCACGAAGCTCCGGCCCGTGTTCCCGCTGTGGGGCCGCGACACACTCGAGCTCGCGCGCGAAATGATTGCGGGAGGTCTACGAGCGCGGCTCACCTGTGTCGATCCCCGATTGCTACCGCCATCATTTGCCGGACGCGAATTCGATGCTGATCTGCTCAGCGATCTTCCGCCCAATGTCGATCCGTGCGGCGAGCGCGGCGAATTTCATACCTTCGCCTACTGCGGCCCGATGTTCGCGTCGCCACTGCGCATCGCGGGCGGGGTGGTGGTGGAGCGCGACGGCTTCGTTTTCGCCGACCTTCTGCCGGCCTGACCGCGCGGTACGGGTCATGCTTCCAATTGAAGTATGGCTGAAACCACCAGCGACTTTCTCGTCAAACGCCTCGGCGAGTGGGGTGTGCGCCGCGTGTACGGCTATCCGGGCGACGGCATCAGCGGGATCATGGGCGCGCTGGAGCGCGCGGAGGGAAAGATCGATTTCATTCAGGTACGGCATGAAGAGATGGCGGCCTTCATGGCCTGCGCGCACGCGAAGTTCACCGGCGAGCCCGGTGTGTGCCTGGCCACTTCAGGACCCGGCGCGATCCATCTTCTCAACGGACTGTACGACGCGAAGCTTGATCATCAACCGGTCGTTGCGATCGTCGGGCAATCATCGCGACTTGCGATGGGCGGCTCGTACCAGCAGGAAGTCGATCTGCAAAATCTCTTTAAGGACGTGGCGTCGGAATTCGTGCACACGGCGATGGTGCCCGGGCAGATCAAGCATCTGATCGATCGTGCATTCCGCATCGCTCTCGCCGAGCGCACGGTCACGTGCATCATCATTCCGCACGATCTTCAGGACGAGCCTTTCAAGCCACCTCCACACAAGCATTCGACTGTCCACTCCGGAGTCGGCTATACATCGCCGCGCGTCGTTCCGCATCAGGATGATCTTGGACGCGCCGCGGAAGTTCTCAACGCCGGCAAGCGCGTGGCGATGCTGGTCGGGCAGGGTGCGATGCATGCCACCGACGAGATCATCGAGGTCGCCGATCTCCTCGGCGCCGGTGTCGCAAAAGCACTCCTCGGCAAAGCTGCTGTTCCCGACGAACTGCCCTTTGTCACCGGCTCGATCGGACTTCTCGGAACGAAACCGAGCTGGGTCCTGATGGACGAATGCGACACGCTCCTCATGGTCGGCTCCAGCTTCCCGTATCCGGAGTTTCTGCCCGAGGAGGGAAAAGCGCGCGGGGTGCAGATCGACATCGACGGACGCATGCTCTCGATCCGCTATCCGATGGAAATCAACCTGGTCGGCGATAGCAAAGAGACGCTGCGTGCGCTCGCGCCGATGTTGCAGCGCAAGACCGACCGGTCGTGGCGCGAAAAAATCGAACACGAGATCGGCGAGTGGTGGAAGCTGATGGAAGCGCGCGCGATGACGAGCGCCGATCCGATCAATCCCCAGCGCGTTTTCTGGGAATTGTCGCCCAAGCTTCCGGCGAACTGCATCGTGGCCGCCGATTCGGGATCGACGGCCAGCTGGTATGCGCGCGATCTCAAATTCCGGCGCGGGATGATGGGATCACTTTCAGGAAATCTCGCGACGATGGGACCGGGTGTGCCGTATGTGATCGCCGCGAAATTTGCATTCCCCGATCGCGTCGCAATCGCGTGCGTCGGCGACGGCGCATTCCAGATGAACGGAATGAATGAGATGCTCACCGTCGCGAAATATTGGCGCGAGTGGGCCGATCCGCGGCTGATCGTGTGCGTGCTCAAGAATCGCGATCTGAACATGGTCACGTGGGAACAGCGCGTCATGGAGGGTGATCCGAAGTTCGACGCCTCGCAGGTTCTTCCCGATTTTCAGTATGCCGAATTCGCGCAGTCGCTGGGATTGCTCGGGGTGCGCGTCGAAAAACCAGACCGCATCGCCGCGGCATGGGACGCGGCGCTGAAAGCGGAGCGGCCCTCCATCCTCGAATTTCACACCGATCCCGAAGTGCCGCCGCTGCCGCCCCACATCACGGCCGAGCAGGCGCGGAAGTTCGTGAAGTCGCTTCTGCACGATCCGGCGCGCAGCCACATTCTCAAACAGTCGATGAAGGAGCTGCTCGATTCGGTCAAGGTCTAAGATGTCATCCCGATGGACCGATTCGTCTATCGCGACCGGATCCAGGAACTCAACGTCGACGCCGCCGCGCTGGCCGCGGCGCTGCAGCGCGAGATTGGGGGCGAAGTTCGATTCGATAACGGCTCGCGTGCGATGTACGCCACCGATGCATCGAACTACCGCCAGGTCCCCATCGGCGTCGTCCTTCCCCGGACTGCCGATGATGTCATCGCGACCGTGGCACTGGCTCGAAAATTCGGCGCGCCGATACTGGCCCGCGGCGGTGGAACGTCGCTGGCCGGACAGTGTTGCAACGTGGCGGTGGTCATGGACTTTTCAAAGTACATGCACAACATCGTCGAGCTCAACGCGCGCGAAAAATTCGCGCGCGTCGAGCCGGGAATTGTCCTCGACGATCTTCGCGACGCCGCCGAGAAACACCGTCTGACATTCGGGCCCGATCCGGCCACGCACAACCGCTGCACCATCGGCGGAATGATCGGCAACAACTCGTGCGGCGTGCACGCGTTGATGGCCGGCAAGACCGTCGACAACATCGACGAGCTCGATGTCCTCACCTACGACGGTGTCCAATTGCGCGTCGGCGCCACGAGCGAGGACGCGTTGACCAAATTCATCGACGAGGGCGGACGTCGCGGCGAGATCTATCGGCGTCTCCGCGCGATCCGTGACAAATACGGCGACGAGATCCGCAGGCGCTATCCGAAAATCCCGCGCCGCGTCTCCGGATACAACCTCGATTCGCTCCTCCCCGAGGATGGATTCAATGTCGCGAAGGCGCTGGTCGGCAGCGAATGTACGTGCGTGATCGTGCTGGAAGCGAAATGCCGTCTCGTCTACAGCCCCCCGTCGCGCACGCTGGTGGTTCTCGGATACGAAGACATCTTCATCGCGGCCGACGATGTCCCGCGGCTCCTGCAATTCAATCCCATCGGGCTGGAAGGCGTCGACGATCGCCTGGTCGAGGATATGAAGCAGAAGAAGTTGAACCTCGACAAGCTGCCGCTCCTGCCGCAGGGGCGCGGCTGGCTGCTGGTCGAATTCGGCGGGGAGACGAAGGCGGAATCGGACATGAGCGCGCAGCGGATGATGGACGCGCTGAAAAATTCCAGTCTCTGCCCGTCGATGCGGCGCTTCGACGATAAGAAAGACGAAAAGCGCATCTGGAAAATCCGGGAGTCGGGGCTCGGCGCGACGGCCTTCGTCCCCGGAAAGCCGCGGACGTGGGAGGGTTGGGAAGACTCCGCCGTCGATCCGAAGCACCTCGGCAAATATCTGCGCGATCTGCGTAAGCTGATGGACAAATTCGGTTACGTCGGCGATCTGTACGGCCACTTCGGACAGGCGTGTGTGCACACCCGCAACAACTTCGATCTCGAATCCGCCGGCGGCATCGCGAAGTATCGCGCCTACATCGACGAAGCCGCAGACCTCTGCATCAAGTACAACGGCTCGCTTTCCGGCGAGCATGGCGACGGCCAGTCGCGCGCCGAGCTTCTGCCGAAAATGTTCGGCGAGACGTTGATCGAAGCCTTCCGCGAATTCAAATCGATCTGGGATCCCGACTGGAAGATGAATCCCGGCAAGGTCGTCACTCCGTACCATCCGACCGAAAATCTGAGGCTGGGCGCCGATTTCAAGCCGTGGACGCCCAAGACCCACTTTCAATTCCCCGACGACCAGGGACGCATCGACCGCGCCGTGCTCCGTTGCGTCGGGGTGGGCGAATGCCGTCGCATGGACGGCGGCACGATGTGCCCGAGCTACATGGTCACGCGCGAGGAAGAGCACTCCACGCGCGGCCGGGCGCACCTCTTTTTCGAAATGTTCCAGGGGCGGGAGATTCCGGACGACTGGCACAACGATGCCGTCAAGGACGCGCTCGACCTCTGCATCTCCTGCAAAGGATGCAAGGGTGATTGCCCAGTCAACGTCGACATGGCGACGTACAAGGCCGAATTCCTTTCCCACTATTACCAACGCCGTTTGCGCCCGATCGCTGCTTACTCGATGGGATGGATTCATCACTGGTCGCGAATGGCATCGATTGCGCCGCGGATCGCGAATCTCACCATGCCGATGGCCAAACGGATCCTCGGCATCGCGCCGCAGCGAAAGATGCCGCGATATGCGAAGCACACCTTCCGACAACAGTTCGCGAAGCACGAGCCGCCAAGGCAGGGGACGACGGTGCTTTTGTGGCCGGACACCTTCAACAACTACTTCAGGCCCGACACTGCCATGGCGGCGGTCGACGTGCTAGAGCGCGCCGGCTATCGCGTCAGCATTCCGCGTAAGCCGCTCTGTTGCGGCCGTCCGCTGTATGACTGGGGATTCCTCACCCAGGCGAAAAAGGCATTGACGGAAGTGATGGCCGAGCTGAGCCCGGAGATCCAAAAAGGAATTCCGATCATCGGATTGGAGCCGAGCTGCATCTCGGTTTTTCGCGATGAGCTCGAGAATCTTTTTCCAGGACGCACGATCCCCATGCTGACGCTCAGCGAGTTCATCGAACGCGAAGGCGATCGCTTCAAGGTTCCGCGCCTGCAGCGCAAGGCCATTGTCCAGGGACATTGCCATCACAAAGCCATCATGAAGTTCGAGCCGGAAGAGGTGGCGCTGAAAAAGATCGGGCTCGATTTCGAGCACCTCGATTCCGGCTGCTGCGGCATGGCGGGGGCGTTCGGCTTCGAAGCGAGGCACTACGACATCTCGATGCGCATCGGCGAGCGCGTGCTGCTGCCGCGCGTGCGCGAGGCGGCGCGCGATACGCTGATCGTCGCGGACGGATTCAGTTGTCGCGAGCAGATCGAGCAGGCCACCGGCCGGCAGACCCTGCACCTCGCGCAGGTGTTACAAAAGGCTTTCGCACCTTGAAACAGACCAGTTTGTGATATAAACTAGTCTGCGAAAGGTGCGGTCCATGACTCCAACAGACTCCCTTCCTCTCCGCGATATTCACGACCTCACCACCAACTACTCCGACCGCCAGGGCCTTCGCATCGTGCCGATAGGTCTCGCTTTGGTCATGCAGACGCTTCCACAGGTCCCCACATCACTCTTCGGCATCGACATCATGCTGATCGCGATGGCGATCGGCCTGGGCGGCTATTTCGCGATCGGAAAGTACTACCGCCGCCGGTTCGGCACAGTCGAAGAGATCGAAGGCGACAGTGCCTACTTGTTCGCAGGGTACCTGGTACTGGGTGATGTTCATCTTCTTCGTCGGGATGGCCGTGGATCTCACTGCCCATCCTCCCGTTTTTGTCTCGGGACTGCTGGTGGCGGCTTTTCTTAGCGCAACTGCCTGGCGCTCCCGCGCCATTCGTGGCGAATATCTGACGATCGGGGTTGTCCTTGCAGCCATCGCGTTGCTGCCGCTCATCGGTCTGTCCCCGGCGACGGTCGGACGCGCCTACGGATACTGGTTCGGTTTAATGTTGATCCTGGCTGGAGTCCGCGACCACCTCTCGTTCATTCGTTTCTTCCCTCCAGCGGAGGAGGAAAGATGAGCGAAGCACCATTCGAACAACTGGCTGGCCTCGACCGCCTGATTCACGAGCCGGCGCGCCTTTCGATTCTGACCGCTCTGTCGGCCTGCAAGAGCGCCGATTTCCTCTTCCTGCAGCGCCTGACCGCCCTCAGCAAAGGAAATCTCTCGGCACATCTTTCGAAGCTGGAAGAGGGAGGGCTGGTCGCGATCGCGAAGTCGTTTGATGGAAAGATTCCGAAGACGACCATCGCGATGACGTCCGACGGCCGCAAGCAGCTCGAACGCCATTGGAACGATCTGGAACGTATTCGCAAAGAAGCCGGCAAATGGAAACCGTGAAGGAGAACTCATGAAAAGCGTTCGCACGCGCATTCTTATCGTCGTCATCGCCGCCGCCGTGGTCGTCTCGTTCTTCACCCATTGGGAGGATGTGTCGCGGGGATTCCGTCAGGGATACGAGTCCGGACAACATCACATGGCCCGGTAATGCCTGACGCCCATTACCGTCCCATCGCGGACTACGCGGTCGTCGGCTGCACCCGTTCCGCGGCGCTGATTTCGAGCGAGGGATCGATCGACTGGCTGTGCTGGCCGCGATTCGATTCGCCGTCAGTCTTCGCACGCCTTCTCGACGATCAAAGAGGTGGATATTTTTCCATCCGTCCCCGCGTCGAATTCAAGTCGCAGCGCCGCTATCTCGACGGGACGAACGTCCTCGAGACGATCTTCAAAACAGCTGACGGCATCGTCAGGCTGATCGACCTGATGCCGGTCATGCGCGAAGAGGAGAAACGCCAGCACCTGTCGCCGTTCCGGCAGATGCTGCGGCGCGTCGAAGGCGTTTCCGGCGAAGTCCCCATCGAGGTCCACTTTTGTCCTCGTCCCAACTACGCACGGCGACCGCAGGACCTGAAGTATCGGCGCGACAGCGTCTTCTGCGAGCAAACCCCGACCACGCTCCACATGCGATCGGACGTCAAATTCGACCTCGACGGCCCCGATGCCACCGCGCGATTCACGATGCGCAAAGGCGATCGTCACGATTTTGCGCTGGCGTTCGAAGATCGATCACCCGCGGTGATGCCGCACATCGGCGACGACGCGACTCTGACCATCGAGAGGACCGTCAAGTTCTGGCGTGAATGGTCATCGCAATGTACTTACACCGGTCCGTACCGCGATCGTGTGCTGCGCAGCGCGCTGGTTCTCAAATTACTGGCCTACGCCCCGTCCGGCGCGATCGTGGCGGCGGCGACGACATCGCTTCCCGAAAAAGTCGGCGGCGTCCGCAACTGGGACTATCGCTACTGCTGGTTGCGCGACGCGTCCTTTACTGTCGCGGCCTTCGACCACATCGGCTTCACCGTCGAGGGGAGCGCGTTCGTCGATTGGATCCTCTACGCCACGCGCCTGACGCATCCGCGCCTGCAGATTTTGTACGACGTCTTCGGCGAGCCGAAGATGCCCGAGAGAGTTCTCAGTCACCTCGAAGGCTACCGGCGCTCAGCCCCTGTTCGCATCGGCAACGACGCGCACCGTCAGATCCAACTCGACATCTACGGCGAGGTCCTCGGCGCCGTCGAGGAGCAGTTGGAGCCGAACTCCGAGGACGCGCCGCGTCCGGAGCTGTATCGCGACGTGCAGCAACTCCTCTGTCGCCTCGCCGATCGCGTCGTCGACCATTGGAAGGAGCCTGACAGCGGCGTCTGGGAAAAACGCGGCGCGCCCCAACAGCACGTGCACGCCAAAGTGATGTCGTGGGCGGCGCTCGACTGCGCCGAACGGTTGGCAAGGAAGAAGTACATTCCCGACCGCCGCGTCGACGTCTGGCGCCAAACGAAGGCGGAGATCCGGAACACAGTTCTCGAGCGAGGATTCAATCGCGAAATGGGAAGCTTCGTGTCGATCCTCGACGGCGACGAGCTCGATGCCAGCCTTCTGGCAGCGGCGCGCGTCGGATTTCTGGAGCCGGATGATCCGCGGATTCTCGGAACGATCGACGCGATTCGAAAGCGCCTCGGCCGCCAGGAGCTCCTGTACCGCTACGAATTCCAAACCGACGACGGCCTCCCGCCCGGCGAAGGTGCCTTTCTGGCGTGCAGCTTTTGGCTGGTGGAAGCGCTGGCCTACGCCGGCCGCATCGACGAAGCCCGCGCGACGTTCGAGAAACTCCTGCATCGATGCAACGACGTCGGCCTCTACTCCGAAGAGATCGATGTCGAGAGCGGCGCGCTGCTCGGAAACTTCCCGCAGGCCCTGACGCACATCGGATTGATCAACGCGGCGCTGCGGCTCACTTGAAGAGAAATGTCGAAAAGTCCGTGGCTGGCGGCGACTCGCCGAGCTGACGAAGAAGTGTGACCACCTGGCCTCGGTGATAGGTAGAGTGATTCACCACGTGTTGCATCATTTCAGCCAGCGAGAGCTTCCACTGCTGACCTTGGAAGCTCTCGAACGAGATGCGTGTGGTTATTCGTTCCTCGGTGAGATTCGTTCCGAACTATCCAATCGTCTTCGACAACGGCTTCCTCGCCTCCCGCAATTGAAAATTACGAGAAGCTTTCGCGAGTTCGGTGCGATCCGAGCAGCTACGCGCCGAAAGCCGCGATCACCATCGATAGCCGCGCCATTCCTGGATTGAATGGGTAATCACGGGTAAACCAAAACCGCCTGCATTTTCCGCACGTTGGCCCCAGGATACTTCCCGGTAGCGTTGACGCGCTTCAGGAATTCTGCGGCTTGCGCCGGAGTCGCGCCGGCATAGACCGCGATGAAGCCGACCTTCGCGTTAACGTTGGTGTACGAGATCGCTTCGTCGCTGCCTTCTTCCGACTCGCACCCCATGCGTGACGCGAAGACTTTGTTCGCGGGAAATAGCTTCTGGATGTCGGCGAGCTGCGCGCGCGTGATGCTGCACTTGGGTATCGTCTTGAGCACGACGGCGTAGAACGTCCCGGAGCGAAATTCATCGCGGGCAACCTCGTCTTTCGGCGTTGCAAATCCGAGGTCGTGCCAGGTCCATCCAACGCATTTTGAGTTCCGCGGATCGGGACAAATTTTTCCGGGCTGGTCGACAGCTACAGCGAAGAGCGCGAGCGCAAAAATCATGGCTTCCCCCTCAATAAAATCGCGTCTCGGACGGCGTTGTGATTCGCAGCACGGCGTCCTGTCCGAATCGTTTCTTGTATTCGGCCGCGATGGCCGCGATGGAAACGTCGTCCTGTTCGCTGATCTCGTGAAAAATCTCAACCACGAAGACCGGCTCTCGCACGACCTCGCCGCGTGGATCGAGCCACTGACCGCTGGCCTGCCAGATCGTCAGACCCTTCGGGAATCGCGGCGTGATCACCGAGCGAAGAAAGCGCTCCCACTCGACGTCGGTGACCGTTCCGCCCATTGGAATGTTGCGGCCGAAGAACAGACGGTCGGCAACCATCGAATGATGCGGAACGACCGCCACGCTTTGACACGCTGTGAACGCAACCGCCAGGAGCAGCGCGCGCAACCGAATCATCAGCCGGAATGTAGCACGTAGAACGCGCCGAGGACCGCGCCATAGATTGCGTGGGCGATGATGGTGACCACGGGCGTCATCCGGCCGTAATTCATCGCGAGAAATCCGGGCGGCTCGAGAAGACGCGTCGGCTCGGGGCCTCGAAAATCGGAAACCATTCGAGGATGAATTCCAGGAAGGAGCGGCAGAACCGCCACGACTACGAAGATGCCCTGAACGAGGCCGATGATCGCGCCGAACCACCAGTTAGCCACGTGAAGGCTCTGGAAGAAGAGTCCGTAGACCAGCGCGAAGATCCAGCCGTTGAACAGGTGCACGAGCAGACCGATGACCTTGGCGCGATCGCGGTTGGGCGTGAAGATCGTGCCCAGGATGAACGGAATATCGATGCGTGTTAGGCCGAGGGACTGGCCCGCGATGGTCAGCGAGGTGAGGACAACCGTGGCGGCGAATCCCCACAGGAAGATCGAGGGCAGGTTCATGTCTTGCTTCGAATCATCGCATGCAGCCGGAAGTGGTTGTCATCACAGGCGCGTCGGCCGGCGTCGGCCGCGCTACGGCACAGGCATTTGGCAAACGCAAAGCAAAAGTCGGGCTGATCGCCCGCGGCCGCGATGGCCTCGAAGGCGCGAAGCGCGAAATCGAGGCTGCCGGCGGACAGGCACTGGTCCTGCCCCTGGATATCTCGGACCATGACGCCGTCGAGCGGGCGGCCGGCGAAGTGGAGAGGGCATTCGGCCCGATCGACATCTGGATCAACAACGCGATGTTATCGGTCTTCTCGCCGATCATGGAGATGGAACCCGACGAATATCGCCGCGTCACCGAGGTCACATATCACGGCACCATCTGGGGAACGCTGGCCGCGCTCCGACGGATGCAACCGCGCGATCGCGGGACGATCGTACAAGTGGGATCGGCGCTGGCGTACCGTGGCATTCCATTGCAGTCGGCGTACTGCGCCGCAAAACATGCGGTGCAGGGATTTCATGACTCGCTGCGGTGCGAATTGATTCACGACAACAGCAACGTTCGCGTCGTCATGGTCAACATGCCCGCCCTCAACACGCCGCAGTTCCGATGGGTGAAGAGTCGTCTCCCGCGAAAGGGGCAGCCGGTGCCACCGATTTTTCAGCCTGAGATCGCAGCGGAAGCAATCGTATGGGCCGCTTACAGCGGTCGACGCGAGGTCAACGTCGCCTGGACCACTTCAGTTGCCGTCATCGGCAACAACTTCGTGCCCGGACTCGCCGATCATTACCTGGCGCGCCATGGATACGATGCACAGATGACTGACCAGCCTGAGGATCCGGCTCGGCCTAACAATTTGTGGAGCCCGCTACCCGGCGATCACGGCGCGCACGGCGTCTTCGATGACCGGGCGGTCGCACGAAGCACTACCTTCGAGCTCAACAAAAAGCGCGCATGGATTGTGGCGGGCGCGGCTCTGTTCGCACTCGGACTGATCGCGATCAAATCCTCGTGAGCTTCGCGTATTTTGCGATGAATTTCTTCGATCCGGCGCGATCGAAGTAGACGGTCAGCTTCGCCTCGGGCCCGTTTCCTTCCATGGTCAGGATCGTTCCGTCGCCGAATTGGTCGTGGCGGACGCGCGCACCGCGCTTGAGCTCCTCCGAGCGCGGCTCCGATCGCGCCGGACGGATCGAATTCGGATCAAACTGCACGGGGGCGTTCTTGAAGAAAGAGAGCACGCCTGCCCCTCTCCCCGCCGCGCGGGGAGAGGGTGCCCAGCGGCCGGGTGAGGGGCGTCCCAGCCGCACTTCCTCTTTCACCCGCTCCGGGATCTCCTGAACGAATGCCGAAGGGCGTTGATCGCGCATCATGCCGTGCACACGGCGCTCGAGGGCGTAGAGGCAGTAGAGCTGCTCGCGCGCGCGCGTCATTCCGACGTAGCACAGCCGTCGCTCTTCCTCGACGTCATCGCTCTCCTCGAGCGATTGCGAATGCGGGAGGATGCCCTCCTCCATTCCGGCCAGAAAAACGATTTTGAATTCGAGCCCTTTCGCGGCGTGCAGCGTCATCAGCGTGACGCCCTTCTGTGATTCGTAGCGATCGAGATCGGTCATCAGCGTCAGGGAGTCGAGGTAGTCGCCGAGCGAGGCGGTCGGATTCTGCTCCACGAACTCGCGGGCAGAGTTGACCAGCTCATCGAGATTCTGCAGTCGCGATTCGTCCTGCACGTCGCGCGAGTCCTGCAGCATGCGCCGATACCCGGTGCGCAGCAGGACGTAATCGATAAAGTCGGGAACGGGATTGGTGGCCGCCCGCTGCAGGTCGTGGATGATCTCGCGGAACTCGCTGACGGCTTTGGACGCGCGCGGCGGCAGAAAATCGAGTCGTCCCTCGATGATGCTCCACAGCGAGGCGTTGGCGCGGCTTGCTTCCTCGTCCAGCGTTTTCAGCGTCGTGTCGCCGATCCCGCGAGATGGAACGTTGATGACGCGCTCGACTGAGGGCGTGTCGTACGGCCGCACGGCCAGGCGAACGAAGGCCAGGATGTCCTTGATCTCGGCACGCTCGTAAAACTTCACGCCGCCGACGACGGAGTAGGGCAGATTGGCGCGGAGCAATTCCTCTTCGAACGGCCGTGACTGTGCATTGGTCCGAAAGAGAACCGCGAAATCCGATAGTTTGTATTGCGGCTGCAGCGCCAGAATTTTTTCGAGGACGAATTGCGCCTCCTCGCGGTCGGTGCTGGCACTCACGATGCGGACTTTCTCGCCGCTGCCCGAGTCGGTGAAGAGCCGCTTCCCTTTTCGCGCGACGTTGTTGGATACCACGCCGGTGGCGGCGTCGAGGATGTTGCCGGTCGAGCGGTAATTCTGTTCCAGCTTGATGATGCGCGCGCCGGGAAAATCGCGCTCGAAATTGAGGATGTTGTTGATGTCCGCGCCGCGGAATCGGTAGATGGACTGGTCTTCGTCACCGACAGCGACGACGTTGCCATTCGGACCGGCCAGGAGTTTTATCAATATATATTGTGCATGATTAGTATCTTGATATTCGTCGATGAGCAGATGCGGAAAGCGATGGTGCAGCTCGCTGCGGACGTCGTCGTTCTGCTGCAGGAGCAAAACGTAATTGCCGATCAGGTCATCGAAGTCCATGGCGTCGAATTCCTTGAGACGCCGCTGATACAGCCTGTAGATCTCCGAAACCCGCGCGCCGAAGAAGTCGATGTTGTGTTTTTCGTACTCCGCGGGTCCGATCAGATCGTTCTTGGCGTTCGAAATGCGGTTCAAAATCGCGCGCGGCGGAAAAGCGTCGTCGCTCATCTGCAGCTCGCGCATCACGCGGCGCACCAGCGTCAACTGATCCGCGGTGTCATAGATCGCGAACGATTTGGTGAAGCCGAGGCGGTCGGCGTAGCGGCGAAGCATGCGCAGGGAAGTGGAGTGAAACGTCCCGATCCACGGGCGTGCGCCGATCCCGCGCTGCGGGACGAGGTGCTCGACGCGGCTGAGCATCTCGCTGGCAGCCTTGTTGGTGAAGGTCACCGCCAGGATCTGCGATGGATGCACGCCGCGCTCGCTGATGAGCCACGCAATGCGATAGGTGATCACGCGCGTCTTGCCCGAGCCCGCGCCCGCGAGCACAAGAAGCGGGCCGCCCTCGTGGGTAACCGCTTCGCGTTGCTGAGGATTGAGGGCGGAGAGGTCGATCATCGCAGCGCGATGTTAACAGTCGCTCCGGTACACGAAATCCCGCGGGCCGGCGTCAGTGTTATAGACTGACCGCGGAGGCTGAATGTTCGGCTCACTGGGACTTCCTGAACTGCTCGTGATCTTCCTCATCATTCTGGTGGTGTTCGGCGCTGGCAAGCTGCCCCAGCTTGGCCGTGGACTCGGAGAGGGCATCTCCAACTTCCGCGACGGGCTAAAAGCGCGCGAGGACAAGAAGCAGATTCCGGACGAAAAGAAAAACACTCCGGCGTGAAGTGGCTGATCACCGGCGCAGGAGGCATGGTCGGAAGCGACCTGCGGAATGCGCTGGCGGCCCGCGGCGAAGATTTCCTTCCTCTTACTCGATCCGATCTCGACATCACTGACTCCCGGGCGGTGACGGCGGCGGTCGTCGACGCGCGGCCATCGATCATCGTCAATTGCGCCGGATACACGCGCGTCGATGACTCCGAATCGAACGAGCGGCTGGCCAATGCCATCAACGGCTCGTCGGTCGAGCTGCTGGCCGAGGCCGCCAATGCTGTCGAGGCGCTGCTGGTGCACCTCTCGACCGATTTCGTGTTCGACGGCCGCAGCCAGGTGCCGTACGACATCAACGACCGCACCGCTCCCCTCTCCGTCTACGGCCGCTCCAAACTCCTGGGCGAGCACGCGGCATCGCACGCGCGAAAGCACGTGATCGTGCGAACGTCATGGCTCTTCGGCGTGAACGGTGCGAATTTCGTCGAGGCCATCCGCAAGCAGATCGAAAAAGGAACAAATCCGCTGCGCGTCGTGAACGATCAGCGGGGACGGCCGACCTACACGCCGCATCTCACCGCAGCGATCATCAGGATCGCGAATCTCGACGCCCGCGGCATGATCCACTACGCCGACGCGCCGGACTGCACGTGGTTCGACTTCGCGCGGGCGATCGTCGAAGAGCTCGGGGCCGATGTGGCGCTCAAGCCGGTGTTAACCGAGGACTTTCCCCGCCCTGCCGCCCGCCCGCCGTACTCGGTGCTCTCGACCGAGAGATATGAACGGCTGACGGGAGTTAGGCCGGAGTCGTGGCGAGAGGGCTTGCAAGAGTATCTTTCTGGGAGATGAAATTAAGAATTTCAAATTTCAAATGAAGAATTGGAAATGTCCTGACTCCGAATTTTTAATTTGAAATTTGAAATTTGCAATTTCGCATTCATCAGATATTCGACGTTCCCCTCCGCCCCCTTCACCGGGCTCTCCACGACACCCCGCACATCGAATCCGATTTCCTTAGCGAAGTCGACGACCGACTGAACGGCGGCATGGCGCTTCGATGCTTCGCGAACGATGCCGCCCTTGCCGACATCGCCGCGACCAACTTCGAATTGCGGCTTGATGAGCGCGATGAGCTCTCCACGAAGGAATTTCCTGACAGCCGGCAAGATCAGCTTCAGCGAGATGAAGGAAACATCGATCGACACGAAATCGACCGCTGCGTCGAAGTCGCTCGCTTCGAGGAAGCGCGCATTGACCTTCTCACGATTCACAACGCGCGCGTCGTTGCGCAAGGACGCGTCGAGCTGGCCGTACCCGACGTCGATGGCGTAGACCTTGACTGCACCTTTTTTCAGCAGCACATCAGTGAAACCGCCGGTCGACGCGCCGATGTCGGCACACACTTTCTCTGCCACATCGATTTGGAAATGTTCGAGCGCATGCGCCAGTTTCATCCCCCCACGCCCAACCCACGGATGCTCGAGCTCGGTGACCTGCAGCTGGTCGTCGATGTGAACCTGGGTGCCCGGCTTGTCGGCGAACTGACCGTTGACGAGTACGCGGCGCGCCATGATCAGCGACTGCGCCTTCGACCGTGTCTCGACCAGGCCGCGCTCGACCAACGCCACATCAAGACGAGCGCGATTTTGTGCCGTGCTGTCGCCTTTCGTCGCCGCCCTGGCAGCTCGAGGGCGGGTCGGGAATCGCGGACGTTGGAATCGCCTCGATCGCTTTCAGCACGCCCCGCGCGATCGACTGATCGCCGGCCTCAGCGCCGTGACTCAGGACGTAATCGGCTTCGTCGCGCGCGTCGAGCAGACTGCAGACGTCGAACGTCCCATCGCCGAGATTGCTCTTGAGAAGCAGGACCTCGCCGGCGCGCGCGCGTGCGTGAAGATTGTGGGGATCGGCGTCGATGGCGTCGTCGAGAAGCGTGAGGACATCTTCGTACATCACGGAGTCGAGACCGTGCGAGGCAGCGATCTTCCTCTCGATCTTGAGGAGCTCTTCCGCTTCCGCGGTCAGACGCTGGCTCAGGGTGGTGGCGGCGATGAGGACGGCAGCGGCGAACATCAACGGATCGTCGCTAGCCGCGGACGCTCGACGCGCTCGCGGATGAATTCACGAACGCGCTTGGCGATGCCCTCGGCGTGCAGGTCGTATTGCGCGCGAAGCACATCCTGCGCGCCGTGGTGCACGTACTCGTCCGGAATTCCGATGCGATGGAACTGCACGTCGGCGATGCCCAGCTGCTGCACGCGCTCCATGATGGCAGAGCCGAATCCGCCCGCCAGCGATCCTTCTTCGACGGTCACGATTTTCGCGCCGGGCTGGCAATAACGCGAGATCAGCTCCTCGTCCAGCGGCTTGATGAAACGGGCATTGATCACTGCGACGTTGATTCCATCCTTGGCGAGCAGATCTGCGGCCTGCATCGCGGGCCAGACTTCGTTTCCGATCGCGAAGATCGCGGCGTCGCTGCCCTCCCGCATCACTTCGCCTCTTCCGATCGGAAGCGACTTCAACTCCGAATCCATTGGAACGCCGACGCCGCTGCCGCGGGGATAGCGCAGCGAGGTCGGATGACCGGTTTCGAGCGCCGTCTTCAGCATGTGCCGCAGCTCGTTCTCGTCCTTTGGCGCCATGCACATCATGTTCGGAAACACGCGCAAGTACGCCATGTCGTAGATGCCGTGGTGCGTTGGGCCGTCCGCGCCGGCGATGCCGCCACGATCGAGCGCAAACACTACCGGCAGATCCATGATCGTGACGTCGTGGAAGACCTGGTCGAATGCGCGCTGCAGAAAGGTGGAGTAGATCGCGGCAACCGGCTTCATGCCCTGCGTCGCCATCCCTCCCGAGAACGTCACCGCGTGTTCCTCGGCAATGCCGACGTCGAACATGCGATCGGGAAACACTTTGCCGAACTTGTCGAGACCCGTTCCTTCCGGCATGGCCGCGGTGATCGCGACGATTCTCGTATCGCGCCTGGCAAGCTCGATCAACGTTTCCGCGAAGACGTTGGTGTAGGTCGGCGGCGCGGGCTTGTCGGACTTCTTCACTTCGCCCGACACGATGTCGAAGGGCGTCACACCGTGCGACCAGATCGGCTTGTTCTCCGCCGGCGTGTAGCCCTTCCCCTTCTTGGTGATGACGTGCACCAGGATCGGGCCGTTGTAGTCCTTGTTCTCCTCGAAGAGGTCGATCAGCGCATCGAGGTCGTGACCATCGTAGGGACCGAGGTATTTGAAGCCGAGCTCCTCGAAGAGCGTGCCGGGAACGATCATGTGCTTGACGAGCTGCTCCATGTCGTGCGCGAATTCGTGCAGCTTCCCGCCGATGATCGGAATCCTATCCATCACGCCCTTGGCGAGATCCTTGGCCTGGACATAGCGTTGCCCCTTGATGATCTGATTCAGATAGCCGCTCATCGCGCCGACATTCGTCGAGATCGACATGTCATTGTCGTTGAGCACCAGGAAGAGTTTTCGCTTGAGATGGCCGGCCTGATTCAGACCTTCGAACGCCAGTCCGCCTGAAAGCGCGCCATCGCCGACAACCGCTACGACGCGGTAATCCTCTTTGCGAAAATCGCGCGCGACCGCGATGCCGAGCGCCGCGGAAATCGACGTTGACGCATGTCCGGCGTTGAAAACGTCGTATTCCGATTCTTCCCGCTTGCAGAAACCCGAGATGCCGTCGTGCTGCCGGATGGTATGAAAACGATCGCGACGTCCGGAGATCAGCTTGTGGGGATAGCTTTGATGGCCGGTGTCGAAGACCAGTTGATCGCGTGGCGTGTCGAAGACGTAGTGCAGCGCGAGCGTCAGCTCGACGATGCCGAGGTTTCCGCCAAAGTGGCCACCGATCTGCGAGACGACCTCGATGATCCGTTCGCGGATCTCCTGTGCAAGCTGGGGAAGCTGGCTGCGATCGAGCTTGCGAACGTCAGCCGGAGTGTCGATGTGATCGAGAAGACGCGTCATGCAGAAGTCAGGAGCGGCGCTCGCAGATGTAACGTGCGATGGGCGCCAGATAGTTCACCGGGCCGCCGATGATACCAGCGTTTTCCACAGCGACTTTGAGCAGCTCCTCGGCCCTTTTTCGCGCTTGGGCCGCCCCCATCAGAGCCGGATAAGTGAGCTTTCCCTGCGCCGCGTCCTTGCCGGCAGTCTTGCCAAGCGCCGCCGAAGATTGTTCCTGGTCGAGCAGATCGTCGACGATCTGAAATGCGAGGCCGGCGGCCTCGCCGTATCGGCGCAAGGCGGTCAGGTTTTTTTCGGGTGTCCTGGCGAGAAGACCGCCGAGGAGCACCGCGGCGGTGATCAGTTTGGCCGTCTTGTTGCGATGGATGAATTCGAGCTGCTCGAGCGTGCTGCCGCCTTCGAGATCGGCGACCTGACCGCCGATCATTCCGCGCGAGCTGATGGCCTCGGCAATCATTGCGATTCCGTCAGCATTTTCAGCACGCGAAAGCCATGAAAAGGCCTCCGTCAGCAGCGCGTCGCCGACGAGAATCCCGATGGCCTCGCCATAGACGACGTGGGTTGTCTTCCGTCCGCGGCGGAGATCATCGTTGTCGAGCGCGGGAAGATCGTCGTGGACCAGCGAATAGGTGTGAATCAACTCCAGCGCTGCGCATGGGACGAGCATGGGTTCGACGGCGGCACCGCACGCTTCGGCGGCCGCGACGGCCAGGATGGGCCGGATGCGTTTCCCTCCGCCTAACACCGCATAACGCATCGCCTCGTGGATGACGGCGGGCGGAGTGGTGGGCGCGGGGAGGTTTTCTTCGAGCGTGCGATCGACTTGCGCTCGGCGCGCGGAGAGGTAGGTTTCGAGAGACTCGCTCATCGTGAGCGCCCCTCACCCGGCGCTCCGCGCCACCCTCTCCCCGCTTTGCGGGGCGAGGGGCCTCGTCGAGATCCTTCGCCGTCTCTGCGGCTCAGGATGACGCGATGTCGCGTCACAACCCTTCTTCCGTGGCCGCGTCCTCTTCTTCTTCGGGCTCGAAGGGCTCGACAGCCGGCTGGCCTTTCGAATCGGCAAGGATCAATTCGATCTTCTTCTCGACCTCTTCCAGTTTCTGATTGCAGAAGCGGGAAAGCCGGATTCCCTTCTCGAAGAGCTGCAGGGATTCATCGAGGGGGAGCTCCTCGCTTTCGAGTCGCTTCACGATCTCTTCGAGCTCCTGGAAAGCTTTTTCGAATTCACTCGATTTCGTGCGAGGCATAGTTGTCTGGCCACACCGATTCGACGCCCATCGTCTTCGCGTCGACGGTGCATTCGAGACGGCCTTTCTTGAGTTGCACTTCGATCGGATCGCCGACGCGCACAACGGCCGAGTCGAGGATCGGCTTCCTTCGATTGCGTAGGCGTGAAAACGCGATTGCGTAACCGCGCGACAGGACGGATAGCGGTGAAACCGCATTGAGCGTCGCGGCCAGCGCTTGCAGCTGCTGGCGCTCGCGAACCACGCGAGTCGGAAAACGCGCCAGCGGATCGCGCGCGGCGGTCAATCGCGCCCGCATCGATCGCGCGCGCGACTCGACGATGCGATAGAGCATCACCCGACGGCGATGCAGTCGCTCGCGACGGGCGATGACGCGGCTCTCGATGATGTTTCGAATCCGGCGAACGTCGCTGTCGACTTGCCTGCAAATGTCGCTCTTGGCGCGAATCACGATCTCGGCCGCGGCCGAAGGCGTCGGTGCCCGAAGATCCGCCACCAGATCGCAGATGGTGAAGTCGGTCTCGTGACCCACGCCCGAAATCGTCGGGATCGGACATGCCGCCACCGCGCGCGCCACCACTTCCTCGTTGAACGGCCACAGATCTTCCAGCGATCCACCGCCCCGGCAGATGAGAACCACGTCATGCATTTGCCATCGCGACAGATGCCGGATCGCGGTCGCGATCTCGCGCGCGGCAGTCGCGCCCTGAACGCGGACCGGATAAATCTGCAGTGACAATCCATCGAAGCGACGGCCCAGGACGTGGAGGATGTCGCGAATCGCAGCGCCGGTGGTGCTGGTGACGATGGCGATGCGCTGCGGCAGCATTGGAATCGGCTTCTTGCGTGCTGTGTCGAACAGTCCTTCTTCCGACAATCGCTTTTTGAGCTGCTCGAAAGCCAATTGAAGTGCGCCCAGCCCGGCGGGCTCGGCCGCAACAGCATTGAGCTGAAACTCTCCCTTCTGCTCGTAGATGGATAGACGCCCGCGAACGATCAACTGCAATCCGTTTTCGATGCGAAATCGCAGAAAGCGCGCATGGGAGTCGAACAGCACAACGCGCATCTGCGCACGGCCGTCCTTGATCGAGAAATACAAATGGCCGGCGGCGGAACGTGTGAAATTCGAGACCTCACCTTCCACCGCAATGTCGTTGTAGCGGAAGAGATCAAGGTTGATCTGACGGATCAGCTCGCCGACTTTCCAGACGTGCTCCGGCATCGCGCGAGTCTACCAAGATAGGCAAGCGGATTGCTCCACACTCTACAGCCGATAGACAGGCACAACTTAAAGGAGTGGGACAAATGAAAGCACACACGCTTTTGACAAAGGCAGCGGCCGGCCTAGGTGCGGTCGCCCTGACGCTCGCGATGGGCGCATGCTCGCACAGCAAGTCCGTGGCCGAAAATCAGACCACGGGCGAGATTCGTACCGAGCAGGCTTCGCAGCAGCAGGCCTCCTCGGGAGCAGTCCTCGGAACGGCCCCGGCGCCCGCAAACGCGCAGGGTGTCTCCGCTCCCAGCACGCCGGCGGTCATTTCGGGCCCGGCGGCAGTCGACAACAGCGGCCGCGTCTATACCAGCAGCTCCGTGGGCAGCGCTGGAAACGCTTCGTCGACCGGTCTGAACACGAACGTCAACATCATTCCGAAGCCGGCCCAGTCAACCGTCACAGTGACGACGAGTCCGGCACCGGTCGTGACGGAGACTCAGACCGCGACAGTCGAAACGACTCCGATTCCTGCTCCGGCACCGGTGGTTGAGACTCCGGCGCCGATGACCTCGAGCACAACCACGGAAACGACGACCACCACGCAGCATAAACGCCTGCGCAAGGACTAACTTCTCCTACACTGGTTCCAGGGGCGCGCTGGCGCGCGCCCCTACTTTTTCAACGCGATCGTTCGCGCCAGCGGCTTGCCGAGAACCTCGAGCAGATCGGGTTTGCCGCTCACCCGCTCCAGATGCGGATATCGAATGCCGCCGGTGTATGCGATGCGAGCGGTGGTATAGAACTCGCCGGTCTCGACGATCATCTCGAGCGGAGTGGTCGCCTTGGGAGATGCTTTCACGGCGTCGCGAAGGGCGTCTTTTGAAAATCGCCGGCCGTTGACCGCGATCAGTTTTGCGCCGCTGACGATTCCGGCCCTGGCAGCCGGCGAATCGGGAATCACGTCGCGGATCGTTCCATCCTCCTTAATCGTGAACCCGAGCGAGTCGTTCAGAACGAGTGCCTTGTTGGCATGCTCGGCGCGCTGGATGGCGAGATTGGGCTGATCGTTGTAAACCAGCCGCCAACCGGCAGTCTCGATTCCGCCGAGCGGCGGCGTCGCCGACGTCGAAGTCAGACGCTGATTGAGAAATGATCGCCAATCGTGCGGCGCGACGGTGTTGAGCGCGGCCACGAGATCGTCGAACGTGTACGGACGCAGCTCCGGGTGCCCGCTCGTGCCGCCGTAGAACGCGCGGCAGAAATCATCCAGCGAGCGCTTGCCGCCGGTCAGCGACCGGATCGTCATATCGACATCGAGCCAGATCAGGGAGCCCTCCGGGTAAAAGTCGACGCTGCGCCGCCATGAGGTACCTGCACCGCCGCTGCCGTAGAGAATCTGTGCCGCAACCGCCGTGTCGAGGAGTGGCCGCCAGGTTCTGCCAACGTGTTCGGTCATTTCGGCCGCGTTCGAGGCGACCTGATCGCGGAACTCCTCAGCCGTCAGCAGTCCGCTGCGATAGGGCAGAAGCTCGCCAAGATAGGTGGTGAGGCCCTCGTAGACCCAAAGCAGCTCGCCGTTCATCGGCTTCTCGTAGCTCGAAGTTGCCAGGCCTGCCGGGCGGCGATATTTCCCGTTCCATGAGTGCACGAACTCGTGAGCCAGCAGCGTACTGACCCACTTGCGCGATTCTTCGTCGGTGATGGCGTCCTCGCTGGTGCGATCGTCGCTCGATTCGTGATGCTCGAGTCCAAAGTGCTCGACCTGACCACTCAGCGTGAACAACCAGTCGTAGTGCCGATAGTGATTCGCGCCGAACAGCGCCGTAGCTTCGTCGACCAGCCGCGAATAGCGCGTCGAAAAATCATTCGGGGTTTCGAGCGCAAAAGCATTCTCGGAAGCGACATTGATGGTGTGCCTCAAGCCCGTACCGTTGGGAAGGTCGATGTTCTTCAAATTCACAGCCATCTGCACCGGCGAATCGACGAGCGTCGTCAACGAAACAGTTTCGAAACGGATCTCGCTGGAAGCGTTCGACCGCGTCTCGAGCGCCGTCGCATATTTCCAGCCTGAGGGAATCCGAAGCGTAGGCTCATACTGCAAGGCATCACTGCTGGCAGTCTGCGGATAGAGAAGGACCGTGTTCCAGCTCAGGACGGCCAGGCGGGGAGACGCCGATGCGCCGGCCGTGAAGTTCGTCCCAGGCGGCGGAATCAGATAATCGAGATCGACGTCGAGCGCGCTCGCCCCGGCCGGCACATCGACATGAAACTCGTACATTTCCACCGGATCGCGGCTCCACGCGACCGCCGCGCCGTTCGCGGAGAAGCGCAGCCCGCTCAATCCCACAATCGGACCGGTCGGTCCATGCTCGCCCGGAATCCACTTTGGGTAGAACAGCGCAAGCGGACCGGGCGTCGCCGGAATGCTCAGGCGCGCGTGAAGCAGATGCGCGGGGACATCAGTGGCGTCGACGCGAATCGTGATCGGCGCTGCGGATGCTGAGATCGCAAAGAGGAGCAGGACGATGAATCTGCGCAAAGAGGCACCTCCAAAGTTGCCGGTAACCGGTTGCCCGAATGTACCGGCCACCGGGAACCGGATTCTATTCGGTCAACGGCCCCTGCGCGCGACCTTCGATCGGGACTATGAATCGATCGTGTATCTTGACGATAGAAGCTCCTGGGTGATGATGCGTATCGCGCGTCGATTAGCCATCGCTGCAATTCTGGTCTGCGCAGCCGGAAGCCCGCCGAGTCTCTTCGCTGCTTGCGGAACCCCGGGACGGTTGACACCGGCGAACACGGCGCTGTTGGCATCAAACGCTGGTGGTGTGTGCGGATTCGCAAGCTCTGGTTGTTCGTTCGGTCAGTCCATCACCTTAAGCGTCGAAACATTCGGAGCGGATCTATCCTGCACTCCGCATACCTTCAATTGGGATTTCGGCGACGGAATACAGGCGACGACGACTACGCGTACTGTGGTGCACGTCTATTCTCAACCGGGTGTATATACGCCAAGAGTGACGATCACGGGTGCTGACACCATGCAGTTGGACGGCTCAGCCACTCTCACACTCTCCGTCGTGTTGTCCTTACCGACGACGATTCCCGCACTCTTACCATGGGTTCTTTCGGCGCTCGGAGCGGCCCTCGCCTCTATAGGAGTCCTCGCCATTCGGCGCTAGTGCGATGCTGGCCAACCTGGGAACCGGATTCTATTCGGTCAACGGCCCCTGGGCGCGACCTTCGATGAATTGCTGCACGATCGGATTCTTGGAGGCCTGAAACTGGTGGGGCGTTCCCTCCTCGACGATCCGGCCACCGTAGAGCATCGCGACGCGATCGGCGATCTTGAACGCGACCTTCATGTCGTGCGTGATGCTGACGGTGGTGGTATCCAAAGTCGTGTCCATTTCGAGAATCAGCTCGGCGATGACGTCGCTGATCACAGGATCGAGCCCGGTGGTTGGCTCGTCGAAGAGCAGAATGTCGGGCCGGAGCGAGATGGCGCGCGCAAATCCGACGCGCCTGCGCATGCCGCCCGACAATTCCGACGGCCGTTTCGTTTCCACACCGTGTAGATGGACCTGCTCGAGGCATTCCTCGACTCTGGCGCGGATCTGTTCCTCGGTCATGTCGGTGTGTCGTCGAAGCGGAAAGGCGATGTTCTCGAAAACATTCATCGAGTCGAACAGCGCTCCCTCCTGAAACGCCATCCCGAAATGCTGCCGAAAACGATTCAGCTCTTTCGCTTCCAGGCAGCAGAGATCTTCGCCCAGGACAAAGACGTGTCCTTCGTCGGGTTTCATCAAGCCGATCATGTGCTTGAGCGTGACGCTCTTTCCCTGCCCGGAGCCTCCGACGATAACCAGCGATTCGCCTTGCTTGACCTCGACCGATAGGTCCTGCAAAACCGGTTTGCCGCCCAGCGCTTTGTCGATGTGCTGGAGCGAGATGATGACTTCGCCCTCGTTGGGTTTCATAGGTTGATGAGCAGTTTCGTCAGGAAAAAGTCCGTCAGGAGAATGATGAGCGATGCGCTCACGACTGCCCGCGTCGTCGAGCGACCCACGCCCTCCGCCCCGCCCGAGGTGTAGTAGCCTCGCACGCAGCCAGTGAGGGTGAGGATCAATCCAAATGCGCCTGCTTTGATGGCGCCCGTCCAGAGATCCTTCAGGCCGAGGAACTGCCATGTCACGTTCTTATAAATCACTGCATTCGCCCCAAGGAGCTTGACCGCGACGATGTACCCGCCGCCGATGCCGAGAGCATCGCCGAGGATGACCAGGAAGGGCAACATGACAATGCCGGCAATCACGCGTGGCACGAAGAGGTACTGCACCGGATCGGTCGCCAGCGATTTGAGCGCGTCGAGCTGCTCGGTGACGCGCATCGTTCCGATCTCGGCAGCCATCGAGGATCCGACGCGGCCCGTGACCATCAATCCAACCAGCACGGGCGAGAGCTCGCGAAGCATGGCCAGGGCGACTGCGCTGCCGACGTAGTTCTCCGCGTGTACGCGATGAAAACCGTTGTAGGTCTCGAGCGCAAAGACCATTCCCGTGAACATGGTCGTCAAAAACACGACCGGCACCGATTCGACGCCCACGCGCACCATTTGCCGGAACCACTCCTCCATCTCCCACGGCGGGCGCACGGCCCACGAGATCGTGCGCCACAGCATCCGGAACCAAAGGCCGGTCTGCTCGAAGAGCCGCAGAAAGACCAGGCCGATGTTCTCGAGAACGTTCGTCATTTGTAGAGTCGGGGCACGCGCTTACTGATCCGGCACAACACGTCGTAGGAGATTGTACCGGCGCGCTTCGCCAGCTCATCGGCAGAGATGCCATCGCCCATCAGAATCACCTCGTCGCCGTAGCGCGCCTCCGGAATGTCGGTGACGTCGATGGTGACGAGATCCATCGAAATGCGACCGACCACCGGCGCACGACGCCCCCGAACCAGCACATAGGCATTGTTGGACAGGTTCCGATCGTAGCCGTCGGCATAACCGACCGGCAGGGTCGCGATGCGGCTCGGCCGCAGAGTATGAAATGTTGTTCCGTAGCCGATGCCGTGTCCCGGCGGCAGGTCCTTCAAGCGCATGATTTCGGTGCGCCAACGCATGACCGGATCGAGACGCGATCCGACGACTTCGACACCAAAGAGCGCCACGCCGACGCGTACGAAGTCGCCCGGCTCGACCAGTCCGCGCAGCGTGGCGGCGCTGTTGGCGAGGTGATGTCGTGGTGCGCGAATGGCCGCGCTCATGGCGCTGAATTTCTCGATCTGCACATCGGTCAGGGTGTCGCTGGGATCATCGGCGTTCGCGAAATGCGTATACACCGCTTCGACGCGCAGCCGCGGCGTCGATCGAATCATCTCGATCACGCGCGCCAATTCCCCCTCGGTCACGCCCATGCGTCCCATGCCGGTGTCGAGCTTGAGATGGACCGTAACGTCTCGATCGCGAGCAAGGCCGCAGACGATTTCCAGCTCCTCCGGCCCGACGATGCCGATCGTAATCCGCTGATCGAGCGCGATGCGGATCTGCGATGCGCTCAATGGCCCGAGAACGAAAAGCGGCAGCTCGATGCCGGCCTGGCGAAGCTCCAGCGATTCTTCCAGCAGCGCGGTGGCGATCATCGCGACGCGGTCGGGTTTGCACAGCTTCGCCATTTCCACCGCACCGTGTCCGTAAGCATCCGCCTTCAACACCGCGATCAACTGCGACCCGCGCGGCAGACGCCTGGCGATGGCATCGACGTTGCGGCTGAAGGCTTCCCGATCGATCTCGGCCCAGGTTGGGCGGAGATCACGCACTGTAGACATCGATATTCTGGCCGTTGATCGGCCGAGACCGCTCTGATGCAAGAAACAGGATCACCTCGGCGATCTCCGCCGGCGTCATGTCGGCGCGGGCCCCTCCGCTGACCGCGGCCCACATCGGAGTGTCGACCGAGCCCGGGCTGATGCAATTGACGCGAATCCCGTGCTCCTTCAGCTCCACCGCCACCACTTCCGTGAACTCGATCAGGGCAGCCTTGCTGGCGCAGTAGGCGGAGTAGCCCGGAAACTTTTCAGGCCCGGGGACGCCGCTGATCGAAGAGACGTTGACGATTGTCCCCTTCCGTCTCGAGATCATGCTCCTGGCAGCACGGCGCGTCGTGAGAAACGCACCGCGCACGTTGACGGCGAAAACGCGGTCCCAGTCGCGCTCGGTCATCTTCTCGACGCGTTTGTTGACGTAGGTGCCGGCATTGTTGACGAGGATGTCGCACGGGCCGAGTTTCGATTCGGTCTGCCCGAACAATCGCTCGATCGATTCGGAGTCGCTGACATCGCCCGGAACGGCCAGCATGCGACCCTCGTGTTTGCGCGCGAAGGTCCTCAGCTTCCCGGCTGAGCGCGCAAAGACGGCCACCAGAGCGCCGCGCTCGACGAGCATTTCCGCCGTCGCACGGCCGATGCCGCTCGAAGCGCCGGTGACGATTGCGACGCGTCCGTCGAATTCTTTGGAAGTCATATAATCCGCGCGCGGAAAACGGAAAACAGGCTATCGCAAAACCTGCAGACGTGAGGAGAGAGTCATGAATGCCGAGATCAACAACTGGTTGCAACTGATCTTCCGCTGGGCCCACGTGGTGGCAGGAGTGGTCTGGATCGGACATCTTTACTTCTTCAACTGGGTCAACGGACCTTTCCAGGCCAAGCTCGATGGTCCGACCAAGAAGATCGTCAACCCCGAGCTGCTGCCGCGTGCGCTGTTCTGGTTCCGATGGGGCGCTGTCTGGACCTGGGTCACCGGAATTCTTCTGACCGTGCTGGTCTACTATCACGGAAAAGTCGTCTTCGAAGATCCGACCGCGCCGAGCTCGAATTCGTGGCTGTGGCTCGCCATCGTGCTGGTGGCCCTGGCCATCGGCTTCGTCTTATACAACGCCATCATGAAAGCCGTGCCCAACAAAGTCCTCGGCGCCGCGATCAATCTCGCGATCTTCGTGGGCGTTTATTACTTCCTGGAATACGTCGGCCACTTCAGCGGCCGCGCGCTGTATGTGCACACCGGCGCAATTTTCGGCACGATGATGGCCCTCAACGTCTGGATGGTGATCTGGCCGTATCAGAAGCGCATCATCACTGCCGTCAAAGAGGGAAGGGCGCCCGATCCGAAGGAGGTCGCCACCGCGGGCCTGCGATCGCGACACAACACTTACATGTCGGTCCCCCTGCTCTTCACGATGATCAGCAATCACTATCCGACCGTCTACGGCATGACGCCGGTGTGGCAGCGCGACGTCATCCTGTTCGCCATCATCGCGGTCGGATTCTTCTTCGTGCGTTGGCTGTACGCGAAAGCACCGAAGGTCGCGGGGTTCTAAGTTGCGGCTTTTGCAGATCGACGCTTTCACCGATCAGCCGTTCCGCGGCAACCCGGCGGCGGTCTGTCTTCTCGATCGAGAGCGCGACGACAAGTGGATGCAGAACGTCGGCGCGGAGATGAACCTCTCCGAGACGGCGTTCCTGCTCCCCCAAAAAGAGGGCTGGTCACTGCGGTGGTTCACGCCTTCGATCGAAGTCGCGTTGTGCGGACACGCGACCCTCGCCAGCGCGCATGCGCTGTGGGATGAGAAGTTGCTCGCTGCCGGAGAGACCGCTCGATTTCACACCAAGAGCGGGGTACTGACGGCGCAGCAGCGCGACGGTTTGATCGAGCTCAATTTTCCGGCGACGCCGGAACAGCAATCCCAGCCGCCTGCCGACCTTCTTCAGGCGCTTGGAATCGAGTCGCCCCGCTACGTCGGCAAAAACAAATTCGACTACCTCGTCGAAGTCGGCTCGGAAGACGAAGTTCGAGCACTGAAACCGGATCACGGACGATTGCGCCAGATCCCTGTCCGCGGCGTGATCGTCACCAGCCGCGCCTCGAACGGCAATTACGACTTCGTGTCGCGCTTTTTCGCGCCGGGATCGGGCATCGACGAGGACCCGGTGACCGGATCGGCGCATTGTTGCCTGGCGCCGTTCTGGTCGCAGCGGCTGAAGAAGAACGCGTTCACCGCCTATCAGGCGTCGGCGCGCGGCGGCGTTCTTCGTGTACAGCTCGACGGCGATCGCGTCAAGCTCGGCGGCCGCGCGGTGACCGTCCTTCGCGGCGAATTGGCCGTCTGAGATCACCACAGAGTCACAGAGAGCACAGAGTTAGGCCGGATGCAACATGCGGTTCCATCGCTCTGTGATCTCTGTGTCTCTGTGGTGAGATGATCCCCCGGTGCTCCACATTCATCCGGCGATCGACGTCTCAGTCGTGCGTGAGCTGTTTCTCGAGTATGCAAACTCCATCGGCTTCGATCTCGGATTCCAGGATTTTCAACGCGAGGTCGCGAGTCTTCCCGGCGACTACGATCCGATCCTGGTCGCGCATTGGAATACCGAGCCGGCGGGCTGCGTGGCCATGCATCCGATCGAAGACGGTCTCTGTGAGATGAAGCGGCTCTACGTTCGGGAACAGTTTCGAGGCCACGCCATCGGCCGCGCGCTGGCGGAGCGGATCATTGCCGAGGCGCGCCAACGCGGGTACCAGCGCATGCGACTCGATACACTTCCGACCATGACCGCGGCCATTCCGCTGTACCAGTCGCTCGGATTTGTGGAGATTCCGCCGTATCGTTACAACCCGATCGCAGGATCGAAATTCATGGAGTTGGATCTGCGCCGATGAACATCCGGGAAACGCTCGAAAAAATCGAGTACGACACGCTCGTTCCGCGCGCCGCCAGGAGCGCGGAAACGCGCGGTCGCGATCGTCCCGAGCCGGAGGACGACCTGCGCCCCTCGTATCAGCGCGATCGCGATCGCATCATCCACTGCAAGGCCTTTCGGCGCCTCAAACACAAGACGCAGGTCTTTCTCGCGCCGGAGGGCGATCACTTTCGCACGCGTCTGACGCACGTTCTGGAAGTGACGCAGATCGCGCGCACGATCGCGAAATCGCTGCGCCTCAACGAGGTCCTTACCGAGGCCATCGGCCTCGGCCACGACCTCGGGCACTCCGCTTTCGGACACGCGGGCGAAGCGGCGCTCAACAAGCTGGTGCACGGCGGGTTCGATCACTATCGACAATCGGTTCGGGTGGTGGAAGTGCTCGAGGACCTCAACCTGACCATCGAGGTGCGCGACGGAATCCTGAAGCATTCCAAAGGCGAAAAGGGCGAGCTGCTGCGCCGGCGCCCGAAATCGCGGGCGCTGACGCTGGAGGGCGACATCGTCCGTATCTCCGACATCATCGCCTACGTCAATCACGACATCGACGATGGCATCCGGGCCGGCCTGCTGAGCTCCGATGACATTCCGAAGGAAATTCGCAAGACGCTCGGAACGACTGGAGCGCAGCGCATCGATCGGATGGTGCGCGATTGCATCGGCGCCACGCTGGCGTGCGACTACGACGCGATCATGATGACGCCCGAAGTCCTGCAGTCGCTGGAAAAGCTGCGCGCGTTCATGTTTCAAAACCTCTATCTGACTCCGGCGGTGCGCAGCGAATTCGAGAAAGCGCAGCGCGTCCTCACCACCCTGTTCGAGTACGTGACGTCACATCCCGAGGAATTCTTCGACGGCAAGAGCGAAGAGCCGGTCGAGCGCCTGGCGCTCGACTTCATCGCAGGGATGACCGATCGCTATGCGATCAATCTCTATGAGAGGCTTTTTGTGCCGCGAGCGAGGGTCTAGCGGCGGCCGCTCTTGGCGCCCTTCCGATTCACGAGCTCGCGCAGGTCCTTGCCGGCCTTGAAGCGCACATTCTTCGACGCCGGAATGTTGATCTTTTCGTTGGTGCGGGGATTTCGGCCTTCGCGCGCCTTGCGATGCGAGATGCTGAAACTGCCGAGGCCAGGAATCGCGCAGCGCTCGCCGCGCTGGCACGAATCGGAGATGTAGCCGACGAATGCATCAAACGCCGCCGCGGCCTCCTTCTTCGAGATACCGGCCTGGTCGGCGATGGCGCTGATGACGTCGCCCTTTCCTGCCATAAGAAACTTCCTCCTGTTTGAAACGGAAAAAACGAAGTGCTTTGAAGGTTCGCGCGACAATCTAGGTGAACGATTTCGGTTTGTCAACGGGCTTGTCGGCTGTTTTTTCTTCTACGGCGGCGTGACGTAGAACACGGAGAGTCTCGAGATAACCGCGTACCACTGAAACCACCTGCGCGTGACTCCAGGTGAATGGAGCCACCGATAGTGGCGCGCCGGTGAAGGGGTGAATCTGCTCCGGCAGCATCAGCGACGGACGCGCTTTCGATCGCACCCAGCGCAGAAGATCGAGCGCCGACTGCAGCTCGGCCACCGAGGTCGCACGCGCGATGGCATGCTCGGCGAGCCACAGCGTGCAGATCAGCCAGGGATTTCCGGAAACGTTGCTTCCCATGTCGGCGAGGCGCTGATACGAATCGTTTTCGTAACGTGCGACGCCGCCGACCTCGGTTTGAATCCACAGCTTGTCGCGAATCGCGCGCATCGTCCCTTCCACCATCGCGCTATCGGCCGCGAAGACGCCCAGATAGAAGGTCGCGAATGCCGATGCGTCGATGGTGCGGTCGCGTTGCAGCTTTCCGTCCTGCACGACCAGGCCGCGCGCAAAACGACCCTCATCCTCGATCCACAGATGACGCACCATCGCGTCGCGGATCTCGGCCGCCACGCTCAGATAACGCTCGCGACGATCCTGCTCGTTGAAAAGATTCGCGAGATCGCCGGCCGCGTGCAGGGCGGCGCACACGGCCGAACAGGTGAACGTGAAGACGCCCTGCCGCTCCTCCCAGATGTCGAAGCTCGGCAGCGGCAATCCGGTTTTCGGATCGCGGAACGTGATCATGAATTCCGCGGGCTGCAGAACGAGCCGCTTGTAGACCCCGCGAACGAAATCGAGATCGCGGTTGCGATCGTAGTGTCGCGCCAGCAGCCACACCACCAGCGCCGTTTCGTCCTCCTGAATCGGCAATTGCTTCTGCCCGTTTCGGAACCACGGGTTCCACGACGGCGCGAGCGAACCGTCGGGCGTGTATTTGTGCAGGAAGTAGCCGCTATTGCTGATGGTGTCGTTGGCGTACGTCAAAAACTGACGCGCAACCTGCGGGAAACCGGCGCGATCGACGGCATCGGAGACAAAGGCCGCATCGCGCGGCCAGACGTACGAGTAGTGGTCGTTGTGGCCCCACTCGATGTCGGAATCGCAGGCCGCCACGATACCGCCGTGGCGATCGCAATGCGCCCGAATGGTGAGGATCGATCTGCGATACAGCTCGATGATCTCCTCGGGTAGATCGCGCAGGTCCTCACCCGATTTGTTGACCCAGGTGTACCAGAGCGACGCGGTGCGCGCCAGAATTCGTGATGGATTCTCGTCAATGATTTTTCGATCGAGATCGCGCACATCGCCATACCGCACCCCGGCGCAGATCCAGTAAAACGCGGTGGTGTTGCCGTTCGGTTCGAGCGAAAGCGCAACCGAGATGGTCGAATCGACCGCCCCCTGCTGAATCGCGTTCATGGACAGCTTCCCATCCTCGGCATCGCGCCAGGTGCCTTCGCTGTCTCCGATTCCGCTGCGGCCGCAGGCGTATTCGTCGATGCCGTGCCTCTCTTCGGTCGCGACGTTCATCAGGAAATAGCGCTTCGCTTTGTAGTGAATGATGCTGCCCGAGTCGGGATCGAACATGGCAGTGTCCGAGCTCGGGCTGCCGTACAGATTGAAATCGTGGTGAAAGAAGAGCTTCACATCGCGCGCTTCCGATCGAAGGTTGCGGACGACAATCTTTCGGAGATAGATGTTCGCGTCAGCGTCGACGACGTCGTAACAGCGAAGGCGAATGCCCATGTCGTCGTTCTGGCAATCGACGTCGGTGACCAGCGTCTCGCGGAGATAGGTCAGCGTGCGTTGCCAGTCATCGCCTTCGACCCAACTCAGCTTGCTGTCGACCCACACGCCGAAGCGAAAAGGCGCACTGCTGTGGTTTTCCTGTCCGACGTGCGGAAAATAGATGTCCGCCAGACGGTACCGGGAATCGAATGCGACCACCAGCGAACCGTTGCCGATCAGCAGATCGCGAGGCATGGATTTCTCAGTTTAGCTCCAACACGAATGCCGTGAAGCCGTCGGCGCCGGATTCGGGAGTCAGGCGGAGAACTCCGTCGTCGACCCATCGCACGACTTCCGGATTCACGAAGGCCGCCACATCGGCGCGCTTCCACCCTTCGACGATGGCATCGTTCTCCTCCGGCTCGAGCGAGCAGGTCGAATAGATGACATAGCGGCTGGCCAACTGCTTTGCTGAAGCCAGCAGCTCGCGCTGCAGCTTTGTGAAATTCTGCAGATCGTTTTCCCGCAGCCGCCACTTGATCTCCGGATTCTTGCGGATGGTCCCGGTCGCGCTGCACGGCGCATCGAGCAGGACGGCCTCGAATTTTCTCAGGAACGGCGGCTGCCTGCCGTCGCTGACCACGATTTTGCGCGAACGGCCCAGGAGAGGACGGAGGCGCGCGATGGAAATGTCGTTGCTGACCACCTTCGCGTCGCGCGCCGACATCACGATCGTCTTGCCGCCCGGCGCCGCGGCCAGATCGAGAATGTCCTTGCTGGTGGCGGCGGCAAGATCTGCGATCACTCCGCTGCCTTCGTCGAGCGCCCACCCCTCCACATTCGCGCTCGATCCGGTCAGCTTGAAGATTCCAGGCACGAGCCGGGAGGGTTCCGCGCCGGGAGGGGGCGTGGGTGTGAAAATGTCGGGGAACGACAGTTGTTGATTGGCGTCCGCGATCGCGCCCGCCCGCTCCTTGCCGTACACGCGAATCCAGCGATCGAGAAGCCACTGCGGATGTGCAGTGCGTGTCGCGAGATCGGTGGCGAGAGATTTCAGATCCGTTTCTGACGCGCGCCGGAGGATGGCGTTGACGAAACCGCGAGCGCGCTTGGCGTAGCGCGCCGCCAGATCGACCGACTCCGAAACCGCAGCGTACGGCGCCACATCCATGAACATCAGCTGATAAATACCGATGCGAAGGATATCGACGACATTGGGATCGAGTTTCTTGACGGGACGCTGCGCCAGCGTCGCGATGGCGTGATCGAGCCTCGAGCGCCATCGAAGGATGCCCAGGACCAGAGTACGGACGAAGCCGGTCTCATCCTGCAGCACGATGGCGGCATAAGCGGAGTCGCGTTCGATGCGGCGCAGGAGATTGAAGGCGCGCTCGCGTTCGGTCACTCGAGCCGTGCTCCGACGCGCCAGCCCGCACCGCGCGCGAACTCCGGCGCGCGCTGCCGCGACTTTCCGCCGCGTTGCACGACCATCAACTGCATCGCGCCGTCGCCCGTCGCGACCGTGACTCCGTCGTCGATGGACAAAATTGTCCCGGGCGCAGCGCTCCCGGAGGCAGGCGCAATTTCGATCAGCTTCAAGTCGCCGCGAAAAATGCCCGGCCAGGGATCGAACGCGCGAAACTTGTTGTAGATCGTCGCCGCGGAATCGTTCCAGCGAATTTCGCCTTCCTGTTTTTCGATTTTCGGCGCATAGGTCGCTTTCGAGTGATCCTGAGGCGTTTCCACGAACTCGTGCCGGAGAACCCGCGCCATCTCTTCAGCGCCGATTTGGGAGAGCCGCTGCGACAGTTGCGACGCGCGCTCGTCAAGACCAATGGGAGTGCGCACCATCGACAGGATCGGTCCGTGGTCGAGCTCTTCATCGACGCGCATGATGGTGATGCCGGTTTCCGTCTCGCCATCCTCGATCGCGCGCTGAATCGGCGCCGCCCCGCGGTACTTCGGAAGAATCGAAGCGTGAACGTTGAGGAATCCGCGCTTCGGAATCTGCAGGAGCGCGGCAGGAAGAATCTTTCCATACGCCACGACGATGCCGACATCGGGCTTGGTCGCCGCGACCACGTCGATCGCGTCGCGGATTTTTGCCGGTTGCGCCAGCGGCAATCCGAGCTCGTGTGCTTTGACCGCCACCGGCGGCGATTGCAATTTCAAGCCGCGTCCGGCGCGCTTGTCGGGTTGGGCGACGACGAGCGCGACTTCGTGCTCGCGCGCGAGCGCCTCGAGCGTGGGAACCGCAAATTCGGGAGTGCCGAGAAAAACGATACGCAATCGTCGCAGAATTCTACGGGTTGTCGGTTGTCAGTGGTCGGTTGTCGACAACTGATCACCGACAACTGACAACGCACGAGCGCTAGCGAGTGCCAGTCACCGGAGCCTGATCCTTCAGCGTCGCCGTCGGCTTGGTCGGATCCACGGGTTTGCGCGTGATGTTCTTGCCTTCAACGCCCTTGGTCGGCTCCGGCGCGGCGCCCTTCATCCCTGCGCCGGACGGCGACTGCGCTGAGCTGGTCACCGGATGCGTCATCACCGGCGGATTGTTTTGATAATCGCGCGGCGGCATCTCGCGTTTGCATGCCGCCATGACGATGGTGATGATGAGCAATCGCCGCATGGCCGACGAGCATGACATAGAATCGCCGGATGCGAAACGTCATCGCGATTTCGGCGCTTCTCTTTGCTTCGGTCGCCTCCGCTCAGATGGCCGAGGGAGATCAGCATTGGGCGGCGCGGGCGGAGGGACACCAGAGCGGACACGCGAAACCGGCGCAGACCGAAGCCGCCATCGCGGCCTACCAGAAGGCGGTCGCGCAGAATCCGAATGACCTCGAAGCGCGATGGAAGCTGCTTCGCACGCTTCGCTTCAAAGGCGCTTACGTCGCAACTTCGACTGACGAGAAAAAGCAGATCTACAGCCAGGCGAAGAAGGCCGGCGAGGAGACGCTGGCCATCATCGACCGACAACTCTCCGCGAAAGGGATTCGCTCGGTGACCAAAGCGACCGAGAAAGAAGTCGCCGACGCCGCCAAATCGATTCCCGGAGCCGACGAAGTCTTTCTTTGGGACGCCGTCAACTGGGGTGAGTGGGCGCTGGCGTACGGGAAGATGGCTGCCGCGCGACAAGGAGCAGCCGACCGCATCCGGCGCGGAGCGACCATCGCGATGCTGATCGATCCCAAGCTCGAAGGGGGCGCCCCCTCCCGCGTCCTCGGCCGCCTTCACGATCAGACGCCGCGAATCCCATTCATCACCGGCTGGGCGTCGAATCGCGAAGCGCAGCGATTCCTCAACGATTCGATGAAGATCGATCCGACCAACAAGATCACGCGCGTTTTTCTGGCCGAGGCCATGGTGAACGGGAATTCGGACACCAAGCCGCAGGCGATTCAAATGCTCAAGGAGCTGCTGACGACGCCCAACGATCCGAATTACGAGGTCGAGCAGGCGGCGGCGCAGGACGACGCACGCGCACTGCTCAAGAAGTGGGGAGCGTAATCGCGGTGATCAGATCGTTGGCGGCCACCGTCTCGACGCCCTGAAAGCGCAATCCGGCTTCGCTTTTCGACTCGAGAATCAGCGGCACGCGCCGTAGCGTTGGAACCGACCCGCCTCGCTGCTTCCACAAGGCTTCCTTGGCGCTCCAGAAGTGCAGCATGCGGTGATCGAGGATGCATCCCTGCATCGATTCGATTTCGTCGTCAGTCAGAAAGAGATGAGCGGCGTTCTCGGAGATCCCGCGCAGGACTTCAATGTCGACTCCCACCGGCTGCGTATCGATCGCGGCGGCGCCGTAGTTTCCTGAATGCGAGAACGAGACATAGTCTCCGGTCACGCCCTTTTGCCGCAATTGTTTCTCCGCGATGCGACTCAGCATCCAATCGTTGCGTCGCTTTGGCCGCGCGAATCCGCGGATGACGCCGAGCTCCTCTACATCGAACCACGATTCGGGATCGCGAATGTCGCTCACGATCAAGGCACGGCCCTCCCATCCCTTCGGGGTGAGCATCATGGACGTGAGGGGACGGCGGCCACGAATTGCGAGTCGCCGTTCGTGTCGACAATCGATGCGTACGCGATGGCGGCTCCGGCCGCCATTTTCACGCGCACCGTCATGGTCTCATCGAGCGGTATGCCCAGACCGCGGTCGGCGTCGGCCTGGTAGTAAACCTCATCGGAGTCGAGGGTCTCCTGAATGATGCGGCCGGCGCGTTGACCGGTACGCGTAAATGCTGCTACGCGAAACGTGATCGGAACCTGGCTGACATTGACCACACCGATGTTGACGCGCCGCCCGGCGCCGGACGGAATTCCTACGATGGTCAGATCGCCGGAGGCATCGTTGGTGGTGAGAGGCTCGATGATCGACGCGCGGGCGTTGTGCGCGGCATCGTAGGTCTTCACGCGCGCGACCGGCGCGCCATCGCCGCGATACTCGATCCACAAGACACCTCGCCCTTCCGGCGCGTGAAAGAACGAGCGAGTGACATCTTCCCATCGAACGCTTTGCCCGCCCGCCAGAATGACCTGTCGATCGACGCGCGCGTCGCCGGCTACGTAACGCAGCGTCAGCGAGATCCGCGCCGCCAGCGGATTGTGCAGCGTGAGATCGGATTTCCAGTACGTTCCGCTCGCGCCCGAGACGCTTCCAACCGACGGAAAGACGAGACGCGCACGCTCGCCCAGAAGGCCGATCTCGCGCAGCGACGGTATGCGAATCTGCCGCAGGTAACCGTCGAGATTCAGCGGCGTATTCGTTTGCTTTCGCGTCCACAGCTCGGTCCCCCAGGTGGAGTGCGCGTAGACGTAGTGATCGTTGATGTAGCTGGCCAGCGCCTGGGCGCGAACAGAGTTGTCGATCCCGTCGAAAACATCGAATTGCTGGGGCGAGCGCCGAATGACGATGTGCGGCCTGGCGCGCTCCAGGGCCAGAATGACCTCGCCCTGAAATTCCGGGGGCGACAAAATCGGGACCTGATAGAAGCGCGTCGGGTTGGGCCGGTCGCAGAAAAAGTAGAGCGCCGGCTGATTGGAGAAATCGAAGATAGGCGTGCCGGCCCGGCTGAGATCGGTGACCCAGAAGCGAACTTGATCGATACGATGACGAATCTCCATGGCGGCGGGATCGATCCAGCCGACGCCGCTGACGCGGCCGAGGTAGTGCGTGAGGTCGTCGAGACGGGAGTTGGCGATGTCGGGGGCCCACAGCGCGACGAAAAAAATCGGCAACAGTGCCGCGGCCGCCATCCGCCCTGCCGCCCGCGCGAAGAAGACCAGAAGGATTACGATCATTGGACCGACCAGAAGCGCCGAAAAATATTGATGCTGAAAATCGGCGCGGCCTAACGCACTGCGCTGCGTGAGGATCGCGAAGGCTGTCAACGCCAGAAGCGCGATGTCGAGCGCCTCGCTCTTGCGCCTGATGGCACGCTGCACCAGGCAGATGAGCGCGATGGCGATGATCAGCGGATTGAGAACGAAGCGGAATTTCTCGTACAGGAAGAAATCGGAGAGCGTGTGCAAATTGAGGTTGCTTCGAAACGTGCCGGTGAGGTCGGGAAACGGCACCGACCACACCGCGTCGATCACCCTCGGTACAACCACAAACGAAGTGGCGGCGAACGCGCCGAGGGCGCCGCGCATCCATAAATAGACGAGGAAAGGCGATGCGCCGAGAATCGCGCCGGCGCCAAACCACGCCAGCGCGCTCCACCGCCGAAGAACGACAAGCGCGAGCAGCGATCCGCCGATGGCGTACAGTCCGATGTCATAGCTGAAGAAAAAGGCGACTGCCGCGGCCATGCCCGCGAGAGCCGCAAGAATCTGCGAGCGGCGGCGGATGGCCACCAGGAACAGCGCCAGCACCACGATCTCGAAGAAAATTCGCTCGTTGTCAACGGTGGTCACCACGCCGAAGACCATCACCAGCGCGGCCAGCGGGATCGAATCGAAGATCGCCAGGCCGAGGAACCAGAGGGCGGGGGCGGCGAAGGAACCGAGGACCGCCGGGCGGGCAAGACCGACCGCGGCCGAACGCCCGAAAATTTTCATCAGCCATGCGTCGAGGAGCCCGTCATCGAGAAGACCATGAAGGACGAAGACCTCGCGATACGGAACTTTTCCGCGGAGGTAATCCGACGCCGGCCCGAGGGCCTCGCCGCGATGAAACAGATCGATCCACTGCGTCAGGGCGGCAGTGGAAGCGTAGCTTGCGCAATAGAGGAGAAGCGGAATGACGCCGTAGGCGGTCACGGCGCGCATGCCGCGCGAATCGATGGGCGTTCTTCCGCTGAAGGCCACCGCGATGGCACATAGGAAAACGGCCATCGCGATCGCGATGGCGACTTCGCCCGGCACGAACATCAACGCCATGGCAGGAAGAGCGACCAGGGGGAGCGCCGCCACCGACAGCCGCTGCAGCGCGATCTCGGTGTCGAGGCCGATCGTGAACGTCGCGATGCGCGCGATCAGCAGGAAGGCGCACCAGAAAAGTGATACGAAAAATAGTATGAAGAATGCTTCTAGAAAGAGCGTAGGAATATGTGCGATTCGTCTCCCGACCGCGATGTAGCGGAACATCACCCAGGCCATCGCTTCCACCACGATGGCGGTATGAAAGGGCAACATGTCGCGGCGAAACAGATTCCGAAGCCACCGCGTCCTCTCCAACGCCATGACCACTCGCGGGCCGGCCTGCGACGCCGCCAGCGGAATCAGAACCGGCCAGCCCCACTTGGATGTGGTCAGGTAAAGAAACGGCGCCAGAAGAAACGGCGCGACAAAAAAGAATGCTCCCACGCCTCGGAAGCTCTCCAGCTGGTGTACGCCGGCGCGATAGAGCACGATGGTGGCAGGCGGAACGACGATGAAAAACAGCAGCGCCGCCAGGTAATCGCGAAGCTTCGATGCGCCTTCGACGGTCACGCGACCCACCGCCACCGGCGCGGTGGGCGGGAGGGCGCGCAACAGCAAGGTCAGCGAGAGAAAAATCCCGACCGCGAAGGAAAAAGCCGCGACCCACAGCAGCGCGCGGATTGCGCGCTCGTTCAATGCGTCTTGTCGCGACACGCGCGCAGTATAGCGGCCACCAGCGCAGGCACCGACGCACTGTCCGCTTCGACATCCGGCGACCGTTCGTGACGCCGAATGGCATCGCTGGTGGTCGGTCCGATCGACGCCAGCATCGCGCCTTCGATCATCCTGGCGTCAGGAAGGACGTCGAAGAAATTGTCGGCAGTCGAAGCGCTGGTGAACGTCACGATGTCGATGTCGTGCAGCTCGTCGGCGGCCGCGGTGACTTTACGGGTCTGGTAGGCGACCACCAGATCGACCTCTCCTCCGCGCCGCCGCAGCTCGTCGATCAGCTCCTCCCGCCCTTCCGCCGCCCGGACCACTGCCGTGCGAATGCCTTTCTGGTCGGCATCGAGAAGCGGCAAAAGGGCCGTCGATTGAAATTTCGGCGGAACGAGATCGGGCTCGATCCCGCGCTTGCGGAGATGGTCGGCCGTCGACTCACCGACGGCCGCGACCAGCACGTTTCCGAGCGCGCGCGAATCCTCGCCGTGGAACTTCAAGCGCTCGAAAAATGCGTCGACGCCGTTGGTGGACGTGAAAATCAGCCACTGATAATCGCTGATGGCGTCGATCACGCTGTCGAGTGATTCGTAGGACGACGGTGGCGCGATCTCGATGGTCGGAAACTGCACGACTTGCGCGCCCGCTTCCTCGAGAAGGCGCTTCAGCTCCGACGCTTGCTCGCGTGCGCGCGTGACCACGACACGCTTGCCAAAGAGCGGCTTCGACTCGAACCAGTTGATCGCGTCGTGAAGCGTCACGACGCCGCCGACGACGATCAGCGCCGGCGTGGCGATGCCCGCTGCGCGCTGCTCGATCGTGTCGAGCGACCCTGTGACCGTCTTCTGCTGCGAGGTCGTCCCTTTCGAAACGATCGCGACCGGTCGGGTGGCAGGCGCACCGTGCTCGCGAAGCTTGCGCACGACCATGGGAAGATTTGCGATGCCCATCAGAAAAACGATCGTGCCCTCCAGCTGCGCCAGGGCCTTCCAGTTGATGCCGGTGGTGTCGTCGCTCTCGTGACCGGTGACGAAGGTGACTGAGGTGGCGTGGGCGCGATGCGTCACCGGAATGCCGGCGTAGGCCGGTCCGGCGATGGCCGACGAAATGCCGGGCACGACTTCGAATTCGATCGAGGCGGCCGCCAATTCTTCTGCTTCTTCGCCGCCCCGTCCAAAGACGAAAGGATCGCCGCCTTTGAGACGCACCACCCACTTTCCCTCGCGCGCTTTTTCGATCAACAGACGGTTGGTCTCCTCCTGCGGAACGGAATGCGCGCCTGACCTCTTGCCGACGTAGATCAGCTCGGCGCTTTTCGGGACACGCGCGATGATCTCCGGCGCGACCAACGCGTCGGTCGCGACGACGTCGGCGGTTGCGATGAGCTCCGCCGCGCGCAGCGTGAGCAGATTCGGATCGCCCGGCCCCGCGCCGACCAGAAAGACCTTCCCTACCTTCGACACTTCGACAAATCCTCAGCGCCCTCCGCCACCAGCGCCTCGTAAACGGAATCGATGACCGTGTCGGCATCAGGCCCGGTTTTCTGCACACGGATGCTGCGATCCCCGTCGACCTCCCCGAAGAATGCCTGGACGGTGATGCCGCGATCGATGGTGGCGTGCACCGCCACCGCCGAGTAGCAGTCGAGCAGATCGCCGAACTTCTGCAGAACACCGCGTTCGCACAGCGCCGCCAGTGCGCTCGGAAAATGACTGAGCACCGTGAACTCAGCCGCGCGCTCGGCCAGTGTTTCGATCGCGATGATCCCCTGACCGGCGGCAGGGATCATTTCCTCGATCGAAAAGAAGGAAGTGATTTCGCTGGCGCGGCCGAGTCGCGTCAGGCCGGCGCTGGCCAGCACGGCGCCGTCATACGCCCCGTCGTGGAGTTTCCTGATCCGCGAGTCGACGTTGCCGCGGATGTCCTCAACTCGAAACTTCGGGTAGAGCGCTCGTAGCTGGGCACGGCGGCGGGGGGCGCTCGTTCCGATCTTCGCGCCCGAGCGCATCTTGTCGATGGCAATGCCGCCCGGCTGGATCCACGCGTCGCGCGGATCGGCGCGCGCGAGAAATGCGGCCAGCGCAAATTGCGGCGGCACGATCGAAGGAACGTCTTTGAGGCTGTGCACCGCCAGATCGATGGTGCGGCCGAGAAGCCCCTCTTCCAGCTCCTTGATGAAAACGCCCTTTCCGCCGATCGAAGCGAGGCTGACGTTGGTGCGCGTGTCGCCCGTGGTCCGGATGGTGACGATTTCGGAGGGCCGGTTCAGCACGCGCGCGACCTCATTGGCCTGCCACAGCGCAAGCGGGCTTCCGCGCGTGCCGATGCGCACCGGAGCGGTCATCGCAGTCCGAAGATCTTGCGGATGGTCTGGCGCAGCGATTCGTGCTCCTGCGGCTCCCGGGTCGATTCCTTGAGACGCAGGATGGGATAGTGGAGGATTTTGTTGATCATCTGGGTGGTCAGCATCTCGATCGCCTGTCGCTGTTCCGCGGTGATGGGACCGACGTTGCGCAAGCATTTCTCGAGCTCGCTAGCGCGGATCGCTTCCAGCACGTGCTGCAGCTCGACAATGGTCGGAACGGCCTCCTGCGCCAGCAGACGCCGGCGGAAAGAGTCGACTTCGCGAGTGACGAGGGTTTCCGCCTGCCCCGCTTTCTGCAATCGCAGCTCGCGGTTCGAATCGACCACCTGCTGCAGGTCATCGATGTTATAGAGATAGGCCCCGTCGATTTTCCCGACGCTGGGATCGATGTTCCGGGGAACGGACAAGTCGATCAGGAAAAGCGTGGGCGTCTTTCTCTGGCGGAGCGCGCCTTCGACCTGCGCCGGCTCGATCACGAAGTGCGGCGCGGCGGTCGATGCGATGACGATGTCGCACGATCGGAGATGCGGTTCGAGATCTTCGAAATAAACCGCCTGGCCGTTGAAACGCCTGGCCAGCTCCTGCGCGCGATCGTGGGAGCGGTTGGCAACGAGAATCTGCGTCACTCCCGATTTGTTCAGATGCTCGGCGGTCAGCTCGCTGATCTCGCCGGCGCCGAGAAGAAGTGCCTGCAGGCCGCGCATATCGCCGAAGATCTTGCGCGCCAGCTCGACCGCGGCGTATGGAACCGACACGGCGTGCTCCCCGATGCCGGTATCGGTGCGGACCCTCTTGGCAACGCGCATCGTCTCCTCGAAAAGGCGCTCCAGAAGTCCGTCCAGCGCGTTGCATCGCTGTGCGGCCAGGAAGGCGGCCCGAACCTGGCCGCCGATCTGCGGCTCACCGACCACCATCGAATCGAGCCCGGATGCGACACGGAAAACGTGCTTGATGACATCCTCGTAGCGCAGCACGTACAAGTGTTTCTCGAGGTCGCCGCGCTCAACCTGACCGCGTTGGCACAGCCAGTTCACGATCGACTCGATGACGTCCTCGCCAGTTGCCGACACGATGGCCTCGACGCGATTGCAGGTCGACAGCACAGCGACGCCCTCGATGCCGGCCATCGACTTCACGTCGTGAAGCGTCGATTCCTGCTGGGCGTCGCTGATACTCAATCGCTCCCGCACTTCGACCGGCGCGGTGCGGTGATTCAAGCCGATCAGAAGCAGGGCGTTAGACATGGTGAATCCCGAGAATCGCGATGAGGGTCGCCACGAAAGCGCACGCCGAAATCACCATCGTACGCCGGGCGCGGTACGCGCCTTTGATGAACAACTGCAGAAGCATCGCGAACAGAACCCAGGCCACAATGGCGCCAATCTGCTTCGTACGCAGATCGATCAACTCTGCCGTGGTGCGATACGACCACAAAATGCCGGCCAGGATCCCGAGTGTGTAGATGCTGAAACCGATGGCCAGGGTGCGATAGCTCAATGTTCGGCAGACGTTGAGGCTCGGAATCCACTCCCACAGCGGACCGCGCTGCTTGGACTTGAGCGATCGATCCTGCATAAACGCCAGCAGCGTGAACGCCAGTCCCACCAGCAGCGCTGCCACGCCGACCGTGGACAGGAGCACGTGCGCGGTAAAGAGGCCCGAGCGAAGCGCGGGATCCATCTGCGCGAACGGTTCGCGCACCACCGCCGACACTGTCAGCAGCATCAACACCAGCGGATAAACGAAGAAGGCGGCCGCATCCACGCGATACCGGAAGAACAAAATCATTTCTGCCAGAAAAACGGTCCACGCGATGAACGAAGCCGCTTCCGGCAAATTGGTCAGCGGAGGATGTCCCGTCCGCGCGCAGATGGTGCCGATCCAGAACGTGTGGCTGAGCCATCCCACGATCATCAGCACCAGGCCGGCATGTTGGGTTCGGACCTCGCGCGTGAACAGCGAAATCAGCGCGACCAGCGTCCCTGCCGCGTAAAAACCGAGAGCGATGTACAGCGTGACGTTAGGGCTCACGAAACCAGCTTCTTGCAGAAGACAACTTTGTCGTCTTCGATCCGATAGAAGTCTTTGATGCGCGAGATCTCGTCATAGCCGCTCCGTTGATAAAACCGGATGGTAGGCGCGTAACTTTCTTTCGACGAGGTCTCGATCAGCAGCATCCGTCCACTCTGGCGGCGCACTTCGTTCTCCACGAATCGCAACAGCATCTGGCCCAATCCGAGTCCCTGATGCTTCGGATCGACCGCGATCCAGTAGAGATCGTAGACGCCGTCGGCCAGCGGGGTGGGGCCGAAGCAGACATAGCCCTGAATCGTTTTGCGAGGCCCGTGGTCGGGTTCCTCGAGCACGTAGACGACATACTCGTCGCGCTCGGGATGTGCGAAGGCCTGATCGACGAGGTCGATCGCGCAACGCACCTCGTCGGCTTTGAACCGCCCCGTTGCGATGAGAACTTCGTGGATGCGGTCCCGATCTTTTCTCTCTGCTGGGCGAATCTTCATCGGCTGCGACGTGCGCAGGCCGCAATGATAAGGTCCTCGAGGAATTCTGAAAATAATATGTGGGCAGCATCAAGGGCTTTACGAAAGCCGCTACCTAAACCCAGATCGGGATTCGGATTGATATCGACGATATAAATCACACCGGTCTGTGATTGCTGCCGCAAATCGAAGCGCACCGACATGTCTGCGCCGAGCAACTCCACCGCTGTCAAGCAGATACGCGCGATCTCGTCGCGGGTCGCCGCGTCGACCCTGGCCGGGGTCCTGTTGGTTGTCGCCAAATCCTCGGCCGATCCGTTGGCCCACTTCGCCTTCCACCCGACCACGCGCTCAGTCGTGGCGAGATGCTCGGCAAAGACGACTTCACCGACCGGCAACAGCCTCCGGCAGTAGATCGCCTGATTCAGCTCTCGTCCTTCAATGAACTCTTCGATGAGCGCCGGCTGCTCGTAGGTTTCTCTGACGTACGCGCAGCGCGCTTCAAGATCAGCCCGACTACTCACCACGGCGTGGCAGTCGATGCCGATGCCCGCGTCCTCGAGTGCCGGCTTCACGATGTAGGTGCCTGGAAGCGGCGCGTCGCGCGGCGATGCGTATCCCCGCGGCGTGGGAAGGCCGGCGGCTTGCAACAGCCGTTTGACGAGAATTTTGTCGGTGCACAACGCGACAGCGATCGGGTCACATGACGTGTGCGCGACGCCGATCATTTCCAGCGCCAGCGCGAAGCTTTTTTCGAATTGCGGGTTGCCCAGGACTCCTTCGCAGAAATCGACGACGATGTCGAACTCGCGAAGGCGTTGCAGTGCGGCGTCGACGTTGTGGCGCACGGGCACCATCTCGGCGCCGAGGATCTCCGCCGACTCGCTGGCGCAGTCGAGGACTTCCTCTTCGCCGACGCGTTCGATCTCGTTCAGGTGGGGCTTGAGATCGGCGTCGTCGTTGTAGGCAACCGCTATGCGGCCCACCGTTCCTCCGCGCTGCCGATGATGCCGGCAATCAACTGGTTGTATGTCCATCCGGCCGCCTTGGCGAGGATGACCAGATCGGAGTTCACCGGATGGACGCCGGGAAGCGGATTCACTTCCACGAAATTCGGGACGCCGTCGCGATCGCAACGAACGTCGATGCGCGCGACGTCGCGCAAGCCAAATGCTCTCCAGATCGCCAACGCGACCGCGCCGACCTCGGGAGCATCGACGATGCGATATTCAACGCGATTCTTGTAGTCGCGCTTGACCTCGATCGAGTAGAAGAAATTCTCTTCCTTCATCTTGGGAACGACCTGCATCACAGCGATGACCTCTCCGCCCACGATGCCGACGGTGTATTCGTCACCGGTCAGATATTCTTCGATCAGCGCAGGACCGTACGCCCCGACGCGCGCAACGGCCTCATGGAGCTCCGCTTCGTTTCGGCAAAGCGATTTCGCGGTGACGCCCATCGAGGAACCCTCGCAGGAGGGTTTGACGAAGAGGGGGTAACGCAGTGTGGCGCCGGCACTCTTGCCGGCGCGCGCCGACATGAGTGTCGGCGCCACAACTTCCCACGGCGCTGTCACAATCCCATGCGCCTTCGCCATCAGCTTGGCGAGCGCTTTGTCGAGGGTCATGCCGATTGCGACCGGATCGGAGCCGGTGCACGGAACGCCGAGCATCTCCAGAGTTGCGGGAACCTGCGATTCGCGTCCGCGCCCGCCGACGCCCTCAGCGAGATTAAAGACGCCATCGACGCCTTCCGCGGCCAGAAGGTCGAGCATTTCCGTTCCCCAGCCCAGACGCACGGGATGGTGGCCGCAAGCGCGAAGAGCGCCCTCCAGCGCTTCGATCGTTTCGAGTGAGTCGAATTCCTCGTAGCGGTCGCCGACCGCTCCTTCGGGTTTGAGGTTGTAGGTCAGACCGATGCGCACGCGTTCGTGTTTGTAGCGCTAAGTCTCTCGCACTCGCTTCTTAATGTTAATCCCGCGCGGCGTGTCGCGCACAGGTTGCGGCTCGAAGCGATCGGCGGTCCGATTGAGCAGCTTCGCCAGGCCGCGCTCCGGAATGTGCTCGCGGTCGTTGCAGCGGTCGCATCCATGCGGCTGCCGCTGCACGTCGTCGTAGCGCCCGATCACGCCCTCGAAATTGCGATAGACGATCGAGTCGCCGTAATTGCCAAGGACGTAGTTGGGCATGAGCGGGACCTTGCCGCCGCCACCCGGGGCGTCCATCACGAACTGCGGGACCGCCAGGCCCGAGGTATGCCCGCGCAGGAATTCGATGATCTCGATTCCTTCGCCGATCGAGGTTCGGAAGTGTTCTGCGCCCATCACCTGATCGCAAAGATAGAGGTAGTAGGGGCGCACGCGAATCTTCATCAGCCCCTGCACGAGATCGCGCATGGTGTAGGGGCAGTCGTTGACGCCGCGCAGCAGCACGGCCTGGTTGTTGACCGGAATGCCGGCGCGCAGCAGGCGGTCGCATGCCGCCGCCGAGTCGGGCGTGATCTCGTTGGGATGATTGAAGTGCGTGTTGATCCAGATGGGATGATATTTCTCGAGCAGCGAGGTCATCTCGCTATCGATGCGTTGGGGCAGAAACACCGGCACGCGCGAGCCGAAGCGGATGATCTCGACGTGTGGAATGGCGCGGAGTCCCACCAGAATTTTTTCGAGATAGCTCAGCGACAGCGACAACGGATCGCCGCCCGAGACGATGACATCGCGGATCTCGGGATGATCGGCCACGTACTCGATCATCTTTTCGACTTTGCGCTGTCCGGTCGTTCCGTCTTCGTCGACCCACTTGCGTTTTCGCGTGCAATAGCGGCAGTACAGCGGGCAATACGAGGTCACCAGAAAAAGGCAACGATCGGGATAGCGATGGACGATGCCGGTGACCGGCGAATCGCCTTCTTCGTTGAGTGGATCCCAGGTCAGCTCACCGGGATTGAGAAGCTCCTCCACCGCCGGCACCGATTGCACCCGCAGCGGATCTTTGGGGTCATCGAAATCAATCAGACAGAGGTAGTAGGGCGTGATGGCGGCCCGATAGAGCTCGAACACTCCACCTAACCGCTCGCTGGTCATGTCATCAATGTTGAACAGGCGCGCGATTTCGTCCAGGGTCTGGACGCGGTTCTTCTGCTGCCATTTCCAATCATTCCACTGTGCATCGGTGACGTCGGGATAGAGGCGCGCGCGGTTGGCGGCGGCAATCTCTAGGTGATTCTTGCGGGATGTTGTGGAGGGGGAGGAGGATATTTGTGGCTCGTCTGATATCGAGACAGAGCTCATGATGGTACACATCCTTTCGGACTGGGAATCTTCCGCAGTCGGATCAAACACGGTCCCGGACAGAATGTGAGCAACTTCATCGTCACACTACTTTAGCGCGCTTCAGCGAATCTGAAACAGAAAAATGCGCGAATCGATCGATCGCATTTTGCGGGACCCATGCCGTGACCCGCGTCACGCGATCGGTCGAACGCTGCTCGTAGACCTCCGCCACATCGTGCAGCTTCGCCAGCATCCGCGATTCCTCGTACGGAATTTCCAGATGAAGAACCTCGCCGCCGGCCAGCTCGCGTTCGCGGATCATCGCGACCAGCTTCTCGATTCCGCGCCCCGTCAATGCGGAGACTGAGGTCTCGCGGTCTCGCGGTTGCGGGGTCTCGAAGGATGTACCGCGAGACTCCGAGACCTCGTAACCGCGAGACAAGTCCTCCTTGTTGAACACGTCGATCACGCGCTCCTTTGGGATCCCGAGATCGTGCAGGACCTCTTCCCCAACCAGCGCCTGCTCCTCGTTTGCCGAGTCGATCACGTGCAGGACCAGATCGGCGCTGACCGCCTCCTCCATCGTCGAGCGGAACGAGGCCACCAGATGGTGGGGAAGTTTGCGGACGAAGCCGACGGTATCGATGACGACCGTCGGCCGCGGCATCGGATACGATATCCGCTGCGATTTGGCGTCGAGGGTGGCGAACAGCTTGTCCACCGCCCACGCCGAGCCGCCGGTGAGGCGGTTGAAGAGCGTCGACTTGCCGGCATTGGTGTAGCCGACCAGGGCCACCGTGAACGCCGCCGCCCGCGATTTTCGCTGGGTGTGCCGCGTCTGCTCGATCTTGTGCAGTTCGCTCTTGAGCTGACCGATCCGAGTGCGAACGATGCGTCGGTCAATTTCGAGCTGCGTCTCGCCGACGCCGCGCGTCCCGATGCCGCCCGCCTGCCGCTCGAGGTGCGACCACTGCCGGGTCAGGCGCGGGAGCATGTACTCCAGCTGCGCCAGCTCGACCTGCGTTCGCGCTTCACGACTTCGAGCGCGACCCGCGAAGATGTCGAGGATCAGCGCGCTGCGATCGATCACTTTGGTGCCGATGATCTTTTCTAGGTTGCGCGTCTGGGCGGGCGAGAGCTCATCATCGAAGACGATCAGCGATACTTTTTCTTTTTCGGCCAGACGCCTGATCTCCTCCGCTTTCCCGCTGCCGATCCACGTAGCGGCATCGGGGGCCTTCCGTTTTGCGAGGATCCTCGCCACCACCACTCCGCCTGCGGTCTCGATCAACTTCTCCAGCTCGTCGAGGTGTTCGTCCGCTACTCTCCGCGTCTGATCCGCCAGCACCACCCCGACGGCGATAACCTTTTCTGGCACGTTATTAGTTGACATTAATCATACTCATTACAGGCGCGTTGTGCAGCACCAGCCAACGCGAAAACTCGTAAAACGCCTCCGCCAGCGATTCGGTACGTCCCGAGGGCACCATCGTGTAAGTGCCATCCTGCACCAATCCGAGTGCCGGCGGCTGACGAAATGTCGTGAAGACAAACGCTGCCGGCGCCCGCGCGCGATCGAAGAGATCGACGCCCACGGTTTGATTGCGATATCGACGGCCACAGAAGCTCGCCAGCGTCGGCAGGATGTCGACATGGCTGGCGGCGACGTCGATGCGCTGCCGCTGAACGAATTGTGGAGCGTAGATCAGCAGAGGCACATGGTAGACCAGAAGCGAGAGGTCGCCGAGCGTCAACGCCGACGGCGGCGCCCCGGAGCGCGTGCCGTGATCGCCGTACAGCACGAAGATCGTATTGGCGAAGTAAGGATGCCTTCGGGCCTCGGCGAAGAACAGGCCGAGCGAGTGATCGAGGAAGCGGAGCGCGTTGTATTCCTCGTCGCTTTCGAAGCCGTTCGTCCGCAGCATCGACTCAGAGATGTGAGCAAGGCTGAAGCCATGTGTGCGCTTCGGGATGGTGTAGGGCCGATGATTGCCGGAGGTCTGCACGATCGCGAAGAACGGCTTGCGCTCCGTTCGAAAAACGTCGTTCGCCGCCAGCAGCAGGTCCTCATCCGAGATTCCCCAGACATCGACTGCCGGCGCGTTGTAGGAGCCTTCCTCGAAAATGCGAAGCCCGTCGATGTTGTGGGTCAGCATGCCACGAATGTTGCTCCAGTTCGCGCTGCCGCCGAGCAGATAGAGCTTGTCGTAGCCGGTGAAGGCGTTGACGATGGTGGCCTGATCGACCGCCTGCGGATTGTGCGCTGATGCCTGCCACGGGCTGACGTCCGGAATTCCAAACACGACCGCGAAGAGGGCGCGCGCTGTTTTCTCCGAGGGGGAGTAGGCGTTCGTGAAGAGGATGCCGTCGCGCGCCAGCGCATCGAAGTTCGGACAAGCGCTCAGCCGATTGCCGAACGCGCCGCTCTTGAACGCCGCGAACGACTCGAGCTGGATCAGGACGATGTTGGGATTGCCGGAAACCCGCGGAGACAGCGGTGGCGTACGAGCGAGAGTCAATGTTTTCGGATCGGGATGATCGACGCCGAGGTATCGACACATCAGGGGATAGAGTCGGCGCAGGCGCGCGATGTCGAATCGCGGTGGCTCTTCACGCATCGACTCGAACAACGATTGCGCCGGATTCAGTGCCAGCTCGCCCACGAACGAATCGGTCGAGAAAAAAGCATCGCTCCAGCGAAGGGGATATCGCGACCATTTGCCGTAGATGCAGGCGAGGAAGAGCACCACGATGATCAATCGCTGAGTTGTCGGTTGTCGGTTGTCGGTTCTCTTTCGGACTAGAAGAATCAATAGCGCGAGAAACGCGACCACGCCTAACGCGAACCACACGATGTGGTACGACTCCCACACCATGTGCAGCGAGATGATCGGATTCCTCAGAAACTCCAGCACCTCGGCGTTCAGCCGCTGGTGGATGTAGGCATAGCAGCCGAAATCGGCGGCGTACAGGATTGCCAGCAGCGTTTCAGCGGTGACGATGTAGGCCGTCGAAGAAAAGAAAAGCAGCGGCAAGCTGACCATGGCCGCCAGGCGCGCATCGAATTTCAGTCCGAGGTAAAAGGCGCGTGCGAGGTCCGAGGCGGCCACGGCATGCGGCCGAAACGCGAGGAAAAATGCGGCGCGGAGCAGTGCCAGCACGGCGAGGTTCGCGGCGAACAGGATGACCGGCGTCATCCTGAGCGGAGCGAAGGATCTCAAGCGGCGCATGTTGAGATCCTTCGCCGTCTTTGCGGCCCAGGATGACGCGGGGTGCGGGGTATCATGCGCCGCATGTTCGTTCTGTACGAGGTGTTGTTGTACCTCGTCTTTGCTCTGGCGCTACCCTTTTTTCTGATCACCGGGCTGCTCCGCGGAAAATATCTGGCGAATTTCCCGGAGCGGATCGGCTTCTATCGATCTCCGGCCGCGTCGCACGATCTGTGGATCCACGCAGTTTCGGTCGGCGAAACGCTGGCCTCACAGCCGGTGGTCGAGGAGGTTCTCCGACGCCGTCCCGGCACATCCATCGTTTTCACCACCACGACGCTCACGGGACAGGCGCAGGCGCGGCGTCTCTTTCCGGAGGCGACCATCACCTATTTCCCGTTCGACTTCAGTGCCTCGGTCCGCCGTTTTCTCGACCATCATCGGCCGCGGCTCTTCACGGCCATGGAAACCGAAATCTGGCCTAACGTGACCCGGCTGTCACGCGCGCGAGGTTTGAGGCTGATGCTCGCGAACGGTCGGTTGTCGGACCGATCGTTTCCCCGCTACCGCATCTTCCGGCCGGTCGTGCGGCGCATCCTTCGCAATTACGATCGCGTCCTCGTCCGCGATGAAGGCGATCGCAGACGGTTCATCGCCATCGGTGCGCCTGCCGAAGCGGTCGAGACCACCGGCAATGTGAAATTCGACTACACGCCCGACGACAAGCCTCTCCCGATCCTGCCGCAGCTCGAATCCCTCATCGCCGGCCGCCGCGTCCTGGTCCTCGGATCGACGCGCGAGGGTGAAGAGGAATTGATTCTTCCTTTGCTGAAGACATTCATCGAGACGCGCAACGCGTTCGTGATCATCGCGCCGCGAAAACCGGAGCGCTTCGACGTCGTGGCGACGATGATGCCGATGATCAGGCGGAGTCAGCTCGGTGGAGCGCCGCCGACGGCGGCGGCGTTGCTGCTCGACTCCGTCGGCGAATTGACGCGGATCTATCCATTAGCAACCGTGGCTTTCGTAGGTGGGAGTCTCGTGCCGACCGGCGGTCACAATCCAATCGAGCCGGCGGCGGCGGGCGTGCCGGTCTGCTTCGGGCCGCACATGACGAATTTTCGAGAGATCGCGTCGACATTTCTCGAAGACGACGCCGCGGTCGAAGTGCGATCGCCGGCGGAGCTGCTGGCATTCGCGACGCGCATGTTCGACGACCCGGCCGCGCGTCAGGCCTATGGCGAGCGCGCACGCAGGACCGTGCAGCA